>Ga0255336_100024_pt1 | contig 381182 bp, 454 predicted proteins | sample MeOH1_35cm_T3_17_FD_189102 | JGI IMG/M metagenome (GOLD analysis project Ga0255336, IMG submission 189102) | Sandy soil microbial communities from University of British Columbia, Vancouver, Canada - MeOH1_35cm_T3_179 | ecosystem: Engineered > Artificial ecosystem > Sand microcosm > Unclassified...
GTGGAGGCCACGAGCGGGTTGTCCGGCTACTCCTGGACAAGAATGCCGACGTCAACGCCCAAGGTGGATACTACGGAAACGCTCTACAGGCAGCATCAAGGAGAGGCCATGAGCAGGTGGTCCGGCTACTCCTGGACAAGAATGCCGACGTCAACGACCAAGGTGGATACTACGGAAACGCTCTACAGGCAGCATCAAGGAGAGGCCATGAGCAGGTGGCCCGGCTACTCCTGGACAAGAATGCCGATGTCAACGCCCAAGGTGGAGAGTACGGAAACGCTCTACAGGCAGCCGCAGCGGAAGGCCACGAGCAGGTGGTCCGGCTACTCCTAGACAAGAATGCCGACGTCAACGCCCAAGGTGGATACTACGGAAACGCTCTACAGGCAGCATCAAGGAGAGGCCTCGAGCAGGTGGTCCGGTTACTGCTCGATCATGGCGCCGACGTTACGACTGCAAATAAGGTCGGATGGACGCCATTGATAGCCGCGGCGTATACGGGACACGTCGAAATCGTCAAGATGCTGCTTGCAAGAGACAGCGCTGATATGAACACAAAAGATACTACTGGTCGGACACCATTATCATTTGCGGCTATGAAAGGACATGCCGCGGCAGTGAAGTCACTTCTTACAACTCAGGATGTCGATCCCGACCCGAAAGATTACTATGGCTCAACGCCGCTATCGATGGCTGCACGAAACTGTCATATTGAGGTGGTCGAGTTGCTGCTGGCTACGGGATGTGTGGACTTCGACCCTCGGAATTGTTTCGGACAGACCCCATTGTGGTGGGCAAGAAGGAGAGGAGATGCTAGAATTGTGCAACTTCTGCTTGAGTATGCTGAAAAGAGAGGCATATCGGTATGCGAGAATGACGTTCCCACGCAGGTGGACTTGATATCTAAGGATAGCGCAACCAGATTTTGTGACGTTTGTACTTTGGGCATTCCGGGAGATTACACCTTCTATCAATGTGGAATCTGCAATGGTGGAGATTTCGATATTTGTTTTGAGTGCTTTAGTATGGGAGGGCATTGTTTAGAAGACGGTCACGAGTTGCAGAGGAAAGACAAAGAGGTATCTGTTGAATTGAAGGATAGCTAAGAACCTGACCGAGGAGATGGCAGCTAGAGCCGACCAATGCATATAAGCAACACTTATACTCGCCAGATGGAGACTTGAATGAATTTATAGAGTTCCTCAGCGAACGACTCCAGGCCTTCCAGAGAAGCTGCCTCTAAGGCCATGTCAACATACTTGGAGAATGTCAGTCTTAAGGCCATGAAGGTTCTTGTGCCAGCAACATTTCCCAGCGTGCAAGGCTCCTAGTCCTGTGGATAAGCCGCCGACAGCCATGAGTTGGTAGGCTCGGATAGAGGTGCCTGTCCTGAATTACCAATAGGCAACGGGAATGGCGACGATACATCGGCTAACGAATGGGATGCTGAAATTATTGGAGAATAATCCGATAAATACTTGGTTGCCTCATACCTAAAGAAACGCGAGCATAGAGGTGATCAAAATGGCAAGTCCCTATAGTCGAATTGCAAGCTCCAGAAGACGGTGGCACCATTTTCTATAGCCCTAACAAAGTCCAGTGGGCACGGGACCTTCAAGCTAAGGAAGAACATGCTGCAAAGCTTGCTAGGCGATCCATGGTGCGACAGGCGTCTTCAGATTCAGGCACCGTTCACCACCAACCACTAGCCCAAATGGACAAGGGTGGCATGTGGTCATGGTCTGAAATACCAGGTGATATATCCGTTGATCTTAGCGGCAGAGATAAGTGTATCTCAAGCTAGCAGTTCTGGCGGAGGCTCATCGTGCTATTCGTACAGCACAGTGATCGCACACACAGGAAAGAAAAGGCACCATTGGGCCAGGAGGCGTACTGGTATCAAATTTGATGACCACTTTCCATGAACCAGTTCGGATATTGTCGAGATTCTCAACAAATACTGGTGGAGAAGACTTTGAAGTTTTCTAACTCGGACATGGCTTGTTTGCTTGGGGTGCGGGCAGCTAATACAGAAAAAATCGGAACTGACAGCGCGATACGATTGAAACTCAAGGAGCAGCGGAACCATTGTCAGCGCTGCTAGTCCTGAAAATATCCACCGAGGTCTTGCTAACGAAGGGAAGTTTGTCCAGAGTGTCCCAGCAGAATTCACCGGTGCACAATCCCAACAATTTCAATGTTCAAATCAATGTAGATATCTTCTGAAGGAGGGTCGTCAAGCTGGAAGACACCATCTCTCGGAAAAAGCATGCGTCCAAGTGCACCACCATTTTTGACCTCATGGTGCCTGTGGGGTCCGAAGCTTCCGTGACGACACATAAAGGCTCAAGGACCGTTGAACCAGGTCCAGGACAGCGCCTGACCCCTCTTTTTGGGTCCGTTAAACCAGGTCCACGAGAGGTCCTCTCCCCTCGGCTTCAACCAGTTGAACCATGTCCAGCCGCCTCCGGCTGCCGCTTTGCTGACTGGTGCCGCAATTGGCGCTCTGGCGACGATGTTGGCGGGTTCTGCCTCTCTTTTCAGGATGTAGACGGGCTCAGCCTCTCTTTTCAGGATGTCGGCAGGCTCGAGAATCCGGTTTGCCACTGGCAGGCTTGCCACAAGGTTGGATATGGCCAGCAAGAGAAGGATGTCCGTGTAGAAACGCATCTTGGATGTTGTTTTCTGGTGGAGGAAGCTTTCAGATGAGTGAGTACCAAAAATATAGAGTCAATTTTTTGTCTCTTTGGACATCAGAGTCCTAGATGCGCTTCACTCGTTCTTATACTGTTGCTCTAGACTGGCAGCATGACTTAAATCCAGCATGACACACGCGCCAGGTTATGCGCGGAGTCTACGTATGCTTACCCGAGCAGATGTTGTTCGAGCTTGACCAGAACCAATTGGGTCGATGGGAATCTTAATCTCAAACGCGTAATGCTTCACCAGCCGAAGGAGATTGATAGTCTGAGAGCATCATTCGTAATTCAACAGTGATGGCCGCTTCCCGACCAGTACGGGGCCAGGAATAGTCGAAAAGAAGTCCAAAAGGGCAGGTTCCCAATGAGACGGAGACGGCAATTGGCGACTCTCCAGACCCACCAATCGCATAGCAATGGCGAAAATCAACAGGAATGCGGCGTGACTTGGGTTCGGGCCTCCTGCATTTTGTATGGGCTGCTTTACATAGTAGTATTCGATGTGTCTTCAAGTAAGACCTCATATCCTGGTCAAACTTAAGCGCCGTCGAGCCAAGCTAAGCTGTGCAGAACCGATCGCGATTGGACCCCGCGCATAAATGTGACGTCGACCTTCCACAGAATACCTGCGCCTGCGAGATTCGATTGGATATGAAGAACCGACAAAAGATGGCAACCTGCGCTTGGCAGCGAGAGAAACCCCAATTCTGGTCTAGTCTTAGTTAGTTGATGGGTTCGCGGCAACAGATCGCCAAGAGCATGGCACAATAAGCTGACCTCTCCAGAGAGGCACCAGATGATCCAAGGCCGGGAGCAAGTAAGCCGTCATTACCCCCAGGTAAGCACTATCCCGGGAGACCTACAGTATGTCTCCCCCCGAATATCTATGACTTGGGGACACACTAGAAATTGCGGTCACAAAACTCAGCGCCGAACAGATTGTACGCCAACATTCATTGCGGATGATCCACATAGTCCTGTGTCCATGACGCGGTAAGACCTCGACGCTTTGGAGAGTCGACGGCACCTAGGACTTTCCTTGTGCAGAAGATCCTAAGGCCGGCCAAAAATGCCCCATGAGAAGCAGATTTTTCGTACCACACCATTCGACGCAATGCCCCAAGTAGCGTCATCGAAGCTGTGCTGCGTCTGTCGAATGAGATATTTAATGTCGACTCTTCAAACCCGACTCAGACTCATTATTCTTTGCCTGATGAATGGCGATCGCAACTAGGCGACCCTCGCTCAGGTATCGTCTACGCCGGCTCCTCGGCATGCATCGGAAAAGATGTCACCATGTCGGTTACCGTTCCTACTCCTCTTCCTGTCGGGTTCATCTTCACACATCCCAAAGTACATGCGGAACTGGGCTTTGAGACTCTTCATGTCTGGCTCGCAGGGTCGTCGAGACCGTGCGAGGGGCGGGCGTGTTCGCGCGGATGATGAATGACGTGGAGGCACACGCTCGACAATATAACTTCCTAGCGTTGAGCGTTTGTATATTCCCCGAGCAGTTTGGCAAGATGTATGCCATCCTGCGGACAGGCTGGGAAGAGCGTGCTCGGCGAGGGGACAAGGTTATCTTGACGAAGGTGTGAGTTGGGCTTGTATTGCGAAATGGATTTGGCTGCCTGACAATTTGCCAGAGGTAACCGACAACTTGGCTGAGGCGAAGTTATGGGTCAAGTTTCCATACGGTGCTCCACGGCCTCAACGATCAAAGTCAGCCTACAACATACCAACCGGTTTCACTTCCAGACCTCTACAGCAGGGCTGCAGGTCCCGCCAAAGTTATGACATCGTAATGGACTCACTCTCTCCTGTCCGCCCACACCGCAACATCAAACCCGTCCATCAGCCGCGTGTACTCTTCCCCCGCCCTCACCCAGCCCTTGATGCCGTCGCGGAGAATCACGCTCTCCACGTCCTGCACGCCCCTGTCCTTCAATAAGTCGTCAAACCATCCTGCTGCCCGGGTGCCGCGACCTCTGGACGATCCTACAGGTTCGAGAGTGAGTTGGTTGGCCAAGTCGGTTCGGGGGAATGGAGAATCGGTTCGGCGGAACAACTCACCACAATACCAAATTACCGTCTTAATGTTCCCTTGTCGGCAGATGTTCAAGAGCGTAGGGAGACTCGGATACAGGCTTTGAGCCGGGAGATTGATGGAGCCTCGGATCGTGCCACCCTGTTTGTTTTCAGTGTTACATCCACAAGGAACATACAATTTATTCGCACACCTCGTGATCCGCCCTCCGTAAGTCTACGAGTAAAAAATCCACCCCCTGGTTCCTGACCAGCGTTCAATCGGGCAAGGAGATCTTCGCGGGACACGGCTTTCGGCGACTGGTTGCGTGGCGACGGGCAGGCTTCGTGCCATGCCGGGGGATGAGCGGGGGCGGGGGCGGAGGCGGGGCTGGGGCGTTTGAGTTCATGATATCGAAGAGGGGAAGGTTAATTAGCGGGGAACGGAAGGGGGAAAAGGAAGAGTGTTCTTCGGTGGCATGCTGTTCCTTGCCTTAGTTTATGGCACTTGCTTCCTTCGGGTAGGTATAAAAGGAGGCGGTCACGTGGGGACAACGACCAACGGAGGACAGTAAAATATTGTTCCAATCTTTCCGCATGATGGCTGGCTGGACTTTTTAAAACAAATCTGTCACGGCTCCGTGACTGGCGTCACTCACTAATGCCGCATATTTGGCCAACGTCCCTCTCGTAACAGTCAAGGCGGGCGGTGTCCATCTCTTCCTTCGCTCTTCCAACTCTTGGTCGCTGACCTTCATATTGATCGTGTTGGTCGCGGCATCGATCGTTACCTCGTCACCGTCCTGCACCAAAGCAATGGGTCCACCGACGGCAGCCTCGGGGCAGACGTGTCCCACAATGAAGCCGTGGCTCGCCCCGCTGTATCGTCCATCCGTCACAAGCGCAACATTGGTGAGCCCGGCGCCCATGATGGCGGCAGAAGCCTTCAGCTGCTCGGGCATTCCAGGCCCTCCTTTTGGTCCTTCGTACCGCACAATGAGGACGAGGTTCTCCCCACGGGGGATTTCCCCGGCATTCAGGGCCTCGTTGAGCATTATTTCCTTGTCAAAACACCTGGCCTTGCCCGTGAATCGAAGGCCTTCTTTGCCCGTGATCTTGGCCACGGCTCCACCGGGCGCAAAATTGCCGCGGAGGATTTGAATGTGGCCGGTCGACTTGATGGGGGAGTCCAAGCTCTTGATAATGACTTGATCGCTCGGGAGAGATGGCCAGCGAGCGACATTCTCTGCCAACGTCTTGCCCGTGACGGTCGGAATGTCTCCGTCCAGCAAACCGGCGGCGATCAACAATTTCTGCACACTGGGCACACCGCCAATCTCGTACAGATCGGCCATGTAGTACTTGCCGCTGGGCGCCAGGTCGGCGAGGAATGGGATCTTGTTCGACACTCTTTGGAAGTCGTCCAGCTCCAACTCGACGCCGGCGGTGACGGCCATGGCCAAGAGATGCAGCACGGCGTTGGTGCTCCCACCGAGGGCCATCGTGATGACCAGCGCGTTCTCGAATGATCTCTTGGTCAGAAGTTTGCGGGGTGTGATGTCCTTCTCCAAGCAGGTCTTGATCGCCTCCGCGGCCTTGACACACTCTCGCAACTTGGACGGCGAACTTGCCGGGGTCGAACTAGAACCCGGCAAGGTGAGTCCCATACTCTCAATGGCCGAAGACATGGTGTTGGCCGTGTACATGCCTCCGCAAGCACCAGGTCCCGGACAGGCATGCCATTCCAGGTCCTCCATGATTTCGTCCTTCGTTTTCGAGGTATCGCCTCCGTCGTCGGGTTGTCGGAGGGTGTTATACCGGTACGCGCCAAAAGCTTCATAGCACGTCGAGATGTTGACTGGCCGCCTCAATGTTTTGGAGTAGCCTTTGTCAATGGTCCCCCCATAAATCATGAGCGAAGGTCGATTGTGTCGGGCCATCCCCATGATACAGCCGGGCATGTTTTTGTCGCAGCCCGGGATGGTTATATTGGCGTCGTGCGCCTGCGCACAGGTCACGGTCTCGACGGAATCGGCGATGATTTCCCGCGTCTGGAGTGAAAAGCGCATGCCTGGAGGGACAAATATCAGGGGGCCGTCCCCATGGTGTCATGGTGAGGAGGGGACACACCTTGATTTCCCATGGTGATGGCATCGCTCACGCCCACCGTGTTGTATTGCCACGCAAGCATTCCCTGATTCAACACGGCTTTTTTGACCTCTTTTCCCAAATTCAGCAAATGCATGTTACAGGCATTTCCTTCCCACCACACGCTGGCGATGCCCACTTGGGGAGCCGTTTTCATCGCATGCTTGTCCGGCACGCCTGCTGCATACAGCATTGCCTGAGCAGATGGGTCAACCTGGGCCGCGGAGACGTCCGGCTGGGGAGAGAGATATTTGACCGCGTACCTGCGCCCCCGGAAAGTCATGTTCTCGAGTAATGTATGTCGAGTACCGGTTCAACATGGGCTGACCATCGACGCCGGTAGCCTCGGAAGAGCGAGGGAATTCGAGATAGAGGGCTTCATGAGCACCGGTGACTCTCTGATCCATGATGGCCGTGATCTGCTGTTCCCCAGAACTGTTTCAAAGGACCGGATGCCAAATACTTCTGGTCGTCCCCAGCAGCCAGATGACTTTCTCGCGGTCGAGCAGACTTAAATGCAAGGAGAGAATGATCCTTCAACTCTGAAAATGAGCGAGAGGCGGTGTATCCGTGTGTGAAGGAAGAGTGGGATCTCAGATCACCCCCCAGCGTCGACGTCGTAGACTCACGAGACAGTAACGCTCCCTTCGGCGCACTGGCCGAAACGCCAATGAGGACAACCGCCTTGAACCGACATCTCCAACTACCAAAGGTCTGTTGGTCTTTCCCGGTCGGCTCATTGGCAGTTTGAAAGCGCAGTTCCCCGCGCAGAAGCAAAAGCACCCCACCGAGGACGAGTATGAGGAGGAATTTTCACCTGCTGCCCCTCTTTAAATCCACTTGGCTTCCGCACCTCGGGCTGCCGGGTCATTTCATGCCGAGCATTGACCGGTCCGTCTGGCAGGATGGGGGTTTTGGTCATCGTGGGGGTACAATAGAGGGAAGTCATTGATTTGAATGCGATGCTCCGCACCGGTGTCTTTGTTCTCGCTACATTTGATCATGACGAGGAATGCCACATGTCTGGTGTAGGCCAAAGCGGTAATTAAAGCCAATGTCACCGCCATATCGGTTGTCCAGATCTGTTTCGAGGCGATGTCTCCGGCTCTTCCTTTGAACCAGACGTAATTTAGGGAGCAAGGTTTGTATCTTCAAGTTCGCTTTCATCTTATCACGACTGAGGGAGCACAATGGCGTTGTCGAGGCCCGCGGCGTAGCCATGATGGCCAGCTGGTATTAAACTGGTCTTGGATCAGCTGTCGCCACGTTTGATCCTGGTGAAAGTTGATCCCGGTAGAAGTTGACCCAGTAGAAGTTGACCCAGTAGAAGTTGACCCAGTAGAAGTTGACCCAGTAGAAGTTGACCCAGTAGAAGTTGACCCAGTAGAAGTTGACCCGGTAGAAGTTGATCCCGGTGCATATCACTTGAATTTTTCCTGACTTTATATCAGGTCTGGACGCCAACCAGTTGTCTGGTTGTGTTAGTGTGGATCAGCTCACACCCGCTTCAACAGACCGGACCAATAACCAGCGCGATCTTATCTCATGAGCAATGTCGCCCAAAGTGCTCAATAAACTCTGCTCACTCGCGACGTGCGTGTATAGATCTTCCGTCAGCCATCCGGACAGAAAACCCAAAAGCCGGCTTCGAGTCTTTTCCGTCGCGAGTTCCAGCAGCTCAATGATATCGATCGCATTCCAGGTCCGCCGAATGCCATCACCACACGCATCGGTATCGAGCGACATATTGGGACTCCGACCGAATTTGACGGCACATTCTGCCAGGATGTAGACGACCGTCAGTGGTTGCACAGTGATTGCTTCCGGTGATGGGCCCGCACCGGGGATGTTTCCAGAAATCACATTTCGACGCAGCGTATCCAAGAACGACGTCGCCTCTGGATAGTCGAAACGCAACTCCCATAGAGTCTGGTTCAGAATCCACAGAATGGCAATTTGACACCGTTTCTGAGCCGAGCTGGCCGTCAAGTTGGTCTGGGTGAGAAACTTTTCCAAAGGGGAGCCATTTCCGAGCGCCTTACGACGCATTTCATGATATGACTTCTCGATCGAGGTTTCGTTCGGAGCAAGAGGTGGAGACAACCTCTGACAATCTTGGCGCATGCAGAAATTCCACTTATGGAACGCGCACACACTCGATGTCAGAGCCTGGATAGCCGAGTCCAACGCGTTCAAGTGGGGGAATGCTGCGCTCCCGGCACCCAGGTTGATGAAGGCCGCCATGACGATAATGATGGAGCGAAATGGCATTGTCTGGATGGAGGCCAGGCCACCACGCGCCTCGATTATGCTTTTGACGGCGGCCAAATGTCTTTGACCATGCCCGGGCCCGCCACACCTTGCTTCGGCGATGGCGGCAACGGCCAGACCGATGACAGTAAAGTCTGAATAGCGATGAACCGGATCGGCCACCGCCTTTCTCATGAGTGAGTACGCGTAGCGCTTGCGCGACAGAACCGATGGATGATTTTGGGCAGCGGCGTTATTGAGGACCGACATTTGCGCTGCCAGAAGGACCCATTGGAGGAAGAGATGGTTTGTCGCAACGCCCGCCACCGTGGTATCCCGGACTGGATCGAAATTGGCTAGACTGTGGGTGCCGTAAACGGCCGCAGGAGTGGTCCTCAGATCTAACTGCTGTTAGTCATGGCCCGCGATCGAAGATAGCCAGCAGTACAATAGTGCATGAGATTCCTATCATGAATCGAGGTGCTGCCTGCCAGTTGGAAAAAAGGATCCAACTGATTTTGGAGACGTGAGATGGACGTATGACTGATGACCGGAGAGACGGATAACAATGTCTGATTCCTCCAGTCGGTATTGTTGGTGATATGTTGAGTCTTGTCGTTGTTGTCGTTGTCGTCATCGTTGTCGCTGTCGTCGTCGTCACCGTTGTCGTTGTCGTGATCCCCTTCGTCTTTGAGGGTCCCGAATGGTGTGTCCAGCACCCAAGATATAGGACCAGGAACCGTGGTCGCGGTCAAAGTGGACGAGCCCTGTGAAGGACGCCGGCTGGGACGTAGAGAAAGAACTCCGGTCTTACCGTGAGAGGTCGGCAGTCTTGCTGCTTGGTCGTGGGATCCCAGACCACGTTGGTAGTCTCTATGCCGCCACGTAAATTGCGACCCTGCAAGAGATGCTCGCAGCTGGTCGGCCCGTGAGGTCTTATGAGAGTCCTGCTGCTTCTGCGCCTGCCCTTTCACATTGGAAGTCCCTCCCCCTGGGGTAGACTTGCTCTGCATCGTCGCTGGTTGACATCTACAGCCTGATGGAGCCTGTGTCCATATGACATCATGTCTTAATGAACATTGAAGGCCGGCTTCGCCGAGAGATTGTGAAAGCACCTGGATAAGCGGGGTCAATGCGGCGCCCCCGGTCTCCCAGAACAAGCGCGATGCATCATTAGGTAATATTCCCCAAAACGGAAGTAGGTAGATGGGTCCGTCACTAGAAACTCAGAGGTTGACATGGGTCGCTGTGCGAGATCGGCTGCCTTTAAGGTATTGCAGCCCGGGGCCGATACCTGTTGGACTATCGTAGGAGTCTCTTTGGGGCGGACGAGGAAAGGCATATCTGACAGCATTTGGACAAACTGATGGCTCGGCAAGGCAGAAAGACTGCAACCACTCCGGACCGCTGATGGTATCACTCGCTTTACCCTTGGAAGAAAGCATGTCAGTCAGAGCAGCACAAAGGACGGCAATAAAAGACTTGGCCGTCTCACTCGCGACAACATTAGTGCTCAGTGAACGCGTGAATAGAAGCTTGCTTCAAAGGAACAAGACGCAAAATCATCCAACCGCGCCTGCTTCAAGCCGCACGTTGCGAGACGGATCCAGCGAGCTTCCCAGGGACACAGGAGAAGGCCAACTCATAGAGGCCAGCACCACAAGGCCGCCCGAGGTCTGCCGTGCCCTCCACAGTTCTGTTGGTGGTAATGGTGGAGGAGGCGAAGAATAGAGAAGGTTATTCTTTGAAGGATTAATATGATCAAACCAAATCTAAGCTCGAAGCTCGGATGTCCGCGGCCCATCATCAAGGCGACGGATGGCCAAGAATGGCATCAATCAGTCCTTGCGTGGAAGCATTCGACCTCACTGTCGCGGATACGGACGGAGGGACGGTGGTGCTTGTGGCTGCTGACCATGTGGAGGTGGGTGTCAATGCCGCTGTGTCCACATCTTGCCTGCCTCTGTCATCTTCATAGCTGGACCGTGTTGACTCGACCTCCTCCATCTTCACGGGTCTCTCTTTCAACCAGGGATGCTCCAACAGCTGTTTCGCGGTCCACCTCTCCTCGGGTAGCCAACGGATCATTTTCTTGGCAAAGTCGATGAACAGCTTCTTCTCCTCACCTCTCATGCGGCCGATGGACGACTCGAAGGAGAAATTTTCTGGAATCAACTTGGGATATCGGAATTCGCCGCGTTCGTCAAAATACGTCGCCGTGGTGGATCCGCGCTCCAGCAAAGCCTTGGGAGGAGGCCCCAAGAGTGCAATCATCAGGCCGAGGTGCCGGTCGGAATGATAGTGTCCGGGCCGTGTATCGATGGCGTCAAAGAGGCCGAAATCATCCATCAAGTCCCAGAGCATGACGCCAAAGTTCCAGATGTCGGCCGGATACGACCAGCCCGCGGCGAGAATGACTTCGGGCGCGGTGAAGGCATTGGACTGGATGGGTCCATTGTGACGCACATCGCCGAACACCGCAAGGCCTATATCGGTGATTTTGGCAGTTTCGATGATCGCATCTGAGGTTGCGTCTCCAAAGTCGTCACAAGACTGGTAAATGATCCGGCCGTGGGCATCGGGCAGTTTCCGTGGTGGTGGGTTCTGCGTCAGTTTCTCGACGAAGCGGTCGAGGACGCTCGGATCGCCTAGTCCCATCATGATGTTGTCGGCCTTTAGATCGGTGTGCACCACGTGGCACTCGGCGTGGAGGTAGTCTAGGCCCTGTAGAAGGGCGGGGACCAGTTTGCGAAGCTTCTCCGGGCTGAACAGGTGCCCGGGAAACTTCTCCATGCATAAATTAATGGGCTCGCGGAGGACGTCGTAGACGATGCATAGGTGCTCGCCATGGCGGCCTTTGATCTTGAAGGTGTCGCGCATGAATCGGACATGGACGTAGCCTGGGTGCGTGGGGTTTTGCGTGAAAAGGCGCTGGGCGATGGCCCGCCGGCCCTTTAAATACTCGTCGGAGAGTGTGTTGATGTTGATTTTGATGGTCACATATTTGGGAGCATTCTTGTCACCACTCTTGCCATCATTCTTGCCCTCACTCTTGCCATCAATCTTGCCCTCACTCTTGCCCTCACTCTTGCCCTCACTCTTGCCCTCATTCTTGCCATCATTCTTGCCCTCACTCTTGCCATAATTCTTGCCCTCACTCTTGCTATTACTCTTGCCATTACTCTTGCCATTACTCTTGCCGCTACCCCTGCCGTTAGACCTGCGCGGCCCGGGTTAGTGATGCGCCAGCCAGGAGGTGGCGGATATGCCATTCAAGACCACCGAGACTTACACGTGGAGGTCTCTTGCCAGCCAGACGGTGGCCGTCATGCCATAGCCTAACTTGGCGACAATTTTATATCGGTCATCAAGGACCTCATCCAGCCGGGCCGGGTAAAAGTGGTCTGGATTGTACTTGGGCAAGGTCTCTTCCTCGATCGGTTTGAGTGCTGAGATGGTATCTGCTTGGCTATGCGGCGAACTGGCTCTGGAGTGCAACAGATGATTGAGCTTTTGCCGTGAGCCTTCGAATGTGGGCCGGTGGAGAATGTCCGGCATGATTGCTACAACACCGACTGCTTTCTCCAGGAAATAGAATCGTGCTGGCGACTCCTCAGGGGCCACGATAGTGGAGAACCGGGAACAGCGCCTTGGTCATATGTTCTCTGCACTCCAATGATCAGGACAAGGCCGGATCACCCGGCTAGGGCGGGTTAAGCTCCGTTAAACAAAGCAGTCCTTTGGGCTCGTGGACGGACGGCTTGCACTTTGAATGACACCACAGACTTGGGAGGGTACAGATCCAACCACGTGGAGCATTGTTGGGTCAGCCCGTCGAGTTTGTGGTTGTGTGGTAAGCAGGTGGACAAGAGGGATCTATTATGACGACGATTTTTTGAATGGCATCTGGGACCAAGCTTTAAGGTTAGTCAGCCTGACGCCACCCGCTCCCTGGCCTGCACCGGCCTGCACCGGCCTGCGAGTCTGAATATTGCAACCGGCTCGAAAGCGGGCAACCAGAAGGTTCTGCGAGCTCACTATCCCTCATCTGGCGGATGGGTCGTCTTTATCTTGATTGTGCATCCTCAAGCGCGACCTCGGAGGTGGCGCCACTGTGGCCGTCGTGGCCAATTTATCTCTCCCGGCGGACTGGGACAACTCATCAGAGCGCCCGCGTCTGCTTGCCATGTCTTCGCTCACCGACTCGACGTTAAAGTCCAAATATCCGGCCAAAGCGCACTGTCGCCGCGTGGCCCAGTTCCTGGTCGACCAGGGATATTCCAACGATGGCATCATCTATCTGGAAGCTCAGAAGACGCTCATGGTCGAAGACGACGACCAGGCCATGCCCTTCCGCCAGCGCCGTTACTTCTTCTACCTGTCCGGCTGCAAATTGGCCGATGCATATCTCACCTACAACATCCGGCAAGACATCCTGACCCTCTTCATTCCTCCCATCGACCCCGCATCCGTCATCTGGGCCGGCCTCCCCGAGTCGAAAGAGGAGGCATTGAAGAAGTACGACGTGGATGTGGTGCTCTATTCGAACGAGGTCAACGCCGCCCTGGCCGCCGACGGCCATGCCCAACCCATGACCGTCTATGCCATCCCCGAACAGGTCTCGGAGCACATCACGTTCCTGCCCTTCGCCCAGGCCGAGCTCGGTTGTCTCAAGACGGCCATCGACGAGTGCCGGGTGGTCAAAGACCGCTATGAGGTCGCGCTGATCCGCAAAGCGAACGAGATTTCCACTCTCGCACACATTGAGGCGGAGAAAGTGGCCCGGCACGCGCAGAACGAGCAGGAACTCTACGGCGCGTTCGTTGGCACCTGTATCTGCCACGGCGCGCACGAGCAGGCCTATCATTCGATTTGCGCCAGCGGGACCAGCTGTTCGACGCTCCATTACATCCGGAATGACCAGCCACTGGGTCAGAGACTCAACGTGCTCCTCGACGCCGGCGCCGAGTACGAGTGCTATTGCGCCGACATTACCCGGACCTTCCCCATCAACGGCACCTTCACGCCCGAGTCCCAGATCATCTACGACATTGTCGACGAGATGCAGTCGAGCTCTTTCAAGATGCTGAAAGCCGGCGTGAGATGGGAAGACGTGCATGAAAATGCCCATTGGGTCGCCATTCGCGGCCTCAAGAAGGCTGGCATCCTGAGAGGGGACGAGAGAGAGATTTTCGACAAGCGGATCAGCGTGGCCTTTTTCCCACACGGACTCGGTCATTACTTGGGCATGGACACCCATGACACGGGCGGACACGCCAACTACGACGACCCGGATACGATGTTTCAATACCTGCGGGTGCGAGGCCGGTTGCCGGCCGGTGCGGTCATCACGGTCGAGCCCGGAGTAAGTGATGCCACCCCGTTGACTTGTCATTGATCATGCTAACATCGCATCCACCGCAGATCTACTTTTGCAAATTCATCATCGACCCCGTCCTCGAGGATGAAAGCCTGGCGCCATACATCGACCAGGACGTGCTGGCCAAGTACTGGGATGTGGGGGGGGTGCGGATCGAAGATGACGTGTATATCACAAAAGACGGATATGAAAACCTGACCAATACCCCGAAACTGTGACTGGCAATGACAGGTGCAGGGTCGGTGACGTTTCACAATCGGAGAAGCTGAGAAATCCACATGGACGTACCAATGGCGATATGATGATCTGGTGGTCATTACTCTCCTCGCCGTTTGTCAATCGTTCCACGTCACGACCTTTGTCCTCACCCACTCGTCGAGCCCTGGCAACCCGTTGAATCGGCCAAACCCGCTCTTCTTGACCCCGCCGTGTGGCAGCACGGCCTCGTCGTGGATGGTCATGCTGTTGATGTGCACGGCACCCGTCTCGATCGCCTTCGCGATTCGGATTCCCCGTCTCAAGTCGTCGGTAAAGACGGCGCTGGTTAAGCCGTAGTCGGTGTCGTTGGCGATGGCAATCGCCTCGTCGTCGCTCTTCACCGTGTACAAGGAGACGGTGGGGCCGAAGGACTCGGTGTGGTAGATGTCCATGCCTCGCTGGACGTTCTCGATAATGACGGGCCGCATCTTGGTCTGAGACTCCTCGTTGTGGCCGGGGTCGCCGTAGATGGCACGGGCGCCTTTGCTGATTGCGTCCGCCAGCAGTTTCTTGTTCTTCTCGACCGGCGCGGCGGTGACGAGCTGCAGGACGCCCATGCCCTGGTCCGAGTAAAAGACCTGGTCCATGGTCGCTTTCAGCGCGTCGCGGAACGTGTCGACGATCTTCTCGTGCACGAGAATACGCTCCGTCGCCATGCAGATCTGGCCGGCATGCAGGAAGGCGCCCAGCGCACACTGGAGGGCGGCATGCTGGACATTGGCGTCCTCACACACGATGCTGGGTGCTTTGCCGCCCAGTTCCATGACCGCCGGTTTCAGGTGTCGGCCCGCGAGAGAGGCAATGATGGAGCCGACCGCGGTGCTGCCGGTGAAATTGACCTTCTTGATCACGGGCGACGCGATCAGCTGGTGGGTGATTTGGGCCGCATCGGCGGGCCGGTGGTAGATGGTGTTCAGACAGCCAGCAGGCAAGCCAGCGTCGTGCAGGATCGAGGCGATGGCCCAGTACGTCGCGGGAGCGGCTTCAGGACCTTTGAGGATGACGGTATTGCCCCTGATCCGGTCCTCGTCAGTGTGCACCCATCTCCAAAGCTTTCGCCGGCAAGACCTACATTGCCAACGGCTGCAAGCATGCCCTGAGACCAAGGACATTGGGGGCATTCCAGGGCGCAATACCCAGCACGACCCCATACGGCTCTTTGATCAGCATGGCACTCTTGCCCTGGTCGGCCACCACGGGCATGGTCGACGTGAGTGCCGTTTGGATCAAGCCTGCCACGCTTTTGCACGCCTCGTACGCCAGATTGTGCTCGAACGCGAACAGGGACTCAGGAGCCCCCGTCTCCGTATGGCTGTAGTGAAATAGCTCGTCTCTCCTCCTCTTGAACTCGTCCGCGGCACGGAGGAAAATGTCTCGTCTTTCGTTGGGCTTCGTCTGGGACCAGCTCTTGAACGCCTGAGCGGCGGCTGCGATCGCCTTGGTGACATCCTCCTCGCCGGCTGACGAGCACTGGTACAGCACCGTGTGGTCTAGTGGAGATACGACGTCAAAAGTCGATGATGTCTTGACCTCTCGGCCGTCAAGCCAAAGAGGAATCGTCGAGGATGTGCTGAATGCAGGAGAGGGAGTCTGGCCATTGGTGGCCGTGTGAGAGGGGGCCATGCCGTTGGAGGGGATGGTGGATTTGCGAACCTCAGCGCCGTAGGTTGGGAATTGAAAGACAATGCCATTTCAGTGCGTCAAGGTGTGCGGTGCCTAAATACTCTTTCATAGTTGGCATCCTTTCCCGGTCGCATGTGGGGGAATTGCCGGTGGGGATCCGGCTGCTTTTGTGGAGGAGTTGTGGAAGTGGGGGCCAGTCGGCATATTTTTGAGCGCTGCAGGAATTATATGCCAATTGCACTTAGCAAGGAACAGATTTCCGCACGAGCAGATCGCCGCAGGAGCAGATCGCCGCTCGAGCAGGGCGGCATTCACAGGTAACTTTGCAGGCAGCGTTCACAGGCAGATTCGCAAGCACCGTCCACAGGAAGAATTCAGACAGTATTCGATGCCCTGCCAGTCCTGAAAGAGATGCACATTAGCCCCAAGAATCGCTTCAGAGTATCATCCCGCCTTCTTCCTGGTCTTGAGCCAGCGTCCAGAACAGTGAAGCATTTAATTGAGCACCCAAATAGATGCCCACAATGATCCTCTGGATAGACCGCTCAAAGCTGGCCTTCTCATCAGGCAAAGATGCCTCGATCCTGGGAGACTGAGCGTTTCCGGAGGGAGACAAACAGAAATCAACGCATCACATGCTGCCCGTCTCAAGGTGCATTCGCTCCTCAATCTGACAAACCCACTGTGGTAAGATGGATTAGCTCAGTCCGGTCTCGAGATCGAAAGATTCCACGGCGTATCTCTCGGCGTCCCCGTGCCCACGTCACTGCCTCTAAACAGTGCAACCTTGTTCTGCGCCCTGGGCGGCTCGCCATTGATCTTGCAATCGCCGCCACGTGGGAATCCTGGTCATGGATCAGACGGCGCCGTCGCTATCAGGCCACATTCACATCGTCAACAAAGCTTCTGGCGCCAGCGCACCCAAAGCACGGCATGACCATGCCCGGAAGAGCCGGAACCTGCGACGCTTTTGCCCATGGTGTTTGAGGTCGAGGTAAGAAGCCTAGAATGTTTTGGAAAGCGCTATCGCAGCATCAGGATGAAACACGAGATGCTGAGCTGTGCTCTTTTCTGGCCCTGCTTATCAACCATGACGACCTGACAATGTCTTGTATCTATCGCCGCATCTGACATCTCGGGAGGAATGAGTGGATTGGGATCATGGCTGGCGGTCGCCGGTGGACGTGGCAGTCGAGTTGACCGTTTCGTTGTGGCTGTCGATGATGACGATGATGATAGTGATGATGATAGTCTCGCTCGCTCTCTCCCCTCGTGCAGCCGGCCCTCGTTTTTAAGAAGGCAGAAGATTGGCATCATCCGCGGCACGATGCGCACGGCGATTTCTCCACAGTCATGCCACTTTGTAAGGGACGCTGGACTGGCGGCATCTGGTAAACAAGAATCGCATCATTGCATCATTGTGCGCCCCCTGGTTCCTTGCCTACTGAATTCCCCGCATCGGCCGTTCCTGTTGCTCCTCTCCTCCTCGAATTAACTCCCATCTTTCCGCGTCAAAGCGTCTTCCGGTACGCCAGGATCGTGAACGGAGAGGGTCGAGTCTTTGCCCCGTCGCCCCGAAGCCTGTGCTGACTGACCATCCGATCTGCCCGTGGGTGGTGGAGGGTGATCAACCCCTCAGTGCATGCTTCTTGAATTTGCCGGTGATCCATTTTGTTGCAGTCGATCCTGGTCAAACTTTCCATCTTCACTACTCTCATCCGGCCATTCGTCGTCCTGATGGCGGCAGTCCGGTTCGCCCACCAGTCTCAACGTCGAGGGTGAGAGCAGATCTCGTCGGATCTCATGATGGTCTCCTTACACCCGTACGCAATGTTACCATGGAGCAATTGTCTTATCTCAGCGATTGGCTCTGAATTTCGCGGTCCACGGGACGCGGACACCAGGCAGGGGGCCAGTGCTGAGGGGTTTTGCTTGAGGTCACCTCAGTCTTATCTACATAAACCGTGCTGCATTCTGTTCAACAACATCCTCTCGCCAGATTCTCTTTTCAGCCTCAATCCCCTCCATCCCGTCTCGACTTGCAGCAGCTGCACTCGAGTTCACTCTCTCCCCATTCCATTATCGCAACCATGGCCAGTCTTCCCAAGGAACAGTGGGCGCAAGTGATCGACAAAGTCGGCGGCCCTCTCCAGTACAAGAAGATCCCCGTGCCCCAGCCCGGCCCGACTGAAGTGCTGGTCAACATCAAATACTCCGGCGTCTGCCACACGGACCTTCACGCCGTCAATGGCGACTGGCCCCTGGCCACCAAGCTGCCTCTCGTGGGTGGCCACGAAGGCGCCGGCATCGTCGTCGCCCGTGGTGAACTCGTCACCGACGAGGATGCCAAAATTGGCGAGGCGGTCGGTGTCAAGTGGTTGAACGACTCCTGCCTCTCCTGCACCTTCTGCCAGCAGTCAGATGAACCGCTTTGTTTGAAGGCCAAGCTGTCCGGCTACACCGTTGACGGCTCTTTCCAGCAGTACTGCATTGCCAGCGCCAAACATCTGGCCCACATCCCCGAAGGCGTCCCTCTGGACGAAGTGGCGCCCATCCTGTGCGCCGGTATCACCGTGTACAAGGGACTGAAAGAGTCGGGCACAAGACCGGGACAGACGGTCGCCATTGTCGGCGCCGGGGGTGGGTTGGGTTCCATCGCCCAGCAATATGCCAAAGCCATGGGACTGCAGGTCATTGCCATTGACTCCGGTGAGGAGAAGAGACAGCTGAGCGAGAAGATGGGTGCTTCGGTAAGTCATCACGCAACACGTTGAAAGGACCTTGGAAGGCTGACGGGACCACTCCAGAGTTTCATCGACTTTGCCACGTCCACCGACATCATCAAGGATGTGCGGGCAGCCACCAGCGACGGCCTGGGCCCACATGCTGTCCTCCTGGTCGCAGTCAACGAGAAGCCATTCCAGCAAGCGGCTGAATACGTTCGGCCGAGGGGTACCGTCGTGGTGATCGGCATGCCCGCCGGTGCATCCATCAAGGCGCCCGTGTTCCAGTCGGTGGTGAAGATGATCCGCATCCAAGCGTCATATGTTGGGAACCGGCAAGACAGCGCCGAGGCACTGGATTTCTTCAGTCGCGGCCTGATCCATGCCCCTTTCAAGACTGTCGATCTCAAAGACTTGCCCAACGTCTACGAGCTCATGCATGCGGGGAAGGTCGTGGGACGATACGTGTTGAAGATTCCAGACCCCGAATAGATGAGAGGTGTGTGAACGTTGCATTGCCGCTGTAGTATTTGTTCAGACAGGAAAGATCGCGTGACTCGGGCATTGTTGGGTCCGAGACACTAAATAAAAGGAGTCCACTGGAATTGTGTCATTGCCCACAGCTGTGCAGTCAGCGGAGCCTTAGATCTCTCTGTCACTTAATTCATCCAATCGTCCAGTCTTAGCCCAGAGTCAATCCCCAAGCCGTCGTACCTTATGGAGGGCTTCGAGCTTGGTTTAGACACAAAACGAGAATAATTGAATCCATCAAATGGCACCTTTGCACACGAGGCACAATATAATCATCCCCGCTGACAAATCCTTGGAATTGACAGCCATCAAAGAGCCTGTTCTAGGACACAGTCAGGGTACCGATCTCTGTACTCGCCCCGTTATCCCCGTCATTGATGCCTAGGCTAAAATATCTCTGATCGACAAGCGCGGATCTTCCACTCCGAGATACAGGCCCGCTAAGATCTTTCCTGCTTGATTAATCATTAGTGTGTCAGCACAGGGCACACCATCTCGCCTATGACCATGGGTCAACAGTCGGGCGCTGCTGATTGGAGGCAGCAACTACCCAAAACGGCGATTTCGTTATTGTGGCGCTCGTCCCCTGCGAGAATCCTCCGACTTGTGCTAAGTTGAGGCACGTCCTTCATGGAAAGCCTTCTTCTTACCAATCCGAGTCCATGGTTCAGTCTCATTGCAGTCACGGTTCCACCGCAGCATCCACGCCCGGGAGGTTCATGACAAGCCAATTGCGACGCCGGAGGAGAAAGCTGAGAGGAGATTCAAGGCTCCAGGGACGAGGCCTTTACCCTGTTGATCCATCGTCACCTATTACGATATCCACAGAGATGCAACGACGGCAGAGCTACGAGCCATGGAGGCAAAGCATTCCACCACACACACATAGAACCGGCCCATCTCGCCCTTTTTTTGAAACCATCAAGGCTCGGCGCGGGAAAGGGACAAGCAGACGGACATGACCATCTCTCCCTCTTTCTCCTTGTCGAAGCCCATTTTGACCTCCAACATGCTTTTTCACCAGCCCCAGCCCCGGCAACAAGAATCCATCTTGGTTGACTGCTGTACTCGGCCGGTAGCGCGACGTGGTCAAGGCATGAGCCGACATCAATACCTGTTCATCAACAAAACCGCAGATTCCGACTCTTTGTCGCACAGCAACAAGCCCGAGCGAGTGCGGATTCATAGCCATGTCCAGAAAGGCAACAGGCGTCAAAGCACAGTCGATGAGGGCTCGCAGACTTCCTCAGAGGCCCATCAGCTGACCGCACCGACGGGAAAGGCGGCCTGGACGCAGTGGATCAGTCGATTTTCCGCAAATTCAGAGCAGCATGGGGACCGCCGTGCGCCGCCCCTGGCCTCCACGTACAACCAGCAAACAGACGAGAGCCGGTCCAACCACCTCGGTCTGATGCCTATGTTGGACCCAACTCGCATCCGCCGTCTCCCCACACGACCACAAGCAATACCCAGATTCCCTCAAAGAGAGCACACCGTCGTCGATCCGTTCGACGTGACGTGCATCAAGGTCGATGCAACTGTGCACCAACTGCTGCAGTATTTCCTCACCGTCTCCCACCCAAACACCTGGCACACGGAACAGGTCCCCCGGAAGAATCTCCGGTACACGTTTCGGTCTGATGCAATGACCATAATCCAAGGCTGTCTGCATGATGAAATGAACATGTACTGTCTTCTCGCTTCCATGGCGAGTCAGATGACCTTTCTGGACTGTGTGAACCTTCAACAGGACGAGCGTTACTTCATCCATAACGCGATTGTAGCCACCCAGAAGCATTTTCAAGGCCATCCCGTGATTACCACAAGATTGGTGTTTAACGTCTTTCATCTCGGTGTTGCCGAATGGTATCGCTTCAATGTGGATGCGGCGTACGTCCATCTCAAGGCAGCCAAGGCCATGATCGACCAACTGGGAGGGTTGAAGCAGATTGACAAGCCGCTGGTGGAAATGATCATTCTGGGGGATGGATATGTCGCCGCTGAGCGGCTCACAGCACCCGTATTCTCCGCCGACGACTTCGACCCGGGTGGCGACGAGATCGTCATCCAACAGGGCCTGCGCAGCATCAAAACCATCCTGTCTGGGCGATCGCACATCGCAGCAGGCCTACTGGCCTCTAGTCAGCAAGATGTGGTCCAGGCAAATATGCGCTGGATCATCATGGACCTGGCCGTCTGCCTATCACTGCTGAAAGATCACCTCGCCGGCCGCCGAGACATCGCTTCTTCTCCCAACACTCTTCATTGGCTGCACCTCCGCAATCTCGCCATTCGGCATCGCTTGTTGGCCATGGATGTCCAAGATGCCAGGGCAGACGCCCTACGGATCGCACTCGTCATGTGGACTCTTATGGCTTTCACGGTGACTGGGCTCAAGAGATCGGTCAAGACCATGGTTTCCAAACTGAGACAGGTGCTGCTCCCTATTCCTGACGAGCGGTGGGAAGGTCACAAAGAGGTCCGCCTGTGGATTCTGGTCATCGGAGCCATTTCCGCGACCGAAGCAAGCTGGGACCAAAGCTGGTTCTGGGAAGAGATAACCGAGCTGCCTGTTGCCGACCTGAGAGATGCGGCGTTGACGGAGAGCGCCCTGATCCACTTGTGCGACCAGTTCTTCTACCTCGAGTCAGTACAGAAGTCCATGCTGCAGAATCTTTCCCAAAATCTGTCCGCCTTCAGGGCGTCACCCACCCTGTCGAATCACCCAGCGCCAGATCGATGCGAGTCCGAAGATCAGCAAACAACGAACGCATTAAACAGATAGATGCGACGCAACCTTGCATGACTGATCGACACTGGCCGCGAGGACGCATCCCACGGCTATTAGTCCACTGTAGGTATTGTCGGTCGAGACCTGATCACTGAGACGATACCGCTGCGACCTTGGCGTCCATCTTACCAACTCGCCCTCATTGTCAATGCATTTGCATCGAATCACACAAGGACATGAAATTGTCTTCAGAAGCTCATGCTCATCACCCTCCTTTCTCTCACTCTTGTTTTAGGTAAAAGGCGGAATCGACAGCTACTAAGTACAGCAGCGTCTCTATTACATAAGGTCAGACCCTGTGGACAGACCTGTCGTCAGTCATCAGATTTGTCCCGAGGAGTTGTAAGACACTGTTCCAGATTATAGTTCATCGTCTGTCGCGTCTTGTCTGGTCCCCTCGTCAGATGGGACAGGAATGGGAGATAGCAGAGACAACACAATGACACGGATAGAAACAGGGAATCACACCAACCTAAACGGATCGCACGAGCCAAGGCGGGTTTAACAGGAACCGCTGGATTGGTCACGCAAGGTCGTTATCGTTAATGTCAACATCAACGGTTTAGCCGCCATTGCATAATAACAGTGCAAGTTTAACCGTGATCGACTTGAACTCGGAGAAATGCGCAACCATGTCAATGTCTCCGTCGTACCGGGTCCGTCATGCCTAGGAAGAGGTTAAAGAATACATCGTGTTTTCGGACGTTCAAATTGACACGCACTGCCAACACAAGCAGAGTGACAAGATGGATATCAATGGTCCAGGTCCGAAGAAAGGAGAAGATGGAAGAAGACCAAAGGGAGGAGGGAACGGTTTCCTGAATTCTCTTGCTCGCCAATTCTGCACTCGTACATCACATCATGACTCACATTATTTAACACTGATCTGTGTTTTCAATGCTAGCCGGTGTCGGTATGCTGTGGTCGAGCTTTAGGCATGATCATTTGCTCGTTGGCAAAATGCTTCCGATAAGTTTCCTCCTCCTCATCTTTCAGACCGGAGAGCGACGGGTCCCGTTTCTCTAAGAAATGCTTGATCCGCCCATCGGCTGTCGCGCCGTGCCGTGCAAAGTGCTCCGCCCTCGAGGCTAAGAATTTATTCGTCTCCTCGGTGAATACCCGGGCCTTTTCCTCAGCAGCACCCGAGTATTGTCCAGCTCGGGTGGCCTGGGCCACGCCCGAGATGACGGCGAGGAGGATGACCAAGGAGGCAAACGCATTTTGGTGCGCGTATACACCGGAATACGCCTGTTTGCTGGACTCGTCGTTCCGGCGATACCAGCGTTCCCAGTCCTCCCAGGTGGCGTTCCCGAATATGCTCGAGTCATGATCGGGTCCAAAGCCATACGTCTTGCCGTCGGCTGAACTCGAGTATCCACGAGTGTGTCTGGTCGCTGTCCGGCCTTCGCCCCAACCGGCACCGTGGGCATCGTAGGCTCGTTTCTTGACCGGATCCGATAAGATCTCGTGTGCCTGCACGACCAGACGGTACCTTTCCAATCTCTCGACGTAGGAAAGGCCATCTCCGGCCGCATTCCCATTGCCGTGTCTGTCTGGATGATATAACTTGACCAGTTCATAGAACTTGTGTTTTGTGTATTCCGCGCCTCTCTCCAAATCGAAGATATCATACGGCGACGGTGACCAGCCCGCATGTTTGCGGCAAGGCCAGTTCATGTTGTCTCGAAAGTCATATCCTCTGGAACCTCTGACATCTGCATACGACCGCCATCTCGAAGGACCTTTTGGCTCGACGCTCGGTCTCGCTCGCGAACCTGGTAGGACTGATGGCAATGACGGAGTAGATGTCGAGCAGTGGTTACACACGCAACACTGCAGCCCGCCGTATGCGGACACCAGGGAGGCCTTCTTGAGCATGGCTGTTGGTCGGGCCGACCTTGAGAGTTGAGCAGAGGATGCATTAACTGGAGAGTCGACATGCGGAGATATGAGTTCCTGCGGACAGATTCCTTGGCGCTCAATCAGTGCATGGAAACTTGCTCACCTTGTCAGAATAACTGGCACCGCTACCCACCCTTCTACCCACACCTTTCTCGGGAAAGGAGCATCATACAGAACTAGTCAACAAGTTCCCTTCACCAGGCATGCATTACATTGGTCCCGAGACGACTCCACTGCTTGTCTGCGTCTTGTCTCCTCGAAATTGACTCTCGTGGCCAGAGAGCAGCGATTGATGTTGATGCCGACAATGCAAAGCGCACCTCCACAGCTGCAGGGACGATCTTTGATCCTCCACGTCAATAGCTTCCTGCGTTGTTGATCTTGTTGGCCTTGGGCGAACTTCATCCTTCCGCGCACCCCGGCAGGCTTTCCTGTACCAATAACTCTTGGTCCTAGCCCTGGCGTGCCTTTCAGCTCCCCAGTTGGGTCGTGGGAGAACGGTCTATGATATGCCTCAAATGAGACAAGAGCACAATAAGGAGACGGTGATCTATCATACACCCGGTGTGCCTGCCTGCTGATATTATTGTGACCTATTTCTACCATCGATTTTCAGTCTCCCTTTCTAAAATAGCAGGCATTCACCGTCACAATGACCTAGGATGCAACACCGTTGGCAGACGCCATCGGCTTCACCTCAACTTCAACCTGTGTCTCGCCGATGCCTCTTCTCTTCGCTTCTTCGAGGATAGCCACTGTGGCAGTGGCTCCGATCCGGGTAACGCCGAGTGACATGACGTACAATAACTCGTCCAGAGTCCTGACTCCTCCCGCCGCTTTGATCTGTACCGACGGCTTCGAATATTTCCTCATCAACTTCAGATGCGGCACCGTGGCACCCTTGTACGAGTATGTTCCATCCGGCTGCTTGACAAATCCGTACCCAGTCGACGTCTTGACAAAAGCCACGTCCAGATCTGAGCAGATCTCGCAGAGCTTGACAATATGCTCGTCTCTCAGGTAGTCGTTCTCGAAGATGACCTTCAAGATCGCACCCCTTGCGACCACCGCGTCGTTGACAGCTCGGATCTCCCTCGTCACGTAGTCCCAGTCTCGGCTCAACACTTTGCCCACGTTCACCACCATGTCGATCTCGCTGCCACCAGCTTCGGCCGCCTGGGAGGCTTCGAACACTTTGACCTCGATTGTGCTGTTCCCGGCGGGGAAACTGATGACTGGACAGACCCCAACACCGCTTCCGTCGAGGACTTGACGGGCGAGCGGGATGCAGTAAGGTTTTATACACGCTGTGGCCGTCTTGTATTGCTTGGCCAGCTCCAGCCCGGAGCGGACTTCTGCGTCGGTCATCGTCGGGTGGAGGAGAGAGTGGTCGATCATCCGGGCAAGTTGAGAGAGGGTCACGGTAAGTTTGGCAGTGTTGGCCATGTTGTGATATTAAGACCTGCGTGGTCACTCAAATGTGCTTGTAGGATGTCGGTTACAACTTGGCCAATGACAGCAGTGTGTCAGGTCTTCAGAGTTTACGTTTTCACCAAAATCTCTCGTGAATGGTGGCACTGCGAGCACAAGGCTCGAACTTTGTCTTGATGCCTGAGTCGACGATGTTGAAATGGCCGGTCAAGGCGCATCAATTACCCCACCTCTAACGCCGTTCTTTGGCGAGGTTGAATGGACCAGTTCTAGGACGAACGGGTGGCTGCGGGAACGTTTCTGCAGAATGATAGCCCACCACCACAAGGTACAGTACCAACGGGGAGATCTTGAGCCCAAATGGCAGGACTGACCGCGGGGTCGTGATCATCAACAAGGGTATACTCTGCCCTCGTCAGGCCTATACCTGCTTCATCAGAATCTGCACAGTCGAATGCTCAATCGGAAAAATACCTCAGCCCGCAGCATCCAGCCAGTAACGCTGAGACGGAAGATCACGGGGTGGGACTCTGGACAACAAACCTTGGCCAGTATTCCAAAACCTTCAATCCAGAATGCCACTGATTTCTGGTCAACGCACATCATCAAGCAAAATAGACTTTCCAATTCGGCCAGATCGTCCACAAAGGCGTGTTCTTCACGACATGTACTAGTCAGAAGCATGAATGATTGCACGACCAATCCAGTCCGGAACAATTGTTGGTTTCTCTTCAGGGTTACTGCTGGCTGATTTACGAGGGTTATTGTACTTTGTCCATTGAAGCCAGAATTAAAGCCCGAACTAGAATAATCTATCAAGAAGGCGATTTCTGTTAATATATAACATCATCTAGAACTAACGATTTACATTTGGTGAGTTGTGACTGGTTGAGGGTGCGGTGTTCCGGGCTTGTCTGAACGTCATTTACTCCCCCTTGTGGGGTGATGTAGGCCTATATCAGCTGAGCCCTTTCGGCCAATAGCACAACTACGTGCATCAACCTGGAAATCAAGCAATTCGCGTCATCAATTACGCCACCTTGAATCTTCCGCTCTGGCCTGGCTGCAGCTTGGAAAACTCAGCTCAAGGCCAATCGCCGTTATAGGTCTCCTAACTGCGGAACACGCATGGCGCTCCGGTCGAGACCATGGCGACATCATGCGGGGACAGGGACGAGCTCTTCTCAAGGCAAACTAGGGAGGTTCTTCCTCGACGAGCAGCTCCTAGCTCCGCCGTTTCCATTTCACCGTAAGAGAGGAAGGGACCCAAAAGGTTATCCACTCGCCCATCCATCTGTCTGTCTTTGAGCCTTTGATTCAGAGATTGTCAAATTTGATTGAGACGGCAACAAATCAGTTCATAATGACTGAGTTCGTGGTCGATGGTCATGGCCAAGGTGAGACTTCCACATTCACTCGCTCAATGGTTATGGTGATATCAGCATTTCAATGAGCGTTGACAAATAGCAGCTGCAGATGTTAACTCTGCTCCCGATCGCATCAAATTCGCGTACGTGGGCCGTTGGAATTGTTTGCTGGGTGGGTTACCAGGATCGCCCACTGACTGGTCCTTCTAGATACTGGGTTCCCAATGTGTCCGGCGGCCTTGTCATTTCCAAGATCCCACAACGAACGAAATGGGACCTCGAATCGAACGTGAGGTACGCACAGACCGCAGAGAATGTCGGATTCGAGTACGCATTGTCACAGATCCGATTTATGGCGGGCTACGGTGCTGAGTTCCAGCACGAACCCGTTTCCTTCTCGCAGGCTCTTTTGCATCATACCAAGAAATTGAAATTGATTGCCGCTCTGTTGCCTGGACCGTGGAATCCTGCCGTTGCTGCGAAGCAGATCGCCAGCATCGACATTTATAGCAATGGTCGTATCGCCGTCAATATCGTCTCCGGCTGGTTCAAAGCCGAGTTCACGAGCATCGGCCAGTGGTGGCTGGACCATGCCGAACGGTACCGCCGATCGAAAGAGTTCATCCAGTGCTTAAGGGGGATCTGGACTGAGGAGAGATTCACTTTCAAGGGTGACTTCTATCAGTTCCACGACTACCCACTGCAACCAAAGCCCGTGAAGCGTGAAGGAAGGCCGCACCCCGAGATCTTCCAGGGCGGCAACTCCATCGATGCGCGGGAGAACGCGGCAACAGTGTCGGACTACTATTTCATGAATGGCAACAGTAAGTGCGACAGGAAGGCCAAAGGGACTCCCCCGCTAACCGTCAGTGAATTGCAGCCTTGGAAGGCTTCCAGGATCAGATTGCCGACGTCAAGGAACGGGCTCGACGCGAAGGACGTGAGGACAAGGTCAAGTTCGCCTTGAACGGATTCGTCATCGCTCGGGACACCGAGGAAGAGGCGATCCGCGTGCTCCAAGAGATCCAAGGCAAGGCGGACAAGACGGCCGTCGATGCTTTTGCCGACCAGGTCAAGAATGCTGGTGCCAGCACCGCCGACAAGACGGGGATGTGGGCGAATTCCAAGTTGGAGGACCTCGTACAGTACAACGACGGATTCAAGACCAAGCTCATCGGCACCCCCCAGCAGATTGCAGACCGGATTCTTCTGCTCAAGTCCCTGGGCGTGGACATCTTGCTGACAGCGTTTTTGCACTACGATGAAGAGATTGAGCACTTTGGCAAAGTTGTCATACCATTGGTCCGGAAATTGGAGGCTGAGGGTCGTGGAAAAGACCCGGAATTGGAGATTAAGTTGACCGGAGACGTCTACCGGGCGAGAAACTCTCCTCAAGACACCAAGTCGTGAAATGGTAGAGAGAAATTCATTCTCTGCTATTTCAGCTGCCCTTGGAAAGATCCGACAGAGGTCCTAGATATATAGTGGACCCTATCTCTATCTATCACAAAGGCATTGCTTCAACAGGAGCAGAGGATGGGTACCGACCCTGCCATCCTTCCAATCTCGGGTTGTCGTTCAGAGATCGTACTTGTGCGAACTCAGAACGAGGATAGATAGAAAGAGCCAAAAGTTGTGCTTCTGTGATGACATAAGTCCGTCAGTCCGTCCGCACGTCTCATCCACAGACTCTCTTCTTCTCGTCACAGGGCATTTTCAACAGTCAGTCATCTCGGCAGCCATGCAGTCTACCCCTCTTCACGACCTTGGCTCGTATTGATTACTCCAAACCCAAGGGCCACGGTCGAGGCTGGATGCGAGGGATCCACACTCATGATCGTCCAAGCACGACATCGATAGCGCATATGATCAAAAGCGTGACCCTGATCGAATCATCACAGACACATTGTCACTCGCCATTCAACGTAACACGTTCGGACCTCAAGTCAACTGATCTTCTCCAGAATACGGAAGCACGACAATGATGGTGAAGGTTGCGCCATATGTCGCGGAAGTGGGCGTCTGCAGTATCGGCGGCCAGTCCGGATACCAAGTCGAAACCGTCCTAGCCGTACATATACCGGGTCTCCTTCTCGCCTCCTTCGATCCTGGGTCTTGATCGCTTCGATTCCAAGTGTCTCAAATTCTCCTGTCGGTCAACCAAATTCCCAAAATCATTCGCCATCATGGGTTCAGCCAACACATCAAAGTACGAGCAGTACGAGAAGAAATTCACATCCGAAGGTCTGCCCAAAGATGAACAGGGTTGGCTGGCACGTGCAAAGGAAGTATCTGTGATCCTGTCAGAGGATGCCGCGCAGAGAGACATTGACAACGCGTCCCCCGCCAATGAAATCCAACTTCTCAAGTCAGCAGGCTTGTTGAAGATCTTGGGTCCCACAGCCTACGGCGGTGGTGGACAGCACTGGAATGTCGGATTCAAAGTCATCCGCGAAGTGGCCAAGGGAGATGGCTCTCTGGGGGCGTTGTTAGGTTACCATCTGCAGTGGTCGACGGCGACCAACGTCGTTGGAACCGATGAGCAAAGAGACCGCATCCAGAAGGAAATCATCCAGAAGAATTGGTTCATCGGCGGCGCCGTGAATCCTCGAGATGCTGACCTCCATATCACTCTCGACGGAGACGAGCTTGTCTACAACGGCTTCAAGCACTTCAACACAGGCGGCGTCATCTCTGACGCCACCGTTCTCGAAGGCGTCCTCCAGGGCACTGACGACCACATCTTCGCCATCGTCCCCACACGCCAACCAGGGATTCAATTCAGCCACGACTGGGACAATGTCGGACTTCGACTCACCGAGTCGGGGAGCGTCAAGATCGAAAACGTCCGTGCCCGCTGGGCCGACGCGCTGGGCTGGGACCCGCAGACCCGAAAACCGATCGAATCGATCCTGAAGATTCCTTTCGCTAGCCTCCTTCTACCAACGATTCAACTCGTCTTCGCAAACTTCTACATTGGCATCGCTCAAGGCGCGCTCGACTACGCGGCGAAATGGACAAAAACCAAAACGCGGGCCTGGCCGTTTGGTGGCGACAATAAATCGTCCCCACTCGACGAATTCTACATCCTCTCCCGCTATGGCAACTTTCAAGCGCACCTCCTCGCGGCCGAAGCTCTCGCTGACCGTGCCGGCGATCAGCTCAGCAGCGTGTATGCCGAACACTCGCAAAAGCGTGACCTCACGGCCCGCCGCCGCGGCGAGGTCGCTGAGTGGGTGGCCAGCGTCAAGATCGTGGCCACTGACACTGGGTTAAGGGTATCGAACGGCGTCTTCGAGGTCACAGGGGCCAGGTCGACCGCTCGCAAGGTCGGACTCGATCGCTTCTGGAGAGATATCAGGACCCATACATTACATGATCCCGTTGCGTATAAGGAGAGGGAATTGGGAAGATTTCTCTTGTTGGATGAGGTGAGTAAAATATTCGTCCTCTCCTTTTCCATCTTGCCTTTGATTTCTCTCCCGCCAACATATGCACGTACATTCGTGCCATCACTCCCTTCTACTCCCGTCCCTAATAATCTGTTCAAATAAAGTCAACCAACGAACCCGAGTTGTTCTACCCATCAATTGATCTAACTTTAAACTCTGGCAGATCCCCGAACCTACCTGGTACACATAGGTCCATAAAAACCCGGCTGTTCGTCAAACGTTTTCGGCCTTCATTTTCCATAGGCAAACAATAAAGTTCACCCTCCGACGTTGTGCCATACCTTTCCTACACAACAATATTCTGGAGTAGCGCGCATCCGACGTCCTTCAGAGTTATTCTCGTATTTAGTTTCTTGTACAACTCTCCAGTAAGATCTTATATGCAGCATGTACCCTTACCATTATGAGTGTGCAACACTAAAAAGGTTCATCGCGGCCCCCAGTTCGATGTGATGGAAGAACAAAAGGATCCACGTAATGATAACATAAACAGTTATTGCCCACCAAGACCCATCTGTGAATCCAGATCGACGAGGAACATGTCCCAGTCTGATCCGTCAAAGGTTGGTCCGACGGAGAAGAACTCGTCCCAGAGCTCGTTGAGGGTTGGCTCCCTTTCTCCCGTTGGGCTTCGGTCTTGGACTTCGTCCTGGGTTTGATATTGGAGTTTCGGTTGTCCATCTTGCTGTGGCTGGTTATGCTCGTATGGAAGGGGTAGTGATGGTGGTAGTAATGGTAATGGTGCTGGTAATGGTGCTCCATCTCCTTCTAGATGTTGACGCTGTTGCTTCTGCACCATACGCCTCTCTCGCACATTTACTGCTGACCCGTCAGGTTCGGATTCAGGCTCGATCGCCATTTTATCGGTTGATGTGACCCTCTTGTGGTTGTTATTGTCATCGTTGTCATCGACGACCTCAACGTCATTAGTCGTGGTTGCTGCTCTATCCTTGTCTACACGCCTTTTCAAGACCTCTCGGAGGTTGTGGACGACTCTTTGTAGAGATTGGGCGAGGGCTTTCTTCCTAGAAGAGGGACCATTCTGCCTTGCGACATCTAGATTCGCTCTTAGCTCCTCTTCTAGCACGCGACAAGCCCGTAACACGTCCTGCTTGCGCTGGGCTACGTGCATCTCGCCCTGGTTAAAGCACACGTCCATGGCCAGGACAATAGCTGCCATGAGGAAATGCTGCAACATGTAGAGAAAGCTGACAACGTCTGTCGTTGTCTGGGCCCCCAGAGTAATGGAGTTGCGAACCTCAAGGACGGTCTCTGCGGATCGGATGCACTGCATACGCGAATACGCGAATTTCGGCTCCGTCGACCCGCGGATGAGGAATGGTCTATGTAGTCGTGCGATATGCGTGTGGATGACAAAGTTGAGGAGCGGACGTTGCCATTCGAGATATGGTCGTTCCTGGATGAGCTTTTCATAACTATTGTCACTGTCGTAACCGTGGTTGCTGTAACGCCGTGGCTTCAGCTGGAAAAAAGGAGGAAGCGATTGGAGAAATTGCTGGTAATGTTGATCCAGAAGCAGAATGGTGTTGTATGTCTCGTCATTGCTGTCAACCGCGGGTGGGGAGAAAAAATACGATGGAGGGAGGCGGTCGATCACCTCCCGACAGAGGGCCGCGGCCTGGATGCGAAAGAGGAAGTAGGTTATGGAGGTTGGCATACTCAGAGGGAGGTTGTACGTCTCTTCGGAGAGATGTGTGATGCCGGTGGGAATCGTTTCGTCTTCGACGTTGCTGGGGTATTTCGTTTCCATCTGTCGCGGATGGAGCATGTATGTTCCTTCCAAGGGGCCAGTCATGTTTGCCATGAGCCTATGTCATTCTTGTCAGCGTCAAATATAGAAAAGAGACCAGGAAGTAAATAAGGAAAAAAGGAAGGAAGAAAATCAAGGACAGAAGAATGATTGTGACGAACCAATCGGATGAAGCCAGATGCCACCATAGTCGTCTTTTGACTTCCACATCCACCATATCAGCCCCATTCTTCTGTCGCTCTTCCCGACAGCGGGGCGAATCTAAGAGATGGATCTTCATGGACCGGGACATCTGCAAGGTGAATATCGTGAGAATGCCAAAGCTCTCGGTGAGCCCCTCCAGCTGGGAACATAAATAGGCCAGGCCGGTGTACGCCTGAAGCGCCTGAGTGGATGGCGGGACGGGCGGTCTGGTCAGCAAGGACACTGCATGACCAAACCACAATTCCGAGGGAGCAGCAGCCAGGGATCTCCCGCCCAGTGTGGCTGGTTCGGGTTGGAGCTGGTCCTTCGAGAGATAGGCGCTCGACGCAAAGATGCTCAGAAAGAAGGCGAGTCTTGTCGCGGATGGAATGCAACAGGCATGGAGATCGACGTACAGCTCTCTGAGCCAGCACCGTGTGGTTGGAACGTGAAGGATCGGGTAGATGGCATTGAACGTCTTGATGTAATGCTCCAACATTGCTTCAGCTGTGCTCTGCGTAGGAAACTGGCTTAAGATTGTCGATATATCTACCGCTCCGGAGAGTAAGTTTGCTTGGTGGGTTTCTTCGGTCTGAAACCTCACTGATGTAGTCTAGATGTAGGTAAGCTGTAGTGCTGGCAAATCAGGTTCCTGTCCGTCGTACTTCTGCAGGCCTCGGAATTTGAGCGTCTGACGGGTTCGGGTAGGTCAGCAGAGCCTCCAACCACCGCGATGTACGCTGCTGTTCCTCGTCTTTATTCCGTTGAGGTTTTCCATCCTCGATTTCTCCAACGAGAGCTGGTCGGCAGGGAGATTCGAAGTCGGTAGCCTCTGGCGCATCGTCAGGGAAGACAGCCGCTTCCAGCCGTCGTATTCTGTGAGCAAGACTTGCATAACCTCTACATACAGCAATCAGTTAGTCGGAAAGGGTTTGCTTTAATATCAATCTCCTCGTCACCTTTCACCACGCTGGTTGACGTGCTGCTGCCCGTCGTTCGACGCCGGCACCGCCGTTCGAGGTGGATATGGCCGAGACTGAGATCCTAAATGGCATTTATTGTCAATAAATAAGCGACTAAGCCAAGAATGCTCTCTATCATTGATCCCACTCACCAGAGGCATAGATACAGGCGACATTTCGCGACGAGCAATTGAAACAGGGGAGTTCTCGGCTGCACTTGAGTTTTCGTGCCCGGCACAGCTGGCATGAGATCGGTTGTTGCAGAGACGATCTTGTCGTCGGAGGCGTAGCAATCGTCGAAGCGGATCTCTTCATGTCGCTCGAGCCAGCTCTGTAATTCACGCAACAGAAATCCAAGGTATTCACACGGTCCTCTTGGTCATCAAGCTGTTAAACGGTAATGTACCGGTCGAGTTTCTGGTATGTCTTCTCGCTGGTGGGCCAAATTATGACAAGGGCTGATAGTGAGAGATCGAAGGAATGATCCAGTCCAGCAGGAGTGAATAATCTCTGAAGTACGTGAATAGGCAACCTTGGCCAAGACAATTCATGTGACAGCTTAAAGTCGAATCCTTGAACCAATGCACATCAAATTTGTCGTCCGACGATAATTTATTCCAGAAGATTGGAAAATCGGCCCTTCTCTATGAGATCGTCATGGGAGCGTTGGCTTCTATCCATTCATTGGCATGCTTCATCGCTGGAAGGATTCCGACCCACTCAGGCCCGTGGGGTCTAGTGGATTCCGCGGAGGGTTTCCCAATCTGGAATCCTCAGACTGCAACCTATAACAATATACTTAGCTGCCTGTCGCGTTTGTATTTTTCATCTTCTTTTCTCCCACACATCTCTAATTCTGTAAACGACCTACGACCGAGGAACACCCCTTGAAAGTTGATTGAATCTGACCCGTCATCACCATGGAAAACCAAACAGACACCGCTGCGACTGATTCGACCAGTCTCGAGAAGGGAGGGGAGTCCCCAGGCGAGCAGGATGGAACGGAGGTGGTGGAAGATGCCCCACCCAAGCCTGGTGTGTTGCCAGAAGTCCCGGAAGGTGGCACCAAGGCATATCTATCCGTCATCGGTGCCGCCGCGGCGATGTTCGCGTCGTTTGGCTGGGTGAACTGCATTGGGATCTTTCAGGCCGAGTATGAGACCCACCAGCTGAAGCAATATACCAGCTCAGAGGTCTCCTGGATCACATCTAGCGAGTGTACAGGTTTTCTCCCAGTCGACGATTGTCACACTAAATGATGGCCAGTCTTCTTCGTGTTCTTCGCCTCTCCCTTAGCTGGCAGGCTATTTGACAACTACGGCCCCCGGATTCCGATTGCCATTGGGACCTTCATGCACGTCTTTGGCCTCATGATGACCAGCATCTCCCACAAGTACTATCAATTCATGTTGAGCCAATCAGTCTGCTCGGGTATTGGAGCATCTCTGATCTTCACGCCAGCCATGGCCGCGGTGAGTACAAGCAATTCCTCCTTCCCACTTCGGTCCCCCACGGTGTGGGTCAAGTTTTCCAATCACTGACCGCGCGGTCGTATCATAGCCCATGACCTACTTTCGCAAGCGACGGGCTATCGCGGGCGGTTTGACGATCGCAGGTTCATCCCTAGGAGGCGTTATCTTCCCGCTCATGGCCGAACATCTGCTTCCAAATGTTGGCTTTGGATGGACTATGCGTACTTGTGCCTTTCTCATCCTGGGCATGCTTGCCGTGACCTACTTGGCTATCTCATCCAACCTCCAACACACTCCACAGCCATTCAAACTGAGTCAGTACCTCGGGCCGATGCGGGAAACCAATTTCTGCATCATGTGCATTTCCACCTTTTTCCTCTATTGTACGCAGAATGTCCCCTTGGGCCTGCCTCATTTGAGGAAGTTTATGAACCTGATCAATTAATTTAGGGGGAATGATCGTGCCCTTCAACTACATCCCCATCTCAGCCATACATTACGGCATGTCGATTGATATGGCCTTTAATCTAATTCCCATTCTTAACGGGGCCAGGTAAGGAATCCTATTTATCTCCATCCCCTTCTTCCGGACCTCAAGAAGAGGGAAAGAGGAGCAGCGCTAAATGACTCGATTTAGCTTCTTTGGCCGGACGGTGCCCAATCTGATTGCCGACAAATATGGCCGATTCAACGTCATGATTATCATGGTTCTGTTCTCGGCCATCCTCGTTCTGGCGCTATGGTTACCTGGACGAAGTAATGCCGCCATCATCACCTTTGCCGTCCTCTTTGGCGTCGGCTCCGGTGCGTGTGTCGGCTTGGGACCGGTGCTCGTCATGAGCATCTCTCCAATGAAGGAAGTCGGCTTCCGACTGGGAACGGTGTTAGCCCTGGCAGGTATCGGCGCCCTGACCAGTCCGCCTATTGCAGGTGCCATCACAGCCGACGATGGGGGCAGCTATGTCTATACGTGCGTATTCAGCGGTGTCAATTTTTTCATTTGCCTGGTTGGTATCATTATCCTTCGAGGCCACGTCGCTGGATGGAGCCTTACCACCAAGGTGTAGCTAAAGCAGCTACGAGTACCCACCAAAGTTTACAAAGAGCCGTCGTCAGGAGGACACGGAATTGATTTGATAGAAGGACTCAAGGGTTAAGGGCGTTTTCGGCGCAGCTATTAAAACCATTCCACTCCACAACTCATAACTAGACAGAAAACTTTATGAATCCAATTAAAGATCCTACAGACTACAACGGTGCAGAATGATGGACAAAGTCCTGCAGAGGAAGCAATCGCAGACGTGATCGTCTAATACATCGATGCTAATGACAGTCATCCAATCCAAGTGTACAGGGTGTGTATAGACCTCAGATTCTCCAGGCATGGTTCAAAATTTGATGGTTGATGAAAATTTCTTGAATGGCCTTAATCAGTATACTCTCAAGGCTCTCCTTCTCCGCTGAAGAAATATCTCAAGTCTCTGACATGGGGATGGCTGTGTAGCGAGTGCTGCACCTGGCTACCACTAGCAGCCTTTCTATGTTGAGACTTGACAGATTAAGACTCCTGCTAACTCCGCGAAGCGTCAAACCAGAGGTGTGCAGATTCGGGATGGTACTTATACGTTGATAAACTTACCCAGCAAGGCTACTGTACCTTTGCTCTGCAAGAAGTCGATAGGACGAGGCCGAGCCGCGGCTCGGTCTCTGGCGTTTTCAAATTCGGAGACCAAACGCAATTCGCCATCTTACAGCCACCAGACGTGCCTGGCTCCTGATATTAGAGAACAGAACGAGTCAAGGGGAGGAAAAAGATGGTGAGAAGTGGCTAGTCAGTTTGGTGTGGTCGTTGAAGAAAGCTTGGCTTGGACACAGCTTCCACTTTCTTTTTCTGCACCGTCTTAGGACCAATCATGATCAAGTAGCGATCCATCGCATATGTCCATGATATCTGCGTGTCTTTGATGTGTCTTCACGCAAGCGCAGACGATCAGATTGCAGACAAAGGTCTCTAGTCAGTCTAGGCAGGTCTCGCCAACTCACACTATGTCGCAAATATCAACCTATCGACGCTGCTTTTGACCACCTGGGCTGCGAAGTTCGACTTCTGGGCCGTTTTAATAGACGATCTTGTCACATATTTCGCACCATCGCAGCCTTTAGCATTCATGTCCGACGAAGACAGAGGATTCCCACCCCGGCGGCGACGATACCGTTCTCGCTCTCGCTCGCGTCCACGTCCTCGCTCGCGTTCCTCGAGCCTCGACCAGAGACAAATTTCTCACGAGGACAATGGACGGAGACGGCGAGAGCGCAGCCGATCTGAGGACTGGAACCGGGACCGGGACCGGGACAGGAGAAAAAGGGACCGTTCTCGAAGTAGAAGTGGCGAGAGGCCTCAGCAGAAGAAGAGGAGGTCGTTGAGTAGGGAGAGCGACTACGACAGGCGGAGACGTCGAGACCGAAGAAGGGACCGGGACCGGGACCGTCATGACCGCGACGGTGCTGAGGTTGACGACTACGACAGGATCAGTAGAAGTGATCATAAGGCATATCGACGGAAAAGTCCTCCATCCAGAGCACCGTCATGGTCTCCGTCACGGTCACGATCAAGATCGCGGTCAGCTCCTCGCCGCAACAGAGACTCGCCGCCACCATTTAGACGGGCCAAGGTTCCTTTGCCCTCTCAGCAGGATGCTTTCGGCAAAGGCGACGGCCGTGACGATGACCACAACCGCCCTCGTCGATCGGCAGTCATCAAACCTGATGCCGCCGCGGTCGAGAAACAAAAACCCAACTTTGCCACCACGGGGCGCCTTGCGGCCGCCAGCAACACGGTGCAAGCCGGAGGAGGAGCCGGCCAGGCTATTGTGCTGAAGTACCACGAACCGCCCGAGGCCCGTAAGCCGTCCGCGCGCGATGCGTGGCGGATGTACGTCTTCAAGGGTGCTGACATCCTGGCTACGCTCGAGCTGGCCACCCAGTCCTGCTGGCTGTTTGGTCGGGAAGCCGCCGTGGCCGATTTTCCGCTAGACCATCCCAGCTGCTCCAAGCAGCACGCCGTCGTGCAGTTCCGGTACGTTGAACGGCGGAATGAGTATGGCGACCGCGTCGGCAAGGTGAAGCCCTACGTGATCGACCTGGAGAGCGCAAACGGCACGACGGTCAACGACGACCCCGTCCCGCCGCGGAGGTTCGTCGAGCTACGAGACAAGGACGTGCTCAAGTTCGGTCACTCGAGCCGGGAATACGTGCTACAATTGCCGCCGGCGGGCTGAGAGAGAAGTGCTCTTTGCGACCGTGGAAAATGCGGTAATCCTGCTTTCAAATCGCCATGATGCTTTTCATTTCATCTGTCTAATATACGAAATGTGAAGCCTGAAGACGACGCTTCCTCCACGACAGTCTCGTCCTAGGAGCCCACGGCACGCCCTCTGTCCAGCGCTTGCCTCATAGAATAATACTCAACTCGGGCCGTGGGACTCCCTCATCGGTCAAGTTCGGATAATAAGGCACCATGGCATCGGCGCTGTGCACGTAGGCATCGTTATACAACCGCCAATACGGCGTTCGAACCTTTCGGGCTGGATGAAAGAGCCCCGCCCAGACATAGTTCATGACAATGCCCGTGCCGACGGCCATGCGAATGGCCTCGATGGCCTCGATGATTCGGTCGATCACATGTGGACTCGTCTCAAAGAGGTTGGGATAGAGCAGATTCAGGAGGTGGACCATGGCGTCTTCACAGCCCAGGCCGACGACGCCCAGGGCAACATGTTTGACCACCGAGGCCGCCGTCTGTCGGTGGACTTGGTCTCGGTCGATCAGCGCGTCCTCGAGGAGCGGGGTGACGGCGTAGACGTAGTCCTTGGCCATCTCGCCGATGTATTCGAAGAGAAAAGACAGTGACTTGAGCACTCCGTTCTGCACGTTCAGTTCGGGCACGCGATACTCGTTCATCAGAGCGGGGAGCACGGTGAAAGGGGCACAGGTCTCGGCGACAATGCCGATGGCCACTGCCGTGCAGACACGCGATTGTCGCTCCTGCACGCGGAGGTTGTTGAGCAAGGTCGCCAGGACATCTTGTGGACCGATGGCTTTGGCGATAAAACCAAACGTGTTGTTGGCCGCGCGCCGAATGCCCTTCTTGTGCGCTTTGAGCATGTCCAGAAGTTCAAAACAGATCCGCATCCACTCCCGGGCGTTGACCGATTCGGGGCCCCGGTCGGCGATGCGGCCGACCAGGTCGATGGTGTTTTCTTGGACCTTTTCGTGTCGGTTCCGGAGGATGGGCGTCAGTCGGGGCAGGAGATCTTTGATCGGCGGCTGCATCTGATTGATGCCGACGACGGTGACGATGGACCGCAAAGCACCGAGAATGGAGCCCAGGACTTCAGGATACTCTTCACCGAGATATTCGTAGAGAACCACACCGAGCTTGCCCATGAGGGCGTCTTCCCCACATTGCTTCATGACCATTGCAATGCGTGATATCAGATCGGCGGCTTGCTGTCTGACCGTCGCCGATTTGTTGTTGAGGCGCCACAAGATGGTGCTGACAATCTGGGGGAGATACGGCTTGCAGCGGGTGCCCAAAGCATTCACGACGGTGCCGAAGCCGTTGAGCATGACCACGTCCTCGATGCTCTGCTCCTGGAAAGCGTGCAGGATCCCGTCGACCAGCCGTTCTTCCAGTCTCTCGCCAATATCTGCGGCCCCGAGGGATGCGATGACCTTCTCGATCGTTTCCACGGTCATTTTGCGGTAAGCCTCGCTCTCATCTTTGAGGTTGTTCACGATGCGCTCGACAATCTCGCTCACGCCCACCTTCTGACCCAAGTCGACCGTCGTCTCCACCACTTGACGGTAGTTTCTCTTGTCCAGAGCCATTCGTCGGACCCAGAAACTCTTGAAAAACTCTTGCAAGACGTGCTCCTTCAGATAGCCGGCCGTGACCCCGTCGGTGCTGGCACATTGGGAGACGACTTTGAGGACGACCTTCTTCATCTCTTCGTCGGGAGACTGGAATTCTCGAAGCAGGATTTCCATGATCTGGCTCGTATAGTAATTGGCATACTCCTCATCCATCAGAGGGATGATGTACCCGACCGCTTTGAGGAAACCGGCCAGGCCTTTGCCGCGCTGCTTGCGGGCGCCGGTCCACAGAGGATTCAGAATATCGTCGAAACTCTCAATGCCGTAAGGATTGGCGGCTTCGGCCAGCGCCGCGATGGCCAGCGAAGTCACCGTCCTGACTTTGGCCTGCTCGTCTTGAAGGTTGTCCGCGATGCAGTCGACCAAACCCTTCAAATGAGGCAACACGGCGCACCCCATCAAGATGGGGATTTGCTGCACAATCTTCACGCCCGTGTGTCGGGCTTGCCATGACTTCTTACTGCGACAGACCGCGCGCAAGAAGGGCAAAAGAGCGGGAATACCCAGCGCAGACGCGACGACGGCGAAAGCGCGAGCGGTGGTGTTCCGGACGTATTCGTCGACGTGGTCGATGTCGGGTCTCATGGTGCTGATCATGTGGGCCAGACCGGCGGCCTTGCTCAAATTCGAGATAATTTCGCGACCTTCGACCCGAGCGTAGTAATCCTGGTCGATCAGAAGAGGCTCAATGACGACCAGAATCTTGTGGACATAAGGTCGCACCAGATCGTCCAGCTTGTACAGAACACGATCAATCACTTTGACGAGCAGATGACGTTCTTGATCTTCCAAAGTCTTCTCCATGAGCAACGGTAAGATTTGGTTGAACAGGGGTCCAGCGCCAAATTGTCTCGCGTTGTCCGTCAATTGGCGCAGCGCCGTTTTCCGCATCGGGGGAGTGCCGTTTTTCACTTTCAGCAGCAGACGCATGATCTTGCGCTCCTTGAGTTCTTCCACCGACATGGTATTCTCATCAGCCCCGTCGACAAGCTTTCCAAAGTAAGCCATATCTTCAGTTTTGAAGAATTGTAGATCTCCGACGCCCGGAATTTCGGTCGGGAGCTGCTTTCCCAGAATGCGAGGATTCTCCGGTTCTTGCATCATGAAGCCGCCGATGCCGGTGGAGCTGGTGCTCGCAGTCGGTAAAGTGACTGCTTTCCTCGCCACAGGCCGAATCGGCGCATAGCCTGGCGGAGGCTCAAGAATGGTGTAACCCTCACTGGGCAGCATCATGTCGAGTTCCTCGTCCGAGAGGGGTGCATTGCGGCCAGTAATATCGGTGCCGAAGCTCGCCGGCGCCAATGATGGATGCATCGGCGTGGCCAGTCCCGCACTGCCAACTGGTGTCGCGGCTGTAATGGCAGGGGCCTGATCCCACCGTGAGCGCTTGGTCGGGACAGGTGCTGCACCATCAGGTGCCGGTGCTTGGTCCCATCGTGAGCGTTTCTTCGCCTCGGCACCATCAGGCGCGGCCGCGGATTCGCCGCCAGAGACATCCCATCTCTTCTTGCGTTTGCGGCCCGTGGCTTCCACTGTCGATCCCGCTTCAGCATTCTCCTTGTCGGCTTCCTCCTTCAGACTGGGCTTGTGCTCCGCCAGCTCGTCGCCCGCTTGCTTCTCCGCGATGAGCTTTTTCACTCGCTCTTCCTCGCGTTCGAGTTCCTGCAGCTGCATGACTTCGCGATACGTCGCTCCCTCCGTGACCCCTGCATGTTTGTTCGCGGCAAAAGGATCGGCCCTCGTCGGCGTGAGCGGACCTCGATCAAACCGTCGCTTCTGATAATCAGTCTCACGATCTGCGATCCTGGCAGATTTCTCACGCCCAAGAAGGATGTCCTCTTCCTCGACTCCATTTCCTCGTGCAAACTCGTTCACTTGATCTTTGGTGGCGGTGTACTGGCCGACCAGCCTCCTGCTGTTGTCTGCGTCGGGCATCTCATCGTCTTCGCCCTCGGTGGGGAGGGACGTATGGTAGCCCGCGAACCTGTCGATGCCATCTCGATCATAGAGAGTGGTGTCGAAACTTTCAGTCAAAGACGCCTTCGTCGATGAGTCAGTGCGCTGGCTGGAGGGGTCAAAGGTTTTGGAACCTTTCTTGCCAGCAGCCTGAGCGTTGCGCTCGGCCTGCAGGCGTCGGATCGTGTCGAAGTCGGCTATCGCAGAAGTCAGTATATCATGACGCGACGGCGCCCCTGTGTACCTACCGTCCGACATCTTCAACCTGTTGTCGGTCGCTTTGGTTGACGGTCACGTTGGTTGGCGGTCGACGGATCGGAGACGGCTGTAGATGGGATTAAAAGTAGTTCTGCAGATGGGCGAGACAGTGATTTGTCAGAGGTCACGTGACCAATTATGGCTTGGCACAAGATGGCTTGGCATCTGCTGGGATCACCAATTATCTATGCCTGCAATTTACATCTCGGAATCTAAACAAGGAGATTTTCCGAACCGCCAAATGGCTAATGAAGCCAATCTTCCTGTCCGAGTGGTGTCGCTTTAAACGTCATGGGAGGATGCGTCATATTCATGGAGGAGATTTCAGGTCCGCTTTCACTCACTCACGCCTAGTCCGGTTCCTAAAGATACAGAATATTTGGATTTATAAAAACCATGCCGCCAAACTTGCCATCCCAAAGCATGCCATCAGCCAATGCTGACTCACTTTTGTGTCGTCGGTCTTCTCCAACGTCGACACGCCAAAAGCGGCGAACACGGTCAGAATCAGCATCCGATTGAGGACTCCGATGACAACCTTAAAAATTAATAGAGGTATGAACCCGGTAATCAAGATGCAGAATGGGAGAGTGTAAGATGGAGTGTGAGCCCTGCGAGGAGCCGAAGACATGGTGTCAAGAGAGATCAGATCTTGCTCGTCGTCAAGAAACTTCGATTCTGATGGGGAGAGAGGATTGTATTTCTGCAACCACGTGCGGTATTGCTCGACATCGGTCATGCTCGGGTCAAACCCGACGCGACGGACCTTTTGGGCGGAGATGAGGGCCTGGTCTATGTCGGTCAATATCAGCCACGACAGCAACCGTCTCGCTTACTGTATTGTTCGATTTTGATATACAACCGGCTCATCACTTCCAACCGGCGTGCGTCAAGATCTGTGTTTCTCCACTGCCAGCTAACCCTCCTCGAGGCTGGGCTCGTCCTGCCATCGGGATGATGGCGAGTAATGGTGTCGGCGGCGTCCAAGTGCGCAAGCTCCTCCTCCATTTCGGTGATCTCGTCTTGCAGCTGGAGCAACACGCGGAAATTCACCCTTTCGAAACGGCGGAAGAGAGGAGGGAGTTCTTTCCGGGCCAACTCAGTGGCCATCAGATCATATCCTGAGAGACCGCCGAAGGGAAGCGGAGCGGACGGGCTTCTGTCCTCGGAAGACGGAGTCCTTGAACCAAGATCCTCTTCTCGGGCTTGCCCACCACCCACTGAATACGCCACGAATGGGTTTTGTATGGCAGGTGGGGTCCCAGGCCATTTCCATCTCGGTCTTTGGGGAGATCCGACGGCATTCGCTGTCAGCCTCTTCTGGACGCCTCCCTCGTTCTGGTCATCTTCAGGCAACGCTGGTAACCGAGATTCAAGACACGGTTCGGCACGTGGGATGACAATACCGCTGTCACCCACTGATATACCAGAGTCAGACTGGTGGCTTTTGATCGGACTTTCGTTGTCCGACTCCTCCCACCTGGCCACGGCACCGCTGTCGGTTTTCGCGGGACGAAGCTGCTTTCTGTGCACCGCCGCCGTCGTCGGCGTTGTCGTTGGCGGGCTCGAGTCTGGTTCATCTTTGACGAGATATGCAAAGACATCCACAGGGTCTCCGACTCGGTTATTGTCCTTTCGAGGCTCGTCCATGACACTACGGTAGGAAGACGGTGGTGCCTGTCTGTGTGTCCTCTTTCGCCTCGAGGGCTTTGTGCGCTTCTCGGGCTTTGTACCCGATCTCGAGTACGATTGCTGTCTGACGGTGGATGCACTTCCTCTAGAACCATGTGACGAAGTCGTGATAGCAGACAGAAGAGACAGCTTTGAGGACCGCGCTGCCTTACTGACGCCGTGAACGTGACTGCGGCGGCGGTGCCCCTGATCGCTCCGGACCGAGACGAACATGTGGCGGACGACTGGAAGATGAGCTGGTCGATGGAGCAACGACAGAAATTGGACTGTACGGAACGTCCGCCATCATTGAGAGGCGATGGTCGCCTTTGGTAGCACACCAAAGCCGCCGTCACGAATTACCATCCCCGGACGCATGGAGTGGGATGGAGGGGGACAAACCGTACAGCCAAGAGCCGGGAGAGATTAACCACAAAGTACACACAGCATTCGGTGTAGAATTTGTGCAGACGCTGGCAGCAGAGAGAGAGGGTCATCAGTGACAACAAATCTGGCACATTTGAGCGAATCCTAAAAAAAGGAGTAGTTGTCTTACCTGAGCTGCCCAACCCCGATGTCAGCCCATCGGGATCCGTGATAAGACCGGCCCGCCGCGAACGTTTTGGACGCGCCCGGAGATTTGCGGATCAGGAGACTTTTGCCAATGAAAAATGACCCGAAACGAGAAGATAAATCAGACGTGCTGTAGTGGATCATAAAAGACAAACAGCTCAACTTTCAGCGGCTGGTTGTCTGCAAGGTTCCAACGACTCAACTGTAGCCAGCAAAGCCGCTTAAGCAGGGACGTGCGCAAGCCATTGCATCTAGAGACACCGCGCACGCATCTCCACAAACCGGAAGTCCCGTGGAGCGCGGGGCCTCTCATGCGCGGGATTTACAGGGTCAGAAAGTCCATGATACGTGGGATGGTTTGGGCATCTGCTGACGCCACCGCCGCTCTCCAAACTCCGTGTCCAGAGACCAAGGTAAATAGTGCCGAGCCATATCAACTCTCATAGTGTTTCCAGGATTTCCAACCCGGGATCCCTTTGGTTCCCGTGCAGAGGTCAGGATGATTTCGCTTCCAGATCTCGTCGACATCATCCGGGAATTTCTCCTTACCTCTGGGCACAAACCGCACACGGACGTGACCCTTCCGCATCTGGAGAGTGATGAGCACGCCCAAGCCGTTCAATAGCAGATCCCGGGCATCTTCAGCCGCTCTCTGCCACACATCTGCGCGACCAGTTCGGTCCATCTGGATAATCTCCTCGTCCAAGGCATACTTGTCCACGGCCAATTCCACCGAATAGTTCTGAAAGATGACGGCCAGCGTCGCCAGAACCTCGACTTGAGCAAACCGGCGACCAAGACATGCACGATAGCCCTCACTGAACGGGAGATATGAGCCTTTGACCGGGCGATACAACCGCTCTGACGTGTCGGCGGCTTCATTGATGCCTAAGCCGTCAGAAGTGACGGCTTCGGTGGGCATGTCCTGCTTAGAAGAACCGCGGGAAGCATGCTGCACTTCTTCGCCGTCGTCGCCCGCGGCCAGCAACCACCGCTCCGGCTGAAACTCCTCGAGATCGTTGTCCAAGTTGGAGAGGGGATGGGCCGTTTTCCCACCTGGCAGCCTGGGCTTACCGGCGGGCCAATACTGGGGATGGCGGTGGGCCGCCGTGGTACAGAGGTTGATAAAGGATCCACCAGGGACCGTGCAGGTTTTGCCATCGACGATCAGCGGTTGGTCAGGAACGCCCCAGGTCGACTTGGGGATGCCAATCACAGGCGGGACCAATCGTAACTCTTCCGCCAGCACGGCGCCCGTCATACCGCCGAACAGCGCCGGCAGGTCGCGGTCGTAGTCCCATGCGGACGGCGGCCGGCCGTGAAAGATGCGGTCGAGGTCCTTTTGTAGCAGTCGTTGGATCTGCGGATGGAGAGCCAGATAGATGATCGAAAAGTGAATCGAGTTGGCCGCGGTCTCGTGGCCGGCGAGAATGAGAACAAACATATTGCCCAAGATCTCGCTGTCCGTCAGCGGTAGCATATTCTTGATCTCGTGGGACATGACCTGGCCTTTGACCAGCTGGCCGAGAATATCCATCTGTTCGTCGCCTTCATGGCCGGCCTCGAAGTCTTTCTTCTTGGACAGGACGGCCTCGGTCATGTACTTGCCCCATTCGACATAGGCCTCGTCGGCCTTTCTCAATACTTTGAACGGAGCATGCCGCAGAAACCAGCGCGGCAGGAGAAATTGGGCGAGAATACTGTCTAAAAGGCAGTGAATCGCGTACACGTAACTCATTGTGTGACCTGGATCTCGGTCCGTCACGTCGTTCTTGATCTTGGACGAATCAAAGGAGCCGGCATCGACACCGGCTGGGGCCTCGGTCGACGATGGCCAATGCATTTTTCTTCCGAAGCCAGCTCGACTGATGACATGTAGGCTCAACCTCATGGCGTCGTCGGCCACTCGGTCGACGGTCTGGTCCCCTTGGCCGCCAGGGCCGAGCCAGGAAGCAAGCATGGCCGATGCTTGATCGATACTCTCTGCCCAGACCAGGTGGTTGTTCTTCTCTGTGAACGGCGGGCTGGTGGCCTTGCGGTGTTGGCGCCATGTGGCCCCTTCTGACGAGACGACATTCTTCCCGTATATATTGAGAGACAGATAGAAGGCTGTCGGCTTCGGAAAATCATTGCGCCTGGTCGTGATCTGGGAGATGACGGCCGGCTCACACGTGTACAGCACCAGTCCGCCCGGCGAGACCGTCCAAAAGGTGTCGTGTCCGACCCGCTGGAAAACCTCCCGCCGATAGTCGAAGGAGAACTGAGGGAGGCAGAAATCCACCCACTGCGTGTACTTTTCTGGCAACTTTGCCAACAGAGGGAGAAACAGACGGTACGAGACGAACCAGAGAGGACTCAGGACAAGAACCGGAACCACGACGTAGGGGATACCCGAACATTGCGCCGCTCTCAGGTTTCGCCTAAAGCTCGAATACTGACGGACGACCAAGTAAAGAATCCAGGCCGACAGCCCGAGCAAGAGATACGACGGCATGAGCTGAGGTCGACGGAGCAGCAACGACCCCGGAATTGTCGTTGTGTTGTGCTAATTGATCGACCCAAATGGTGGTTTACAGATCCTGAATTCAGAGGCCGAGTCGATTGGTAACTGGAGCACTCGCCATCTTCTGGCGAACGACGCGTTATCGACGAAACTCTCCACGCTAATGAGCCCCCTCAACTGTGGCTTTGCCGGACCATTCGAGTGACCGTCTCAAAGTGTGATTCGTCCCGATGGCATGTGATGGTCGCATGGCAGGGAAGCGAGGGTGCCTAATATGTCTGGGATATGAGCCTGAGCCAATCACGAAGAAACGCCGAAACGTGTTGGAGCGACAGACATGTGGGCGAATCACTCCAGAATTCCATCTCATATGCGCTCATTATTTGGCATCACCAACTAATTTCTCAATCAGTTCAATCCAGAACACCCCCAAAACCACGCATCACGTCGTCTATGCTCCAACAGTAAAACAGTACATGAAGATGCCCGAAATCTCACCCGCCAGGTTCAACTCCTGCTTACGGCCACCATGACCCCGACACATCCCTGTCCAGACTCCTAGGCCGGCACTGCCTCCTCGAGTTCGGTCCTCTGGCCTTCAGCAGCCGACCTGTCTGACATCGGCTTCGGGTCGGGGCTGACATCAGACGGCAGCGCCCCCGGCGGGGCAGGATCATCGTCGGCCGGCACGAGGTTGGCTCCCAATCCTGCGGCCTGTGCGTGAACTTCTTCAAGGGTGGGCTCCCACTGCAGCAGCTCTTCCTCAGCGTCGACCAGCACTTGTCGTGCCTGGTTGGCATAGGCGAACGGCGGACGAACGTCGCCGGGGACCATGGGGGTATCGTCGAGGTAGTTGAGCAACCGACGCCCGTACTTGGCCAGGATCGCTTGCTTTTCGGCACGCTCGATGGTGGCGGCAAAGTGGAGATCAAACGCTTCCTTCAACTTCTGGCGCGTCTGTGCGAGGGCGTCAGCAGGCGTCTTCGTCACGTTGATCATGCAATACATACGATGTTGGTCAGCTGTGCCTCTGCCACGAGATTTTGCGCCTCCGCCCTGACGAGTTCCTGCTCCAGAGTGACCAGCTTCGGGCTGGTCGGCTCCTTGTACTTCAGCTTCTGTATCTCATCGCTGATCTTGGTCTTGTGATCTCTGCTCGGCTGCACACTGCTCTCCGTGTTTCTGATCTGCTTTAAGATGCTCCTATAATCCTCGAGGTTCTGCGCAAAAAGATCCTCCTGCTCGCCTATCTCTGACAAAACCACCCCGATCTTGTCCGAGATGTCTGAGACCGAGTCGTCGTTGGTCGACTCGCCCCAGTCCGACAGCTGCGACGCAATCGACAGCCTCTCCCGGCCGGCCGTCTCGTAAGCGCCGATGACGTGGTTCTCCGTCTTGATCAATTTATACAGCTTTTTGGACAGTTCGGCCTGTTGCAAGCCGCGGAAGGTCGAGATGGAGAAGGTATGTCTCGCCTCTTTAAAGTGCTCATTCTTGCGAGACCGAATCGAGAGAGCACGGTTCATCTTGGATACTGCTGGAGAAGATGGGAGAAGGGGACCGAGCAATCGTGATGATGATGACAACAATAAATATTAATACCAATAACAATAACAGGAGTCATAAGGCCTCAGCGGGCACAATGAAGGTTGGCCTGCGCAGCGCAGCGCGTTGTCCGGAATGACGTAGTGGAACGCTACAGACATTCCAGTGGCAGGCGGGGTTGGGGGCGGATACCAATGTTGCAGTATCTTCCGATTGGAGGAAGACTGAATCTCTCACAGATAGCATGACAATGCTTCAACAGCGACCTCTCAAAGTCTCCATTACTCATTATTACACGCTCGAACAATAATAAGTCTATCTAAGGGCTGCGCATGCAAATCCAAGCATCGTGGTGAGTGCGATGGTCAACATTTCACTCCTCTTAGTAGTATGTCCGACTCCTCTCAGTAGTATGTCCGACGACTCCTCAGTAGTGTGTCCGACTCCTCCTCTCCTCGGTGATTATCCTACTCCCGCTTTGTCGGCCCTCGTGGCGAGGAGGAGGGTTGTCGTAGGTTGAATGGCTGTGCGGCCGATGAGTCGACGTCGACCGTTTGGTGTAGATTTCCCTCCGGTACCTGGCGACCTGCGGCCGCGAGACGTATTCTCCTCGAGAGTATCGCGGTCGCTCTCGACGTCTGATCACCACGGTATCATCTCTACTGCCTCCAAAGCACATGTTGAATCGACGCGAGAAAGGTATATCTTCTCCTGCCTGGCGGCTAGGCTGTTGTATTGTCCTTTGCTTCGAAATTCAGTCACCAACCAACTCCTGCCTCGGGATCCGTCACCAAAAGGGCTGCGGAGAGATAGTTGTGGTCTGTTATATTCTTTCTAGGCTGGCGAACGCTGGTTGTTGTCAGAAAAGAAAACTCTCTCAGGCTGAATCCGTCATGGCACTTCATATAGGCAGGCAACAGGGCCGCGTGCCTTTGGCTTGGACGACATCATAGTGGCCAGTGCGGCAAATCCTGCTGTCTGGCTCTTGACCAGGTGATCATCGTCATTCAGCTGATCCACGCCCGAGTTTGGAGTGCTGCCCTGCAGGAACCCCTCAGTGCCATCTTTTCGACTCCATCGACTAATTACTTCTGAGATCTTGGTCGATTCATTCTCCAACTCTCATATCGGACACGGCCATGCCGTCATCGTTGCTACCGTCGTCCCATTCGCCGTCATGGCCACCCCCAGGCCGATTCTTCTTCGGGTGCCGGTGGAGATTCGACTGAGGCTCTACAACTTCCTCCTTACCGGACGCGTGATCAAAGTCGAACCACGGCATCCTGACCGCCAGTGCGACGACTCAGATTGGTGCATGAAACCGGTCCGTGGTCTGTGTGCTCAGTTGCTCCGTGTGTGTCGACAAGTCCATGACGAGGCTCACGCTCTTCTCTACGCGGACAACGTTTTTGATTGCTTCCAGCGTGAGGGCATCAAGCTCCTGTTGAAGCATATCGGTCCCAAGAACTCTGCTTTGATAAAGCATGTCATCATCGACCGGGACCAGCTCCAGGAATTCGCGTGGTCGCTGGCCAAAGACGAGCAAAAGGCTGCCACGAGCGGTCTGGAAGTCATTGAGATGGCGACGTGGAGGATGCGAGTGCTTGGAGGATCTTCCTTGTTATGGCGAGATGTGAAGAGCTACGAACGACAAATTTGCCAGTCCGCCTTGGAGATATGCCAAAAGCACCCACGGTTAAGGGTGGTGGCACAGCGCCCGTTTCAAAAGACGGCACGCGCTGCTCAGAGCAGCACCCCCTACCGCATCAAGTGGCGCCTCCTACCATCCGAAACATGTCTCGGACCCGAGGAAGACACGGTAGACCTGGAGAAGGAGCTTGCTCTGCTCACCGACGGATGGCCACAGGAAGGAAGAAACGAGAGAAGCAGGCCGACAGGACTTGATCTGATCTGAATTTATTGCTACATAACTGCCGGGCACACGGGATCGAACGGTCCAGACTCGAAAGTTGAGGATACCAAGACACAGGCCGCACAGGTGGTGGGCCAGACGAACAATTCACATGCTTCCTGTGGTCTTCAGTGGGAAGCTTCTATCGTTTGAGGTTGCGCTTGTGCTTGCGTGGCGCCGGAGCTTGCAGCGCTCGATGGATCGCCCGCCCCATCATATCGCCCGTACGCAGCGCCAGAAGGCGGTGGTGGACCTGGTGTCCCGGATTCTTGCCTCGGATATTTCATTCTCTCCACATTCGCCCGCTGATCCGTGCTCGCGTTGGTCGGTGGCGTGGGGGTGAAGGGTGATTGTGAATATTGCCGGCTTGGATATGTCGTCGGTGCTTGTCCATTGACGATGGGTTTGGGAGGCGAAGCGCTCCGGGGGTATGCCATCGCACTCTCCTGTGTCCGCGGTTGAAATCCTGGCTGGCCGGCGCGTGGCGCATACGGCGTGTGAGACGGCGTGCTCCCGTAGCTGTAGCCGTTCTGCACCGGACGCTGAAATGGCTGGACGCTGGGCTGCGAGGAGTATGCTCCCCCTCCGCCGTGTGGGTATGGCTGCTGGGGATACGCCGGCCGCGGAACGGGAGCAGGTGGCCGAGGCGTGGGATAGTTCGTGGCCGCCCGCATGCCATAAGCAGCCGTGGCAGGCACCGCCGCATTGTACGGTCGGGCTTGGGCGTTGTAAGCAGCCGCTGGGTTGACTGGTGCGGGCTGATAGTTGGGCCGCACTTGACTGAGGGTTGGCCCTGTTCGCCCAGCGGCGGACGTGGCCGCTTGAGCCGCTCTCAGACGTTGGAGGGTAAAGTCATCCACTTGGCTGGTCCCAGCGTAGTCAGGCACGTCGAGCAGCAACCGGGTCGAAACATTCAAGGCCTGCAGTTGGTCGCCATCGAGCTTCGCGACCGCGAAGGGGGGCAACGAATCAATGAGCAAGATCAGCTGCGATCTCAACAACTCGAATGTGTCGATTTCCGCCGTCGACGGTTGCGATGGACTGGTCGAAGTTCGCGGCTCCAGACTGCGCATAGCTTGGTATGAATTCAGCGTTTCCATGAGCTCGGAGATCTCGGTCAGCATCGCGTCCAGGTCTTTGTCATCGGTTTTATCTGTTTCGGCATACGGGTCGTCGTCCACGGGCTCATAGTTGGCCACAATGTCATCAAAATCTTCTTCACGAGCAGCCGGGCGGCCACTGTCCGGCACCGCATCGCCATTCAAGACGTCCTCTGGATACGGCGACTTGAACACGAGCGACATTCGGTATTGGCCATACTTCCGCCACCACTTTTGGCTTCGGTCACTCTCGGGAATCAGAGCGGTCGAGTTGTCGGACGTCGGGGCAAAGGAGGAATAAGCTGCTTTGAAAAGAGCGGCACCCTTCTGTTGCTCGGCATCGAGAGCGTGGTTCGCGTGCAGCGTGGCGGTGATGTCGGTCGTCCCGGATCGTGGCATTCGTTTCCAATCGAGGTCGAGGCTCGAGCCGGCGTGATTGTAGGACAGCCAACTCCCGGTTGGTAACGAGGTGAATTTGTAATCTTGCTTGTTCGGTGCTGCCAGTCGATCCAATCCGGGTTCAGAAGTGAATTCGAGAATGTTTTCTCGAGCGGCGCTGCGAGAGGTACGTGGAAGTTCCAGTTGCTTCAAGTTGCGGTGCATCCGAAAGACGTCGCCAAATACCCTTTTCTTCTCTCCCGCTTGTGTCAACGCAGCCACATCCATGGTGGCAGGGTCGGCCAAGTCAAATCCATTCGGTAATTTTCGCCCATCGATCACAGTCAGCCGGTCACCCGTGCCTTCACGGTGAATCTGAAGTCCGGAGAAAAGTTGTTGAGCGCCCTTCTCTGTCTGGCTCCTCAAGGTCAACACCTGTCCGGTTTCGTGACCTGGATGCACGACAATCGTCGCATCTGCCTCGCCGGATCTGGAAGACTCGAGCTTCGGCCTTTTCGCATCTCCCTTCTTTTGGTAATCCAAGACCACCTCTCTCAGTCTCGAGGTTTTTTCTGTCATCTCCGAAATACTCGACACTCCCGGCTGAGACTTGCCGTTCACGTTCGACTTTGATAGGTCTTGGAGAATATCTTCTCGGGCATGATCGACGTCTGCGAGCAGCGCGTCAAAGGAGGGGTACCTTCCCGATAGAATGCGGTCCTCAATGCTGTCGTGTTCGTGCTCGCTCGGCGAGAGACGTGTGCGCTTTGCTTCTGGCTCGTCGGATGGAGAGTGGGCTGGGAGAGGACGCCGCAGCAGGGACGGTTCCGGATCATGTCTACACGACCATAAGCATCAATGGATGGACGACAGGGACACGCTACTCACTTGCGGATTTCTTGTAACACCGTACGGAGCTGTTGCTGGAATGTGCCTTCGCCACCGCGAGAGTCATCTGGAAATGTTGGTTCCGGAGACGCCGTTCGTTTACGCTTTCCTAGATGTGTCGACGAGGTTGGTTTCGAGTCGTCATGTTGTGGTATGCCATTGACCTCGGCCATTTTGATGGCCGAGCGCGTCGCTACTACCCCCTCGGTCGATGTTTTCTTGTCCTCACCAGCAACCCTGAATTCAGATCTTAGCCACTAATGTTGCACACTCCACGGCCGAGGCATTGACTTGAACGAGAAGGTCGCAGCACGTTTCTCTGGATGCCACGCTGGCGTGGTCGCGCGAAGACGTATGAGCCTTTGTTTGAGAAGGTGGTTTTGGAGGTGGTGCTGCGCGACCTGCAGCAAATGAAGGGGTTCGCGGTAAGATCTGCAATCGCGCGCGGGGAGTGCGCGGACAATGGAGAACACTTCAACAAAAGACAACAGACAACAGATTACTCTCCTCGAGAATTGTCAACGTCCCTTTACACGAGGTATGCTTGCTCAATTACAGGCGAGTGTGCAGGCGGTTCTCTGTGGAAAGGGCTGGACCCGTGACATTTCCAGCGGTGGCCATGCTTGGCGGTAAAAGCCTGCCCCAGCTCACCTCGACATTCAGCCCGACCACCCGCTTTTAACAACTTCTTCTCGCGGTGTTGTGAGCGCTCACCTCGACTCACCCTCTTCCTCAACCTTTGGCGACGGTGCGCTTTTGCCTGTGGGCCGGCGTCTCAATCCAGAACCAAGGTTGAAAAATGGCACCAGCGTGTATGGATCCTTGATACGAGTGAAGCCAGGCGGCCAGGAGATCCAGGGACTCCTGCATAACGAATGCGTCTATGGACAGGAAAGCTCGTCAAGGCTCATTATATAATAGCTGAGAGACCTCCCGCCATGAATTCGGTCATTCTTGTCTCTTTCCCAGGATCACCTGGCTCGTCCATTGACATCGCGCTGAACAAGTATTGTGCCGGTGTTGAAACCGACGCCGACCTGCAAGTCCCTGCGGATTGGTACAGAGCGGTGCCAGACAGCAACTAACAGCGGGACAGGTCTGCATCAGAAATACGGTCATTGTACCGCCAGAAGCGGACGGGGAAAGTCATGCACTTCCAGCAGACGAATGGATGTAGCAATCTACACACTTCGACGCTGACGATAGGTAAAGCCCAAGATAGAAGACGGCGAAGCCTCTTTTGGTGGTCTTCGCTATCCAGTATTGCTCTGTACGGCTTACATCCTCGAACATGGGGAGCGCCAGCCAAGATCCAGAACACGTTGAGTCGACGTATTCGGTATGTTCATCAGACTCATCTTGACTTTGTGAATGCTGGTGGGATGAAGCCAACTTTTTCATTGTTCTTCTTATCCCTGGGCACTGGTCTTTGACCATGGTTGCACTAATGGTCTGTTTCAGCTTGATCTGGTTTCGTCCCAAGGGTAAGCAGAGCTGCTTTGACTAGGAGCTTTGGGTTGAGGCTTGGTTGAGTCTTGAGTAAGCCTGACTAACTTGAGCACAGCAACTCCCGGCGGCAAGGAGGGCCAGAAACGCACACGTCCAGCTAGCTAGCTAGATCTAAATCAGCTTCTAGCAGATGCAGGACTCGATATGGAGTTTTGTGCTTGTTCCATAATATGGCATGTGACATGGAGTCATGTACGCTGGGACAGGAAGTGATGGAATACACAGTTGGAGGTGTTGCTATGTCACATATGTTGAGGTGGGATATGGCTGAGAGATCACCAAAATGAGAGAGAGGCACCGTGGCGATGGAGACAGAACTGGTGGCGTTAGAACTGGGGCCACTCAGTCCTTCCTGTGAAGTCCTAAAACTGGGCGTCCGGAAAGAGACAAATTGTACCGGCGCGTACGTGGGAGATAGACAATTGACGTTGCTGTTAGTTAGTCCTGCTGCTCGCTAAACAGACTTCATAGCGAATCACGAGAAAGTACACTTGAGTGGTTCTGTCTTTGGGTAGGCGGAAATAGTCAACCTTCATTCCCCGCAGCATCCTTGCCCTAATCCCCGCAAATCACGACGGCACTTCACTTGTACTGTAGCTCAACACTGGAAAGCAAATATGGCCAGTTTCTCTTGTCTTTCTGGCGCAACTATAACTGCGCCCGATGACCCTCGGGGCCCAAGCCATGACGTCTAGGACGTAAGCGCTCTATCTGTGCCCTCCCCCACTCCATGTCCATATGAGCTTGAGAAGAGGCGATTGTCAGAAGATGGTTTCACACCGAGCTGTCCGCGATCGGACTCCAGCTCCCGCTTCTTGTGAGAAGTGTGGTCGTTCATTTGCACGGAAAGACAGTTTGACGCGACACAAGAAGGTTCACGACAGCCTGACGGAAAGAGGTCCGTTCTACCGCATTGTGCGCAAAAGTTTCCGGGCGTGTAAGGGTTGCCGGCGTTCCAGGGTACGCTGTAGTGGGAATATACCCTGCGCGAGATGTGAGCGGCTCCAGCATCAATGTTCGTATCCACATGTTGAAGGCGATTGGACACCCTCGGCGGTAACTTCCAAGGCCGTGGTCCTGGGCAAAGAACCAGAAGGGCTCTCGGTGCCATCAACGACATCTCTCGGTCCGTTGCCGTCCAATGATGCGCTTCTCCAGTCCTCTGGTTCTATCAACCCAGGAGATGGACCTATGAAGGAAACCGCACCGCGTGGCCGGAGCCGGACACCAGAGAGATCAGCCGCGATGGCACAATTTGACTCCCCATTCAATGCAGACATCCTCACGACGCTCTTAAACGATGTCGGCGAACTCTCTGTCGTGCCTTCGACGCGTGTGTCACCCACTCAGCATATACTGGACCCCTACAGCTACCGGTTACCGCCCATTGCTGATCCTCGTGAAGCTCCTACACCAGACACCAAACCGCTGGGACGCGGCATATACCCAGTGCTACAATACTTGGCCCCATTCTTGGACTCAGGTTTCAGCTCCACCCTGGCATGCGACCTCCTTGACACGTACTTTTCGAGAGCCTTTTCCAGTCGAATGCATCCCACCTGCCACCATATTCACAATTTCGTCATACGCCGGTGCGACATCCTGGATCCCGTCCAACCGCGCAGAACGCATCCCGCCTTACTGGCAAGCATGCTTTGGATTGCCGCGTTGAGTGACAGAGCCCTTGGCTTATTCGGGGGACCTGAAGAGCGAGAACCGATTTGCCGATATCTGAGCTTGCTGACATTTCGACTCCTCAATCCATCCAAGCATGAGCCAGATTTGAGCCATGATGACTTGGGTCTGCCATCCGATTATGCTGAAATCCAGGGCTGGACGAATATTGACTTACAGAACGCTTTGGATCCTCAACAACAGACAGATTCGATACCGATCACTTGGGGCACTGACTATATCATTACCTTCATCCATGTGGCATCGGTAATATCGGGCAGCGAAAAAAAGGCAGCCAGCATCAGATGGTAGAGGGCCCTCCCCTTTTGATCAAATTCAACCTTTCTTACTACCTCTTCCCCGCCGTATTGAGTCTATTGAGCTGACAATGTCAGGTGGCGCACAGCATTTAATCTTGCAAGAGATCTGAAATTGAATCAAGAATCCGAGCTGTGCATGTCGAGTGGCGATTCGGGGGAACTCTGCTTCACCCTGAATTGCGACTGTTCCGTGAGTCAACAAGGTGGCAAAGACTTCATCACAGAGGTTCATCGGGAAGAGCGTCGGCGCACGTGGTGGCTTTTGTTTCTTATGGATCGTCACCTAGCACTCTGCTATAACCGGCCCCTTGCGCTCCTCGAAGCCGAGTGCAAAGATCTGCTCGTTCCGATGGACGACATCTCTTGGCAATCTGGTTCACAGTCGCACAGTCACGGTACGCGACCAGATGGCCCGCGTTGTCCAGGACTTTCCTTGGGCCAAGAAAGGGCTCATGGCGCCCCCGTCACTTGCACGGGAGGAGGCCTTTTCGAGTTCTTCCTTCCCCTGATGACGATCACCGGTCATCTACTGGACCTCAATCGAGCCAAAAACCACCCTGCACTGGTCTCCGCTGGTGGCCTGCTGTGGAATGCTCAGGAGCGCCAAATATCACAGGAACTGGACCGCTATGAAGCGAGTATGGATGAAATTCTGCCGAAACTGAACTCGCTTCTTGCAGACGATGTCGTCGCGGGACGTATTTCAAACCAACACTCACCGTGGTCTAACACCCAAAACTCAGAAGGATATCACGTTGCCAAGATAATATCTGCGTACGCCCGACATGTCGTCTCTGTCTTGAGAATTCTCCTGGGCAGTAAATGGGATCCGGTGTGTCTGTTTGAGGATGCCGACTTCTGGACATCCTCGACGGGGTTCAAGGATTCAATGTCCTACACCATGGCCGCGTCGGAATGTGTCACGCAAATTTTAGAGCACGATCCCGACGTCAGCTTCATGCCGTACTTTTTTGGAATCCAACTCCTTCACGGAAGCCTGCTACTGCTGTTGGTGGTGTACCGTCTACAAAGCCATTCGGGTGCAGCGATACTGGCTGCTTGCGAGACGGTCGTTCGAGCCACGGAAGCTTGTTTTGTAACCCTCCCCACGGACTATCAACGGCAGTTTCGAAATGTCATGAGGTCTGCAATTTCTCTAGCGAAAGGGAGGACGGACAATCCTCGGGACACTGAGAAACAGTTGACGTCTGTCCTGGCTCGGTATAGATGGTCAAGAAATGGTCGGGGACTTGCTCGATGAGGGTTTATTACGTCTCCACTCATCCGTGGTCGGTTTGTTGGCCGGCTCAGGAAGTTGCCTTATTGCTGTGGAAGCTCATAATTGTACAGTATTGATGTGATCTAGTGGTTGCATCCGAGAATACGTGATCCTATTTGACAGGACAAAAACGGAATCGATGAGGGATAGCGCCAACTCGGTAGTGAAAACTATCCATGCTGGCTTGGATCTGAAATGCCTAGGTCACATTTTCGTTCTGCCAGGCGACATTCACTCTAAAATATTTAGCAGCCGCTTCTGGAATGTCGTTGGAATTCGTTCTATGAATCAACAAATAGAAGGTCAATAAGCCAGAGGCGAGATTAAGGAAATCGGAGATCGCTTCCGTGGCCAAGATTAAGAATGCCGCAGATTGTGATGGCAGAAGTGTCTCGAGCGTATTATATTTGGCGGTATATGAGCCTCAACGGCCGGATCAAAAAGCCATTATGGGATGGTCACATTGAATCAAAATGACGGTGCGTCCGCATTGTCCCAACGCGGGAAACTAATGCAGTCTCCGGGTTTCTCTTTCCACTGCTGTGGGCGGCAAAGTTGGTCTTGACTCCCTCACACTTTAGTCTCGACCGTTGCTGCCTTCGTATCGACCACTTCCACATGCGTTCCATGGTCGATAGAGCCGGCTTTTTGGCGGATCACGTCGTCCACCGTGTAGTGTTTCTCACGGGCCTCGTCAACAAGCCTATCCAGTCTGGATTGACCAGGCTTCGTCTGCCACGGTCTCGGTCCACCGTGGGAGAACATTTCCTCGATTTCCTCCAGAGACTTGTTGCAAGTCTCGGGATAGGTGAAGTAGAATTGAATGGCACCGAGGACGCACATGCAACCAAAGACAATGAACATTCCCCATTTTATGTTCTGGAATCCGGGAGGAATATAGAGACCAAGGGCAAAGTTGAAAAGCCAGTTGCCCAGAGCGGCAATGCCCATGCCAGTCGCGCGGGTCTCCAAACTCCAGACCTCGGCCGCGTAGATCCAGGCGACGGGAGCCAAAGTCATGGCATAGAGAATGATCAGGAGATAGGAGAAGGCAATGACTGTGTTTGCCTTCCCTCCAGTAACCTTGATCACGACATTAGGGTTGCCACCCACTCCACCCGGAACATACTCGCCGGCGGACAGAAGGCCACCCACGACGAAGTGGCACGCCCCCATCGCGAGAGCACCGTAGATGAGCAATGGGCGCCGGCCCGTTTTGTCGATGTAAAAGAACATGATGGTGGTGAAGATGATGAACAGCGCGTACTGCACACCGGAGGCGATCAGGTTGATGTTGCCCGTCAGACCAGCCATCATGAAGATGTACACCACGTACTGGCGGCAGAGAATCATCAGCTTTCGGAGCGATGTCCATATACACACGAGATGGAATACTCACATATGTCATGACGTTGGCACCGCTGTTTTGTTGCCACATCTGGACGGTGAACCCGGCCAAGGTGCGCTTCCACATGCCATTGACAACGAACTTGCGCCACCCTGGAGCCGCCAATCGCTCGGCGGCGAGGGTTTGAGTAATTTCTTCCCATTCGGCAACGACCAGTGGGTCATTGACGTTGCCGTTAGCTTGGATTTTGGCCAGGATGGTGATGGCCTCTTCTGAACGGTCGACTTTGGCAAGCCAACGAGGAGACCGGGGGAGGAATGGCAGCCCAATCATCAAGAAGACGCAGGGAACGAACTGAATACCCCAGGCAGTCCGGAAAGAGGCCGCTCCGGGAATAAAGCTGCATCCGTATCCGATGAAGTACATGATTAAAATACCCCATTCTGCAGAGAAGGTCAGCGATCAATCATGCTGGCCGGCCGGGAAAAACCAAGGATGTGACTGCTGCTAACCGATTGCGAGCTGTTGAATGATGATAATGCCACCGCGCTTCTCCTTGCGAGCAATCTCGGCCAGGTAGACAGGCACTTGAGAACTCGTGATCCCCACACAGACACCGTTCAGAACGCGGCCAGCAATGAGCATACCCACCCCGTTGACACTGGTCTGCACCGCAGTACCCAGTAGCCACCAGAAGCAGGCGAACATGATAGAGTCACGACGGCCAACCTTGTTCGATATCGGCCCAGCAATGATCGATCCCACGACCGATCCTGCGGCGAGGGCAGACCCAATCGCACCTTGACGCACACCGGCCGGTTTGTCGAAGAAAGTATTATACTGCTCGGTGCCGATGATGGCTGACATGGACGAGATGTCAAAACCGAACAGCATGCCACCCACCGTGGCAATAAAAGCCACAAAGTAGGTGTTGTAGATCTTTGGAAACGTAGGGAGATGCATATCTCTGGCTTGAGGAAGACCTTGGGGAGTTTGGGAGGATTCAAAACAGAGGCACGCAAATCACGCGCAGATGGGATGTGAGCGAGGGAAGACCGCGAATTTATCTTACCATCCGTAGGATGATATTATGCGAACGATCGTACAATGGAGATCTTTGGCAAGTAGTGGCATTCTCCCGCGTGTCAGGAAGCATGCCGGTGGAGTCCTGGTGGTGGCGACTTGGTCTGGTGATCCTGGTCCTGAAGACAGGTCCTATTGCCCACTGTTACATGGTACGCCTTCCTCGGCATCAATGGGGAGTCTCACCAGAATGGCCTCTTCATGATTCCTGACATATCAATTTCGGCACCATCATTAACGAATGCCTACCGTCTTCTCGGCTCCGCGGTGACCACTCGGAGTCTCCACAAAGATACCACGCTTTGGGCATAAGCTCCGATCTCTGCGGGTTAGAACTACCACCTCACAGCGCAACCACCGCTGAATTCCCCCAACGGGGTAGAGTGGGTCTTGATCGCCTGATAGTTGACTGTGGAGGCACCTCAGAACTGCGGAGAGAAATGTCGGGGTTTGGTGTCGGCTATCAACTCCCTGGCCGCTCGGGTCTAGATGCACCGAAATATACCACTCCTGCGCATTGGTCTCATGAGTGTGCAAGCTTATCTGGAGCTCTTGCAGCAAAAGAGAGCGTGATGGGTCATGAGCCTGCCATCAGGGAGGTGCACTTCCACTCTGCATGGGTGATTGACATTGCAGCAAGGGCGCTGCTGATGCACCTTTCTTGTTCAGTGTTCTACTCGCACAGACAAATTTTCTGTTTCAGTCATGGTAATGGTCATGAATGCAGACATGACGCCGTGCCATAGAGTGGTACCGATGAGAGCAAACAGAGATCTCGTTGAGCCGGCTTCAGTAAACACCAATGAAGTATTGCACTGGAGATACGGTTTGGGTAAGAGTCATGGAGACAATTTGTACCAGGATCCTGTGGCTCGAGGTGGTTTGCAGATCCAGAACATCAACGCATCTTTCAACTTGCCGCCTTAATGGCATGTTGCGCTCAGGGTCGCACCACAAAGCGGCGTCAACCGATCCCCAAAGAGGTGAGCCCCGAGCAGAACTCTGGCTCCCTTGGCACGGATAAAGACCGAAGCTGCGCGTGCTCCCACCTCTCTGGTCACGGATTATCGGCTTTCCCAACCTCGGTGGTGTTGAACGGTAACAGAGGCTGAGGGCTCGATGGATGTCCAGCTCTCGGTTGTTGTGTTCGCTGTTTGAGAGCGGTCTTCGCGAAGCCTCCGTGTTGTGGAAGCATGTGGTAAGGAATCCAATCTTCCGCTGAATTGGCCGCTGACAATTCTTAGTCCCTCCCGCGGATCACAAGGACCTCGCAGCTTCAGTGTCCTCGCCCCGGTTCGCTACGTCTTTCATCCTCATCATCTTCTTCCTATGCCCATGCTCCAGTGAACATTGGCAAGGTCAAAGATGACGACCAAGAACCTTTCCGCTCAGCGCGAGGTTTTTGGCCTCTCCAGGCCGACTTGAATGAGAGAAGTACCAAGGACAGAAGGGTGGAATGGACCCCGACGGCCCATCAACAGAACGCAGGCGCCGCAAACGACCGCGAGGAGCATCCACATCTGACACCAATTCGCTCGACGAAATGGGAAGCAACTGATAGCCTGAAGCTCTTCCTTCCGACGCGTCAGCGTCCAAAGGTCGATCTATCGTACATCGATCCGCTGAAATGGCAAACAGAAGGGAAGAAACCGGCATCTGCCTCAAAGAGGCATTCAACGTCGGAATTAGGCGGAAAGCCTCAATTCCGGGAAAATAGACCGGTTCGCCGGCTGCTGGTGACTTATATGAGATTGGTGGAAACACATCTCAAAGGCCAAGATAACGCTGCACGACTCATCCTCAGCGACGGCCGGGTCGATGCGGGATTGCGAGAGACCTTCTCTGGTGAGATGCTTCGAGAGCTGGAATCGCGCAGATACGGCGTCGAGGACGTTGCCGCGTGGAGCTGGGCCTTTTCATCGGATTCGGTTGATCAAGCCGTGGCCAGGTTTGTTGCCCTCTCTGAGCATTCTCGAGTTCGGCTCCCGTGGTTCATTCCGATGCAATTTCTCCGCGCGGAAAGGGTCAGTAAACCGTCCTTGAAGAAACTTCTCGGAACGGTCATGAGAAACCTGCTACGCGACCCGGATCTCAGCAAACGAAATCGGAAGAGCTATAAGATCTTAGACGATACGGCGGCCACCATTCTCATCATTCGTCTCCTCCGCCATGCTCGTAAGGTGGCGCCCGAGTGTCTGGACGATATTACCACCATTACCCAACATCTGTTCACCAAGTTTCCGGTCATCAAGGACGCCGAGTCTGGTCGTGGGCAGTTTCAACGTCTCACTTACTTCTACAATCGACTTCTGTTGCTGATGTCTCTACCGACCTCCAAAAATCCCTTTCAGACCATCCCCATCCAGCAACAGGCTCAAATGTCACTCATTCGTCAAATGCTGATATTCACCCCCCAGTTACCGGTGACTCGGGAAGGCTACCGCGCACTACTGGCCGTCCAAGTCGCCCATCAAAAGACGGAGGACGAGCGGACGTGGGAGCTGGCAAAGGCCATCTCCTGGCCGCCGTGGCGCAAAGCCCGTCTCGGGATCGAAGAAGATCTGGAATATCCCGGCCAGGAAAGCCGAGCGACCAAAGTCTTACGCCGCATGGCTGAGGCCGGCTATCAGCACGGAGAATGGGACAGGGCGGCGGGCATTCTGGCCGGTTGGGATACCGACGAAAGTCCGACCATTCAAACTCGAAGCATCATGACTCGGCCGCGCATGGCCTGGCTCCGAGACCGGGTGTCGACGGAGCAGACCTCTGCACCGACGGCGCCTTCGTCCACGTCGCATGTCAGTGGTCTCGAATGGGCGGCGAGGATTATGGCCACGCGCACCAGAAGAGAAGCATGGGCCTGCTTTTGCTCTTATCAGAAGTCGACCGAAGGTGCGCCACCAACATTCGAGCCCTATCATGCCATGTTTCAGAAGCTCCTCGCTCGGAGCTTGGACAGGGACATGTCGACTGGAGTGGTACCCGGGGATGTCAAGGAGACGTTCCCCGAGCCCATCGCCGCCCGTGACATGGTATATGTCGAGACTGAGCCGCCCTCGATCGAGGAGTTTTATGGCGAGATGTTAGGGGCCGGCATTCCACCTTCGGGCCGTCTCCTGGGTGCCTTGCTCGACCATGCCACCGACCTGGACTCCGGCTTGCGCTACATCTCCGACAGCAGTTTGGGCGAGATCAAGAAAGACGTTCTCGTTCATGCCGAGAAGTACCCATCGGGGTTTATCCGGGAGACCTTGGCCCATGTACCCGACTATCTCTTTGCCGCCTACATCGGACTGTTGGCCAGATCTCCGGCCAGCTCACACACCAAGTTCACACACCCTACGTCGGAGTCGGAAGAGGTGTCACCGGGCAAAGAAGAGAAAGACAAAGATGGAATGACGACTTCTTTCATATATGCCCATAGCATGCTGACCTTATCCGACACACAGTACCTGCCCGCTTGGAATGCATTCCTTGCTGGCGCACTTGCTCAACTGGAGGCCGACCATCTCTCCAGGGTTCGAGGAACCGCGCCCGGACGACACCAGAGAACCACTCAAGTGTGGCGTTATCTGGAGCAGTCCTTTCTCTCGCGAATGCAAATGTCACAACTGGATCCAGACTTTAGCACCTTTGGCCTGGCCTCGGCCATCGTGCAGACGCTCATGCTAGATCGGTATTCGACAGTAGCCACCCCACAATATGTTTCTTTAGTGAAGGCCGTCTTCACCCATGCCGCCCACGGTCGGACAGTCGATACCTGGCTACCGCTGGATGCCGGCGTCGTGCTCGGCGTACCCGACGCAGAAAGTCTGTTGAGATTGGTCAGTATCCTGGGCGCCTCTCGGGATATTTCAGGTCTACTGGCTTTGTTGGAGTGGATGAATGTCTATTCTGCGACGCTCCTGGCTGGGGTGGCCGGCAAGGGCCAAAAGGAGCCGGTCATGCGACGGCTGATGATTGGCATTCGCGTCGTCCTCGAGCATTACCGCGCAGACGAGTTCCTCCACGTGAGCGAAGGCATTCCGACCCTCACTGCTGACCAGCTCCACCATGCCCAGCGTCTCTGCGAGCCGTTTGGATGGGCCACGGACAAGGAGATGAAGGCGTCCATCTACAATTGGCACCGGTGGACTAAGAAGTTTTGGCGAATGGTCGAGCTGGGACTTCTCAAGGAGAGCAAGCCCGCAGGAATAGAAGAGCTCTCACATCGCCAGCGCCCGAGAGCCGATAGTTAGGCCCTTGCAGTCGCGAATTGGAAGCATATCGACCAAACTGAATGGCCTCATACAGCGTCATCGTCGAGTGCATCGACGGACAACGTGACCCGAGACCACCTCCTCGCTTGGCCTGTGCCGACTCCAGACCGACTTCGGCGGCCCTTTGTTACAGGCCTTGTGGTGGCTGTGGCAGCGTGTGACGCCGCCGGAATGTTTCTGTTACAAATTAGCTCTTGCTGCTCGACAGCAACTGTACTTAGGGGAAGTGGTGTTGATAAGCCCGGAGCAGGATGGTATGTTCTAACACTTAACGACTTAGCCTTTGGCCCACCAGCGGCTAATCCTGCGCTTAGGGGAACTTGGCGATCCGGATCGCAAGGGTTGGGGGTGGCAAGTAAGATAGAAAATGGCCTCATTGTGGGTGGGGGAGACTTTGAATTGGCAACCCCACATCTTGGGACAAAAATCCAAAATATATATCACAGCTTTCAAGACGGCGGTCCCGTCCTTCTTTACCTGTCAGTCATCAATGCGGACATATTAAGCGACAGGTGGTCCAGGCTCTCTGGCTGGTCCCTCATCCCCTTCCTTTCCTTGCCGTCTGTCCTTCTACTTCTTGCCCATCTATTCCATTCCGTCCCGATAATGCACCCGCCAGTATCCGAGAATACTCCTGGGTCAACAATTGGTGCTCACACAAACGGCAGTTCCAACGGGTACACAAACGGCTCTATCAGCAAATTCGACATGACGTCCCCTTCGACGATTGGACAGAAATTCCTCCCGAATCCGGCAGACCTCGGAGTCATCCTGGTCGGATTCAGCGGCGGTCAATGTAAACCTGGTGTCGACGCAGCTCCGACCGCGCTGGTGGAAGCTGGTCTCCTCGGTCAATTGCGAGATGAACTGGGCTACACTCTATACGGGGATGCCGAGGTCCACAACTTTAACGAGATGAAGCCGGCGGTCGACGAACCCTACCGGGGCATGAAGAATCCCAGGGCCGTCAGCGCGGTGACCGAAAGCCTGGCGCATCAAGTATACGCGCAAGCCAAAGAAGGCCGGATGGTGCTGACTCTGGGCGGAGATCACAGCGTCGCCATTGGCACCATCGCCGGGACGGCACGGGCAATTCGCGAGCGTTATATCGGGCGCGAGTTGGCCGTCATTTGGGTCGACGCACACGCCGATATCAATACGCCCGAGACATCGGGGTCTGGCAACGTGCACGGGATGCCCGTCGCTTTTGCCACAGGACTGGCTAAGTCGGATCGCAAGGACATCTTTGGCTGGATTCAGAAGGACCAGACGATCAGTGTCGCGAAGCTCGTCTACATCGGTCTCCGAGACGTGGATCGGGGGGAGAAGAAGATCCTGCGCGACAACGGCATCCGGGCGTTCAGCATGCACGACATCGACCGTCATGGTATCGGCAGAGTGATGGAAATGGCCCTCGCCCACATCGGCACCGACACCCCCATCCACCTTAGTTTCGACGTCGATGCCCTGGACCCCATGTGGGCTCCCAGCACAGGCACGCCGGTTCGAGGAGGTCTGACGTTGCGCGAAGGCGACTATATCGCCGAGTGTGTACATGAGACCGGTCAACTTATTGCCATGGACCTGGTCGAGGTCAACCCGAACTTAGAGGTCGCGGGCGCTTCCGAAACCGTCAGGGCCGGTGTCAGCTTGGTCCGGTGTGCGCTCGGGGATACTTTGCTGTGATGAAAGAGCGGGCGCGTGGGAGGGGAAAGAGAAAATGATCCGTCGCTCACTGTTTGGATGAGGCTTTTTGTTTTAAGAGCTCGGCGCGGGGAAGGAAAATGTAGGTCTCTGGTCTCAATAGATTGACATGTTTTGGATCGGCGTCCAAAAAGGTATGTTCTAGAGACCGGAACTCCTTCACAGGTGAAATGAAGAAACAATGACGGTGGAAACAACCAAATCAGCCAACTCTGATGCCGTGAGAGCATCAGTCAGTCGCTTTTTTGGACCTTGTTGTGTCAACCCTCTCTCTTTACTCAGTGATATGCCATCATGCAAGCCCTCAAAACTCTTGCAGCCACCCGGCCCCCAAATGGGTTATTTCCGCCGTCCTCCCTTCCTACTTCCGGCTTCGCCTCGTAAATACCAGATTCAACGGTCCCAGCCCCATGGTAAAATGATCCACACTGCGCATCAAGAGGTTGTAGCCGTCTTCGCCTGGTGCCAGTGCAACGTCGAACTTGGTGATCAAATGCGTCGTCAAGAGCCGGACCTCCATGTACGCGAGGTTCTTGCCGATGCAGCCGTAGGGCCCTATGGAAAAAGGGGCGAACGCCTCTTTGTTCTTGATGAGGTCTGGACGGAAAGAGTGGCGTTCAGGTATGAAGACCTCGGCTTGCGGATAGATGGAGTCGTCTGTTGACGTATCAGTGAGAGTTGGACAAGAAAGCGTGAAAGAAGAGGGGTGGCAGTCTGTCTTACCGTGACCAATGGCATAAAGGGGCATCTGGATACACGTGTTGCCTGGCACATACGTCTCGCCGATATAGACGCCCTCCTCTGGCGTCTTTCGAAAGACACCACTCGGCACGGGTGGGTTCATGCGCAGCGTCTCGTTGATGCAGCTGTTCAGCAATGTTGCGTCCTGGACCGTCTGATGCTCAACGTGTCCATCCTCACCGAGCAAAGGGTCCAATTCGTCCCTCAGTCTCTGCAGCAAGCCCGGTTCTGAAGCGATGTGGTAGAAGAGATGTGTGAGCGTGGCGGCCGTAGTGTCGCTGCCAGCGACGATGATCAACCGCGAGTCGCCCTGCAGCATGGGCAGGTTCGTCTTCTGAGCCGCGGCATCTTTCTTATTGAAGTCCTCGATCAAGGCGTGAGTGATGTCCGGGTCACCCATTTTCCCCTGCATCTTCATGCGATCCTCGAGCTGCTTCGAACAGTACTGAATGAAGCGGTGGTAATCCTTGGCTGCCCCTGGAATGGCGACCAGGACCCTGAAGATCCATGGAGGCAGGCCCATGCCGACTGGGTCCATTCCGGCATTCAAGAGCTTGATGGCCCAATGCATCTCGCCGGATTCGAGCATGTTGAAGGGCTTTCCAAAGCCGAGGTCGCCCATCACGTCGAAACTGTACAGATTGAACCACTTGGACACGTCGATGGGCTGGCCTGGGAAGAGCGTCAGCGAGTCTGAATGGTGTGTGCAAGGGGAAGCGACCGTTACCGCTGAAGGCGTCGATCTGCTGAATCAAGAGGTCGTTGTACTTTTGCATTCGGTTCTCGTAACCCCGCAGGGCCTTGTCACTGAAGGCCGGACTCCAGATTCGACGCCGCCGGTCATGTTGGGCGCGATCTCTTGTTGTATGCATTGACGTCAGGGGCACGTCTTGCGAATACCATTGTGCCTTGGTACACTTCGAATTAGGCGCAGAAATCACTTCAACGGCATCCGGATCGGTCACGGAAAGATCGTTGGGTCCAATGCGGACGAAGCGGCCGTACTTTTGATGCAGCTTATAGAGCTGGAGATGGCTGTCCATGTTTCTAGAGATTCGGAAGACATGGTCGAATTTGGACAGCCGGGCGAAATACGGTCCGGGAAATTTGTTGAGAGGGTTGAAGAACAGTCGGTATATGATCAAGCTGGAGAAAAGGCCGGCCAGGTACAAACCTGCCAGCTGGGCCGTGGACTGCAAGGCGACTTGGCTCGGAAGGTGACCATAATGTGACTGGGCCACTGTCGTCACGGCGAAGACAAGCAGGAAGGCCTGCACATAGCGGAAGGGATAGAGATGGTGTTCTCCTCTCTTAAAGAAAAACAGGTGGGATGCGACACCGCTGGCCACGGCCGCGAGAGGGACAAGGTCGAGCATGGCGGAAGGAAATGACACAACCTGGCTCAAACAGAGTGCAATAAGCCCCGTCGGTGTGATTTAATAGTACGCGAAGATGCCAACCAGGACCGAGGAAGGTGGCCCTCTCCAGGCAATGATGGCGAGTTCGATACACCTTGGTCGGATGCCGAGTCGTATTCCTATCAAGGTAAGTCCTCGGCCATTACTCCTTGACTAACAATGAGCGTGGCCGGGGAAGTAAAGGCGGGGTGTGGAGAGGCACAAAGCTTGGGCGCGTAAAAGGTTTGAGATGACTGAGTCGACTCTGGTCAACTGACTCGATATTACCGCCACGTCCGATCTCGGGTAGGGGAGATTTAGAACGACGTATAATTTGTCGCGACCTGTTGATAGGAATTTGGGTCATCCCTCATCCAGTAACACCAGGCTTCAACCTCGATTCCGAGTGGCAGCCTTACGGGGCTCCTATGAGGAGTCGTCGAAGCACACTTTCGGCATGCACGGCTTGCATACGGCCTCTGTCGCCTTCCCTCATCATTTGGCCCACAAGGAACTTGATTTTCCCAAGCTTCTTTTTCTCGCGGATGTCTTGCACGTGCTGAGGATGGTCGCCGATGACTTTGGTGGCGAGGCCTTTGTACTCGGCTTCGGACATGGCGACGAAGAGCAACCCTTCTTTCTGGACAATCTCATCAACGTTCTGCCGGGGATCGTCGTAGACCAGCTTCAGGACATGCTTCGCTGATGTTCCTGTGATCTTGTTTTCTCCCTGCAGATGCATGATTTCAGCCAGGGATCGTGCCGGCACAGTTTCGGCGCTCCACGGTCTGTCATCCGTAGACAGAAGAGAACCTAACTCATGGAGCACCCAGTTGCCCACAGTTTTGCCGATCTTTTTGACATCCTCGGCAGAATGAGTCTTCATTTCCAGCCGGCGGACCTGGTCGACCACGTCTTGAAAATAGATCAACCTCAAGCCATCATCCAGCGCCAACATCGACTTGGCATCGGCGTCAGAAAGGCCATAGTCAAGGACCAAGACGCGGAGGAGCTTTTCCGGCGTCGGCGGGAGAGTCGATGTGAGAAATTCGACCACCTCATCACTGATATACAATGGTGGGATATCCGGGTCGGGCATGTAGCGATAGTCCACCTCCCCCTCTTTTCCCCGAAGTCTCCTGGTCTCGTGAGGATGGGCAAGGGACCATCCACGCGTTTCGCCCTCGACCACCCCGCCGGCTTCGAGCACGCTGATTTGCCGGTCTCTCTCTGCTTTGATCGCATCTTCCACCCCTTTGAACGTACTGAGGTTCTTGATTTCGGTCCGTTGTCCCAGGCCGGTGACACCACTGAATGAAAAGGCCCCTGCCGGGGCATCCTTGCGACGCACGGAGACATTGACGTCTGCTCGAAGGCCACCAAGTTCCATGCCGGTGGTGACGGCATCGACCGACGAGAGGACGGTCTGAATTTTCTTCACATACGCAGCCGCCGCTCGAGGAGAATGAAGATGGGGGAGCGAGATAATCTCAATCAAGGGCTGTCCGGCACGATTGAAATCAATCAAGCTGGTCTCGCCGTCTTGCTCTTGTGTCCGCGCGGTATCCTGCTCCATTTGGATCTGCTTAATCCCCACCACCACCTCTTGTCCTTCCTCGAGCCCATCATGGGCATCCAACACCACCCGCCCGTCCGTGGCAAACGGGTGATAGTACTGAGTAATCTGGTACCCGGCGGGCTGGTCATGGTAGAAATAGTGCTTGCGGTCGAATCGGCTGACTGGTTGAATGGTGCAGCCCAAAGCGATGGCAGCTCGAAGCGCGGGTAAAATGGCAGCCCGCTGGAACCGAGGCTGGCTACCGGGAAGGGCGAGGTCAAATTGAGCCAGGCGCGTGTTGGGTTTGTCCAACCATCTGGTCGAGGCAGCTGAAACCGGTTTGTAAGCAATATCACCATCGCAGCAGAAAGCTTGACGCACGCGAAAAGAGCTTGCGAGCGCTGTTGAGTTGAGCGTGAATCTCAATGCCAACCGTCAACTCCCATCCCTCCACCGCATCGGTGGATGACTTTGCCGAACCATCTAACTCTCCCCGTTGACTGACCCTTGCAGCTTTTACCGCATCCTTTAGCTGTTTCCGGAGAGGCACAGCGACCTCTTGGAGGAGCCTCGAGGCATGGAACCGGCGCGTGGGGAGGATGGATGCATAATGAGTTGCTCCAAACGAAGCCGTCAACCTGGGACCGACCGGAGCAGTAGGCAACAGCATCAATTGATGAGCACCACTCATCCATTCTCGACGCATAGGCAGGCGTCAAATTGTCAGTGGCTCTGTTCGTCGCTTGCACAAATCAGTATCACTAAGTTGTGGACCGAGAAATCCGCCTCCGGTTTAGGCGGCATTCCTTTTCGGAATAGCTTGGGTTTTGGCTGCCCGCTGCCTTTGACGTCGCTATAAGAACCTTTCCCCCTTCCTCTATCGACGTTGACCTCTATCTTCCTCTCTCCATTCTGACTCCACTAGCGCTCCTACTCTACGTGACGCAACTAGAGCCCTCAATCTCGGCTCCATCTGCAACCCACCCTTCCGCCGCCCTCTGCCATCGCCGGACAAAGCCCTCCGAACAAGGTCTTGAGGTTTCGTGAATAAAAGTGTTTGAGGTCCCCAGGCTCCCGGCAATCGAATGGCATTGACCACGACCTCGTCTGTGCCATGGCTGACGTCGGTGACCGATCGCTGCCAGCAGCCGTGCATGGAGCTAGCCTGGCCGTCTTGTCCTGCTCTTGCTTGCAAGCGACGCCGGCCTAGCAGCCCGCCATTTCTGCCTGGTAACTTCGACCCCACATGTTACTCTAGGCCCTGGCGTGGTTTCGCCTACTGTGAGTGACTCAGCAATCTCATCACGTGCGGGTGACTGGTCACATCTTCCCTGAGCGTTCCCCCACTCGAAGAGTGATTATCCCAAACGATGGTAAAAAGCGAGAGTACAAATTGTTTCGAATGGCCTCCATCCATATCAAGAGATCCAGGAAGGGATCCTCCAAACCCCAAGAAAACACGAAGAGGGTGGCCACGGCAGCAGTGCCTAAACCCGACTCCAACAATGAAGATTACAACATACGCTCACCGGAGCGCACCCAACTCCTGACCAAAATTAAGGAGGTGATCTGCGACGCTGACGTCTCACCTGCTTTCTGGGCTGGCTGTCAGCTCGCCGATATGAGCCGATTGCAATATCTCGCCAAATTGGAGCCAGAGACGATTCTTATGAATGATGATTCGGTGGCGCTCCTACCGTTGCAGTGTGAGTTGCTGGGATTCGAATTGAGGTGTTTAGTATGTGACTGTAGATATACTCACTGTTAACAGGGAGTCAGCGATTCCAGGATTCGGGATCACAGGCAGCCTCGCAACGTCCAGGAGGTGCAAAGAAGCGCAAACTGAATTCTGATGGACAATCATGGGTGCAGCGGTCCGCACAAGAGGCGGATGACGTACTCATGTCCGACAATACACAGTGCAAAGAGCGTGATGGTTACAAATGCGTCCTGACGAAGCAGTCATTTCCTCAGGCAGCCCATATATTCCCCTACAGTATGCTCAATTCACTCCCAAAAAAGGACCAAACCCGAACCTCCAGAATGATCCCCGATTTTTGGAAGTTGTTACATCTCTTCTGGGACAAGGATCGGATCGACAAATGGAAAGAGACGATCTTTCCAGATTCTCAGAATCCTAATACTGGTGTGGACAGATGCTTCAATCTCATCTCCCTCAATGCCGACGCACATATCAAGTGGACTAAGGGCTTGTTTGCACTGAAGCCGCTGGGACTCTCAAGCGACCGTAAACAGCTTACAGTTCAATTCTTCTGGCAAGTTCCTGGCAATTACGAAATTGAAAGCCGGGTTGATTTGCTTACGGAACCCACATCATCAAAAGGCCTGGATGTCGTCGGCGTCGATCTTTTGACTCGCATGCAGGATGATGGCTCATCTCCGCGCATTCGTTCTGGAGACGTGTTCACTCTCACTACCAAGGACCCCGACAAGTTACCGTTACCAAGCGTGGAACTCCTAGAAATGCAATGGGTTCTCCAACGTCTCGTGGGAATGTCAGGTGCTGCGGGATGGCCAATCCTGGATTGGGATGAAAATGTCGATGAGGATGGTTGGCTTATTCCGGACTAAACCTCCAATGTGGAGGACGCCTTGAAAAGAGTCTGACTGGGTTGCTGTCGGGGAGCCTGCGGATATCACGCCGGAAATTTCAACGGCGACACCCTGCCCTTCTGTGATCCCGTGCCATTGAATGGACCCGGACGCATATGTGCAGGCTGAAGAAGGTGGTGGCCTTGGCGGTTATGCACTTGAGAGGTGTTTTCTTCATGGATTGTACAGTAGATCGTTATGCGAAGCATCATTCTGCTGTAAAATAGGACACATGTGATGAATCTGGGTCTCCGTCAGTCGCTATCGTTGCTTCTACAATGGGGAGAGGAAGCCGTTGCCGTTGGCATTGGGATTGGCGTCGGAGGTCGAACGAGTTCCTCGCTCTGTGTGGTAGCGTGGGGGCGTTCGAGAGGAACTCTGCATGTTGTCCTAGAGGCGCTATTGTTGGACGTGGGTGGTCGAAGGCATCTTCGCCAAAGGAGTCAAGGCTTCCGTTGCTGGTTCTGAGAGGAGCTGTCAGCCTCCATGATGCTTTACGGTGAGGATGATGTTGCCCATAGTGAACCAGTGATGAACCGAGCAAGCAGAGTAGGTTGATTAATTCTAAGCGACGGCCTCCATGGTGTTGTAGGAGTGCTGGAGGCCAGGCCAAGCCTACGGAGGGAACACTGCCTGTGTTTCCAGTACCAGAACAGCGGTACAGCCTGTCAGATCTCGCCCATAAACAATGTATATTAAGAGATCTCCTGTCGCACCGGCGAATATTAATTTGCGCCCCCAAGGGCTTAGTTTGCCCCCCCACGTGATAGAGGATGCCAACAGATTTTAAGATCTGGGATTTCTATTGTGGCGTCCCTGGTTTGGGAGTTGGGTATCAACATCGCCTTGCTTGTTCCGCTGCCAGGACGATACTGTACGGCGATCAGGATCACTAAGCTATGTGAATATCATGATAACGGTCATACTGGTCTCAGCCATCCATCTTGCATCACAGGTCCTGAAAGCGTCAACTGTACCCAAGCTCGACCTGTCAAGAGATACGATCTGGTGATGTGCTATCTAATTTGTGACTGCCCAAAAGGACAGGGTACTCGGGAGATAGTACACTGTCCCGCTCGCCGCCACATGCTTCATCTCCTTCGCCAGGTGCATAACAGAATCTCTTCATGTACAAGAGAATGACTTCTACATCGTCTAGCCTATAGGTCACCCTTATGCTCTCTCCCTCTAAGATCACGTAATTTCTCTAGAAAGACTCCTCATGATCGCTCGCTAGCTTATACCATCTCCCTCATCACGATCCGGGTTCCACTGAGATGTTGCCAAGCGGATTTTCCGAAAGAATCCTCACCCAACGACTTGACCTCGTGCCCAGACTCTTCAACTTCCCATGCCTCATGTCATAGAGTCGGCCGCCAGCACCAGAGCAGTTCAATCATCATGTAAACGCATCGATTCCGGCATTGGCCGCTTGTTCATTACTCTTATCTTCTCCTCCCACGGTGACCTCGCTGAAAGCGCTGTGTCCAACGTGTGCATGAGATGATTGGGACGGTTGTCTTTGGTCTGAGTCTGCTCGCTTCTGCGACATATTTTTCCTATTCTTGCTTCGGCGCTGCGAAAGATTCTGAGAGTGATTTGTCGTCTCCTGAACATCCATTGCTCAAAGGTCATTCCATCATCCGCTCGTACATTACCGACCAGGCGACGTACCCAGCCATCAGGACATTCTACCACCCCCATCCACATGCCGAGAAGCTTCAAGCGATCGCGGACTTGCCGCTACTCGTCTTTATCCACGGTCTGGGTGGATCGCTTTATCAATTTGCACCGCTCTTGGGGAGTTTGGTCAACGTCGCGCCATGTTTCGGGATAGATCTTCCCGGCCACGGCCTGTCGGGCTTTGCACCCACGGACGACAAGGCATATCGCATTGATGCCTTCGTGGCGCTGTGGCGCACGGCCATCCAGGAGGTCTGCCAAAAACAAGGTCACGATAAGGTCGTCTTCATCGCCCACAGCATGGGCTGCTCCCTCGCCGCTCTGTTGTCGACCGATCCATCCTTCTCCATCAAAACCGGTGCGATCATTGCCGTGTGTCCGAAAGGTGTCCCCCCGAGTCGGTCAGAGGCCATCTCGGCCCGACGACTCTTATCGCTCCCGGATTTTGTCCTGGACCTGCTGAGATATTTCGACCGTCGGGGTGGCCCAGAGAGCCGGAGTGTCAAACGCTTTGTCGGAGAGGCGGCAGGGGTGGACCTGAAACGACTCCAGTTGAAGTTCAACCAACAATTCACGACGCCGGTGTGGAAGCGCTCCGCACTGGGTTGTCTTCCTCGCTACGACCAAGCAGGACAGCCGCACGGTGGCATTCCGGGACCGTCAACGTGGAGAAAAGTTCGGGTACCGCTTCTTTTGATCGCCGGCGAAGCCGATACCATCACGAAGCCCTCGGAGGTCTCTGAGATTGTCTCCTGCCTTCAAGAACGACCGGATCAGGACGTGAACGGCGTGCGGTCTCGTCCAGCTCTACCAGGAGACAAATCACCCTCAAGCGCCAGAGAGGAGGATGCGGCGGCGGCGACCACGCCCACCGTCGCCGACGACCGTCGAAATCGCGTCTCTCTGCCTGCTTCTCGCGAGATTTCTTCCCAGCATTCCGCCGTCGTCAAAACGGCCATCCTGCCCGCGCCCGCCGCCCACGCGCTCATGTATGACCACTCCACCTACCGCACCGTGGCCGGCTTAATCGAAGAGTTTCTCGCCCGCTATGTCTCGCCGCAACTGTCGCTCGGCTGGCAGCTGCAACAACTCACCACGTCGGGTAAATGGGACGTCAAGAACTTGGAAAAGTGGAAGAAGGTCCTCCCCGTCTCCGGGCCGATCGGTCCTGGCGGCCTCTTCCGCGCGTTGAAGACGCTCCGTGAGCAGGACGAGGAGCACACGCCGTCGGTCTTTCTGCGGAAATGGAAAGATTCCATCTTCGCCATCATCGACATCAGCCACGACAGTCCCGTCTACGACACTCAGGCCCTCGAGCGTGGCGGCATCCAGTATCACAAGTTTCCCACGGTCAGCAAAGTCCCGCCCACGCCGGCCGAAGTGGCCGATTTCATCGCTCTCGTCGACCGACTCCGACTGGAAAAGCCGGCGGGCAAAGCGATCGGGATCCACTGTCACTATGGCTACAATCGGACCGGTTTCTTCATTGCATGCTATTTAGTCGAACGCGAGGGCTATCAAGTCCAAGACGCCATCGACGAGTTTGCCCGCCAAAAGACTCCGGGCATCCGGCATGAGCATTTCATCGACACCTTGTTCATGCGGTACCATGTCGGGTTGAAGAAAGTGCCCGTGTTCAAAGACGCGGCATCATAGGATGTGGAGGTCGACAAAGGACTTCAACACCACCGAATCGATGCGGCTGAGCCATTCTTGCTCGAACGGCGCCGGCCCGCCGCACCGTTCCATCGTCTGGCGCAGCCGATCGGCGAGGAAGCTCCGGATGTTGATGGTGTAGATGGGATCTTGATGGCTCACCAGCCGCTTCCGACCATCCTCTGGAGTGGCATCTGGCCACTCCGGGACGTCTGGTGGTCGATTGTGCCAGAGATAATCTCCTTGGCTTTCCTCGGCGGCCTCGTCACCCAGCTCGGTGACGACATCGGTCCACACGGTCATCAAGCTCTGCAACTGCTCCAGCATGATATTCGGCGGCGGAGTGGACGCACCCAGCAGGTTCGTGATGGCCAAGGTCTGCAGCTTCTTGCGGAGGATATCGCCGACGGCGTCGAAATGTGTGATCCACTCCACCACCAGCCAGTCGAGGGATCGACTGGTCGCCACGACCGCCTGCACGAAGAGTTGGGGGTCCATGAGGGCGAGGCGGGAAAGGAGAGTGAAGAGGCTGGTCTCCCCAGGTCCAATGACATCGGGTGGCCGGCGGTTTAAACGCGGATCTTGATGGTAGTCATACGCTTCCCGCAGGATCTGCAGCAGCTCCGTCAGGTAGCCCGTGTCGACCATCGACGTGAGCAGATGCTGGAGCGCCTGTCGCTGAGTGTCGGCGGGGAAATAGGTCGGGACCGCCAGGGAGGCGACGAAGTTCTCCAGGACATGCGGACCCAACGACCCGTCGCGTGCACGACTGGAGGAGAGCATGGGCAGGAGTCCTTTCATCGAGGTCAGCAGGGGAAGCAGGAATGGCGGGGCCAAAATCGTCGCCGGGGACAGGATCGTGTAAGATTCGATCAGTTCACAGATCTGACGGAGCAGCTCCGAGCCGGTGTCGAGGAGGGGCAATAACGAGGAGCTGAGGGCCAGCAGCTCCGGTGACGGCGGCGGATCATCCGACGGAGTCTGCTGCAAAATCGCCGACCACAGATCGAGCGCCTCCTCGAGCAGATAGACAATGGCCTCGGAATCGGGCTGGACCGAGTCGTGGATGAGGGGGAGGATAGCACTATGGCAGGACAGACTGTTCCGTCCGAGGCTGTTCACAATCGCGGTGATCATGGTCAAAATTGCTTGTTTCATCAGATGTTCTTCGCCACTCTCGGCCCAGAGCGGCGGGAGCATCGACATGATCCCCGGAGCGTATGGCTCGACGTGGCCTTCCAGCTTGGTGACGGCGACGCGCACCGTTTCCAACAAGGCCATCTTCGTTTCTGACAGCTCGGTTTCAGAGATGAGAGACATCATGCTTTCCAAGATGGGCGTGGCGTAGGGGGCAAAGTCGTCGTAATTGAACTCGAACGGCTCCAGCACAAGGCGTAGCTGTCGCCCTGCGGTGACGCGCACCACGTGGTCGTTCAGCCGGTCGTCTTTGGACAGGAGATGGGTAAATATCTGGTACACGGCCACCCGGTCCAAGGACTCCGGTTTGATGGGGACCCACTGGCCCAGCAAGATGGCCGTGCGTCGGCGCAGCAGGTTGTAATTCGGACGGATCATCTGGACTTCTGGCACAAGGGTGGTTCGGAGAAAGGTGTTGAAGTCAAACACGTCTTCCAGACAGGCTGCGGCAATGCCAATCGCAGAATACAAGCTGTCTTTCAACAAGACGTCCGTGTTGGTCGTCGTGCCGTACTGCTGGAACACCTGCAGTAATCGCGGCACGAGCAGCTCTTTGAAGTTGATGACCAGGTCGAGGAAGAGCTTTTCTGCGCACGATCGAATGGAGAACTCCCATGCCTCGGCGATCTCTTCTTCGCGTCGCTCCCATTCGTCCGGCTCTTGCTCCCATTCTCTGAGGTCCGAGGGCCGCAAGACGAAATATTGGGTCACGAGAATCTCCATGAGCCGGACGACAAATTCGTCGGTGAGCACGTTCGTCTTGATCTCTTCCACCGCCGTCTTGCGGTCCTCTTTATCCTCGGGCGTTTGGTATTTGAACGTCTGAACCGGGTTGAACACCATCTTCAGACAGGCCCGGAAGAGCAGCAACGCTTTCAACGCGAGCTTTTCCATCGGCGACTCCTCGCTGCGGTCTCCGTTCCGGTAGACGTGCCAGTCAAGCCGGTCGCCGAGGGCCTTCGCGGCCTCGGCCTCACTGATCACCGTCCATGACCGGTGGAGGATGTCCATCGATCCCAGGAGAACGAAGGAGGCGGGATGACTGCGGGCCATGTCCAGGTAGAGCTTGGAAAGTTGAAGTAAATGTTTCATGAGCATGTTGTGGAACTCAGAGGGTATGTTTGGACGTCGCGCCGCCCAAAACTCGTCTTGATGTCGCTGAAGGACCGTCCAGAACTGGCGGACATCATGCTCACGGTGGGGGTGTTCAAACCCCACCACCAACAGTCGTCGGAGAGTCTTGAGCGCGGAGTGACTGTTTCGTGCGGTCACAAGCTCCGATGCTTGGTCAGAGGACCGCCATCTCTCGGCCAAGCGGACATACAGACCTCCGAGCACCTGAAGGAGTTCCAGAGAGACCTGTTGTAAACTTTTCCTCGTCCGTTGGAGTTTTCCCGAGGCAAGCTCTTTGATCACTTGAAGGGTGATGGTGAGAATGTTTGAAGTGTAGAGGCCGTCATCAGGCTTTTCCGTGGCCGCTCGTAAATGCCCAAGGATGATCCCGATGACATCAGGCCAGTCTTGAGGAAATTCATAGCGCACAATTTTGGCGACCATCAAAGCATTCTGGAGGGCGAGAGCGGCAACAGGTTCATGGACTCCAGCTTCAATCGACTTGGTCTTGATTTGCTCTTTCTCGTCCTTGCCAATCGCATTGATGGCCGTTTTTCGCCAATGCTTGTCAATCCCGTTCTTCATTTGAATGATGGCCTGAAAGCGTACTTCTTGGCTGAGAGAAAAGTCGGCGTATACATCTTGAAGCAGGCCGTAGTATCCCGGCGTCCTCTCCCAATTCGAGATCTGCTGTGTGGCGACCTTGAGGGCTTGGGGATTGGCAAAGCCGCTGGAAGCACGGGCGAGAGTCGAGATGACCAGTTGTCGGGTGAGAGGATTGGTTTCGCCCTCGGCTTCGATGGTGAAGTGTGGCATGTCGACAACCCCGGCTTACGGAGAGATCTGACATGCCTGTCGAAGATTTTCAGCATTCGAAGGGCGGTGGACGGATGATCCCTAGGGAGTTTGATGAATGACTTCTTCTGAAACAGTTCGGCCGACCTTCTCTGATTGGACTGAGGTCCATGCATTAGCGCCCCATTGGCATATCCGCATCACCTCGGCTACTGCTCGGTGAAGACAAATCTTCCGGCCTGCATCTTTATTTCTTCGTGATGAGAAGACAATGTCCAACAGTGGTACCTTTGCCGCTGCACAGGAGCGGATTTTAGCACGGCAAGCTGCCCGTCAGAGTGAAGAGCGCAGTCGACAACAGGCGCACGAAACCGCATTCCGCGACTCCTTGACGCGACTCCCATCTCCCCTCAAACTCGCTGCACCGCGATTATCCTCGCTATGGTCGATATTACTGGATGCCGAGGGAACCCGGCCGGCGTTCCGGGTTGGCCAGGTGGACGCTGAACTGCTGGATGAAGAGCTTCTCAGCCTTCTGAAAACACAAGTTGGCGACGCTCTCAAATACTTCAAACCACACGTGCAGGATGACTGGTCTCAGGAGATTTCCCTCGCGTTACGAGCGCTCCTCTTCAAATTATCCATCTGGGACCATGACGCCTCGTATGGCGCCTCGCTGCAGAATCTACGACTCACTGATGCGCGCCGGCCAAGTCTGGCCCTGCCGAAACCCACCAAATGGCAAAAAGCCACGTATGGTCTCATCACGGTTCTGGGTCGGTATGGCTGGGACAAATGGGAAAACTGGCTGGTTGATCAAGAGGGCGGGTACACGGAGCCATCCGAGACGGTCCAACGATTGTCGCGTCTGACATCTTTCATCTCGACGACACACTCGATCGCCGCCTTTATTTCATTTCTGGTGTTTCTGGTCCACGGGCGATATCGGACGCTGACGGACCGCTTGCTGCGATTGAGGCTCGTTTCGCCTTCCGACAATGTCAGCAGAGAAGTCTCGTTCGAGTATCTGAATCGTCAACTGGTGTGGCACGCGTTCACCGAATTCCTCCTGTTCCTCCTCCCCCTCGTGGGCATCAGTCGCTGGCGAAGATGGCTGAGCCGGGCGTGGAAGAAGACCAAGGAAGCCATGAGATCCGACGAGTCGGGCCCTGACGCGATGGCGGACCAGGTGAAGAGAGGACCTCTCTCTTTTCTCCCGGAGCGAACCTGCGCCATATGCTATCAGGATCAGAATCCATCCTCTGCCTCCGAAGCGGACATTCTGGGCGCTAATACCGGCGCTGGAGGCGGTGTCATCGGCTCGGCTGCCACAGACGTCGTTAATGCGTACGAGACGATCCCGTGCGGCTGTTTATATTGCTTCGTCTGCATTACCACCAAGATCGAAGCCGAAGAAGGGAGCGGCTGGTCATGCCTCCGGTGTGGAGAAACCGTGTACAAATGCAAACCGTGGGACGGAGACGTCATTGTGGAGAAGGGGCCTAGCAGCAAGAGCGGAAAGACCGTTGGGTTCACGGTTGACGACAACGGCGAGAACGAAACGGACAACAAAAGCACCCCTCCTGGTGGCGCCGATTCAGCATTGACCTCTAGCCAATGGACCATGGCAGATGAAGGTGGCCCAGACGGACGTGTCTGAAATCCGCCCATCTTTGATGCCGACACACCGCCACAAGGAGCCGCAACCGACCCTTCCTGTCATGTCACCTGTTCCGACCATGGGAGGGTCATCGAGTGGCGATGATCACCATCAGTCGTGTACTCTCCAGCTCTCCATCCTCTCCCGGATGACGCAAATAGGCCGGGATGGAACAAGCTGACCGATTCTGCCTCGGCAGTTTCACATCGGAGATCATGGAACGAGCGAATTACGGCCGAGTTGAGAGGACGCATGGGTCCGCCACGGTTGGTGGTCATACGGATCGAAATCTGGTGAGGCAAATGGTACGGAACATGCTTGCAGCATCGACTACTCCGCGATGCATATGGCAACGCAGTCCATCTTCACAACTACAACAAGGGACGTCCATCACTGTGCGATCCCTGGTCATCTGGGATAGCCTCAGGTATAACTGGTTCCTTTGGCAATGAGAGCTTCGAACGTCTCTTTGTCGTGTCCCGGAACAACACGACCTTTCGTCGTCCTCTCGAGTTGCTTCAAACGCTGTGTGCTCTGGAACCAGGCCGGATGATCTCTGGCGAGCCATCCTTGAGGGATCCCATCACGCCACTACCGCGATGTGTCAGCCAGCTTGTCAGAGAAGTGTCGATGCTTACATTTTCGATGACATGGCAGTGATCACTGATGAAGAGGAACGTGCCACTGTCGGGCATGTTAATCTGCATACCAATCAAGCCTACGAGCGTCAATTTCATCGCCGCTTTGTCAATACCATCACGTACCGTCCGTGTGGCCAGGCAGGTGGTGGAGAGTAATGCCCTGGCAAAAGTCCATCGTCTGGTCGATGAAGGTCTTCCAGTTCCTGAAGCGGTCAGCGCACCATCGGAATGCAGCGGCACGAAATAACACTGACAATCCGAGTTTCAGATAATGCTCCAGATAGACGCCGACATCGGCACCCGTCGCCACGGACCAGAATGCGGACCTCAGCTCCCGGTCGTGGACCCAGATCTCGACATCCTTTCGATCCAAGAACATGTCCAGCCCGCCGGCATGGTCCAGGTGGAGATGGCCGATGATGATCTTTTTGATGTCTTCCAGTTTGTTCCCCGTCGCCTCGACCGCGGCTTTGAGCTCGTGTCTCGGTTCGTAGCGGACACGGGCAAAGACATCAGAGAGGACCGGCCCCCAGACTTCGGGATAATCTTTCCCACACCCTGTCTCCCACAGGATGAGGCCCTCATGCGGATGTTCAATGAGAATACAGTACATGGGCAGCTCCCGGCGTTTGTTGACGAAGGACTTGTGCTCCGTGCTCTTCAAGCTGGCATTTCCACCTCTCACCACAAATGCTTCGTCACACTCCAGCCAGCCGACCTCGAGGACGTGGAACTTGGTGCCCTTGGGGCAGACATTGGAGACGTGGTTGGGGACGGCGCCGCGGTCGAGTTGGGATTGAATGCCAGCCATGGTTGTCAGCAAACCCTCGGATGGAATGGATGTCGCTGGGAACAGAAACACAGGACCGAAGGGAGTTGGTACGTGAACCTGTGGGCACTATACAGGTCAACCGCTGGCCCCGCACCCCGATGCGGAGCAATTGGAATTCTGTCTGGGATCAGCCACGAGGTGGAGAAATTGATATGGATTGCGGTTCCGAGAATCAGTGGCGTCTCGCGCGACCGAGCTTGACAAGGCTTCAACTTTTTCCCTCAGACACTGGTTGGGGGTCAGGTGCTGGAGTGCCCCCTGGAGTTGGAGACCCGACACTGGTAAGAGAGTGGCCTGTGATGGAGAACTTCCCCGCCATCTGTGCTCACAGACCTTCCCCTTGATTGGCCACCTGTTTCCGGCCACTCCAAGTGGAGAGTTTACGGGATGCTTCCAACTCAACAACTGTCTACCACACGGCCACTGCTCCGGTCGTCCTGGCCGGACACGCCAGTGGATGCCGACATCAAAAGCTGCTGGGGCGGGCAGATTCCGTCATGGCGAGTCAAGGAGGACTTGGCACTGATGACCCGGCTTTGCCGGCGGTGCAACATGATGGATGACAGAAGTCGACCACTAGACTCATCCTCCCACAACTCTCCCCTCTTTTCAACACCCCTGGGGAACGCCTTGAGGCGTGTAGCCGGCAGCGTGAGGGGCCTTCCACCGACCAACTGGGAGGAGAGTCGGCGAGGTTTCATGACTAATTCATCAATCAATCAAATTCATCATTACTACCCGTCAGAGTTCTCGGTCCCTATTTGGCACGGACAGTCACGTATTTAGCAGACTTCATTCATGCAGGTATGGGATCCGATTGGCTAATGAAGATAAACAGATGTTCTGGATTCGTGCTATATGTCCCTCAGGCCGAAGAATACAAAACCCGTTGTGGCTATTGATACAGATGTGTCCTCCGATCCGCGCAAACTGTCCCGAAATAACTGCGCCAGAATCATCACCTGGTTCATCCGTTAAATCACACACTCCACAGTCGAAACGTTGACAGGGCAGAACGCATGGCAGCGTGCGCAGCAACATCACCAGCGCGCAGACCAGGACCGCCACAACTCGCCTGTTCCTCTCTCGGCTCAGATTCCCTTGTTTGTCCCCTTCCGGTGGTGTCTTCCGAATTCACTCGCTCGTAGTCTCGGTCGTGGACGGGATGAGGAAAATATTGCTTCGTACCCAACGCCTGCTCACCTCTTCTGGCCGAAGAAGCTGCTCATCATCGACGCCGGTCCGCTCCCACTGACGCTGCCGCCGTTACTGCCTGATTGCCCATGGCCATGTTTCCCGTACTTCTTTGCCGCGTCTTCAGCCAACGACCCCGCGATGGCGCCACCGATGGCGCCGAGGAAGCCATGGTGGACCTTATGGCCACCCCAGGCGCCAGCGGCGCCACCGGCCACGGCGCCCATCAGGCCCCGGTCACTCTCCTGGCCTTGCTGAGGATATTGACTTTGATTCGGCCCGTACTGTTCTTGGGTACCACGGGTGTCGTAATAGCCCTGTTGTGACTGGGCTTGAGAGTAACCATCTTGCGGGTACGTGCTTTGTGCTTGTTGGGTATAATTGGTGTTATAGCCCTGAGGGTTTTGATATTGCTGGGAGTAGCCGCCCTGCGGGTAAGAGGCGTAGTTGTCGTATGGCCCAGACATTCTAAATGAAGATTGGTTGAGACGGATTTGGATAGAAGGATTGTAGAAACTCTGTGTGGGAGTTGTGTGTACTTGATGTTTTGATGTTTGATCTGATGGTGAGGAGTGAAGGGAGCCTTAAGTACTTACAGAGGAATCTACTGCGCCGCAGCTGATTCGTGGACACACCACCCTCGAACAGCGGAGAAGGTCCATGGAACAAAATTAGCATCAGCCGTAGCGTAACCCGAGACCCCTGAATAGCTGGTCTGGGAGTTTCGACACCGGTGATAATCCACAGGATCAGCTCTGATTGGAATCACCAGAACGAAAGTGTTGCCAGATGATGGCGTATTGTGGCGGAGCGAAGCCATTTCTCAGCCACAATTCCAACTGGGCTGTGCATGGCAACGCCGCCAAAGCCGACCCGGTCTTGTGGCTATAGAGTACTAGTCCTTTATAGGCTTAGCTGGCCCATTCCCCAGCTAGTGTCCTTTTCGGGTACTCGGGTACTCCGTGTTCATGCACTCCGCCTCCGGTTTAGGCGGCCGCCGCTGCTTTTGACATCGCTTTAAGAACCGCCCTCTCATCTTCCTCGCCGTCGACATCCTCTCTGGATCACGCCCGAACCAGATTCATGATTCATCTTGACTTCCCGCTGGTGGCGAGAATCCCAGTCAACTCGGCCCATATGTTGGCAGGATGCAACCCGCTGAGATATGGCGGCGAGAATTGGAGAGCACCTTCAGAGTGTCCTGAAAGTCCAAATGCCGTGTTCCTCGAACGGATCGCTGCAGATGAGGTTTAAAATCTGTCTGAGACGCAAGAAGATAATCAAGAACATTCGTTGATGTCTGTGGCATCACAGTTTGTTGGACATAGCTTATGGGCTTGAAATGTCGAGTTGACCACGGTTGTGCGGCTTGCTTCTCTCGCTTCGAAGTGATATTGAATTCAAAACGGGTGGGGATATATACAGGCGCCATGCATGTTCGCTGCATTGTTGTGGTGACAGCAAGTCGGGTCGAGAGGAGCTTGCTGGGTAACAGGACAGCAGGGCCGAATTTGGCTGCTGCTTTTGGTGGCATTCTTCCCTGAATGCCAACACACCACCCCTTTAATCTCCTGTGGAACACCACAGTTGATCCGGCAGGTGAAGCTCAGCTATTCCTTGATGACACAGTCTCTGTTCTTCCTCTCTTTAAACTTTTCCACTCTGAACCATGTCCCACAGGCTATAGCTCCACCTTTAGGCAACAGCAGCCACCAAGTGCCCACCCACGGAGGCTGACCCAGGTGCCCAAAAATTGTCCCCATTCGGAAATAGCAACGGAAACCTGGACTTGGGTTAAGGTCCGGGAAGTCTTGCGAGCAATACCGAATACCTCGACTGTATCGCTGCTGAGCACTCACCTGCGGCAAGTGCAGTCGAGTGGGCTCACCGAGTGCACGGTTAATTAATTAGTCTCAAATCTGGGTCAGAAAGCCGACAGAGTCACATGGGCAAGCGCTCAGTAAACAAACTCCAAACTCTATCCTGTCTAACAAATTCACGCCTCACGATTCGGCAACTGCATCTGAGCTGGATATCAAATCGAGCAAAGCTCAAACAACAGAAGACGATCCTCTGACGATGACGAACATGATGACGGTATCCCATGCTCCCCGGGCTATTGTACGTTCAGGAGGTGCAGATTCAATGGGAAGTGAATCGCGAACTGGGACGTCACTCCCCATGGTAATGCCATCGTGACTGATTAAAAGCAGGCAACCGTAACCCTTCCACACTTCGCCCACCGTTTTCCCTTTCTAACCCTCAACTCAAAGCAAAGACTACCGCCCTATCTCGAAGCTGGAGACGAGATCACTCAGCCTGCCCATTGTTCTCCGCCGACAACATCAAGGAGGCTCATCCGCAGAGAACCAGACTGCTTTGGCGAGAGGTCATGGCGCCAAAAACTCCCAAATACCCCCGCCCAACTAGGACAAGCCAACTGAGGCAAGAGGCTCACTTGAATACATCACGTCCGTCAGAAGATACCGCAATACACACTCTCTCTACACATATCTCTACGGCAAGCTCTGACATAACGCCGGGCGTCAAAAATGCCACGGTCGGCGACATTGACTTCGAAGAGACTCAGTTGATTCCGCGAGGAGTGGAGATACACAGAAAGGTGGACCTGGGTCTGGTCTGTGGCAGGAGCTTACGCCTATTTCGGCTCCGAAAACTTCGAACCCGGCCCAATCACGTGAATTCTACAGATCTGTCGTCCAAAACAGCCTTGCGGGAAGAGTTGAACGGGATATCAATGATTCGATCTTCCTGCCGATGGACGCCGACTTTGTCCAGTCCGTTTACACGGCGTATCGCAGCCTGGGAGAGGCAGACTTTCCAGAACCTGAATTCAAGTTATGTGCCTGTCAGAATCTGTTCATTGGGGAGTACGTCCTCTTAGCAAATGACGCAAGAAGACAACTTTGTGCTGTTCGGTCTGTGGAATGGTCACTCAAGCCCTGCCGAAGTCCCCAGCAGTGTGAGTGGCTTGCACCTCCACTCTCTCCGAACCAGTCTCCTCTCAAACCCTTTGGCTTCGACATCTACTCTGACTGTCAATTCTGGCTGTGCGACAAGGTCTTAACTACCGATTATCGAACAAAGGCCAGGCTTGTTGTGCATCGCAAGCGCAAAGGCACATTCTGTCCCTATTTCACGATTGAGTTCAAAGCCACAACTGATGACACGCGCACCTTAGTGAACCAGGTAGCTGCTGCTGGCTTGATTTCCTTGTTCAATCGATATCGCTTGAAGCTCGATGCTCATTCTCCGAGGGCCCCTCCAGAGCAATTGGAAGACGTTCGTCATTACGGATTGACGATGGAGCAAGAAAATTGGATGGTGTGGCTCTTTGAGCCCAAAATCGTGTCTGGGGTTTGGGCTGGCTGCAAGATTCGAGCTATTGATGGCGGGGCCTGTGATAGTATCGAAGGAGTTTGTGGATTGCTTTCATGGATCAACGAGATTCATCGGTGGGGGCTTTGCGAATACGCTCTAGGATGTGAAGAGGATATCAAACAGGTTCTGAGCAAAGCTCCCATCAACATGAAAGTATCGACCATAGGATCTTGAAGGAAACTGAAACGATGAAAAGAGTCCAAAAAGATGAACGGAGCCCAAAATGGTGAACGGAACTCAACGGGAAGGGAGCTCAAAATGTGAACGGAGGCCACAGTGGTGAACGGAGCTCAAAGTGGTGAAAGGAACCTGAAATAATTATTGAACAGAGCCCGAAGTGGCGTACGAAGCAGAGTCAAACGGATTCCCTCTTCATTCGCCATTCTCTACCTCAAGGCTGGACTGGGCTTGTATGCATGGTCGTACAGGAATCGGTAGACCTTGGGTATAGCTGGACTTCCGAAAGATGTCTGCAGCATGGTTCTTAAGGTGGTGTTTGGAACGAGGGTAGCGTCTTGGCATTGCGACCTCCAAAAGACTACCCGCCAATTCAACGGCAGATTTCCCTACAACCTACCTTTATAAAAGAGGCGCTTGGGAACCCCGTCCGAGATTACCACTGCTTCAGTCCCATTTGACCATGGCAAGCTCATCACAAACTTCGCAATTTGCCAATGGTTCTTAAGATGGAAACGCATTCAATGATCCCTTTATTCACGCGACGACGATCTGTTTAGTCGTTCCAATTTTCGTGCAATGTCGCTAGGTCGACCTGGCCAACCTCTCGCAGGTATTTGGTCATGCTATGCAAACCTCCTTTCTTCTCGCGCTCGGTCCAGCCGTTGCCAAAATATTCGAACCGGTTACGCTTCCCTTCGGCCGATTTCTCAAGGACAAAGTCCTCCCACCGAGGGTCGCGACTGATGTCAAACCGGTGGTGGCCCGTTCCTGGCCAGGACAGCAGCACTCGCGACTTCCCCCCTGCGCTCTTGAGCCAACTATTGCAGTCGTCTCCCAACACCTTGTCTTCAAAATAACCGCTCACGACCTCGTTGAAGTCGGCGGTCGCCTCGTGCGACGGATAAATTGCTTTATAGCCTTGGCCCTTGACTTTACGGATGACCTTTGCAATGTAAGTAGCAGAGATCTCACATTGAAGTGGAACGGTACCGCCTCCACCGTAGCTTTGTGCCTACCGTCGGTCAGCGGTAAAGTCCAGGCCGCAAAGAAGAACAAATACCTGGAGAACAGCAAAGTAGTTGGGCATATCAGGGGCCATGACTCCAAAGTACGTCTCTGGATACCCGACGGGTCCGTCTGATGCCCAGAGCTTGCTCAGATCGAGGCCGTTCTTACCAATGGTGGGAAACAAAGGAAGAAATCCGTTTCGAAAGCCCGTGGCGGCGACGATGGCATCCACGGTTCGCAGTCTTCCATCCGCAGTGACCAGGCCGGTTGCTGTGGCGTGAGTGATGACGTCGTCCACATATTCCACCTTTGGATTTTTCAACGCTTCCAGGTAGCCTGGCGCTGGTGTCAGGCGCTTGCATCCGGGCGCGTAAGCAGGAGTCAGACGCTCCATCCATGATTGGTCGCCTCCAAGTCGACGCAGCATCGTTTCTGTACACCGGTCTCTCAGCTCCTGGTTTTCGGCGCTTCCCACGACGTATCCTCGAAAAGATCCATGAAGATTGACCTCGAGCTGCCGGCGAAACTCGAGATAGGCCTGGTGGTCGGTTGCGAATTTCTCCTTCTCCTCTTCGGAAAACACATATCCGCCCGGTAAATCGGCCGTGGCCTCAATCAGGTTCTTCTGAAAGGTCGGTAAGATCCATTGTCTTGACTGAGCGTAGTGGTGGATGCGGGCGACGTGCGGGAGGAGATTGGTCATCAGCTGCTGCCCACTCGCCCCGTTGCCAATGATCGCTACGGTCTTGCCGGAGAAATCAAATCCAGGATCCCACGCGGCCGTATGAGACAGGTGTCCTTTAAATTCGGTTTCCAGCCCAGGAATATCTGGCATTTTGGGAACGTTCAGCCGACCAGCCGCTGAAACAAAAAAGTCGGCAGTTTCGACATGGACATGGCCTGTCTCCAAATTCTTGACCTCGACCTCCCATTGGGACGTGAAATCCGACCACGTTGCCCGAAGGACTTCATGCCTGAGGCGAAGGTTTTCAATCACACCGTATTCCCGGACAACTCGTTCATAGTACTCCCGGATCTCGGTGCCCGGAGAGTAATACTCTGACCAACGAGGATTGGGAGCAAACGTCAGTTCTAGACGAAGTCGGGCAGATTAGCAGAAAGAGGACAGCTCTCGATGGGAATTCTGTGGCTTACGGTAAGCATGAGAAGGGACGTCGCATCGGACTCCGGGATAGCGATTTTGAGTCCAGGTTCCTCCCTGTCCCGGCCGGACCTCAGCTTGACTCTTTCTCCATCTGTCGGCTGGGAGAACATACCACTGTCTCATTCCGTTCAAACACAACGTAGGAAAGGTTGGGGACCTTTCTTGAGATCAGAATCGAGGCCGTTATGCCGCCGATTCCCGCCCCGACGATGATCAACTGCCGAGCTGATCAATCACGTTGCACACGGATGTCTGGCACTCTCACCTTCACGGCAGGATGCGGATTGAAAGGACGTTCCCTTGGACGATAATGTCCTTTGCTACGGTCGCACTCGCAGTCAGATTCGGCTGCAGGAGTCAACAAGCCGTTCTGCGATGGCGCCATGTCTAGCATTGGAGATGAAGGGATGGTGTTAGATTCAATGTCAGCGGCTGACAGCAAAGCTGTGAGCCAGACCTCCGAATGATTCTCATCGAACATGGCACCATCTTTTCAGCTGGGATTCCACCGATCCGCTATTGCTCAGTTCATCATTCGCCATGTCCATCATCTCGCCGCCGGCCACACTCCAACAGGTGCATGCCGTGTGCCGAGCTAGATGGTCCAGTGTGACCGCAATTTTGGAATTGCCCATAGTGGGTCGGTCCAGGAGCACAAATAAGGTACGCAAACAATACTGCTCCCACCATGTAGATGACTGTTAGCTTGCCGTGGCCTGTGGACTCCAACCTTTCTGTCCTCGGAGTGGGGCCGACTGAATTTCCTAACGAGGGAAATTTCGCAGCCGACATCGATGATATCACAGAAGAATGCCCCACGGGATGGATGGATGGATACTTCTTGGTCTGTAGACCAGACAGTCACTTGTATTGACCAGTCCCATCAAAACAAATCTAACCCGAAGCCACGCGCCGGTGTACTCATGCCGCGTCTCTCACTGGGACGGAGCCCAGTCGTATTCGGCGTCTGGTCTCGGCTCCATAACTCATCCCCGTCGCCTTCGGGAGTCCGGGCTTGATTCAGAAAATTATTGTACGCGCTAGACGGACCCAATCCGTCGCAGATCAATGCCAGCGCGTCCTCTGTGATCCTTCCCAGACTGTCCTCCAGGTCAGGGATCACCAGGTCTTCTGGCCGTGTCTGGCCTCGTTCGTCTCGGTTCAGGGGAGATGAAAAATTGAAAACCAGGGACTCGGGGCCGGCATAAAAGGGAAGCCGCAGGAGAGATTCCAGACGGCGAAAGACGACCAGGCTGCGCTGGGCCAGTGCCCACCGGTCGGGAAAGGCTTCGAGAATTTGGATGCACAATGAAATCTCTCCCCGCGCTTCAACTCTGCAGGCCTTGACCCGATGGCCTTCAATGAGGCAGAACAACAGGATGACGCACACAAACAGTAATCGGTTGAGGGTGATGCGGTTCAGCGAAAAGTGGCGCTGTTGGAGCTGGACCGCACTGCAATGGACGTACTGCTGGATGGTTCGATGGAGGTCGAAAATCTGGCTCGGACTGGATTGTGAATTGAAGCGAGAAGGGCTGTAGAGAAGCGCCAGAAGGCTGTGGTAGCGGACGTTCAGCCATGTGATGGTGTTGTGGAACTGGACGTTGTCCTTCTCCAATCGTGATAGAAGGCAACCCTGGGCATACCAGTCATCTATCTGGGAACGAAAATCTTCGATGATCGCTCGACGGTCAGCACGATAAAACGCGGTGGCCGAGGAGGAGCTGGAGAGGTGAATCGTCTGAAGGATGCGGCCTTCGAGATCACGGAGAGCGATGGCGTTGCGGGACACTTGGAGGATTCGAGTGTAATGACTCTGCTCGGATGCCGCATATTCCTCCACCGTCACTCCGGGAAGTGGAATGTTGATGTTCTCGTCGTTTATGGCGACCGGTAAGCCGAAAGATGCAGCAATCATGCGATCGAGTTCGTAAATGCTCCAGAACAATCGGTGCCGGAGCTCCACTTCCAAGGCTGTCAACCCATGCTCCGCTCGAGACCGCCGATTGAGGCCGAAGGCGATGACCTGTCGGCCGAGCACTCCGCACAAAACCCAGGGCGACATGCCTGATGGATCATACACGGAATACAGGGCAAGAAGGAAAAGGATCTCGACTGATTCGACGCTCGACATCCCCCAGCATTCGCAGATTATGTCGTGGTAAGGGACAGAGAGTCTGGTGGACATGTCGTCGGAAACGCGGCCGGCGCAAAACAACGTTGCCCACCCGATGGCGACGAGCATGTACAGCTTGGTGGGAACGGGGTCGACAATCGAACGATCGGACTTCGCCAGAGTCTCAACATCTTCCATCACTTTGATCTGATCAAAAAAGGGATAGGCTTCGTGCACGTAACTGAAAAAAGCGCCGACACACTCCCGGACATCTATATCGACGGGGATCTGCCTCCTGGTCGTTTCTTTGCCAACCGCCGACGGGATGAGGCCGACTTGTTCTCCTGGAGATCTTTGTGGCGGTCTTGGCCCGCGAAAAGGGTCGGCCTGGTCAGAAGTCACCGCGTTGTCTTCGTGGAGGAGGTTTTGCCAGTTTCCGGATTCAGACGGCGTCGTGGTTACGGGCGTCAAGACAGGATTGTTCCCGACGTATGTCGAGCCCGAGTCGGTGCCGGGATCAACCACGACCGTGTGCGAAGCCAGTTGCGGGATGAGCTTGTTCATGCACTCTGACAGCCATTCGATCTGTCTTTTCAACTTGCTCACTTCCGCGGCCGAGCAAGATGACGCTTCGTTATCTGGAAATGAGCAGGGAGACCCAGCCGCGAGGCAAGAAGAACAAGTCGGGAGAGAGCGACAGCATCTCTTTTTCATCTGTCTGCATCGATAGCACGCTGATGGCGCGGACCCGCAGGTCTGCAAATCCACTTGTCCATCTTCCCGATCACGTCGCAGCCTCTTGACCGGCCGAGGTTCTGAATCTCCTTGTGAAGCAGGCGGGATCCGAAAGCGAAAGAAGGATCCTCCTGTGGTTGAGGCTTTCTTCTGCACGCTGGCCGAAGTCATTGTCCCAGATTTTCGTTCGGAGGCACTCAGGCCAGAGGATTTGGCGTCGAATGCGGGGAGCCGTCAGCCATACAAGCACCAGACTCAAAATCCAGATCCTGCTCGACCTTATTCGGTGTTCATGGTCTGCTGCAATCGATTTGGACGATTATTGCCGAACTCGGCCAGGAATTTCCGGGCAATGACCAAAGTCCAGTCGTCAATGGTTCGATAGCTTCCTGCTGAGGTCTGATCAGCGGAGGTAAGACCAGGACGTCGTGGCTTGTGAGTAAGGTGTGATGGAGTTGACATGCTTTGCCCTAGATAAGGGAAGAGGGACTCCACCCAGCCTCGTCCACAAGCCAATGGGCAGAAGCTTCTCTGGGAGCTTGGCCAAGACCATCCACTTGGTACTTATCACGGCATCTGATGCTGTTATCACGAAATCTGTCGCTAAGCAGCACACAGGAGAATGGCACATGCCAACACGGAATTGGTATGGTGGTGTGGAAGAACAAGCGGAGACAGATGGTATCATTACGTGGTGTTTGTTGCCACGCTTTGACCTTCTCTGGGGAATGTTTGAGTGTGCCGACATGGCTGACACCAAAGTTAGTAGCAAACGAATCAGCAGCAAACCAAGACGTCGACACCTCCCGATTGACTATTCTTTGGCTCCTTTATGCTCTCAGTTCTGCTTCAGCCTGAAGATGCCGAATAATCTGATGCCAGCCTTCGTCCGAGGTGTCGGGTGGTGCTTTCTAATAATCTAACCTCAGCGGTCGACGTGCGAAATCCCTCCAGTATATTGAGCCGGGTCTAAAGGCCAACAAAGAACGGCCGATTTCACTCGGCGTGGCAGAAGCTCTCTTCACAGCCTCGCTTGTTGCCGAACCTGAGGCTCTATTGGTGCTGTCAAGCTCTTTTCCTGCACCACCTTACGAAAGGCGGTCTCGACATCATGCTCATTCAACCACGCCGGATCTGATCTGCCAGAGACCCTGTTTCTGAATTCCTCATCCGTCTCAGCCTGTCCGGCCTGCCTTCTTTCCGTCCGAGCCCGAGACTGTTGACGGTTTTCATGGACAATGGCCAAGACTTTGGCGGTGTGAGGTCGCCTGGTCGACTCGTACAAGTCTAGCACCCGATGAATCTGATCGAGCAAGGCTTTTTCGCCACGACGCCCGGTGGTGGGCGAGAAGACTTCGTCCAAGGCCAGACTCAACGCATACGCGTCGTCAATGGCTAACGATGCCCCAGCGGCGAAAGCTCCACCGTGGGTGTGAGCGGCATCTCCGAGCAGGATCACACGGTCTTCAAAACTCCAGTGATCCAGCGCACGTCCCGCCACATTTGCATACCGACGGACCCAGGGAATCCTCTCAATTATTCTGGGAACAACTGGGTTCCAATCCTGTATGATAAGAGTTAGTGGCCAAGTATACAGATATGTCATCAGCACTGACGTGGTAACGCTCTCGAAGAGTTTGAACATCCGCGGGACCGTTCCAGACCGGTTCGTTGAATTCGTGGTCGGTTTCTGGATCAACGACAAATGACGCGGTAACAGCGAACTGGTCCGAACCTGGAGACGCGTCAGCAGGGATTTTACCCCGAGAACAAGGGCGATGCCCACCTATTCGCGTGCCAAAGAAAAACCCTGTTGGGCTGGTCTAGTGGCAATGTCAGGGGGTGGCCAACGGGGAAATGTCTTTTTTCCTCGAACCTACAAAATGGGAGGAATCCTGAGGAATCTCCTTGATATCTTCAACCAGCGAATAGTCAAAAGCCGATCTGATCACCACGTCTCCGGTCCACAGCAGAGTATGGTCTGGCACAAAAGTTTGTCTGACCGTCTTCCACATTGTGAGTCCGGCTCGGAGCCACATGGGGACGCACATACCGATTTTATCCCGTCTGCACCGACGAGGAGATCAGCGTGGACCGTCGTCCCGTCAGTAAAGGTGACCGAGGCTCCGTTGGAACGATCAGCCTGAACGGAGACAGCCTTTTTGCCGAGATGAATCATATGGGGAGGGATATGCTGGAGCAGAGCCGTTTGCAATTTGGCGCGATGCATGCGCGCAAACTGATGGCGGCGATCAGGGACGTGGTGGTGAATATCTTGACTGAGCAGCTCGCCAGTCTTCCAGTGCCTGGGCCCCATCAATGGCCAAAATCAAAGCCACAGAGGGACTGTCTCCTTACAAGAAGATCATCGGTATGCCACTTGGACTCCGCCAGCCAGCCTCGTCCGTGAGGACATCAGTGACGCCAAATTTTTCCAGTGTTCGTAGTCCATTGGGGCCCAGACCGATAACCGCTCCAATCTCTTTGAGTTCCGTTGCGCGCTCGTATACATTGACGCGAAGATGGGGATTGTGTTGGAGGGCCACGGCCAGGGTGAGCCCTCCAACACCACCACCTATGATCGCAACGTCCAAAGGCATATCTCACTCTTCGGCCACCTGGTTGATCCAAGTCGATTAGAGCTCATGCTGGATTTTATTGGGTCTTTAATCAGATGCATTTCGCCCTTGTCTTGGAAGTACAGAGACCTCTCCAGGCCCATCACGTTATACAGGGGTCTGGATTGATCAACAGAACCGACATACCCGATTTGGCAATTTTCATCGGCCTGGGGCCGGATTATTGCAGTGGCCGCGCAGGGATTTCCGGTGGGTCTACATTGGCCATCTTCTGGCCGAGGGAAGGCAAACCTTGGTTTAGGATGCTCTTGGCCTAATGTAGGAGCTTGCGAGTCGTCCATCTGGTTTGCATATTGAACCACATGTCCTTTTTGGCCGGTATGGTATCACACCGTTTATCCTTCATGGCCGAGCCCGTATCAAAGGTCCACCGACAGTCAAACGCGAGAAATCTTGATATGGCGACATTGCAGATATCCACGGACCCTGGGGCTGCGTACGCAAGATAAGAACCACCTCAAAGAATGCCAGACATGGAGCAGCGCTGTTGATTATCACCCGCTGCTGGCTTCCTCACCGTACCGTCAAGAGATGGCCGGCTTTTTGCACTTCTGGAAGGACAAGCAGAAAACGTCGCCGTCGGCCACGAGCTCGGCATCAAGCGAAGATGTCGAGGCGGCCACGGTGCAGATTAGGTCCAAAGACTCGGCTGCGCCCGTAGTGGAGGTTGGACCGATTCGGCCTCACACAGACGCCGTCGACGACCACAGAGTTGCCTTTCTGGATACGTTCACTCCCGAGGAACAAAAGAAGATCATGCGCAAGATCGACTACCGCATCCTCGTGACAGTCGGAGTCATTTATCTCGTGAAGCAGGCAAGACCTCCACCAGCCCGAACAAAATAGCCGCGTCCAACTAATGTCTCTGCCCTGACAGATTGACGTCAACAATGCTTCGAGTGTCAAGGTTCTCGCGATTGGAAAACCAACCAACATCCTCACCCAGTTGAACATGACATCCGATGAGTACAACTGGGTGCAATCGATATACTATGTAAGCTATCCATTGGCCGATCCCCCCTCGCGCCGATAGACACCAAGGATAGAAAGCCACTCACAGAAATAGATATCGTACATCATATTCGAATTGCCCAGCAACCTGCTCTTGAAGAAGATGACGCCTCGTGTCTTCCAGACCCGAATCTGTGTTCTGTGGGGACTGGTCCTGGCTTGCCACGCGGCGGTTAAGAACAAACAGGGCATCTATGCGGCGCGCTTCTTCCTCGGACTGGCCGAGGCGGGGTTGTTCCCCAGCATCATGACTCACCTTTGCAACTGGTACCGCAGCGATGAGATGGGCAAGCCGATCATGTGGTTGTTTGGCATCTTCAACCTCTCAGGTGTTCTGGGCTCTCTGCTTGTCTACGGAATTTCATACCTGGACGGAAAACGGGGATTGAGTTCATGGCAGTGGTATGTCCCAAACTTGTTGCCACATTCAGCGCACGTACACGCTGACGTCGAGATTTACACCAGGGTCTTCCTGATTGAAGGCGTGGTCACCATCGCTTTCGGAGGCCTCATCTATATCATCTATCCAGATTACCCCAAATCTCCTCGGACAGGGAAATGGCTCACGCCACGGGAGCAAGAGTTTGTCGAGCTGCGGCTGACGGAAAACGCTCCCCGAACTCAAGACGCTGCCTTTTCTTGGAAAGAGATGGCCGACACCGTCAAGGATCCTAGAATCTGGTCCTTCATGCTGGCCCAGGTAACCATTTCTCGATGATCTACGTTTATGGGACGTTATTTCGTGCTGACTCGAGGTCCAGGTGCTGATGAACACCGGAGGGTTTGGCCTCAGCTGGTTTTTACCCACCATCACCACCAACTTGGGATTTGCCGGTCTTCCTCGCAATCAGCTCCTCAATATTCCGCCAGCGGCGGCTGCCATCATCTCTATCATCGTCGTCGCTTGGATATTGAAACGAGCCTTCATACCGAGGCCTCTCTTAACCGTGATGATCGTCCTATTCGAAGTTGCCACCTTCGCCATCTTCTTGGCTACTCGTCGTCGTGGCGCGATCTATACAGCCTGCGTCTTGGGCACCATGTTTTCTGCCTGTCTGGCCATTCCATTCTGGTCCTGGCGGACGTCCTCCCTTCGCGGCACCACCGGCACCGCCTTTGCACTGGGCTTCCAGTCGGGTATCGGTCAGTTAGGTGGCGTCATTGGGCCACAGATCTTCCGCGCCAAATATGCCAAAGACGGCTACAAAGTCTCGTACGGCGTGTGTACTGCTGCCATTGGCGGATGCTTCTTGGCCAATTGCCTGTCATGGTATTTGACTCGCAACCTGGAATGGGACGTCCGCCGGGTCCGGCTCCAGCGCATCAAAGCGGAGAAAGAAGGGCGGCTGTTCACGGAAGACGAGGTCAAGTTCTACCACGAACGGCAGCGTTTCACCAAAACGCTCAAAAAGCAAGAGACTGGCGACATTTTGTGACGGGCGTTGGATCCGTCCGCCAGGTATGTCAGGCCCATTATTACTGGAGCAGGGTTTGACGAATGCAGAAAGTGGTCTAATTTAGAAATTAGCCCTCTCTCTTTATCTGTCGAGGCAATGTCTATATTCGTGGTAATGTGCCTGGCGAAGTGGGCAATTTCCACCATACAGTTTCTTTCATTACAGCCGTTTCTGATAGCACATGCTCACCCCTCCATCATCCACTCCCGCACCGATATATTCACCGTAATAGTCCCACTTGGTCCAGCCTCTCCGCTCGGACAACTTGAGGGCTCCGATTTGACGGCACCCGGTCTCCAGGACCAAGACATCAAAGCCCAGAACATTCTTCGCATAAGTTTCCACTGCCTCAGCAAGGGCATGCGAGAGTCCTCGACCACGATATCGCGGCAAGACGTACATGCGCTTCAACTCGCCCACACGTGCACCGTCACCAAAGCCTGACACATCATCCCGGCGACGTAGGCCGACACAGCCTATGGCGTCGTCTTGACGGTCACTTGTGGGATATTCTTGGGCAAAGGCAACAAGAAACGAGAATATCGTGGCCGTCGCGGAGCCTGGTTCCTCCCAAGCCGCGTCGTGATTCGCGTCTGGTACCGGGTTGCCGCACATATTTGGTTCAACTAGCTCCTCTCAGTCTGGGTACATGGAGGCGAGTTCCGCATCAAGCTTGGCGACGAGTTGACGACCCTCGGGGCTGTTAAATGTGGTGGTCGGATGGTATATCCATGACGATCTTGATCACTTTGGTCCGTCATGGTGCCCCTAAACAGTTCGAGAAAGAAGGTCTGTCCACAACGTCGAGGTTGTTGACAGCATTAAAGAGTCTATGAGTTGTGCACAGTCAATTCCGGATCGAAATACAAGTAAAAGGTGATTCCTCACACAGGTTTAGCCACAGTTAGAGCTATCGGCATCGACGCCAAGCTCCAAGACTCAGCAATCAAACAGGACCCGGCTTCATGGCTTCAAACACACTGTTGTATATCACGATTCTCCCCCAACTAGAGTCCTGGTGAAGCCATTCGCTCTGCGTCTGTTCGGAACAACCTCGGCTAACAAATTAGAGTCTGCAGGCACTCTCATCCCTTATAAACGGATTTTGCGAATAGGAGTGAGGATCATCCCTGCTTTCTCAGTTCTACATTCACATATTCAGATCTTTGATGCACCTTTCGGGATAAACAGCTTTCAGAAGGGCTGTTACTACTGTGGGTACAAACGACGGGTCCGGAGCAAATCTGACTTGTACCTGGCGGTCCCCCTGATGCCCCCACATGGACGTCACAGAACCGACTCCGCTCCAGGGTTAGACCATCTGGCTGAAAGATGAGAAAAGTGCAGCATGAAGAAGTGGTGATGTTCTTGAGACATTGTTGATATGATGTCTTTCCAACATTCCCCGCCATCTCCTCTCACGGGTAAAGCACGGAGCGGCGTCTTCTATTTCTATTACGGAACCAGAGGAACGATTCGTCCCACTTCGGGTTCTGCTGGCAACCGGCGGTTCAATGTCCCGGACATGAGAGTCGCTCCCGGAAGCAGCATGACCTTTGCTAGCTCGGAGCTTGAATTTCGTTCAACTTCTTATTTTAACAGGGTCCGCCCGATCATTCGGATGTCCAACTTCAACTGCCAAGGTCCAAAATGAAGATCAACCCTACAGCACAAAATATTTCCTTGATTCTTCAAGCGCTTGACGAATCCGTAATTCCTGAACTGAAGAACACCAAGGCGAAGGATGCGGCCAATAATATCCGAGCCGCCTTGAATGACCTACTACAGCGGCAAGGTCCTGGAAAAGATCTATTGCAAAGAATCATCGGCGCAGGACAAGCATTGAAAAAGGATCTCGAGTCACATCTGAAGGCTGGTTATCACCCAGCACACTCTACCAGCACTGCTGCTGCTGAAATAAATTCGGGTGTTCATCCACCAGAGTTTGAACAACTTGCCCATCACTATAATCAGCTCACAGACTCGGTCAACGCGATATGTCTTCAACTATGCCAGCAAACGCCCAGAAAGCCGGAAACTGCCGAAATATTGAGAAGGGCTGCTGAGTGGGAACTCGAGTACTATCAATTTCTCCCGACGCTACAGTCGAGGCCATTCGGGGATGGGCCTGAGGGGCCGCCAAAGGCTGAACATCCGCCATTGTCTCCAGAATTCTTGAAAAGCTTCTTCTCTGAACGGTACGGACCTGTTGAGATCCAGTCGTTCTCATTGATTCCCGGTGGCTACGGTGGCAAGCAGACATACTTCACAACCGTCAAATACAAGGACAGCCAGACAGAAGATTTGGTCATTCGAAAAGCCGACCCTGTCCCAGCAGTCTCTCATGCAATGTATCTCCTCGAGCAAGAATACAGTTTCCTCAGAGATCTCAGCAAGACCTCGTTTCCGTCACCACGTCCCATCGATCTGGCTCTGAATATTCCCGGCGTCGACGGCACGTTCTACACCATGAAACGCTTACCGGGCGAGGTCCCAGGTACATTCTTGGGCCGGTCTGACAAAGTGTCGGAATCAATGCTCCTTCAACTCGCGGAACTCATCGCTGAGCTCCACAGACTCCCCGCCGAGACTTTCAGCAACTATCTCCAGGATTACGATGTTCCTACCGCACTTAATGAGACGGTTTCTGAACGTTATCGCCGCCAACTTCGTGGATGGCGTGAGTACATCCGCCGCGTCGAACACCTCCCTTCGCCCTTTGCGACGTGGATCCTCGATTGGCTCGAGAACAACGTCCCGGAGGACTCTAGACGACCGGTACCCATCCACGGCGATTTTTTTGTGCACAACGTCCTTGCCAATTCAGACGGGCGGATTACTGCCGTCCTTGACTGGGAATGTGCCGACCTGGCTGCACCGGAACAAGACCTGGCATACGCCCAGCCACACGTCACCAAATACATGCCATGGTCGAAGTTCATGGAGCACTACAAAGCATCCGGCGGGCAGGAGATCGACGAGCGTAAATTCGCCTTCTGCTCCGCCTATGCGGTGATGAGGATCTTCCTGGGAGGGAATAGAAGTTCGATGAACATCCAGCGTGGTATCAATCGTGAGCTACGATACATCATGATGGAACTTGGATTTGCGGGAATGCTGATGCAGATGGGTCTCGGGTGTACAGCGCCAACAGGTGTACAGGAAAGGGATTCCGGTGAGACGGCAGAGGAGCTGAAGGAGGCGGAGAACACATCTGGCGCTGCCGGCACGCTTTTGGAGATCGAGGTTTGATCCGGCCCATGGTGATACGTGTGAGCAGACTCAAATGATGTCCATCACCTAGGTATGTAGTTTCCCTCGGGTTGAGAATGTCTGAAGTTCCGCGTATTACAGCATCCATATTTGCTCCGGCTTCCGGGTAAAACAGGCATAGTCCGAAAAGCGTTGGGAGCCCCTGTTCTTTCTTGATATGGCCTTTATAGAACTTTTATTTGCCCCTAGTTCCCATCTCATAAAGAAATTTCCGTCTGCATTGTAGGGAGAGAGATTTGAGAGTGACTCGTGTCGAGGCTTTCTTCTTTCTAATAACTTCCTTCTATCCACTGTGCTCAAGTTTGCCTCTGCAGAATCTATAATACTTGTGATAGAAAGCTTCTTGATAAGCGCAATAAGAAACACGTCCCTGGTCGTCCGTCCACTTGTATAGGCTGTCCATGAAGATATTGTTTGGCCAAGACGGAAGATGTGCGATAGCAACGGCCTCTCCTCTAAAGGTGTATTTCTCGCCCTTGTCGTCCTCGGCCTCGATGACCTGCTCAGTTGCTATAAAAAGTTCGGGGTGGATCTTGATGATGTCGCGTTTGACTTTACTGACATTTCGAACTTCGCCCTGGTTGACCACCCATGCGAAATAATGCACCGGTCTAGATGGGTCGACTTTGAATAGACCTCTCCAGTTCTGCGGACTGCTGTCGTATCCCACCTGATTGAACTGCAGGTCTGGTCCAAATGCCATCGGAGACCAGCCCACTGGCGGAAAGTCTACCTCAGCCTCGGTGCGGACTTGCCGCCATGATCGGTCACGAACGGGATAGCAGTCAATCTTGTCAAAGACTTTCCCGTTTACCGTCATGGTGCCGGTGCAGTGCATGAACTGTTCCGATCCTCCCGGCTTCTGAGTGGGATCCGTATGAAGATTTTCTCCCGGCATGACATGGCCACGGGGCAGAAGTGGGGTTATTGCCGTTTGCAATACGTCGAATGAAGTGCGGCCGTCCGGACTCTCGTACTGGATTCTGACCTTTCGTCCTGGTTCTATGAATTCGACGCGTAACCCGTTCTTGGTCTGGACGACGTTATCCTTGAGAAGGTTGTTCACAGTCTCAGGATATGGCATCGTGTTGAGGAAGTTGCAGTGCTCGCAGTCCAGCGCCTTCAGATTATCTTTTCCCTTGAAGATGCAAACGCCGCCCTGAATGAGCTTGAAGACTGGCATGTAGCGTATGTAGATGAAGACTCCTATGCTGTTCTGAGGCTCAGAGAAACCAAAGTAATGTGTGTGGATTGTGTGGTCGTCCCATTGTTCGCCCGGACCAGGGAGAGGGACCCAGAGGTCTGATTCAGCAGGTACTTCTTGAAAAGACATGTTGAGGCAAAAGAGGGATTGGTCAAGTTGAGTCAGTCCGTAGCAATAATGGTAGTACAGACGTTGCAAACCGCCAGAAGATTGGAGATTGTCCTATTTCTCTTGTTACGAGATGAAGCTCGGTCAACAGGTTTTTATTGATGGATCCCTGAGCCGGCAGGTAACAATGGATCCGCGGAAGAAGTATTTTGTACCTACCACACGACTCCATTACGCTAGAGAATCTTGACTACATTCATTGTTGCCGATGCCAGTAACAGCTGCCAGTTCCGGCACGTGCCTATATTGGTGTCAGATGCGTCCGACTTCCTCCTGAGTCGTGCCCGGAGAGTCTTCTCAGCAAAAGCTTCAATGTCAGAGGTCTGGAGGACCATGGCTCAGCCCAGGTCGATCATATTCATCATATATGCCCTCGGAAAAGACCAAAACATCAAGATGCTATCTACAGCGTGATATATCAAAATGTGTCTCACAATGTAAACGTCGGCAACTGGGGTTGTGGTTCCGGTTATTTCAAAGGAGCCCCTGGTCCCTACCTGAGCACGATTCTGTAAGCACTAGTAGATCGTGATATTTTTGTGGGTGTTGGACCTGAATAGGCTTCTAATTACCAATGAATCGGTATTGAAAATTGCAACAAAGGTATTCTAAGAAAGTTGTTACTTGCGGGCCTGCTGCCACCGCCTCATGCTATTGCCATTGTATCTATAAAATTCAACACCTGCATTGCCGTACCTCATGCCAAGTCCAATAACTTTTACCGTGGCACAGTCCAGGCCTCGCTGTGGATGATCATTCTCCATCTGTTCAACATAATGATTAATAACTCCATTTCCTAGTTGATGGCATATGGACAATACCGAAACCTTGATCTTGTATCGAAATGGATAGTGGCCATGCAATGGGTGTGATCCTTCATTGCCGTTATCCTCAGCGATGTTGGCGCTTGATGTCTTTGATACTATCCAGTGCTCTATTCAATCAGTCCGACCACTTGAGGGCCGTCATCTATCAACATCCCAATGCAAGCTTTTAGTGCACGGTCTGTCACAAGGGACGTGAACTGGATGTGCTGTCTAAACATCCGCCACAGAAGGGCATGGTTGGAATGTCCTGATGACATTCTAGGCTGAAATTTTAAGTTTCATTCCCATTTTCTCTAGTTGAGCCATGTAATGTCCCTCACGCTTTCGATATTTATATTCGAAGTATGTCTGTTCGATGCACCGGACCCTGAACGGTGGATGGATCAACTGAGTGGTTCAGTGCTGTCTGTTGAAGAGTAGACTTGTCCTCGTCCGTCGTGGTCTATTTCAGCACCTACCATGCAGGCCTCCCGCTTCCCAATTCCATATCTTTTCTTTTTAGCCTTTTCTCCCTCCCTTCTCACTCTCTATGAGCCCGATGGCCTTCTGGTCAGGCAACTGCAAAGACATTATCCAGACTCCTGTAACAAGTAGAATGATCGTCACAACAGCGGCAGGATAAGTCACAGCGAAGCCGAGATCGGTGCTCAAAGCCATCCACACGGGGAATCCAAAGGCGGCATTGGCGAGACCATAAGCCGAAGCTGTCGTTGTAACGATAACAAACTTGTTCCATCCGGTCAGATACGGCTGAAGCAAATTGATAATTGTTCCAGCAACCATTGGCGTCGTTGCATTGACTGCCGGAAACCACAATGGAAACCCTCCGATACGCAATGGTTGGTAGCCGTAGTACGTGTAGATGCCCACGTACAACGGCGGATATTCTAGGATTAAATTGATGACGAATGCCTTCAGCCAGAATCTCCAGAGATCTTGGCGCGTTGTATTTGGGTCTCGAAGGGTAGTCCAGCACCAGAAGCCCATGCCTCCCACAAACCAGCCATATGTGGCAGGGACGAAGAGTGGAATTGGCCGACCAAACCACTCGAAGGCAACCCAATTGCCTTCACGGGGGAAGTAGCAGAACCCAAGAACGTCAACAATCGGCTCGAACGATGATGCCAGGCAGCCACCGATACCGAACAAAAGTGCCGTTGAATCGCCACGGAGCAGGTTTCTGATACCGAGATAGAAGAAAATGACGAAAGGAACTTGAGTCGCAATGGTGAAGATGAGTTGTTCAGTATAAGGGATGGCCATATCAGCTGGCGGCCGACTTGTGGTTCCGGGGACGAACATGATGACGACCAGCTCGAGGGCCGAGGATGAGGGTGGAGGATGAGAACGAGATTGATAATCTACCCTTACTAGAATCCAGAAGATCCGAGGATGAATCGAATGGTAGAAGACAGTCCATCGGGTCTTTGTAAGACTTATTTCTTGTCACACTGTAGCCTACGGGAGAGCTCACGAGCGGGTGTACTCTTCCGGATTCTATAGCTTCCGCACCGAACTTGAAGATACCTCCCGGATGTTATGTGTACCGGTCCCCGGTCGGCCGGGTTTTCGGTGGTGTATGAGGCAGAGGGAGAGGAACTTCAGTTCTCACGTCTTTGGTTGCAGCTTCGGTGACTGCGAGGATGCCTGCGCGACTTCCAGTATAAACTCGGGCTTGCGTTGGGAGCGCAATCAGATACGCCCTTCCGTGCTCCGTCAGATTGTATTGACCTCATGGATCAGACTGAAGCTCGTCTCGAGGCGTAACACCATATCCTGTCCATTACGAATGAGACGATCCTGGAGACGGTATACAAGGTCGAATGACAAGATTTGAGGGCACTGGATGGGAAGTTGACAGCTTGTAGGGGTGTATTCACTGTGGGCGCTTCGCTGGTGGCACATCTACAACACCACCGCAGGCACCATGTTAGATAGAAATGAAAAGCCGACTCATCGTGCTTGATTCATAATATCCATCCCGCTTCGATTCATTGCCGGTTCTTGTCCTGGTGATGGTTGCCTCACGTTCTGTGCGATCCTTGTCTCCTCTTCCCTGGACAAGAGAAGTGGCCAAGAAAGGCAGGGGCATCCACAACCTTCGATCTCGCATCTTATCTTATATTTGTTGTGTCTCTAACCAGACCCATATAACCTGCTTGAAATGCACCTTCAGCATCCCCAATAAAGAGCTCATCCTTCTACGTCCTTGGTATCATTCTCATCAAGAAAATTTTTAAGAGAAATCTTTTAGATAAACAAAATGAACTGAAATATCTGAGGAAGGTTGCAGCCTGAGAACAAGCTTGGAGCTTTGCACAGCAGTCTAAAATCTGTCTGTATGTCTTGTCTAGCCTGCCTCTCCCAAACGCCGCTGCCGTCCTTATCATTTGAAGACTTTCAAATCACTCTCCTTCAACTTCCCAGCACGCACCAACTCACCCGTCTTTGCACTAAACACGTCCTTGACCTTGTCGCCGTCCTTGCCCGCAATATTGAGTTGGGCCACGAAAGCCACCAACTCATCTGCGTCCACATTGGCCAACAGCTTGTCGACATCGTCCAGGACGTCGTCGACCTGCTTCGCGCTCGGCTCGCCATTGGTAAAATAGTTGACATCCTTGACGCTTCCCTTGACGACTCGCTTGTTCTTCTTGGCTGCGTTCTTGGCCGCTTCTCTGGCCTTCTTGCCTTGTTCCTTCTCGGCCTTGAGTTTCTCCTCCTCTTCTTTCTTCTTACGCTCTTCTTCCTCTTTGGCTTTGGCTTTCTCCTCTGCCTCCTTCTTCGCCGCGGCCTCCCGCTCCAACCTGCGCTTGTTTTTATCTGCGTTTGCAGCTTTGCGGAACTTCTTGATCCTCTCGTCATAGCCGAGACAGTCGTCCACCAGCTTACGGAGCCGTGCCGTATCTTCCGTCTTGCGCTTGCGTCTGGCGTTGGCGTTCTTCTTCTCGATATGACGCTTGTGGTCGCGTCCTTCGTTGTCGTCGGGCACGTCCTCGTCGAGGTACTCGAATGTCCGCCATGAGTCAAAGTTGTACCAGAAGTCGTAGAATTCCTCCACCTCCTCCTTGGTACTGTTCTCATTGCCCAACATCGGCACCGGTGTCTTCTTGCTAAATCGCGCTTCGCTCTGGAAGACGGCGTTCCACTTCTTGTAAAACGCGCCCGGCTTCTGCATTTCTTTCTTGGTCGGCGGGGGGACGTCTGCAGCTTCGTCGACCGAGTCAAACTGGCGCCGCTTGATGGGATCGGTGAGGATTTCGTGGGCACGCTGGATGCATTTGAAGAAGGAATCGTTGTCGTCGTCACCGGCGGCGGCTTTCTTGTCGGGGTGATGTTTCAGAACCTTCTTTCGGTGGGCTTTCTTGATCTGTTCATCCGTCGCTTTATACCGGTACTTGGAGAGCCCAAGAACGGCGTAGTGATCTTGTCCCTGTCGATGGTCAGCCGTGGAGGGCGACATGTCCAGCCGGGGGGTCATTGCGCACCTTCCAGTCTTTGGCATCGCGTGCCAGCATCAAAGGATCCTCGGGCTCGCTGATTTCGTCGTCGTCATCATCTTCCGTCTTCTTGACTTTCGACAGTGCCTGAATGCGGTCATCTTCCGAGAATGTGCGACCGTGGCGCTTGCGGCGGGCGTGGGCGAGGAACTGTGCTCCGAAAGGCTCAATCTTGCGCATGAGCGGTGGTGAGAGTGGCCCTAGGACCCTAAAGTTGGGATTGGCCTCGCTGTCACCCTTCCACTCTGCAGAGAGAGGAGGAATGACCTCTGTTTCGGTCGCCATTTCTTCTCGCTGTTGCTGATTTAATGGACCGGCAGCTGCTGACTCGCTCAAGATCCGTTCTGTGGAGTGAGACGATTCTGATCACGAGGATCCCTTCTGGATATCCTGAGAATTTAGGCCACGGTCTTCCCGTCTCAGCAAGCAGAACAGCAACCTCGTCAGAGACGACGATCCGGTCCGAAAATCAACGTTGTCTGCCTGGACCTGGCGCAACAAGTGGCAAGAACGGCACTAAAAGGAGGCCAGCCGTGTTTTGTACAGGTCCCTTTGGCGGGCTGAGCAAGCACGATTTGAAGTGCGGTAAAAAAATTCGTCCTCTATATCGCAAGATCAGCCAAAAATAATTCAAGAATGAGGCCAAGACGGGCGTCCAGAGCCGGGCTTTCGGATTTACAGTGCTATCCACCTACCAAACGACTATTGGCCTGTGGACCAAATTCATTCGCTGAACCTGCCTTTGTGGGCGGCCTATTGAAACTCGCTGTCTAGGTGATGGCAGAGGTCAGTCCAGCCTGCTGGCATCCGATCGTTTACCAATATGACCACAATAATTGCGGTGTGTTTGCAGGGCTAGGGACTGCGCACAGCCTCTATTCTGTTTCTTTTCTCATCACATATCGCGCAGAGAATGGCATTGGCGGCGTACAGACACCTTCTCCGGGCTGCACGCATTGCCTTTGAAGGCGACAATCATCTCCTCCATGCAGCAAGGTCACAAGCTCGCGCTGGTTTCGATAATTCGATCTCGCTGGATCCGTCCTCGGAAGAAGCCAAAAAAGGCATCGAGCATGCCGAGGGTGTGGCACAAGTCCTGAGGCATAATGTGGTGCAGGGAAGGTCGGTTGAAGGATCAGATGTGCTCCGTAAGACCAACCTTGAGCTGAGAATGACACTGCTAAGCAGGCGCCCAGAATTGAGAATACATAAAGACACGGAAAGAGGCGATAATGACACGGTGAAAAATCCCCGTGGAAAAGACGGCAAAGTCAAAGTTGGAGGTATATAGGTGTATTGAATCGAGAATACCCTGGTGACGGATGATGCCGTCGTGGCCGAGACGCCATGCTAAAAATAAAAGGAAAAGAAAAGTCAATATGACCTCTTCTAATCTCCTGCCAGGCTCGCATAATGAACGTCTCCTTGGCCCGGTGGAGGTGCTACCACATAGCTGCCAGATGCCTCTTCAGCAGCACCTTCGTCTTGGGCTTGCGACTCTCCCCCCCCAATAGCCCGTTGGCCACCCGTTTGAGCGGCGTTGACGGCAGCCGCCGTTTGCCTTCCTTCTCGGGCCCATTCCATTCTCTGCTCGCGGTCGGTGTTGTCGAGCGGCTTTGGCTTACCCCATTTGACCCGTAATGGACAGCCTTGGATGACGGCTTTCCCTTGACAATGCGCCGCGGCGGCCTCGGCCCCTTCTCGGGTGGCATAGTTGATGAATGCGCAATGGGCGCGATGTGAACAGACAATGGACCGGACCTGGCCAAAGGGGGTGAAAAACGTTCTGATGGCGTGTTCAGGGAGATCATCCTCGACGCCAGTGACGAAGAGGGAGGTGATGTTGGGATCGGCCGGTGGCAGATAGTCCTGTGGTTGCGGTGGTCGCGCGGTGGCCGCAATGGCTCGGGCGGTCGTACTGGCTCCTGTTCTCGCTCCTTTGGCCGTCCCTCCCGCCATCTTCCTCGCCTCCGCGGTGCGTACTGGTCCCGGTCCTCCGTAACCGATCTGTTTCTGCTCCGTCGGTTTCTCTGAGTTCTCCGCTTCGAGCCGGCGTTGCTTTTTGTAATACGGCTCGCTGTTGGCCAATCTTCTCAACAGGTCGCGCGCTTTTTCATCGGTCTTGTCATATGCCTCCACGGCTCCGCGGCCTTCTTCGAGTTCTTTTTCATGTTCCTGTGCGTAGTATTCTCGGTTGATCGTGGACTCCGGGCCGGGAGCAATCATCTTCAAGGCTGCATCGCGGACGGTGATGGGCAGTCCGAATGACAGGTCGAGCATACAACACTGACAGCAATTCTTCAGTCGCGCGCACGTGAGACAGATGTTGGTGCGTTTGGTTCGCGCCGTCCGGTCTGCCTTCCAGCGAAAGACGGTGAAAGGTCGGGTACAGATTTTGCATTCGGCGCCATAGTCCTCCTTCAGCATCTGCACGTAAGGGTTGTCGGGCAGGCAGTTCTCGCAGCTGGACGGAAAGTCGGTTGTCTCCCAACCGGACCGATTCAGGTCCTGCTTGATCTGCGGTGGCGGCATGGCGGCCCTGCTTCCTGCTCAGGGCGAACGTGTTCGAGGGAGGTTCATAAAATCGATCAGATGTGATCGAGGAGAATCGACCAGATCGGGTCTGACAAATCGGGCGGCGATCTGGTTAGCCTTGTGGTGCTTTGCTGGAGGGGCTGACGGATGGATCATGATTTTCCAGGTCGCCACCCACCATGGAGGCAGGCTCGTCACGTGACTCGAGGTCAAAGACCACCCGGAAGAGCAGAGTGCGATTGCCGATGGCCCACTAGGCATTGAGCAGTGAGTGGCGGCTGCCCCTGCCAAGCAGATCTGCCCATGGGGCGAGACCATGCTAGCAATAATGACCATGTTCATTATTATTTGTTCTCGAGTAGTTTCCAATGGGCATTACAATCTCTCAAGATTGACCGCTTGTCACTTGTTCCGGCCTCAGACCACTCCTGCCGGTTGATATTTCTTTCCCTACCTCCACTCACACCCAAGACCTTGCTCGACGACCATCTCAACATGGCTCCTGCTGCTGTGTCTCCTCTTGAAGCCGAGGATCACGCGCGCGATGCTGCCTTCAACAAAGCCCTTCATGGAAAGTCGGCCAACTCACGTGGTGGTCTCACGGCCTTGCGCAACAAGGACGAGGCGGCACAGAAAGCAGCCGTGGAGGAGTACTTCAAGCATTGGGACAACAAGACGGCCGCCGAGGAGACGGAGGAAATCAGAAAGGCTCGACGAGAAGAATATGCGAGCTTGACACGACAGTACGTTGTCTGCTCTTGACGTGTCCGCTGGAGCGGGGCTGAAGGCTGAACTCTGACCGGGCACAGCTACTACAACTTGGCCACTGATCTGTACGAGTATGGATGGGGCACGTCTTTCCACTTTTGCCGTTTCACTGCCGGAGAGCCCTTCTACCAGGCCATTGCCCGACACGAACATTATCTTGCGCTGAAGATGAACATTCAAGAGAACTCGCGCGTTCTGGACGTTGGCTGTGGCGTCGGGGGACCGGCGCGAGAGATGATCAAGTTTACCGGTTGCAACGTGGTCGGGCTCAATAACAATGACTATCAGATTGAGCGGTCGGAGCGCTATGCCGAAAAGGAAGGCCTCTCGGACAAATTCACCGCGGTCAAGGGCGACTTTATGCAAATGCGATTTCCCGAGAACAGTTTTGACGCCGTGTACGCGATTGAAGCGACGGTCCACGCGCCCAGCTTGCAGGGCATCTACGAACAGATTTATCGCGTCCTCAAGCCCGGCGGTGTCTTTGGCGTGTACGAATGGTTGATGACCGACCAATACGACAACGACAATCCCCGACACCGGGAGATCAGGCTGGGCATTGAACAGGGCAACGGGATATCCAACATGGTCAAGGTGTCCGAAGGCCTCGCCGCCATCAAAGCGGCCGGGTTTGAACTCGAGCATCACGAAGATCTGGCCGAGAGGCCCGACTCCATCCCGTGGTACTACCCGCTCGCGGGCAACTTCAAATATCTGACCAGCATCGGCGACATCTTCACAATTACCCGAATGACCTGGTGGGGACGAGGGTTGATACACAAGTTGATTGGCGTCGGGGAGGCTATCAAGGTCATGCCTCCAGGGACGCAAAAAACAGCTGACAGCCTGGCATTGGCGGGAGACTGCTTGGTGGCTGGCGGAAAGGACAAGTTGTTCACGCCGATGTATTTGATGGTGGCAAGGAAACCACTGGCTGCACAGTAAAGGATGGGATAGAGACGGTTTGTCGATTTGATCCGATTCCTGTTAGATCGATCTTGTCCATAATAATGTGAGCTTTTCCCCGACGGACGGTTCACAGGCTATCAAGTCAGGATAAGAGAATATGACAGGTAGTCTGGCTATGACAGCCAAGCCGGGAGACACGCACCGCCACAAGATCCTCACAAGCTAAAGTCAAGCGATCCCAAGGCAGCGAATGGAGGCCGGCTGAAAGTTAAGGCTGTGCCTTACAGCCCCGATTCCGAAAGCTGTCTGGTGTGAGCCCTGCCATGGTCAGGCCTCCCAGATTCGCGGATCGTGCCCCCGACAAATCTTAACTGAGCATCAGGGGAAACAATAGACTCTGGGGCTGAAACAGACTCGAACATGGAAACGCCAAATAAAAGATAGCCAAGAGGAGAGATGAAACCCTGCCAGCGTTAGTGGCATATTTATCCGACTTGATCAGACAGAAATCCTTCGACAAGCGAGTAGCAATCTCAAGTCTGGGCAACCAGACCAAGCTTCACCAAGGGGAGGCCTCAGCCACGGGTCCGGCGCATTCCCTGCGCCTCATCGTCATCAGTTCCCGCGCCTCAAAAGCACGGAGAGAGCCCATTGTCCTTCGCGTGTCTGACTCTGCGACTTTTCGTTCCCACCTCATACCGCCAGACGTCACTTGAATCCGGGCTCCATCCAACAGCTCGTGCCAGGACTCGTACGCCATGGGCCGACTGACGGCTGTACTGCTCGTGTCCTGCGCGCTTACCTCTTTATTACCCGCATTAGCCTCAGCCTCATCAGGCACGGTAGGATACACTTTTGAAAAGCGCCGAATCGATGCCCGAGACGCACCTCATCTTACCCGGCGGCAGTCCAAGACCGTCAGTGTAGGCATCACCAATGAGCTTATTCTTTACTTCATCAACGTGACGGTACGCACCCCGCGCCTGGTCTGCTCACTGTGGTAGGCTCTCCATACTGACGATATGCGCAGGTCGGTACGCCCGGTCAGCCATTCTCCCTGCAGCTTGATACTGGTTCATCGGACATCTGGTTTCCCGCGGTGCAGGCAAACGTTTGCCAGCAGGTGCAGGATGGATGTCCTTTCGGCACCTATGACGCCTCCAAGTCCTCGACGTACTCCAATCCCAACCTTCCGGAATTTCAGATTCAGTACGTCGATGGCACCGAGATCCAGGGCGTGTACGTTAGCGACGTTCTCAACATTGGCAAGACTCAAGTCACGAACATGACCATGGCCGCGGCGCTGGCAGCCAATTCGCGGGGAATAGGAATCATGGGTGTCGGTTTCCAGTCCGGCGAGGCGGGTGCTGGGACCGGCGGTTTCACCTACCCGAACATCATCAGTGTCTTGCAAAGTGAAGGGCTCATCAACGCCCAGGCCTACTCTCTGTGGCTGGACGACCTCGCCGCCAACACCGGGTCCATCCTCTTTGGCGGTGTCGACACCAACAAATATCACGGCGATCTGGTGGCCCTGCCCATTCAGCTCGACTCGCAGACACAGACCATCAGCTCCTTTACCGTCGCGTGGACCGGCTTGGAGGTGACGGGTGGTGGGCAAACGTCCAACTTCTCGCCGTCATCTCCGCAGCCCGCGATCCTGGATTCGGGCACGACCGACACCTTGCTACCCGATGATATCGCGAACAATATTTTCAACGGTGTCGGCGTCTTGACCGATCCCGAGTTCGGCAACGTTGTCCCGTGTGATCGGGCGAACGACGACTTGACGTTTTCGTTTACCTTTGGCGGCAGTGGCGGCCCCGTCGTCAACGTGAGCCTATCCGAGTTTGTCACTCCTTTGTTGACCACGGATGGATCTCAGCCCACATTCCAAGATGGGACTCTTGCTTGCACCTTCGCCATCGAAGCCGCCGGCGATAATCCGATCCTCTTTGGAGACTCCTTTATGCGAAGCGCCTACGTCGTGTATGATCTGGAGAACCAACAAATTGGCCTGGCCCAGACCAACTTTGACTCGACCCAGCAGAACGTCAAGGTATTCCAATCCAGCAGCGGCATCCCTGGCGTCGTCTCAACCGCGACAGCCGCCAGTGTTGTTCAGACATTCTCCGGCTATCTGCCTCAGACCGAGACTGCTCTCGGCGCCACTGCGACAGGAGCACTCGGCAGCGGCGCGACTAGCAGGTCCGCCACCTTCCATCTGACCGCGACGCCTTCAGCCACCAGCAGCAGCGGTAGCAGCGGCAGTGGCAGCAGTGGCAGCGGCAGCAGCGGTAGTAGCAGTAGCACCAACGCCGCGAATCCGAACCTTCACCCGTCAGCAGTTGGAGGGACGAGCATCGTGGTTGCAGGCCTGGTGTTGGCCAGTTTCCTGTTCGGTGGTGGGCTGATGGTGCTGTAAGCGCCGACGCATGGCGGAACGATCGCGTTGGATGGGCTTCAAAGTCGTCTACGAATCTGCGAGGATCGGCTTCGGTACGGTGAAATAGAGACTACCAACCAATGCATTGGGCTGTTAGCTTTGTATGAATAAAATCTAGTGCCTTGTAAATGAAGACTGCCCTGACATTGGTACCGTAGGGGCCCGTCTTTCTCCGCCTTTCTACCTCTTGCCATTTTTGTTTCTGGGATCACAGAGTTCGGCATTGAAATGGCGCGACACGACACGATGAGAAGAAGGGCATGGTATTACGCCTTGGGAGCGCTGGTCGAGACCATAAGGCTTTGGGCTTGAGAAATAGACGCGCAACAGCAAAGTAATTCGAGACAGGTTCCAGTCAAACAGGTGGAACTGGAATGTATATTCGCTTATGCCTTTACTTGTGAAGCCTGACTCTTCCTCCTGGTCAGCTTCGCTTCCGTTGGCTGGCCACCTGACTGGCTTTGGTCTTCCCCAAATGCCCACAGAATGTTTGTAAGTCACGTGAATGCGTTGCATGGCAAACGCCATCTGAATGGAGGACTGGTGGGCCGGTCATTCGGATTCAGGCACTGCTGGTACGCCTCCTTCACAGCTTGTTCCCCTTCCATAAACTTCATCGTCAAAGTCATTCATGCACCGTCTCGAGTGGAGAGCGCGTGTAGACGGAATATCCGTCTTGTCGCTCGTCGCTCAGGTAGCCGTTGTTGACCGGGCTCTCGAATCGGGCCTTGATATGCTGCGGGGCTTCAACGCCCAGCAAGCGCTCAGCATTTCGGTAGGCGATGCCGACAAAGTCCTCTTCGCAGATCATGCCGCTGTCGTGCAGCTGTTCCATGAAGTTGAGGCCGTCGGTGGGAGAACAGAAAGGGTAGTCGACGCTGTACAGGACGCGGTCGGCTCGGCACATGTGGACGAGGCAGGCCATCGGTGCGAGGCTGAACATACCGGCCGTCGTGATCCAGATATTCTCGTGCCACACTTGCATCAGATGACGCTGGGGTTTCGATTCGTGTGGCCAGGATTTAGAGATGAGGCGATGGATCCGGTCGAGTTGGAAAGGTAGCATTTCGCCCATGTGCCCAATGATGATCTTCAGGCGAGGGAAATGGTCAAAGAGTTTGGCCGCGAAGAGTCGAAGGACATGAAGAGCTGTCTGGGCATGCCATCCAAAGCCGTGATTGGCGAGAAAATCGGCGACCGCGCCAGAGTAGTTGCCGTTGTACAGCGGGTCCATCGTTTCAGGGTGCAAGGCCGGGTGGAGATAGCAAGGGACGTCCAGGGACTCGTGGGCCCGGAATACGGGCCAGAAGAACTCGTCGTCCAAGAAACGGCCGGCGGTGAGGTTGCCGATGAGAGAGCCTTTGAAGCCGAGCTCATTGACGCAGCGTTCGAGCTCTTGAGCCGCCGCTTCGGGGTAGGACGTGGGAAGCATGCAGAAAGCCGCGAAGCGATCCGGTTGGAATTTGATCGCTTCGGCCAGTTCATCATTGGCCGCTTTGCAGACGTCCGGTGGTATAGGGATCAGGATTGGTCGGTGAGATATGATTTGAAGCGAGACCTGACCTTTGTCCATGGCCCTGAGACGAACATCACCCACTTCTTGAAGACTCTCCATGACCTCGGTGTCAAAAGCTGGGAGCGGACTCGGCGCATTGATCGAGGCATGGTAATCTGTGACCGCCTGGGATACAAAGTGTTCCTCCAAGGCGATCAGGGGGATATGGAGGGCCATGGTTTGAAAGAACAGTACCATTCAAGATCAACGGACATATGAAAGGGAAGGCAAGGCACGCGCGGCGCTGGGCGGACAGCTGGTGCTTGCTGAGCGCATAGTACAGAGGATGAGGAGTGGCCAAGTTCCGGGGGCCAATAGGAGAACGCCATGCATGTGACGTTTGGCCCCCAGCAGCATATTATCCGAAGTGCGGAGTGGTCTGACGATATTATGATCACCTTGTGGCGACAGTGAAAAGCCATCTCATGAGGGGAAAATTGCGCCGCGGAGGACGTTGTGCAGAGAGGAATAGGAGAGAGAAAGAGGAGAGGGAGTGTGTGGTACACTGCGGCTCACACAAGAAAATAAAAGTGCCACGTCGTAGATTGACAGCGGACCGAAGTACATCTAACGGCGGATCGGTGGGGACTGGAGGGCAACGGTACCGGTCTCGATGGCTTTCTGTACTCAAAGGTTCTGGCTGGTCACTGGGATGCGGTGGCAGAGATACTTTTGGCACCTAGACCTTTACAGCCAGATGGTCTTGGCGGGACTGGCTGACCCGTCGACTTGCTAGCCAGTCAATGCTGAGAGTCTGGCCGATTCAGCGGGAAAGTCCTCTATTTCACCAGTCACTCCTTTTCCACCTATTATTCAAAAGCTGACGTTGTCTCTGTTATCTTTCTTCGACTGTTCGGGCCAAATCGTCTCTATATCACCCCGAGTCAGCGGAGGCCGAACTTGGGCACGAGACATTTCCCCGACCAATCCCCGCCAGACGACGCGCAGCCTCACGGACAACGGGATCGAAGGTGACCACAGGTCATTGATGGCCTCTCAAGGAGGCCTCACGCGGAGGCGTGGAGCGGGAACGGCGGCAACCGCGAATGGAGATGAAGAGTCCTCCAGTCGCGTCACGTCGCCGGTCCCCAGAACACCGTCCTACAACGACCGCAGCCCAGAAACGGCGTACGAGAGCGACGAGAATGGGCACAAGATCGCGTTTGACCCAAGAGATATCAGCGAGAGCGCGGAGCGGAGTAAACAGCCCAAGCTCACGCTCATGGAGGAAGTGCTCTTGCTGGGGTTGAAGGACAAGCAGGTGAACTCGCACCGGCGCCTTCCTGAAACCCACCGTTCTGACACCATCGCCACAGGGATATCTATCATTCTGGAACGACAACATCTCGTACGCTCTCCGAGGTTGCATAGTGATTGAGCTGGCGTTCAGGGGCCGAATCAGCATGCAGAAAGATCCTTCCCGGCGACGGTTCCCGCTGGCAGACAGGGTGATTGAGGTCATCGACGACTCCTTGACCGGTGAAGTGTTGTTGGACGAGGCACTCAAAATGATGAAGTCGAGTGACAAGATGAGTGTGAGCTCGTGGATCGATCTCATGAGCGGTGCGCAGGACCATGAGGCTGGCTGGATGAACCCGTGCTGACCCCGAGCCGCAGGCGAAACGTGGAACCTGATGAAGATCGGCTATCAACTGAAGCAAGTCCGTGAGCGGCTGGCCAAAGGATTGGTGGACAAAGGCATCCTCCGGACCGAGAAACGCAACTTCCTCCTGTTCGACATGGCCACCCATCCCGTCGTCGACGCGGCGGCCAAAGACGAGATTCGGAAACGCGTCCGGAATGTGTGCACCAGCCGCACCGTCGTCCTGCCTCCGTCTCAATTCCTGCCCGCCGAGATGGAGTTCAGAATGCTGAGGACCATCAGCATGGTGTGTGCCGCCTATGCGGCCAACGTGCTGGAGAATGCTCTCGTCACCATGGGCCACGAAGCACGGGAGAGGGCCTTTGCACAGGTGGACGAACTCCTCGCCGAATATAGTCAGTGGCCATTTGGCCGACGGGCCGGTGGAGGGCAGGGCATTGGCGCCAACATTGGACAAGTGATCTCGGATGAGGTCGAACAGAACAAGGACAAGGAATTGCAACTTGAGGTATAACCCCTTCTGCCCTGTTTGATGGCGTGGAGACCGGTACTGACCGACTTCTGTTCCAAAGGTCGTTGCGGCGTGTTTGAGCGTTTTTACAAGACTGGATTCCTTGCTATGAGGAACCAAAAGTGCGATGACCATGGCCTGTCAGACCAGCGGATCACGTTCTTCGGCTGTTAATGTTTGGAAGTATCCGCGCCATCGACCGCTTTTGATGGTGAGTTTTGGAACGAACTGCGTCCAGGAGCAAAGCAGGCGGGGTGTAACCGGATGAATCGCTCAAACCTCTGGCTTAATTTGGGAAGGGGGATTGAGCCAACTCTATGCCGTCCATGCATCTGTAAAAATCGACGGCTTGGACGTCGATTGCTCAGTGCTTGGATTATGTTTCAACATTTGACAAGAGCCACAAAAAGGGAGGGTGGGGCCGCCGCCGAGGAAGGGCAGGCTGAGAATGCAGGAGCTCGGACTCTGAGATGATCACTATGCCTCTTGCTCAATGGATAATCTATGTGGAAAAGTACTGTCTACCTCGCTCGAGAAATCAGATTAGGCGCTAGCTTTTCCGACGTTAGACTTGACTGTACTCTCCTCTCGCCATGGCGGATGGCTTTGCTGAATGGTGTATTCGTCCAGGAAGTCGTTCACCAAGCGGGAGAAGTGATCGTGATACTCGTCGAGGAAGCCATAGCCGCTATCCGGATACAGGTGAAGGTGTGCGTCAGAGTTGGTCAGCCTCTTCCACAGCACGATACTGTTCCCCGTGGGCACCAAGAGATCGTTGGATCCGTTGGCAACGAGCGTCGGGACCGTAATTTGGTCGAGGCGGTCGTACGATCCTTCTTGACCGAATTCGCCAGAACCCCAGCGCTGGACGGCCTTGATTTGATTCTCCAGACCCTGTCCTTCGACAAGTGGGGCGCGATCGCGACGTGCCTTGGTCATCCTCTCCCACCACTCGTCGCCGATCTTCTGCTTCTTGTCGGACCAGGAGAAGAATGTATGTTTGAAAGCCTTCTTATTCTCTTCGTCGGTCCGGCCACTGGCAACTGCGACGAAATATTGGGAATCGCCGTTGACGACTCCTTCGCCCGCACTGGGTCCTGACCCGGCAATCACGAGCTTGTGGGTGAGGTCGGGCGCTTCGAGGGCGATGAGCTGCGCAACAAACCCACCCATGGAGAAGCCAAAAACGTCCATCTTGGGGATCTTGAGTGCTCTCACGACGTCGACGACGGCTTGGACCCAACCAATGAATGTTGTCGGTACCTCTCCCTCACTGCGACCCACTCCGGTGCTGTCGATGAGAAGAATAGGCCGCTTTGCCGCAAGAGGATTGATGAATGCAGGATCCCACCAATCCATGTTCCCTCGAAAGTGGATGTGAAGGAACGGAGGAATTCCTTCAGACTTCCCAAACAGTCTATAGGCATGCTTGACGCCATGGATGGTGATGAATTTGGTCTCTGCGGTCTCGTAGGTTGCCATGGCGACACCGGTTGCGATTTTGTCTTGACAGTGTATGCCTCTGGGCCAACGTGGAATGTGCTGTGATTCTCGGACTCGATGGGCATTCCTCCTCTTTATATACACGGCTGGCAATTCAACTGTTCATGAACAAACCAGATGACAAAGCCAACTCACCTTCACTGGATATCAAACCTACCTCATACGGGCTCTGCTGGCATCTCCACCCGCACCGGCTTCCCATACCTTGCGCCAGGGACAGAACGCATTCCATCTGCTTCGCGGTATATTCATACCTGGAAAAGCAGGACCATGGCTGAGGCATTGTCTTCTGGCTTGACAGCTTTCGGATGAAGGAGCATCCAATTATCCTGCCACAATCGACCAGATTCCAGGGAAGGCAATTTCTTCAGCCAAAGAGAGGCCAGGAAGTCCCGGCCGCGTGTTACAAAGCTGAGAAAGATGCGGAGTTAGTGGAGATTATATCACGTGACTGATGACTCAATCGGGCTTGGCATAGAATCGTGACCCGTCGCAGCTTCTAGATGGCAATGAGGCTGATTTGGGGATCAACCACACTCACTGGTTAGTCACCGCCACTGGTTAGTCACCGCCACGATTTATTTGCCTCTACTTTACCCAACCTTTCAACAGTCTCTGTAAACCAACACCACTTCATCCCGCTGAACATCTCTTTCACACCGCCTTTGTCTGCGTGCCTTGCCTGCGACGGAAACTGACCTCACCATCTCCGCCTCTTCGAAACGCCGGATTGATAATAATGGCCGACAACGACTGGGATAGCGTCACGCGTATTGGAAGCAAGGTGCGAGCAGGAGGCGGCACCGCCGCCGAGCGAGAACGGGTCGTCAAGGGAAAAGCCGCGATCAACGCCGCACAGCGCGCCGGTGCCATCGTGGGCACGGAGAAGAAATACTCCACTGCCAACAGCGTACGTCTTCTCGCTCTGTCTCTGAAAATAATTTATCTCTAACGAATCGAATCAGAAATCAAATGTGGACGGCCAGCACCTCACCAAAGTGGACCGAAGCGACGAGATCATCAAACCCAAGACCGTCGGTTTGCAAGTCGGACAAGCGATTATCAAGCGACGAAACGAGATGCAACCGAAGCTGTCCCAGAAGGACCTCGCTACAAAGTGTAATACCACCGTCTCAGTAATACAGGACTTTGAGAGGGGGTCAGCCCCTCCAGACCAGAAAACCTTGGGGGCGCTGGAAAGAGTCCTGGGCATCAAACTTCGTGGCAGTGACATCGGCCAGCCCAGGTTCCCGCCGAAGAAGTAAGAGGAAGAGGAGGAGGGGAGGAAGACTCGGGTGTGTGCGGAGCGAATCCTACTTCCCAGTCCCGGGTTAGCGGGCGTTTTATTCACTGATCGTGGCATGGACCCGGTATCATAAATAGCGAATTGGTCGGCGTCTGCTGGCGCCCCATAAGTTGGTCGCTAGCTGAGGTACAAATGGGATCGACATTGTTCCGTTGCTCTACAGACGGAGAATGTACTATTCAGCGCGAGTTCTATTCATGCTCTATGTCCTGAGTACTTCTAGAAACATCAAGACTCACACATCACAAAATTTATCTCTCAGTCTTTATCTATGATGCATGCCTCCAGGAGACCAACAGAAACAGGCGGCACTCTTTTCGAGGTGGAAATTTCTATGCCGAAACATTCTGGCTCTCGAGGGTGCTCTTGAACCGCTTCTCAACGGCCTCCATGAACTGGGTCGTCGTGACCCAGGCTTCCCGTTCTTTCTTGCCACAGGCCAGGGCCAGGTCCTTGGTCATAATTCCATCTTTGTCGACGGTCTCCACGATTGCTCTTTCGAGGCTTTCCGCCCAGTTGACCAGCTCCGGCGTTTTGTCCAACTGGCCTCGCTTCACCAGGCCGCGGGTCCAGGCGAAGATGCTGGCGATCGGGTTCGTGCTCGTTTCCCGGCCTTTTTGGTGCTCACGGTAGTGGCGGGTCACCGTGCCGTGCGCCGCCTCGGATTCAAACGTCAGTCCGTCCGGAGTGATCAACTGGCTGGTCATGAGACCGAGGCTGCCGAAACCTTGGGCGACGATGTCACTCTGGACGTCGCCGTCGTAGTTCTTCATGGCGATGACGAAGCCACCGGAGGACTTGATCATCTGGGCCACCATGTCGTCGATGAGTCGGTGCTCGTACCAGATTTTCTTCGCCTCAAAGTCCTTGGCGTATTCCTTCTCGTAGATCTCTTGGAAGATGTCCTTGAAGCGGCCGTCGTAAGCCTTGAGGATCGTGTTCTTCGTGCTCATGTAGAGCGGGTATCCCCGGTCGAGCGCGAACTTGAAGCTCGCGTGCGCAAAGCCCCGGATACTGTCGTCCGTGTTGTATTGTGTCTGGGCGACCCCGCCCGTTTCGGGGAAATCAAAGACGTGGATCCTCTCGGGCTCGCCGTGCTTGGGTGTAAAGACCATCTCCAGGCTGCCTGCCCCTTTGAAGACCACGTCTTTGGCACGGTATTGATCACCAAAGGCATGACGGCCGATGATGATGGGATGTTCCCAGCCGGGAATCAGGCGAGGGATTCGCGGAATGACGATGGGCTCGCGGAAGACCGTCCCCCCGAGGATGTTGCGAATGGTCCCATTGGGAGACAGCCACACTGCACCCGGTTAGACCCGTGACATGGCATACCAACAGACAGACGGAGAGCGGCCGTACTTTTCTTGAGGTGAAACTCTTTGACTCGGGCCTCGTCCGGTGTAATGGTGGCGCACTTGACGCCGACCGAGTACTTTTTGATCGCATGGGCCGCGTCGATCGTGACCTGGTCGTTGGTCTCGTCGCGGTAAGGGAGACCGAGGTCGTAGTATTTGAGGTCAATGTCGAGGTATGGATATATGAACTTGTCCTTGATATCCTTCCATATGATCCTCGTCATCTCATCCCCGTCCAACTCGACGACCGGATTTTTGACCTTGATCTTTTGCCCGCCCGACGAAGCGTGTCGGCTCTGTTGCACGCCGCTGCTGGCTAGCCTCGAAACCTCTGCTGAGAGACGATGTGGTGCTGGAGAAGCCATGGCGAAGCGGACGGGAGAAGCAAACGAAGGTCGGGCGGCAGTGCCTGCGCGCAACAATAAAGTTGACCGGATGGGGTTCATGACGGCGACCATGGTGCTAGGAAAACCCGTAGGCTGGTAGTTTCGGCCGGACGTATTGATTATGCCATTGCTAAGAAGGAAAAGCTCTGGCGATGTCGGCCCTGAATTGCCCAGGCAAAAAGTCAGCGACCCGATGACATAGGCAGTCAACCGAGGCTGCGGTGGGGCAGAAGGAGGTTTCGTGCCGAGCCCCCATTATGAGGGAATCGCCCAGAGGTACCTGCCAGCCAGAGTCTTTCTCGGCTGAAGCCTACACAGCGCCCCCAGCCTTGCATCATTACCCGAATCAGCCCAGGTTATCCAACAACACGGTTTTGACCCGAGGACCGCTCTCTTTGACATGGCCGACAAGCTCCGCACGCTCCAGCAACTGGAGTCTCTGCAGGCCAAATATGTTGGCACAGGACATGCCGACACCACCAAGCACGAGTGGACCAACAACATGGTCCGCGATTCTCTGGCCAGCTACATCGGACACCCCCCTTTGCTCGCATATATGGCTCTTGGCATGGGTGAAAGCAAGGAAATCGTTCGAGCTCAAATGATAGAGAAGATGATCCGAGGCAGTGGTCCACCGCCGGCGAGAGAAGACGATTGACGGTGATGAGTTTTTACAGCGGTGCCAAATGGCGTCGAAGCTCGACGTCGTCCATCAGCAAGTCGGCTGTCCGAACGAGGAAGAATGATTGGATGACCGAGGCTGTAATCCGAAGGCATCAAGAGAGGCACTGTAACTTTGGGAACCGAAAAGTGCCATTTGGACAGGTCAGAGGGCGTGCCGTGTGACCGACATCAGCCGGGAGGACAGTGGATTCGTGGAGGGCGACTGAAACGACAGGCGCCGCGAAGAAGAGAGAGCTAGCCTACAAGGCAGAGACAGGGCCACGGGCAGAAGCAGGACCGCAAACAGATATACGACAAGCGGAGGCATGGCCACGCAGAAGCACGACCAGAGGTACGACCACAGGTACGACCACAGCCTGGCACCACCGCAGAGGCCCGGCCACAGAAGCACGACCAGAGGCACGTTCTTAGGATAAATGATGAAAATCATCTTCAACATACTATCTGTAGCAATTGCCTGCCTGTCGATTGTGTACCCAGACCCTATAGCGCCATAGCCCTATCTGTTCATGCACATCGCCTGTCCTCTCATTGCACGCCATCTGCGGCGAGTTGTTCTCACACGATCGAGGAGTGTGTGGTGAGGAATATTGAAAAGAAAAAAGACTGGTGGCATGCTGCTGATGGTGCAGCCCCAAGCTTCAGTCGAGTAGAAGTTATTTTCGAGTTCATTGAGTCGATCCCAAGCGCCGGTCCCATGCACACCCTTGCCCTGTACCATTTTTCATCGCTCCAGCGCGGCTGGTGGCCCTCCCACAACATCACTACCACTACCAACATTTGCGGATTCCTTATCCCAATCATAGACGTAGCCCGCAGTGGCTGAGTGGACATGAACAAGTCATCAGAAAATCCCATTCACGATGTTGCTGCCGATCGTAGCACCAGCACCAAAAATAGCCGCGTTGCCCATCTTCTTTCCAAACTTCTTCCCTTGTTCTTCCAACTTGCTGTACTTGCGACCTTCTGGCGGCTGGCCGCTGGTCCCGGATTGAGTGATGGCCAACGGGAGATTCCCATAATCTGACGGTGACTGCTGCGGCATTATCGGCCGTTTCTCCTCCACGATATTGACATAACTCCGCGGGAAAATACCCTCCAGGCCGGTCCGTTCGTTCCGACCTCTCCACCCTGCTCATGGTTAGTCGTCAGAAGTTGGGCCAATGGGTGAAACCACGGGTCATACAATCGTTGTTCATGTGTTCCGTCACCTGTATTCGATCCCCCTGTTGTAAGGCCAGATCACCGGTATCTGTTGGTTGATATGCGTAGAGGGCAGTTGCTATCGACAAAATCTGCGGCGTCGAGGCATAGGCCGGCGGTGGCAGGGGCGCGGGCGACGGCACCTGGCTATACTGTTCTTTCAGGCTCATGGTTGAGAATTGGTCAACAGGGGTATTGGTCGTCTCATTGCTGTTGGTTTGTAAAGGGGCGTGCAGGGGTGTCTGAGCAGGGAGTTGAGCGAGGATGGATGAGAGTTGCTGAGGAGATATGATGGAACAATCGGTGAGGAATTCAAGCTCCTGTGATCAACGCCGTCAGAGAGGTGCCGTCCCAGACACGAACACGAGCGGTACTCACGGTACGAATGGTGCGAAGGGACCGATTCGTGAGGGCGATGGAGGCCTCTGTGGCCATGATCTCGCGACGAAAGACCCAAGGCGCGTGAATCGAAATAGATATGACAACGGATGCTCGTCGAACGAGATGAATGAGTGAGCGGTACTCTCGGCCACGGAGTCGGGAGTGAGGGTGAAAGGTGAGGCGCAGTCGCCGTCTGAGCCAGGGACTCTCGCTCTTGGCTGCGGCTTGAGCGGCCTTGTCCTGGTCCCTGGGGAGACCCGAGTCTCGCTCTCGGTTTTGCCCTCACCCGCTCAGTCGCGCAATGTTCCGTCTCACTCACGGCTGGTAGTCCAATCCGATCGCTAGCTACAGTAGTGCTGGCGCCTCTTGAATCTGTTGTCCACTTCGTCAGCACGCCCTCGGTTCTTGTCGATGGCCAAGCGCCGGCAGTTTGGGCACGATTGCAGCCTCCTTTGATGCGGCTTCGGGGATAACCAGGTGCCGACCCGTTTGTTTTTCCTCGAAATTGTCTCAGCCACCGGACATGGCAGCGGCCCATGTTGACGTCGTATTCTTCGTTTTCACTCTATGCCTGTTCTGACGATGCACATTGGATCTCTTTTTTGCCGTCCTTCTCCTGTACCCTCCTGCTCTGCTCTTACCAGCCTGAAAGATATTCATTCCAAATGGTGCAACCATGCGCCACGCCTGGGCTGGTTGATGCTGAACGAAGAATGATCGCCTCGACGGTGGAATTTTCCTTTACCGAATTCGAACCAATCTTGTCTTCCATCAAGAGAGCGGATCAAACAAGGCAGCAGAGCTTGCCGGACAGTGGGTGTAGCATTCTCGTCTTTACAGGCCTTGCCTTGCCATGGCACGCCCGTATTCGCCGGTAGACCTCGCTGGTGGACCTCGCTGGTGGGACCTCGCTGGTGGGACCTCGCTGCTCCAGGAGACGGACACATCTCTGGCGTTTAGCTTCATCATGCACTCGGTCGATTCCTCAATGGTTGACCGCAGAGATCATGTTCAGCCATTCACATATCTCCCACGGCTACTCCGCCAGGCCAGCACAGGTTGTCTGAAGGCTGAACCGGTGCCGACGAAGCCGCACAGAGAATCTTGGTAGAAGAAATATGGCGACAGATTTCCTCGACAATGACTGTAAGCCCTCAGTTGGTGGCAGAAACACATTGATCAGGAGTAGACTTTCGCAGTGTGTGTTTGGGAACTAACCAATCCAAGTAATACCGACGCCAGGATACTTTAGATTGGCCTACAAACATTGGTCTGCAAATAATGACCTACAAAACAATGGCCATTCCTGAGGTGACCAGGGTTGCTCTTTACACGGCCGCATTCTCACTCCTTTACCTGACTGTCCTTGCACTTCCAGGATATCTGTGTACAGTTCCTCTGCTGGGTCAAGTCATCCAATATGCCCTGTCATCCTAATGCAGTCGAACGCTGCTGGTTGACAGGTTCAGACTGTTAAACCCAATCACTGATTCCAAACGTCCGTCGAGAGTCCGGCTTCTGAGGTTCTGTGGGCTCGACGGCCGCTTGTTCCCTGTGGTGCTTCATTTGATGACATCCCATTGAACGCAGACCAAAAGATCTCCAACACCGGCATTCGTGTCAGGCAAAGTCCATCTCGTGGCTCCTCCTTTGACCAGCAGTTGGTCTCCTACATGAATGCGGTCCAAGTCACTTCCTTGACTCCCAACGTCCGTTTTGCCCTGTGAACTTATGAGGAGCCACCGCACGCCATTCCCGTCCGAGACCAGGGCAAAGCGTCCGCTGGGGTCTTTTTGGACGCTTGAAACCCAGAGAACAAGGCCATTGCGGGCTCCAGACTGCAGTTCTTCCGCTGCTGCTTGAAGCACCCAATTGCGGACGACATCTGCGTTACCACCTGCGACGTAACCCTTTTTACCTTTGCGACGTGACGGCGAAAATGCTTCTGGCAAAGTGGAACTGAGCGCGGAAACGCTCTGGCGGTGATCGTCGTACCCTGTGCGAAAAGCACGCCTCGCTTGAGCCGAGTCCTTTAAGCCTTGCGGTCGTACTGACGCCTTGAAGCGAGTTCCCGGAGCGAGGCCAGAGACATCGGGGAGAGAAATTGTCTCGTCATCCTCGTCCTCTGAAACATGCTTCTTTTGATCGTCCCTCGTTCTATTTTCCTCATCGCTGGAGGAACTTGACGTAGAGAAGCCGACGACTTCATGGCTGTCACGTTCCCAAAATGAAATTTTGCGCCGTTTAGGGACAGGAGTTGAAGCACCAAGAGGGTCAGCTCGCTGAGGCACTTCCTCGCCTCCCCCATCACGGTATTGCACCGTGCTTGAATGATCTTCACGCGCATGACGTCCACTTACAGCGTCCTCAAATACTGGGTCATCATCTATGCTGTCATGGCCAAATGGCACAGCGCGCCGTGAAACCAACCCGGGAGAGGGGTCGCCGTCACCAAAACTCGTTTGGATCTCGTCATCCGGCAGTGCCGGTGGTCGTTTGTGAAATCTGGGCGTACTTGAAAATGGTGACGAGGATGCATGGCTCTGAGATGGGCGAGAGAAGTGGACAGCGTTCCCACGAGCCGAAGACGTAGAAGACGGCTTTGCCGCTGTCCAGCTCGAGGGAAGAAAACGCCGCGAAGATACTGGAGTCTACATGCGTCAGTCGCACTCTCGCTGCTTGTCTTATCGAGGAGGATACATTTTCAGAGGCGGGCATAATAACTTGATGAACCAAGCAAATGAGATGGTTGATTGATGCTATCTCGGATGCTGCTGACGGTGGTGTTCTGGCTGGTGCCGGAGGCCAAGCGCTCACACAGTGTGCCTGTGTCCCACGGCAGATAAAAGAGATTGCCGGCTCACTAGCTATCCCCAATTCAAGCTCTCATTATTCCAGGCCGGCTACAGCCTGAAGAGAGAGGTAGTTAGCACAGTGGAGATCTCATTACGATTCAGAGATGGACTGATCCGCCTAATTCCTAGTGAAGTTGATATATATTCATCTCATCAACACCAGAACACCAGAATCATCACTCCTCCGTCTGCTCCTAACAGGTCTTCAATCGTTTGCCTGTCCCTCCCTTTTCCTCCATGTAGGTATTAAACAGGTACAAATCCAGGCCAGCCTCATATCCCCTGTGATTCTCCTCATACCGCTCCACCTCAGGACCAGGCATCGGCCGACCTGAGTTGTTTGCGAGTTCACCAACAAGCGCACCTTTCCTCACACTTGCCCGTGGTCCCATCGGTAGTCTCATTCCATCACTTCCATCCACCCATTCACATGGCGCACCATTCCCATTCCTTGCCGTCCTGTTGCTCCTCCTCCGCTCCTCCCTCGCGCCCGCCTCGAAGCTTGGACCCCAGTGTGCGCTCCGGACCTCCTCGCCGCCCACGGCCCGCTGATAGGTCCGCGGCACGGGCGCATTCTCATTCAAAGACGTCCACGCCCAAAAAAGCACACCGCCCCCAGAACCCATCGTTCCCGGCACTCCAGCTCGCGTGGCCGATGCCCCCCATCCGCATGGGCCGCAGCAACTTGGCCGCGACTGTGCACCGGGCGCAGCAGGGGAGCGCAGTGCCAAAGGTAGGACGGCTGGGGCCCGACATGGGGTGCAGGACCCTCACGCGCTGGAAGAAGCAGGAGCACGTGTGCCATTTTGTGCGCTTATACAGACATAACGTTGGTGTTTTCAGCGGTGCGCGCTGCAGAACTATCGTCGCCGACTGAAGTGCTGATGGGGCTGTTGGTTTGGCGTCTGATGGTGACGACGCGGATTGTTGTGGTTTAGAGAGGTAGGCATGAAGTATTTTTGCGTCTAATATTCTCGAATCCTGTGATAGAGATGCGTTTGTCTGCAGAGGATAGAGAACAAACGGACAGAGCGGGAGTAGAAGGTTGCACAGGTCTGAAACTTGAAGGTTCTGGATGACGAGGCTGAGCGCCAAGGAGGAGAAGAAAGGCCGCCCGGGCAAGGCAAATTAATACAATAGAAAGTCCGAAAAACTTTTGGCAAAATGCTGCGTCTCAGAAATACATTCCATCTTAATTTCATGCAGCAAACATAACATCAGAAAGGAGAAAAGAAATGGTGTGACTAACAGGCAGGCTGGGCTCAGGCCAAACCGGTCACCGCCCCGTGGTGGCGCTCTGATTGGTGGAATCAGAGGCGTTCAGCTGCTGCATAAAACTTAACCTCGTGATTGTTCCAAAAGTTGCCTTATCCTGTGGGTTCGCCACTGACAATGCCTCGCAATCGATTCCACCATGTTGCCGCCTGCGTTCTGCCTTGCGACCAAGATGATTGTCAGCTAGAAAGGCGAGCCTCACGGCTGCTGTTGGTTAAGAGTGGACCAGAACGTCGCAAATATCACCGGGTGTCTGATGCACCCGCTCACTCTCTTGATGATGTCTTGTGAACAGTTTCGTGAGTCTTTGTCCGCGGGTAGTGTGAGAGGGTGTCAAAATGTGAAATATTGTGTAGCAATTGACAGCAGTGATTCCCGTGTCGCATGACTGACAGCTCAGATTCGCCCTTTTCCCGTTTCAATTGGGCATAACGGTAGGGCGTTCTTGTCTTGCTTCACTCACTTCTGATTCGACATTCCGTCAGTCAGTTCCCGGGGTGCAACTGGTCCTTCCAGGCTTCAAAATCCTCTTCCCTGTGGTAGATCCTCAATTCACCTTGTCTATTCTCTTTCCATCGGCACAATCTGTCGCTGTGACACAATACTTCGAGACTGGTGTCGGAAAAGACCAGGAGGATGGCAGGTCAGACTGTTGACCAAGGAGGGAGCGCCATGGAGTGAGTCAGTCGAAGTAGGAGTGGCGGACGACTCCGTTGAGGCTTTGACGCGCATCGGGAACGTCATACATAGTACAGGAATTTTTGCTCGTCTTAGGCGTCGAGATGGTCTATATCAGGGTCAGTCGAGTGAATGAGGCGCTTGGTTATAAGTCTGCCGCGGTTGAGCTGACACCACGTTGGAAAAAATCGCAAGCCCTGCTGGCCGCGTTGCTGAGCCGAAAAGGAGAGTAGTGACCTGGTCTTGGTGAGGTGACAGATCTGCAGCTGGTAGAGGCATAGAATGCGGTGCTGGATTGCCAACATATTGTGAGTGGTGTGAAAAGTCTTGACCAACAAGACTGATGGCGGTTGACCACTGGTCACAGAAAATTCCCTAGACAGTGTGTTTCCCTCTTCGACCTGAACCTGGTCGTCGACGACCGCGTGGACGAGACATCAGCGATTGATAGACCGGTCTGTACTGTCATCTGGTCCAACAATTGCCAAAGAGCATCAGACATCGACATTCGCAGGGAACGGTCTCTCAAGAAAGGATCTCGACGGCATCAAGCGCAGGAATAGAAATCCGCTTAGATGGCCCTTGACTGAGACGGCAGAGCGGAGAGTCAATTGCTCACATTAACGTCCATCTCAACGATGCCAGCACGTCGTCCCGGCCGGCCAACCGTGGCAAGTGATGTCTGGTGAATCGGCACCCGCCAACACTACAGCACTCCCCTCGGTATCTCCAACCCGGTAATTGACAGGTTGGTGAGCTGGCCTATCAAACATCTCTTATTATCCACATGGTCGGATGGACAAGGACATGGGGTTGTTGTTTTATATCCGCTCACTAATCCAAATGGCACTTCTACAGCCATATCGGATGACGTTGATCAACGGCTCGTAGGGCTGTGCTTTCTTAGCATCATTCTCAAGAGCATAGTCCAAGTGCTCAAGTTCCTCGTCGCGGATTCTTTTGATCGTGTCGATCATTTCTTCCAGTTCAGGGTCGAGTTTCTCTCCTCGCTCTTTGAGTTCCTGCATCCATTTGAAGAGTTCTCGTATTTGGCCGTTGTAGTGGTCGCCAATCTCGGTCTCGACAGCTTCGGTACAGGCCATTGCGGCTTCTTTACCCATCATAGCCGTTGTCCAGCCCAAGGCGGTCGCGGCAACTTGCCAAATGGGGTACATGGCCGTGGGCCTGATGCGGTGCTTCGCAAGCAGTTCATTGAAGGTCTTGAAATGGCCAACCTCCTGATCATACATGTGCTTCATCAGTGGCCGCAGATGCGGATGGGCCTTGACGACCGGGGGCGTTTGAGCGGTGTAGATGAGCGTGGCCGCCAATTCTCCGGCCTGGTTGACACGAAGAGCGCTGTCGAGGAATTGCCGCTGCTCCGCAGAGAGAGTGGACGGCACCTTCTCGTCCGGTCCTTTGCTTTGAGAGTTTGGGTCGGCCTGTGATGACAAGTGTCGTAAACCCGCGTGCGGACGGAGGGCCTGGGCCGGATTCCTGGGCCTCGCCAGGGCGAGTACAGCCCTTGTTGCCCTCATCTGGAACAAATAATCGAGACGATTCAATCCAAACGGCGGAGCTTCGTCGCGAGGATACCGCGCTATCCGAAGTCGTGAGCTTGAGGCTCGCCAAGCCTGAATTTGTCGCCGGAATAATAGTTCCCCCAGAGTCAGCCTCAGGCCCTAGCAACTTGACTGACTTCTCTTCCCTCTCTCCTTCGCTGTGGACATGATTACATTCGGGCCTTCCTCCCTCGCCCTTCCGACCGTCGTCAGTTTGACCTCATTTCCTCCGACCAGCCGCGACATTCAGGTCTCTAGACGATAGACCAACATTTTCATCTCCCCTCCCGATCTCAACCACAATATTTCTCCCTACAACATCGTCGTGTTCAGCCTCTTGCTGTGCTATTGGGCAAGACACAAACACAGACTCTCTCTCCTCCAACTACCTTTTGGCGCGTTTTGTGCAGCGCCTACGTGGTGCTCGCGCAGCCGTGAAGCTTGCGATCTGGCCATATCACCATGGCCGATCTCGATGCGGAACTTCTCGCTCTTGCCGGAGGCGACTCCTCTGGCGAGGAAAGCGTGCCCTCGCCTCCGAAAAAGAAATCACCGTCACCACATCAATCCAAAAAATCTCCGTCGGCGGAGACGGCCCGCAAAGGCGTGGCAAAGACGACAAAACGAGCTCGTCGCCGCAAGAACTATTCCGATGATGAGGATGAAGTGTAAGGAGTGAGCAGACGTCTTAGACACGGCCTGTCGCTTACCTTGATCGTTATAGATCATCAGTTTCGCCGCATTCCGATTCGGCGTCCATGTCGCAGTCCGAATCAGAAGCGGAGTTCGCACCGGCGGAAGACAAGCCCATATTTCCGTATGAGAAGCTCTACTACGACGCCGAGGATAAAGCACGCATAGAAGCGAAGCCGGAGATCGAACGTGAAGAGATCTTGGCCCAGCGAAGTGAACAGGTGGAACGCCACGAGCAGGATTTGACCCTCCGACGTCTCGTGGCTGCCCGGGCCAAAGAAGAGGCCAAAACGGCAGCCAAAAACAAACGCAAGGCCAGCGCAGCAGAGTTGGAGGAGAGCCAGCGAAAGAGCTCGAGACAACGGACCAAGTTGGGAGGGGGACGTGCTGGCGAGCCCAGTAGCGCCATCGAGGCGTATAAGCAGCAACGGGCGGAGAAGAATCTGCGTGATGAACAGCGAAAGAAAGATGCTGCTGTGCGGCGACCACTCTCTCCTCAGGACGAGTATAGCGAGGCCGATGCCGAAGGCGAGAGCGACAACGAATACGACAGCCCACAACAAAGAAGAAAACACAAGAGACGGACGCCGACACCGCCCAAAGACGATCCAGTCGCGGAGCTGGCCGACATCCAAAGAGCACGGGTCGGTCGGGATAACTTTGCCCAAGTCTGCTACACTCCCGGCTTCGAAGAGGCCATCACAGACTGTTATGCCCGAGTGTGCTTGGGTCCCGGCAGGACTCCGGGGGTGAATGAATACCGCGTGTGCAAGATCAAGGGCTTCACCAAGGGTCGACCCTACGCGATGATGGGTTCGAACAACAGACCGTTTCCCGTCGATTCGTACATCATTGCGGCGCACGGGAAGGCCGAGAAGCCATGGTCCTTCCTTGAATGCTCCATGTCCAAATTCACCGACGATGAATGGCGCCGATATCGCTTGACCATGGCCAACGAAGATTGCAAGATGCCGACCAAACGGTTCATCAACTCCAAGCTCGACCAAATCAACAGGCTGCTCAATCACCGATTCACCGAAGCCGAGATATCGGAAAAGATTAAAAAGCAAAGTGCGCTTCTCGACCAGATCAGCCGAACGCAAGAGAAGCAGCAGATCAAGGACCGGATCAGCGACGCTCTCGCCAAGGGCGACGACAATCTGGCCGCCGAGCTCGAAGAGCAGCTGGCCAATCTTGTGCCGATGAAGCTGGCCTTTGGCACCAGTCTCACCAAGCACGACAGCGGTTACATCAACAAGGAGCAAGAACGGCTGGCCGAGCTCAATCGCCGGAACCAAAGACTGAATGCGGAAAATGTCCGGAAGGCACAGCTGGCGGAGATGCGAGCCCGGAAGACGAAGAAGTACCTGGCTCCTGGCGTCGACGAGTTATTTGAAGGTGGCAGCGATATCAGTCGGACCGGCACGCCAGTGAATGGCAATAGCACACCAAACCTGGCTGCTAGCATCTCGAGAGCGGGAACGCCGAATCCCATCGCCCTGGCCAATGGAACTCCGCAGAGCACGACCCCTGTGCCGAGAAGTACGACGCCCTTATCCAACATCCTGAAACCGGCGGCGGAGAAGAAGAAAGGCCTTCCTATCATCAGGAAAGCTGTATTGGACGACGAAATATTGGCCAGCATGGATTTGGGCATTGATATTGACATTTAGAACGCGCGACGGCTTATCGAACAGGACGCTCTCTTTGCATTAGCAAACATCATGACAGAGATTTGGGAATCTCGGTCGGAATTAGAGAATGGTTGAATGCGAGTCTTGCACCCTTCCTGATCATTATCCTTTTTCTTCCCACTCTATCCCAGGTTCGCGTCTGTCGTCACATGGGACAATTAGCCTGGCGTCGGATTCAATGGCCACAGGCGATACCTGTCGACCGAGACTCTGAGCGGCTGTAGGTGACCGCAATTTCGACAGCTCCCCTTCAGATGAGGGTGACCAGGTCTTGGAACTGAACAGCAGATCGATTGAACTTGCCTCGCCAGAAATGCCAGCATTGGCGCTCACGAAATACAGCCGGGCGCAGGAACCTTTTTACGAACAGATTCAAGAATGAAAAGATGTTCAAGACTGGCCCTATAGCCGTTTCCGGAAGATGGACTATACCTGCATTTTACTTTTAGAGTCTATGCAGGAGACGAAAGTGGAATACATCTCAAAAGCAGCATCAATTTGAGATGCCTGAGTACCAACAGTCCACAGATGCTAGGCTCAAGGCTGGTTGAGGAAAGAAAGAACCTCGACGTCCTTGCGGTATGGTCCTTCAGTAAGACCGAGAGCGGCGGGATAGAATGGAGACAACAGTCTGAGTGGTCACGCCCAAATTCACGTATTCAGATTCAGCATCCAGTGGTCGCGGATACAACTTGCTCCATCTGCCGCGACGAGACGACAGCCGATCACACACCATCACTTACTTGCCATGGCGCACGCACCCAGATCGCGTTTCTTGGGCTCGGCACCAGGAAAGATGTCAAAGTCAAAGATGTCCATGGGCAAGCCAATGGTGGTGCATGCATTCGGGATCTACCCTCTGCGTTAGCTCGGCGTCCTGGAGCATGCTGGTCTCGTTACATACGTCCACAATACCAGCGACATGGCCTTCGATGGGAATGCAGCTCAGCATGAGGTAAATCTGGTAGTCGCTATACCCGTATCGCTTGAGGTACTCAATCACCCGAAGGCAGGACTGGCGATACGCGACGGTTGCGTCCATATAGTGCTGTTTTCCATTCTCATCGACCGAGAAACCCTCTGTCCAGGAAGAAGGTCAGCGAGAGCAGCAGCACCGCTCGGAAAGCTTTCACCGACCAAAGTACAACATGCGGCCTGGGGAGAATTGAGGCTGAACGGGCCCTGGAATATAGATGGGCGATTTGCCTCCTTTCATGCCGAGTTTGGCTTGACCGTCCTTGATCACCTCGAACTTGATGGTGATGATGCCGGCAATCTCGATGGCTCCGCAGAAAGAAATTTCTCCGTCACCCTCTGACGATATTCGTTAGTCGAGCTCACTTTCGCCGAGTGGCAGTGAGGCGGGTAACAGCTTACGAGAGAAGTGCAGGTCGCCCACGGAGAATTTGGCGCCCTTGACGTGGACTGGTAAGTAGACCTTGCTGCCGCGGGACAGATTCTTGATGTCGCAGTTCCCGCCATGCTCAGGTCTGCCGGGAATCGTTCTCGCACCCTCCTTCCCGACTTTCGCCTTGACCTCGTCGCTAGCGGTGCCTGCGTGCACGCTCTGCGGTTCCGGAGGCTGCGCCACCACACGCTGCAGTGAGTTGGTCGAGATAAGCTCTGCTTCCCGCTTGTTCCATTCGGCCAGGATCTCGGGAGAGGGTGCACAGCCGAGAATACCAGGGTGAATCAGGCCGGCGAAACGGACGCCTGGGATGTGTCTGGATGAGCAGAAGATCCCTTCAAAATCCCAGATGGCTTTGGCACTGTGCACGACCAGTCATCGTCAGTCGGTGTGCGCTCTAGAATCATCTGAAGTGCAGTGCACATACGCCTCGGGATAGATCTCGTCCAAGAACCCGCCACCGTTGTCCTTGTGGAAGATGCCGGTGAAGCCCCAAGGCTGATGTTCGAATGGCTGCACATCTTGGATCTCGACGAGGAGGACGTCCCCTGGTTCGGCCGTCTCGATCTCGAATGGACCAGAGAGATAGTGGACTTGAGTCAAGTCGACATTCTTGACGTCGTCGGCACTATCGTCGTTCTTAATCTGCCCGCCGGTCCAATCGAGACACTCAATCTTCACAGTTTCTCCATTCTTGATCGTGCCGCAGAACGGCACTGAACTGGCTTAGCAGCGGATGGACGAGGACCGAAGACTTCGTACCGTCGGGATGCCACCTATTCTTTGACGTGGTCAGTCCGTGGCAGCCCTCAAAGCGGGTGCCACCGCGTACGTACATGAAGATATGGTTGGTCCTTGGGGGGTTTGTCGAGGTCGACCTTGAGCGCAGTTCTGATCGGACCTGGCATCTTTTTTTCACCTGAGACTGAGACCACGATGACCGGGGAGGCTGGAGATAACTTCAGCACAAGGAGGTGTGCAAGATGTTACGTCGGTCCTCCCTCGACGCCGCGAGCATCATATTGATGCTTTATCGACCGTGCGGGGCCGCGTTGATTGTACCCCTCACGCGACGATAGGCACATGTCCGCTGCTGGGCTTCCACAAATCCAAACGCTCATGGTGAGGAGTCAAGTATGATAAGCCCTGGCCCAATGGCTGCAAGATCGTCCGCATGCATTAACCCGGAAAAGGAAGTTATCCGTCCCTGTCCGACCTGGGCATACAGACGTTTCCCCACTATGGTCGCAAAGAAGGAGTTGCGCACGCGCGTGGCCATTTCAGTTTCGTAATGTCGTCTCGAACCGAACGGATTCGAGCGGCTTTCTCCCTCTGACCCTTTTTGACGATGGGGAAGCTGGCTGTTGCTGCAAAGAAATCAATCACTCTATCGATCGGCCCTGAGGCATGTTCTGCAATATTCTTGAGCAGACAGATCCCGGTGTCCACCGTTGGCTTGAGCCGCAGGCGATCATTGAACATAACCGGAATGTCTCAATGTCTCGACGACCCAAGCCGGACTTATGGAGCTGGTGTGGATTCTCCAGTAACATCGGTGGTCGTGCTGTTCCTAGACGCTGTTTTTTTAGCAGAGCTCGTGTCGATCTCGAGCGTTACCTGAAACGAGTCGGCCAGTCAGTTCTCCCAAAAATGGCAGCGGGACGCAGGTGTGGACTCACCGGTCCGTCGTTGACCAGGCTGACTTGCATCATCGCTTGGAAAAGACCGTCCTTCACCTTCGTCTCAGAATGAAGATCTCGGACCCTTGAGAGAAAGTAATCGTATAGCTCCTTTGCGACCTCGGGCTTTGCGGCACCATGGAAATCAGGCTTGTTGCCCTTCTTGGTCGAGGCCAACAAGGTAAATTGAGAGACGCAAAGAACCTCTCCGTCGATGTCTTGGACACTCTTCTTCCAGTGGGCTCCGTTCTCGTCTGGCCACAGCTTCATCTTGACGACTTTTGAGGCCATCGAGTCGGCATCTTTCTTCGTGTCAGCAGGCCCGATTGCCGCCAGGACAAGGACCCCTTTGCCGATCGCCGACACGACCTGGTCATTCACCGTTACAGAGCTTGAGAGTACTCGTTGAATGACCGCCTTCATGATAAGCACTGTCACACCGCGCCACAAGGTTTTTTCATAATCTAATAATAATAAATCTTCCAAGAATGGGAGGAATGGGGAACGCTGTGTCTAGAGTATCGAAGCTCTCGTCGGTTGTCGATCGTGTTAGACGGTGCTACTATCGACCTTGGTGCAATCTGCGCATGATCTTTCGAGGTCTGGCCAGAAGTTGGAGCCGGGTCTTTGCAAAATCGCGTATCTCAATGCCAAGCCAGCATATTCCCAAATAGGACTAGTTGGTGTGGCGCCCGTGGAACTGCAGGCCGTTTTGAAGCGCGCCGCAGCCGTGCTGAACCAAATCTCAAACACATCGCACTCTGCCCGCCTGGCCTCGAGGTCATCGAATTCCCATCAGGAGGATCGGTTTTGGCCTCGTGGCGAACTGTGACTTGACCGGCACATCATGGCTTCACGAAAGACGCAGCAAGAAATCGACAAAACATTCAAGAAGGTGGACGAGGGAATACAAGCGTTTGAAGCCATCTATGAAAAGATATATTCCTCGTCCAATGCGGCGCAGAAGGACAAACTGGAGGACAACCTCAAGAAAGAGATTAAGAAACTGCAGAGGTCCCGGGATCAGATAAAGACTTGGGCGGCGGGGAACGAGATCAAGGATAAGACAGCGCTGCTGGAGCAGAGGAAGAGAATAGAAAAAGTAGGGGAGTGGCACGATGGACCCGATCACCGCTGACCGGTCGCAGTGTATGGAGACGTTCAAGGCCGTGGAGAAGGAGATGAAGACCAAAGCCTTCTCGAAAGAGGGCTTGTCACAGAATGCCAAACAAGACCCGAAGGAGAAGGAGCGAGAAGAACTTTGCGACTTCCTGACCGACCAGTTGGAAGAAATCAACCGAATACTGACGGAAGAACTCGAGCCCGAGGCGAACTCGTTACAAGTGGCGCTGAAGAAGAAACAGAAGGACAACTCGAAAGCGGATCGACTGGCCGAGATCGAGACCATGATGGAGACATATAAATGGCACGAATCAAGGCTACAACTCTTGCTCAGATCCTTGCAGAATGGCAATGTGGAGAATGACACTGTGGTCGCCATCAAATCCGAGATTGAAGAAGTCGTCAAGGACGGACGCGAGCCGGATTTTGACGCCGAGGCGTACGGGGCTATCTACGATGATTGCAATTTGGACAGCGAGGAGGCCCAGTTTGGTCTCAACAATGAGGTCGATCACATATCGTCACAAGATGCACAGTCGATTCAAGAAGACAACGACGGCGAGGTGAGCGCGGCGGTCGTCAAGAAGACCAAACCCGAACCGGCTCCGCCGAGGAGACCGTCGACGCAGCTCAAATCACCGCTGCCGGCCCTGGCGACCTTGAACACGATGCCCCCGCCACCGTCGATACCCAAGGACACGGCAATGAAGCCGGCGCCCATACCGAATCGGCCACCGGGAGAAACGTTAAAATATGCATCAGCCGCGGCCGCCGGTGCCGCCAGCGACAAGACGGGAGTGGGAATTGCACCACTTCCTCCTCCCGTCGTCGGGACCAGTCCGGGGCCCACGGCTCATGCACTTCCTGCGGCGTCCAAAGTGTCAGCCGCGCCCTCGCCCGCTTCGGTGCCTGCCCAGCCGGTGGAAAAGACCGCCTCGCCGGTCCCGCTCCCCGGACATGCAGACGGTTCCACATCCCAAGAGCAGTCGAGCCATTCCAAGTCCCCAACACTCAGCTCAACCAGCGCGCCGGTCGCCAGCGTGCCCAGCAGTATCCCGCCCACGCCGGCCATGGAGAAGGCCGAGACGGTGCAGGAACCGGTCATCGCGGACGAGTTGCCGACGACGAACGGCGAAGGTCACGACGACCACACCAGCGCCGTCGAGTCGATATACCACCTTCCTCCCGGCCTCCAAGACCTATTAGACTCGTTTGAGACGACCAAGAGTCGGGCCGCCCAGCCACCTTCGCAACTGGCGAGGCTATTACAAGCGTCACAGGAGACGTGCCCAGAGCCGTCGGACGGTGATCGACCTCAGCACTATCGGCCGAGCTTCAAGTACAATACACCGGCGCATTATCCCCAGGACGTGTTGCCCATCTTTGACGACCCCGCCTTGTACGACAATCAGCGAATGGAGACCGACACCTTGTTCTACATCTTCTATTACCGACAGAACACGTATCAACAATGGCTTGCCGCTCGGGCGTTGAAGAACCAAAGCTGGCGATTCCACAAACAGTACCAGACATGGTTCCAGAGGCACGAGGAGCCGAAGCAGATTACAGAAGAGTTTGAACAGGGGACGTATCGGTTTTTTGATTACGAGAGTACATGGTGAGTCGCCCTGGTATGCCCACTCCATCAACCGCGTGTCCCTAACCCCGCCCCAGGATGAATCGGCGAAAAGCGGACTTCAAGTTCGTGTACAAGTTCCTTGAGGACGATCTGTAGCATAGCATCGTGGAAGGCTTCCACCCCCGATCGGCTGTGTTCAGTACGGCTGATCCAACAGAGAGCCCGATCTCTTTGCATTCCTTCTCTCTTCTCTTTCTTCCCCCTCTTCCTCTCCTTCCCCCCTTCTCCTGCTGCTGCTCTTGGATCCACCGCTTTGTTTCACCTGCGTTGTCTCTTTCGGGACTTGGACGCTTCGACGGTTTGCGAGGTCCTGATTTCTCACTGACAGCCTCGCGCAGCAAAATGGGAGCCTAGCTCCGCCTCACTTTGGTCCAAGGGGGACTGAGCCTAGTGGCCGGCCTTTCAAGCCAGAGCGTGGCTGTGGTCAAGACGATCGAAAAGGCAACCACGCTAAGATGACGCTAAACCTTATCTAGTTACAGCCAAGTTCCGCCACGAATGAGAGGTCAACTTCACCTTACCTCAATACTCACTTGGACTCCGCCGAAGGGGCCGCGACATGGCCGGTATTAGAGCCGCTTACCCACCAGAAGGCAACTTGCAGGCACAGCCGAATCCAAGTCTGAAACCATAGTGAAGCTTTTGACACTCTGACTAACAAACCGGTATGTGGAAAAAGTACCTTGAACTCGAACCAAACAACATCAACGACAAGCCCTCGAAGTATCCGCTCGTCAAAGCAGAGCCATCCAAGCTGATTGATGGACCTGTTCTCATGCTGACGCTCCACAGAACCGTAAGCGCTGGCAATCCTTAGTTAAGCTTTTACGTTATCCTCCTCCTCCAAGCCCACCGGGGCAGTGCACGATTCCGTAAAGACCCGGAAGGTCTAGCAGATCGCTTAATCGACGCTCTGCGACAGCAGACTGCATGACTCGTACCCAACAAGGTAAGGAGCGGGCTTCGGGGCAGCAAATCCTGCATTGAGTTGACCCAGGGGTTAAATGCTTCTCACGAGGACATGTATGCCCTGCGAGGAGCCTGGTCCAGGAACCTGAGCCATGATTGGCCTCTAATGACGGCTCCTTTTTTGCAGTGCCACAATGCTATTGAGTGGGGTTCAAGACGTCGTCACTGGTCAACGTGGACTCTTTGGTTGAATCCCTGACAAGGTTCGGCATCACCCGCGGTGGTGGTGGTTCTTGTGGTAACTGTGTGGTGATTGTGTGGTGGTTGTGTGGTGGTTGTGTGGCGGTTCGTGTTCTAACCGAATTCACAGTCCATGTTTCCACGCTCTACTGCATGGTCCTTCCAACCTGAGGCTGTATTGGCCCACCAATCACTCCGAAGGCGGGTTGGCTATGATTGGTGCTCCTGGCAGCCTCTTTATGCATTGCACCAAGGTAATAGGAGCCTTAGTACGCAGCATCACAGCATTGTCAGGTATTCTATGAGGCCAGATCGCATCACACGTTTGCCTTGTTCCTGGCTGAGGGTGCATATAGCAGCTCACGTCTGTCACTAAACCTCCAGCCTACAGGTCTAATTCTTCCGCTACACCATCTACCCTAATCACAAAGCTGAGCACGTAAACATACTCCAACCAATCTATCCCACGTTGGTCGCTGCATTTGGGCATTGCTTATGTTGGTGGGCTTCACTCTAACAAGCCTGGATCTGCTTCATCTTCAAGTCTTCTCCACTTTGCAGTTCAAGTCTCTGAATCAGCAGCGGCAAGCCGTCGATCCGAGTGGCGAGCATGTATTCCCCGGATCGAGTCGTATACAACTATGCGCTTCCAGATGAGTACTACCCGCCCCAAAGTGGGACGCCAATGTCGCATCAGTACTCCAGCTCATCGCACGGAAGTCAATACAGCGGTACACGATACGGATCGGCTTCAATGGGTTATCTACCAGCTCAGCAGCACCTGGACTCTGATTTTGACCACGACCCGTATAGTTATTCTCTTGACGGATACCACAACAGAAGCGGCAGCGGCCATGGCAGCAATATGGTCCTCCACACCATGCCTACCAGCCCGACGTCAAGGTACTTTATCAGCGGTACAGGCACTCAACACGCCATGTATACCAGTCCAAGATACGTTCAAAGGTCTGGGCCGCAGCCCTCCCGCCATGACAGCACAAGCAGCACGTCAAGTGATAGGTGTGTGGGCCTTTTCATCCCCTCTTGTCTTGTCTGTGAGAGCGTTCAGCCGATTTCTCCCAAGTCTGACACCACTCCGGACCTGTCGCTGTGGTGCTCAAAGATTCATCAACAAATCCCACTAACACATTGCCCGCGACCGGGCCAAGAGCAGATTGGCATCGAATTACCCATCTTCAACAACATCAACATCTTCCACCACCACTGCCACCGCCAACAACAACACCAAACAGCGCGCCTTCTGCAGACATCCTGACTGCCTTGACAACAACGGCAATCCGCAGCGGTCCTTCAGCCGCAAGGCCGACGTAACGCGGCATCATCGGACAGAGCACGAGGCCGATCTCCTTGACTGTCCGAGGCCGCGATGCTCGCGTAAAGGCGCATATGGCTTCACGCGCCGCGATCACTTGACCGAACATCTCCGCGGATTCCACGGGATGTCTATTCCCAAGAGAGAGTCGGGCAGTGCTGGTGCCACCGGAGGATCTGGGACAAGGAAAACAGAGTATCACGACGAGGACGATGACGGCGACAGTGACCACAGTGAGAAGGTCAGGAGCCGGCATGAACGATCTTGATGAGAATCAAAACGGAGACGAATTTAGGGGGTTGATGTGGCCAGTTATGGGGATGGCTGCACACTCCTTCTGTCGTCGCGAGAAGAAGAATTAGAGAAAGCATGACCATGAAGGATGAAAAAGATGGCCGCCAGACGGATGGCGCTACGAAGGGACCCTCGGCCGTCATGGTCCTTCTCTCTCTATGTACCACCTTCTGTTCCTCCCTTCAAGGAGCACAGAAGGCTCTTGGACACAGACACGAACAGGCGTTGGCACTAACACCAACACCATGACCTGTACAACGCCTATTGATCATTTTGTTCCCACTGACGATGCCACACTCTTTACTTGGAGGACATGGCAAGCCCAGGAGCTAGGGCTGGGGATTGGAATTGGGATATCCTTTCTGCTCTCTGATGAGTCGAGTTCTCCTTGATGCATGCCATGAGGACCTGGCTTTTCCTTTCGTTTAGACGAGATAGGGTTCTTTGGTCTTGCAGGAGTCATGGATGTGGAATGATTACATCGTGTATTAATATCATGACCTATCATTGTCACATTACTTTCTCGGTTCCCTGGAGCTTTTCTGTTATGGCAACCCGTCGTAGCCTCTCCGGTCCTGGTGGTCCCGGCTCGGTGAGATGACCTCAGTTTTATGCAGATAACGGGGTCTTTCCTGGCTATAAATCTTCTCTTGTGGTAGTCACGTCGTTGATTTGCGAAGACTAAGCTAACTCGGGACTGCTATCAAGTCAATTGACATGGTGGTTTCATTTCTACTCTGAATGTCGTAGTTGGTGGTGGTTCAGCAGAGTCCTCTTCCTCCACATGCTGCAACTACATTTGCTGTTTTGGCCAACCGCCGTCAAAAGCTTTTGTACCCTTGGCCCTTGACGAAGGTATATTCCCAGGGCCCCTGGTCCTTTTGTCGTGCAAGTTCAAGATAGGCTTCGGCGGCGGCAGGGCCGTCGATACCGCTGCCAACGTGTGTGCCGGTCGATGTGCGCTCGTCGGCGTAGTAGAACCTGGCACCGCCATCGCCATGGCTCCTGTCAGCATATCTGTATCTGCGACGGCCAGCAACTTTACCAGATATTGGAATGCGGAAGAAAAATAGCATAATTAGGGCCAAACTCACTTGAATCCTTCTCCCTTATATGCCGTCGCGGCGTACTCGATTGCATGGGCCGTCGCGGTCTTTCCCATGCCGAACGTCATCATACCGGGAACGGTCTTGAGGTTCAGAATGTTGCCGGTGAAGATGAACGTCTTGGACGCAGAAGCCGGTAATTGTCGGAAGGCCAGCACGGCCTGTTGGGCCGAGATGAGCACCGATGTGGTGTTAACGGCGAGGGAGGTCTGAAAGTCCGGCAGCGAAAAGGACGAGAACGGGTCATTGGCTGGGTCGGGGGTGAAATGAACAGCTTCGTCATGTCATTTGCTGTCAGCTTGCGCCACATCACGACGATATTTCCCTCTGACCACTCGAAATCCCATCGAAAATACTGTAAATATGACGGAAAAGAATAGGAGGATTCTGTCTCTGAGCTTGATGGGCTTGGTCACAGATCCAAAGGCGACTGACCATTATATATCACCACACTTGGCAATCCAAAGGTCTGCTTCACCTTTTCAAAGACAGCAGGCACCGTCTCCGGCTTGCTAAGATCCGCCTGAACATGAAGATGGCCGTCGCTCTGGACGCCATCGGCCAATCTGCGTGCCGCAAGGGCGATTTGGTACCCATTCTCCGCGAACTTGTTGGCCACGTGCGCACCGATGTTGGGACCAGCACCGAGGATAAGTAATACAGGTGATCCGGCCATCGAGTCCTTCAGAATCTCTTGCCGTTTGTTACCTCTATGCGAATGTCCGAGTATTAAAACAGCGCCAGGACCGAGATGAGAGGAAGTGTGATGAGGATCAGTGGAGAAAAAGCCTTGAGGCAGATAGGAGCGGGTATATATCATCTCAGCCAAGGATGGGGAAGAGAGCAGGCTGACAAATGCATCAAGACAGAGATGGCTTACCGCGAACATGCGTGACAGATTACAAAGCAATTGAGCAAGCTCTAAAGCTATCAGAGACATTCGGCCGTTGTTATGAGGTGGCTGACACTGTGACTAGGAGATCAACTGTAAGCCAACATCAGGTACTTCGGCCGGAACTAGTCCGCCAAGGCGGCCTTCAGCCTTCCTATTCAGGTGGATGAATACATCTGTTAGTCGATCAGGTGCAAGCTATACAATCTTCAGGCACATCAGCTCAACTCCCAGAAGGGAGAGCGGTGGTGGTGAATGGGAGATTGCTCCCTGATGCTGGAGCTGCAGGAGGTAGCCGCAGATTAGAAGGACCTGTCTTTGAGGACGAGGATGATTTTGAAGCTCGTTTCAGACACTCGGGCAATAGTTGATTAGACGACACTCCTAGGTTGCTTTGACCGACGTCCTCCAAATGGTGTCGATAAGAGTTAGAGGTGCGCTCCTTGGTAATGTTTTGATCATCTAAAAAAGTAGTGGTTTGGAACTGCCAGCGAGCTAGCGTTCTGATGTGACAATTCAGACTTCTCATTCGGGTTTCTTGGGTAGCGAGGTAATGCAACAGATCAGCCTTTGGACCCACGAGCCGAATGTGATAGCCTGCGTCGTCTCGTTCAGCCAGTACAGCCAGAATTGGTGGTGTATTCACTATGAGAGCTTGGCCTCCGGCACACCCACAACACCACCGTGGGCACCATCTTAGATGGCAGTAATCAACCGACTCACCGTGCTTGGTTCAAATTGCATTAGGTCCAATGACAATTATTGAGTCGCTCAACACTGAAAAGAAAACAATTCTGCTAAACAAATGTCTGTCGACAAGCTTGCGACAAAGCTTCCCTTCAGCAGCTGTGCTGGCAGACATCCGGAAAGCTAGGAAATGTTGATGGGAAATTTATAAGGGGGAACTTCGCAAGGAGGAAGTGAGGTGAATGATATTCGTCAACAAAGGGCTCTTCACAGACAGCAAGAGATTCCAGAAGTCAAGGCCTGCAGACAAAAACGCCACTGGAGAAACAGCTGGATGGAAAACTGGAGGCATGCTCGGCGATATAATGTGAAGGAGCAAGGCTTGTAGTCTGGAAACAAGATGATGGTGAAAACGAGGAGTGTAGAATCAACTGTTGGATGAAGAAGTGCCGCAATCCACGGAGCGATTTCGGGAGGGTTGCAAGCAAAGTAAGGGCACCAGAGTTCCGGCGTCACAGTTCCGCGCTGGAAAGATGCTACTGAATCCTGCTGGAGGGCAGTGCATATTCCGCCGGTATCCTCGCGAGAACGCTGCCTGCCCTCCCATGCAGCTTCGTGGCTGTCATGTTATCGTACCAATCGTTGAGCGTGGACACGACCTGTGAAGGAATCAAAGTTAAAAGGCTGCTGCTGCCTCATCGGAAAGGAGGCACTATCATACGATCACCTCAGATCCGGTCATAGCATACCTGTGACGTGGCGAATAAGATGTCTGTTCGGGAGCATGGAGCCGGTTAGGCGGAATCACGATTGACCTGTGCTCTCGCTCTAAGCGAGTCGAGGTCACAAATGGCCCCTCTTTTGCAGGACAATGCAGGCTACAGCTGCACCGAGGCCAGCGCCTGTTGAAACTGAATTGGGTGTTGGCCTGCAAGCACATAAGCACTTACATCCGGCCACTGGTGATAGCTAGGAGGATGAGAACTAACCTATTCAGATGGCGCTTAAAACGACGGGGTCGTGGAGCGAGAAAGGTTGCGTGGTCGGGCTTCCTTTCTCCTTCTCATGTCATTTCGATGCATCCAAGCCTAACTCGACCGACTCTCAGGCTGTGGAAGGAGAAGGAGGTGGCGGCGGCGATCCTGGGCCTCTGGACTGCTCCTTGGGACAACCATTGGGCCCATTTGGGCACCTTGGCAGTGGGAGTCAAATGCAGGCTCCGTTTCCCCGATGCACCAAGGCGCTGGGCTGGACGGCAGCAACAAAAAAGGATCAGGTAGGTTCTCCTGGACATGGCCATGTCATGCCCATGAGCACGTCTTTGTGAGGCACACTTGGTTAGAGGTCGAACGCGACTCGTCTAGGCAGAAGCTGCACCCAACTAATGGCGCCATTGTGGTCCCAGGAGACCGGCCGAAGCTGGTCTTGCCCACCGTTCCGATTTGGCACCTGTCCTCTAGTGCTCGTTTCCCCGGCCGGTGACGACCGGGCTGAGGTCGGCCGGGACGACGAGAGGACGGCTCAGGAAGTCAAGTGCATCGTCGATCGTCGACCTCGGCAAGCAGCCGTCCTGATGTTGAGGTTTTGAGCATTGGCGAAAGTGGGCGAAAAGGTTGGCCTGATTTGACCCTGGGATCTTTGAACCTGGTGCCGGACCGAATCCGGGCAATCGATAAGGCAGCCACCCCCCTCCGGTCCGCTCCACACTGCCCTGGAACCTGCAGTTGACGTATCATCGTCTCCAGCACCTGCTGATCCCGGAGCATGCAGATTATGAAACGATGTTTCGGGTTGGGCGACGCGCGTATTCCTTCCAGAACCAAACGGAAGGTTCAAGTCCATCCTGGCGGCGGCGAGACGAAGACGAGTTGTGGTTGTGGTGGTGGCGGTGGTGATGGTGATGATGATGCTGTTGCTGCTGCTGCTGCTCGTCGTGTTCATCACCCAGAGCTTGACGCCAGGCAAGGCAAGCAAGACAAAGATATGAGTCGCTGGTTATCTCTGGGCAGCTGCAGCTTCGAATCCTGTCAATGCAATCCTTCCAACTTCCTGCCCACTAGCCCTGGTTGCCTGCAGATCGGCTGGCTGACTGACCCAGCAGTTCTACACAACCCGTGGGAGAGCCGGTGCCGAGAGCAATGTTGTGGTCAATCTGCATGAAATATCACTGTTGTCACCAGCTCCCACAACACCGATGTCGTATGGCTCATTTCAGGAAATCATCACTGATCCTGATTCGCGAATGCCGCTGTCCATGATCCCCGTCGGGCACGGCGGTCTTCCGGTTCCCACTCTGTGCGTTTTGCCAGAATGAGTCCAACGCCAGGCACATTGAACTCTCAGACAAGCACACCCCGCCAGCGGCCACTTCATTATCACATAGACCACAACACAGGAGCCCCACCGCAACCAGCCTCTCCACACTGACGCGCCAGCGCAGGAAATAGTGTCCTGATCTGTCCTGCCCAGCGCTGAACTTGACATCGATTCGCCGTGACCACGGTCGGCTCAATGTTAGTCGGCCCCAATAGCGGTCGAATGGGCTCGGTTAGGAAGCGGCCTATCTGCCGTTGTTGCTGGATCTGAATGACTGGCAGACTATTGAAGCAGAACCTGCCATCCCTGTTATCTCCGGTAGCCGTGATTGATCTTGAGGCCTTCCGGCTTCCCCAGAGATGTTCGACGCCACATTAAGACCTGTGGCTGCACTAACGACTCGACTGTTGTTTCGTGCCGGTGATTTTGTCGCCGTCAGCGCCGACGACGCCAGCAACTAACCTGGCCAGTTCTGGTCTGTAGCACACAGGCGCCAATTTGTTTGCTATCGATTTCGGTCGCGGGGACAGCGGGGATAAGAATGGGATGTCATGAGGTCGAATTTTTTTTCATGTCATTGCCCATGCAGAAATTATCGTCGTGACGCGTAACAGGAGCATGCGCCTCTCTCCTCTCAATGAACAGCGCCGGAGGCAGGGCAACGCCCGCCACGGATAAACGAGCCGCCATACCACTGCCCTGAGCATGGGAGGCCAAGGCGAGTACGTATACCCATGGCTGGGCTTTGACGATGTGAGTCGTGGGCCCTGCTAGAATGGCGACTGTTCAAACATTCTGCAAGAAAAAAACATTGAACGGTGGCATCGGCGCCGGCAACTGCAACCCCCGATCGCCGATCCCGTGACCGTGCGTGGTTAGCTGGCGGAGCTAGGCTTCAGTTGCTTGGTCTGGCCCATGTGCAGAACGAATGATAAGTCAGGTCCAGCTTTCTGGCAAAGGTGCTGATCCCACTCGCCAGATTGGACCCGCGACGACCAAAACACTCGCTGCAGCAAGAAGCTGAAGGTGGGGATCAATATCACAACAGGATCGACGTGGTGAGGAGAAACAATACCATGTCGACAGGCGGCCAGATGCTTTGGCTTTGACAACGCGACAGTGAGCAGAAGATGCTGTGGTTCCTGACGCAGTCGTGTTGGTTCCATGGCATGGGTCCCGGAGCGGGTAAGGCTCTGTTCTGGGTGCCCACTTGGTGAACTCAAAAAGCGTTCTGCACCGGCGCCGAATCCCCAGACCCAAGAGGCAGGCGACGTCAAGCGAGCTGTGGCTGGCCCGCCAATCTTGTTGACGTGATCACGGGCGTGCAGAAAGCCACGAGAGAAGGCCAGGTTGAGGGCAACGGGGCTGGCGGCCATGCGCCGTGGCTGTGCCATCAGCTGAGACGAAAGAAAAGGCAAACTCGATCTTTGTTGATGTCCGCGTCGGACAGTCCGGTCCTATTTCGATACACCTGCGGTGATCAGTCAGCCAGTCAGTCAGTCGAGAGTTGTGGTTCGGTGAACGTGACAAGAAAAAGATCAGATGCGCGTCGGCGTGATGTTGATCAGACGCTGCGATCAGCGCACCTGTGACGCTTTGCGACCACGAGGCCTGGCCGAAAGCAGGCCACGCTCTCAGCCTGAGCCAGCAGACGGCAGTGCTTGCGTACATTCAAGTGGCTTGAGATGACGATGCAAGCAGAGGACACTACTCGCACGAGCATAGGCGTGGCCGAGCGCAAGCCACCACGATGCGCGGCAGTCTGAAATGGAAGCATCACAAGCAACATCATCGTCACCCCTCTCGAGGATGACGCCGTCTGGTGCCGCCACACGGTGAGATTTCAGACCAGTCCCGTTGTGCAGCGTCAGCGGTAGAGGCTGTTCTCGCTCAGTGCCAAACCTGAAGGCTCTAGCGCCCTGCGGACGCCCATGCTGGCCGATTTGAGCGGGTACCCCGAGAGGGGGGGTGCCATGCCACTGGAGACAAGTGCCAGGGAAGCATGCCTGCGAGCGAGTGGAACTCGGCGTCTTCATGCAGCGGATTCCGTGCCACTTGGGCCAGCATCCGGCGTCTCTCTGGCTGCGTCAGATGTGAGCAGGGGTGTGGCAAGGTCTTGACACCCACGGTTCGAGGCAGCTCCTGTACTCCCATTCCTGCGCTCGGCCCACCAGTCACAGGGCGGGCTGCCATGTACGCAGAAGCCGACGACGCCATGCAGACCATGCAGACCATGCGGCCCACGCAAACATTCGTTGCCACTCTCGCTCGTTATTTGTCGGCCGCGTGCAATACAGGACCGTCCAGGCCGAAAACTCCCCCGTTTCAGATCGTCCCTATATACTCCACGAAAGGGCCTTCCCCATCCTTTTCCATCCCCTTCAACCAGCACACAATACACATCACCACTCATTACCACTTGGTTGAGCTGATCTCTTGACCAATTCCACGATTAGCCTTTTGGATCGTGTCCTGTATACGAGGATTACTCTATCTCCTGGACCACCATCCTCTTTCGATCACTCAGCGGACGCCACCCGTGTTAGGCTCAGCTCAGCTCATTGATATAAGAAAACGCAACAGGTCGCCTTCTGCGGCGTCCAACACCATGACAGACCTTCACTACCCTTACCAGACATCGTCAATGAACCCCCAGGACAGACAGACGGGCTCCATGGCCGCCGCTCTGCGGATAAGGCTGGAGCAACTCCCTCAACTCAACATGGACAATATCCCACAGCCCAGCAAGAGACACTCGGCGGAGCTGTCGTCGGCGTCATCGGTCCGCTCCACACACTCGTTCAGCTCCCGACAGTCCGAGGAAACCGAGGCGACAGATCTGACGGTGACGCCCCATCGATCGCGTGCAAGCACATTTCATAAGACGGAGAGAATCATTCCACCAGTGTCACAGCTGGCCAATTGCAAACCTCCCTTACGTGTTGTCCTCGGAACCGCTTCGGTCGGCTCACACCTGTCTCCTTTGGCCAAAATCACGACGGTCGAACAGGTGCAGAAGTTTGTCGAACTTTTCCACAAGCGAGGATACATGGACATCGACACGGCCCGAGCGTACCCTGTCGGAAGGGGAGGCACGTGTGAGAAGCTCCTGGGCGAGGATGTGCTCCGACTCTCCAAATGGGCCAACGTGTCGACCAAGGTGTCGAGCTTCATGCCTGGGAGTCACCGGACCAAGAACATCGCCCTCAGCATTGGCCGATCCCTGGAAGCGCTGAAGGCGGACAGTGTCGACATTATGTATCTTCACGCCCCCGACCGGGTCACGCCTTTCCGCGAGACCTGCGAAGCCATGCATCAGGCCTACTTGGAGGGCCAGTTTGAGCGGTTCGGACTGTCGAATTACGCCGTCGAGGAGGTTGAGGAGATTGTCCAGATCTGCGAAGAGAACGGCTTCGTCAAGCCGTCGGTCTACCAGGGCCAGTACAACCCGATCTGCCGGGGCGGCGAAGAGCGCCTGTTTGACGTCCTACGCGAGCACAACATCGCCTTTTACGCCTACAGTCCTTCCGCCTGTGGCTTCTTCACCAACAAGGTGTCTCGTGCCTCGACTCTGGACAAGAACAGCCGATGGAACATTGCGTCCCCCCTGGGAGCCAAGTATGCGCGCGACTACTTCCACGACCCCTTGTTTGCGGCCGCCGAAATTGTCCGCCAGAAGGCCAAGATGTATGGCATCTCCGGACACGCGGCCGCCCTCCGCTGGACGACGTGGCACTCTCGACTGGGCGCCGAGTACGGCGACGCCGTTATCGTCGGCGCGTCCAAGCTGGTGCAACTCCAAGAGAACTTGGACATCCTCGAGCAAGGACCGCTCCCCGACCCGCTCGTGGACGTGATGAACAGTGTTTGGGAAGACGTCAAGACCTTTGATAAAGGCCCGCGCTTCTCGTTTGTCTGATTACGCGACGATGATACGGTCATGATATGAATGGACCGACCAACTCACCATGACACCCCGGACCACGACCTTCAATCCTCTGTCATCGTTGTCTTATTCCCTCCCCTCAACCTGATGGCGTGGACGGAAGAGGAAGCAGGATCTGAAAGAGGCGTTCCATAGCCGGACTGTCGGGCGCTGAAACTCCAGACCAGGGCAGGGGAAGACGGGGTGGGCTGTTTTTTTCCTTTGATTCACGATCCCTCAAGTGCTGAGTTGGATCTGTTGATTTGACTATATCTTCTTCGAGACATGTGATTGAATTACTACCTGTTTGACGATACCCATTGGTGGGATGTTATTTGAGGACGACATGGACAGCATCAACTAGGGTCGCTGGGGAGAACCAGAAAATTGCATCAGTTGCCAGACTCGGGCCACTGGTGTTCCACTATGCCATCTACGGGCGCAAAAGCCACTGGGATGTGAGCATGATACTATGACTACAAATAGAACAATGAACGATGACAACAACATGTTTCTGTTTCAGAAAACCGCCCGTTACAGTGGCGTGTAGTTTTCCAGTGCTTGCCGTCCCACCCGAAAACCCGAAGACGGCAGGTGACGTGTAGCGGCTGCAAACTATTATTCCTTCGTGTCTGTTTCTTTGCATCCTGTACCATTCGAGGCTAAACCGAGACCGACACGATTCTGCCTTCAGCTCCCTCTTCTCATCAAGAACGCTTGCCAGACATGTGCCGATATGGGACCTCGCCGTCTCTCTCGTTAGGCTGGACGCGTTACCGAGACCCAATGGCCTGGGTCGATTGGTCGTCTCTTCGTCGCGGGGGGGGATGGAAAGGCTGATGGTGGGTGGCAGACAGCCCTCAGTGACGCCCGATCATACCAGAGCGCGACTGCAACCAAACAATTGGTCGAAAAATTCACCGTCCTGCATGACCAAGAGCGCCTCTTTCGGTTGTGCCGCACGTTGGCCGGTTGTGGTGCCTTGGTGCTGTTTGGGAAGGAGCCCCAATCCTCGATAGGCACCACATTCATGGGCGTAGCGAACCTCGCTTGTCTTCCGATGGTGCAGGCTTGTTATCGCCGGGAAAGAAGACGCGGCCAACCCCACCCTCAGAGTGTGATTGACTAACTCGTCTCGGTTCAGGTCGCGAGGAGTGGAATCTCGTGAACAACCAAATACTCCTCTCGAAACCTATAGCAGACTGCTGTCGAGGCGGGTTGGCATTCGCGTGACTGGAGAGAAAGACGCAAACAGGACGTCCACACGGTCAGGTCACCCGACCATAATCGTTCCTGACCTGCCCTCACGGTCTCTTGCCGGCGGAGTGATGCTGACTGTGAGGGCTGACGAGGGACGGCGAGGTCAGGCTGCAGGACCGCCAGCGAATACCGCTGCCAGCTACTGAAGCAAGACAGAACCATGTGCCCCTTAACCAGAGCCGCGACAGCTTGCATGCTCCAGGCCGCGCACCCCAAGATGAGACTCCAGACTCGTGTCCTTCCGCATGGTTGACTCGGGCATATACGAGACGTCCAACCGCGGTCCGGGCGGCTACCAGGCTCAACCATGTACGCTCAAACCGAGTGCCCCTTCACCCAATAATGAACGTCGATATATTGGTCAAAATGATCTTGGCCATGTCTGAACGGTCTGGGCCGTCTACAGCCTGACTTTGTCGACAGGTTTTCGGTTCGCTTGCAAAGCGCCTTCGTTGGGGAGAAATGCGGACCGCCGGGCCGGGCACCGACGCAGGAGACAGGAGTCCCAGCGGCAGCTGACGCACGGCTGACCGATTTCGTCCAACTGAAAGCAGCAATGGCAACCGGCGAGCTGACCAGAGTCAACCGCATCTCTGGCGCCACGGTCGAAACAGGTGCGTAAGCTTTGTCATGGTTCCAAGTTCTGGCAGGATGCGGTGTGGACAGAACCGTCGGCGAGGGCTCCTTGCTAGACACTGATACGGAGCGTGTCCTGACTTCAAATTGTTGCTATTCTTGTCTGTATCTCCAACTCCTCACTGCGCCAAGTCCTCTGACCTTGATGCGAAGACGAACAAAAGGACAATGGCCACCGCAGGAAGAGGATAAGCATTGACCAGCAAGGTGGCGCCGTATACCATTTACAAAGTTTGGCACAGCAGAACCGAGCCTCCTGACAATGCTTGTTGACTTCTGTGGCTCTGCTTTTGTTGACTCGCTTCGTGAAGTTCGCCTTGTCTGACCCGGTCATGTGGTTCCATCTGGCGCAGTGGTCAGAATTCATTTTCTTCAATCTTGGTTCCTGGAAGATCTTGAGTCTTGGTGGGCTGGGTCTGGAACATCTCCGCGCTAGATCCTGACGGTAATGCCGTGGACCAAGAACTTGTAGCCCGAGGAGCTTTTGTCCCGTCTTTCTTACGGCCAGAACTGCCGTCGCTGGTCCGGCGCTGACGTTTCGTGGGGACACATGGCCCAGGAATGTCATTGTCATTGTCGTCGTCGTCACGGCTCCCAAAGAGACGGCCCATGCCTTGCAGCTTCCTTGGGGAGACGGTCTCCAAAACCCGCTCGACAATGGGCTTGGGCCATCTCTGTTGCCGAAAGGCTTTGTACGCATCCTCGTCCTGCTCACGAGTCATGACGCAGCACCATTCCGGCTGGATCGCAAAGTCCTGGTTCCCGTGTCAGCTGGCCCCAACGGACGGACGACACCGAGCTTGAGGTGTACCTTGATTTGGGCCAAATCCCATTTGTCTCGATGGGCCACGATGATCTTGTACATGTCCCACACCATTTCGGCCACGCTTTCTTTGTGCTCCGTATTGATCTGATCGATCTGGGCCTCGTGCTGCAGCATCTGTTGCGGGGGACGTAACGGTTCAAGACGGATGGTTCCATTCGAGGGTTTTGAGAAGCTGTCTCCCAGTCAAATATTCTGCCTTCGTGGGAGCGGTCGTCAGGAGGCCAGAAGGCCGGATCAACCATGTACACGAGGACCTCCAGGGCGATGGCCACGATGGGAATGGTCTTGGTTGTGAGGATGGAGAAATGCACACTGTAACAGAGGATGGCTGTGGAGTTGTCAGGGTGGGAGAGCCAGCGATGTGCGTTCTCGTACGCGGGATGGAGAACTGTTCTAAAAACCCGGGCGTCGGTGGTGACGTCCCTTCCGGAGCTCGATGTTGGGCGGGAGGGAGAGTGGCCTGTCCTTTGAGGCCCCAGTTCTTCTCGTTCTCCCGGGGAAAGAACAGCTTCTCGAGCTTGTCGACATTGTACGTCGCTCGCCGTCTCGGTTTGGTCTCTGGAATGACCGACAGTTCGACCGTGTCAAGGATGGAGAGGATGTCGTTCGGTTGGACGACCGAGTACAGGTCCTGAAGAGCCCGACAGGCCAGGTTGCAGATCCTTCGTGCCTCAGTTGCCTGTTGTTTGTACCACTGGTGTCATGAAGCCATCACTTCTTTCCTTGTCAATAAACCCCAGTCATTCCTTGCGCCTTGCTCTAACCGAGCGCCTGACTTTTATGGGGAGTCAAAACGGTCCGTCTCCAAAAACCGTTGCAAATTTCGTCTCATTCATCCCTCTTGACCAACTATTGCCCTGCAGGTGGACAATCCATTAGATACCATTGGCCGCCTTGGACGACTCAAAGACCTATACATCATCCATATACCCTGCTCAAAGCGGCAGAAGGCAATTTCGACGAATCATGGGAGCCTCTCGACGTTTAGGAGGTTGCCTTACGCCTTGCCTCCTGTGGGGAAGTTTAGTTCAGCCTCACAGTCTGCGTGCACTGGACTAACTGTTTCAAGTCGTCCCATGTGGTAGACTGAACTTCTTTCAACGGCTCAACCAAATCATGCCACTTGGGCCACCCGCGCTAGCTTGATGTCTGTAACTGCAGATCCTCGACAGCAGAGTGTAAAGTGAGTCCTAAGTCTTATCAAGCAGCACAGCCTCTATCACTCCAAAGTCGGACATCTTGGTCAAAAGCGGTGTATATAAACCCATTCACTTTCCCCCGTTTCTCTGTTCTCCCTCTTTGTCAACGCTTCAGCAAACCACCATCTCATCACATCGTCTTTACGCCAGCTTCTAGGACCGCACTCAGGATCCAGTCTTCCGTCCAAAGGTCCGCCACGACCCTCCTGGCCTTCCTTTACCTATTGCGACACCCTAATACCCATCCCGCTGGCGTTATCGACTAACCCACAGAGCAGAAAATCCCACAATGACCAACGACTCCATCCTCCGCCACGATCCGCGCGATTACTCCTCTGCCGAAGTCACGGTCAAATACGAGTCTGATGGCACCATCACTGTCACACAGACGAGTGAGACTGTGTATAAGCCTTTCTGGTTGTGTTGAATCTTTAGTTGAAGCAGGACGCGTGATACAGTCGATGTCGGCGGTCAAAGGGACAGAAGCGCGTCTTGTGATGAAACCACAATGTAACTGACGATGACGACGATCATTGGAATCGCCATCTCCTTTCCTTATAGCTCTCAATACAACTCGTTCGGGGACGCGCATCTGCTTTGCACCATCCTGATCGTCCTTTTCTTCGTAGGCGCTTTCCATCCAGTTATTAATTCTAACTATTTCGAAGCACCCCTCTCCAATTCCTTTGGAGCGTGTAGTCCCCCAAAAGCAGTAAACAATGGACAACAAGGGGCCGAAATGACACCATCTCATGGCGGGTAAGATTAAGAGCCAGATAGCAAGAAGCATTCTATAGACTGTTCAACTAGGACACAGTCATAAGATCATGGCCTCGCAAATTAAGGTTCGCTACTGAAAAGATTAACATCCTTGCTTGCAGATATGTATGTCCTAGATGTTGGTAAAGCATAGCTCCGCATGGGGTTAACATGGTATTATATTGGGTTGTCTCAGCAGCAATCTCTTCGACATCTCCTGTCTATTATTGGGCCTCTTGTCACCTTCGACCTCTTCATGTTGAACTCCATAATCTCATCTGGTCTCGTCTACTAACGAACGTGATCTGGGTTTTTTTCTCTTCCATTTATTCAGCGGTCCACTTTCATCTACAAAAATCAGGGACAGCTTCGCATAATAGACTGATATAACCTCACCCCACATCACCTGCGTTTTCGTTCAGTGTGACCGACGGACTGACTGCAGCCGTGGATAGATAGCCGCATCGGCATCAGGGCTGCTGACAGTCATGCCAGCTGTATCGCAAGAAGCACTGCTTTCTTTGGTTGGCCTCAAATATTGTCATCACAATCTTGACCAAAGTGAGGCCAATGGAACATGCCTCGTGTTCCATCAACCTCGTGGCTGTACCACGATACACAAGATTAAGCATCTCATATCTGGGTTACTCAACAGCGTTGTCGTCGCGATGAAGGATCAGGTAAAGTGACCACCTTTCATTGGCCAGCGCATCCATTTAACAATGAGCTAGGATCCTGCCCACTTGAATAGGAAAGTGTGGCGCTGGTAGTGCCAAGATGTGCCAGGCACACATTGTGGGTTATTGGCTGCGCGACCCCGCGCACTGACACGGTCCATGTGTGGAAGATTCACGAACTTTGCTGGAGGTCCACCGCTTGGGCCCCAAAGCAGCCGCACTCAGAGAACTTTTCTCAATCTCGCAGCAAGCTTCCGCACAGTGATTTCTGTTTTCCAAGACTGTCCCAAGATCTCAATCGACCTATTCGCAGCGCAGTCTCCATGGCAACCCAGAGTGGTACGGTGTAGCCTGATGGTACCGGGCGATATGCCTCTCTGACAGGCTCTCTCTAGGGCGACCGCGGGTGTACTTTGACCTCAAGATCGGCGATCGAGATGAAGGTCGCATAGTCTTCGAGCTGGTGAGTTCGAGCAGCATTCTGGGCCGACGGAAGACTGACCGCTGCATTTGTAGTTCAATGATGGTAACTTCACTCTGCCTCACCGGTTCGACACATGTGATCTCTAACGGCACGCCATAGTCGTGCCCAAGACGGCCGAAAACTTCCGAGCGTTATGTACTGGTGAAAAGGGCATGGGCAAGTCTGGCAAGCTATTAAGCTATAAAGGTGAAGTGCAGAAGGGAGGGATGGCGTCTGCGGAAGGCTGACTGACACGCGTGTCAGGGTCTATCTTCCATCGAGTGATCAAATCATTCATGATACAGGGTGGTGACTTCACCAACTTCAACGGCACTGGCGGAGAGTCGATCTACGGCGAAAAGTTCGACGACGAGAACTTTGACCTCAAGCATGACCGGCCTTTCTTGCTGTCCATGGCCAACTCCGGGCCTGGTGAGGGGTGACCGACTCCTCCGGCTGGCCGTGCAAGTCCACTGACCTGAATAGGCACGAATGGATCTCAATTTTTCATCACCACCGTGCCAACCCCCCACCTCGACGGCAAGCACGTCGTGTTTGGCGAAGTCATCAACGGCAGGAACATTGTGCGCAAGATTGAGAACCTCCCGACGCAGTCGGACAAGCCCAGTGCGGGCGACGTTGTCGTCGCGGCGTGTGGTCAGCTCGAAGGGGACGCCTACGCCACGGCCACTCAAAAAGCCCCGGATGCGACCGGCGATCCGTACGAGGATTTCCCTGATGACCAAGGTGAGGGCCTGAAGGGCGAGGATTATTACAAGATCGCCTCGGACCTGAAGGAGTTTGGCAATAAGGCGTTCAAGGCTGGTGACGTCGAGACGGGGATCGAGAAGTATCAGAAGGGACTGAGGTATCTGAACGAATATCCTGCGGCGAACGATGGCGACCCAAAAGACTTGCAGAGCAACATCGATGCCCTTCGATTCACTTTGCACAGCAACTCGGCACTGCTCGCCAACAAGGCTAAACGATACAAGGATGGCCAGAAATGGGCCGATTTCGCCATTGACGCCATTCCAAAAGATGCCAAGGACACCGACAAGGCCAAAGTGTACTTCCGACGTGGCCAGGCCCGAGTGGCGCTGAAGGATCCCGAAGGAGCGGTCAAAGATTTTGAGGAGGCAGCCAAGCTGGCACCGGCCGACGCCGCCATCAAGGCGGAGCTTGCGAAGACGAAGAAGACCCTTCAGGATAGTCTCCGGAAGGAGAGAGAAACCATGAAGAAATACTTTAGCTGAGATGGGGGAGCCGACCTGAGGTGCCCGGCGTTTCTTCCATCGGCGACGAGTTACGGACAGGGGTTAGAGCAGCATGGCAGGCGTAGCTTTGCATTCCAGCATCCGTTGTTTGGCAAAGGCATGGAACGGTGAAGGGTGCATCAAGCATCGATTGCCTTGATCAGATATCCTCAGAGTAAGAAAAGTCTAAATCAAACGCGACCAACGAGCTTACGAAGAAAATGGAATATCCTTGCTTGACGCTTGCGTTGCATTGTTATCTTTGTAAATGGAATGGCAATGGCATGTCCCGTGAGCTGGATGGATACCACCGTGTTTGGGTCTCTCGACCCTTCTCGTTGGTCAGCTCCAGAATCCCTTCTCAGCATCACCTGAATGACGTCAAGGATTCCAGACTTGGACAGACTGAACAACAGGGAGAGGTGACCCGGCTGTGTATCGGGGCCAACAAAAGACAGCTTTGTGTGATCATGGAGAGGCACATCTGGCCGAGTCGACTCGACTTGTCCTCGAGTTGTTCTGTAGAATGCGTCATCGTGTGCTGCTGTACAGACTTATGAGTGTTAGCATTTCATGCTCATGCTGTTCGCGACCCGTGTGGGCTGACGATTGATGTCAACGGGTGGAGGCGCCAATTGGATGGCCGCTTTCGATATAGCCTTGACTGTCCAGGTCATGGCAAGCGCTTGTTTTGCTGAAAAATGATACAGCCGGCCAATATTCTGCGTGATCATCCTTGATTTTACGCTCATGTGAACTGTCTTCGGGGAATCTCTTGAAGATGTGAAACCTTTCCCACATGGCCAGCGCCCGTCATCTTGGTATTGAACTCGTCCAGTTTATCCAACGGTAGATTGAGAAGCAGGTGTTTGTTCTTCCATCGGACTTCACTGGCAATAAATTCCATGTTGTCACTTCCTGGTGGCGGTGGCGGTTCAGTGATTTTCGTGATGAGGTAGGCTGTTGAGGCTTCGGCGATGCCGTAGATGAGCACACCGAGCAGGGGCACTTTGACCATGATGGTGAAGGCGACGCTGAAACCGAAAAGCACCCCGCTCCGGTCGATGAACCAGATTTTCTTTTGTTGCTTGGTGAATCTGATTCTGCGGAAATATGGTTGCAGCAATCGTGACATGAGGCTGCGGGAGGAAAAATACGTCTGCAAGAACGATACCATATGTCTCTTGGGGAGGATGAGACCGAATGCAAACACCACACCGGCAGGCACGGGTCCAACGGCTTTGTTGAAGGTGTAAAACGATGCAGCAGGAAGCACGAACGGACCGACCAAAGGTACAAACGTGAGGGCATATATGGCCAGTGAGATGGTTGCCCTGCGCCCGTACTTTGCCGTGAACAAGAGCACACCGTCCACGAAGCTCTTTTCCTCCTTCTTTGCGGCGTTGCCGCCGTGCGTGGAGTACATCTTGAGGGTCGGGTAATACAGTGCCCGGAGTGTGGTCGGGTCATCCGATTCGTGCTTCTGAATGTACGTCTGGTCCACCCATCTGAGGCTGTCCATGAACAGATTATCCAGAGCCGGTGTGATAGAACCCATGATGGTCATGAGGAAGAAAGGTATCTGCAGCACAGAATTGCTGATGAAGTCCAGCCCATTGACGACTTTGTCGTCCCACGTCTCCTGGTCTAGATCGACGAAGAGAGACAGAAGAAAAATCAAAAGTTTGACCGCATAAATGGGGACGTTGATGATGATCCGAATGGCGAGACCCGCACACACCGCTATTGCTGCCTGTCGGTAGTGTGTTGTCGTGAAGAGCTGAGGGTTCTGCAAGGCTCGATGGGCGCCCACAAGAGTCAATTGGGCCCCACGAAGTATTGCATTTGGATCAAAATTGGACATTGTGGCTGACGAGGATCAAACCAGCCAACGGATGAGAAGATGCTGAGACTGAAGGTCGACCACTTCGACAGTCTCGTGCCAGAGATACATTCAGACGCGGGCAATATGGTTGAGTGCATCTATGTCCCTCTCTCGCTTGCCAAGCCCTGCCGAACCAATCACCACCAGCGCGACAGGCGACCTCCAAACCGACGCCATTGCGCTTTGAACCTGCGGCGGCTACGACAGGCTCGATCCAAATCCAATAACCGTCGAACAACTCAGCCTCGCCCAAGGATAGTTAAAGATGTGTCATGGCAACGTCACCCTCCTACGGCGACCGCCCTCCTCTGCAGGGTTATCGAAGGTCGTTGACCCTCTCGCATAGGCCACTCTCTTTTCACGAAAAGGCCGGCCTCGACAAGTCTAATGCAGCCGCCGACCTCCTCTACTCTCACCCGTCAGCGCGAATATTCAGCTTTTCCCCTCCCACGGATTCCATCCCTGCAGATAGCAAAGTCACCGTGCCCGACACTGATTATCCAGTAGACACGGTCGAGACTTTGCCATGGCGATCCAGAACAGAGACCCTCCTGGCAACGGGGCCGATGATCATCGAGAAAGTGCGGGGATCGACAGAGTTCCTGAAGTCTGGCGACCAGAAGGTTATGCACGCGATATTGCGCAACTCTCAGTGCTGGTGCGTCGATGGAGAGTCAAAGTTTGTCATGAGGGTTGGAAAGCTTCGATATTACAGAATCGAGTTGCCTTCAACTTCGGCCGAGGAGAAAGAGAAAGTGCAGGAACTGAAAAATGTCCTGAGCAAGATCCTTCGTTTCGAGAGGACGCCATGTCCCTTCAAGCGGGCATTCCATGTCGATCTCCCAGATGATGCCATAACGCCTCGCAGGAGAGGCACGTGGAAGCGGAGAGAGAGTTCGCTTCTTCCTTCGACGCCAGACACCGATACCCCGCCACTGAGGAGAACGAAAAATACCCGCACTTGGAGCTTTCAAGGACAGGCCGCGTCTTCCCCCGCCAAGGCATACGACCACCGTGAATCCGACTACCGCTTCACTCCGAGCCCGGCCACGTCCCCTTTGGCCCGGAGGAACGGAGAGGATTCGCGTCCTCAATCGCCCTTGAGTCTTGCTTCAAGTGAAGTTAGCGATGCCAAACATGAATCCTCCAGTGACGGCGGTATGAATGAGGAAGATATCCACAAGGCAAATGTCCATGAGGCCAATGTCCATGAGGAGGATGTCGATGAGGCCGGTGTCGATGAGGAAGATGTCCATGAGGAAGGTGTCGATGAGGCCGATGTCCATGAGGCCGGTGTCCATGAGGAAGATGTCAATGAGGCCGATGTCCATGAGACAGATATCCATGAGGAAGATGTCCATAAAGGTGTCCATGAGAAAGATGTCAATGAGGCCGATGTCCATGAGACAGATATCCATGAGGAAGATGTCCATGAAGGTATCCATGAGAAAGATGTCAATGAGGCCGATGTCCATGAGACAGATATCCATGAGGAAGATGTCCATGAAGGTGTCCATGAGAAAGATGTCAATGAGGCCGATGTCCATGAGACAGATGTCCATGAGGCAGATGGCAGGCCTGAAGGAAACTCCCTTGATCTCACTGCGGATATCGAAGCTCCCGTATCATCTGTCGCGGAGTTAAATGAGCCTGAGACGCTTCCTACGGGAGCACCAAAAGGAGGAGAAGCGGGAGAAGGAGAAGAAAGAGATGGAGGGAAAGACCATGGTCAAAATCAAGAGCATATCGAACAAGTACTCGCACATCACAACACAATTGAGAGTGCCATGGAGAAAGTTCCTCTCGAGACGACCCAAGTCGACCGGAACGAGCAGGCTGATGGCGGCCTAAATGAGTCTGCTGGCCCTGACATATCCTGGGATTCTCGTTCAGTTTCAAATGAAGAGGTCCCTTCCGAGCCAGAAGCTGATGCTGAAGCTTCGACGCCGAGTTCCGAACTCGAAAACCCACCAGATGAATCCTCCAACACTTCTCCGAAACCGCAATCTGCATCTGACGACGATCAGCAAGGAGAGGATGGTCTCGGCGCATCGGACGGTGGCCAAACGCCGGATGATTCGTCCAGCATTGACTCCTTTCACACTCCAGATTCTCTAGAGCAAGAACCTTTCGACCAATCCTTGCTTGCAGATGACCCGACATTGACCACAAAGGGACCCCACCAGCGTGAGCTTTCGGAGATAATGGTCACACCGTCCACCGTTACCAAACATTTCGACGTCAGCAATGAAGGGCCAACACTCACTGGCGGACCTAACCTTGACAAGGGATCAATTCCAGAACTGGCACGTTCTTCTGCCGGCTTCTCATGGTCTGAAGGGGTAATGGCATCGTCATCTGCCATCCAGAATGGTCTGAGGCGTCGGCTGAAATCACAGCGATCGCTATCACCACTGCCAGCCTCCAATGTTCTTTCGCCTCCTCAGCAAAACCCGGGGATCTATCTCGCTTCAACGATCTTGCAAAAGGCCTGCGATATCGCCATAGTCAAGCCAGTCGAAGTATTTGTGCTACTTGTCCACATTGCAGCCCGCATAGCTGGAGGCGCTACCGTGAATGATCTCATCAGCGGCGAGCTTTTTCGATGGCCAGAACAGCAGCGTCGTCGAAACACCAGTTTTCCGGACCAAATTGGCCTTCGCCGAGAGGATGGCGACGACGAAGATGATTTCGGAGTGCCGATTCGTGGCCGCAGTCGCAGCAGCGACAAGGCAAGGGTGTCGCCCACAAGAGACGATGACGTGGATTCACTATTCGATCTGGACTAGACCAGGGTTTAATGGTTATGTGCACTAGGTGGATATGATGACAACAGCGATTATGTTGATCTTGACCTTAAGCATGGAGTTCAAGGACAATGATCAAGGGGATGCATCATGACCGTGGCATATATCGGATAGTTAGTGGCCTATAAGAGCCTTGGTTAGGCTTCTACCGGGAATATTGAAGTAATACCCTTGTTTGGTCATGTGAATTGGGTACCAGTCACTCATCAAAACACAGATATCTCCATGACTTTTCTGCTCCTCCTGCATGGGACAACGTTCTCTGGTAGCCATGACAGGGCAGCATCTCTGTCGCCGCTCGCACTCTCCGTGATGGACAGAGAGACCTTGATCAGGAAGAGCACCGATGCCGTCTCCCGCTCGATCCCGAAATCCACGGGATTGGAATCCTATAGCAGCGGTATGGTTATGACTGTGGACTCGGCTGGGCTGGCTCCGCGGCCGTCGTCACGGACTCAATGGAACTGGCATGCTGCGCTCATTCGGGAGCAATTTGGCATCCATCCAGAGCCTCGTCAACCATTCTTGCCCTCTGGCCTAGCAGGGGGGCCACCAACACCCTTTCCCTTTTTCTTTGCTTTCGCTTTCTCCTTGGCCTTCTTCTTGTCCCGCTTCCTCAAGCCCTCCATGCCCTTCTTGCACACCTCAGCATACCTGGTGTAGAAGGACTCGAGGTCGGTGATATCAACGACGGTGGAGATCTTGGTTTTCGGCCTTGACTTCGACTTCGACGTGCGATGGGCCTTGGAAAGACCGTTTGTGGCTCGGATCAAGATCTGACTTGAAGACGGAGATGACGAATCTGGTGCGGGAGAACCGCTGGCAGCAGACAAAGGTTTCTGAGTCAGGTACACCGAACCGTGGGCCACGGAGTGGGTTGTGGAGAGGAGGGCGGAGAGACTTGTTAAGAACTACGGTGAAGAATCTCAGCAGCGTGCAACAGAGAAGTCGGTCACCTGTCTTACCTCTTCATTGCTCAGACGGGCGGCCATAATGAGTCGACCTGACTTCAATCGCCTTCAAGATGCTGCTCATGGTGGCGCACAAGAGCCGACCAATTTCGTTACATCGCCTGGTGGGGGGAAGACCATAACCCAAAAAGTTAAACTCCGCAAAGACCGGTTCGTCCAAAATCTCGAATTTCTGGCCTCCGCTTCTGTGCACTGTGTCGCATGGTCTCCCTTCGAGAATCTATGTCGCGCCAAAATGTCAAGCCAAAGAATAGCGGTGTCAGGCTGCCGCATGCACTTCAGACAGAGTTGGGCTTTAACAACGCGAAGAGATCGAGAGAAGACCGCCGTCTGGTGGACGTGCGGACTCGCAAAGAGCAACGAAAAGCATTGAGGACGGAGAAGAAAGCGGTACAGCGCGGGAGGAGGCCTCACAGTGTCCCAAAGTATGATGAGATCGAAGAGGGCCTGGATGGTGAGGACGAGGAAGAAGACTCTACTCCTACTTCACCGCAGCCGGCAAAGGCGAGCCCTCCAAAGGCTGGTCTCAAAGGAAGGTCCGACCCCAATCTTAAATCGATTCTGAAACGGCCAAAAGAACCTTCGCACTCGCCTTCTCCTACCTCGTCTCGTGCCTCGTCGCCCGCCCTGGTCCTTGATGCTTCCTCCAAAGCTTTCAAAGATCGTGCTGCGCAAGACGATGCAGAGATCACCGCGCTGGAAAAGAAATTGGGTCTGAAGAAAAAAAGGCTGCCAAAGTCTTTTGAGGATGATGGACTAGCCGATCTATTGGACGGACTCGAGGAGGATCTGATGGGCCAAAAGAGAAAGAGGGACGAAGCTGAGTGGTTGCAGAGGAAGAGGAGGAGGGCCGATGACGCAGCAGATTCGTTGCACCAAGGCGGGACGGAAGACTGGTCTACCGACGATGACGATCTGGGTGCATGGGGTGATGATGACGAGGAGGGGGAGGGGGAGGAGGAAATAAAGGATGACTTTGAGAGTGGTGAAGACGGAGAAGCTGAGATGGAGACGTCCGAGGAGGACGACTTCACAGGTTTTCTGGACTTGGAAGAAGAAACAAAAGAGAGGAATCAGGTGAAAGTTCGAGAGAACCCATATGTTGCGCCGGTTGCTGCTGGCACTCCAACGGCAAAATATGTGCCGCCTTCGATGCGAAAAGGACCAGGCTCTGACGAACAATCGGTACAGAGATTGAGACGGCAGATTCAGGGACATCTCAACAAACTTTCCGAGGCCAACCTGGTGTCTATTCTGAACGAGATTGAGAAGGTCTACCAGTCCAACCCGAGATACGAAGTCACGGCTGTGCTCATTGACCTGCTTCTGGGGCTGTTCTGCAACAGGTCTGCCTTATCCAACACGTTCGTCATTCTCCATGCTGCCTTTGTGGCTGCAGTGTACAAGATCGTCGGCGTCGATTTCGGTGCCGAATTGCTCTCCAACCTCGTCGACCGTTTTGACCATTTCCACCACGGTGCCGTCGACACAGGGGGGAAGGAAAGCCTCAACCTGATCAGTTTACTGTCGAACCTATTCACGTTCCATGTCCTGGGCAGCACCATCATCTTCGATTACATTCGGCTCTTGCTCGAGAAACTTAGCGAGAGCAATACCGAATTGCTCCTTCGCCTTGTTCGAGACTGCGGGCCTCAACTGCGACAAGACGATCCGTCTTCTCTGAAGAGCATTGTCCAGCTGACGCAAAAAGAGGCTGCCCGCATGGCATCGACGGGACAGCAGATGACCGTGCGGACCAAGTTCATGATCGAGACCGTGACGGAGTTAAAAAATAACAAGATGAAAGGTGCGACGAACGCTGCGGGGATAGCCAGCGAGCACATCACTCGCATGAGGAAGGTCCTGGGATCTCTGAACAATCGCAATATCAAGGCTTCAGAGCCTCTGCGAATCAGCCGCGACGATATCCAAAATAGCGATAAGAAGGGCAAATGGTGGTTAGTCGGGGCCAGTTGGAAGGGCAAAGAGCGAGTTAAGACGGTGGATCAGTCACGCGACGACGACACTGGAGGGGAGCATGGCCCAGATTGCGACCCAGGAGCAGAAGACGACGTTGACCTCCTTGCGTTGGCTCGGCAATATGGCATGAATACCGACGTCCGTCGATCCATTTTTGTGGCCTTGCTATCAGCCGTCGACTTTGAGGATGCGCACATGAGGCTGCTCAAGCTCCGGCTCAAGCGCTCTCAAGAGCTGGAGATTCCAAAGGTCTTACTCCGTTGTGCCGCGGGAGAGGTGCCGTACAACCCCTACTACACCTTAGTCGCCAAACGACTGTGCTCAGAGAAACGAATGAGGAAGGCATTCCAGTTTGCTCTCTGGGGCTTCTTTCGGCGGCTGGGAGAGAACACAGGCATGGACGAAGGCGATGAGGAAGAGGAGCAGGAGCAGAATTCGGTGGAGATGACCGAGATCGCTAACATGGCCAGGCTATACGCACAGCTTATTGTCGATGGAGCGGTGACGATCGGTGTCCTGAAAGTCGTCGACTTGGTTTATGTCAAGGAGCGGACGGCTATGTTCGTTGAACTATTGCTCGTTACCATCCTGACTCAGGCCAGGTCTGGGAAGGAAGAAGAGGACGTGCTCAGGGTTTTTGAGCGGGCTGCTGAAACGCCACAGATCGTGAAGAGGCTGCAGTTCTTTCTCAAGAAACACGTGCGCAACTCCGATTTAGTAACCAGGAAGGATAAGGACGCGATAAAATGGGGCTGCAAAGTTGCGCTGGGCGCGTTGAGGACGATGGAATGAGCCTTGAATGCGTGAATGCAGCCAATTTGCTGACGTCCGCTATTGGCAAGCATCAGACGGAGCAAAGAAAAAATCTGTGATTTTAATGTGAGAGCTGAAGTTGGGACCAGCCAGAGGGGGGTGGTAGTCGTGTCATGGATTCTATCATATTGCGATCCCACAATCTACGATGATGTTCTGGCCCGTTATAGACTTGTTCAAGACGAGTGACTTGACTTGTTCGGCCACGTCTTCTGGGGTCGCCGTTGATTTCAAGGCCGCCGCCGCCGTGATCGATTTTATCTTCTCTTCCGCGAATTGGTTGCCCCTGGAGACGACTGTCAGTCACAATGACTTTCCTTTCAGCCGCAGCCGCGTATTGGCAAGGCAGGCAGAAGGAAGTCCCTCGGAAAACTCACCACTCGGTCAACATCAGCCCGGGACTGACGGCGTTACACCTGATGGCCTTCCCACAAATGACGGCCAGGCCTTTGGTCAAATGAATCTCGGCCGCCTTGGTCACGCTGTAGGGCAGGCTGCTTCCGCTCGGTCGGACACCTGCCAGGCTAGCCACCGTCACAAAGGCACCGCCACCCTCGCTCTTCTCCAGGTACGGTTTGGCCGCATACAGCAGCCACAGGTGACTCTTGACATTGACATTGAAGCACCGATCCCAGTCGTCCTCGTTGACCTGCTGTTCCAGGTCCAAAAAACTGGTCAATCGCGTCCAGCCGCCGTTGCTGACGACGACGTCGAGCCGACCCATCTTGTCGACGGTCTCGGCGACGAGCCGCTGGATCTCGCTACGCTGTGACACGTCGGCTTTGATGCTGTGGAAGCGCGGCTCTGGGCTGGACGACGACGACGATGTCTGGTACGTCGCCGGCACTAACTCGGCTTCTTTGATCACTTGTTCGGCCTTTTCCACCCGCGAGTTGTAGTTGACCACCACACGGTAGTGCGAGGCCAAAGCCTTCACGCACGCGGCCCCAAGTCCGGCGGACGACGCGGTGACGAGGGCGACTTTGGCAGGCATTGGGACGACGGCGAAAGAGACCGTTCAACCGACACAGGGGTGTATGTTTTGACCTCCCCAAAATCGTCTGCCAACCCTATCATATATGTGGGCAGTTCAGAACCCAATATTCCCCACTCCAACCCCAACAGGAGGGGCCGCTTCGGCGGACCAATTCCGAAGCTCCGATTGCGGCCCCTTCTCCGCAGGGAGGGCGTGATAATCACGTGACCGGGATCCAGGCGGTCGAGCATTGGCGTCAAGGAATTCCATTCCGAAGGAGATCAGGCTTGTCCGTGTCAGAGCGAACTCGTCTTGGAAAAAGATGGAATAGCCACAACACGGGGACGTCTCTGAATGGATGATTTGAGAGTCGAAGATGATCGAACAGGTATCTTTGTGGATGACCCAGAGTCACGCACGCTACTCTGCTTCTTCCTCCAAAGCCTCGGTCTCGGCCTTCTCATAGGGTTCCATGGTCTTGGGGTCCCACAAGGTGGTGTCTTTTCCAGGAACACCATGCTTCATATCCTTGAACACGGGACCAATGCAGCTCTCCCACCGTTTCCTTCTGTCCATGAGCATACGAGCGTTATCGCCGATATCCCGGGCGCGGTTGATGCTAAACGCCGTTCCCACTCCGGAGCCGCCATAGCTGCCCGGACGCGGCTTGTTGGCGCCGGAGCCGCCCTTTTTAGTCTTGCCCAGTGTCCGTGTACGTTTGAGGTAGGCTTGCTGCACCTGACTGTCCAAGTCTTCGTGGATGGTGCTGTATTCCTGGTAGGCCAGTCGTTCCTTGGCCAAATCCAAGAGGCGAGCCTTTCGGGCGCCGTTGGTGATCATGACACGTCTCAGCTCGGCCTGAAGGAGACGCAGCCGCTCGCCGATGTCGTCATCGTGGTGGGCGTCGTAATCGGGGTTTTCATCCTGTCCTAGCAAACCCAGGTGCCTGAGCTCCGACTTGATGCGTTCGTCATTTTGCACATAGTCCAACTTGTGAGAAGCGGAGATCTTGGGGCCGGCGAGGTCAGCCACCGACGCGGACGGGGGCAACGGCTTGTCAGATGAATCGTGGCCATTGGTCAGTCCATCCAGGTCCATGGCGTCGTTGCCATCGTTGGCCATGAATGCGTTCAGATCGTTCGCGGCGTTCCCGTTCTCGCTGGGCGGCGAGCGATGCTCGAACTTGAGGAGTGAGAGGAGTCGACTGGCCAGTGGACCGGTGGAAACCTGGTCGGTCACAATGTTGTCATCGCTAATCTGTTCGACACTGCCTCTTGGTTGGTTCAAGGGAAGCTTCTCGGCACCGCCATCCATGACGATCGTGCCATCTTCCTCGGCCCATAATTCTGTATAATGACGTTTCCCACGGGGAACGGCGAGAAATGGAGTCGTGCGATCGCCCTAGTGACACCATCATCAGCGGAAAGCTCAGCTTCGAAAACTCGGCACTCACTCGTTCTCGCAAGAAAGCCATGTCCTCCTCTGTCAGCGGCCTGACGTACGGTTCGACGTACGTCAGAAAAGTGCTGGCCGCGACTTGGTTCGTGGGCTTCGCGTTGCTGAAATCCTTGTCCGGCGGAGTCCCCGCCACCTGGTCTCGCAGATCTTTGATAGGATATGCCGTCACGCTGTAGATTTCCTTTTTCTCCGCTTCAGACATTCCAGGTGTCACTTCACGGATGTGATAGATGACCGGGTCAGGAGCGAGCGGGTCGGGGAAGTAGCCTTGCTGTGGTATCGGAGGCGTTCTGTGGATGACCCGATTTTCTTCCGCATCGGACATCGAGACATCCGTCTTCGGTGGGGAGCCGTGGGCGCTGGGCACAGCATGATCCGGGGAGTCGGCCACTTCAGAGAGTGGGGACGTCCCCGGGCTGACTTTCGTTCTCTTGGACGGTGAAGGACTGTCGAATGGACCGGGCGTGGCGCTCACACGATTGACCTTTGATTTGATCGGCTCATCTAGGAGGAGGTCAGTCGATAGTGACATCAAGGATTGCTGCTTCAGCAAGGAAAGCGGGAAAGGTCACCGCCGAGAATGGTGAGAGAGCAACATCGTCCCACATTGTCAGAGCGGACTGGGCCTCAAAATGGGCGCTCCTACCTTCGCGCTTGATCTCCACATGGTCCACCGCCTCAGGCCGATCCTTGCGCTTCTTTCCTTTGGGATTCTTCTGCGACGATGACTCTTCCTTCCGTGATTTGGCCCTCCGGACCTGTTCGGCCTGTCGTTCTCTTTCTTTGTGTTCAAACTCGAGTTCCTTTAGCTGGTCATGGATGACGCGGATGGCGTTTTCACACGACTCGGCCCGTTTCTCCGCAGAGTCACTCAGATGCTTCAACTGGTCGATGATGTCGTGTAGTCGCTTGGGTTCGAGGTTCGCAGGCTTCGTCTCGAGGTTTTCCAGGATGTCGGCGTACTGAGGCTGTGCAGATACCAGCAAACGCGACGTGTCGAGTTCCAAGAACGGCGTCAGCGATGGCCCCACCGGTGCGGTTCCCACGCTCAGAACGGAGCTGGGAGTGGTGTTCCGACTCCTGGAACGGCGGCCATCGCGGCTCTTTCCCTTACTCTTGGTTGCGCTGGCGAGAGCGGGCATGGTGAACGAGGGCGCGGTTGGCGCCTGTCGAATATAGGATGGAGGCGAATTCAGGGGTCGGCGGACAGGCTCGATGCGGTGAGCATTACTGTTGGCCCAGGAGCATATCAAAGCTGTTGGGCGAAAGGCAAAGGACTGGAAGCGACGGGCTCAAAGGCACAAATATCTGGCTTTTGATGTCGAGATGATGTCGACTGAGGTGGCCATAACCATGGGATCAGACTAGACAAGCCTTTTCGGTAGCGAGAGCCGCCCGCGCTAATCTCGCCAAGGAAAAGCAGCCCTCTGATCGACGGAAGATAGTGTGTGGCCGGGATCAGGAACATTGGGTGCAGGCCAGTTAGCGGGGCTTACCTGCCACCGCCCATCCAGCCATTGATCGATCTGTCAGAAGGCGCTCTCTATCACTGACTTGAACCTGTTCTCTCTCACGCCTCTTCAGACGGCGAGATTGGCCCTCTCTCCGGCAGAGCATCATGCCCCGTCCCTGACCGATCAGTTCCCGGCCAGCTCCTCCGCCTGTCTTGATGAGACATCCGTCCGTACCGGTATCCCGTCGAATATCATGCCCGCCGTCGTGTGATCGCAGCAATCGCGCAAAGAAGGCGAAGGTGTGACACGCAATGTGTCTGTCCGCTCCGGCCCCTTTTTCCTGTGGTTCTTCTTCACTGACGTTGGTGGACAGCCGCAACCGACTTCGGGGTCGTCGCAATCGTGCTTCCTTCCGGACCGGACATCCAGGCCCGAGTGGTGAATGTAGGAACCGAGGGCATGATGGGAGAGATGTGCAAGAAAGATACTGACAAGGCCAAAGGAGTCGTACGGATTTACCTTGGAAGCCTCGCAACTGATTCGCACCCTCTCGACGAACAACCCGCTCCACTACGGGATTATCCAAGGCCTCCTCTACGTCCCCGAACTGCCCGAGTCGAGCCCGTGTGGCAGTGATGTGATATCTCTGATACCGGTGAATGTCACGACACTGGCTGACTTCCCGTCCTACAACTATCCCTTCATCGGCATCGCACCATGGACCACGGCTCCTTGCGTGTCGTCGTATCTCGCGTCGATGAGGGCCAGCAAGGTGCGTGGTGCCATCTTCTTTCATCCGAACAACTCAACCGCACAACCACCGCCGGTGAGTGACCCGTCCTGGAGTCTCGGGGACGGCGGTCAGTGGAAGTCGGCCAACGATTTTCCCGTGTACGCCATCTCCGGAATGCTGGGATCGTTCATCCTGGATGAATTGGCCCAGTACTCTGGAAATATGTCCCAGGTGCCGTACGGGACCGAGTTGGTTCAAATCTATGACCCACAGGACAGCATAAGGCTCTATGCGAGAATGGACGTCAGCAATAACAGCGGGATACCGTCGCTCTGGGTGTTCCTCATCATCGTGCTCGCCATCCTTCTCGCCGTCGTGCTCATCACGTCTCTCATCATGCGGCTGATCCAACGCCGGCACAGAATGCTTTTGCAGCGTCGTGTGGCCAGTGGGGAAGTGGACCTCGAAGCGTTGGGCATCAAGAGGCTGAAGGTTCCACAAGAACATCTGGACAAGATGCCCCAATACACCTTCACCTCGAGGGCCGAGGCAACCGATCCCGCTCATGTGTCCGAAACCGCGACCCGCCAGGTGCCCTTCTCACAACCGACGTGTCCCATCTGTCTGGACGATTTTGTGGACAACGAAACGATAGTCAGAGAGCTTCCATGCAACCACATCTTCCATCCGGAGTGCATCGATCCCTTCCTTCGCGACAACAGCTCCCTGTGCCCCATGTGCAAAAAGTCTGCGCTGCCCCCCGGATATTGCCCGGTCGAGGTCACGAATCTGATGGTGCGACGGGAGCGGCTCATCCGCAGGATGAGGCAGCGTGTCCACCAAACAGGGGCACCACCGACACCTTCGGGAAGGTTTTCGGCGGCCATGCTGGCCCTGCATCGGAGAATGCACCGAGAGAGCTTTGGAATGACAGAACATAGAAGGGCCTCGTCCATGTCCCATGCACTGGGATCCGAGTTGCACACCATGGTTCGGAATGTCACTCATCACGAGGCTCCTCCTCCAGAAGTAGAGGCGCAAGGAGCGGCGGCCCGACGAGCGTGGCGGCGTGAGCGTTTGGCGCGGGAGCAAGCCCGAACCTACGACGAGCAGGAGAATACCGCGCGGGCGGTGGATGTGTCCCGGCCGTTGTGTAAGTTGACCGACACAAATCTGGCAACCAAGTTGGCTGACGAGTCCTCAGGGCGCCGAATCGCTGGGCGAATTATCCCCAGTCTTGAATGATTGTCATGTGTATACGCTTGTATGATTGCAGATTGAGCATAGCGTTGGCGCTAGATGAAACGGTCATGATGTGTACAGATTTAGATGTCATGCTTCATGCCGTGGTTGGAATACGTCGAAAGGCGTCGAAGGTTGTTTCGGAAGTTGGAAAGGGCAATGACTTGGTCTTTCGGGCGATGGATGTTGTGGAGCGTCCTTCTCACTTTGGCCAGCTGAGAGGCGGAGAACAGGAACGCCAGATATGTCGTTTGTCGAGTTTACCGTCGTTCTGCTGAAGGGAGAATTGACACCGTATATATCCTCCTCTTATTGCCCGCCTGGCCCACCGGGATGTGCTGGACTCCCATCATCGAGACTGACAGCTCCCATCAAAGGGATGATCTTGACGGGAAATATCAGGCCTCGCACCAAAGGTCTTCTCCTCTGGTTCAGCTGGCGAACTTGTCATGTTTGCCCTTGACTCGTACATCCAGAATTTCCTCGTAGTATGTGCCCTCCTTTTTGGCTCTTTTCAGCCGTCTGACCTCCTCTTCATCGAGCCTGCGGCCCACGACTTGCTCGAGCTCGCGTCGACTCACTTTCTCCTTGGCCTTTGTCTCTTTATTCTGTTGCACACGCGGCTTGAAACGGGCCTGCATTTTCAGTATCATGTGCGTGCTGTCTGAATCGGCCGACCCATCCCCGCGGAGCGAGATCGAGACCTTCTTCTTGGACCCGGAGTCATTGGACATGGACGAGGTTGAGGACGCCTCGATGACGGCGCAGAGGTATCGTTTGCCCGCATCTCCTTCTGTGTGTTTGGTGGCGGTGGTGAGGATCCTCCATCGCAACTTGCCGTCCGCGCTGTCGACAGATTCGACCACGAAGCCTTCTTCCACGCCCCTGGCCTCTCGCCGCGCACCCAGCACTCCGAGGCTGTCGCAGGACAGGTAGCCGCCATGACTGGCTTTGAAGCTGATCTGGCCCGTTCCTGCAACCTGCGTTGCGATCCAAACTTGGCGGACATCGTGTGGCTCCGCGCTCTCGGCGTGCTGCTCAAAGATGTTTTCAATCGGCGAAGCAAAGACATTTCCGTGCGCGTCAGATGCGAGGCATGTCGACGGCTGTGTAGGGAGAACGATCAGAGTTGGCCCAGACAAATCCGTCGGCGTATCAGGCGTCGTCCAGGTCTCATCTTCGGCGAAGTCAGCAGTGTCGGCCACTGTCGCTACCTGCTGTTTCTCGCTCTCATCCCGGTCCCGATGCTTGCGCTTCTTGGGCTTTTTGTCGCCCTTGAATGTCAGAGGTTTAACCGGCATGTTCGTCGTTGTCCTTGATCGTTCAACGAATAACTCTCATCCTCCAGCTTTAGTCGAGACAACCGACTTCCGGAGGGGTGTGGCTAAGCTTTGCGGGCATACATCATCCGCCCCGGGCCGCCCACTTTTTTAACCCAAGGCCAGCCACACGATCATCCAGCACCACATTGACGGCTTCACAGGCATGAGACGAATGAGCTTGAACATCCAATTGCTCGATCCCCTTCTCCACTCCGCCTCTTATAAGAAGGTGTGATCGGACCATGGAAATTCCATTCCTCACCCCAATCTCTGATAAGCCTTGAATTCTTCCGAGCTAGAGGACGTCCCATTGGAGAAGAGAGCGGCAGTCAACAAGCGAGATGGAGCATGATGCTTCTCAAGCGTACATCATGACCACCACCCTCGGCAGTGGACAACCGAGGCGACTTAGCTCGTAGAGCAGCTTGCTGACATGGACATGATTTGAGAAGCAATCAATCCGAGGCTGCCATCGTCCATCTCATGAAAGGAACATCTCCGACGTGCCACTGGACTTTGATTGAGCGGCTGTCTGAGACACATGACAGGTCGACTCACTGACGAAGCTGGAGGGAAGAAGATTGCAGGAGGGCGGCAGTGTACCGTTGTGGCCCATATCCCGCAAGAGGCAGGTGGCTACGAATCTCCCAGACGGGCCAATCATGGGTTTGCCATGCAGGGACTGATGCTTATCACCGCCACCATCAGAGCACAGAATCCTACTGCACCCTCACAGATCGACAACATCGAAAGAATCAAGGTCGTGCAAGCTCAGCCTCCATGGGGCCTGTGGAGAAAGGTCTCGCAAGTTGAACCCTGCTGAGCCAGGTCAATAATGAGGGCTACTGCAAGGGCCTCAGCCGGTTCAATACCACCTTGGAACTCTCCTAGAGAGCTTCCAGCAAAGTTCCAGTGGATCTTTCACCAGATGAGAAAACACAAGCGAGATGTCTATCTTCATGACGCGCTTCAAAGTGATAGGCAAGTGGCCATCCTCTCCCCGTCTGCAGTCTATATACAACCTCGGTCGTCCTCCCGAGAAAGACGCAAATTACTCGGGCCAGACTGGCCGCTTGCTCTCCATTCGTTGTGTCTCTCTCTTCCCACGGTCGTTTTCTTTCCTGCAGCATGGCTCCTGTCATTCGATCTGCGGTAACGACAGCTTTGGCTCTTCTCACGGCCCTTCAGCCCGGTTCTGTGGGTGCTGGTCCCATTGGTGCGCGCTCGAACTATGCCGTCAAGGACTTCCATCCGGCACCGAGGGCATGGAGCAATGTTGCCCCCGCGCCCGCCGAGCATGTGGTCCATCTCAGCATTGGCCTTTCGCAAGGTCGCTTCAACGAACTCGAGCGCCATCTCTACGAGGGTAATATCCGACCGAAAAGAACCTGATCTGACGACACTGCTAATCATGCCCTTTGGCTGGCAGTCTCCGATCCCTCCCATAGTCGCTACGGACAGCATTTGTCTGCAGCAGAGGTACACGAGCTCGTGAAGCCGGCAGACGAAGCACTCGACGCCGTGCACGAATGGCTGCAATGGCACGGTATCCAGAAAAGTGAACTGACGTACAGCCCCGCCCAAGATTGGATCAAGGTCACGCTGCCCGTGTCCGCCATCGAGACCTTGCTCGACACCAAGTATTCCGTGTATGAACATGACGATGGTTCTGTCCTGGTGCGCACGGAACGATGGTCGCTGCCATTGCACCTTCACGAGCATATCACGACCATACAGCCCACGAATTCCTGGGCTCGTTTAGACGCGAGAAGCCGGAGGAAGGAACTGAAAAAGCGCACCACACAATACATCGAGCTCGACGGTGACTACAGCACGGCAGCTTCGTCGCGGCAACCCGTCCCCGACAATGCCAGTATCCAGGAAGTATGCAACTTTACGGCGGTGACACCCCGCTGTTTGAGGACACTGTACGGCACGCTTCTTTATGAGCCGAGAGCTCCCGGCTGGAATCAGATGGCTCTAACCGACTACCTTGGCGAAATGAACAACCGGTCCGACATCAGCACATTCCTCGGACTCTACAGACCGGAAGCCCAGGCCGCCGCATATGAGTTTCGATACGTTTCTATTGCTGACGGCCCCGTCGATAACGGCACCAACGTGGCAGAGGCTGGCGTCGACCTCGAAGGCAACCTCGATGCGGAATACATGCTGGGTATTGCCTGGCCCACGCCGCTGACAGCTTTCACCACCGGAGGCCTGAATCCTACCTTCGTGCCCGACTTGGAGACCCCGACTGACAGTGACGAACCGTACTTGACATGGGTCAACTACGTTCTGGAGCAGGAGTTCATCCCACAGACCATCTCGACGTCCTATGGAGACGATGAGCAGACCGTGAGCAAAGCGTACGCCGAAGCTGTGTGCAATCAGTTCGCCCAGCTCGGAGCCCGTGGTGTGACGCTCTTGTTCGCCAGCGGCGACTTCGGCGTCGGGGCAGATGGAACGTGTATTAGCAATCTTGATAACACCACCTATATGTTCTTGCCCGGCTTTCCCAGTGGTTGTCCGTACGTCACGAATGTCGGAGCTACAAAGGATTATCCCGAAGTGGCCGCACTGGATGAGTTGCGCTCAGGAAACAATTTTACAAGCGGGGCAGGATTCAGCAACTATTTTGATCGACCAGCCTACCAAGCTGAGGTGGTCGATGCCTATGTCGCGAGCCTGAATGGTGAGTACGATGGGTTCTACAACAAATCAGGTATGTCACGTCGCAAGATCTGCCGGCCAAATCTGACCTACCAGGTCGTGCATACCCGGATATCGCCTGCATTGGGCAACGGTTCCCGACCATCTGGAACGGAACTACGGTCGGTCTTGACGGGACCTCGGGCTCATCTCCTATCTGCGCCTCGGTCATCACCTTGGTCAACGATGCCTTGATTGCTGCCGGCCGACCACCACTGGGCTTTCTGAATCCTTGGCTGTACGGAACTGGCCACAAAGGTTTTACAGACGTAACGAGCGGATCGTCGGCGGGATGCGGCACAAATGGATTTCCGTATGTCTCTCTTGCCCGCAACTACGGCACGAACTAACGCTGATAGGGCCGCTGTTGGCTGGGACGCCGTGACTGGATTCGGAAGCCCTGTAAGCACTTGATCCCACGCGGGATATCTGTATCTCTTGCTCACGAGGTCTAGTATCTGCCGTCGATTTTGAAGGAGCTCGGCCTATGACAGCACTTGCTGTACCGGGCTTCGCTTTCAGACTGTCCACCATGAGGGGATGGCGCCAAACGCCTGGTCTTGCATGCCGCAAACCGGCGCGGGTCCTGATCCACGAGAACGGCAGCACTCGTCATGGGTTAGCACACGAACATTGGACAGTTAAGATTTGATTTGATTTGATTTTCCTACACCCGTTTGAAGGCTGAGCCTCGGAGGTAAGAGCTGAGCAGCATGGTGTTGGTGAAGATCATATCACGTCACGTGACTATACGTGCATGCCAAGCCAGCTTCCAGTCTGCCGCAGCGGCACGATTCAATTTAGTTGCTTCTACCATGCTGTACCTTTGCCTCCTTCTCCCAGTCCTCTCTTATCCGGGACAGCCTCCTCCATGAGTTCCACTTCATCGACCGGTGACGGAATCCTTAGCAGTCGCTTAGCGATATTATAAAAGTCTAGCTTAGCAATATTTTACAGCCCAACTCAGCGATATTGTACAGTCCGGCTTAGCGATATTGTACAAGGCCAGCAGTCACCCATCTCCTCACGATGCTCGTGCAATAGTGTTAGCCATGCCATGACAATTATCCAGCGATAAGGGCACAGCCGAGAATAAGCACCACTAAGAACCACCTTCAGGGAATGTCTGGGTCTCACCAGTAACGGGGTCGATCCATTCGATGATCTTGATGTCGCCCCATTCGTCATTCTTCAATTCATTCCCATGACCCTCAAGAATGCCACGCGGCATCTGCCTGAAATCCATGTGGTCCATAAAGCATCTCTGGCCCAAAATAACGCCGCGACGCCCGTTGGGGACTGTGGAAGACGGCACGACGGTGAAGATGCTCTCAAAAAACAACTGGCTATTGGAAAGAGCGAGATATCCTTGAACCCGAACCATCGTACCCGACTCGTCACGGTACGGGTCATTTTCAGATTCGGCAAGTCGACTGGCAAACCTCTCTGGCAGCAGATCGGCAGTGATGGTACAACCATGGCTGCCTGTATCCCACAGCATATCTTTTAAGACGAGTTTGCACGTCGCTGACTTGTCGTCGTCTTCGTCATCAATCATTTCCAGTGTGAGTGAGCCTGACACTGTTGCCAGAGTGCTCTCTGTCAAGAGTGCGCGAATGTTGAACACATATGGCTGCCGATAGCCTTGTGCGAGTGCTTCTCTCGCCAACTTGCGGACCCGTTCTTTTGTCCCCGGTCTTGCCGGCGGGGGGGTTACGTCAGTCGGGAATGGCGTTCTGATGCCTCGTCCGATGTAGGCTAAGCAAGAGCGAGACACCTCTGAGAGGGCGAGTTTCCTTATGGCCTCCCGTCGTTCCTTAGATGTTTGCGGGAAGATAAGGGTGGCCCGGTCTTGGTCGTCAAGCGATTTCGATGCCTCAGCCAGTGCCTCGGTCCACGTTGCACCTGGAGAAACTGACACCCTGCTGGTGGGTGCAAACTTCCCGACGTCGGCAGTGATCTGTTGGAGGAGGAAGGAAGTTGACATATCCAACTTATAGTCGGAGGGAGTCTGCGAGGAAGTCGACTGTGATGCCATGTTGTGCGTTTGGCCTGTTCTTTCTGGGTGGTCAGTAATGAGTCCGAGAGAGAAGGGAAGGACGATGCGTCTGCTTGTGAACAAGTTGAAGGTGAGATTTACGGCAAGGCAGACAGATTTATAGGAATGAGAACGCTAGCCTTGGCGAGGCCTTTGTCAAGCATTGTTTGGAGGTGCCAAAAGCTTATTTCTGTCACAGGTTCACCCGCCAGGTAAGAGTTTCTTTGAGAGGTCCATAGCAGATTGGCTAGAAACAACCATGATCAAAAATCAGATCATCATAATTCGAGCGATTCCATCGCAGTCAAGAGTTCTTACATATAAAAAGAGTTAGCATTTGGGACCCACATTATGTAGGGGAATATCATGAGCGCCCCCCTCGACAGAGATGAGCTGAATCTTTTCGGCATCGCGCCAACCTGGGGCCGTTTTGCCTTCCTCTATCCATTTTCCCCGAACCTGCAAGGTCACGCAACAAAATTGATTCATACCAGACATACCAGTGCCTGCACCCGGTCAGGTAGAATCACATATCGCAAGTCGCTCTCCACCCCAGTTCTTGGTCGTAAGGGAATGAGGAGACAGTTAATAGGCGACCATCTCGTCGTCACTGTCAATCTGATTTGGGCTGCCACGGAATCGGGTCCTCTTAATCGCGCCCGGATCGCCCGGGGAACCCTTGCCGTAGGGCGACGAACCTGCTAGAGGTCTGGGGCCGGAGGGCTTGCGTGTTTGACCTGGTGAGGATCGCAGTGCCGCAACAGGTGACTAAACGAGCCATTAGCGCCGGGTTATCATTCTCCCTCGGATGAAGCATACCTTATCAAATGCAGGACTCCCCGCTCTCGCGGCCGCCACGTGGTCGACATAGGTCGGTTGACGACTCGTCGAAGGACTCATGGGAATTTTCGGCGGTCGCTGAGGGACGAGAGGTTCGTCGTCCAAGATTTTCGGAGGGCGTGGTGGTCCCTGCTTGGTCAAGGAACCAGCAGAAAGATTGCTTCTCACATCATGTTGCCCGCCGTGGTTGTACGACGCGGACCTCTCGGAATAATCGGCGTCAGAAATCGGGCTCAGACGTCCACCATGTCCATAGGGCGCCGTGGGCGCACCGACGGCGGCGGTGTTGTTCAAGGACGGTTGGTTATCCCACTGAGAAGATGTTTGTGATGTGGGGGAAATTTGATCATGGCTGTAGTTCTGCGCTTCCGACTCCAGGCGATGCTGAAAACGACCGGTCGGGCCTTGTCGCGGCTGTGGGTGCTGGAGGTTCACGCTATTACGGTGAGCTTGGTACTTGGGATAGTCAGAAACTTGGCTGGGAACCAGAGGCGAAGGGGGCCGATTTTCCTGATCTCGGTACTGCTCGTCCGGAAAGGAGGTGTCGGACCGAAGGCGATCATCACCTTGAGGATCATATTCATATTCCCCAAGATTGGAGCCCGACCGCGACACTTGGGAGTAGGGTCTCGTCGTTCTTGCTTGGGTACTCTGCCGGAGATTCTCGCCGGCAGAAGATGCCGTCGTCTTGGACCACCGCGACACCATCTTGGGGATGAATGAGGAGGCGAATGACTTGTGTTTGCGACTCGACGTCTCACCTGCCGACAGATGTGGCGTGTTCTCGTTACTCAACGAGCCCACCGTTTGGTCATGCATCCGGGGCGGTGTATTCAAGGGCACGGATCCGCCCCTGACATGGTGATAATCATCCGCCCTGGGTGTGGCTTGCAATGTCCGTCCGTCATCTGGCCCTTGGTCGAATCCACGTGGGTCTAAGCCATTGTTGTTGCTGCTGTTGTTATTATTATGATGATGATGGTCTTCATATTCTTCATCTCCCTCCATCACCGTACTGACACGATTGCCGGTGTCGCGACGGGCGCCGAGGCCACGATAATCCGCTTGACGGGACGAGTTGTTGGAAAAGAAACCAGAGCGATCGCCAGTAGACGACGTGCCCGCCTGGCCCTCTGGTTCGTACCCGGTGTCGGTCGGGGCACGCGCATTGTCCGCCGAATTCAAGCTGGTCGATCCTCCCCGCTCGTTGGTCCCCGTCGCGCTGTGAAGAGTTCGAAGTGCTTCAACGTCGCCCAAGAGTTGCACGAGCATGGCTTCAATGTTTTGGAGCTCTTGAGCGTTCTTGGAACCGAGTCCACGAAGGACTCTTCGCAACACATTCCGACGTTTGGCGACGGCGGGCTGATCCTCGTCCTCCACACCGGTTGATCGAACGAGCCGAGCCGGTGCCGTTGGCGGAGGCCGTGGTCCCCCAATGATCTTCTGCGTTCTCTCATGTTGTTTGTCGGTCGTGTCCATCAGGATATCATGTTGTTCGCCGATGAATCGTTTCATCTCTTCGAAAGAATTGCGCATCTCGGCGGCACTACGGACGAGGGTCACCAGGATTTCGGTGTCTCTCGCATTGCGTTGGGCATCGCGAACCGTCAGCTGAACAGTCATTAGTCCAGACCCACAAGAACATATGGCCGACAAAACTTACATGGTCCATCAAAGCGACAATGTCCTTTGACTGGATTCGGTCAATCCCTCGGCCGGTGGCACTATCGTACAGTGGCGAGAGCCCTTGAGAGAGACCGCTGACATATTGGTCCCGTGTTTTGGGCATGAAAGCATCTTTCAGGGTGAAAGGATCTTCCAGGCGCGAGTCGGGCGTGAACCTTTCCGGTGGCAAATCTTGATTCTCCTCGGGGTAGAGTCCTGGGGAACGCACATTGGCGCCCGTTTCATAACCCTCGTCTTTGGCTCCAGGCGGGGATGGGATGTTCGGAATATTCATGTATGTGTCTCCTCGCTTCGCATCCAGATCATGATCGTGGTTGATGGTGAGAGCTTCTGGCACGAGATCCGCACCGGCCGATCCCAGATCGCGGCTCGCCGGCGGAAGCATGAGATCGGCTCGCGACCGTGGTGGTGTCGGGTCATAGGGCCAATGTTCTCTGTTTCCCTGTGAGAGGCCCCCAATCGGACCTTGGATGACGGACGGATTGGTGGTGATGTCGGATTCTGGTGAAGCATCGGTCGTCGCGTCCTGGCGAGCCGCATCGAGGGTTTGGGGGACCGCGGGTTTGACAGAGGGCTCAGAAAACTGCTCTGGAGCCTGCACATCCCGTGCGAGCCCTGACACGCCACCGCCCTCTCCTGGCTCGACGATTCGCTCTTGGCTGTCTCGCGACAGTTGTTGCTTGAGAGGACTACCACTCGTTCGAGACTCGAATTCACGCGGTGCTGACCGGGAGCGTCGACTCTCTGGACCCACTACCGACCCGACCTGACTGCTCCCCGGAGATTGAGAATCGAGACTCTCCAGGACGGAAGGATCGTAAAGAGAGGCAATGGCAGACTCGACCGCCGGAGGCGTGTGGACATACTCAGCCGTGGCTCCGACAACTCGGGCAATCTGCTGGCCGGCCGCGACCTTGTCAAGGTAGGGCACATCCGTGCTATCGTCGGTATAAGTCGACATGTGCTGCGAGGGTATCCGGGGGCCGCTGCTCGCGTATGACTCGCGATAGCGCTCATTTTCCAAATGCTGCTCGTCAAATACTGAATCTGGGTCCATGTCACCCGACCTGGTGTTCCGAGCGCCTTCATGCGGATCCATAATCTCACTGCGTCTTTCCAGGTTGATCCCCTTGGGCCTCTTGGACCGGGCGACATCTGTACTCGGCGCAGACGACAAGGAAGACACCGAGACTTGGTCTTCCAATGGATGTTGTTCTTTCTTCACGGAGCCCAGGGATTCGGAACTGCGCGTCTGCATGATCGAATTGCGGTTATGCTCAGTGGTGGCATAGCTGGCCACACTTTGAATCGGGCTGAGTCCACGCCTGATGGGATGCTGGTGGTGTAAGTTCTGCTCATAAGCTCGAGCTCGCTCGGGATCCGTCAGGGCCGCAAACCCATGAGTGGCGAAATCATATTGTTCCTCCTGTTCGTCTTCTCCCTGCTCCTCCATTCCCTCCTGTAGGCCGGAAAGGTCATGCTCGGAGAAGTTCCCATGGTGTGTCCCGAGACCTCTTCGCAGGTCCACCGGCGTTCTCGTCGGAGTCTGTGATGCCGGAGATGATAATCCCCGAGGCGAGCCGCGAACGACTTCACGAACCTCCCGGCGGGTGGGCGTCTCGGTCCCAGCGGTGTGGGAAGACAGAAGCGAACTGCGCGTCAGGTCGGTCTCAATTTCGCTGACGAACGGCATCGGGGGGACATGGTGCTTCTGGAAGATGTCTTCTTCGGCGATGCTGGCGCTGTGACTGCTTCGACTCTTGCTTCGCCTTTTTCTTCTCCTCGCGGACTGATCCGAGTCATGGTCATGCAACGCCGCGGCGGTCAAAGCGGCCCCGGCGGCGACATCGATCGCGGCGGGATCCTGGACCCGGTGTCCTTTGCGGTGCTTTCGCCGTGGTCGGTCGTCACTGATACTCACACTGTCGACCGACTCGGTGTGGTGATAGCTTTGCTCCGAGGGGGAGTCGTAGTCGACGCTCTTGTGGTATCTCTCGCGTCTGGGAGAATCAACCGACCGTCCAGCGTCAGATCCTCTGCTCACTCGATGTCGGGACGTCCCCCCTGAGGATTTCCGTCGTGTGATTTCCTCGCGGGAGACGCTGCTGGTGGACGACAAATCCGAGGGAGCGCTGTGCTTGTCGTATTTGGGCCGGTGAGAGCCGTGCCTCTGCTCCTTCTTCAGCTCCTTCAGTTCCGGGAGGATGAGGCGCCGTATGGTATCTTCCACCGCCTGTAACAATTTGGGATTGTTGATGGACACGTTGGACGCTCCCGAGCGCACCGAACGCTGATCAACCGACTTGGGATCGGCCGAGAGCAACGAGGCGTTTCCGAGACTCGACGCCGTCGCGCTGGGAAGGGGTTCGTCTTCGACGTGCTTGCTCGACCGTCTTCCCGACTCTCCCCCTGTGGTTGGGACCTCCCCTTCCCGGCTCACACCGGTTCGAGTCCCGCTTTGGCTCCGATGGTGTCGCTTACTGCCACTGCTCACTCGACGTTTGTTACTCAGCTTTTCAATCACCTTTTGAGTGATCCGTTCATTGCTCAGATTGTGTCCGCCGGAGAGGTGGGGCGCTTTGAGGCCGACAGGTTCGTCAATCCCGCCTCGACTCACGCTGTCACTCGGGGCTGGTGGGAGAGAGGCCGAGCCGGGTTGTGTGTTGCCCACCATGCTGTCGGGTGGCATCGACGATATATCAGACTCCGGGATGATGCACCGAGCTTCGGGAGACGCGCTAATGGCCGACACCTCGCTATCGTCCTTTGGTGAGACTTCGATTTCGTACTGCGCCGCACCCCGCGCTCCTGGTTCGGCCGACGCTGGCGATCGGGCGCTGCCCTCGGGTCCGCCGTGACCAGGGGCGGTCGTCCCCAGCGCAATGCGATGGCTTTGAGACGGTCGACGGGTTGTCTGTGCTTCAGTCACCACGATATGTCCTTCGCTTCCGTCCTTGCTCTTTTGCGCCCTTGACGGCGTCACTCTCACGCGAAGGCTGGGCCGCCTCGGAGACGACGACTCAGATCCCTTGGAGCCTTCAAAGTACTCGATCAGTAACGAGGTTTGTGACGGGTTCCCCGACTTGGCCAGTTTTCCCGCGGCGGAGCGCTTGTGTCCCGTCGTGATGGTGATGGGACTCCCGTCGTCGGGAATCGTCTGAGACGTGCGGTCGCTCCGTTGAGAGATATTGGTGCCCACGTCGGTTCCCAGTCCGGGGTCGTCCGTCGATTCAAGTAACGAATCGGTGGGCGCAGGTAAGACTGGCCGCCGATCGGCAAAGCCCATTATGAGACCTCAGCCCTGGTGGATGCATGCATGGATCATCTTCATGCGATCGTGCTGCGCATGGGCCGGGTGCAAAGGGCAGAACTGACCAACGCTCAGGTACCGGCCGTGCTCATCTTGTCCGAGTGGATAACGGTCGAGTCAGAATGAGCCCACGGCGCTCAATCGAAGGCGGCCTGGACGATGATGATTACGGACTTGGCCACAGGACGAGTCTCCGTCGCTACGATGAGGGAATGATTGCTGACTGAGGTCGCCGAGGATGGATTTGCGTCGATATTTTGGGAACAAGCGGCGAGGCTGGGGAGCGGAATTTCGGCCTGAGGCACCGCAAGTCCGCAACCGTGCCGGCTATGAACGCTCCAAACAGACAGGACGATGAAAAAGGAGTGGGAGAAAGGTTCGGAAGGTAGGTATCGCGGACTGTGTAATGCTACAGGAGGCTGAAGAAAACATCAAGCGGATTTGTCGACAAAACACGCAATGAAGCACCGCCGCCCGCCACAAGAAAAAGTGACGCCGAGCTGCGATCACAACTTGAATCAGCCGAGCAGGGCGGTGGCAGGCCAGCAGAGTGGAGCCATTTGCTGGTGAGCGAGTCATTGGTGTTGGCGCAGCACGGAGCCAGGCATGAGAACCATGCACTGGGCACTGGCTGTAAGTAGTGGGGTGTACTGGTGCCGGCACCTGCGGACACCTGTCATTCCTGTCCAAGTCGGACTTGTACCAAGGCCTGAGACACCACGGTGCGACGGATGTGTGGTGGTGTGAGAGGATACATTTCTCTCCATGAGTTGTTTCTCTCCAACCCCTTTCATATCGACCGAGGTTCTCTTTGGGGTGGAGGCAGCGGCTGACTGCGGTGTGATATCGGCTCCCTTGCATTGCGGCATCATTGGCCATGGCGTGTCCCCGTTGTCTGCTGCTGCTGACGGCACCCCCATTATGTCGTTCATCATTTACTGACCGCCTCGCAGATTTCATGCCCAAGATGACTGAGCTGCCAATGCCAGGTGCGGGGCAGCGGTTGGCTGGCCAAATGGTCGTCCTCAGCGGGCCATGCCTTGCCGCCATCCCACCGGGCCCCTGTGCCCCGTCGTGCCCCCTTTGGCTATCCACAAATCCTGACGCGAGTGGCGGCCAAACCGCGGTTGCTCGGCGACAGGATCGTGGGGGGCTGACGCAGCAACAAGCGCCAATTCGTCCTGGCTAGGCAGACGGTGCCGCCATTTGCTTCCTGAGGATGGCCTTGCCAGCGCATCATCCGGCCCTGCGAATCGCTGCCGGTGATACATCTGGCACGATGGGCCTGGTGGCGGCAGGAGCAGTCGCGGTCGTCGTCCCGGGCATCTTTCGCCGCTTCAGTCCAGGTCCTACCAGGCGTGCTCGACGTGATAAAGGAAGGGCATTTGTGAGTCTCGTCCACGCGGGGAGGCGGACTCCCCAAGCTCTCTGTCATATACCAGCCGGCCGAGCGGGAGACTGTGCTCAAAGGTCCGTTCACTTCTCCCACGTGGTATGACGACCATGACTCCGGAGCGGCCCCTGCGTGTGTGCGGACCACCGACGGTCAAGCGGGAGAATGAAACAAAAAATATCCGGCCGGACGTGGTTGGTTTCATCGGGCCGTGGAGTGCTGCTCAAAGGAATCTCTATATCAAGGGGAGGACGTATCCGGCCTGGTCCGGACGCGGTAAGAATGTCTCACTCTACAGCCTTCCTTGAAAACCTTTCTCCAGCACGTCGATCAGGTCATCAAGCCTTCTGATCGTCATGTCAGTATATTCATGCTCTGCCAAATCCTCATTCTCATCGTTGACCAACAGCACCGTGGCAGCGCCGGCCCGGTGTCCGGCCTCCATGTCATCGATGCTATCTCCCACCATGATGAGGCCGGAGCCCAGGTATTGTCGAGCTAATTCCAGAGGGTCACGGTCGCGAACCAGGCCGTCCCGCTCGACCTGGCCATCGATCGGGTCGTGGTGAAGGCCCCAGTTCTGCGCGATGGCCCACAACCCCTCAGGACTGGGCTTGGGGCGCACTCCCTCGGTCTCGCGAGTGATGATCGGCTCAAAGACCTCGCCTGGAAGGTGATTGCTCAGGAGATGGTGGACCGGACCGGGAAAATTGCGCGTACACAACGCCTTCCGCACGCCCTTGTGAGTCAGGTAAGACATGAGCTCCTTCAACCCGGGCTGTGGACGTTGCGAAGTCATGGCGTGTCGCTCGATGGCCCGAATCTTGGCGAATGCTCTGGCCTGCGGAGAGGCTGGTGGTGAATGAGGAACGGATCCCGAGTGCGAGAGCGTCTCTATGTCGGAACGCGGGGGGCCGGGGTCGTTGACGGTTGATCGAGACCGGCTGTCGGTGGTGGTAGCGGTGCCGCTGCTGGCGCCCGACGGACTATCCGGCACATTCGACAAGGAATGGACGTGGTCGAGGATATCGATGGACTTGGGAATGCCCAGCGCGGCTCGCATCTCCCGGAACATATAGTTCTGAGGCAGACTACCACGGTCCAAATTATCAGCTACCGAGTCCATACACAAAAACTCGGCCATCAGACCGTCCTTTCCAGCGAAAGGACAAGCGCATAGAGTCACGGCACGGGTCGTCGGGATGATTCTGCGGCATTGGAAAGAAGGGTGGGAACTGGAGCCAGCACGGGACGTGATGGTTTCCTTGCTCGTGTCATGGATTGTCAGGGTCAAACCCACCATAACGTGCCGTCGACATCAAACACGATACCCTTCAGGGTCTGTGCATCATGTGGATTCGACCTCGATGGGTCCAATGGCGCAAAACGCCGTGGTCGTCTTGTCCGGTCACCGTGACCGGCTCTGGTCAAGGTCGACCGTGACCGCCCCTTTGATGACCCCATCCGCTGAAGTGCTCGTGTATAGGCATAGACAGAGGCAGAGGCAGAGGCATACGTGGCGATCGGGCTTCCAAAGAAATTCAAGCGCGTGGCTGCCAGTTTGGCGGACATGTACGGTGATGAAAAAGTTGTATCGAGGTTGGCCCAATAGACAAGTCAACGGCACCGCTAATCATAATCCCCTCGCCCAAGAAAAAGTTTCGAAGCTAAGTCGACCCACAATCTACCAGGCCGAATGGACAGCAACAACCTCTGCCAGATCCTCAGCTGATAATACCACATACGTGGGCTGGGCGGAATGGTGAAACGCGCAGCAGCGCCATTCTCATCGTCCATCAAAACCGCTCCGAAGATACAGCCAAAATCGGGCATCCACACATTGCAGAGTCTGACATTAGACAGAACGAGACACGGATTCAATACGACACCTGTCCACGTGGTCACACCCACCAAATATATAACGCGGTAACCAGCGCCGGTACGTGCCTTGTGGTCAAATATTCCTCATAACAAGTGGTACCTCGTCCATTTGATCCTCTCACTCGGCCTTTTTGCCCCAACTTCTGTCCGCATACCGCCGCCATGATCACCGGGATCTCTCACGTCAATCTGACGGTCCCGCCCGGAACGCTGGGTGATGCGAATGCATTCTATGGAGAGACACTCGGCTTCCACCCTGTCCCGCCGCCCGAGTTGCAAAAGGGCAAGTTGGCATGGTAAGTGTGAAAAGGGCACTCAGCGCAAAGCAATGCAAAGCTGGCCCGCTTGCTCGCTGCTGTGCTCTCGTAGCGTCCCCTCCCCTAGACATCCAAAGGATCATTCACTGACTCACTCAAACTTACACATCTCCTCTTCTACAAATTCAATCCTCATAGCATCAATATAGCTCTAGCTAACCACGCTCCTCCCTTCTTTCCCCGCCGTTTCCGACCAACAATGACACAGGTTCGATATCACACCCAACGGCCAACAGATCCACATCGCCTTCGGTTACAACGAGCCCGAGTCTGCGCGCCACCCCTGCTTCAAGCTGACCTCTGCGGAAGACCTGCTCGAGCTGCAGCACCGCATCTGGGACCACCACGTCCGAGGCGACTCGTCAGCGCCCAAGGCGGCGGATAAGCCGGGTGAGGTGAATTCAGGTTAGTCCCGTCTGTTTGAGTTCGCTGGTGGATGGAAAGACCTCTGCCTCTTCTTGGGATTTGGTGAAGGCAACGAGGGCGGTCGTCGCCGACGGCAAGATTGATTGACGACTGACGACTGACGAGCCTCCCAAGTCCCCGGTTTTCCCAAGAGATTCTTTGCGCGCGACTATGCCGGGAATAGGCTGGAGTTTAGCTTGTAGGAGTGGTGTCTGGCGTGTCAAGAGCTGAATGCGGACGACTGTCATTGGTGCTCACTGTGTATCCCCTTCATGTCAAAAATGTGCCGTCTTCTATCAGGTCAAACGCCCCGGCCCATGCCGGCTCCCTGGGGTATATGGATGCTACTAATACACATGTCCTCTCCACGCAGAATGCGATATACCCGTGCACGCCCATGACCCAGCGTCTCCGGATGAATCCAACGCACCGATCATTGTGATGACGTTTTATTCTCTTTCATCGCCGTCTCCGTCTCTCCTCTTCTTCGGCCGCCTCTTGTGCCTCGCGCTCTGCCCGCTCTTCTTCGTCCTCCACGGGCCCGGTAAAGAACTCGTGCTGTAGTGCCTCTTTGGCGCTCAGTCGTTTGGTCGGATCGAGCTCGAGCAGCCCTTGCAGGAAGGCGACGGCTTGACTCTCCCCAGCGCGGAGCGTGTCGTTCTCCTTTTCTCGGCAGCTCGCCCAGATGACAATTTTCTCCAGCGTGAAGCCGCGCTCTCCGATGGTCTCGATGTTGGTCTCAAAAAGTTGACCGTGCATCGCGGCAACGGCCTGCATCCTCTTCCTCCCGAATATGGAGGCCATCTCGATCATGGCATCAACGTCGTCGGCACTGTTGAAGAAGGGGAATCGGCGGGCCAGAAGCGTCAATAGAATGACACCGGCAGACCAGATGTCAATTTTGGTCGTTTGACATGTGCATTTCAGCAGCACCTCGGGCGCACGAAACCCTCTCGTCCCCGCTCGGTTGGCTCGCCGGGACTGACGCGTGTCGGACTTGGGGTACCCTCTGGACAACAAGTCGGGTTGCATTTGGAGGACTTGCACTGCATAGGAATGGAGAAATCGTTCTTTGCGGCTTTCCTTGCGTTCTTGACAGAGACACGGTTGCCAATCCGTGCCCTGCCTCTCCGCTAAACCAAAGTCGACGAGGACGCCCTGTCTCCGGGAGTGATCGTAGAGGAAGTTGGTCGGTTTGATGTCTCGATGCAGGATGCCTGCCTTGTGGACGTGTGCGAGAGCACTGAAGAGGCTTCGAAAATAGTGGCGCATATCATTGATGAGGAATTCGCGGTAGTAGAGCCGGAAGTCCAGGTGTCGAAAATACGGCAGCACCGCCACGACCTGGTCGAGGTGTCTAAATGCCGTCAGGAGAGGACATATGTACGGACAGCCCCGCAACTCGTGCAACAGTTCCAGCTCATTCAAGATACGATGTGGTGAGGATGTGACATAGATCTTCTTCAAAGCAACAAAATGTGGTCTCCGCCGCTGTTTGGGCGGAGTCATGACTCGACCATCCTTGGAACGTGGTGCATCCGCGTGATGACCCTCATCGGCGTCGTCGTCGGTGTCCTGCTGGTTGTCGCCATCGCGCTGATGGAGCTGCTCAGCTTTGTACACGGTAGAAAAGGTGCCTGCACGCTGTGAGCGTGGCTGCCACAGATGGTGGACGAGCAAAATTACCTTCGCCAATGCGATTGATCAGACGGTACTGTTGGGAAATGCCCTTGAAGTCCTCTTCCAATTTGCGCATGTCCTCCATGACCGTCTCGTCGACCTCGTCCTCGCTGTCTGAGGTCTCGGACGTCAGCGATTCACTGGCTGACTCCTCCTCTTCCTCCGCAGAGACCGGCTGGGTATGGGGGTGGTCGACGATCATCTTCCTGGCGGCGACGTCGTCATCTTCGTGAATGACGATATCATGGTGACCCATCTCGGGGTCTGCGCCTGTTGCCCAGGAATGTCACACCTTTGCCTCGCGACGGGCCGCCGCACCTGTCTGAGACGTTGTCCGCGTTGTCTTTGTCTCTGCTCTGGTTCTCTTGATCAGCACAACATGGTCACGTCTTCCGCGGCCTTGAAAGTCTTCAATTCAGCCTGTTTTGACTTCCGGCCACAAGGACACCAACAGCATCTTCACTAATTTCATGGCCGATGTTTAGGTGTGGGGCTGCCCAAACAGGCAAAACGTCAACACGTCCCACGTCGCGGCGACCACATTCCTGGCCACGCGTGCGCGGGTGAGTTCATATCAGAGAATTTCGGTCAGTTTTGTGTCGAAACGGTTGTCATCCTTCTGCTTTGGTTGCTGGGCCTTTGAGAGACGAGCTCACCGCCATCTGTGCGACTACCGGTCGCTTTCGGGCGATTCATGACAACACGACCATCCACGCTGCAGCGACATGGACGACCGTATAGTAGACTTCGACATAAATGAGTCGCTGAAGCTCTATCTCAGTGACGTGAGCACAGTGCCGACACCGGAAGCGAACTCTGAATTAGCCGACTGCGAAAGCGATCCCAACAGCCTCACTCCAGACATCGTCAACGGTGCATTGGACCCGGTCGTGGACTTGGTGGCGGAAAATCCAGATGGACTGATGCAAAGTTCTGTGTTTGATACCATCCAGTTTTTATTAAAGTGCGCTTCCATCTCTCGATTTCATCCGCCCCCATGAATTGGAACGCTGACCTCTTTCACTCCTCAGACACTCCTCTGTGTTGCCCGGTCCAACCCTGACCAAGATACTCGACCTCGTCGTCTCTGGCCTCTCGAGTTCGGCAGATGGCGCCAACCACGATGTTGAAAACGATGAACAGGAATCGCTTCATCATCATCAACAGCTCCTCGAAATGTATGGCTTTCTCCTTCAGTGGACCATCTCAGCGGTGGAAACAAAAGCTGCCGAGAAGGCCACGGCAACGGCGCCCGCCCGGAGAGGAGCAAAAGGAGCAAAGGCCACCAAATCGGCCAAAGATGGAGTATGGGACTCAACCCACCAGATACAAGCCGCGATGGACGTGATGTGCAGAGTGATGAAACTCAAGCTGAATCGCATTTTCCCCACGACTTCCGACCGCGACACATTTGTCAATCTCTTTACTCGATCAATCTACCTCATCATGGAAAGCGAGTCCAGGATCAAGATCACCGCCGTGCGGATGTTCTGCTTCAAAGTGCTCTGTGTGGCCGTGAAGCATCATGGTCACGCCCTGGGAGCACAGACATCCATTGTGCAGAACTTGACTTATTTCGAGCATTTGGCCGAGCCCATGGCCGAGTTTCTGCACATTCTGTCCGAGCAGTACGATTACCCTCAGCTGTCATCGGAGATCATGAGAGAGCTGGCGGCCAAAGATTTCAGTCCGAATGACGCCAAGGGGCCCAAGTCGGTCTCCGCGTTCATCGTCAAGCTCTCGGAATTACAGCCCCGGCTGGTGAGCAAAGAGATGGGCCTTCTCGCAAAGTTCCTCGACAGCGAAGCCTACACCCTGAGATGTGCCGTCATCGAGGTTTGCGGGAATCTGCTCGCCGATCTGAGCAAACAAGGCGAGAGGACGGAGACGACCAAAATTCAAATCAACGCCTTTTTCGACACGCTGGAGCAGAGATTCCTCGACACCAACCCTTATTGCCGCTGTCGTGCCATGCAGGTCTTTATGAAAATCTGCGAGCTGGAGCAGAAATTCCCCAAGCGCCGGCAACATGCCACCGAGCTCGCCATGCAGAGTCTCCAGGACAAGAGCAGCAACGTTCGTCGAAATGCCACCAAACTTCTCGGAAAGCTCGTGTCATCACACCCCTTTAGCGTGATGCACGGTGGAGAGCTGTCTCAGAAAGTATGGACCGAAAGATTGGATGCCGTCGAGGCACAGTTGGACGCGTTGAAGCCGCCACCCGACACCGGGACGGCCAGCGGCCAGGAGAAGGTTGACGAGGAATTGCTTGATGACGCCACGCAGATAGACGACGATGCGCCCCCGCAGATCTCGGAAGAAGAGAAGATGGCCGCAATCACGAAAGCGCAGGAAGAGGCAGCAACGTCTGAAATGCTGAACAAGCTTCAACTGACCCGAAAATACTATTTAGAGGCCTTGCGCTTTATCGAGATTGTCCACGAAGCGGCGGACATTGCATGTCAACTTCTGTCGGCTCGGAACAAGAGCGAAGTCATTGAGGCCATGGACTTCTTTGTCATTATCGACGCCTACAAAGTGGAAACGGCGCGCAAAGGGATCCGACGAATGCTCCGCTTGATCTGGACCAAGGGCAACAGTGACGAAGGCAAAGGCGTGCAGACTCACCTCATTGATTGCTATAAAGGCTTGTTTTTCGACGCTCCGGAGACATTCAACCCGAATGATGCGGCCAACTTCATCGCACGAAACATGATTAGTCTGACCTTTGGCTCCACGCCAGCGGAACTGACCTCGCTGGAACAGTTGTTGAGCACGATGGCCAAGGCTGGACATATCTCTGAGCTCGTCATCGCCAAGTTGTGGCAAGTGTACGGAGTCCAGAGAGAGATTTCCAAAGCGCAGCGAAGAGGGGCCATCATCGTGCTCGGAATGATCGCGCTGGCCGATCCGGACATCGTGGTCAAGGAGATGGACACCATGCTTCGAGTCGGCCTTGGGCCCGTGGGGGGCGCCGACTTGATTTTGGCCAAGTTCACCTGTGTGGCACTCCGGCGCATGATCCCCGCCGGCAAAAAGATCCAGGAGAAGTCATCCTCCAGCGGGATATCCAAGATGCCCAACGACCATCCGGTGTTGCGCTCGCTGGCCTCGATATTGCTCACCTCATCCGCCAGCAAGGACTGGTACGGCATGGCCGAGCAGGCGATTGGAGCAATCTACGTCCTTTCCGACCATCCGGATATCCTCTGTTCCGAAATGGTGAGGCAAAAGACGAAACTGGTATTCCAACGGGCCCAACACCGATCGTCCATCTCGAGGCCTTCTTCTCCCGAACCTGATGCCATGGATGTTGATGAACCAGAGCAGTCCGTAGAACAACCACCGCCCCCTGAAGAAAAGGCGGAGCAACAGCAAACAAAGGAGAAAGCCGCCGTCGCTTTGTCACAACTTTTGTTCGCCGTTGGCCACATCGCCATCAAGCAGATTGTGCATCTCGAATTGTGCGAGCTCGACTTCAAGCGGCGAAAACATGAGCAGGAAAAGAGCAGGCCCGTGTCGGAACCATCCCCGGACAAATCTGCTTCCCATCCCACCTCGGCGAGAAGGAAGAAGACGGCTGCGGAGGAGGTGCTGGCCGAGAAACAGAAAGAGGGCGACGGCGCCGAAAGGGACGAACTCGACCTCATCGGTGGCACGACCGAAGACGACTTTACCGAGGCGATCGCCCACATCCGAGAACGAGAGCTTCTCTACGGACCCAACTCGTTGCTCGCGAATTTCGGCCCGTTGGTGACGGAAATCTGTGCCAACAACACGGCATACAAAGACCGAAGTCTTCAAGCGCAAGCGACTCTGTGCTTGGCCAAGCTCATGTGTGTCAGCGGTGAATATTGTGAGAAGAATCTCCCACTTCTCATCACGATTCTGGAACGATCCGAAGACCCGATCGTCCGCTCCAACGCGGTGATTGCTTTGGGCGACATGGCAGTCTGTTTCAATCATCTCATCGACGAAAACACCGACTTCTTGTACCGACGTCTCAACGATGCGGACGAGAGCGTCAAGCGGACCTGCTTGATGACGTTGACCTTTCTCATCCTGGCAGGCCAAGTCAAAGTCAAGGGCCAGCTCGGCGAAATGGCAAAATGTCTCGAGGATGGCGACCGGAGGATTGCCGACTTGGCCCGGATGTTCTTTACTGAGCTGGCCACCAAGGACAACGCAGTATACAATCAGTTTGTGGACATGTTCAGCGTCTTGACTCGCCTAGGTCCACTCGAAGGTGGCGTCATGGAAGAAGAAGCGCTCCGAAGAATACTGAAATTCTTGTGTGGGTTCATCGAAAAGGTATGTGTCCTATTTTATGCTGGACTCGTGACTACTTTTATCACCTTGACCGACGGGGGAAGATGAGGACAATCTTTTCATTTGACGGGCAGAGGCACGATCTTGTTCCTGTGATGACTGACTTCTCGTAGGACAAGCATGCGAAGAACCTGGCCGACAAACTTGCTGCTCGACTTGGGCGATGCGAGAATGAGCGGCAGTGGAACGACACCGCGTATGCACTGTCATTGCTGCAGCATAAGAACGATGGAATCCACAAGAAGATCCAAGAAGGCTATCGGGTGGTTGAGGCAACTGCTTGAGCACCTGCATGTGTGAAATGCCGGGGCAAGAAGCGCAGGCTTTTCAATGCATGTTCCACGTATGCTTATGGATGATGTTCCAACCTGCCGCAAAGCTCCTATGTGACGTGTTGATGTGGTGATGTATCAGCTTCACAACGGAAGCCCGGTCGAGAGTCAGAAATGAGGCAAATGAGTTGAACTGATTGAATGTGGTCGTGTCATTCGGGATATCGCAATGGCGTGCAGGTTCAAGAGAACCACAGAGAAAATTTACTCCACCCGGCAGGAAATCAATCAGTATATATACGTAAACTCATCGTTCATGCGATCGGACAGGTCCAAGAAGGCATTATCGCCCAATCTCTGGCCTTCCTCAGGGCTGTTGTCGACCTCCATGCCGACATAGTGGTCCTCCATCGAGTGGTCCTTGATGACGGCCCTTTTTCCATTCCGGACGCGTTTCCGCTGCTGCAGCTTGTTCAAGAAGATCAGGTTGGCCAGCTGGATGAGCACGACGGCGATGAGGGTGACAAAGATGGAGAGGACCTTGCGCAGACCCGGGTGATAGGCGGGCGCGTCTTTCTTCGTGAACAGGAGAGGGCCCACAATGTTCCCCGCGCTAGAGCCGGCGTTGTACAGCGACATGATGATGGACTTTTTGGTGCTGCCGCCGGTGTTACCGACGATCCATGACACGATCAGCGGGTTGCCGCCGAACAGAAAGGCGAGCAGGTAGTAGGCGACGAGGAGAGGCGCCGTTTCCGACCGGGTGCGTGGGAGGCAATAGAGGACCACGAGCCCCGCGATGACTGGTAGGATCGAGACGGCCAACACGACGGATTTGAGTTTGGCCTTTTGCGCGGCGTATGAGGCCAGCAAGATCACGATCAGCTGCATGGCGCCGAACGGTATGTTGAGGAGTGAGGTCTTGTACTTATCAAAGCCCACGCCGGAAAGGATCAGCGGGCCGAATGTGTTGGTGACGGATGCGCCGACGTTGAGCAGGAGCGACATTCCGATCCAGAGGTATGTCTTGGGCTCCAGGGCGGTTTCCAGGACGTGAGACCATTTGAACTCGCGCGAGCCCGTCCCGGTCTGGTTGGCACGGAGTCGTTCGATGGCCTGCGCCTTTTCGTGCTCGGTCAAGAAGCGTGCCGACGGGATGTCGTTGTCGAGGAGCCAATACACCACGGGCGCCGAAACAATGGTGACCAGTCCGACGAACAGGAAAATGCTATGTAATTTCAGGTTAGACCATCTCCAGCTGCTCCTGAGCAAGAGCCGTGCTTACATCTGCCATGACTTCAGCGTGTCGGAGGGAATGTGTCCCAACCCGTAAGAGAGCGCGGCGGCGATGATGGTGGCTGCTCCGTTGGTGCCATACCACGCTGCGACACGGATCGGCTGCTCAGCGCGACGGTACCACTGGCTGGTGATGACGCTGAACAAGGGCAGACAGCCAGCCTCAAAGAGGCCGAGGAAGAAGCGGGTGGCGAGGAGGGAGCGGTAGTTATGGCAGGCAGCCATGCTCGCTTGAGCAATGCCCCAGCCCAAACAGAGCGTCGGCATCAAAATGCGATGGGGCACTTTGACGATCAAAACTGAAGAAAACGGCTGCCACGCCAGTTGCGCGATGGGCGCGATGCTGCCGACGAGGGAATATTCGTTGCCACTGAGGCCGGTATCCTCCTGCAAGCCAAAGATGGCACCATATCCCAGCACTGATTTATCCAAAATCTGTGGACGGCATGTATCAGCATGAGAATGGAGTCTGGTTTGGAACAGAAGCCCGCATGTACCTGGAGGAAATAAACCCAAACCAGAACGGTCAGAATGACTTTGTCGGTCTTGCGACGAATCCGTTTGTTCTTTGCCATGAATCAGCCTTCTAGACGGGGACCAAGCAAGGAGAGATGGAAACAGACATCCTCCTCGGTCAACTCGACACGGTCATCGCCCACGATGGCCAAGGCTCGGTCCCCATGTTTGACTGAGGCTGTGTGATCGTCGTGGTGGGTGTGACGGGCTTCCTCGACGTCCTCGTCATGAACCATGTGGAGAGTCTTCTCGGGATCAACTGAGGTCATTGTCGCGGAATCTGGTCCTTGATGGTCGGCATATGCTGCGTCCTGAGCAGAAGCTGGAAGTCTAACAGATATATGTAGACGGCGACGGCAATAGCTAGAACAGTCGCGAGTGTGAGCCAAGTGCCATCGCAGGCGTGGGGTGAGCTGAATAGCTCGCGAGAGGAGCAGTAACCGACAGTGCGGAGGTGTGGCAAGGGTAGTGGAGAGGAAGGGTGGCAGGTTCACCACCAGCTTGGCCACTTGAGATCGGCGAACCCCACAGTGGCATTCCGGCAATGCTGACTACACATGAATCGGCGACTGAAAAGCCCAATTAGAATGAGGGATGAGTTGTTTGGAATTGGAAACTGGGATCTCAACCCTTGTAGGGGTCATCGCTGGGGTTATTCCACAAAGCTGCCCCCACACCCCGCCTTTGCTGAAGCTCGACATGCTCTTCTAGAACCCAAAACCCCCAATCGAAGGATCTGCAAAAAAACGGGCCGGTCTAGAACCGGACACTCTCTGCAGCCATCAGGAACAAGCGTCTGGGTCGCCGGATGTCCGATACGGGGACAGGAAACTTTCCGCGGTCTAACATCCCTGCGCCGGTGGCGGAAAAATAACCGGTGGCGGAAAAGCGACGCTTTTGAAGCTCGCAGTATCTGCATTCTTTGAGAAATTTGGATGCTCTCATAAAAACATTTTTTTCCAGCAAATTTTCTTTCATTTGGAATTTTTTCGCCAGCGAAATCGTGTTTGGTTAGGTGGTGCTCGCTCGCCGCGTATTAGGCATGATTCGACGCCGCGCCTAAAATTTCTCATCACAACACCACTGTAGCCGAAATAATTCCTTTCGATCCAGAAAAATGAAGAAGCCGAGATCCTGAACGCCCCTGATGCTCGCAAATCACCATAGATAATGCTGGGAGGTTCCAAACTGGCACAATGGCCCTCGACCGCTTTTCGAGTCGTCACGCCTTTGATATGAGCTAACCGTAGACGGTTAGCGCATGTGTTCTGCTTAGTAACTCATTCTCGCGCCGAGTCATTTTGCTCTTGGCATGTTTGACAAGCAATTGCGTCCCATTTTTTCCCCCCTGGAAGGGGGGGCATATTTCTGGATATTTTTGGCAGACCAACCGCTTCCTACGAAACGAAAAGCGAACGCACACTTCCCCGGTGGCGGAATGCGTCACGAAGCCGTTCATCCCAAAAGTGGCTTTGGACTGGCCTCGCAGTAGAAGTGGACCCGCCCCTCGTCAAGCACATCACGTTCACGAAGGTGAAAGCCACCGCAGACGATGTTCTCGTAATCCTCCGCACCTTGTACGAACGTGCTGCCGATCTAGGAATTGATGCCAAAACTCGAATCTCATTCCACGCCAACGTACTTCTAGCAGCGGAGGGCGGATTCAGGCCAGGAACTCTCGGCAATTACTTGAGAATATGTATAAGGAAACTGGCCGAATCTAGAAATGTCTTGGGTAGAACTACCTTCACATCAAAGCTGGTAGAGGAGAACTGCTGGTGGTTAAGGTTATGCTTCCTAGTGGAGACATTAAATCTATCATCGATACCTGGTTATGCATGGAATGAAATAGCAGAAAGTCGCGACAATCTCGTGGTGAAAAGCGCTGCAAATGGTAAAACAGATCTATAATACCTCTACCTCAACATGAAATGTTATAGCTTCACAGCAAAACGCTCCCTAAGCCACCCTCCGTAACGATAGAAGAAGAGTGGCACTGGAAGAAAAGCCAGGCCTATAAAACCTAGGACGCTATTCCCCCACCCAAGTCCTAGGTCTGCATACAAAGACGGCCCTGCCAATGGAATGAAAGCTGCAAAAAGAAGTCGGAGAATCACGTTCGCAGCCAACGCAGAGGCGGCAGCCTCAGGGCCAAAAGCATCCACCATGTAGAGCTGAGTTGGCATCATGACCCAGAGAAAGCCGAATCCAAAGAAGGAGGTGCCGATGATGGGCACGATCCAATGAGTCTGCTTCTCGGCTGCCCAGCCATACCAGAAGATGCCGACGGGCACGGCGGGCATGACCCACATCATGGGCTTCAGGCGTCCTTCAGGTTTGGGCGAATCTCCAAGTGCCGTTTGCAGCTTGTCGCTCACGGTGGCAAAGGCTCCGAGAGAGACGGCCATTCCAATTCCAACGCCGAGATATGACAAGCCAGAAACGCCGGCGGAGAAGTGGTATTGTTCCTCAAAGACCGTGGGAAACGTGGTGAACAGCATAAAGAGGAGGCCGAAAACGAACGCGCACAGGAGGGAAAGGAGGAGCACGATTGGCGACAGGATGAGAAGCTTTGTTGGTCGAGTAATAGCGCGGAGGAACAGCTGGCGGGGGGTCAGGCCTCGATCCATCTTCGAAACCAGAGCAGCATTGCCAGTTTCTTTCCGGAGGCGAGCAGCTTTCCATCCTAGCAGCACGGCGGCATTGGTCTCGCGGAGGAAGAAGATTGATATGGTAAATGATACTCCTGCCTAGGTCGAACCGTCAGCGACTCGAGAATAGTAGGGGTTGAGCTCTACTCACTAGGATTATGATGATCCAAAAAGTCCATCGCCAGCCAATTGATTCGGACACAAAGCCACCAATAGTTGGGCCCAAGACCTTGAAGGATCGTCAGTGTCATGACGGTTTGCGTGGGGTAATGCCACCTACTGGTCCCAGAAGTGGTCCCACGAAGAACAGAGACATTACCCTCCCACGCTGAGCTGGCGGGACGACGTCGGCGACGGTTCCTCCGCCAACTGTCAATGGGCCCGAAGAAGCACATCCGGCAAGGAATCGAAAAACGAGAAACATGCCGGTGTTTTTGCCCAGCGCACATCCGATGATGAAGCCAATGTAAGTGACATTGCAGGTGTGGTAGATCACAAGGCGTCCGTACAGTTCGGATAGCGGTGCAATGACCATTGGCCCAACGGCGAAGCCGGCAAGGTAAATGGACACGGTGAGACTGGTAATGGTGGAACTCGTGATATGGAACTCCTTAGCAAGCGCGGCAGCTCCAGGTGCAAACATTGTCGCGGCGAGGTTGCTGTATGTGTATTAGTCAGTACGGGATTTGCTTCGCCAAAGGAGCGCAGGAACTGCCTTACGCAGTGAGCAAGAAAGTGGTGGCGAGGACGACTTGGGTCATGCGTTTCCATGCTGGCCAGTTCCGCGGATTTTGGGGATCGTCTGGCCCATCCCAGTCGACGACATTGTCCTTTGTCTCTTGTTCCATTGCTGTTTGGTCAGGCTCGCTAGATTGTTGGTCATGGTGGCCGTCTTCCGATATGGCCGGCTTCTCATGGGCGGATTCCAAGTCGGCCGCCATGATATGCTGTCGAGGGTGGTGTGACTCTGGGATATTGGCGCGTGTTTGTTCACTGGTGCCAGGCTTTGCTTGCTATATATTTGAAGGCAGGGTAGGCAGCCGGACAACGCCCGGATGGAGAAGGCCGCGTAGAGGAGTCATAGCTATAGTTCTTGGGCAAGGGCTAATTGCGCCAGCGACTAAATCTGCAAAATGGTCCGTAAAATGCGGAGCCAAACTGGAGATTTGCTTAATAGAAGGGGAGCTTGGAGAGCGAGCGGACGCGGAGGGTCGGAGGAGCAGGCATCGTGGGCGGCGCACAGACGGTCGACGCGGAGGGTTGACGCGGACGGTCGGACGGTCGGACGGTCGGACGGTCGTTGCTTTCTCCATTGCCTCTCGGTTTGCGCCGCCAGACAGCTTCTTTCTCTTCTTGAAGTGGCTGTGAAACTGTTTGAGAGCGGACCAGGGGACAATTCCGCTTTGGGCATACCCAGATTGCCGCGTACGAGGTTGAGCTCCGCGAGCGCCTCAATCCAGTCACACCATGGCCGACAATGCTCAACGTCCGCGTCCGGCGCCAAATCGACGCAGAGACAAAGTCCAGCTTTCCTGCGACCCTTGCAGACACCGAAAGTACGTGCTCGATAGCCATCACAAAGTCGTGCACGCTTAACTTTGCCAGGCTGAGGTGCGACCGACAGCACCCATGCGGAGCTTGCTCAAGGCGTGGCCTCACCAACTCCTGCAATTATGCGACGACATCTTCTTCTACGCCCGATGCTCAGCGGTCCGTTGCTCCGCGACAGTCCACCAGCCTCCATGGCAGAATCTCTGAACTGGAGAGCCTTGTCGTGACGCTCATGGAAGGCCAATCACTCCCAAGTCCGCCGGCACCGAAATCGCCGAGACCAAGCTCGCTATCATTCGCAGATGTGTTCCCTGAGATCCGGAGACGAAATCCATCCCAGGATGAAGCTGCATCCCCGGCAGACCCTGGCACCCTAAAGTTGCGCGAGTCTGGAACCAGCTATGTCCAGAGTGCCCATTGGGAGGCCATTCTTACCAAAATCAGAGGACTGAAGGAGGACTTGGTCACTGATAGCAAGGCTCCGCCCGGTTCACACTTGTTCTATGGCCCGAACCGTCATGCAACTCGAGATGAAATACTGGCTGCTGTTCCTCCTCGTCCAGTTGTTGACCGCCTCATGGCCCTTCACTTCGATTCCTACATTATCACTCCGTGTCAGTACATCCAAGCGTTCTTTCCGCTCTCAGAGGCATTGACTGTGTGCTGTAGATCTCATTCATGGCAAGAAGTTTCTCCGAGAGGTGGGTTCTTTCTAACCTGGCCGATTACAAGCCGTCTGACATTTGACCAGTACGAAACCTTCTGGAAAGATCCGTCTGCAACTTCTATCGCTTGGATCGGTCTCATGTTCTCCATGTTATATATTGCTGCGCAGTTGCAGACCTTCACCATTGACTTCACCGACGGACGAGCCGAATCGCTCAAGGCGGAATATCTTACCATGAAGGATGCCTTCCGGGAGAAGGCCGTTCAGTGTCTTATTCTGGCCAGGTATACGACGGGAGGACCATATATCCTGGAAACCCTCATAACGGTCCTTACTGGAGAGTTTATACTCTTGAAAGATGGCGCTACCGATGGCTGGCTTTTGATCAGTATGATACTTCATCTTGCAATGCGCATGGGCTATCACCGGGACCCAGATCACTTTCCCGGAATATCTCCATTCGAGGGTGAGATGCGCAGACGCATCTGGACTACAATCCTTCAATTAGATCTCGTTCTCTCCTTGGAGATGGGTCTTCCTCGAAGTGCCACAGATACGCACATCGATACAAAACAGCCCCGCAATCTGCGCGACTGTGATTTTGAAGAGGACACGACCGAGATGCCTCCGCCGAGGCCAGAAACAGAATGGACGCCGGTGCTCCCTCTCATTGCAAGAGGGCGACTGATATCAGCTCTCGGCTTGATTTGCGACGTCAACGCCGATATTAATCCCCCTTCCTACGACGAGGTCATCAAGGTCGACGCACTTCTTGCAGACGTGCACAATCGTGCTATTCCGCCCGTGCTGCGCTGGGAAACTATGCCACACCCCATCACGGATAGTCCAAACCTTGTGATACAGCGGGTAAGTGTAGAAACGACCTACTACAAATCACGCATCCTCCTGTACCGGAGAGCTTTGATCAGCTACCCAGTTCGACAGTCTCAAGAGCGGGACAGGGAGTCGGTGCGGATTTGTTTAGATTCCGCACTCAAGATTCTATCGTTTCAACAGATGCTTCACGAAGAGTCTCAGCCATTTGGTCGTTTGTCTCAGCTTAGATGGAAGGTCACCCATATTTTCAACCAGGATGTTCTCCTCGCAACGAGCGTGCTCTGTCTCTACCTTCAAGACGTCGATAAATTTGAATTGCCTGAGACTGCAGGACAGACAACGTGGTCGCCTAGGGCTGAAGAGATTCGACAACGACTAACGATCTCGCACAAGATTTGGCTTCAAATGAGTACGGCATCTGCGGAAGCTGGAAAAGTAGCCAAAGCTCTGAGCATCGTCCTTGGAAACACAGAAGCGTCTGCCGAGGACGGTAGCGGGCCCGCTTCTTACGACTTTCTGACGGATTTTGATGCCATACCTTTGAATGGATTTGGCGCAACGTTTAATAATCAATGTGAGAAGCACACTCGGTCATGATGACTGCAACTAACAAAAAGATTTATCAGATTTTCCTTCTGGCTTCTACTCTCCTCTCACGTTTTTTGATAATGTACTGGAAACTGGGGGGACATGAAAATATGATTGTTTTGCTGGGGCTGAAGCACGTAAAGCAGGCCCTTCGAATGGCCCAAATGGCGGACAGTTTTTTCAGTTCAGCTCGCCAGTTTGTTAACTTATATTCGTAGTGCTGCCGTAGTCAATTTGCGCATCGTCGCACACCCCCTTGAGGTTGGAAGCAAAAGGGGTTCGATTGTGATAAAGAGAGACTCGCTCATGCACAGAGATTAATGGGTGAATTCAAAGGACGTTTTAAGGATAGAGAAGAGCTGGAGACTCAGAACCCTCTGCGCGAGAAGTCTGAGGCATGGAAACGTAGATTGGCTGTGATAGGTCTTCACTCTTGAAGTTATAAGATATGGGGACTAAGTGTTGGACGCCCGTATTGTATGAACCTTTAGATCGCTTACCCTAAGCGGATCGACTCTTTGAGGCTTGCGGCGCCGGAACTTGAGTAGATAGTTCTGTAGGTCTTTGAGAAAGCTGATAAACTGCGCTGACTGCAGACCCATATGTCTTTCGGAGATTCATTCACCCCCTGATCACCGTTGAGGTTTTGTCGCGACGGCCACATGGCGGCTGCGACCTATGTGAGGATCAGTAGGTGTGTGTTAGAATAAGTTCCGCTTGACATCTTTGAGACGAGCGCAAATGACGACTTGACGCCATTCAAGTGCATTCTGTGCCATCCAAGCTTCAGTCATCGTCGAGGGGATTAAAGGAAAGAGAGCGGCCAAACAAAGAAAGTCAAGCTTCCGGCACTTCTGCCTGTCTCGTCTTATCCAAGGTACTCCCACTCGGCCGGATCCCTCTCGGGCACCTTGACGCCATCCTTGTCGCGAAAGAAAATCAGACCACCGGGCACGTGGTACAACGGATTGCCTTCACCCTCACCGCTGCGACCGACAGGGCCAACGTCGAAGCCACAGCGGCGGTAAAAGGTCTCCTTGCCGTCGGCGCTGATGACACTGCATGCGACGCCCTCAGCCTTGGCTTGCTGCAGTCCCCAGCGCACGAGGGCACGCCCAAGCCCGGAACCCTGGTAGTCGGGTGCACCGCCAGGGACTCAAGGTACCAGCACTCAGCGCGGGGGCCGGTCCAGATGTGGTCGAGGTAGTGGTATGAGCGCTCGATAATAGACTCCTGTTGCGGATCTGCGGCGCGGTTGGGGCGGAGGAAGTCTAAAAGTCGCGTATAGAGACGGAAAATGGGCTGAACCAGGTTTCCTGGCTCAAGTTAGCTGATTGGGGTCAAGTGCGAAGAAAACAGGCAAAGAAAAGGGTGCAAGGATATTGGTGTCATAGGGAGGAAAATCGAACTCTGTCGTCTGGTCTGTCCGTATCTGTCTTCCTGAGCTGTGTCGGAGACCACGACTGCTAACACGGGATAGACAGGCTCTGGCTTTGAGGGGGCCCGGCCAACAACGAACAGCCGCTGTGCCACATCCTCTACCCAGCCCCCCTTCATCTCAGTATTACGGACAACTCCTTTCGTCAAGAAAACGAGGAATAGAATGGCTCGGTCCGTGTTGCCTTTGTAAAATAGTGACAGGAAAAAAAAAAGGCAGAACTTACGCGGATCCCACCATCTCAAACCCCAACCCGCCATCCAGTTCTGCTCCCTGGTCCCAATGCGACTCCAATGCGCCTGGCCACTCACCACTTCCCTCCCCGTACGCGTGTCCACGCTAGTGGTGACGAGAAACACATGGCTCCAGTCCCACCAATCAGTTTGGATGCGGCGTAGCCAGTAGAGGTCGCTGTCGCGCGGGTACTGCTCGCGAAGAGGATGGATGAGCTTGCCAAAGAGCACATCGTCCCAGAATGCAGCGCCGCAGACGCGCGCAATGGTGGACTGCTCAGAGAACAGCGCCCGGCGCACATGGATCGGGCACGGTGGTTGTGTCGTTGTCGTGCCGGTGAGCGCTAGCCCAGGGGTGGGTGCTGATGCTGACATGGAGCACTGTATTGCAATGGGGCCCGTAAGTCCGTTTCCGGACGATGCTCCAAAGGGTCTTCTCTGAGCCGAAATCACGGACTGAATGAATTGCCCCTTTGATGGTTGTTATGTCTCGTTGCTTGGTTCAGTGTGGACGGACTTGGTGCAGTTCGCAAGATCTTCTACAGCAAATTCTGTTGAACCTCTGTATCAGCAGCTCCTGCCTCTTCGCCGGGCACTTGATAAGATGCACATATATGCAGAAATAGTTAGACCAGCCTACCCACGCTAGTAGGCTGAGCAAAAGTAGAGCAGCTGGCGCCAAAACCCCTTTCAAGGGTTAATTTGACTAGTGCTGATTTGGGATAGCGTTCGCTCATTCAGAGACGTCCCCAATACACACCCTTGACCATCAGAAGTCCCCGAAGGACAACAGACCTGTAGCAAATAAAGAGCCGAGACTGTCTGTCGAAATGAAGGTCGGCGAGAGCGGTACGCGGTGCATGTCAGATGTACCACGACGATCAATCGAAACCTGACGACGACTTCGCATACCAAGAATCCAGACTCCCACCTAGTCCTCATTTTCTCTACGCCCAGCCCGACATTGTGAGACCAGCGGTCCTTTACCAAAGAAAAAACACTTCCTATTCACCAGGCACCCAGTTTTACCGGCAGATCTGGTCTTCAGACCTGCCATTGCTCCCTTCTCGACAGCCCGTGACATATCTCATAACATATGTGAACAGTGGCGATCCCAACCACAAGAGTGACTGACTGAGTGTGGCGCTTATTGTGGGTCGTTTTCGTAATGGACCTGCCATTCCACCTCTTTTCGGATGATATGTTCTTGACTTCCCAAGCTGTTGATCGATTCTTCATCTCTTGTGTTCCTCTTCTTGCTATACTGGGGCTGCATCTGCACAGGCAGAGAACCCCGTTCCTCGGTGTCATGATACGATCTGTTCCCAGACCGGTTGCCGGGTCTGGACTTCAAGGTCCCATTGCCCTTGACAGAACCCAGCTCGTACCTGTCGGTGCGACCGTAGGTCCTCTGCGAGCCGTATGCTTGTGTGGTGTACGGGTCGAGCTGGATTCCGAAGCCACTGCTGAAGCTTTTGACAAAGGCCTTGAGGCTCGGAATGGTGGCAGAAATAAGAGACCAACAGAGTTGAACCTGACGGAGCACGACGACGGGTACCAGGGCCAGTCCCGGGTTGGTCGAGTGCCGGTATACAGCGATGTAGTGGAGGTGGACGATCGACAGGGCTGCGACCCTGGGATGGTGTCAGCCGACAACGGTTTCCAGTATCATGGTTTTTTCACCCACACGAGGCGGAATGCAAAGGCCAGCACGACCTGAAACTTGAGCTCGACGGCAAGGCGGACGGGCCAGACGATGCAAACACAAAACAGCACCAGCACTCCTTCGGTGGCCACGTCAAATGCGGTGATCAACCTCCATCGCAACAACTAGTCACGAGTTAGCCAAAGGGAACGAGAAGAGTCGGAGAGGAATCCACCTGATTGGAACATTGGGCTGCTGAGCCCGCTCGAATAAAGTGAGATGCGGAACAGTCGACCGAAAGTGCGATGATGGAGAGGACTCCCCACAAGGCGATACTGATCAAGATGGTGATGCAGAGCCACCACAGAAGCGCTGGAGACCGAGTATGGGTGGATGCCGTGGGGCTGTTCAAGTTGAACAGTCTCATCATCAAGCAAAGTGTAGCGGCCTTGGCCAAGGTAGATGAGGTGATGAAGAGAATCTGCCCGGAAAAGGTGGCCTGGAAGACGCTCATTAATTCATTATTCACGGGGAGGGAGCCGGATGAGCCGACTACCAACATACCTGACTGGATTCCGAGACGTCGCTTGCAAGAAGCAGGTCCTGCGTCTGCCCCAGGCCATGCTTCAAAGCCACGATCACGGCGATGACCTCGCCGACTTGGGTCACCTGTCGGGCACATGAGCATTGTATCATCACCAACGGTTGCAGTCCACACGTACCGTGGCGGCGATGGCCAGACAGTCGTCCACCAAGATATTCCTCCACCTCAAATGGCCTCTCACTCCCAGGGTGAGCACGGCATACACCAGAGTCAGGAGTGAGGCAATCCAGATGGATCCAGCATGGTTATCTGGGGTGATTGCGGAGAACCGGTTCTCGCCGTCGATGGACGACATGATTTCTTGTCGCCCGTGCAAGGTCCAAGGCGACAGAGGTGGCAGGTGTAGCTACTAGACACGACCAGACAGCGCTGACAGGGAAATATCTATCGCCCTCTCCGTGCCGATGTTGTAGATCATCTCCTGAACCCGTCGCCGATACAGGTACGGGGAGCTGTTGGTCGTCCTTCGGGCTTAGTTTCAACGCTCTGTACACCTTCGGCTCAGGCACGCTGACGTATGTGCAGACGCGGAAAGCCCTGCGAAAGATGCAGCCCCTGGCTTCCGAGGGCAATGACTGGTTTTCCATGGTTTGGGGCCGATGATGACCTTGCCAAGGATGGTCGGTCCTTTGATTGTCTCATGTCCTGAAGTCCCGGCTGAAGCTGCTGTCGAGATTGTCACGGTCGCCAGAGAATTTCCTGTTCCTGGCACGAAGCGCGATAAGAAAGCACCATGGAACTCAGCCCAGGGGAGGTGGCGCAATGCGTCACATCTAGTCGAGCAGAAGAAAGACTGAGGAAGAAGATTTCAGTGGAAGCGCCGATGGGGTGACAGCGCCGATCACTGCCAGATTGTCGCAAGACGCAGCAAGCCGTGGGGCAGTGGGCGGCCTCGTTGGTCCAGCCGCAGATGTCAAGCGAGAGAGGCGTACAAGGCTTGCAAGACTCGCGGTAGATGATAAGACCAGTGAAGCCGGCACAGCATAGCACACAGAGCCCAAAGTATATGGCATAGGGGCCAGTCGAGTGGTAGCGCCTGGATCGATAGCAACTTCTCGAGAGGCTGCGACACCGGTGTATGCGACGTTTTTTGTCGAATGTCCCACAGCACAGCCGTAGCGTGCCGAGAGCATGCATAGCCCCATGTGACGAGCCTGCTGGGCTGAGCCCTCATTCAACCCCCGGTCTCCGAGCTCTGACTTCTGAACCTTTCGGGAGCAAGCCCTGGGGTCCCAGTAAGTGGATGAGGTCAAGCAGACAAGGATACTGTGAAGAAATACCAAGCACGAGCGAATTCTCCTACCTTGTCCCACATCCTCACCCAGGGCGGGCGATTTTCCTACCTTGTCCCACATCCTCGTGCCAGGACCGGCGGATTTTTCCCGCTGCCAGGTCGGTCGGGCCGGGGGCATATCGAAGTCGATCATCAACATCATTCACACCACCCATAGGGCCAAGCTTGATAGACGTTGGATTTGGGCTCGACGGAAGATAAAGGGCCTGGCCGTGGACTATCACAGGAAGAGTTAAAGCGGCCTTCTTAAGCGCCGGGGGGAATCCCCACGCCAGGCCAGGCCAGCCGTCTCCGCCATCGCTCTCCTTGTGCTGCCTGACCGCGCAGCGTCGATCGGTGAACACGTAGTAAGGTGGTGAGAAAATAGACGAGGTGCTGTGCCCGCCAAGCCGATAGTGCCACAAGGAGGCGAGAACAGGCGAGGCCCGGCGACAAAAACGATAGAAATGGAGGTGATCCGACAAGGGTTTTGGTGCACATTTGGGTCAGCAAGGTCGAACAGTCACAGACATGGGACGGCTGATGGTGATTATGGTGATAGAGCCTGCTGCTGCTGCTTCTCTTGCCGTTGTCCGTTGTGAGCACCTCATCCGTCGTTCGGGGCTCTGTGGCCGAAGATGCCTTCCGATCTGCCAGTGTATGTGCCAACCTGCCTTGTTATCATTGGACTTTTGTAGCGCCTGTGACATCCCGCTATCCGAATTTTCTTTTTCTGGTCGCGCTCTTCCTGCTCACACCACGGCCCAAGCGTGTGTCCACATAACCCTGCTCGTTCTGTCTGCACGCGTATCTCGACGGAAAGTTCGGCGCCGATGCTCCCTATCTCCATGAGCTGGCACGGACAAGCAGCTCTAAGCGAAGAGGAATGGAAACGCAAGTTCATTCCCTTCACGGGTGTCGATCTAGGGCCTAGCCGATCACGTCGTGCAAACTGGCACCTGTCTTATCATCCACCCGGTACGCGCTCGCTATGCCTCTGCGCGTGGCGCAGACCAGTTTAATTCCCGTTCGACTTCCAATCTTGCTCATTGGACGAACCTGCGGCCGAGCGTGCACAAGCTCGCCGCCTCGCGTCACATCACCGGCTCCCCGTCTGGCGCCGTCAAACCAGCGGACCTGGGAGACTTGACACAGCTGCGTTCAGGATTGTGTCCAGTGCCTCAGAAGCATGTCGGTGATGGTACCTGGTCTTGCATGCCGCCGACACATGGCAAGCCTGCTGACACCTCCACCAGAGACGCCTTCTCTTGGACGTCTGCTCCAGACGGTTAAGATCTGCATGGGGGGACCACATGGGAGACGCATGGTGTGTCCGCTTTTCGGGTCGGCCTCTGAATTTAGCATTCGCCCTCTTCTGCGAGGATAACAGAGACACGTCCAACTCGCGCAAACCTCTCTTGTCCTTCCCTTCGCTGTGGTCTCGAGAGCTCTTGTGAAAACTCACCACGGACTTGCCCTTTGCGCAACATGGCGGACCTGAAAGAAGATGGAGTCGTGACCAGCCAACTCCCCCTGGATGTCGAGAGCGCTTCGGACGGCCTCCCGCCTGAGAAGAAGGGCACGGTGGATGACCAGCGCGACATGTTTCGCATGGGCAAGCATCAACAGCTGCGGGTATGAGCAACAGAACCATCTTTGATGTGGCATGGCGACCGCGCGCGGACTAACCCATCTCTCTCTTCACACACAGCGAAACTTCCGGTTCGTGTCCATCTTCGGCTTTTCGATGATTCTCATGGCAAGCTGGGAAACCATATTGGGGTTCGTCCATGACACAGATTGACTCGGCCAAAGAAGGCATGCTGATGGGAGCAGGACCGCGATTATCGGACTGATCAACGGTGGTACCGCCGGCTTGATCTGGATGTTCTTCGTCGCGTGGATTGGATTCCTCGCGGTGAACACGTCGATGGCCGAAATGGCCTCCATGTGCGTGTCTCGCTCCGATCCGGCGCGACATGGCCAACGTTACTGATCGCCGTCCACAGGGCGCCGACTTCTGGAGGACAATATCACTGGGTGTCTGAGTTTGCGCCGAGAAAGCATCAGAAATTCATCAGTTTCATCGTCGGTACGTGCCTGGAAGGGCCCACCTCGTCGAGATCTGGGCCACGTGGAGATCTGACTGTGTCATGCAGGCTGGTTCTGCGTCCTGGGCTGGCAGACCGGCGCCGCCAACACCGCCTTCCTGGCGGGTACCCAGATTCAAGGCCTGGCCATTCTCAACTACCCCAACTACGTTCCGGAACGATGGCATGGAACGCTCTTGACCTTTGCCGTGGCCGGATTCTCCGTCTTCTTCAATACCTTTCTGGTCAAGAAGCTGCCTCTCGTCGAAGGCATCGTGCTCATCGTCCACGTCTGCGGTTTCTTCGCCGTGCTCATCACCCTGTGGGTTCTCGGCCCTCGAGGCCAGGCTTCGGAAGTCTTCACGACGTTCAACAACTACGGCGGCTGGAGCAGCAGCGGCGTGTCCACATTATCTGGCCTCCTCGCGGTCATGATTCCCCTGCTGGGTGCCGACGGCGCCGTCCACATGTCCGAGGAGCTTCGCGATGCCAGCAAGGAATTACCCAAGAGCATGATCTGGACCACGCTCGTCAATGGCGCCATGGGCTGGATCATCATCATCACCTTCTGCATGACGCTCGGCAACATGGACGAGGTCATATCCACGCCGACGGGGCAACCATACATCCAAGTCTTCTACAATGCCACCCAGTCGTACGCCGGCGCTTCTGTCCTGTCAGCCGTGGTCATCTTCATGGCCATGTTCTGCAACCTCTCCATCACCGCCACCGCTTCCCGCCAGCTCTGGTCCTTCGCACGTGACCACGGCGTGCCAGGCGACTCTTGGTTTGCACATGTACGTCGACAGCACCCCCTCTTACTGTCAGGTCATGCTCACCCATCACTTAGGTCCGACCGGGCTGGGACGTTCCCGTGAACGCGATCGTCGTCTCTTTTGTCGTCTCTTGTCTTCTCGCTCTCATCAACATCGGCAGCGCCATCGCACTCAACAACATCACGTCCGTCTCGCTCGTCGCCATTCTCTCGTCGTACATTGTCTCCATCGGCTGCATGTTCTGGAAGCGTCTCACCAATCAACAACTGCTCCCCGCCAAGTTCACCTTCAGCAAGCCGGTCGGTCTCTTCCTCAACGGCTTCTCGCTGTGCTTCCTCATCTTCTCCTTCATCTTTGCCTTCTTCCCTGGAAATCCGAACCCGACGCCGGCGCAGATGAACTGGTCAATCTTGATGTACGGCGCCGTTGTCATCTTTGCTTTGCTCCACTACTTTTTCCAGGCCAGACGCATGTACGACGGTCCTGTGGAGTATGTCCGAAAATTGGTTTAGGGATGTATATATTCGAGGCTGGATGCATCTGAGCGCGTCACTCTCACCGGGAAAGCGGGAAAGCTGTAGGGGCCCAGCGGGCCTTGGCGGATTTGTCTCCTGTGATCAACGGTGGCACCTCAAGGTTGCACCTGTCCTGTCTCATACTTAGAGCCTCATTCCTCCTAGCTGACCTCCAAAAAGGCGTTTGAAGCAGAATGATAGAGTGAGACATTCCTGTACGTTCCCACCGAGCCCATGATACATCGACAAAGTGCCAGCAAGTCAGTGGTTGTATGATAACGACGGCAACGTAGGTCTTGTGTGTTTAGCTAGGTCTATACTAGCTGACGAGGAGGAAGCCAGAGACTATGACTTCACTTGAGTAACAATGCCGGACGATATCATTACCTAGAATCGCGTCGCCATCGGGTCTGCTCGCTCTCTCTGCATTCGTTGCACCAGGTCTGGGCTGGGTGTCTTCAAATTTCGGCCACAAAAGCGAGATGTATGTCGATGACCATGTCAAGCGAATAACGCGGTGCTCCTTGTCTCCGACCACTATATGCATTCATCAACGACTAAGGTCACACAGCTCGATGAGCCACCGAGGCGTGAAGCCATAACAGCAGCCGAGAGAGGTGACAATGTCCAGTTCCAGAGTCCTGGCCATTGCTGTCGTGGTTTTGGCAGGTCGGAGCTCACCACCCACCAATGGCCAGATGCTGGAGAAAAATACGTCCTCGGCCAGGCTGCCCCGTGCCAAGACTCCAACTTGCGGGGGAGGCCAACGATTTCCGAAGGTCAAGCAACACCGGGCCGATTCGAGGAAGAGTAAGTATCTCTCCCCTCGTTCATCGATGGTCCAGGGCAGCAGCCGGTCATCGAACCGCCAATTGGTCGTTTTCCGCTGTGTCGCGCATTGCTCTAGTTACCCCGTTCTCACCTGATACGTATCTGCGCCAAGTGTTGGACAGCAGAAACACTCGCCACTTTCTGGTGACTAGTCATCAAGTCTGAAAGCTCCTCTACAGGATGCTATAGACCTCCTGTGGTGCGCAGATCTTGTGCCAGGCAACTTTTGTCGACAGGATGCCAGCTCCGTCGTGGCTCCCTATCCGAGATCATGGCGGATCATAAAAGGCTGCGTCTGGACTCCAGTCAAAGCGCCAGCACGATGCGAGAACCATCGGAGACTGCCGTCGCTGCTGCTATGACCACGCAGCAGCCCAAACAGCGGCAGAGTAAGAACGGGCCTCGGCGCCGATTTGAATGCACGTATGCCGGTTGTGGCAGACACTACTCTCGAGCGGAGCATCTGTACAGACACCAGCTCAACCGTGAGTTTCGAGGTCACCACTGTCAGAGCCGACACTGACCCTATTCTAGACAATCCCAAAGAGATCTACAAATGTGACTTTCCCGGGTGCCCACGGACCTTTGTCAGGCAAGATTTGTGCACCCGGCATCGAGAGCGTCACGACCATCATGGCAAGCAAAGCGCTCTCCCACCGGCGGGTAATCGTGGACCACTGAGTCCTCGTTCGTCGCCGAGCGATGAGGACGTCCGGAGTCCTTCCTCGCCGGCGACAGCACTCTTCCCGATCCCGAGACCAATGGGTGACGGCATTCAGCAAGAGAACCGCGGCCAGGAGGTCCATCCTGGGCAGAGCTTTTCCCACGACATGCAGCCTATGATCTCGCACGCGGCTTCTGACCGTCCCCGATCAGAGTCACATTCACAAATGCCCATCGCCGGTCTATCGCAGCAAGCGGGATTTCCGTCGGAGGGGAACAGGCGGCCGCGCGGGTCAAATCATGCGGCCATGTTTGGAGATCAGTCAGCGACACATGGCTCGAGGGCGTCTATTTCCACATCTCTCGGTATGTCTGATTCCGTCTTTGCGAATGTAGACCCAAGAATCTTTGACGAAGAGGCTCTACGCTCCAGTGGCCCGCGACAAGCCGCTACTAATCGACATCCAGCGACGGAGAGCACGACCGGGGCATACTCTGTTTCTATCCTTGCGGACCAACCATTCGGCGATTCACCTGTCTCTATCAGAGACGAGTTCACCGCTTGGCTCTTCGATGACTTTGGGAATATGCAGACCCGGCATTTCCCCATGTCGGTCCAAGGCGTTCTTGGACTCTCGAATGTGTCCGAGGGCTTTGGCAATCAGATCTACACCAATTACTTTGCCGATCCTGCCCTGGATAATGCTTACCCAGACATGATCCAACAGCGGTCTCCCGACAGCGCCAGCACCGGGCCCGACCTTTCCAGTGACAGCAGCTTGCTGTCTCCGGCCAAACGCATGTCGTTGATTGCGTTGATGGAAAACCGGTTCAACGAAGGCGACGATCCGTTCGTCCGGAAACTTCGAGAAGAGATTTTTCAGGGCAATCTCGATGCCGAAGACCACGTGCTCAGCCTTCGATCGATGCAGCATTACATTGGTTCCTACTGGTACCATTTTCATGCCCAGATGCCCATCTTACACCAACCCACCTTTTCGGCCGACAACACACACGAATATCTCCTCCTCGCGGTGATGACCATCGGTGCATCCCATCTGAACCGAGCTCACGGGCGTGCGGCCACCGACAGGGCCGTACGACTGGCGATTTTCATCGCCTGGCATTTACGTTGGCAAGTATTTATGGACAACGACTTCCATCCGCCAGCGAAGCTGTGGGTTTTCCAGACCCTCCTCCTGCTCGAGATCTATGAGAAGATGAACTCGACCCGGATGCTGCATGAACGTGCTCATGTTCATTATGCCACCACCATCAACCTCATGCGACGGGGGACTGCGTTGATCGAGACCTCGAATCATCACGACTCGACCCGCATGCCCACCACACCGGCGGAATGGTGGAGCCGATGGATCACGGCGGAAGCGACACGCCGGGCGGCATTCGCGGCCTTCTTCCTGGACGCCGTGCACGCCACCATGTTTGGCCATGCCGCCATGATGGTCGTTCACGAGGTTCGGCTGCCTCTTCCGTGCGACGACGCATTGTGGTCGGCCACTTCCGCCGCCGAAGTCGGGCGCGTCGAAGCCAGCTTGCATGCCAATGGCATCCGGCCGACCACCTTCTTGGACGGCCTGAAGAAGATCTTGACCGGTCGAAAAGTGCGGACGACCACGTTTGGCCGCATGATCCTCATGGCCGGTCTCCTGTCGGTATCGTGGCACATGCATCAGCGCGATTTGCAAATCTCCAGCCTGGGAGCGTCGCAGACGATGGGCTTGCCCGATGGCTGGAGAAATCCCCTGACCAAAGCTTTTGATTTCTGGAAGAAAGACTTTGACGAGAACGTCGAGCACATGCGTCGGGCCGCTCTACCCTGGCAAAAGTTGGATGCCGGCGGCGGGAATGAAGACCTGTCCAAGATCGCGACCGTCCTCCATCACCTGAGTCATATGGCCACGTATGTCGACATCATGGATTGCCAGATTTTTGCCGGTGCTAAACGGCTCTTTGGCCGGACCGTCACAAATGCAGACTACGAACGGGCCAAATGCAAGATATTCGATTGGGCAAAGGGTCCGGGAGCCCGTGTCGGCGTCTTTCACGCACTGCAGCTGCTCCGACAGGTGATCCTGCCCTTGACAGATGGCACCAAGTCGTACGATGCACGCGATGACTACATTCTCATGAGGTCGTGGGCCCTGTATTTCTCGGCCCTGATTGTCTGGTCGTACGGATTTGCCATGGACGGCGTGCTCAGACCTTTTCCAAGCCTTGTTCAGCCCATGACATCGCCCAGCGCACCGGCATCGGCAATGTCTCAATCTTCGACCCACAACATGCTCAACATGGCTCATGACGGGTCTGAGTTTGACACGGATGCCACCGTCCGGGACGCCCATGCTTTCCTGCAGACCGTTGGTGCCGTGAAGACTCCTCAAGAATTGGAGTCGATCAAGGAGGGGAGGAACAATGTGGTGGGCGTGCTGGCCCTCCTGGAAGCAGCCTTCCGGGATTCGAGATGGGAGCTCTTGAATGAAGCTGCCGATCGACTCCGCAACGCCATCATGTTGTTGAGAGGTGCAGGGCGCACCTGAGATCGGATTTGGCACTTCATGATTCAGGGCACCGCAAACCCTTGTGACAATGCATTCAAGTCTCCAAATCCCCACATCGAGCTCTGATGCCTCACATGTCGGCACGCTTATCAGTCGACATGTCATTAGGAGATTTCGCCCTGCAGAGTCTTAAAGACATAGCTTATGAAAGGTGCCTGCGGGAGATGTTTCAGTGCATCATGGACCTCTCCATGAATGCGCTCGTACCTTCAGCTCGGGTCGTGAAGCTGGTGGGCCGGTACAATATCCAGATCGAAGTGACGAGGGCTCAACGGTTTCTAAGAAGTTATACGGAGTAGCCGCGGCGACGGCAAGCTGATCCGGGGAATGTATCAACGAATAATGCTGTTGAGACGGCGTAGCGGTTGAGTTTGCGAAATTCCCAAGTCTATTGGCCGGCTAGAAGATCAGAGGTTGTGGCAGAATCATCTTCGCTTCTTGATGATTGAGATCTTGGTTATCTGCCGCGAAAGTTGATGCGGAGAGCACGAGAAATGTTGCCTTGCTGTTATTGTGCTGCTGTAGCGCAGTTGTTCGACCAGTGTCAAATCACCGCGCGGTCAAGATCTCAACCATTTCGGTTTCCTTACAATAGCATGCCCTCCAAGCGAATGAATGTAGACTTGAAAACATGGACCCGGCGAGGCGGAACCTGTAGAGGTCTCGGGCTGTCCTGTAAGGTGCAGTACTCCATACAATACCCCCATCGTTGGCAGTTGTTGGAGAAGGGTCCAAATGCGGGGCATGGGGTTGTTCAAGTTTTATGGAATGAGAATTGAGGTTGCGTTTGTTGTTCTCCTATATTTGTCGCCCGGCAGTCGTCGGAGGATGGTTATCTTTATGAGACTGAGAGTCTGATTGTGGTGTACTGGATTTTGAGTGTCCACGACACTACAAACACGACTCGTACTCACTCCTTGCACTCACTCTTTGCCACCTCCGAGGGCCAACGACCACATGGCAACCGACGAGCTGGCGAGCATAAAATGCGCCGTTGCCGACGTGGAGCGCCGGCCATATGTGGCCACCACGTCGGCGCCCAAGATCAAAAGCGTCGAGTACTTCCGTGTCAAGCCGCGGTGGCTGTTTGTCAAGGTGTGCGATGACCAAGGTGGCTATGGGTGGGGGGAGGCGACGTTGGAGGGGCACACCCAGGCGGTGGAAGGGGCGTTGGATGAGATTATCAGCCGGATAATTGGGTATGAGGCGGAGTAAGTACTTTGATTTGTACTTTGCTTACCTCGTGACATTGGGGTATGTACTGACGAGTGACAACACCGAGATAGTGGTATTGAGCATGTCTGGCAGACGATCTGGAGGCTCGGATTCTATCGTGGTGGACCAGTTTTCATGTCCGCTCTGTCCGGGATCGATATTGCCTTGTGGGATCTCAAGGGTCAGGATCAACAGCCCGATACAAAGTGAAGTCAAAGAAGCTGATTGTATGATAGGTCGGAGGTTGAATGTGCCCATCTATCAGCTTCTCGGCGGCAAGGTCCGGAACAAGGTCCAAGTATATGCCTGGATTGGAGGTGATCGTCCCAAAGATGTCGAAGAAGCGGCGTAAGCTTGATATCCTCGGACTATGTCGTCCGAGATTGTCTGACTCGTCGAACAGCAAAGCTCGCATCGCACAAGGCTTGAGGGCGGTCAAGATGAACGCCACAGAAGACCTGAACTGGCTAGACTCTCCTGAAGTTCTTGATGCCAGTGTGCAGCGACTGAAGGCGGTCAAGAACCTCGGTCTGGATGTGGGATTGGACTTTCACGGCCGTCTTCACAAGCCGATGGCAAAGCAACTCGCCAAGCTCCTGGAACCGCATCGGCCGCTTTTCATCGAGGAACCCTTGCTCGTGGAGCATCCTGAGGCATTAAAGCAGTTGTCTGACCAAACGAGCATTCCTATCGCCCTGGGCGAGAGGCTCTATACCCGATGGGAAGTCAAAAGATTCCTCGAGGACGCTTCCGTCGACATCCTGCAACCCGACATCTCCCACGCCGGAGGAATCTCCGAGGTCAAGAAGATCGCGAACCTGGCGGAAGCATACGACGTTAGCATTGCTCCCCACTGTCCTCTTGGACCCGTCGCGTTGGCGGCATCGATCCAGGTGGCCTTGTCGATACCCAACTTCGTGATTCAAGAGATGTCCCTGGGGATGCATTACAACGTCGAAGCCGGCGAGGAGGACCTAAACACTTACCTCATCGACCAGACGGTGTTTGACATCGAAGAAGGCTACGTCAAAGCCCCGACCGGACCAGGTCTGGGGATTGAGATCAACGAGGAGGTAGTGCGGAGAATCTCCAAGGACACGCAGCCCTGGCTGCCCAAGGAGTTTTATGGGCCCGACGGAGCCATCAGAGAGTGGTGAGATTTATTATCTGCTGGCATATTAGCGCGAGGCAAAAGTTTGACATTTCGATGCTACCCATGTGGGAACATCTTTGATGGTTGACCATGTGGGAACATCTTTGATGGTTGACCATGTGGGAACATCTTTGATGGTTGACCATGTGGGAACATCTTTGATGGTTGACCATGGAAAGAGGAATGTTGTCCATCAAAAGCCTGCCCATAGCTGTTCCCCGACTGCATCTCTCTACGCATCGGTTATAGCACGCATCAAATCGAGATTGTAGCCAATCTGTAATGATAGAGGCGCACTCATCATGCTCTGATACGATCCCGCTCATCTTGATACCATTCATTCGGAGCCAATCCAGCCAGCGGTCTTCCGTATCCACCTCCAATGATATAAGACCGACTCACTCTTTAATGTGCAGCACTGAAAAGAGCAATCCAGGACAAATTATGTTGAAGAGAAACGGCCAACGGCGGTCAATCCCTACAATGGTGTGGAGATTGGTGAGTAGACTTGGCAAATTATTCGTGGTGCTTACACTGCAGTGGTAGGGCGTCTAGGGTTAGGAGATGAGAGTGGTGAGATCGCGGGTGGCGCGTGGGATGCCGTTTTAATGGATTGGTTATTCGCCGTCTTGTTCATCTCCATTCAGGTATGACCAGGTTGAGTGCAGCCTCGTTTCGTGGTAGCAAGGCCACAGTATCACAGATATTGTTCCTACCCATCCTCTGCTCCATGGAATTGCGGATGGCTGAACAGCTCTCACAAGTTCCTGTTGATCTTAAGCGGTTCCAGTTACTAAAGAGAAAACAACCTGACCAGAGACGTAAGAGTCCATTGCCGTTCAGACCGAGGTAACGAGTAATACCGAGCATCTAAGAATGCTGCTCTGGTTTCAGGAAGCGAGAGTTGATGCCTTGTAACACAGCATAAAGGGTGTCGAGCGTGGGGATTGCCACCCCCAGCTCTCTCCCCTTTCTCACGGGAGTGCCCAGAATGACTTCTATTTCCATGGGTCTGCCCATTTTGCAATCGACCTGCATGCTGCTGCCAATTGGTGGCATGGCAAGAATTCTGTCCATGAACTCATCAATGAGGTCATGCTCAAGCGGTACATCCGCCTTTCTCGCAACGTCGATGACTTCGCCCATCAATCTTCGCGTCAGAGGGACGGCATCTGATGACGACTTGAGCCAGGAGTGTGTATCCACCATGGTCAGCGTGGTGAGCGAGTTCCAGGCCACATTCCACACAACCTTCTCCCACCGTTGCACTTGAATATTGGCTTCGACGGTGAGTGGCGTGCCGCCTTCCCGCAATAAGGAAGCAAACTCGTCCAGCCTGTTCTGTTCATGGTTTGTATCAAGCGTGTTGTTGGGGAAAATCCCCAATTGGGTATTCTCCGATTTGATATGCCTGACCACTCCGGGGGAAAGTTGGGTGGCTCTCACCCATGTCTGTTCACGGCAGTATCAGCTGTCTTCCAAGCAGCCCGATTTGACGGCATACCACACAGCTGATAATAGAACATCGAGGAAATGCATCTCGGAAAAGTTCTTCATTTCCCACTCCATTTTGTATTATGACAATGCAGGTCTTGGACTCATCGACGGCAGGCGCAAGCTGTGTCGGAACCGAGCTTTGATCGATTGCCTTGTGAGTGCAGACCACATAATCGAACGTTTCTCCTGCTTCTGCCGATGTTTTGACGACTGCAAATGCTGATCAGTATTTCACACAGAGATTGAAGGTGTACACACCTTTGGGGAAGAAGTGATGATCACCATGATTGTCACTGTTAATTTGAAGACCCTGGCATCCCCAAGACCCAGTAAGCAACGATCTCGGCAAGTTCCCTCGACGTCAGGATAATCACTGTACATTCTCTTGAACTGCGTCGTAATTGGATCGCGCCACCACCGTCAACCGGACACGATCTGAACGGTCTAAGATGAAGGCATAAAATGAACCAATTCTGCGCCCATCATTATCGAAAGTCGAGCATCAGGTTCTGGATGAGAAAGACTTACGACCCTAGTCCATACAAGAGGACATTCACCTGCTCTGCCATGGATCCAGGCTCATCGAGCAGTCCACAGCTGTTCAGGGCTCGAGATAGATGAGCACAATTTTAGAGCGAGCCATTTTACCTCGCAGTTATGCAGGCCATGGTGCACGCCCTCTGAGTGTTGGTGTGCGCCCTTCGACATGCAACCGTTCCAGATAAGCTGATTTTGCACACGTCATTGTCGACTGAGTTTTGGCGTGTTGTGTGGATATGGTTCCCGTGAATTGTGACCCTCCCGCCCCTCTCGGCTTGTTCTCGGCCAAACCCAGACGTGAAGCCTCGACCCCGTTCAGATGCTGGGGGTGTGCTGTCGGGGAAAGACCGATTGTAGAGGTGTGGGAATCGTGCGCCGCACTACTGGTGTGGGATGTGAGTGGTGAACCAACAATATGAATTGGTTGGTTGACTGTCTTCCAATGCTACCGGCGGGGCAGGAGGGGGGGTGGATCACGTGACCACTGGCCATTACCTTCCCCAGCACATTTTGAGAGCCGTAAACCATCAACTCAGCCAGGAGTCTGTAGCCTCCAAACTCTTCAGGATATCCTCACTGGATAGAATAATTTGAGCTGCCATATTCCGTGTCGAGCTATGCCTCGCTCGAGCCATGCACTGCCTTGGCGCAGAGATGGTCGGTCGTCGTAAAACGTCATGCCAGACAGCCATGCTCGTCGTGCTGCATAGTTGAGGGTGTGGAGTTGCAGGTGAGCCCACAGCTCGCCAATGCGATTGCAATGCCGCTCGCTTGATCAAGATTTTCAGATGACCGTCATGGAGCCGTCAACCTCGTCCTTTGGCATGCTGACAAGATTGTGACAGAGAACAGGATTCAAGGAGCACTGTCTGCATCTGTTTTCAAGGCTCACGGCAATTTCGATCCAGTATCCATTCCCAAGAGACAACGCTCCAAGCATTCAGGAAAGGAGCGAGTCAGTTGACACCCTCCGCCCAGCTGGATAAATGTCGATGGCTTTGTCCTGTTTCCAAAGCTTGTAACAGCCGCAGGTTTGGCGTATGCTCCTCAGAGCCGACAACCACAATACCAAAAGGAAAATGGTTGGCGATTCCCGTCAACTGCATTTCGACCACGAGTACTTTCGATTGCCGAGTTCATCGACAGCAGGACGACGGTCTCTGGGTGCATAGGTACATACCACCACGCCAAGGACATGTGCGTTGAGCGTGCAGTCGATTCTAGGAGAGTGTATCAGTCAAACCATTTTCTTCAGCAACTTGGGCGAATACGGACCAGGAAAGACAAAGAATTGAACCATCAAAATTTTCCCATAGATGAGGCTATGCCATAGACTAGTGACGAAGATCAGGTGAAGAAGCAGTCTGCAAACACAACAAGGTGGCAAGCGGTAGTCTGGGTCACAAACTCAGCGGGCCTTACCCTGTCTGAGTTCGCGACATCAACAACGCGCTCCCGAGCTGGAGCGTCGAGGATGCCATCCTCGCGTATGAGCAGGGGGCGGAGAGATTGTTCTCTCAAATGATGGCGGTTTATCTCAAGACATGGGGCCGCGTCGCGCCCAGATACCTAGATATGAGTCGATTCGGAGTGCCCCGTCGCGATGGTCATCACTCTTCCAGAAATTAGTATACGCCCAACAGCTCATTGGCAGCAGATGCAGATTCATATCGATCGGGTCAGTACCCACCGCGGTGACATGCAGTATGTTCAAGGCGATAGGTCTGGGTCGGCAGTTGTTCGGCTGGTCGGCCCTTCTTGTAATATGATGGGCGGTTAAGGGGATGGTGGCGCTCGGAAGGCCAGTCAATTAGCTTAGCGGGGTTGGCGGGCTGTGAGCATCAGTGACATGTGCCTGAGATGGCCAACCTCGCAAGGTGAGAAGGGAAGACCTTGTTGGACGGGTCAAGCTTCAGTCCACAAAAGATGGTTATCAAACCGGTCGGTCTCGGTCGAGCTCGTATCTCTAGACCCCTTCAAGACACTGCCAGGTCTCGGAAGATCTACTGGAAAAGGCCTGACAAGGTTTGACCGGCGGCCTGAGAACGGCCACGGTCGCGTCCTAGCGGCTGATCAGCGATGAGATGAAAATGGAGCCTTCCATGAGCTGGCAGTTAGCAGAACCTTGGGCAAGACGATGACGCCTCGCCAATCTGGGTGCAATCGGCACCGACCTCTCATTTCTGGTTCTTCCAGTCTCCATCATCTCCCGGGGGTGCCAAGGCGGATTCCTCAGTTAGGCGAGCCTCAACCCCGCACGGTCTTTAAAGGCCAAGTCATGTCTGATGCAGTGCTTTGAACCGCTATCGAGCTTCGACATCGACATCGACGGCTCTCCAGATCAGCACGGGGCGCATGAACTGATGATGCTTGTTGGGGCAGACTTCTCATCACACCGGCCCCGACTGTTGCTCCTACACTCGGGACAAGACGGACGAGAGACTCAACAGCCGCTGTTGCGAGACACGGACACCGTTCCTGTCGATCGTTCGCGTGGCCATGGATCAAGTTCCAGCCTGGCATGAACGATTCCACTGCCCGTCATGTTCGAAGTCGTTCGTGAGAAAGGCACATATGCTCCGACACCAGCAGCAACGTGCGTGCAGACCTTACTTAGCCCAGCCCCTTTTCTTCGTCTCTGACCGGAATTCTGCAGATGGTGCACAGAGACCTTTCACCTGTACCTTTTGCTCAAAATGCTTCAAGCGCAGGTGAGGTGAACCTGGGTCGTTGGATCATGTGTAACGAGAAGCAGTGACGTCCTGCGAGCACATCAATTTCGATGCAAAGAACGAGGAGAATTGCCAGTACCCGAAGGACAGAGCAAGGGTCGAAAGCGATCCTCATGTCTATCTTGTGTCAAGTTACGGACGAGATGTGACCAAGAGACTCCTTGTACCCGCTGCCAGGAACTGGGCAAGGAATGCATTCGATGTACGCCGTTCTCCCTTGTTGTTCCCGATCTTTTACCGACATCACTGTCAGCGTCAAACGTCACTCAACCTCCGGAGCCAAACAGGCCCCGGAGTCGTGAGGCGATTTCGATCCACCACCTGCTGAATACTCCTGAAGGAGACGACTTTATCGGCCGTTTTCCCATCCGTGATGCCCCTCGAGGCCCTGTCGCCGATGATGAGGATGCCGTTCTGGGGGATCAAGAAGCCTCGTCCGACTCCTCACATTGGAGTGAAGATCACGATCAGCACGACGTCTTTTACGGCGCCGACGTGAACTTCGACTTCTTCTTTGAAAGTTTCGAGTCCTTGACATTTGGTGCCTATCCGATGCAATCAGAGCCCTTGCCGGGGAAGACCAACGGCAGCAGAGGGACGGTTTCCGCAGCGGCTGTCGCACTCGAGCCTCGAGCGTATGAGATCAGGCACCTCCTACAGACCACAGCCGCCAATTTCTCCAACTTGCTGCCTGAGGCACGCTACATGCATGATCTCGCACCGGCCATTGAGCTGCTGACGCACGACGAGCTCGACCATTGCATCAATCTGTATTTTGCAAATTATCACCGGCATTGCCCCATTATACACCGGCCATCGTTTCAGCCGACCATGGTCCCCATACCAATGCTGCTCTCCACGGTCGCGCTGGGCGGCATGTATTCCTCTGAGCAGAATAAAGTTGCGTGGATGAGGAGTCTCCTGGACGTCATGGAAGCCTACATCTTCGGTCTCCCCGGATTGAGGGACGAGTATCATTCCGGCGTGAATCTGGCCAAAGCACCGGATGAGGACACACTCCATCAACAGTTTCAGCTCTTTCAAGGCGCATACCTGATGGTTGTCGCCCAATTCTTCTCCGGGAATGTCGCGGCCAGGCGCAGAGCCCGGCGACAACGATTTATGAGGGTTTTGACCGTTTGTTCCTGCCAAACCTCGTGTCGAGGTCGCGTACTGAAATGGTCCTAGATTGCCCGGTCGTTTAATTTACCCACATCGCAGCACAGCAGCATCTTCGCGATTCCCGACGAGGCCTCTTTTCAACGCTGGGTGCGGCGAGAGTCGCGCATCAGGTGAGAACAACACGAACCTGGTCTGCTGTCGTTGAGCCTCGAGCTGATTTTGAGTTTTCCAGGACAATGAACATCATGGTGGCATTTGACGCCGCTCAGGGCATATTCAACAACGTTCCTTCTCGTATCAGTGTCTGCGAGCTGGACCTGCAACTTCCCTGCCATCCTGAGTACTTTGAGCTGGCGAACTACGAGGAGATGCTGCGGCGGTCATCCTTTCCTCGCGCCAAGATGAAGTTGCTCGACGCCTTCCAGAGATTGTTCACGTCACCGAGCGAATTCAAAGCTTCAATCGAGAAGGATGCCTGGTGTTGCTGGGACATGCTCTATCTGATTCATCGTAAGTGTCCATCCCATTCCACAGATCATGGGACGTGGGGCCCTCGTCATTAACCACTCCACGCACAGTCCTGTACAACCATGTCTGGCAGCAATTATACGCCAATCCTCTGCAGCGTCTGTCGCCGACAGAACTCTCTGGGACCCCAATCACACCGCTTGAGCCCCTGAAGACAGCTATTCGCAACTGGAAGGTCCTGTGGGACGACATCCGCTCCTCCATACCTCGCCAGGCTGTCTTGCACATGGGCTTTGAAACTTCTGCAGACAGCTACTGGACCCTCACCAAACTGATCGTGGACCACTTTGACTCAAAGAGCGCTACCAATGCTCCTGGTGGTCATGACGATGGTGTGGTCGGCGCGAGTGGATGGAAAGACAAGCAGGGCAACAGCAACCTTGATTTCATGCCTCTCGAGGTTGATTGCGACAGTCAAGGTGCCCATCTGAGGAAGATCCTGAAGAGCTGACAGTTGACCCACCAACTGTCACGACGCGGTTTCCATGTTCATCTGCCTTGTCGCCTCAATCTTCTCTTCAAAGGCCTCGCTATCAGCATGGTCCGCCAGCCCCGCCTTGCCAGCATCCGATATCTACAACCGAAACTGGACATGGAAGAGAACTGCTATACATCCTTTCCTATGCCTGCCGAAATGGATCTCACTGACCACGCCTCTGATACCGGGTTCAGGATCAGGCGATTGCTTCTCGACCCAAATCGGAATTTGCCAACTCAGGTCACAATAGTAATAATCTCCTCGCTGTCACTATCCCTACCAATCCCCACGTCAGACCAGCTCTGGCCGCGCGGGTGTTGGCAGCCAGCGCCCAACCTCTTGAACGGAACAGAAGTGGAAACCTGGTGTGGAGACTGCCGAGGTCCAGCCAGCCAGCCGACTCCCATCCAAACTCCAAAACTTCTGGCGGAGAATATATACCTGAAAGAGACATTCGAGGAAAGAAACGTCGGCGTCAAACAGTGAATGTGAAGGAGGACGGGCGCTACTGGAGAAGGAGATTTCATTTTTCAGGGAGATTCATCGGGCACATTCCATTTGCGAGAGTTCCAGACTTGGGATGGATAAACTGAACAAGAGGGCAAACGTAAACTGGAGTTTCGTCTTTCCCACGCGCAAAGACCCGTCGCTTGGGAGCCAAACATTCCCACAAGCGAGAAAGAGGATCTAGACTGAGATGGATCGTCAGAATCACCTTCCACGTGGGATATGTCATGTTTTGGAAGCTTCGCCGCCTCGGTGGACATTTGTGTTAATATTCATGTGTATTTTGATCTTGTAGCTGAACGTCGCTAAAAGTTTCTTTGATCGATTATTTGGGAGATCTAGCAGACCCGCCGGTGGATAGTCTACATGTTTTTCCTACAACGAACCCTTGAACTTCAACGGCCCCCCTTTGGCTCTGAGACGCTCACCAAAGAAGAACAGTGCCGTCAACACCACGGCCGCAACAGCGACGATGACCGCCTGGATGCCAAAGGACACGCCGTAGCCGGACTTGTCACCCCAGGGCTGCTGGAAGTATCCTACGGAGAACCCACTGGCGGTGCGGGCAAAGTTGACAAACCCTGACACCTCGCCGGAGCCGTTGGGATAGCAGTCCAGCGCATAGGCGGTGATAGCGACAGAGGCGATCATGACGCCGAAGACATACATGCCCCAGCCCATGACGATGGCCGAGTAGTGGAGGAGGTGCTGCAAGGCTTGTCCGACGATGATGAGACCCGGGATCATGAAGAACGAGGCAATATAGCAGGTCGGAAGGCGGGCCTCGGGTTTGAAGATGCCATGGTGTCGCTTGACGTACCGGATGGCGAGATAGTCGTTGAAGAAGTGGCCAAAGAGTTCACCGAGGGACACAGCGACCAACGGAGTGAAGTAGATGTAGCCCACGTCCAGGGCGTCGAAGCCGTAGCCGCCGGCCACCTTGGGCGTCTCCAAGAGGATCGAGGAGGTAATGTTGATCCCAATAGCCCACATGAAGCTCAAGGCATAGTAGACCATCGTGGGCACGATGACTGGCTTGATGAACACTGCCACCAGACGGTGGCATGAGACCCAAATAGAGAGGAAGTACTTCTTGTGGACCTTCAACTGCCAGATGCCAATGAGACGCAACAACCTGTTCCCACGGTCCGGTTGCTCTTCTTGTGGTATATCTCGTCGGTACCAGCTCTCATCACCGAACAGAATGATAAGGGCAAGGTCGAGGGCGATGATGGCAAAGACCAGCCAGAAAACATTTCTCCATTCGTCCGTGCGTGCAATGATGAAATTGGCGAGCATAGGACCAAAATACGGCGCCAAGAGGAACAGAGCAGCCCACAGGCCAATTTTGCGGGCGTGCTCGTGGAAAAAGAACATGTCCTTAATGTAAGAGAGTCCAATCACTTGACACGCGGTCAACGTGAAACCCATCAGAGCCCGAAGGCCGTAGAAGGTGTTGAAATCGTGCGTCAAGGCGCAGCCCAAGGTGAAGAAAAGGCCCATGGCGGTGGTCCAGAAGAGGATCGGAGCTCGTCCCCAAAAGTAGATCCAGGGAATCCAAAACAGGCCTCCAATACCACTGCGGTGCTCTGTCAGACACACGAATACTCCTGGAGATCATCCAAGACGGACAGCATAATCACATTTAGGTTTCCTGCATAATTGACGTGGCTGGGACTCATGTTCCATTCAATCCCTTGGGGGACGATGCACGGAACGCCAGCACCAGATCCGAAATCTCCACAAAAAGCCGAAAGAGCAACAATGAACAGCATCATGTGCTTCTTTGCCGATGACCAATTGAGAGGATCATTCGGGTCCGAACTGGGTTGAGGCACAAGCACCGTCTAGCAATCAATCAGCGTTTCAGTTCGACACAGGGGAAGCCTGCAGACGTACGTGGCCGTCCTTGGCCAGCTTGAGCGAGCCAGTTCCGTCTTTCTCGCCGTCTTCAATTCTCAGAAGCACGGCTTCATTGCCCTGGTTGATTTCAGAGGCATCATGCACAACACCCGTCGACGTTGGCTGGGGTGACGCCCGTTCTTCGACCTGTACCGATTCCGGTTTGCTGGCTGACATTTGGAGGACAACAAAACTCAATTACGTCGTGCAGTCAGTCAGCGATGAGATCTCTCACACTAGGGACAGTGGGCAGCACATGGGTTTATGAAGACGATCTATCTCAAAACCCAGGAGTCGCGCAGTCAACGGTCATCAATACCCAGAAAGCACAATGCTACGGCGATCTGCTGGAGCCAAGAGCCGTGCACGGTCCAGTTGTGTGCCAGTCACAGTCCCACAGGCTGATCTACAACCAGTGAGCTTTTGAGCCCAGAGCACCTTTAAAAACGCCGCTGCCGGGGATGCATATACGGCATTTCCGGAACCTGGAGGTAGGGGGCTAGGCTTCGGCCGTATACGGATCCTTGCTGGTTCAGAACAGCGTGGCCACAGAAAGATCTTTGCCAGGCTTTCGGCATTTGTTCTTGACACGGAGCTGAGACATCAATACACGTACCAAAGAGGTTCAGCGAGCTGAGAAAAGCCTTTGGAGCTCTTCTCCTCTTCGCCGTTGAGATAAAACACACCCCCGGTTGTCAAGAGCTGTGGTGTGGGCCCTGTCCACATTAACCCTGCCAACTAGTCCGCCTGGAGCCGTCAAGCTAAAGCCAAAGCAATCCACGGCATTGTGGAGAAGTCAAGAAAACGCCTTCCATGTTGAGGATACCCATCATCCATAGCAGTTCCGCGAAGGCAGTACAGTGTGGGGGGATATGGATGGCCTGACCAGGCCTCGGAAATGGATTAACTGATCGCACTTTCGATTTTGATTGAAAACACCAAACTCGTAAAGTGGTTTATGAAAAAGGGGCCGACGAACTGGGGCACATGCTGCTGTAAACCACAGATAGTTGTCGTTATCGCTTACTGGCCAGGTTTATGATTCGTCCTCATGTCCTCCTTCATATCAGGAGTCCGCGAAGGGCCCATTCCGGATCTGGCAACCAAGTACAGTGGCGTCCCTAAACGCCTGATCACAGAAGCAGTCGACGCCAAAGCAAAGCTTTATTCTCACAAGACCCTTCCAGAGAGCGCAGTGAGACGACACATTCGCGTGCCACCCGGAGTGAGCGGTGAAGCCTTCGATGCTGCCATCTTCGAATTGAAAGAAGCCTTGGGCGACGGCAATATCGAGCTCAATGACAAGCCGCTTGTCGACGGCTGGTATATGCAGCATCCGTACGCTCTGCGTGATGGTCGTCTCAAGCCAGTCCGCTGACATGCACAGGAATACTCATGATGCTTTCCACATCGTTGACCAGGAAGAATTGATCTGTAGCGCGATTATCTACCCTGCAAGCACGCGGGAAGTGCAGCTTGTGGTCCAATGGGCGAACAAGCATAAAATACCCATCTATCCCATATCGATGGGCCGCAACCTTGGGTATGGTGGAGCGGCACCAAGGATCCCCGGGTCAGTCGTCGTCGACCTCGGCCGGAGGATGAACAAGATCGTCAACGTCGATGCTGACAATGCATCTTGTGTCGTGGAGCCGGGCGTCTCCTACTTCAAGTTGTATGAGGAGATTCAGAGCCGAAGGCTTCCCCTTTGGATCGATTGTCCCGATCTCGGCGGAGGCAGCGTGCTCGGCAATGCCATTGACCGCGGTGTTGGGTGAGTCGATAGTAACTGTTCAAAGTCAACTTCTGATTGACAGCGGAACAGCTATACCCCTTATGGTGATCATTTCGCCAATCATTGTGGCATGGAGCTGGTCCTGCCCACTGGCGAAGTCCTGAGGACGGGAATGGGAGCCATGCCAGGCAAAGACGGAGCCGACAATCCGACCTGGCAATCCTTCCAAGCAGCATACGGGCCATACTCGGATGGCCTGTTCAGTCAAAGTAACTTCGCCATCGTCACCAAGATGGGGTTCTGGTTGATGCCAGAGACAGAGCACCAATCGTACATGATCACGTTCCCTCGCGAAGGCGACTTTGCAGCCATTGTGGAAATCATTCGGCCTCTGGCACAAAAAGGTGTCCTCGGAAACATACCTCAACTCAGACACGTCATTCAAGAATTAGCGGTGACCGGAAAGCCGCGAAGCTTCTGGTATGAGGGCAAAGGCCAAATGCCGAGAGACGTCATCAGACAGGGAGCGTCAGATCTTCCCTGTGGTGATGTGTCATGGGTATTCTACGGCACCCAGTACGGCGACCGTTCGTCGATAGAGTCCCAGCTGAAGACCATCCAGTCGGCCTTTGCACACGTTGAAGGGAGTAGGTTCTTCTTGCCTTGCGACCTTCCTTCAGACCACTATCTTCATTCGCGGGCCCAGGTGTGCAGCGGCGTGCCTGTACTCCGAGAACTCGACTGGCTCAACTGGGTCCCCAATGCTGCCCATCTCTTTTTCTCTCCAATATCGCCCACCAAAGGCAAGGACGCCAGTATCATCCATGGCATCATTACCCGACTGCATGCCAAGTACGACTTCGACGTCCTTCCGACTCTGTGTGTCGCCGGTCGAGAGATGCATTATATCGCCAACATTGTCTATGACCGCGCCGATCTTGACGCCAAACGACGAGCAACAAATCTCATGCGCGAGATGATAAGAGATGCCGCGAAGGAAGGCTATGGCGAATACCGGACCCATCTACTCTTTGCTGATCAGGTGGCCGAGACATATAGCTGGAACAACGGTGCTCTGAGGAGGTTCAACGAAACGATCAAGGATGCCCTGGACCCAAACAGCATCCTAGCGCCCGGCCGGAATGGAATTTGGGGAAAGAGATATAGAGACCAGGGTTGGGAAATTCTCGAAGGCGACCAAAGGGATATGTTGAAGGACGGCGTCGGTCCGAATCATGCCCAACCCATATCGTAGACGAATAGATATTATTTACTTTACGGAGAATCATTGCAGATTGAACCTGGACAGGCATAGGAGGGACAAGACGCCCTATACGAGCATGGTACAGTTGTTCTGGGTGGAAGATTGAGGACTGGCACAGCCTTGCTTGAGCGCCGGCGCAGCGCCTCCTGTACATAGCTTCCTGTGAGGTTTCCTGTCCGCTAAGGCAACAGCTATGTTTATAGGCAGGGTGACGGGATCACAGGAGAGGAGAATGTAAATGCAATTGTAATACCAACCCGATCTCTAGAGAACCAGAACGGGATGCCGGGCGGTCGCCTTGGCCTCAGCCTTGTGCTCCTTACACCTCCTCGGCGGTTGTCGATGTCCTTGGGCAGGCAATACTATTGATTGGAGCGACCCTGATCTACAGGAAGTATAGAGTCGCCAAATCGGCTCTCAACACAATGGACTAATATTTCCTGTCCGCAACTCTTCCAACACTGTGGCGGAAAGATCTGGCCAGAGTCTTTGGGTCTCAGCCTCGGCATCATAGTCATACAGTAAATAGTTCTGGAGGTGAGTCAGCAACACGTACCGGGTTGAAGAGGACTAGCCAAGTTCACCTTGATGAGAATGCTCGCGCGATCAATCTCTCCTCCTTCTGCCACCCGATCAAGTGCGGTATGCCATCGGTCGCGAAGATCTTCTCCATTCGTCTGTGATCTGCGGACGCGTGGAAACCGCATCTTCTCATAAACACGAGTCTATATATCACATTAGCCCCGATCTCCCACAACCTTGCTTTCTCTTAACGACTCGCTCACCGCAAGGGGGACATTATCTGGACCCGCCAGCAGCAGACATTGCGCCAGGACAGCGGCACTCTCCGTCGCCTGGCTGGCCCCTTGAGCACTTGTCGGTAAGTGAGGGTGACAGCAGTCGCCCAGCAGAGCGACTTTGTGATTCTGGCTGACCCAGGTTGGGATGGGCTCGCGGTAGCAGATCTTCCAATCCAGGCACTCCTTCGTCTTCCGGACGACGGCGGCGATGCGAGGATCGCAGCCCGCAACGATGCGACGGACCTCTTCCATATCTCCAGGCTGGAACCACGACTCTTTGATATCAGTGGTGTCTTTGTGAGTCAGGATCCAGTTGACCTCGTCGCCATCTCGGAGTGTGTTCTGGACGAGATGCACGTCTTGGCCAATCCAGATATTGACGCATTCCTTTTCCACGAATTCCTCGGTCAACGGGTCGCCTTTGAGGTGGGCGCCTTTAAAGAAGGCTCGAAAGCAGGCATATCCCTGTCCCCTCTTAGACTTCTCCGGCCACGTCAGTATCGAATACCACTCACGGAAGATTTGGGCTTGTCATCAAACCCAAGGACCAGTTCTCGGGCTCGTGATTTAATCCCTGGCATCCTTAGCGTATGTCTCATGGCACAAAGATAACTGACCATCAGCAGCTATGATCAGATCTGCAGTGTGCTCTTGGCCATCGGCCAATCTCAAAGAAGGGACGCTGTCATTATACTCGACGACCTGTCCAGCTTGATGTCAATGCCTGAAGCAGCGGACGATTTTGCACACCCAATCCTGAAATTGGTCGAGGTTTACTCACATTACAGCCCATATACAGAGGGATTCCCTTTGCTGCCACCGCTCTGAGAAAGGCGTCGTGATAGTCACCTCTGTGACCAATGTAGCCGGCCATGTCCATTAATTCCTGCTGAGCCAATATTTTGCCATCGTCCCACCGACGAATCTGCATATATTGGCTCTTGTTCCCGATCTCCATGAGACTTTCACGCAGACCCGGTGACCAGCGGTCCAGCAACTTCAGCGCATTCTCACCCAAGCCGAGTGAATCACCCAATCTTTGAAATTTGCGCACTTTCTCAAACATTCTCACCTCAAAGCCAGCACGGTGCATGGCCAGAGCAGCAGCGCATCCTCCCAATCCGGCGCCGACAATGATGACTGTGAGTAATAAGAATCTGCCTGAGAATGGCCCCAATATCCGGCATATCTACCTTTCAATGGTGGCTCAGTGGGCAGGGAGCCCATCTTGATCAACACGCGCCGGCAGATTTCTGTTTGGTGCGCTGAGGAGCGAAGCTCTCAATTCTGGCAGTACAACGTGCCCGGCAAACAGATTATGCTCAGCTTCTCACTCGTTTTGACGGAGATCTCTTTCCATCCAGGCTGAGTCAAACGAGCACCACAATCGTGGGTTCCATCTTACAGAAAGAACGCGGACCGACATCACGTCACATTGAATACAGGGATCACCCAGCTGGCCCGGGAATAAGGACCAATTTCAGCATTGGCCGCTCAAAACTCACGAGAGATTGTCCGCGGTTGGGAATTTCCCTATGCTAAATGGCGAGGAAAATACCCATAACGCCAAGTCGATGGATCGATCTTCTCCTCACAGTTTCGCCTCACCATCATCACATTATGCCGTCCAAACGCAAGTACCGAAAGCATGGCCCATTGCTCTTGGAGATCGTGGGGCCTGACAGACACAACGGCGTCAGCCGAGTCAAATTGTCCAAGGTGATTTGATGCCCGTAAACATGCTTCCCCGAATCGGTCCATGGCCTTGAAGTCCCACCACAGCAGAGATAGCCGAGGGAACAGGCAGTTCTGTCCCGGAAGGTTTTCACCATTGCAGTGTTCTCCATCTCCATGTCTGCTCATTCTCGGGATCAGCACTCTTCGGCCACGGACCAGGACATATCAATGGTGTTACCCTTGAAAGGTCAGTCAGTTCATAACTCGCGTCAGGAACCCTCTATTGTCTCTACACTTCGCCTCTACAAGCCGATATCTTCTGGTCAAAAATATAATAAAATAAGAGGCCAGCCTTGAAGATGTCGGCCATCACTGTTGGATATATCGGCCTTGGCAAGGCTGGTGCGTCGATGGCGTCAAAATCTGCCACCGGCCGGCTTCCCGCTCATTGTGCGCGATGCGGACGAGCGGAGAGAGCAGAAATTCGTCAGGGAGAATCAAAGGGTGTCAATTGCTCCCAAAGGCCCCACTGGGTTCCAAGGTGCCGATGTAATCATCACAATGCTTTCCCAAGGTAAGGTTGTCAGGGAAGTGGTTCTGAGGGAGAATGGCATTGCAACGGGGTTAAGACCTGGTCAGTCCCCATGTCCCCCTGGAGGTGATCATGGACCGGCCTCAGACCTTGTCATAGGTACAATCATTGTCGATACTTCGTCGTCATCCCCTTTCGACACGCGCCGCCTCGGAGCAGATCTCGAGGCGATTGGTCTTGTGCTTGTCGACGCACCAGTGACCCAAGCACATCTTCACGACACCAACACGGGTGACACGACACTCATGGTGGGTGCTAATTCACAAGATGCGGTCGACAAGGTCATGCCGGTGCTGCAAGCCATGGCCAAGTACGTCTTCTACATGGGTCCCTCCGGAGCTGGCCACGCAATGAAGACTGAACAAACTATATCAGTGCTGCGTCCATCATCGCCCTGTCCGACTCTCTGGTTACAGGTCAAAAGTTTGACCTCGATCCGATCCAGATGATCGATGTTCTCAACGTCGGTACGGGCAGAAACTTCTCGACGACTAACAGCTTCTCGACCGAGGCGCTGCCACGCAAGTATGCCTCCGGCTTCCAACTCGCGTTGCTGATGAAGGATGTGGGAATCTCCAAAGAGCTGTTCGAGAAGAGCCAATTCGACACGGACATGCCAGACCTGATCCTCAAGTACTTCAAACACGCCATGTCCTTGGTCGAGCCCACTGCAGACCACACCGAGTTGGTTAAAACATGGGAGAAGAGGGCAGGGATCGAGTTGAAAACAGGCACGCCCTGCGGCGACACGATCAGAACTGAACGGAGCAACTGGGTATAATACGAAGTTCCAGGCAGAAATGTGCTCTCTGACCTCACCCATTCTTGGCGCTGCTGCTGCCTGGCCTGGTGCTCTGGGCAGCAGCCAGAGGTTCGCGGGGGATCAAATTATAAAGACCGCAGTGCGACTCCCTGAGGATAGCAGCGTCCATGCCTGGATTCCACTTTCAATCAGAAAACATCATGTCTTCTGTCACCCTCACGCCATGTCTCGCCTTCGACAAGGAGGCTGAGGAGGCAGCCAACTTCTACACCTCTGTGTTCAAGAATTCCCAGGTCACCAAGGTCGTCCGGTGGTCAAAAGTGGCCGCGGACATCACTGGTCACGACATCAACGACGCCATGGTCATCGTTTTTGAGCTGGACGGTCGGAAGTTTACTGCATTGAATGGGCTTCCTCATTACACGTTCAATCCGGCCGTCTCTTTCCAGATCGAATGCGCCAATCAAGGTGAAGTCGACTACTACTGGGAGAAACTGACGGAAGGAGGTGACGAGACCAAGCAGGCATGCGGATGGCTGCAGGATAAATTTGGTCTGTCGTGGCAGATTTTCCCCAAGGAGTTGCCTCAGATCATGGATGATGAGGATAGCGAGAGGAAGGAACGGGCATCCGCTGCGATGATGAAGATGAAGAAGATTGACATTGCGGCTTTGAGACGAGCGGCTGATGGTCAGGATGTCTGATTGAGAGTTGATTTGGATTGAATGTTTATTGATGAATATCATTGTGCCAACGAATGGCCTTGGAGCTGTAATATTGACGATACCAAGGGATGACCGCAGAAATCTGATAGGGGAAGCATCCACAAAAGGGAATTGTTGGATATTGAGAAGGCGTTGATTGCTAGTATTGATCCAGCACCGAGCCTTGTTCAGCATTCTCGCATTGTCAGGACGACAATCCGCGACAGTTGCAGGCCAGGAGGAGTGTGTTTCAGGAGGAGCACGAGGGCAAACCCTCACATATACTCATCGACCATGCCCCTGGGTGCTGGAGGAGGCAAGCTTAGAGTCTTGTATGCTCCACGCCAGATTGTTAGCTAAACAGAGGGACCTCACCCTGTCTGATCGCACACTGCTTGCCTCAGTTAGCAGTCTGACACGCATGCTTTGGAGGAGCCTTGCTGGCGTCTAAAACAGAGGATTGGTCAGCCAAATAACAAATCCTGGAGTGTAATGTGGAACCAGGTGACGTCTACTCGACAAGGAGTTGCTCAAGGAAAAAATTTTACTCCCCAGGCATGTAGCTGAGGTTGGTTATTGACTGAAAAGACGCATAGGAAGGCCGTTGTGATGCTCAGAAGAGGACTGTTTTGCCACGAGCGCCATGCAATGATCCGGCGGACAAGCGTTGTGACCAGCATCAAGACAGAGCATGGCAATGAGCAAGGAGAGCGAGGGAAGTCAAAGGACGGACGATATATCGACGGAAGAACAACACAGCCAACGCCGCTTGACTTGAATTTTGCAACGAAGCTTCCGCCACATGCATCGGCCACTCGGCCACGCTTTGACGATAACGTGCATTTTCTGTTTGTACAGCCAGCTCTATTCACAACATCTTCCCACCCCATTCTTTGTCGTATGCTATGCCAAAAGCATCTTCCTCGGATCTTCTATGTATTCCTGTAGCACATCAGCACCCACGTCTTCAGAGCCCGCAGTTCGACCCAGACGTACCTTGATCTTTACGAGGTAAGTGACTGCTTCCCTCCCGTCCAGCAGACGATGGTCATAAGTCAATGCCAGGTACATCATCTAGGGTTGATCAGCTATGACACGCGACCGGCACGTGGTTGGGAATCTCCTACCGGTCGGATCTCTATTTTGCCGTTGACGACCACGGCTCGGTCCTTGATCGCATGCAAACCGAGAACGGCCGTCTGCGGCAGGTTGATGATTGGAGTGCCCATCATGGAGCCGAAGACGCCGCCATTGCTGATCGTATAGGTGCCTCCGGCCATGTCTTCAATTGACAGCTTGCCATCTCGTGCCTGTTTTCGGGTTAGCTTGGCCCAAAAGGCGTCTTGGCAGGACCACAACTCGCCTTCTTGCCCAACTCGGCAATGGCTTGCTCAATCTCAATCATCTCCATGCTTTCGGCATTTCTGACCACGGGAGTGACCAAGCCCTTTGGTGTGGCCACGGCCACACTGAGATCGACGTAGTCCCTGTAGACGATGGTGTCGCCTCCACCGGGTCCTTCAATCGAGGCATTGGCCGTGGGAATATCCTTCATGGCCAAAATACTGGCTTTGGCGAACGCGCTCATGAAGCCGAGCTTGACCCCCGTGTTCTTCAACACCTCCTCCTTGTATTTCTTGCGGAAGTCCATGACGGCCGACATGTCAACCTCATTGAACGTGGTGAGAGATGCGGCCGTATTTTGGGACTGCTTCAGACGCTCCGCTATCCGCAGGCGCATGCGGTTCATTTTCACCTGGCACGATTAGCTCTCTCGACGCATGCTGCCCACGTATTTATCATACCCTGTTCTCATTCCTGCTTCCTTTGCCCAATGGTGACTCGATGCCTTGGGGCTCCTCCTTCGTTCCTCCAGAAGGAGGCGGCGGGGGGGGAGGCGCCGCCTTCTTCTCCTCTTTCGGTGGTGCGGGCTTCTCTTCCTTTGGCGGTGGCGGCGGAGCCTCTTCTTTCTTCGGCTCTTCCTTCTTCGCTTCCGGCTGCTCCGCTTTTGCGGGCTCTTTGGCCTGCGTTGCACCCTCACCGGCTTTGATCTTGGCCAGCTCCTGACCGACGATCACCGTATCTCCTTCCTTGACCAAGAACTCGGTGATGGTGCCAGACTCCGGGGCGTTGACGGAGACGTCGATCTTGTCGGTCTCAATGCTCGCGATTTCCTCATCCTGTTCCACATGGTCTCCAATTTGCTTGGTGAAGGTGCTCAGCGTCCCCTCAGAGATCGACTCTGCCATCTGAGGAACTTTGACGATGATCTCGGTGAACTGCCGGGGGGAGGTGCTGAATTGCTGGTATTGCAGCAACCACTGATACGTCGGCACCGCCAACGATTTCGAGCTCATGCAAGACGTGCATCGAGGCGTAGAGGACGGGCGGAGAGCGCTATAGGTGCGAACGCAGGCAGCAGAGCTCCGTCGAGGGAGTGCGAGCGCGGAGCCCAGGGCGGGCGCTCGTCGCAGTCGCATGCCGGCCATTGGGAGACAAGAATGGTGTCGCGCCGAGAGAGGCACAACAAAGAGAACGAGTAGATGCTCGAGAGAGCTAGAAGACAAAAAAATGCAGCATGCGTAGAGGCCGTCTTGCTGGGCAAAGAGACCGTCCAGGATCCGGGGCCAACAGCTTGAGTTGAGTTATTTTCTGGACGGCAAATTGGGCGGCCAAAGGGAGGAGCTTCAGCACACGCCAGCGTCATGAGGCGGAATTAGAGGTGCACCAATTGCTCGCCAAGCCCGGCAGCTGCACTTCCAATCGACTCTAATGAATTACAGATCGCTGACTGAGAAGCACGGTGCCATCACATTCGACCACGTCCAGGCTAGAAGACGAGTGGTGGGCTGTCACGTCTAGAAAAGAGCAGTAGAGGAGGATTTGCACGCCTCGTCGAGCGCCGAGCGCTCGCACCGCACAACATGTCGGCCACGACTGCCCATGTCAAGGCCGTGAGGTACCGTTCCCAGCTGCCGGATCATGATGGCATCATGCTAAGACCGCGATCAGATCCCTTTACCGTCGGTCCCTGAAGCTGGCCCTCGACTGGGCCGTCCAACGAAACCTTTGGCGAGGTCAAGCCGTGTATATCCGTTCGCTGTTCGACGCCAACCGAAACGTTCGCGACCCGAGACAGCAAAGAGTACGTGCTAGCCGGCCACCTTTCTGTTTTTTCTGGGCGGGTGAATCAGAATCACTAATCCGGTCCTCTCACCAGATCCTCTTCAACGAAACGGAGAAGCTGTTACAAAAATGGAAGCATCCTGATCCCTATCGGCCACCCACGGCCCCAGGAGGTACATCCGCGCTCTTGTCGTCTGACTCCCAAAGACGCTGACCGAGTTTGTAGGCTCGAAGTTTGAACGAAATCTCCCAGCCCCGGACCTTCCCCCGCCGGATAGTGAAATGGTGAAAGGTTTATGAAAGGGAGGAATGGACTGCGATTGTGTACATAGCAGATTTGTACAATGGACTTGGAGCAACATATACACTCCAGCGCCCTCATCAATCTTGGAACCCTTTGGGCCGTGACCCCAGAGGTCCAGAAAAACTTATCACCCTTTGGGCGTGACTCCAGAGGTCCAGAAAACTCATCACCCTTTGGGCGTGACTCCAGAGGTCCAGAAAAACTCATCACCCTTTGGGCGTGACTCCAGAGGTCCAGAAAAACTCATCACCCTTTGGGCGTGACTCCAGAGGTCCAGAAAAACTTATCACCCTTTGGGCCGTGGCTCCGGAGCTCCAGAGACTGACCATTCATTCCCGAATCAATGTCAGGAAACCAAAATGATTTCACGCTGCGACATTGTCCACACCCTACCCAAGCTGTCCCCTCGGTGGTTTGTTTTGGCATTGTCCATCTCTCACTCGCTAGCCGTGTCTCAAGTCCAAGCCAGCTGTGTTGTCCTACCCAGACCGATGGAAGCTCATTAAAACGGTTGGCCGGGACCGTACACGGCCATGACCTGGGAGGAACGTGTAGTTGTGACGAGTCAGGGAAGCGCGTTGCAATTGTCCACGTCCGCTGTCCGACCATATCTCAAATAGCATGGAAGTTTGATATCACATACTGACAGCAGGGACCATCTAAATGGCTTCAATCTACACCAAAAGACCACTTCAGAAGTGAGGAACTATACGGAACAAGTCAGTTTAATGTGCCATTGACCTGGTCATTGAATTTGGTATCTCTAATGGCCCATTACAAGGCCGATCGCCTTGCCATTTGCATGTCTCGTGCCCGCTGTCGCATTCCTATCCATGATCATAACAATCAAGTTTCATGGACATAATGTACAACCCTAAAAGCAAACTCTGAAAAAGCCATTCGAGAGGCTATCCCGACCCCTGAACCCCATTTGATCGCATATGTCATGAAACACCCTTGAAAACCACACCAGAAACGCGTTAAGAAGCTCACAGCTCTTGGCTGGGGTTCTTGCCCTTGGGCGTTTTCTTGGGCAGAAGGTCTAGAAAAGTTAGCACGAGATCGTCGTGAGTCTGGACCCGAAACGTACTCTGGTGGATGTTGGGCAAGACACCACCCTGAGCGATTGTGACGTGACCAAGCAACTTGTTCAATTCCTCGTCATTTCGGATGGCGAGCTGGAGGTGGCGAGGGATGATACGAGTCTTCTTGTTGTCACGAGCGGCATTACCGGCAAGCTCCAAAATTTCAGCCGCAAGGTATTCGAGCACGGCGGCGAGGTAGACCGGAGCACCCGCACCGACACGCTGAGCGTAGTTGCCCTTTCTCAAGAGACGGTGGACACGGCCGACCGGGAACGCGAGTCCTGCCTTGGAGGATCGGCTGTGGCCCAGTTAGTGACGGCACAGTCAAGATGAGACGCGTCGAGTGGCGCGAATCGCACGCGCTTGAGGCAGGAATTTCGTGTCAAAGGAAGCCGAGTCGGATGTCCAGCTTGATTTGAGACGGATGGAAGACTCCGGAAAGACTTACGATTGCGCGCTCTTGGAGCCAGAGGCCTTTCCGCCAGATTTGCCGCCAGTCATTTTGATGGTATTGGATGGTTAAAAGCTTTTGAAGTGTAAATGGGTTGGTGGGTGAGATGCGCGATGAAGTTGGTGTGGATGATGGATGAAGAGAAGAGAGGAGGAAATCGTCGACGATGATGGTGGGAGGGAGCCCGGTTATAAGGACTTTCGGCCGCGCGATGATGCGGGCGGCAGGTGCACCCTCAGATCAACCTGCAGGTGCGGCGAGCTTGGATCACGGCGAATCAGAGGCCGCGATCACGACTGCGGGTTGTTGTGATGAGTGGGTGCGCTATGAACATTCTGGGCGCGTACCAGTAATTACCTGCCCCGCCGGTCAGACCCATTATTCTGTATCAGATCAAACTTGCGATTGGCGGACAGAATAATGAGCGCCTTATCATACGGCGAAACGTTGTCACGGACATGTACCAGAAAACTGGCTGCTTTTCCCAAGGCGATCAACCCGCCCGCGGCGCCCTTGGTATAAGAGCTGCGGTCGCCCGCCCTTTCGCGACATCTTCCTCCTCCTTTCCATCCATCCACAACTCGCGCTTCCATCTCAGCCATACGCCTTTATTAATCGAGTTTCATCTCACATACCTTTCCACACAGTCATCCTCGCTTTTGGCGCAATTTCCAAATCCCACTTGATCAAAAATGCCTCCCAAAGCTGCTGAGAAGAAGCCTACCACTGGTGGCAAGGCCCCCGCTGGCAAAGCCCCGGCGCCCGCTGAGAAGAAAGAGGCCGGCAAGAAGACGGCCGCGGCTCCCTCTGGCGACAAGAAGAAGCGAGGCAAGACCAGGAAGGAGACGTACTCTTCCTACATCTACAAAGGTATGGTTGATCTCGCGCCTGTGGTCGCGTCTTCCCGTCGCACTCCTGCCTGGGAGGTCACATCATCGGATCATTGCTGACGCGTCATGCAGTCCTCAAGCAAGTTCACCCTGACACTGGTATTTCCAACCGCGCCATGTCCATCTTGAACTCATTCGTCAATGGTACGCTGCCTGCCTCCGATTCCCGCCTGGACGGTGCTAATGTCATCCAGATATCTTTGAGCGTGTCGCCACTGAAGCGTCCAAGCTGGCCGCATACAACAAGAAGTCCACCATCTCGTCGCGAGAGATCCAGACCTCAGTCCGACTCATCCTCCCTGGTGAGCTGGCCAAGCACGCCGTCTCTGAGGGCACCAAAGCCGTCACCAAGTACTCTTCCCAGAGCAAGTAGACGGTTCTTGGAGAGCGCGGTGACGCTGGTTTGGGTTTTTTCTTGCACTGGGGTTGCGGAACAATCGGATTATCAACGGTGTTGCATGGGTTCACAACACTTATGATGTGTCATGGAACGGGGTCTAGTCATGGGCGCGGTTTCGCTCATGTCGTTATGTTTTTACGCTTTCAGAGCTTTTATATGACGTGGTGAAGCCAATGTACAATATTCACCAGGCCAGAGCATGAGTATCGGGGTCCAGCTCCGGGTGGAAAGATAGCGCATTTAAAGCATGAAATCACGCTCTGAACCTCGCTTACCATGGTATATTTTCCTGCTCGTGTGTCCGTGATGACTTGGAGCCCGGGCTATTGTTTTGAACGCGCTGAACGCGCTAGCACGCCACCAAGCTCCTATCGATAGGTAGAACCGAGAATGAGGACGGGTAGGCGGCCTGGCATGCTGATTTAACGGAATTGAAGACTGCCCGGGAGGAAGGCCATCAACCAGTCATTCACTTCTTTATGAACAGCAAAATGTGGATGCGATCATGGGGTTAATGAGTTTGTGCCGCAAGGAGATTCGGCAGCGAGCATCTTGATCACCATCGTGCTCTGCTTGCAACACTAACGTGTCAAGAGATTCAGGATTACGATCTCGTGTGTTGGCAGTACTGCTACACAAGAGAATGAGTGGTATCATCACCTTTCGGCCTGGGCTAGGACACGTAAAGGCCCAGGCGCGAGCCGTAACCGCCAACTCCTGCCTGCCTGCCTCCCTCTCTAGGAGTCGTGACATACACAGCTCATGTCCAATCGACCAGCGCCACACGCAGAGTTATTATTCTTCGCTCTCCTTCCCGGTCACGGTGACCGTCTCGTCGTCATCGTCGCCGTCATCCTCATCATCAAAGGTCTGAACCTCGTCGACCGCTTCTTTGCGTTCCGTCGTCTCTCCCGGGATGGGAGGCTCCTTGGAGTAGACGGTCACGATCGGCTTGCCTTTGACCTCTGTCAGTCTCCTCGTCCAGTCCTCCCAGTCGGCTTCATCCTTGATCAGAAATCCGATCAGCATGCTGGGATCCATTTCGCTGATGCGCAGACCTCGGAGTCGCCGCGTGTGGCACGTGGCAATCTCGTCGTCGGTGTAGTCGTGGGCGTTGGGGTGATAGGGCAGGGCCGGTCTGGTCTCGTGGGGATCGAGGTAGAAGAACAAGTCGCCTTGACAACCGACGAAATAGTGCGACGACGAGGGACGACCGCCGGCGATGCCGATGGATTGAGGATATGTTAAAATGCTCTTGAGTGCTTCATGGTACACAGGCGTGATTCGGTCCAGTCCCAGTCGGATCCCCAGCAAGATCAGCGTCGGCATGATGGTCGGGTCTGACGGGCTGGCGGCCGCGATCGAACGGAAGCGATCTGCGTACACTTCGGACGCCGACGGTGTCACGTAGACGCGGAGGCCCGCGGCCGCGCATTCGGTCGAGAGCTCTTTGATACATGACGCGGTGGCCGACGGCCCAAACCACTGGCCGGGGTGTTTCCCGCAGGCCGAGGCGCCATGTTGGACAAAACGATGAATGGAGAATGGGGCATCAGGCGAGTCGGCGAAGAGAGACACGATTTGCGCTTCGCTCTGCGACCAAGGAGAAGAATCGTCACGAGGGGTCGACGGGGTGGACCGACCATGAGGCCGCCGCCAATGGCGCCCGAGATGGAGCATCATCAAAGCATTTGCCAGCAACGACTGTCCCGATCAGATCATGCAGCCCCATCCCGCGTCACTGCTGAAACCGTCCCGTTCGGTCAGACTGCGAAGCCGGACGGAGAAGGTCATGGAGGCATTGGCCGAAGGATCTTGCGAGCGCGGTATAGGCGGGAAATTCGAGCGGTATGTCATCCATACCCGCGACTCGAAATCGTCCAGGAATGCGTGTGGCCATCCTCCGTCGGACGGGTCGTTCGATAACGAGGGCAAATTCTCGCCATCGACATGTTGTGCGTCGTCGAAACTGCTTGTATTGTGAGATTGTGGATGGGATTCCCCGAACACGGAGGATACACTGCCATCCGAAGGCTCGTGGGAGTCGGCCGACGACTCGATTTCCACGACATCATCGTGATCCGTGGTGGTGACAGCCTTGGGAGGAGTAGAGGTATATTCCTGACCTAGAATCCATATCGGTGTCCCAGATACATCATCATACTTCGGCGGCGGGTCGTAGAAATAGCGCACAAAGCGCTTATAATCGACACCATTCATCATTCGTCCTGACGATAGGATACTGAAGACGCGAATATACAGTTGGCAAGAGGCAGGTACCTCTCAGGCACGTCGAACCGGCGACTCGAGATATGGGGACGAGGTATGAAGACGAGGTATGAGGACTAAGTGATGGAGAACGAGGTGAACACGTTCTCCCTTCGGAGTCGGTTCATTCGAGCGTGCAGGTCAGCCACAAGGGTCGATTCTGAGCCGTCGACAATAGGATATGTAGGCCTATTCCTCGCGGGTCTGTGTAATGGGCACAAGAGTGTAGTCCGTCTGAGCAGATTCACCGGACGTCCGTCAGCCTTGCAGCTTGCGGCTGTGCCAAAGGGACCCTTGACCTCGGGGGCGCTGGCCAAGCGTCGTGATTGGCACCGCGCCCAGCGCCCGGCCTATTCAATACCGTGCTTCCTTGCATGACTCTGAGCAATAGCCATGCCAGTTTCAAATATAGAGGACATGATAACATGAAATTCCGGAACTGTGAGCCGGCCTCTATCTGCTGAACAGAAACGGCGTCGCTCCTGAGCCCAGATTGGACACTACGAGACCACCACTCAGCCCCGCCATGGGCGCCCGCCAGCGCGCCCAGCACCGTGGGAAGAAAGCAAAGGGAGGCGCGAATGGCTCGCGATGGCCTCCAAGCAAGTCAAACCTCTCATTCCAAGGTATCTTTCATCAGAAAATTGCCGCTGAGGCCTTCAGACACCTGACATCTAACCTAGTGCCGGGTCTGAACCCGTCGATCCGCCAGAGAGCTCTCCTTCAAGGATGGCAAGATTTCTCGGATTCCTCCTCGCCGCCATCGAGAAACGGCTTCAGCATGAGCCAAGAAGCTCGGAATACGGAGCGTCATGCTTTTGGCTGGGGACCGACGAAGTTGCGGGACCAAAGGATCGCTTTCGTCAGTGCAGGCACGCTCGTGCGCGAAGAGCCACAAACGAGATCAGCAGACGATGATGAACATCATGGAGAGTCGGCGGTGTCGAACAAGCAAGAGACAGAACCGAATACTGCGGGGCAGGAGGCGGTGTCGAAGCAAGAGACAGAACCGAATACTGCGGGGCAGGAGACGGTGTTGTCACAGAAAACGAGCAATGAAGACTTGCAAGACGTCGTCGCAGCGGAGAATGGAAGTTCTCCGACCGATACTCGGGCAGATCCGACAACTGATGGAGATTTCCTGTCTCCTCGTCGTCGGTCATCGTCTTCCTCCTCCTCGTCCTCGTCATCCTCCTCGGCGTCTGAAGAGATTCTCTTTTCCGGCCGGCACAATCCTCCAAAGACACCGACGTCAGACAAGGCAACTGTGACAACTCTCTCATCTGGGCCTCAAGATTCTGATACCAAGATCCCCAGAATACTGACCGTGGCTTCCAGTGGGTCGTCATCGGCCTCGGATGTGCAAACATCTTCCAGTGAGGATCCAAGGTTGAGCCCACGGTTGCGACGAGGGAGGCCCCACCGCCGATCTCAAATGTCTGATGAAGAGGAGGCCATCATACAGGACTACATTGCGAACATGGCAGTCGACGACGATGATGACGACGATGATAACGGGGACAATAATAACAGCAACAACAATGACAATAATCACAAGAATAGAGCCACTCTGCGTCTGACCCGGACCGAACATTTCCGGTACCACCATGGTGCTGGTGAGGAGAATATGAAAGTAAAGACCAGGATCCAGGGAGCAGCAAGGACAACGGCCAGGGACGTGGATCAGGCAATTGACTGGAGTTCTGCCGACTTGGAGGACTTTGACGATTTGAGCACGACCGATGAGGAGATTTTGGAAGTTGGTCAAGTGTTGCGACACCGGCAGCGACCAAGCGGCTCCCAGTATCTCATCACGGCCGCTGGGAGAGGTGCCAGCGATGCGAAGTGGATGTTGCACCAAAAAATGACCTCGGCCACGGCGGTCGAAGAGATTCGCATCTTCGAAGAGATACGTGCGATGAAGGTCGAAGATGACTCGGACGATAGTAATTCGCCAACAGACAGCGAGGACGAAGCGCTGGATGACCTGGTGGACGACATTGACTCTGAGGACGAGGAGAACAGCCGCATCCTCAAACACACGGCGAGAATGACGGACGAGCAGATCGCACGCGCCCTGGCTAAACAGGAAGAGCTGGGAATCGGTGGCGACGAACTCGTTTTGTTCGACGGCCAGGAAGGTGAGGACGAGGATGCAGAAGACGGTTTCCGACATGAGAACGATTTCATCCCATTTGCCGCGAGAAATCGTACCGCGAACCACGACAAGTCCACGCGCAAGCGACGGCAAAAAGACCGCTTTCCCTCAGCTGCAGCGTTCGCGGATGCCCTGGACGAAAACCCTTACGGTGCATTTGACATTATGGATTTTGATCGGCCGAGTCTCCGCCCGAGACGAAAGGGACGCAAGTCCGGTCTGCCTTTCGACCTCGAACTCGAGGACGAGGAAATGATGGAGCATTTACGCAGCACCTGGACCAGGGATAGAGAGAAGAAGGCGTCCCGGAAAAGGGAGAAGCAGGAGGCCCGGGAAACCGCGCTGCTCGAGTCTTCCGAACGGAGCGAACCGGCCGCCATCAAGGCCGAGATCAGACGCTTCTTGGTCCAGGAGACGGACACTCTCAAACTGGCCCCTATGGATTCAGCAATGCGGGCTTCGGTCCACCGTCTGGCCAAGGCACTCAAGCTCAGTTCTCGGTCGGAGGGCAAAGAAGGGAAGGGCATTGGCCGATATCCCATCCTGACCAAGACCGCCCACACGCCTCACTACACACTCGATACCGTCTGGGAAGTCGACGCGCTCATGAATACGAGAAGATTCTTCCCCAAACATAGCGACCCTCGCTCCTATCGAGGCGACCGTGCCCCGAAGTCGCGACGAGGAGGTGGCGGCAAGATCTCAGGCGCCACCTACATGAACGGCGATATTGTTGGCGCATCTGCGCCGGAAATAGGTTCGGACAATAAAGGTCGGGCCATATTGGAGAAGATGGGTTGGACCAGTGGCATGGCCATCGGGGCGGTTGGTAACAAGGGCAGTCTCGAAGCCATCAAGCATGTCGTCAAGACGACCAAGGCCGGTTTGGGATGATTACTGCGGGTTTGGGGTGATCTATTATTTGCCATCTTGGTGTGATCTGCTGTTACCACCTTGGGGTGATCTATTGTTTGCCTTGTCATCTCCGACGGGGACCAAACCAGCAGGCGCCATCGCCTACTTAACTGTCGCATCCCATCCAGCCTCCTTCTTTCTCACCCTCTTCCTTTTCTCATTCCTCCTCGCTATGTTCCGCATCCAGGCAACTACCAGGTCACGACAGGGCCCTGGAAGGCTACATGGAGCATCAGCTCACGAATGAGGTCCTCTTGCTGGCGACCGATGATGACCTTGCCGATTCTTGGAGGCACATCTTCTCATCGCAGTTAAATTCACGGCTTCCACACGACACACAAGAGACGGCATGGGGCCCGTCCCGCAGATATCCAAAACAGGGCTTACGGCTACCGAAGTCACAGCCCAAACCCAGCCCCAAGCCCAACCCAGACCCATAGACCTGACCCTGGTCCCGCCTTTTTCGCAGTCTACGCGGCCCGCCCATTTCGCAGCCTACTTTGATCAACGGTAAAATCAATCTCCTCAGCCGAGAGCTAGCCCACGGCGCGGATATAGAGCTTCTCGGTTCCGTACCATTTGGAGAGCCTGCAAATAGGTCGGCAATGCGCTGCTATGGTAGCCTGACTGTGTATATCATTGACTCCGCCGCCTTGAACAGTCGTTTGGTGGGGTCTGAATTGTCCTTTAAACACCCTCTTTTGAATGGCGTGCATTTGGTAGATACACCTGATATATTCCACTGTCTCTTAAGCATCAAAATCCGCTCAGGGGCCTGGTTTGACCGCGAAAGGAGACGATGCCGCCCCAGCCTCATAAGCTCTTGTGCCTACTTACCGTAAGTTAATTCAGGGCATGTACGTCACAGGAGGCGTACCGCGTTGTGGGGAGGTTCCTTGATGTCAACATGTAAGGGCGGTTTGAGGGACGTCATACCGGTGGGCAGCATCTCGAATGTTGGTGATTACACCGGGTTTTATAGCTTGGATGGTCAATTGACACTCGTGATTTGAGTCGAGAGGAGGCGTAGCGGTGGAGTAATCAAACTTCAAAGTCAAGAGGTGGAGGGTCTGGTTGGAGGTGGCGACGGTTTCTATGTGTGTTTCGCTTCGCTTTACACCAAGGCATACAAGAGTCATAGTTCCCACTGCTGTTGGCGTTGGGTTACGTTTGTAGCATCTTCCATAAGAAAAGGGCAGTGCACTGTGCTTCGCGCGCGTTCACTCCCACTACCCTCACAGCCTGCGTTCGCTCCTTTCATCCTCAACGCTTACGTGACGTTCAAGCAGCCGACACCTCCCCATCTGTGCTCGACGATCCGCGCTCCTACACTCATTACAATGGGCTGGAGAGACGACTGGCCTTCCATGCCCGATGGTAGCAAGGACGATGGCAAGCAACTAGGCACCCTCGTTCGTAGTGGCAACAGCCCCTTTCAAGGAGTGTGGGATGTCAACCTGCTTATTCAAGAGATCGAAGAGCACACACATACTCAGGTGACAGACATTCCAGTTGTTGACAAAGGCTCCAATAACCATGTAAGTCCATGCTTGTCTTTTCCAAAGAACAGAGCCTGATGTGTGCTCGGGGTTTCCATATCAAAACCTCAAATGGGCCGGACATGGTCGCTCGCCTAGCCCGTGGCGATGTCAATATGCCGGACTTTGACGGCTTTCCGGTTGATGAGCAAGCCGAGGATGCTGCATTTGAAGCGGCCGTCTACAATCTGCTGCGTCCAGTATCCACTATTCGGGCTTCTCGCTTGCTTCACCACCATATACCGGTATTGCATCCCGGCCCGAAGCTTTCCATACCTCAGGATTTAGCTGGTCGCCGTCTGTTTGTGTTCGAAAGGGCAGAAGGCGTGAACAATGTATGGGACGAGCTCAGTGCGACTAGCAAGGTATGATGAATACAAGCTCACTTTGTTTGCCCCCTATGCCCACCATGACATGCTTATTCTCAGCAGCTGCGTCTCCTTGATGAACTAGCCAATATGCGGGCAGCTTTGTTTCACTACAACCCTCCGCCTGACTTCGTTGCTAAATATCTCCTCAGCCGTATATTCAAGTTCATGCCAGAGTCGCTCCCCCTGCCTGTTGCTCCTACACGCGAATTCTGGATGCACGTAATGGAATCCAAAATCAATGTCACCATTCGGAACGAAGGAGACATGATCGGTTGGGAGTCTGATAACGAGACCGTTGGGCCTGTTGCTTTGACGGCAAAGCGGTCTCTCTTGCGCGCAATCCCACACCTAATGCCACCGGAGAACGCCGACCGATCTCTCTATCGTCTCGTTCCTGAACACGGCGATTTTGGCATCCATAACACTTCGATAACAAAAGACGCCACTGGCGAACCCCTCGTAACATCTCTATACGACTGGGAAACTGGATGCTTCGTCCCGGCCATTCTATCTGATCCCTTGGTGGCAGCCGGCCCGGTCGATTTGATGACCGATGAGAATTCAGGACCATCTGTTACCCGAATACCTGAAGGTGCCACTCCATCTGACCTTGAAACATATGCAGTATGGGCACGGCATTATATAAAGGTACGTTTCTCTGCCGCCGTTAGAGGCAAGCCGAGTTGCCAGATAAATGACAGTTTTATTTCTTCAGACGCTCTACGATAAGGCACCTGACTACCAAGTTGCTACAAAGGCTGGAAAAGATCTACGGTACCTATGGTTCGCGTTGCGAGACTGGCGGGGCGGCGATTCGGAAATTTTTTTCGGCACCCTTGGGCAATGGGCCCAAAGGCGAATGCAAGAACTAGGTGCTGGTTGAACGAAAACCGCACTTCTGAAACGCTGTACTGTTCAATGCACTGCCGTGCGAATATAGATGTGTTGGACTAATTGCTACCAGGGAATTACGGAGTGCCTACCAAAGGTTTACAAAGATGTTGCCTACGGTGCCGGCACGACTCCTCATCCCTCGGCCGAGTCGAAGCTCCACCATTAATAGAAGAATGGGGACTGGAAGCATGTGTCAAGTCCTCACCGTTGGAAGGCTCAACCACATCCCTCACAACTGGTGAGACAAACCCCAAATCACAATACTAGAACTTCGGCCTCGGCCGTCAAGTATTGGCGGTGCGGTGGGGTTAATGCCCAAGCTCTCCGCTGCCTCCATCAGCAGGGAGTCCTGGAGAACATCAAGAGGCGAGGATGCGGTGCAAGCGCGGACAAGATTGAACTGTTCATGATCTATTCTGACGCACACCTGGGCCAGATCGACTTGGCCGGGCCGAGTGGTCGTGGAGTCGGTCATTCTCCGTTCAAAGGCCTGCGGGTGATGAGGTCGGACCTCCTCCAGTCATTACTTGAATCAGTGCAAGCACTCCCCAACATTAGCCTCCTGTACGGTCGCTGATCATAACTACCAAAAGTGACGAGAGCTTCTCCGCTGACTTGCTCTTGGGATGCGACGGTATCTACTCTGTTGTCTGGACTAGTGTGGTCGATCCCGAGGGGAGGCCAACCTATGCAGACATCGCTGCGGTGTTTGGCTTCGCAGATCTGTATGACGACCGAGTACTGGCCTGTGTCAATCTCTTCGTGGCAGTCTGATGAGCACCTATTACTAGCCCTCACAGACCGAGCAATTCACCGCTGTGATAATGGAAACCGACGACGTCGAATCGCGCCAAGGCTGGAGAGAGGGACGGAGCAGGAAAGGGTCAAGAAGGAGGTCATGGATCCCTGATCGAGGCGACAAGGAAAATGGTGCGCACAGCGGATAATCTTGCTGGGTGATGCTGCTCATGCGGTAGGTCATATTGCATTCCAAGACCCCCATCGCAGACTGACCATCTCGGACAGATGCCACTTCAGGGCGAGAGCACGGGCATTGCCCTGGAGGATGTCATTGTTTTTGCCCGTACCCTCCAAGCCAAACAGCAGCGCGGGCTCCCCGAAGTGTTGGCGGCGTACTAAAAGGTTAGGTGAGGTCGTATCGACAAAGCATACGAAGAATCCACCTTTGGCTGGGAGAGCCAAAAGGACTGTGTGTCGTTTCGATTTTATTTCAAATCCTGGCTCACCACTACTTTTCTTTGGTGTACAGCTGCGGCCAGACTGCAAAGATACGCCGAAGACCTCGCCATTGCAGATCTGGGATTCAATGAGCCATCTTTTGACCCTTCGTCAAGATCCAATCCAGAGATCTTGCACCACCTTCTTAGCCTGCACGGAGCGTCTTTGGTCCCTCAACACGAAGGATGCCTCAGTACAGGAACTAATAGGGCCATGGATAAGAAGAGCCTGGTGAACAGTGCACCCCTGCAACTACCGCTTGGAGACAAAGCCAGTCACGGGATGAAAGTCACAGCGTGGCAATCTAACGCTGACTGGATTTCATACCTAGGCCGCCGGTCATCGTCATTATTCACACATCCTGGAACTGACCATGCCATGATCTCAATAATCGAGATCCGCCGCGGTTGACCAGATCGTGTCCGCCGGAGCGCGCCGAGCTGTTTCAAGACAAGGATCCTTGAACTTTCCCGAGATTTCTAGGATCATAGACCACGTGTGTCGGGATTTTGGTAAAGCTTCCTTGGACCAGATCTCATACTTTCCACATATCATCCTGTCGAGGAGTCCTACTTTGATTGTTTGTTTTGGTCCCTTTTACCTTCCGCGAGAGTTCCTTTATTCATTTGTATCACAGCCAGGAATGAGGAGAATCCATGCTTCTCCCTCGATTACATCATGAGTCCTTTGCTTAGAGCAGGGGTTGACCGGTGTTTCGGTTTCAGCTACCTGCCGGCAATTGGTACTTGGGTCAAATTCTCAGTGGCGAGCTTGTCACGTGTAGTTGTAAGAAGTTTATATACGCCTCCGGGAGACTTCTACCACTGGTTTGCTTGCTGTCATTCATTTCCTCGTCGAGGTACACTCGTTTTCTTTTATTCGATTCATTCGTTTCCAGAAACTTTGCCCTTTTTCAGTTCTTCAAGTTCTCAGCTTCTCCTTTGCATTGTTCCTGGCAGCATCGACATGCACCAAGCAGCACTCCTCCTCGTTCTCAGCGCAGCCGTCATTGCGTGTCCCGCAGTCAGCAATGCTGCCACTCAGGGGCCATGGGCACAATGTCTGTTTCCCAAGGGTTAGTGGCTACGCATTCTCTGACAAGATCTTTCAGGTGGGGGCATTGGTTGGACTGGTGGTACCATTTGTGAAGCAGGCTGGACCTGCGTCTACCAAAACCCATGGTACTCTCAATGTCTGCAGACAAGCAGTTCCTCCGCCGAGAGCTCTCCTACTTCAGTCGTGGAGCCCACCACTTCAATCGTGGAACCGATTACATCAATCGTGGAAGTGACTTCTACTTCAGCACCTCAGTCGAGCACGAGCACTGTCACCACCCAGGCGGCAACTTCCACCAGTACGGTGTCAAGTGGCGGACTCACGTACAAAGCCTCTTTCACCCACTACGGCGCGGGCGACTCCTTCGGCTCGCCTAACTGCAATACCAACACCGCAGCATGTGCTTTCTACACGTACCCTGGTTTCAGCGCGGCCGTATCTCAGAACCTCTTCGGTGTGGGCCCGGGAGCAGGAGCTGGGCCAGCTTGTGGTACATGTTGGAAGCTGGTTGGCGAGACGGACTCGTCCGGTAACCAGCTGAGCAATGCCGGCACCAGCATTGTTGTTATGGTCAACAACCTCTGCCCCGCGCAAGGGAATCCGCTGTGTGCACAGAACGGCCTCACTGGCACCAACCAGTACGGTGCGAACGTCAACTTTGATCTTTGCAGTGATAGTGGTGCAGAGGCTGCGTTCTTTGGTGACGACGGTGTCGGTTTGGCAGTAGGAACTGCCACCCAAGTTGACTGTTCCGAATGGTCAGGAACCGTTCATTAGCGGCTCAAGAATGTGGACGTCGTGTGATGTACAGTATATATTTTCCTTGGGAGAAGCACTTTTACAGCAGGCCACAAAGATATAAGCATGACTAAGCAAATGCGGAGGGCAGCTGGCGGATGCAGCATGACTTGCCTTGGCGCCAGAGCTAAGCCATTTATTGCAAGTGAGTGGTACATTTACTCTGGTCAGAAGCGTAGTAACTCGCAACTGACAATCGGGGTTGTCATGGTGGTCCTCTCTTACAAAATTTTGGACCCACCAACGGAGATGGTGTTAACGACACTGATTAATTGTGAGATGCTACCTACGGTGGTGTTCTGTAGCTGCTGAGCTGGCTGGGTGAGCTGGAGTGATAAATGACTGGAGTGATAAATCGTCAATCAAGATGAAATAATGTTGGGGGATCCACTCACACCTCTACTTAGCCAGCTCTTAGCCTCCTAGGTTGAGCGGAGGATAGTATGGAGGTCAAGGGGACGAGGAAGACTGTGGAGGGGACCCCGGATTACCCCACAATTGACAAACCTCGGGATACAGGGTTTACTAGTTTGCACCTCGGGACACCGGCCTTTCCAGGCTGCAAACCTCAGGAGATAGTCACTGGAGAACTATTGGACATGAACGACTCTCAGTCAAACTCCGCAGCGGCAAACCTCCCAGATCTCCTCTTCCACTGCCTAAATCACAATTTCCTCGCCTCTCCGCTGACGTCGATGATAGTGAATAAATGACGACCCTGATATCCAACATGGCCACTGCCTCGCTCTCAATGTCGTCTAATTCTATGGCCTCGTCCGATGCCAAAAGAGTGTCCTCGCGGCAGCTGAAGAAGCGAGAAATCGACCGCCGATCTCAGCGACTGGCACGTGAGAGAACCAAATCCCGCATTGCATATCTCGAAGGATTGGTAGAGGAATTCCGTCGGCAAGATTCAAGTGGTCGGGTAGCAAGCTTGATAAATCAGATGGCCGAGATAACGAAAGAGAGAGACCTCCTGACAAAGAAGCTGAATGACATCCGAAAAGTAATAGACAGCCAAAAGTCAGGCGCTGATGAGAGTCTGAACCCAACTGGCCCACCTCTGGAAGAGCCTCGAGAGCCAGCGGAGCACGGGGGTGGTGATTCTCGCCAGAAAACCCCGGTACTCGACAATTTTGCACCCAGCTTGGATAGCCTACTGGCATCAGCAAACATGCTATTGGCCCCTCAGGTCCTCCCTGTTAACGGGGCAGCCAATACTAACGACAACACCCTCGTTCACTCTCCAACTGAAACTCTTATACCGAATTCAGAGTGCCCTTGTGTCCGTCATTCCTCCAACAAGTGGCGCCTTGCCAACCGCGTGTTATCTGAACGGTTTCAGTGGCACGGAAAAGTCCTTCCAGCCGACGATGTAGCCACTGACGACGCCCCCGTCCGAGCAATATTGGAGGGATGGACGGCGGTGGAGAGGCGTGGAAACCTCCATCCTTCATGGCACATCCTCCGTCGCATTGACGAAACCCTTTTCATATCTTGCCCCAGGGTTGAACGACTGGCGATATTGCGAGTGATGCATACCCTTCTTCAGTTCCACATTGAATCATCCAAGGAGCGCTATGCAAGGCTGCCTTCCTGGTACTTGCGAAGGTACGCATTGAGTAGTGAACTTTTGGCCCTGGCTAATGGTGCAGACCATCTCAAAGCCTGGCACATTCATACGCAACCGATTACTTTGCATGGTCTGTCCTAGCCTTCGTCCAGCTTCGACACGCTTAGCGACCTCAGCGCTGACAGTTCGATTAGGCCCGGTGTCAGAGAACGGTTCATCTTTCACGAACATCGCTATTGCGGAAACGTCTTTTGGCGGCTCTTCGCCGACGGCTTGCACGTACTTTGGCCCTACGAGTTTCGTGATTGCTACACTCGCGAAACCGGGACGGGGTTGTACAAAGTCTCGCCGCTCTTTGACCGGCATATTCAGGACATCAAATGTTGGACCATGGGGCCTGATCTCTTCAACCAGTTTCCAGAGCTTTGCAGCGATATCCCTGCTTACAATCCCTTGCCTGGCGTAATGCCCTCGGGAGGCAATTATGATATAACCGCCTTGCCGAGTCTGCGAAACGGCAGACATTGCCAAGGAGAAAGTGACGACAATAATGGAAATCCACTACTGATTCGATCCCAGCAGACTGAACTGGTACCTGAATCAAGCCAGGCCGTGGAAGACGAGAGGCTCATGTACGAGACAACCCTCGACGAAGCGGCATCTGGGGGATCACCATCATCCATCACATCGATGCGAGGTCTGATTGATCTCAGTGGGCTTCCGGACTGGATTTTCCGAAGGGAGGACGGAGTTTGAATCTTGGTCAGACGATCACGAGTCGAGTCCATTCGATTGAATCTCCGGCACCCCGTTGGAACCGGACCACTACATTCCCCCAGCAAGCTCAAAGAAAGGACTTTGAAGTATGGTCACGTGACTATTGTGGTTCATGCAAATAGGCCTATAGACAGAGAGCTCTCCTGGAGGCAGGAGGGATTTCCAAGTAGGCCATTTCGCTGAACAGTTTAGTGAAATCCTTCAACCTGTGATGTGGGGTACGTCACGTGATCTAGTGTGACATCGCGTGACCATATGCCTTGGGTGTTCTGGTCCCTTCTGGCCCTGCTACCTGACATATTATCTCTCTATGGGGCCTGAACCTCGGGAAAATTTGGATATATTGTGGCCCGTACAGTTCTCCTTTATCAAGAGGAATTTCTGCAGAACTCAGGCAGGGTCAGCGCGGTCGCCTGTCCACGTTGTTTTATTTCTACGGCATCTTGGCCCTACAAGGTTGCCCCTTTCTGGACTTCGGTCATCCACGTACTTGGCGTAGGGAGAGGAGCCGACCTCCTCTCTCCCCTCTTAGCTGTGCCGAGCGAATGTCACGCCAACAGTCAAGACTGCCATAGGCACTAGCAGGATGAGAGGCCGCTTGAGCGGTGCCTCTCCTCCTTGGGGCTATCAATGCTGACTCGATCGGTTCGAATCTACGAATACGAGCAGCGACAGCCACAGAGCGTCTCCTCACCAGGCGTCCCGCATGGAAAAGCCCTTCGGCTCTGTTTCTCCACGCCGCCCAGTCGGTAGTCGTTGTTTCGAGCCTTACCCTCGGGTATGACCACCGACATCCAAACTCCACCTCCCTGAATACTTTTGTGAATGACGGCTATGAGAGGGGGCCCCTCTGCATCTGACGGTGATATGAAGGAGCGAAAAGTCAGGTCAGAAAAGTCAGGTCTAATCCCAGTTGCCAACTTCTGTCTGTGTGGAGCCACAGTAATAGATCCAACCTATCAACCCATCCTTGCATCCCCAAAATGACTTTGCTAACTCCTCCTGTCATTCGTCATGTCTCTGACCTGACAACCAAGTGGCTTTCACAAGCCCTGAACCACGACATCGTCAATTTCAATGTCGACCGCACCGGAGTCGGCAATATAGGGGCTGTGTATCGGATCCATCTCGACTATGGAACGAGGACTGAATCGGGCCCCGAAAGTCTTGTCTTGAAGATTGCCGCCCAGGACGAAGCGAGCCGGAAAACTGCGCTTGAGCTGGGCCTATACGAATCAGAAGTTCGGTTTTACAACGAAATTGCTCCTTCACTTGGCGGCACAATGGTCGCCCAGTGCCACCATGCCGCATTCGACAAGGAGTCAGGATATTTCCACCTCCTGCTAACAGACTGTCGCTCCGCCACTACTCTCGATGACCTTGTCGGCGCCACGATCGAACAGGCACGCCTGGCCGCCGCGGAACTCGGACGCCTCCACGGGGTCAGTCTGCGCGAGATATCAGAGGAGAATGCCTTGCCATGGCTGACCAAAGGACGCCCTCTCAAGCGGAGTCAGACGCAGGAGCTCTACAACGAATTTTTGCGCCACCATGGAGACAGGCTTTCACCGGAACACCGGGCGCTAGGCCAAGGATTTGTGGACAACATTGAGTCCTGGTATAAGGCTCTATACGCCTCCTGCGCTATCCTGGGTCTCGTTCATGGCGACTATCGCCTAGACAATATGCTCTTCGGGCGGGATGGTGAACATACCTTGACACTGGTGGATTGGCAGACGTGCCTCTTTGGTCCCATCTTTTTAGACCTTTCTTTTTTCCTAGGAATGTGTCTCACGACCGAAGCACGTCGGGTTCATAGTGACGAGTTGATACGCATATACCACGCCGCTTTGGCCAAAAACGCACCGGAACGCATCACAATCGAGCAGTGTTACGACGGCGTCCGGATGGGGAGTTATTTGGGCATACAGCAAGCAATCATGGCAGCAACCATGCTCGAGCGAACCGAGAGAGGAGACGACTTGTTCGTCGCTATGTTCCAACGGCACTGTGAGATGATATTGGATATGAAAGCCCTGGACATTATACCAACGCCCAACCCACCCGCTCCTCTCATTCCAGAAGACTCGGACGAGTATGCACACCCTCATGGGACGGATCCCTTGCACAACGAGAGCTGGTATTTCGACGTCACAGACCCGGAACAGGAAGTCGGGGTGTGGGTCAGACTCGGAGTGACCCCGAATCAGCCGGGCTCCTGGTATCACGCGCTGCTCTGCGGGCCCAACCTGCCCACCGTGGGTGTGATCGATTTCGAGGCAGCGCACCCAGGTTCCAGTCTCGTCGTTCACACAGATAAGTACCATGCCACCCACGTCGCCGAAAAGCCACTGCAAACTTACCGCATCACCCTCCGAGGCAAAGGTGAAGCCTTTGACGATCCTTCATCAATCCTCCGCGGCGAACATGGCCGCCCCGTGACCGTCAAAATGGACCTCGTATTCGAAACAGATGGGAAGCCCTATAAATGGCGTGTCCTCACCCGCTATGAGATTCCGTGCAAAGTGACCGGGACCTTCACATGGGACGACCAGACCGTGACTTTTACCGACGCACGGGGCCAACGCGACCACTCTTGGGGCGTCCGCAACTGGTGGAATGCCGACTGGATCTGGAGTGCCTTCCACCTCGATGACGGGACACACCTACATAACGTGCATCTGCGCCCCCATGGCCAGCGCGACTTCGGTACCGGGTATGTACAGAAGAAGGACGAGTTCTTTGTCGAACTCACAGACACGTACGGCACAGAGGTCATGGCATCCAACGGGTTAGGCGGGCCGACGACAATTAAGATGGCGCCTTTACCGTTGACGTTGCACATCACTCCTCGGGGTCACGCACCACTGAGGCTAGATGCAACAGACGGTAAGGTCGCGATGTTCCCTCGCAGCTGGGCGGAATGCACGACGAATGACGGTAGGAAAGGAGTAGGTTGGATAGAGTGGAATCTGAATTGAATCGACCAGGTTGGAGCTTGGATGACGTTCCCTGGAGAAGCGGGTCAGTTGCAGGTTTGGTGATACCTATGACTACTTAGGCTGTAAGGTCCAGACATAGCAGGTGAGACTTTGTCTACCTTGACCAAGACGCATCGGAACATTCGATGGACATTATGGGACCGCGAAGTGTGGGCAGATCTAGCAAGAGAAGAACAGTCTTATCTGTAGACATAGGTAGCCTTGAACTAGCCTCATCTGGTTGTCACGCCAAGGCCCGATAGGTTGGTAACTTTTGATGCCTTTTTATGTTCAGCATAGGTCACGCTCTTTCAATACAACCAACCCAAGTTCCACAATCACAGCTTAAAAGTTTGGCTGATGACAGTTCAAGCCGAAGTACAAAAGGAGAGATCAGGATCATGAGTTGGCGCTGACAGCACACCGTGAAGCGGAGATCATCCTAGAGTGATGGCTTCCGGCACCTCAAACCCGCCGATCTTTGATATCATCAGTGATGGAACTGATTTCGAAACATGAAACCAGGAGAGCACCCGCCTCGGATACCGATGTCGAGAGAGTGATGTCAGCTATCGTGACTCGGTGTGACTCGAATCCCTCGACTCAAGCTGCGCCACCTGGGGAAACCCCGCATTCCAGACCAGGCTGTAAGGAGAACTGAATAGCCTCCAATCCCGTCGACATCTGGGGCCGACGTCGATCAGGTCGAATTCTTCGGCTGCAGACGGCAGACCACTATTGACTGGGGTTGCTGCTCAGCTGCGATTGTGATGGAAGACTCGGGGCATGGTTTCCTCGGTTTGTCCATTGTCCAGCTGATGGATGAATATAAGGAGCGGTAGAGTGACAGTTCTCGCTGTTTGTCCTCCGCTTCATATTTGTTTTGCACAATGTCTCCTGACTATCTCCCTCTAGCTGCGGTGACCGCGGGTGTTGCATCCCACCTTTTCTTCTTCAAGATCGGGGAACATCATCTTCATCCTTGGCGCTATGTGCAAGCTTTCATCCTCACCTGTGCAGTCGTCGCGATCGCCAAATCACATTACAGTGGCCTGCCGACCAAGGCGGCGCTGGTTTTCTCCGCTGAATATGGTTCCTTGTATCTCGCCGGTCTTTTCTCCAGCCTGGTGATCTATCGCCTTTTTTTCAACCCGCTGAACAAATTCCCCGGTCCATATTGGGCTCGATTATCCAAGTTCGACTACGTCTTCCGGGTCGCCTCAAAGATGAACTCTCACCACAGGCTATACGAGCTGCACCGGAAATATGGCCGATTTGTCCGTATTGGACCCAACGACATCTCTGTCACCCACCCGGACGGCGTCCAAGTCGTCTCTGGCCTGCATTCAAAGTGCTCCAAGGCACCGTGGTACTCACAAGATATGCCATTAACCTCGATGCACACTACCCGAGATCGTGCGCAACATAATCGGCGCCGGAGAATCTGGAGCCCAGCGTTCAGCGACAAGTCGCTCCGGGGATATGAGAAGAGAATGCAGAAGTATAGCGACTTGCTTCTTCAAAGACTGGACGAGTCTAATGGTAATGCCCTTCATGATCTGATCCCGTCTTGCGAAGGGATACTTGATGATACTCTGTTCTCGCCCTAACCCTTTTTTAGGAGAGCCCGTCAATGCGTCGAAATGGTTCAACCTGTTCTCCTTCGATGTGATGGGCGACCTGGGTTTTGGGAAATCCTTCCACATGCTCGAATCAGGCGAACTCCACTGGGCTGTCCGACTTCTCGGTGAAGGATTGGATCCCCTGGGGCTCTGCCTACCACCGTGGGTGTTCCGACTCCTGATCGCGATCCCCGGTGCGACCTCCGGTTATTGGAAATTTATTGCATATTGTTCGCAACAATTGGACGAGAGGATTCAGGTCCAGGGGAAATTGGAGAATCCAGACATCACACACACGTTGATTGAGCATTACAACATGGCCGACTCCGCGACCAAGAAGAGGCAATTGCCGATGTTGCAGGGTGATTCGAGATTGATCATTGTGGCAGGATCGGACACCTCGGCCGTGACGTTGACCCATCTTTTCTACCACATCGCCACCGAGGAGGGGTTGATCAACAGACTCCGTCAGGAGATAGACTCTCTTGTCGGTAGTGGCAACGACGAACATATTAGTCACGACAAGATCAAAGACGCGCCATTGCTGAATGGTGCCATCAATGAGACTTTGCGGCTCAATCCGCCCGTGCCGTCGGGGTTATTCAGGAAGACGCCGAATGAGGGAGTGGACATCGCTGGCACATTTATCCCGGGCAACACGGTTATCCAGATGCCACACTATGTGATGGGACATGGTAAGACAATGTCTCCTTTCTCTTCCTTCTGTCCGCCGATAAACCCTGGGCACTTTGTCGTACAAATCCTTTATACGACTTGCTAACACTGGTTCCCGTGTGCTCTAGATCCCACTCTGTACGCCTCACCCGAAGAATTCATCCCGGAACGCTTCTCCAGCCGTCCGGATATGATCAAACACAAGGATGCGTTCGCGCCCTTCTCCATCGGCCCCTACAGCTGCATCGGCAAGAATCTGGCACTCATGGAGATACGACTGATGACTGCCCAGCTGGTAAGGAAGTTTGATGTTAGGCTTGCCGATGGCGAGACCAGTGAGAACTTGTTGATGGGATCCAAGGACCATTTTACCTTGGGTTTGGGGGATTTAAATTTGAGTTTTTCCCGGCGTGAACAGTGAGATCATGGTGGCAAGGATGGTCCGAACGTAATCCAGCGGTTCTGTCCAACGATGTTCGCATCTAGATTGCATTTCCAGCAGAGAAACATTCTTTCGGGAACCGGTGAAACCGAGAATGACTGAGGGTAGCACCATTTGGCTGTCTGTGCGCCCCGTATCTCACGGGGACCATACTCAGTGTCCCCGGTTAAGATGGTTGGAGTAATGGTGGCCTCGATGTTTACAACATTGGGACCAGTAAGTGAATCATCGGTAGAAGTCGGTCAGGTTTTGCACAGCGCTTCGCTTCTTCAGAGTCAAGATTGTCTTGCTGAATCTTCCATCGGGCTCTCCTAATCTTGTCAACCTCGAACCTGCATTGTTGGCGGCAGTCGGGCACATGTCAGAAGTTTGCGCTGCTTTTGTGGGCATATGTCAGAAGTCTGCGCTGCTTTTGTGGGAAGCGAAAAACAGCAAGGATCCATGCTGGATGCCCCTCTCCTATCAGCCAATGGACGCGTAATAAGCAGCACGACGTGTGAAGCTAGCAATTCGTGCACAATCAGGCCTGTTATTGCACCCCCTCGAGGACTGTCGATTGGATCTGGTGTATTAGAATCCACAGACAAGGGAAGAACCGGCCGGCGCGCATCAGGGATGTGGGGGAGGCAAGGGCGAAGAGGTGGGGAGATCTTGGCACAACTGGGGTAATCGGCTAGGCCTGATGCTGGCACCTCTTAATCTCCACGGCTAATCTTTAGTTCCTGGGCCGCCGGAGTTACAATTGCAGCATAAACGTTGGACATGCCACTCCCTCGGGATGAAGCGCGGCTGGACTTCATAGCCGAGGAGCCGGATCTGCGTCCAGTCTTGGTCATTCGGCGAAGGGACACCAGCTGCAAGCGAAGGGTCTGCAACTCATCCCCCCAGTCATCACCGCCGCGACCCTGAGCTTCGATGGACCCGTTTTGTGGAGTCGTCCCTCGTGGGCGCAAAGTCAGCGATGATTCCATCTGACCCCGAACATGTGTGTTGAAAAGACAGAGTCCGATCGGCTTACTCGCCGTTGTAAGCTCTCGGGCAGATGACCAACGTCATGACAGACATCACCCTTCGGCTCTGATGCTGCTCATTCTCCGGATGAATTTCCGACGAGATGGACAAGATATCGGACGCGCAGGCCGACGGTCCAGCCCAGATTTTAGAACGTCGCTTGCCTTTTTATCACGACAAGGATTCACGCCCTCTTGCGGGAAACTCCGGTTCTGTGTCAGCTAGACTTTCGAGCTAGATAAACCAGACTGCCCGAGGTCGTCCCAGAGTGGCCAGCTGAGGGGGGCCTATTCAGTTTTGCTCAGTCATATAGCCGGTGGCATATTCAAAGTCAGCTCAACCTTTCTGCGGGCAATGCGAGGTCAAACGTTCCTCGCTCCTCTGGGGATTTCAAATCTACCGCGGTCATGATTCTCGCTCGAGTGCAGGTCATCTCGCGTCGCGCCGTCGACGCGGCTTCTCCTTTACAGCCTCAGCCTGTCGTCGGAAACTCCTCTCACCGAAGAGTCTGTGGCCGTCTCAGTGTCCTGGACCCTTCTGTCACTGAGGGATCTTTCGACTCCGTTCAGATCTGTCTCAGAGGTAAGCCCTCGCCGGACGGTGAGTGGGTGGTCCTGAGATAGCGCTAATGCGCTGAGCAGGGGTCATTGCCTCGCGGATTGGCGTCTCTGGCAATATTGAAGATGTTCGTTCATTCTTTCCCATGGTCGAGGCGGCGATCCAATGCTGACCAGATCCAGCTGATAACTCTGACGGATGTCCGCTCTCCTCGGGACTTTCAGTTAACGGCGTGCGACCCGGACAGTGATGAGCCGCAAAGTCGTCATCTTGATTTCTACTTTGATTTCCCAGCCAAGGGCTCGATCCGCGATAAGAATCCGGGCCAATCACCGTATTTCCCACCGTCAAGGACCATTTCGGGATTGACGCACATCCAGCAGCCTTCGGCGCTGAGTGATCGCCATATCGTCCGCGGCATCTGTGAGGTATCCTATTGGATTGAAGCACAGTTCCGCCTCGGGGGCCAAAAGGTCGGATGTATCACTCGTGCGGTCCAGCTGGAGGACCTCTCCCCGCGGCTCTGTGCGGCGCTGCCGTCCGAGAGCCTCAGCTGGCATGCAAAGCCGGATCTCCTCGCCAGGTGCCGGTTCCAAAAGAGCCCTGAGCTGAATGTCCAAATCTGTCAGCCCGAGTTTCCCCTCGTTCAAGACGCCGATGGCGGCCCGCAAAGAGTGTTGAACATACCCTTAGCAGTGACCTTGGATGTTCCGCCACCCGCCGGCGGCGGTCATGAGATCGACACACGGCAGTCGCTTCGGTGCTCAGCGGTCGCCCGGTGGGAAATCAGCACCAGATTCTCTTCTGTCCCCATCTTGTCCCAGTCGGACAGGTTAAGACCCGGTGAGATGATCCTGTCGACGTCGACCAGCCCCAGGCAAACAGCCAGTCTTCTCTTTCGGCCAATCCCTGCCTATGATCACACCCATGGTATGTTTCCAGAAGACTCTCTGCTTCCCACGAAAGTCGACCGCTAACGTGGTTTCAAGCTCATGCCCAAACATCGTACGTGGCCACAGCAGAGTTCATCCTGAAGGTTCCAGCAGCGGTCTCAGAGCCATCATTTCGCTGGGGACTGTTATCGAAAAGCTATCGTCTCGACCTCTCCCTTCATTTCGACGGCTTCCAGGGTGCACCTCGATACCACACACATAGCATCATTCCCATCATGGTGTCACCGGATGCTTCCAAGTCCAACGAACAGCTCAAAGCAATGTTGGATCTTGAAGACGGGGACGATTTGCTGCTCGGTTCAGATGGCGCTTCCACGCCTCCACCACAGTACATCGGGTGAGACGCGAAACACGAGACATGAGACACCATTGAGGACAGAACCAAAGCGCCTTCCAGGAATGGATCCGGGATGGAAGCTTGTGCCCAGTGCAATGAGATCCAGTCTCCACGACCGAGATGCGATGCCCCTGTGGCGGAGAAGGGCGCAATGCGACGGTGGGCGAGGCACGCTGGGGACGCCGTCTGAAGACAACCACGACGAACAAAACTCTCCATCAGGATTGTCCCTTGGCGGCATGCTCGGGTTCCATCCTGCGGCCCCACCGCCTCGGAGATGTGGGGCATCCATCACTGGCTTCGACTGCGCAAGGCTTGATTTGACCGACTGCTCTGGACTACAGCCATGAGCTGTCTCTTCCTTGTGCCACACAAGGTTGGAATGATATCATGCCTGAACGGTGTTCAAATAGGTTTGGCGGGATGAGGACGGACAAACACGGAGTCGTTTGCCAAGTGGCATATCTGGTATAGACCAGTTTCGGTTTTCGATCACGGCGACAAAAGATGCTGCGGTATTGTCAAATTCGCCCATGTTTCCGTCATGACTCGAACTTTGTGTGTTCTGGCCGCGCTGTCCTCGGTCTGCTGCAGGTCATAGGACGCCATGGGTATGGAAGAGGTGTAATCCATCACATCTCGAAGCGTTTCGTGGCACCATCCCGCTTCAGGCCCACTCGGGCAATAAACTCATCAAACTCTCGTTCGTCCAAGCCCATACCCTCTAAATGGCCCTCTTCGATCTGTGCAAGAACTGGCTTGCCATCCGGATCCGCATTACCATTCAAAGCCCAGATACCTTCAATGTAGCAGAGAAGTTCTTGTTTAAAATGGAGGAGCGGAAATTTGTGGTGAAGCTTTGCCAGACGCTGACTCTGGCACTGAGCTGTCGTGGACGGAGTTGAATAGGAAAGGTGCAATTCCGAAAGGAATCGAGCACGTATTTCCGTCCAGAGTGGAATTTCTCGCCGGGCCCAAGATTCGGAACAGTCCAGCGGGGGAGAAACGAGGTCACAGAACATGTCGTTGATCAGCTCTTCTCTGCTGTGAATGAAGGACGTCTCCTCACGTGCGACGTCGCTGTGTCGTATGGATGTCCGATCGATCCAACCCCAGGCGAAACATTCCAGGATGCCAGCCTCCGTACCATGAGCGTGCGCTTGGTGCTCGAGAACCTCGATGGAAGCCTGGAGCATGAATTCGCCTGCTAGTGTCATCCATTTCCTGTTCGGTTCACCGACGATCTCCGCCATTTCCGCTGAGAGTTCCATAAACCGGGATAACAGGTGAGCCAAGAGTACACCCGATTGACGAGAAGAAGCGGCCCCGGCCATTCTGTAGCACTCCCATGAGCGATATACCTCGTTCTCGACGGCAGATTCGGCCCACTCAGCTCTGTGTTCCGCCTCACCATCTCGCAGAGGAATGGGTTGAGCTCGGAGATCCATCCATTGCCGGCGAGCCCTGAGGTCGCTGACGATGTCCTTGTGGACGTGCTCCTCTCCGAGCACATCACACATTTCGGGGCCGGATGAACGACTCCCGCTCCAGCTCTCGAGGAGAAGAAGGAATTGGAGCACTTTGATGTTGAACTGGGTCCCAGGACTTTGCACATGGTACGGATGATTTTGGCCGAAGAGACCAATCAACACTGATGCAAGGGTCGTCAGCAGAGTCCCATGTGGTAGGGTATATGTGAATGGCGGCGGAAAATCACACACCGTCAAACACTGCGACCAACCGCGCTGCTTCACCTTGTCTGTTTTGGAGTTCCACACAAGTATGAGGCGACTCGCCAGCCTCTGCTGAAGGTGTCAATACTGCGAGCTGACATTTAATGGCATGATAAAGCACATATTCCAGAATCATAATATCAACATCCAGCTGATACGCCGGGTTGGCGCAACGCGTGTCGGCCATGATTACCGCATTATGTGACGAGACCGTTGACATAGTCACGCCGTGTTTCTGCAGAATTGAAGCATCATCCTCCCATTCGACAGCGTCGATATGGGTCAGATGATGCAGTTGATGGCGACGCGCTCGAGTTAGGGCTGTCAGCCATGAAATTGAAAGCAAGTATCATCCCAAAGAAGCATGAATAGGCTTGGCGAAAGCGCGATGGAAGCTTGGATTGAAAACAAAATCACACCACAAAAGAGACATGGATTATTGATTATGACGCCTGTGCCGACCTCAGGCCTTTCGCCATGCCTGCCATGCCTATGTGTCTAATGCAAGCCAGTCGGCTCCTGACTTGGTCCAGCTTACCCAAGATGAAGCGGTATCCCCCCTTGCACGGCGGATGTTACCTCTTCTTTCCCTTGCCACCTTTCCCACCAGGTCCTTTGACCTGTGATATCGGTGCCGCGTGGCCTCTTTCTTTGATATGATTGAACAACTTCGTTTTCGAAGCGAATTCAGCCTGACAAACGGTACACCGAAAATCACGGGCGCTTTGGTCGGCTTCCGTCGCCGCCTTCTGTGCTGCCTTCTTCGCGCGCCTCTGCTTCGCTTTGCCAATTTTCGGTTGTTGCCCGACATCCTCCGTGTCCGAGGGAGGAGTGCCCTCAAGAGCAACGTCGGCAAGGTTCAACTCGTCATCTCCTTCTTGCTTGCCCAAGCGCTTCTCGACCTTTGATCGAGGTGCGTAGTCGTCGTCTGAAGCGTCGGAGGATTCCAACCCTTCCACCGTCGCTGAGACATGTCCATTAGCAGCGGGCGAGAGTCTGTCTTGTTGGGATTGCTCTTCGGATTCCGTGTCAGTGAGAGTCGTCCGGTCCAGCGCTTTCTCAATCCGCACATCCTGCGGTTCGTCTTCTGCCGTGGGGGGTGGTGGTGGCGTCGCCCTTCTCTCGGTGTCCTCTTCTTCAAGTTCGAGGGCGGTACCTTCTGTGCGCATCTCTCTCTTTAACTGCTTCAACAACTTGATGTGCTTTTTGCTTTTCTCGTGGGCGTGAAATTGCGCCTCGCTCTTGAAGATCTTGTCACATACGACACACTCATACTGATGTTCCTCCCTCTCCGACTCACTGGAGAAGGCACCTTCATGTTCATCCTGGGCCCGTGACCGGGCCCACTCCGGAATAACGGTCTTGTCCAACTCTCCCAACTGGGCCAGCCGGGCCGCCCGTGACCGAGCAGCCTGTGCGGCCGAAGCGTCGCGAAGCATCTTTTGTCGTTCCGCTTCGGTTTTCTGGTTCTTCTGCACCCGGGGATCCCGCTTTCGTACAAAGGCCACCAGAGACCGGACCGCATCGTTATACTCCTGTATGGCGTCCTCTCGCAGCTTCTTGTTTTCCTTCTCCATCAGACGCCGCACCCTCCGGTCGGGGGCGTCCGACAGCCGGTAATGATCCTTCCATGAATAGCTCTTCCTGGTGGCGAAGCCGCTCCAGGCAGCATAAAAGGGCCGCACGACGTTCTCGTAGTTATCCTCCTTGAGGCCGAATTCAGGGTAATCCAGAGGTTCCTGGTCTTCCCACTGGCATGCGATATCTTCTTCCCTTGCCAACTGTTTGAAGAAGTCCTGCAATCCGCCGTAGAAGCCGCTCGGCGCATCGCTATAGTCCAACCGGCCGTTGAATTTGAGCATCAACTTTGAGACCTCGTCGGCAGACGTCATGCGGATGTTGTATGAGAACTCATCTCCGGCCCCAGCGGCCTGCTCTCCGCGGAGGAGGACATCCCGATGCGAATCGTACCATGCACGTTCTTGTGGATCCGACAGGACTTCGTAGGCAGACTGGATCTCCGCGAACAATCTTGTGGCATTCTCGATGTTGCCATAATTTCGATCAGGGTGCAGCTCGAGCGCTTTGCGTCTATATGCTTTCTTGATCTCGTCATCGGTTGCGGTTCGCTCGATACCGAGGAGTTCGTAATAGTCTGCCTTTGCGGGAGCATCTTCTTGCTCCCTGTTTGCGGAAGATTGTCCCTGACCCATGGTGCATGTTCACCGGTCACACGGTGATGGTGTCCTTCAACCAAAATCGGTCGGAAAGGTGATCAGTGTCATGATCGCACGGACATGTTGATTGCTCCAATTATGCCTGGGCTTGATGACTCGAAAATGTCACTCCCAAAACTACGACTGGTTGCCTCAAACTGGCAACTGGTAATTACCAGGGATTAGTTCGCGGCCCCAAAGGGTCTTGGCTATCACGTGATTACAGTGTCTGTAAGCAAGGTCTGCAACAGGCTTGTCCCGACTATTGCTGTTGTGTCTGGTGTGAATATACTGACCATTAACACTTCGAGGCTCAATTAGCGCTGTGAGATGACTTATAACTGCCTTTTTTGACACATCATCTCTAGCAGCCTCTGGCATTGAGCTCGGCATGTCTTGGCATGTCTTGGCATCTCCTGACTCATATATCCTGGTATATCCTGGTGTACAACACTGCACACCAACTCCAGATATGTCAACCCTGGCGAAGCTTTCATTTTTTCAATTGAAGCTCGGAACCAACTGATGTACAGAGTGATAGAGTGAGTCAAAGACTTTGGTTCAGTGAAAGGTGCTTTTAGTCACCTACATGCCAAGAGTCTTGGGAGGGCAAACTAAGCCCATGGGCGCACATTAACCGCTCCCTACCATCACGTGGTATATTGGCCTCGTGACAGTCGGAGGCGAGCCCATTCGCGGACAAGGTTTCCAGTCCGTGGCAAAAAGGAAACCTGGGGACTGAGAGCATATGAAGGTATCTGTCATGGCTCAGTCCTTGCTCTCTCATTACCGGCCTCCCAGTCTTGCTAACGCGATCCTGCTTATTGAGCGCATGTTCTCCTTCTGAAGGGGATTTGGAGAGTCCACGGACTCACGGTATCGACATGAAGTTTGCCCAGCAATTCCAGGAAGCCCTTGAACGGGATGATTATCCGCAGGAATGGATAGACTCGGCCATATCGTACAAGAAACTTAAAAAGTGCATCAAGCGCGTCCAGCAAGAGCTCCTCATCCTGGGTCTGGACACTGACACACTCAACACGCTATGGCAGCACGTGGGCACAGGTTCTGCTCAGGGGGGTGGAGACGATGAACCTCGGCTGGTGCATTACTCCCTCGAAGGCAATGAGAAAATCAGCTTCACACCCAAGTTGACCATTGCCATTGATCCCAAGGACGGATCTCCGATGGACGCCTGGTTGAGTCCGGAGACCAAGCGCGTCCTTCGACGGCTTGCTCAATCTTCGAAAGCAAGCATGACGCAATCAGAATCTCGGACCGGAGGGATGGGCGATGAAAGGGACGATCAGGACTCGGCGGCCCAGGACTCGAGTGCCACCGACAGCGACCATGCTTCCAATGATGGCGGACAGCAAGTAGCGACGATCGAAGTCCCCCTGACTTCAGATTCAGAGTTCTTTCAGATCTTACGGCGCGAGCTGACAGACCTCGACCAGTTAGAAGATGGCGAGAGGAAAGACCTTCAGTCGGAAATTGCCACGCTCGGAAACGGCCTGCGAGAACTCAAAAGCTCAAAGTCAAAAAGATCAAAGGAAGAGGTCGAAGCGTGGAGGAAGATCTTTGAACTCTACATCGACGCCGAGGTTTTCCTGTCCTCTCATGAGAAAGACGCCGGAGTCCGAGATGCAGGGCGGGCGACCCGGCAGTTTCACTCCTTTACCAAGTCTCTGGCCACTCTGAAGGAGGTGCTGAGGCTGGGCAAAGGCTCCAGCAGCGCTCTGGAGCGTTTCATGCACGTCAACGTCAATCTTCTCCGGCTGATGAAATTTCAAGAAATTAACCGGACGGCACTTACGAAGATCATGAAGAAGTTCGACAAGCGGACTGCCTTACACGCACGATTAGCGGTCTCCAAGTCTCTCAACAACGCCCCGTTCATGGCACAGGATCTTGCCAGAGTGGCATCTTTCACCATGTCAGAAGAGCTTCTCAATATCATCCCCCAGCTCAACGACTACCTTTGTCCAATCTGTTTCAACCTCTCATATAAGCCCGTGCGGCTTCGGTGTAACCACATCTTTTGCATCAGATGTCTCATCGTCATGCAGCGAGAGGAGCAGGACCATTGTCCGCTCTGTCGCGAAAACGTGGTCTTGGAGGCCACAAGTAGTAAGGTTCAAGTTTGATCATTCCCTGACCTCAAGACTGACCGTTGCAGATAACCTCGATAAGCAGCTGATGGCATTCATGAAGTCGAACTTCAAGAAGGAAGTCAAGGAGAAACAGAAGGCCAATGAAGTGGCGGCAGCCATTGATCGCTGGGGAGAGGCTTACGAAAAATCGACATGCATCGTCATGTGATTCGAACTTGCTGATACTGATATGGCCGCACCCATCCTCCCGAGGATGGGCAGGTTTGCCATGGCCGCCGAGAGCTTGATGATCAGGAAGACGCTGTCCAGACTCAGCTCAACTCCCTAATTTTTACAATGGCCTACTGTGGAAGAGGCTTGCTTGGTTAGCGGTGAGCGAGATGATCTCCAGAGGACCGTCTCCTCCAAACGAGTCGAGTCAGACTTATGATTAATTCTTCTTAGTCTTGAGAATTGCTTCAGTCAGGCTACGCTGGCCCCAAGGCAAAGGCAGACATGGGGACGCGACTCCCATGGCCCAGAGCCTACCAATCACACTCTGGCCCCACCAGTTTGCACAGCGCATCAGCGTCCTCAGCGTCCTTCTGAGCCTTTGGAATGGCGTAGTCGATATTCTTGCCCTCTGCCTTCTCCATCTCGGCGTGCTGAATGAGGACGTCCCGCACCTTGTCAAGGTACCACTTTACGGCATGCTCTGGAAATCGCTCATGATCAGTAAGGACAGCATGGCACCAAGTTCGGGAAGCCACTTGATCATACACATCCACAACGCCGACATACCTTCAATGGAATGCAGTCTTCCTTGACCAAGCACGCCGTTTTTAAATCCCTTTTGCGCGCTGATTGCCAATTCCACATCTTCGATTTCCACGAACCGCCAATACGCAATGTCATGCGCCATCCAGCCGTCATACTCGGGGCTCGGTTTCAACATGCTCGAGCGGCGGTATGTCTCACTGTCATACGACGTTTCGAGCGCGCCGGCGGCGTTGAATCGTCCAATGAAGAGGAGATTGTCGCTGAAGGTGATCACGCCAAGGGGGTAGAGCCCTGTCTGAGGTATGAGCGTGTGAATGACTGGTCCAGGAACTTCAGATCCGTACAGGTTATGTATGCCTCGGACAGCCCTTCCTTCTTTGGTGGAAGGAAGTGACGAGAAGCGCCATGACCTTGACGAAGGTAGTACTGGTCAAGCGCAAAGTCCTTGGGCAGGGTTGTGGGATGTCCGGTAACACAATGATAGCATTCCTGACCCGACGTCAGCAAGATTCGGTCGGGATGGACATGGCCCACCTGAAAGCCGTCCACAAATGTTTTCCAGTTGAAGTTTGTCCCGGCCACCGAACTATTCCAGGTGTGATCATACTCCCAGCCGTTCGTCGGAAACAAGGCAAACTCATCTCCGACTTCTTTTCCGGCACTCGAAGAAGGAGCTGGGTCGAAATCATCGCCAAACTGTTCCTCGAAGCTGATCGCAGGCGTTTCTCGGGCGTCAAAATTGACAAATATGAACCCCTGAGCGGTGACATGGGTGTGGATCTTGAAGAGAGAATGCTCCTGGGGATCGAAATCCGGCAGATTGCTGTACTCCCGGGCTTTGTGCAGCTCGCCCGTCGGCAAATACGACCTGTCCGAGATTTAGGGAAGTCCATCACAAAGTCCATCACAAAGACCCAGCACGCACCATCCATGAAACTTGCAGGCCAGCACTGTACTAGAGCCACATTGTTTCTGCGTCACGGGATGACCTCGATGCCGGCAAATGTTGTGAAACGCGTTTATGTGACCCGCCTTGTCCCTGATGAGGAAGAAGTTCCAGCCAAACATCTGGCACGACTTGAGTTCACTTGCGGGCTGGTCATGGGAATGCCCACTCACCTCCAGAGTCAAGTAATCTCCGGGGTTGCGGAAGCGTCCCATAAAACTTGCAACGTGCCAGAGCTGGCAGTGATACGTCAGTCAGTACGTCCGGCTCCTCCTCTCTGCCTCATCAAAGGATTCACGGGCCGAGAAGAGCCTGGTCTGCACTTACGGTGGAAAAGAGGCTCCGCTTCTCGAGTTGGAATATCTTCTCGTCTCGGTACCATCTGGGCCATGATTCTATGAGGCGAAGTCTCGCATGGACGGCTCAAAGAAGACCGCTCACCTGGACGGAGGAAGATAGTGTGCCCTCTTCCCAAGATCCTCGGGTCGGATGTTGCTAAGCTTCCCTTTTTGCAGGTAGCCACCATTGCTGAGAAAAGTTCTGCTATCAACCGTCGTCATGGTTGTAAGCGGCGGTTGACTGTCTTTGACGGCAAATTGATATATGCTAATGTTCAACCCGGGTTGACAGCTCTGTGGTAAATGAAGGAACTGAAGTCTTGGTTCCGTGGGAAGCAGGGTTGTGTCACTGTCACAAACGCGGCAACCAAGATAACCATTTATCAACCGTTGTTGGCAGTATAATGGGTGTCCTGACTTTCGACCATCCCATCTTCGGCACTCCAACCCGGCCAGGTTTCAACCCAATCATTACTCTCGCCATCCCGCAGATTGCTCGTTCCGAAGAGAGAAAGTGAGATAGGTTTTCGCTAACCAATGAAGGGCGAGTTAATTTGCGGAGTCGGTAGTGAACAGATCCGCCAGCGGCGGAGATGGGCGTCGTAAGGGAGAAGGAGATGACGCCTTCACCTATTGGCGATCCGGCCCTCGGGTAGGTCAGCACTGAAATAATTCCGAATTACTGACTTTAAATCATCCCCTAGACAAACAAAGCACCGATCTCTTTGCGCCGAGAGCGTTGCTATTCAAGATTCCACTGCACATCGGACCGGATGATGATATGAATTCTCCAGGGCGTCACAGTATGTAAGTTGTCCGGAAGGCCTTTTTTTAAAGGCGGTATTCTGTCTGGGCTTCTGAGTTTCGTTTTGCTTGAACAAAGTTGTTTTGCCTGTTTTCAGAGGAGGCCAAAGATTGTTGAACTCGAGACCTGCAGTAGCAATCGCTAGGTGGATAAACTCCAAAACATTGCTGGGAAATATAGCTGGCGCTGCTTTACCTCGACTCCCATGTGCCTGAGTTCATTACTTTTCACGCCTAGCCACCAGAATGGACAGAGAGAAGGGCAGAAAGCTGGCACTCGACCATGCCATCTCAATTGGATGTCCTACCGATTGGGGCCTGGCAGGCAGAACACTCCCACCAAACCCTGGCTCTTGGAGTGGAGAGGTCTCCTGAGATATCAAAGCCCACCGAGAGCATTTTAGGCCGCCCTCATATGTCACTGTGTACACCTCCCATGGGTGACCCTAACGACAGAGACGTCAGCCAGGATTTCCTTTTCTGTTCCTATAAGTTCCTGCCTACAGATTTGAAAAAGGAGCCGATTCTTGTCTTTTTTTATCTGCCCTGTCACTGCAATGAGGTGTGGCCGGTGAGGAATTATTCCCCCCTTCTGCCACGATTCGCAGACCGATCAGGTTGACAGAAGGCTCTACATCAGGTCGAGAGTGTATTACCTAGACTGATAAAGTAGACCTTGGCCCGTACAGCCTGCCAGTCTTGGGATTTAAGGGTACTAGGATGTCATGTTCAAAGGCACAGCTGCTAGGCATATGTCCTGATTCATGTCACTGTCAGGAAGGCTATGTAGGTCTGATCTATTACAACAGTCTTGGCGACCGTACCTGAACTGTCTCACTCCCATCTGTCCAGAGTAATATTTCAAGACCAGCTTCCAGACGCACGAGCTAAAGAAATGATAAATATCAGCCGGGGCCGTGAAGGCAGCCCCTCTGGGAAGGCTATTTGGAGACACTGTGAGTCAACGTCATCTGTGAAGCCCCAACGTCCGTGGATTGTGACCTGCCGATGCACGCTTTGGTCTCTTACACGCAACCCTCCCACTTCTTACTCCATAGACCATGCCGCCGCCCAAACCGTTCAGTATCGCCATCATCGGCGGAGGCATTTCTGGCCTGGTACTCGCTATTGCTCTGCACCGACGCCAGATTCCGGTCACGATCTACGAACAAGCCGGCCGTTTTGGGGAAATTGGAGCAGGGGTCGGATTCGGCCCCAATGCGGTCCAAGCCATGCGAATATGTGATAAGAGCATTGAGGAAGCATTCTTGACCATCTCAACGCATAATCAGTGGCCGTCCAAGAAGCATGTCTGGTTTGACTTTTTGGACGGTCGTGATGTCGACAGTGGAGAGACTGGACACCAAGACGCCGTGTTCCAGATCCCGACCACGCGAGGCCAACATGCCGGTTGCCACCGGGCTCATTTCTTGGACCAAATGGTGAAACTCGTTCCGGAGGATATCGCCAAATTCGGGAAACGTCTGAAGGATATTTCAGAGAACCAGAACAGTGGCAAGATGATCATGAAGTTCCACGACGGCACCGCAGCAGAAGCGGACGCCGTCATTGGTTGCGACGGCATCAAGTCTCGCATGCGGCAGATTCTTGTTGGTGATGGTCATCTTTCTGCGAACCCAGTATGTACACACAAGTACGCATACCGAGGTCTCATTCCGATGAAGACAGCTGTCGAAGCGTTAGGAGAGGAAAGAGCACAGAACGCTTGTCTGCACGTATGCCCAGGGTCACTTCCAATACCTCCCGAGGAGTTCTAATTCTTGCTAGATGGGGCAAGACGCCCACGCGCTCACGTTCCCTGTCAATCATGGCCAAATGCTCAATCTTGTCGCTTTTTGCACCAACAAGGACGACTGGCCCGACCACCAAAGGTTAACCAGGTCGGCGAAGCGGGAGGACGCGATCAAGGACTATGCAGGATTTGGGGGCACCGTTCATGCCTTGTTGAATTTAACAAAACCCGATCTTGATTGTGTCTGTGTCCACTCACCGGTCCAGGTGTTGCCAGCTAACCGGTTCGCAGTGGGCCATCTTCGACCTGGGCGACCATCCAGTCCCCACATACTACAAGGGACGCGTCTGCATTTTAGGCGACGCCGCCCACGCCAGTTCGCCACATCACGGCGCAGGAGCAGGCTTTGCTGTCGAAGACTGTGCTTTTCTCTCGGAACTCCTTGCCGACGGCCGAGTAAAAAGTTTGAGGGATCTCGAGGCTGTATTTGCAACCTTTGACGCGCACAGAAGACCGAGAACGCAGTGGTCGGTGCAGAGCAGCAGGAGGTGTGCTGATCTGTACGAGTGGCGGGCCGAAGGCGTAGGTCGTGATTTGAAGAAGATTGAACAAGAAGTCAACGAGAGGACAGCAGTGGTTTGGTATGTTGACGTGAGGAAGATGGTCGACGAGGCGAAAGAAGAGCTTGCAACGAGGTTGTCTTGGATTTAGCAACCACTCACAGTTTGCCGCTGCCCTGGCGAGAGGCCAGGCTTGAGATGTCCTCCATCGGACGAGACATGTTGTCGTTTCGGTACTGCTGATGTCTTTGACTGTGGTTTGAACTTTAACGAAATTGGCGGTGCGAGAGGCGTGTGGATATTGGCAATCTTACTTGGTTCTGTTGATACTGCTGGTAGCTGAAGGTAGAAGCAGTTACACTAGACTTACCCCTTTTTGCGCTCGCGTATGAGCTTGATAACATAGGAAACTCCTGGCAAAAGAAGAGAACAGGCATAGGACAACCTAGGAAAGACTGGTGGGAGAAAACCGGCGCGTGAGAAATGGAATTCAGAGATCCGACCACAAGGACCTCAACCAGGAAAATGTGCACGGACATTCCCAGCATAGCCATGGCTTGGATTCGTAAGGTGATTCTGCCAAATACCGTGGCAGTCTGGAATACCTCAAGGCCGAGTAGTTGGACAATGAAACTGGAATCCACAAGAACGGACCTTGAAATCGAGCGTCGATGCAAACGCTGCCCATCCACATTGTTGTACAGAGTGTTATCTTCAACAGCTGCTATATCAAGCAGCGACGGCGGCACGCGCATGATGTCTCCTCCCTCTTCCCTCTTTTGTTCCTCCTTGGACCCTCTCCGGTTTTACAAGAGTTCTCGGGGTCCGCTGATCCAGTGGGACACCGAAGGGTGTGATTACCTCTCGCACAACATATTTGACCTTTCCTTTGCCGAAGCGACCCTGTTCGGTACGCTTTGCACGCTCGCTCGGCGGGAATTCTCCGTACTTGATCACATCGCCTTCGAGGAGAGTCTCGGTTGGGTCGTGGACGAGGGCGTGCTCCGGACGGATGTAGTGTTTCCGCAGGAACTTGTCGTAAACCTGGACATTCCGCGACACACGGACAGTCTTGCTCATGGTGCCGACCCGGCTAACACGGGCGGTGATGGTGGGTGAGGTGGCGAGAAATTCGGCGTCGGCTCGTGCTAAATGGGATGGGAGAGAGTGTGATGTTTGAGACGGCGGTGAAGTCTTTGTGGAGGCCATTCCTGACTTGTTCTGATATCGAATTGCTACAGCCTCAGCTGTTTGAGGCTCCGCCGTGCTGGATACATGGTCGACATGCTGTGCGCCGACTACCGGATTCGCCGCGTACGCGCGGTGCTGAATTGATTGCTGTATAGGTCGTGATCGCAGCCCGAGATTCCTCTGTGCACGACATGTTCTGAAGAATGTGGACGCAGAATTCATCTTGTACCAAACATTGGACCTCCAGCTATCAGGATATATTGCTTCGCTGACTCGACGGTCTTAGGTCTCTGTTGTGTAGCTGAGATGACCTTCAAAAAAGTTTAGTGGGTCGAGCTCGGCAGAACTAGGGGTGGGCTCTGGGCGTCTTCAGCCTTACAAATTTCTATAGGATGGCATGCGGTGGTGCTGGGTTGTTGCTTATTTGGATCTGCCCAATATGCGGCGAGACATCCTACTGTCTTTCGTTGCAACCAAGAACTCCTTGCTATGCACAGCCTTTTGAAATCGATTTCCTTTCGTGCCGTTTCATGCAGCCCATACGTCCTTGCCAACGCCTTCTATCCAATGACCCAGATCATTGACGTTGCTGTCCCATTCTTTGAGCCGAAGTCTCATGCCCTCAATTTGACTGCGTTCTAGCACTTTTGGCTGCACCCAGTTGATCCGGGCGATCTGGGCGACTTGGTCGATCTTGCCTCGCAGCAGGCCTAAACTCAGTGCCTTCATGATCAGATGTTCAATCTCGTCTGGTTTCACCTTGGTCTCCTGGCTGATGGTCTTGAACGTCATGGCGCGGTCATGGGGTGGTCTCTTAAAGACCAGCTCCGTGAGGGCGGCCAAAGAGATCTTCTGGTAGAGGAAGATTCGATGTGACTCCAACCGCTCATCTTTGCTGAGGTTGTTTGACAGTCGGTCAAAGGCGGCAAGATCGCCGCGATTGAAGGCAAACAATAGGTCTCGCAGCCACGACTGCGAGTGTGGCGGCTTGAGCGCGTCGAGAATCGGGTGAAGCAACAGCTCTCCAAAGTTGTAGATGGCGTCTGACACCAACGCCGCAATCGACAAGTTATATGCCCGATGCTGTCGTTCCTCCGCAGACAAGTCTGACTCGGATATGCATGCCAGGTACAAAAGGGAATTTCGATAGTAGGAGGTGTAGTCTCCCTGGGCCTGGAAGTAATCGGCGTTGACCCGGTAGAAAGACGCGTGGACCACATTTTCCACAAAGTCGAATTTGTCCAGCGTCCTCTGGGCCTGATCTAATTGCTCTCGGGCTTTGGATGGTTGGCCGAGCCGCAGATAGACGCTGGCCAGCTCGGTGATCGCATACACGTGGGCTTCTTCGGAGTCGGGCGTGTTCACCCGGTCCGCCAGTGCTTTGAGAAATTCGCTTCGGTCCGAGTCATCTAGCAAAGCCTCGTCAGTCAGGACCACATCCCATCTTGGATCTCGCGCCACCTTTGCACTGGGAGGAGGCAATCAAGGCCAGTTTCACCAGCTTGAGCTGGTTGATCTTGTCCGCGAAGCTGATGACGAATGTATTGTAGATCGCCAACTGCTGAGGAGTACTTTCCGGCGACGAGAAGTACTCGAGGAGAGTGTCGGTCAGTTGGTGCCATAGTTTGCGATCCCATAAATCCTCGAGCGTGAGGAAGATGTGCTGCACTTCGGCGGGCGCTGCATCGCGCTGTTCGGTCAGGAAGTTTTGGATCGCTTCCGGGTCACTGTGTTTCGACATGACGGCAGTGGAGACCAGACCCACGCAGGCTCGACAGGACAAAGGACACGGTTGGAGGTCGACAGGTCAAGGAAGACTGTTGATGGAATGAGGGCATTTCTCAAATACAGGCATAGGCGACGCGCATCATGGCGCCTCCCAAATGACACTGGCGCAGCTGGGTGCCTGCCAAGCCTGAGGAAGCTCCGGGTGACTGCACCAGTGATTGATTGACCTCAGTCCGCTCGACATCTTGAACAGCTCCTGCTTGAGAGGTGCCAGCTTTCTTCTCCTTGCCGTTGCGTGCGCAGGCTCTCAGGTGCTGCAATCACCATGCAGACCTGTCCAGCGTCGACCAGGGCGTTCCGCGCGGCCCGACCGCTCACATCGAACCTGCAACGTCGACTTTTGAACGACGTCGCCATCACACGGACGGGCAAACCGATTCTCAGATTACAGGGAGGCCGATCCTCTCTCGGAGGACACACCACAACCGTTTTTGGCGCCAATGGATTTCTGGGGCGGTACATTGTGCACCGACTCGCGAAGAGAGGAAATCAAGTGGTGGTGCCGTATCGAGATGACATGGGAAAGCGCCATCTGAAGGTGACTGGTGACCTGGGCCGAGTCGTGTTCTTGGAATTCGACTTGAGAAATACACAATCGATCGAGGAATCCGTTCGGCACTCAGACATTGTCATCAACCTGATTGGCAAGAATTACCCCACCAAGAACTTCAGCATGTACGACGTCAATGTCGAGGGTGTTGAAAGGATCGCCGAAGCCTGCGCCAAGTACGACGTGGACCGATTTATTCACCTGTCCTCCTACAACGCCGACATCAATTCTCCTTCAGAGTTCTTCCGGACCAAGGTATGGACCACAAAAAGGGAAGGCATCTTCCTGACTGACCTCTGCACAGGCTCAAGGAGAACAAGTGGCGAGGACGTTGTTCCCGGAGACCACGATTGTACGGCCTGCACCCTGTTTCGGCTTCGAAGACCAGTTGTTGCACCGACTGGCCGGTGTGACCAACTTCCTCACGGTGAACTACATGCGAGAACGGTTCTGGCCCGTCCATGTAACTATTATTCTGGCCCCGCGTCGTCCTCATATTTGTGACTGACACCCTTTAGGCGATCGATGTCGGAGCGGCACTGGAGAAGATCTGCTACGACGACACCACCGCCGGAGAGACGTTTGAGCTTTTTGGACCGACCAACTACAGCATGGCCGAAATTGGAGATCTCGTCGACAAAGAAATCCTCAAGACGCGGCGGCACATCAACCTGCCCAAGCCGCTTTTGAAGCCTGTGCTGCATTACCTCAACAAGGTGGTGTGGTGGCCCATTCTCTCCGCCGACATGCTCGAGCAAGAAAGCATCGATCAGGTGATTGACAAAACCGCGAAGACGTTCAAGGATCTCGATATTGAGCCGGGTGATTTGAGAGACTTTACATACCACTATCTGCAAGACTACCGGAGCAGCAGTTACTATGACCTGCCACCGAGCACGGCAAGAGAAAAGCGGGAGGCGAGGAAATACTTGCATGTCATTGACGACCAGTGATTTTCTCCTGTTCGTCCAAGGTGGAAAAGGGCGAGTCTGGCCATAAAAGAGCCGTAGATTGTACATATCTTTTGAATGCATTGTCTCCCGATATCTCCCGCTTCCACTTGTCATCTTAGTCTCTGCCTCTCTGACTCAATAAGGGTGATGGCATAAATGACAGCTGTTGGTCAGTTAAAACTTGGAAGCTCGGAGAAGCCAAGAGGAGAAAAAAAAATTTGGTCGTCAACGACAGGGTTCGAACCTGTGCCTCCGAAGAGATATGATAACTTAAACATAGAGTCCACAGAAGCAGACTGCATTCAAGTCATACGCCTTAACCCTTTGCACCCAGTCAGTATTTTGAAACAAAACAGCGGTTCGAACTCACACTCGGCCACATTGACAAGGGTCTGAATCTGTGTGCAGACTCGTTCACTATTTCAAGCAGTTTTTGGTGTTTTTAAATAAAGAGATAGAATTATGCCGGATAGTGATAAGGATGGGCCTTGCAGGTTTATGCTCATTTTGTAGTTGTGACAGCACACCATCTATTATGGTCAGAGAAGCTGGTCACTGTGCAGGCAGAATGCGTGGATTGCTCTAGTCAGGAAGAGTTTGGTCGAGGGCAAATTTTCAATTCAATTGACGATTGGTCGCATATCTCTGCCCGCTTGGATGTCTGCCTGTCTATCTCATGGGTCGTGCTCGTTCATGATCCGACTGAATATCTCCGCTTGACGCCTTCATCCACCATATATCGCTCTTGTTGCCCGCGTGAAACACACCATGGCGGTCATCTCATGATCTCATTCCAGATCAAGGCCTTCAACTCTTCCTTGCTGAGCTGATCCTTGTTCCGATCAAAGTCAAAGAACTCCTCCGGGATTGGTTCGGCCGTGGGCTCATCGTCTGGGTCATGATATGGTTCGAGGTATGGATGTTTCAACGCGTCCTCGACGGTAATACGCTTCACCGGGTTGAAGGCGAGAAGTTTCTCGAGCAAGTCTAATGCCAGATCGGATGTCTTGGGAAATAGTGCTTTGAGGGGAATTTTCTTCTTGAAGGGCAAAGAGCGGATGTACTCGCGCGCTCGCCGAGACTTGATGCCGTAGTAGTCTTCCATGGTGGGCGTGCCGAGGACATCAAGGATGAGTGTGAGCTGGTGATGATCTGCACGAGTCAGCAGAGGGACGATGGCCCTTTTTATTCAACCCAAACTCACAGTCTTTGCCCGGGAAAAGCGGTTTGCCACTCAACATTTCCGCAAGAATGCATCCCACGCTCCAGACGTCAATCGCCTTGGTGTATTCTTTGAATGTGAGCATGATTTCGGGGGCACGATACCATCTGGTGGCCACATATTCAGTCATGAATCCGGAGTTGTCGTCTGTCGACGCCGCCGATCGCGCCAGACCAAAGTCACAGACTTTGAGGTCGCAATTGGCATTCAGAAGCAAGTTGGATGGTTTGAGATCGCGATGCAGGACGTTTGCCGAGTGCATCGCCTTTAAAGCCCGAAGAGTCTGGTAAATAAAGTATTGGCAATGATCGTCGGAAAGATCCTGCGTTCTGATCACCCGGTGCATATCTGTCTCCATCAATTCCTCCTCGATGTCAGCGCGCGTTCCTGCCGTTCACATCAGCGATCCCGCTCACCTGGATGAGATAGACTTCGGTGAAAGTCTCGTAATTCCGTGGTTTTTGAATGTCGAGGATTGAGATGATGTTTTCGTGATTGAAGTAGCGGAGAAGTTTCATTTCTCGTAGCGTGCGCAAGCAGAACATCGAATGGTCGAACGGAGTGATCTTCTTGATCGCAACTTTTTGACCTGAGGGCTTGTGGAGGGCAGAGCTGCGATGCAAAGTCAACATTTGGGATGCCGAAAGGGGGTGGGCGGTTACCAAACGACGCCATAAGCGCCTTCGCCGATGACATCTTGAATGTCGTACTGATCGGAGACGTTGAACGAGATTTTTCTCGAACTCCCCGATGGAGGTTGCGGCTGTTGTGGTTGACCCATGTCACGAGCGGAGGATGCACCTCGCTCACGGTCGAAGACCTATGAATTTGCCGAAGTTCACAACTCGGGTTCGTCTTCCGCCAAGGGCCACTCTTCTTTGGGTGCGCCTCGGTCCTTCTGCTGCTCCTGGTCCCGTACGGTCTGGGAGGCCTGACCACGATAGTCTCTCCAGAAATGCCGATAAGAATGGCGCAAAACTGGCTCCTCTCAATTGGCAGGAGACTGTACTTGGCGACCTCTCTGGTACCTGATGTCTCAATGGGAGGCCGCTCGTCCCAGGAGTGGTTGACCGGTCGTGATACCGTGGGGGAGTTCTGGCCTGAGTTCTGGCCTCCTCTTCCAGTGCAAGCCTAATATTATCGCCTAACTCGGTGGCCTGAAGCCGATCTGATACAGCTCGAGATGAAAGCGCACAGAACTGGTCGGCTTCAGATTCCTTTCGCCTCTGGCCGGGAAACCAGAAATCTCGCTGATCGGGTGTCTGACGGCGGACACAATCCCCTAGTCGGCCTTTTCTTTCTCTTCACCCGACGACGCGCTTGCGGAATCCTTTCGTCTTGGATCTTGTGAGTGGAAAACTATCGTGCTTAGGTTCGAGGCAAGAGGTGAATGGATGTTCAGATGCAGATAACACCAACTGCAGTCCTGGACAACTGCGCAGATTAGCAATGTGTTCACGCCGTCTCTTCGGGAAGCCAGCGAAGACGAGGACGTCAAGCTCAGCTGCTCACTTCAACGGCGATCCCTTCGCGCTGAGCGGCCCGGTGCTGGCGGACTCTGCAGGGAGAGAGGACGTACCAGAGAAAACCGCAGCGGGGTAACGGCTGGTTGCGGCGGCGTCTAAACGAACAAAAAAGAAGAACGAGGAGGAATGCCCGGAGCCCAGAAACGAGAGGTCTTGTGCACGCTAGACCATCGATCGAGTGAACGACTACGTAGGAGGTGACCAAGATGAGGATAGCGGGCGCAATTGGTGAACGTAGTCTCGCATTCACACAGGATCGCGGTCGTCTTCACCCTGGCGCCGAATTGGAGAAGAGCGCTCTGGCTAGGCGCCTGCATTGGCTGGGAACGGCCCGGTAGCGAGGGCGCCAGACTCGCTGCGGCGGCACTGGCTCTGTTTCGCTGCATCCACTGGCCCTGACCACAGTCTGACCATCGTTTCGGCCTCTCCTGCTGGGGTCCTGCCTGAAATAGCTCAATGTCTGCTTTCTCTCTCCCTCCGTGCGGCGGGACGTGCGTTGGGGGCCGATTTGCTCAGCGGCCCAGTATCCGTGGTCGTCGATAGGGTGGGGCGGGAGCCACATGCGAGGCTACCTGAGGACTGGTTCCAGATGACCTCAAACAAGGCTGGCGACAGACGATGTGCCCACGGAACCTCGGAATGAAAGGTTGCTGGTCCATTCATACCATCCTTTCACACTTCTGCACGAGATCCGAGAAGGCAATCTCCGACAGGACGTGGACAGGTGTGGCGTGGTGGCGACATCCACAGAGTCACGTTAGAAAGGTCATCGCACCAAGGCCGGCACAATCCGCTTGCTTATATTGTCTATCACAGGGCCGGGGATGATGTTCGGTCCTGGGGCTATCTGGCTATTATTGCATGACCTGTCATGGTGCTCGTCAGTATGTATATATGGTGTGTGTCGGTGCAAGTGCAATCACTCTACCTTCTCCCGCATGATCCCCATCCACTGTTGCAGGCTGACACCTTGATCCGCACGGTCCTCCACCAGCATGGTTTGGGCCCATAATCTGAGACCGGGCTCACCATCCTCTTTCACCACGTAGAGATGAGGGAAGATTATACTACCGACACCCTTGGACCGGTGGTCCCGACTCTTTGAGATGACGGCCCGGACTCTCTCATTGAAGTCATTGTCCAGTTCGGGCAGCCGTTGCTTGCCGACTTTGAGTTGACTCTTGTCGGTCAGGCCGAAGACGTCGGCAATCAGTTGTGGCACGGCATCGCGGCCGATCCACAGGAATTGGGTTTGACCGTCGTCGATCAGGTACAAGCCGTAGGGGACGATGCGCTCCGACGACAAGTGGATGGGCGCCGGGAGAATGATCTCGCCGGATTTTTCATCCACGGTCCCGGCGTCGTCGGGCATGTCGTGCAGCGAGTACATTTTCGGATAGATGTACTGGATGAGCAAAGGGAGAGGCAAGGTCGACAGCAGGCACAGCGCGGCGGATCGCATATCGCTGGGAATCTGAGACGACCGCCGCAGGCCCAGGTTCTTGGTCAGCGCGAGGAAGAGGACAGGGAGGGCGCGGAGGTTGGCGGGGAATTGGAGGCCGCCTCCGCCCATACTGCCGCCGGCCAGCTCCTTCTTGTACGTGGCCAGCAGTTCGACGAGCTTGGCCTGGATGGTATCCCGGGCACTCTCGAGGCCGCCATTCAACGTGCGTTCGACGGCCTTGTGGCTAAAGTAGGTGGTGATGGCTTGCTGATCCGCCGACGCATACACGTCGGCCAACGACTGCGTGGTGGGGAGCGCGAGCGTCAAGACCCGGATCCGCCGTTCACCATTGCAGGTGGTGTGCAGCACGGCCGTCTGCAGACAGACGACCGGTTTCGTGATGCTCTCATCGATCGCCACTTCCACCACATAGCTCTGGTCGCGGGGAAAGGCCGGGAAGGCACACAGATCCGAGCTGCGGTTGAAGAAATTGCCGTAAAAGGTACTCATTCTCAGCCCGGTCGTGGCGCGCACGCGAAGCACGGCCTCCAGGCCGATCTCGGCCGACAAATAGTCGGAAAACTCTTTGGCGAATTTGATGGCATCGTCTTCGCGGGCAGCATTCCAGCCGGGATAGAAATACGTTTGTCCTCCGGTGTACCGTGGCAGACAGCTCAACGAGGCCACGTCCTGATATTGTGACGAGAACAAGAACATGTCGACCGAGATTTGCTGCTTCGAGCACTCCACCGCGAAGCTCTTGTAGAAACTGTTGCCGGTCTGGAGGAGACTGCTCTCTTTGGACGTCCCCAGGAGTTTCTTGTCCTCGCGCATGTCCAGCTTGCCCTGGCCGATGTTGGGCAACGAGGCCGTGACGACGGTGATTTTGCCTCCGACGGGCCCAATCAGCTTGTGGCCGGCTCGGAGCGCCGAACCCATGGCCGACGCGCCATTCTGCGTGTTCTGGAACATATCCTGCAGCTTGTCCAGGAAGTTCTCGATGTTCTCGCGGCATTCCGTCAGGGTCACGAGCAAGTCGGCGGGAGTGGGTAAGAATGCCTCGTCGAGATCGCTGACCACCAGCATGCTGGTCGTCGCGTTCTCCGTCTTGTCCCGGGGGATGTTGAAGAAGTGTAGACTCGAATCGACGGCGATAAAGCCGAGTCGGGTCCGTCGATCCGCGTTGGGTATTCGGTCCAAGCTTTCTCGAATGCACCGCGCCGTGGTCGCCAACAGACCGCTGGTCACGGCCGCATAACTCACGTCGAGCAAGAACAGGTACACCAGCGGCTGCGGCGGTCGGACCATGTATTCTTGGGGCGCGATAAACTCGACGACCGCATAGTTCAGATCCGGTCTCTGCCATCGGTCCAGGCTCTTTTGCGCCGCGGCGTCCCAGTCGAACGCTTGGGGCACATCGTTGGAGAGGTTACACATGTTGCACCTCCACCGATGGCCATGGTCCAGGAAGGTGACAAAGGGGTTGATGTAGGAGCGACACCGCCGACACCGAGAAATGACTTGGTCTGGCACCACCGGCACCGGGTCTTCCACGTCATGTAATGATGTGTATGGTTGGATGACCAGTGCAAACGGGAGTTTCGATTTTTTGAGCAGCGAATACGTCGTCGGCACCGCATTCAGCGTCGACCGCACATACTTGGGAGGACAGTTGGCGTACGGTGAAGGCGTGACGCTGGTCTGGGAGCCACAGTCAGTCATCCGTCCGTCATCTGGTGCCTGTCAACACCATCATCCCGTCATCTCACTCACATTGGGGGGCAAAATCGCCGGCGGAGGCGGATAGTCCAATTCGGCCACGTTGAACGGCTGGTTCGAGAGGTCGGTCGGATACAGCTGATTGAGTTGCGGAGCATGAGGCGCCGAGGCCGATGGTGCCGGTTTTTGGGACACATCCATCTGCCCAAATTGCTGCGTCAACCCGGGCACACCTCCGGCGGCAGGCTGTGCTTGCGAAGGATACGTCGGTGCCGGAGGCTGGTAGCCGCCCAGAGCAGCACCATCCGGTTGTCCATACAGAGGCGTCGCACTCTGTTGCACCGCCACGGGGTTCTGCTGGTAACCCCCTTGAGGGTATCCGGCCGCATCTGCTTGGACTGAATAACCCGAGTATGCACCACCGGCTGGTGGTTGGCCTCCGAGAGCCGCGTTGGCTCCTGCGCCAAACTCATACGCCTGCCCAGCGTAAGCTCGCTTTTTTCGATGCAGCGCCGGGCCAGGAGCGGGACCAGGTGGCACGCCCGGAGGGGATGTCGTTTCATAGTTCTCGTAATTTGGTCCCTGTGGTTGTGCTTGCTCGTACCCGTCTTGGGGAGGGACGCCCGTGGGTGGATACTGTTGCGACATGACGCAGGATCGAGGATGGTGGATGTCCCAAAAAAGAAAAAACCAAAGTTCCTTGCCTGGGGGACGATTGTCGCAGAATCTTGGGGGGCGCGGTGCTGGCTCTGGAGAGGAGGTGCGGAGGAGGAGCGAAGGGGTTGTGCTGCGCGCAGGCTATTTCATTGATCCGGCAACACGAAATGGTCTCATACCGATTCAAGAGCCAAATCGACCTCCAACGGATGTTCTTGATTTGGGAGCTTGAGTGCCGACCGCAGTCTCCTCGTACTTGATCTGGTCAAGTTGTCCTCACCGAAGGGAATCTGTTCACTGTGGCTTTAACACGCTATGTTGTGTGAGCCAATCAGCAACCCGCGGCTTCTGCCCTGGTTTCCTTGGCCGTTCAACTCTCACCTCCTCCAAGATGTCCTCCAGCGGAACACGCTACATTCTCCACACGCAGACATGCATGGGAAAGCTATCAAGAACTGGCACTCGTGGAATTAAAGTGTGATTTGGAAGGCGCAATGAAGCACGTGTCGCTCATGGTCTATCCACGTCGTTATAGTATTCCGCAACGATCGCTGAAAGTCTGACATAACGGCGCACCTAATAGCTCTGCCGGCTGGGATCAAAACCAATTCTCTTACATCTGTCCTCCAGAGTCATCCAAAAACAAGTGCCCCAAGAGTGCTTTCAATCCGCTTCCCGGAAGACTCTCTCATCCCTGTCATAGCGACACCCAGTGCCTCTTTGGCGGGAGCGTCGTAGGTAGGTAGGCTGACGTCGCCCTCTCGCGAGACAGGCTTGGAAGTGGGATCGGTTAAGAGACCGACGCCAAGGTAGATAGAAACGACGATGAACTACAGGACACCAAGCAGGGCGTGTACCAGCACGGCGACGTTGGCGCTGCTCCAAGTACCGAAATACTTGGAGTTCTCGGTGAAGACGCAAATCATCGAATAGACCATGCGCACCGCAAGGAACGGAAGACTCACGACCACGGCGAAGAGCAAGCGTCTGACGCCCGCTTGGACATGGCTCGGTCGGAACAGGTCGAAAACCGTGACGAAATGACAGCGACAAGAATGACCAAAAAGGAGGACGCCAACTTTCATGAACGCGAAGCCATTTTCCGATGAGAAGGATCGCTGCTGAAACTATCGACGGAACCGGCAATGCTGAGGGCGAGACCGGCTGAGCCTCCAGCCAAGCTGTTTGCGAAACCCGTGTTCGTGGACGACGAATCCAGCCACGAACAGTGCCGGTGCGAAATAGACGAGCGCGACGATATCGAGAATCTCAGAAGCCGGGAGGCCCATGCTAATGGCCGTCAGGGGTGACGACGCCCATGCCTGAATTGTTTCCGCGGATGTGTGATGTCTTCACTCGCCAATTTGAATCGACGATTGACCTGAAGCAGATGCCGTGTGAGGAAAATGGGAGGGTTGCGGGTCCAGGTATTCGGGGAGGAAGGTTATGAGATGTTTGGTTGCGAGGTTGATCATGATCTTCCTTCCCTTATATCACACACCGTCGTCTGTGAGTTCAGCAGGTATCCCATTTTGTCGAACGTGGCTAAATCCACCCACGTTACCATCGCCTCCGCAGCTGGACCGGACTACGTCAGGAGCAGTGATTGACCAGAGGCGATGCTGGAAGCTATAAGGCCACTGCACCAATCAAAGACAAACGGCCCTCTGCTCATAGAGTGAATTGCCAAGCCTCGCGAGATTGACCCAAAACGTCCTACGCCACCAGCACCTTGCCATCCCCAGAGAAAAAAGGCCTCCTCGCAGCTCGCCTCGCCTTTCCATTTCAAACGGTAATAGTTGCAAACCCTCCACTTAGCGGCCTTGCTGTGGCATTGCTATTACTGGTGACGTCAATTGAATAGTCCGCACACCTTGTTTCTTGAGTCTGCTTCCGACCACTCGACCCGACCTGTTCGATCATGACAGTGCTGTATTCTCAGCTCACTCACGAAACCTCCTCTCAGTAGAGCCAACTTCAGATGCAGAGAACGAATGATGCTTTCGTCTTTGATTCTTATGTATTGTGAAGGGCTAGGCCAACACTTTGGTCTTCAATGGAACTTTGCTGCTTAGTTTATGATCCCGAGCGCTTCATTGGGCGCCAACTACACATCCATCTATGACAGTAATTCATCAGAAGACAGAGGGTGGGATATGACCCTTGATATTGTTCATAAACGCAGCACTTCCATGGACTCGTCAAGGAAGACTTGGGAGTTCTTGAGTCGGGATGTTTTGATCCCGGGACCCGGTCTATGGTTGCCTGCTCCAACCACCTGGTAATTTGTAGCCGGTCACTCCGGATGGGTTTGGATGATGATCGAAATGACTCACTGAAGTGGCATGGGCCGTTACGCTTCATAGTTGCTCAAAAGCATCATTCGTCCCGAGGATTCGAGTGGCCTCGTCCCCCTGAATCGATTTGGAACTGACTGGGAACCGACTTTGGTAACGATAAGATGGCCAGCCCACCAATCGGACTTCTCGCAGCCACGACTGTAGGAATATCGTTCTGCAGTGCGTTCATCGCGGGAAATTGCGCTCTCACATACATAGGACTGCCAGCTCTCCTCTTGCCACCACCTGCTTCAGCATTACCAGAGTCGTCGGACGCCCCTCTGAGTGGAGTTGTGAAACCGGCAACAAATGCACCACAGCTCGCCCGTCAGTGGCAGAAAATCTACAACATCGGCGCCCGAGCAGGACCCGGTGACGCTGCCATCAGCGCTGCCGCGTTCCTCTACGCATTTCAACTCCTGCCGTCGCACGCAACGCTCCCGCGCAGACTGTATCTGGCGGCTGCCGTGCTATCAACCCTGGTTGCCCCTTTTACCTGGACGGTCATGAAGAAGACCAACGGCGAGCTTCACCGGCGAGCAAATGCAGCGACCCTTGGTAGGGACGAAGAAGCGGGTCCCAAAAAGGATGCCAGGGAAGGGACTGTTGAGAGCTACCCAACCGCTGATTTGATCAGGTGGTGGGGAACTCTGAATATACTGTAAGTTGCTTCAAGTTCGTGTATTCCAATGGCTTCCATCCGGTGTGTCGTGGATCTTTGGCTCCTCGTTAGCTAACCAACACGTATTCAGGAGGGCTTCACTCCATCTTCCTGCAATTACTTGTGCCTTTGTGGCTTTGACCTTGTAAATCAATTTATCTGGTATTCGCATGTCAATTGCGCAGATGTGGTGGAAAGGGTTGTTGTCACATTCTCCTCTCATCAATAATGCAAGCATTATGCTCCCGCTGATCCATCCATTTGCATGTGTTACCAGTGAACCAAAGAGAAACTCTAGACACCGATGGATGGATGGATTGATTGATTGATTGAATTCCTACCTGCAAATCAAAGACTGTCCCATGCCAGTGCTGCCGCCGAGGCGATCATCTCAAAAGTGGCGTCGCTGGATTTACACTTCTGACCTGGCTTTCTAAGTCTTGACAAATATGAAGAGAATGCGGCCTCGCTGCTTTGGCCCGGTACAACGTCCCCAACGTTTTGCAGCCGCATCGCCTTGCCACTCTCAGCTTCTATCGACTGCTCAAAGTTGACACTCGTAGGATTTCATCTAGCCCTATGCAGCTACCACCGACCTGAGTTTCCGCAAAATCCTGCTGTCGACCAAGTTTTCCACCTCCCACCCTTCATCTTGCACTGCGTCTGTCCTCTCCCCCCCGATGATCTATACCAGTCTTCCTTAATGTCCTAGCATCCGTGCTCATTCGTGACTGTTATACGGCCTGACTACCGTCAATGCAAGATTCACCTCCCGTGCGCAGTCAGACGGATCAGGTTGGGAATAGTGTCCCTCTGGAGCTCACGTCACACTTTTTCGCCTGTCAAGACCCGCTTGTCAGAAAAGCCAAGACAGATGAACAGATGAATGTGTGCCGACAAACCTCACGTCCCACCCGTAGCCTTTGCAAAACCTTCTTGGAACTCGGCAGCAGTGGTGACGTATCCCCGATTGTTCAACAACTTGCTCACCATCATATCATGCACGCCCTCGCCCGGGTCGGCACAGCCGTCAGAGATGACCGACACCACGTATTCGGCGTCGGTGGCCGTAATCGCAGTCCTCATAACACATCCGGACGTGCTCAGGCCAGTAAGGACCAGCGACTTGATGCCCTTCTTTTGCAAGAAGTCGTCCAGGCCGGGCGATTTGAGCGCAGACACATAACCCGGCCTTCTGGTGAACGTGACGTCGTCACCGCCGCCTTCGAGCAGCTCGGCAGGCTCTTCGCCGCCGCTCGATTTCATGGTGGCGGCGATGCCTGCGAGCCTGTCGGCGTCCTTGCAGGTCGGGTACGGCGTCGCGTTCATATCAATCAGGCCATGGATCACCTGGATGCCCTGCGACTTTGCCCAAGTCCTCATCTTGGCCGCGACTTCAAGAGCCGCAGAAGCTTCTGGTCCGCCGGCTTTTTGAACAAACATGGAGTGAAAGTCCAGGAGGAGCAGGGCTGTTTGAGAGGGCCCATAGTGACCAGGTGTGGACTTGTCCGCTGCATTGAACGTGGCTGCGAGTGTTGCCATGTTGGTGAAACTTCATTGAGGATCAACCAACTTCTGGGCGACTTTAATCAGATTTTGTTGCAATAATTGGTGACCGCTGTCCGCATACCGCTCAGCAGCGAGACCGGGAGTGCGCATTGAATTGCCGGGAACGGGCCGAAATAGGTTGAGATCTTAATGCTCCACCAGCAGTATTTCAAGGCTTTGATTCGCTAGGAGGCTATAATGGAAGCGTGACCGGCTGTGCACAGCTCGGCCTCGTTCAGCCACATCTTGGCTGCAGCTCCCGCCTGAGCACTCCATGTGAAACGGTAAGGAATTTCTGTGCTAAACGCTAGCAGGCAGGGAGAAGGCACTCGGACCGGAGCCTTCCTCGACTAGGTTGTTGGCCGCGGTGGCGGTCCTAGCTCTCTCGGGATAGATGTTGACGAGCAAGACGGAAACGGTGTTCAGTGATGCGCTGGTACAGAAGCCGATCACGAAGATGAAGATCAATAGATCAGACCGATTGACCTTGTGTTGAACCATCCACCCGAAACCAATGATGCATGCTGAGCCGAGGGCCAAAGTGGGAATGGCCACTTCCAAGCGAGCCTTCTCGATAGGGAAGTTGCTGAGGTCGACGCGACGGTCGAAAGATGAAAAAGTGAAGAGGGAACAGTGGCTGTCGCCAATTTTGGATCCTCGTTTCGGTGCTAGGATGAAGGGTGATTGTGAAGTTGAGTTAAGGTGGGAGGGAGGGTAAGTGGTTTAAAAGCGGCAACAGCCTGAGCCAGTTGCACGTGAGCCGCCAAGATTCTCGCACACTTTGGCTAATTTTTGACCAGGTCGGCGCACACAGCTCGACGACCACCATACTTCTGGCGCCTGTTCGACTCTCCTTTCGCAAGATCACTGCATTGATTGCTGAGACACAGTCTCGAATACCGCAATCATGGGTGGCGTCACTGTCCGAGATGTTCCTGTGAGTTGAGACCAAATCTCTGCGCCCAACCTATCATTATTCTCACGCTGGTCGATTGAGTCGAGAGGCCGTGTCATTGGGAAAGAACTCCTTGGGCTCTTGCTAATAACCCAATCCAATAGGCACAAAAGTTTATCAACGCATACGCAGACTTTTTGAAGAGACAGGGCAAACTCCAAATACCAGGTTAGACATCTCCCAGGCGCTGGATGGTCCTCCAAACGGCCCAAGAGCTGTGAACTGACTTGAGAACGGTGTCGACATATAGGCTGGGTTGACACGGTCAAGACGTCCCATTCCAACGAACTTCCACCCCAGAACGCCGACTGGTTCTACGTCCGCGCGGCGGCCGTTGCCCGCCACATCTACCTGCGTAAATCCGTCGGCATCGGTCGGCTGCGAAAAGTCCACGGCAGCACCAAGAATCGCGGCTCAAGACCGTCGCACCACACTGACGCTTCTGGATCCGTGGACAGGAAGGTCGTGCAGGCGCTGGAGAAGTTGGGTATTGTCGAGAAGCTGGATGAGGATGAGGATGGCAGCACTGGAAAGGGCGGCCGACGGATCACTCAGGCCGGCATGCGGGACTTGGATCGTATCGCCCAGACGGCCATTGGTGAGGATGAAGAGGAAGATGACGAGTAGAGAGGAGAGGGAGGTTGTTGGCGTACGAGTCCGTGACGCGGTGATGCATCAGCAATTTTGCAGCGAGGCTCTGAAGCGCACACAAGGTGCTTGGTCTGGGATTGATCCGGTCTCCATGGAAGCATGCATGCCGAACAGCTGGTCGGGCGACGGCTAGCAGGAGTTCATGCACAATTATTTCAAGCTGACGAGCTCATGAAGAATTCGAGCAATTAAAAAAAAGGAAATATTCACTCGGTTCACTCAGCTCAAAGGGTATCATATCCTCGTAGTCTCATAACGGCATTCAACCAAGGTCACATCCCGATGATACCCTGGCGCGGCCACGGTGAATCTCACTGTACCAATGTTTAGCATACTTTTGCCGGTTCCATCTCAGCAAGGTGAAGATACGGAATGTATGTTGAAGTGTAGAGGACTCGACGAGGATCTCATCTTGGACAGACGCATCGGTCAAAGGACAAGGCACTCGCCACGCGTCACTCCGAAAGGTCGTCCAAGTCGTCGGCCAGCTCCAACATTAAGTCTTGTGTGGACATGGGCGGCACCGGGTCTACCTCCCACGGCAGCGTTCTCTTTTTCTTCGATGGCAAGATCCTCTCTTTCGACGACGAAGCGTCCAGCTGGTCCGCCAGGAGAGCCAGATCGGTGTCGCTCAGTCCATCGCAAGCGAAACTGCTACTTTCAGCACGAGTGATCTGCCGCGAAGTTGACTGTGCCGGACCCGGACTTTCCAGATTCGCAGCAAGTTTTGGCCTGGGCAATGGCGGCGCCATTTTTTTTGGAGTATATTTCATGCTTCCTGACGAGTCGCGTAATCGTATGGGCGATTGCTTCTTCGGACTTCCGCAAGGGTCGACCACGATGTCTCTCTGAGGAATTGCCAGAGAGACGACAGTGGCTTGGTCCAGGCGGCCACTGTCGCTGTCACGGTCGCCGCCGACACCGTCGTCGTCATCATCATCCTGGTCGAAATCGAAATCAAACATGTCCTCACAGTCGCTGAAACCTCCAAATCCAGCCGGAGGCGGCGGCTTGGTGTTTCCGGACGGCTGTTTGGCGTCTGCCCAAGTTTCATCCAATTTCCTGTGAACGGAGGGCAAGGGCGCCGAGGCCCAAGGATCCATGTTTTCCTTGTCCTCTGAGAACAGATTGTCCTCCAGATTGTCCTCCAGATCGTCCTCCAGATCGTCCTCCAGGTCTTGTGTGCTAATGAATGCGAGCGTGTCAGCGACCAGCTGACTGGAGTTCACAGCATCGTGTTTTGGGCTAGGCAAGAGGCCAGATTTCGGTGCGCTAGTGACGTCTGGTTTCTCTTGTGATCGGCGGTTGACTCGTGATGGTGACATTTCCGACAACGCCGATCTTACAGACTTCATTGGCGACATAAAGATCTCGGACTCGGCTTTGCGCTTCGCTGGTGTCGCCTCCGCTGGTGTCGCCTCCGCTGGTGTCGCCTCAGCTGGAGCTGGCGTTGGATTTTTCTTCTCTTCATCATTCCCGTGCTTCTGCTGGTGAGGAGGGTCGGCTGTCGCGTCTTCTGCGATGACAATATCTGAAAAAACAGACTCCGAAAACGACCACTGTGCGTCACCTAGTTCTGGCTCTTCCTTTTGGTCTTTTGCAGGGCTCGTTGTAGGAGAGGGAGAGAGCACGGGAGACGAGTATGACGCCGAGTATTTGGGTGCAAGGGGCGATGCAGAGCATGATTGTGCCTCTTGGACGCGGCCGTCTTCAGACGGCTCTTGCTGATTTGATGGCAATGGAGCGCCGTGTGTTTGCATGACCTCGTCTTTGACTTTTTCTTCTTGGTCGTCGTCGTCGTCGCCGTCGCCGCTGTCGTCGCTGTCGTCGTCCTCTTTCGACCTCTGCCCAACTGGCGGGTTCGATGGCTTCGACAGCGGTTGGGCAAAGAATTTACTTAGCCGGGGCTGACTGGGCGTCACTTTGCCCCAAGTGTCCTCAATGGAGATCTTTCCCTCCTCCAGCAGTCGTCGTTTCGCAACCTGGTTATGTTCCTCTCTCTCTTCTCGCTTTCGCTTGTTCTCCTTCTTTCTTTTCTCTTTCTCCTCAAGCTTGCGTCGTCGGTCCTCGAGTTCGTCCAGTCGGTCTGCTCGGGCAAGTTGCGAGGCGGTGTAGCGAAACTGGCCGGCGGTCTTCTTGTGTGCCCGTTTGGCTTGTCGCGATGTCATAGGAGGAGGCCTGACAACGCCGGGCATTTTTGAAGGCAAGAGAGAGTTTGATCCCTGTCCTGGATGTGTTTACGAGTGGTGGCAGGGTTTCAAAACCGCGCCACGCGCCAGGTCCAGGTCAGCCGCCGACCGCCGCGAAATCTTGGCAGGTGTACAACTCTCATATGCCAGCACCTAGCGGAATTGGAGTGCTAGGCCTTAATATGCTGAGAGCAGAGGTCATTGTGGTGTGGGTCAAATATCAGGCAGTCCGCTCACTCGATCAGCGAGTAATGAATTGAGAAAAGACAATCTCATGTTTGATTCCTTCCGTCATCATCTAATTGATCAGAGTGCTCTTCATCCGAGTCCTCCATCTCCTCAATGGGAAAGGTTAATATGGCAGCAATCCCACCCAGTCCTTCGAGCCTCTTCCCACTCTCGTGGTCGCTGCTCAGGACTCTGACTTCTCCGCCTTCCACGTCCCTCACCTGATCGACCAGGTTGACCCATCTGCGTCGTGTGGCCAGGTCCTGGCTTCGGAAGAGCGCATTGCTGATCAGCAAGACGCCTCCACCGCGGCCGACGGCACCTTTCTCCACGGCCGTCTCGACCTCTTTGGGCCCATACCAAGCGCGTCCGTCATCTTTGCGGAGTAAGGAGAAGAACTCGTCCATCAGCGCCGTCTCTCGCGCGTATTTCGTATCTTTGAGCCGGGCCAGGACTTCGGGACTTTGGAGGACCTCATTCAAGCTGTGTAAATGGCCGGAACTGCTGTGGACGACCAGAAAGGCCTTCCGTTTCACCAGGTCCTGCAGGAGTTTGTCGCCCTTGGCGGATGCGACCTCGTTGATGTACTTGAGGAAACCGGCGGCGGTAAAGCCTGGACTGGCCAAGAGGATGGGAAAGGTCATACTGCTGTCCTTGCCTTCCATGAGTCCTTCCAACTGGCGCGTCAACGTGTCCAACACGGTGCCGAAAAACTTCTGCACACCCTTGTCGTGATCTGCCGACCTTCCAGCGCCCGCTCGTTTTCGGGGCACGGCCACGTCGACACGTTGCCGGAGCACGGTTTGGAACTGCGTGATGAAGCATATATTGGCCAGGCCCTCCTGCATCACCACGGCCACGGCCTCGGTGCCCCGAGTCTGATCGATGGCTTCTTGCAGCTGCGCCCGAGCGATACTGTCCCAGCCGTCGCCACCATCCTTTCCCTCGACCTCCTTTTCCAGCGTGAAATTGCGGTTCAACTCGAGATCGAGGGTGTGGAATTGCCCCACCTTTGTGTACCGGTTCTCCCGGGCAATCTGGCCGGACACGTGGAGTTGTCCGGCTTGGGGATCAAAATCCAGCGATTTCACTCGGATGGTCAAGTTGGTGTGGACTCGCTGGGATGAAGTCGATCCGGTCGAGGCCGACTCGACCGTGACACGCCTGATGGCCGAAGCCGTGAGGAGATCTGAAGGCCGAATCAGATTGTAAGCATGCCACTAGCCAAAGGATGAGCATCCAATGCCGTGGATGGGGAGAAGCTCTCTTCCTACCATGTCCTCGGGCTCCTCGGGGCAGAGAGTGACGCCGCCACTGCCATCGCTATCAATATGGCTCTTGACGAGCTTCATTTCCACGACCCGCTTTCCTCGGTCGTTTGAGGGAAATTACAGTGGCAACCAGTAATCAGTATGCAATCACGGGTACCGCGAGGCTGCGATGTTAGACCTGGCCACCTGCTAGGACCGTGAACACGGACCTGCAGAGACTGGGAGTCAATCTGGAAACCTCGGCTGGCCGTGCCTCTTTGAGCTTGGGGCAGCCTGGGGGGAAACCAATGACCTCAGCATCCCCTACGCCACGGTCGTTATCGCGATATTCATATCTCGATTACAGTGTAGGATACTTCTCTCCTTCTCCACACGCTCTATACCTTGGTGCTAGTCCAATGCTTGAGCTTGATCTTCTCCTCCTTGGGCCGAGTCTAGCACGCCGGGGCGCGCAAATCCAGGCTTATGGCTGTCATGCTTGCCGATAGACCGACCTGCCTGACCCGGTCATCCAGGGCGAAGCTCGAGTGAGGTATGAAAGCTCCCTAACTCCCACCACTGTGACCTCCTATCTGGTCTTTCATCGTTCTGTGGAAGGCCCTAGCAAATTGCTCACCATGCGGACCACAGCTGTCAGCTGGGCTCTGTATGCCCTGATCTCCGTCCTCGTTCCCGTGACTGTGGCCGCTCCACCTGCGGCCAAGCCGAGCCAGTGCCGCCAAACCAAGGTAGCCATCTTGTGCGTCTTCTTCGCTTTGCAGCTCGACTCCGGTGGCTAATGACGGTGGTTGCTGCAGAGGTGGAGGCATCACCGGTGTGACCGCAGCTGTCAGTAGACCGTTCCTCCGCGCCCCCGTCGCGGCTGCCGTTGACTCTTCAGCACGCTCTATCTAATGCTTCTGTCACCGACTTCCTCATTGTGGAATATCTCGGAGACCTGGGCGGCCGTATTGCGCACACGACGTTTGGTTCTGACCCAGACGGCCAACCCTATGTCGTGGAGCTCGGGGCCAATTGGGTAAGGTCTTTCACCTTCCGTCATGGCCTCATCCTCAATTGACGAATCCAGGTGCAAGGCCTGCAGTCGGAGGGAGGGCCGGAGAACCCTGTCTGGTATCTGGTAGGGTGATGCTGCTCTCACTTCTTGAAATATACTCATGCTCCTTAGGCGCAAAAGTACCAGATCAACAATACGTAGGGTGGGCGTGAGTTGGACCGACACTTGCTCACCGTCTATAGGTACTCGAACTATAGCAGCATTTTGACGTACAACGAGACTGGCTCCGTGGACTACAGTTACCTGTTCGACGATTTCGACAACGCTTACTCGACCTTTGAGCAAAACGCCGGATATACTCTCACGGAAAATCTTCTCGACACATCGGCCCGGTCAGCGTTCAGTTTGGCCGGATGGAAGCCCAAGAAGGACATGGCCGCTCAAGCGGTGGAATGGTGGGAATGGGAGTGAGTTTCGATTCCAGATTCCAAGCCATTCCCAGAGACCGGATATGGTGGTGACGGAGACGAATCTCGTCTCGGCGACTCCTGGCGATATCCTTCCTTGTTCTTCTCCCGCAGCTGTGAAGAATCTTGCTGACCCGGTGATGCTGCAGTTGGGAGTACTCTTATACGCCCGAGGAATCCTCGGCCATGTTTGGCGTCGTCAACTACAACACGACATTCTACCAGTATTCTGACGAGAACAACTTTGTCTTCGACCAGCGCGGCTTCAACACCATGATCAAGGGAGACGCTTCCGAGTTCTTAAACTGCACGGCCGATTTCGACTGTTCGGGGGACCCCCGACTCCTTCTGAACACCATCGTCACCAACATCTCGTACTCGGACACCGGGGTCACCATCACCAACGATGACGGGTCGTGTATCGCGGCAGACTATGCCATTTGCACCTTCAGCGTCGGTGTCCTCCAGAATGACGTCGTGTCTTTCTCGCCGCCACTGCCTGATTGGAAGCAGAATGCGATCGAGACCTTCCAAATGGGCACCTACACCAAGATCTTCTTGCAGTTCCCGCCCGACCAAGTCTTCTGGGACACCAACACCCAATACTTTCTCTACGCCGACCCACGCACCCGAGGATATTTCCCGGCCTTCCAATCGCTCGACGGCCCCGGCTTTATGCCAGGTAGTGGCATCTTCTTCGTGACCGTGGTGCAAGACCAAAGCTATGCGGTCGAGGCACAAGACGATGAGACGACCAAAGAACAAGTGCTGGAAGTCCTCCGGGCCATGTACGGCGCCGACAGTGTTCCCGAGCCGATTGCATTCATGTATCCTCGCTGGAGTCTGCAGCCCTGGGCGTTTGGATCCTACTCCAATTGGCCTCCGGGCACCACGCTCGAGCAGCATCAAAACCTGAGGGCCAATCTGGGACGGCTCTATTTCGCGGGCGAGGCCACCAGCGCCGAGTACTACGGCTTCCTTCATGGCGGGTACTTTGAAGGCCAAGAGGCTGGCTCGACCATCGCCGCCTGCTTGAATAGCCACAAAAAGAATTGCGGATCGTATGCGAGTTACGACGTTCTGTATGGAACAACACCAGAAAAGTTGTACGATGAGGCCAATGGATGGATGGTGTCCAGCTTCTTGACGTGGGGATTCTAAAAATACAATGGCACAAAAAGTCCACGCCCGCTGCGTAATCTGGCGACCAGATAATTCGAGAATAGCAGATCATCGCAACCCAATATTTGAAAAGTCATGGGCCCACCAAAGTGACGTGACATCCGCCCTCCCAGCCTCCGCCGCGCTCTGACCAGGAGGTTCATCATGCACGCCGCGCCGCCCGCTTTCTGGTCCAATTCCCGAATCTCGCTTGGGCGGTTTAAAAGCGAAACTCGCCATCTCATTTTATCAGCGTTGCGCGAAGAGTCTATCTGTTATCATTCGACCGTCGTTCTCTTGCCATTGGAAAGGTGTCGCCTGCATTGGACTGATTCCCCATTCTGCGCACGCACGGCTGCTGAGACTGAGCTCGTGCGCTGTCAAGTCTCTTCTGAACGCTGCGGCCTGAGCACATTACGACATCGCGCAGCAGCGGCTAGTCTCCTCTCCATCGCATCTCTCCATCGTATCCATCTGCGGTCTGTCCTCGTCTGTATCCAGAACGATGGGCACGTTTGTCTTCAGATGGTGAGTGGAAAGCCAGACTGCCCCGGGGCGCATGGCCGCTTGCTTTCGTGGAGCTGGTCTGCCCGAGGGTCCCAAGCAAAAACTAATCGCAACTCGTCGAGGCAGGCCGCATCCAGATGCGAGCGACGTCCACGTTACCGGCACTTTCGATGACTGGGGGAAAACGGCCCAGCTGGAGAAAGTCGGCGACATCTGGGAAAAGGAGGTCGAGCTGCCTTCTGCCGACGACAAGATCCTCTACAAGTTTGTGGTGGACAACGAATGGGTGATCGACCACACCGCGCCACAAGAAAAAGACGACCACAACAACGTCAATAACGTTTTGTATCCAGACCAGATCAACCGGAAGGGAACGACAGAACCCCCCCAAGTCGTGACACTGTCCAGCGCCGCACCCGGCAGTACGACGGCCGAGCTTGCCGCCGCTGTGCCACTGGTCTCAGGCGAAACGGGAAAGGTGGGTTGACGCTGAGCGGCGGAGAGCCAGAAGCAAATGCTAACCGCTGGCGACCGCAGGTGGACGCACCCTTGCCAGGAACGTTCCCCGAGACACCTGCGATCGAGCCGGAGACCGTCAGTGTCCAACCGATTCCTGCCACGAGTGGGATCGGGAACCCGATCGACATTCCCGCTGGTGAATCAGTCCCCCCGGCCGGCGACATCACGGCCAACACGATTGACTCGACCGTGACCACGTCCAAGGAGGACTATGAACACGCCGGTGAATCCGCGCTGCCGCTTGCTGGCGCCGCTGCCGGAGCAGGCGTGGGTGCCGCCGCGGTGGCGAGTCTGTCGGCGCTGGAGCAGAAGGAGAACTTGATCCCGGAATCGTCTCTACCGATCGGCGTCCAACCGTCGGCCACGGCTGATATTGGTCCTACCATCTCTTCCGTGGGGCCCACGTCGACCACGGCGGCGCTCGCCGCGGGAGTGCCTTTGGAGGAGAAGAGAGAAGTGGTGGTCGTCGATGATTCCGTGCCCGAGGCCGTCAAGGAGGCGGCCGCGTCAGAAGAAACGGCCAAAGGGAAGAGCGCGGTGGAGAAGGAGCCGTTGGAGACCGTGCCCCCAGCGCCAGCACCCACGTCGACCGCGGTAGACGGAACTGAGGATCACACCTTGGCCAACGAGCCTGCGGTACAATTGATGAACAAGCATGACGCCGAAGCGGCTGAGGGTGCACCGGTCAGCGAAAGTGCTCCCCCCGTGGCGACCGAGGCGACCGAGGCGCCTGCAACCACCGCTCCCGCTCCCGCAGCACCCCTCGAGTCCAAACAGACGGCTGAACCGGCAACGGCAGGAGGTCCTCCTCCCAGCGCGACGACCACTCCCACCAAGAAAGAGGAGAGCAGTCCGACCAGCAGCCCCGCCACCAGCCAGACCAAGGAAAAGAAGAAGAAGCATCGGATCAGCTCATTGTTCAAAAAGATCTTTGACTGAGTTCGCTGACCCGGTTGATTCGAAGGACCTGGGAAGCACGTGTGATCCAGCGGATCGAGCATTGCATTGTGGAACAGCGGGTACGGGTTTGATCCAGGCGTGTGTCGAAGTTTGATCCAGGCGTGTTGTCGAAGGTTCAGCAGATATCCCTTGCGTAGTGTCCGTTGCTTATTTTCTTGTAATTCTAATCTCCATCTTCAGAAAGGCATGGTCCGGAAACCGCGAGACAAGAAGACTCTGTGTGACCTGTGCCCGCCACTTTCCACTGGCTTTCTAGAACGTTTCTAGAAGGCATTTTGAGTGCTCGATGTGCGACGGCCAGGATGTGGCTAGGGGCGCCCCAGTCGCCCTGCAGGCCGGCCAGCTTGGCTCTGTGCACGTCCCCACCGCCTGGCTGATTGATTCCCTGCAATGCTGCCTCTCATACTGGGGCAAGACCACCATCAGAAGGGCCAATCAGCGCAGAAATGGGCGCGGAGAGGAGTGTCACGACCCATCTCTCCTGTGTGTACAGAATAATGCCATGTGCAACGCTTGCGGCCACAGAGAGAGGGTCCAGCACGGACGGGCGGGGAGGCGGGCTGCCCTCGCTCGGCCTGTTCTGCCTACTTTTGCCTGGCTGCTGGCCTGCCCATCTTGGTCTGGCCGGTCCGGGCACGTTGTCAGTACGATGCACTCGAGGCAAGCTGTGACGAGTTGGTAGTGCTGGTCAGGTCCGGTCTGGTCTGTTGTGTGGTGGTTCTGCCAGCCCCGAAGCTGAATCCAATTACTTCAGCTGGTCGCGCTTCTCCATCCACATCCTCATTCTCATCAAAACTCCCCGTCATCAGACCCGGAGCTTCTGCTTGCTCGCACGACGTTTGCATTAGAGATCAATTCTGTGCGGTGCACACCAATCCGTGCCCCACTCCCGTCCCTCTGAGTCCCTGCGCCGCTCCACAGCCAACCAGCACAGACCGCTCCTCATCTGAGCTACGCGATACACCCCACATCTCGACGTCGACCGCCCATGTCACTTCCTGCCCATCATCAAGCGGAAATCGACGCCTTGGTCCAAGAGCTGGTCACCGCAAAGCCCGACGACGTCCTCCAATATTGTGCCAACTACTTCCACCGCCGGCTCGAGACCGAGCGGATAACGCTCCGGACGGGACCCTCCACGACTCCAGCCAACGGCAAGATGACAGAGGCCGCCGGCCCCTTTGACCGGGGCAGCCCCTTCGCGGCGAGTAAAAACGTCAACAGCATACAAGAGGAGGATGAGGAGCATGATGCCTTTGGCTCGCCGACCGACGCCACCTTCGCATCCAGAGCTGACGCTTCCGGTTCGTCTCTGTTCCGCAATGCATCCCCCTTTGGAGGCGCTGGCGGGGGCAGCCTGTTTGGCAACTGGCTCGGTGGTCAAGGAAGTACCGAAGAGACAGACACGGCGGCGACGACGACGACCATCTCTAACTACGCGGCCGGCCGCAGGACGTCGGTGTCGGCCGAGTCGATGCAACCAGACGCCGATTCGGGGAACTGGAAACCTCCCAAGCACCAGAAGACGCCGGAACAGTACGAGCGCCTCCGGGCCGCGGTGGCCAGCAATTTCCTCTTCTCCCACCTCGACGAGGATTCGTTCGCCACGGTGCTGGATGCGCTGGTCGAAAAGTCGATTCCCGCACCCAACATCAAGGTCATCACCCAGGGCGACGAGGGCGATTTCTTTTACATTGTCGAACAGGGCGAGTTTGACGTCTACATCAATTCCAGTGGCGCTCTGCAGCCCGGTCCGGACGGCGTGGGCAGCAAAGTCAGCACCATCGGGCCCGGCGGCAGCTTCGGTGAGCTGGCGCTCATGTACAACGCTCCCCGGGCCGCCACCGTGGTGAGCTCGTCCAAGGGAGGGTTGCTGTGGGCCCTGGATCGCGTGACATTCCGGAGAATCCTGATGGACAGCGCCTTCCAGAAACGAAAGATGTACGAAGGATTCCTGGAGGAAGTGCCTTTGCTGTCGTCGTTGAAGCCGTATGAGCGGGCCAAGATCGCCGATGCCCTGGAAACCGTCAAGTTCGGCCCCGAAAACTATATCATCCGAGAAGGGGAGCCGGGCGACAGCTTCTACCTGCTGGAAGCCGGGGAAGCGCACGCCTTCAAGCATGGGTTGGAAAAGCCGGTCAAAGAATACAAGCGAGGCGATTTCTTTGGTGAACTCGCCCTGCTGGACGACAAGCCTCGTGCTGCCAGTGTGGTCTCCAAGACCGAGGTCAAGGTCGCCAAGCTGGGACGAGACGGATTCAAGCGGCTCTTGGGACCCGTCGAGAGCATCATGAGGAGAGAGGAATACGATGCTGGAGACAGCCTGGATCCCTTGAGCAAGGAGAAGACCGTCACGTGAGACGGCCAAAGGACAAGGCCGGCGGTGGGCGAGAGCAAGGCGGCCGGATGCCATCCATCCTCACGGCCGAGGTGGCAAAGGTTTGGGACGAGAGGAGAGGGTTCTGTGAGAAACGACTTGAATTGCAACGAAATGCCAGAATATCGGCGACGGAATTGTTCTTCTGTTTGACCGTAGTGTAGTGGCGTTCTGGCGTGGTACTACCAGAGGGAGGAGGGAGGTTGGGCTGCCTACGCGCGAGTCTGTTGCCCAAGCACCATACCTGGCAGAGAGAGTAGCCCAGTTCGCACCTCATGGCAACCAGAATCAGGATAATCCAATCAGAGGTCAGTGGCCGCATTACATCAGCACGCGCTCTCGCCACAGGAGTGGATAAAAGTGCTTCTAAAGATCTCACCCGTCGGCCGGCCGGCTTTCCGCATCACACCCCTGGCATTCAACTTAAATATTCTTGGCTATTCTGACCTTCATCCTCTCTCTGATGTCTTTTGTTCAACCTATTTGGCGCCCTTCGTCTCGATGGCATGTGATCGCCATTGTGCTAGTAGTCTCCTGCGTCCGCGGTCGGCCGCTCGGCAGAGATTAACGTGATGGCAATTAGGATTACTGATCTCTTCTCCGGCAGTTGACCCACTGGCTACCATCTCCTTTCAGGCGGCGTGAGCTTCGGGACCAATCAGTTCGGCTCAGTCGAGGGCAAGCTGCTTTTCTTTCCATGATTGCTTGCCGCTACAGGCTCCTTTGACTCAGCCTATCTGGATCCCTGCTCTTTTGAATGCTGTCTTTACTTTTTCTTGCCGAGGTGTATTCTATTGCAACGGTTGAGATTTGTCGTTCAGCATGTCTTTGTCTGTCATATCCTCTCTCCCCTTGTTCTCTCGCCCCTTGTTACATCACACGCTCGGCGACTGGGCTTTCGTGCGTTGCGTGCGTTGCAAAGACTGTTGACGCAATTCAGAAATTTGACGCTAGGAGATATATATGGCACCGCAGCCCTGATTTCGGGTAAGTCGTGTCTGGAAGAAGCACAGAGGTGTCCTCGACCAGCAGAGTGACAGCCTCTATTTCTGGTTGCAGTGCTCGTCCGATAGCCTCAAGCTGACTATACGTCTCTCCATGGCAGACTCGGTGTTTGGCTTCGCTCCCGATCCGGAGAAGATGTCGACTCAACGGAACTCTTCTGATTCTTCTTCGACTCTATCATCGCCCGTGGTACCCGTTGCCCCACTCGAGCACGATGTGGAAAAAACCATCAGCAGAGCAACCCAGGCATCGTCAGGGAGCCGGCGGTCTAATCGACCGGTCACGACGGCCCAGGACTGGGATGGACCTGACGATCCCGACAATCCGATCAACTGGGGGTTCGTGAAGAAAGTTTGTCACACCCTCATTCCGGCGCTGCAATGTTTCACCATGTGAGTATCATGACGGTCTGAGCTCAACGAGACGACTGACCGACGGTTTAGCACGTTTGGATCTTCCGTCTACACGCCAGGTCAGCTTTTCTTTTTCTTTCGATCATGACTGTTCATATCATTATTTTCCTTTGGCGATTCCCGAGGCCTCAATCGCTGACGACTGCAGGGAGTCGTGGAGTGCAAGAACGTTTCGGCGTCGGGCTCGATGCATCCCTCGTCCCTCTGACCGTCTACGTCTTAGGCCTGGGTTTTGGGCCGGTGATGAGCGCGCCACTGTCCGAGACGTACGGGCGTCGAGCAGTCTACATTATCTTTTTCCTGCCCTCTCTCCTTTTCACTCTCGGCGCCGGTCTCGCGCAGAACTTCGGCACCCTCGTCGTCTGCCGCTTCTTCGCCGGCCTCCTGGGCTCCAGCTGCCTGGCCGTCGGCGCAGGCACAAATTCCGACCTCTGGGCACATTTTTCACGAGCCGTGGCGAGCTCCATCTTCATCATGGCCCCCTTCCTGGGCCCTGCCTTGGGGCCCGCCATCGGCGGATATGTGGCCATGAAGAAAGGCTGGCGCTGGACCCAATGGGTGATTCTCTTCTGGGGTGCCCTGGCTTACGCCATCACCCTCCCGTCGAAAGAAACATACAAGAAAGTGATCTTGGAGCATCGAGCCAAGAAGCTGGGTCTCACGCCGCCTCCGAACCCATTGCCGCCGGGCATATCCAAGCTCAAGTTCATCCTGATGGTCACCGTCTTCCGCCCGCTGCACATGCTCTTCACCGAATCCATTGTCGCCTTTCTGTCCATCTACACGGCCTTCAACTTCTCGGTCCTGTTCGCCTTCTTCGCGGCTTTCCCCCTCGTCTTCCAATCGCCTTACCCCGAGCTTCAAATCTACCACTTCAACCTCGGTGAGTCCGGCCTCGTATTTCTCGGCCTGGGCCTGGGCGTCGCACTGGGGACCATCATGTTCATCATCCTCGACCGCCTGATCTACCGTCGAAAAGTGCTGGAGCGCCGCGCGACCGGCGATATGACGCCGTTGCCGCCGGAAGAACGGCTGTATGCCGCCATGCTGGGTTCTTTCCTCCTCCCCATCAGCCTCTTCTGGTTCGGGTGGACCGCTCGCGCGGATGTGCACTGGATCAGCCCCATCCTGGCCACCATACCTTTCGGCATGGGTAACCTCCTGGTCTTCTGCTCCTCGATCCTGTATCTGATCGACACATACGGCCCTCGGTCCGGCGCCTCGGCGGCGGCGGCAAACGGTGTCCTGAGATACGTCATCGGTGCCGTGTTCCCGCTGTTCGCCGTGCAGATGTACAGGGCGCTCGGCGTCGGTTGGGCCACCAGTCTTCTCAGCTTCGTGACCGTGGCCTTACTGCCTATCCCATGGGTTTTGTGGAAATGGGGACCAAGGATTCGGAGGAGGAGTTCCTATAACTAGATCTTGTCCCACGCAAAGCCTTCTTGAACTGAAGAAGATGGTGACGACAAACATCTGATGAACCAATGGCGGCCTCCTAGGAACAGATATCCCAGAAGGAAAGGGCTGGACTGTTTTGTTTCACAGCCAAGGCGTCCGTGTCGGCGATTCGTGTTGGTGTGGATTTGATGGGTGAGAGTCAATCGGGGATGTAATGCCGGACTCTCCTTTCTGTGGGATTCTAATGAGGACGAGACCGAGGGATGATGAACCACGCAACTCGGTGGACGCTCAAGTGCGTTTGGGCTCTGGATGGGTCAGCCTTCACGTTCAGCCCAGCTGTCATACTCTTGCTCTTTGCCCACTTCCCTTGCACCACTGTGAAGACCATTCAGTATAGGTCTGGTGGAGTAATATATGCTTGTATAGACTGGGATAGAGAGAATAGAGAAGGGAATACGATGATTGTAATGACGGTGGTTGGTCGGACTCCACTGACTGTACATGGTACTCCGTTTGCCAGCCGAGACTCGAGTACTGTCAGTCGAGAGGAATGATCAGCAATGGATGCGGACAATAATTCTGATTCTGAAATGTTCCCAACCACACTACTTTTTCTTCCCACCACCAGTCCTTCCTCTGAAACTGCCCTCAAAGCCGGGCCTCTTGACCTTGTGTTTGCCCTTCTTACCAGCACCCTTCTCCTCCTTGCGCTTCTGGATATTCTCCATTCTCTTCCGCTGCTTCGCCTCCTTGGCCTTCTGCACGCCTTCCTCCCTTGCCTTCCACTCCTTCTCGCTCTTCTTTTTCTGGCTCTGCTGCCTCTTCAGGGCTTTCTTCAGCAGGCTCGTGTCATCACGCACCCGCTCTCCGTGGGCTCGCTTCTTCGCGTTCAGCCACATGTCTTTCTGCTCGATGTCCACCCGTTTCTCTTCGTCCAAGGCCGCCAGTCGCGCTTTCTTCGACTCGGCGACTTTGAGCTGCGAAGCCGGATCTGACGGGCCTTTCTTCTGATGTGCTTCGAGGAGGCCGGACAGAGACGAGTGAACCTGTGTGCCGTCGTCGAAAGCGATTAGGCCGAAGCTGAAGTTGGTGCTGGGGCCGGCGTCGACCACGGGGGACCGAGGGGATGCAAGAAGCGAGCCCGAACCGCCGGGCGAGAAGCGCTTTGCCATCTCTTCGTCCTGCCGTCTGGCTTCTTCTTCCCTTTCTCGTTCTTTCTGTTCTTTCTTGACTTTTCGCCGCTCCTCCTCTTTCTGTCGCCGTTGCTCGAGAAGCTCTTGTCGATTCTTTGGTCCCCGACCGTCCGCTCCGTCCGCTTTGCGGCCCGCTCGGAATTGCGATAGTGCCGCTTGAAGCCGCTCTCTTGGTGTCTGAGAGACGTCTTTGGATTCTGCAGGAAGTTGTTCGGGGCCGGCTTGGAGGGTAGTCGCCGGCTCGGCAACCGAGGGTTGTACAGAAGAGGTGGATGATGTGCCAGAGTCGTGCTCGGGAGAAAAGACTCCAGGTTGGTCCTCGTCAGAGGATGACGCTGTAAATGCCTGGTCTCCTAGGGCCGCCTCAACAGTGGAAGGACCGGCGTCCACTTGGATCGCGTGTTGCATTCCCTCCTCCTCCTTCTCGCCCTGGTCATTCTTGTCTTCAACAAGGTTAGAGCCAGTCTTGGAGATGACTTCCTCCGAGGGCTGGCCCATTGTTGTTTCTTTCTTCTGTTCGCGCTTCTCTCTGGCCTTTGTCTTTCTCTCCTGTTTCCGGGCTCGCTTTGCGGCTCGCTGTTCTGCCTTGCGCTTCCGTCTCTCTTCCTCCGCCTCTCCCCTCTCTGTACGGTTTGTCTCGCCTGGGGTCGCTAGCTCCGTCTTCCTTTTCTTCGCTCTTGGATTTTCAACGTCCTGTTCAGCTTTGGGCTTTTCCATTGTCACCGGCCCATCTGTGTTCTCGCCGTCCGAGTTCTCGCCGTCCAAGTTCTCCCCATCCTCTTCCCGTTTTCTCTTCAAAGCAAGCGTTGTTCTTTCGTCCATGACATCTTTGGCACTCTTCCAATTGTCGGGATCGAGTTTGGCCATTTTCGCGGCCCGCTTCTGTTCGGCCGTCTGCTTTTTCCGCTTCCATTGGTCCTGTGTTGGCCATGAGCGAAACTCTCAGGAACACCGAGACCGGGTCCGAACATACGCTGACGTCTTCTCCATAGTACAATTTCGCGGGTATGAGAGACAAAAGACTGTCAAACGCACGTGCATGGCTCTTCAGCCGTTCCTGGCAGAATTAGCATGAGCGGTGCAAGGACAAGATTGACAACAGCGAACCTCCAACTCGTCCGGCATCTTAACGGTAAGGTCCTCAATCACCCGCCCGCCTGTCCAACAAAGTCTTCCTTACGTCCAGGTCTGCCACAATGAAAGTTCTCTAGACCGCCCAAATTGTCCGCGAAATCTTGGCATCCCCCTCAACTTTCATTTTCTGCTTTTAAGTGCATCCTGTCACGTGACCAAACGGCATTGCGGCACATGTCAACTGAGCCTCAGCCATTGACTCAGCCGCAGAAACCCATCGCTTACAAGCCCAGCATACAGGCGCTATTCTTCTTCCCCCTTTAGGAGGTAAAGCTGCCGTGGTCAAGAAAGAAAGAGAGTTTGAACAGCTCTCCGTGGTTATGTAACCTTCTGCCACGAGACATTCGGACAGTCATTGTCAAGTTCATCTCTTGTGAGCAAACCACGAGGCACCGCTGTGTGCAGTATTTCCGTGAGGTAGCTTTCTCACTGCTCTTCGCACCACGGTTTGTCCCGTCTTTTTTCTCTCCCTTCTATGTCTTTGCTTGTCACTGTACTTGAGATATTTGCCAACGTCCCCTGCCCGGAGCAAGTTGAAGATGCTGGCGAGATCGTAAGTGCATCGGCATCGAGGGCAGATTCATTTTAAATTTTCATGTCATCAAAGTTGAATATCGAACAGGGGCGATGTCTCTGGGGAACTCCTTGTGGCACGTCCTGAGCAAAAGACCTGGATTGCTGACTGCTTTGAAGTGCCCAGCCTCCACCCCGTACATAAAGCGCTCTAAGCCCGCTCCACAATCGCAATCCATTGCCGGTGCAAACACATTCATCCTCATCCTGAATACAATGCGCGCACTCTCCTTTTCCACTCTCGTCTTCTCTGCCTTTTCCCTGTGATTATGACGTGGTATATTCATCCCCCCGGCTGGCTACTCTGCGACAGAGCCGCATTCAAGGACCGACGACTTCACCTGCATGATAGCGCCGCCGTCTATGCCTGGCCCAGCACGGGCGGCAGACTCGAGTTAGAAAATCCGAGTGCATTTGAGCTTGATATCCTCGGCATTGAAAATCATTTTATGGAGAGCAATAGGTCGACCGATACTATAGAAGAAGATTCTTTTGCCCTTAGGCTTCGGAGGCTAGGCGGAACTTTTTACGAGTACAAGTACGGCATCAGGCGTGACGAACTCAAAAATGCCGAAATCCATACCTGGCTAGGGTGGCCTGAGGATGAAGAGCACAAAGGTGGTGTATGGGTATTGAAGCTGAAGAAGAGTGAGATAAGATTCGAAAATAGGATGACAGGGAGGATCCGGCTGGCGACGACAATGCAAGATCGGTGCCGGGCCATTGAGATGTGTGGTGGCGTCTTCTATGCTCATCTCACTGACGAGCACCTGGTTTCGATGGAGCCCATGTCGCATCCGAGTGAACTCAACGCCCAATATTAACTCGGGTTCCCTGTCATGGTTGGACGTGAATGAGCGGTCCTAGGCAAGAAAGGCTTCGATGATCTCCCACACGACGTGGCTGCCGGGGACCGTGACAAAGCAGATCTTCAGCTAGAGTGGGAACAAACGTTCACGGTAGCTCCGCTCGGTGGTGTCCGTAGGGGGAAGTGAATGTCTACGATCTCCAGGGTCCGATGCCGGGGGTTAATGTGCTTTAACTTGCAGTATTTCAGCCTAGATCGCATCAAGGGGTTTGGCCTTTAAATTGGCAAAATCAACGACCAATTCCTTCACCTCGTTCTTCGCCATTGGTAAGCCCTCTGCCTTTGATTAGCCAACATCCTTCTTACCAAATATCCCAGAGCACGGGAGAGATTCGGACATCAGCTTGTATCAAACCCATCATTCTTCTACCTCCACAGCTTGAGCCTGATCCAGCCTCTATCCGAGATGTTTTTGAGAGCATCACCAACCCAATTCTGGCGATTCCAATCACAGTTCTTTGAAGCGCGGTGGCATTTATCTGTGACTGGATCTCCGCCTTACTCTTTCCACGGATTTTGGCCATGTTGATCTGTTTCAGGAACTTCGTATCTTGGTCGGTTGAACGTTGTCCTTCACCTCCTTACTGACCGTGCCCACAATATGCACCACCCCAGGCGGTCTGGTCACGCGTGTAATGTCACGTGACAGCTGCTACAATAGCAGCTTAAATGGAGACCTAACTCGGTCCTGCATGACAATGACGAAGGACGGTGCAATGCCCGGCAGTCACCCGAGAAAATACTTCCTTGGGAGGTCGAAAAGAGATAGACCTTTGTCAGAGGACAATTTCGATTCGAGAACTGTCGCACACAAAGGTCAGATCGATTGGCCAGCAAAAGCTTGATGGCATTCCGAGATCAGGAGAGCGATAGCGGCTGACGCAGGTGCAACCGGCCCGCCGCCTCCCACTGATGCGAAAAAGAGCCATTGGTGAGTTTTGATCGAGTAAAAGGAGGATTTATATCGAGTAAGAGAGAGCGCCTGTTGGCCGCCGGCTTGTGAGGGCCTAGTGCCGGTACCACCACCGAGCCGACGTCCTCCGAGAGACAAGCCAGTGAGGAGGCTGACGGCACGGGCACATGGCAATCGCCCCAACGCGTCGTCCTTATCTCTCTTCGATGTCAGTCGATGAACAGATAGCCTGGGGCCACAAAGATGGCAATCTCTGGCCGTTCTACACCAATCGCTTCCCAGTGCGGCCGTCTAGGCAGCCTCGACTCATCGGACTCACCCGGCTGCGCTCCACACTACGTAATTCTGGGGATTCCGAGTCCAGCAACGCGCCCAACTGATGGGCCAGGAAAGCCCGGAATTGTGAAGAGATGTTCCAGATCTCGGCCAGGAAGTATATTTCATTCGTCTCTTTTCCCTTTGTTCTCTTATCTGTCCGTTAGAGCCGTTGGTATTTCGGTCTCGCTTGTTGGGCCCCATCAGACTTGTTGTCACTGATAAGGGAACGAATCGTGCTTCACATGCTCAGCAATCCCACAACACCGCTCTCCCAGTAAACGCCTGGGAGCCTTTATCGTCAGAATTGCACCGAGCCGCCAAAGCGCAGCTTAACCATGAACAGAACAACAAGCGCGTTCCATCCATACCCAACCCCTCCGCGATCTCCGCCGAACGGCTTATCAGACGCGGGAGACGCGGGAGACGCCCCTCCTATAACGGTGATTGCGTCTTCGCGTGCGGTCAGGAATGGCGGCATAACTGCCGCGACGATTGTCGTCTCCAATGCCACGGGCAAGATCATCGCGACCTTTGATTCTGTCGTGCCTCGGTCTGATTTTCCCGCCAACACACCATATACCGATTACTCACCCCACATCCTCCTCCCCGGCCTGGTCGATGCTCATGTCCACCTCAACGAACCGGGTAGGACCGAATGGGAGGGGTTCTACACCGGCACGCAGGCCGCTGCCTTTGGCGGAGTGACCACGGTGGTGGACATGCCGTTGAATGCCATCCCGCCGACCACCACCGTCGCTGGCCTCCGTGAAAAGGTCCAGGCGGCAGAAGGACAGTGCTGGGTGGACGTCGGCTTCTATGGCGGCATCGTGCCAGGTAACGAAGGTGAGCTGAAGGCCTTGGTCCGAGAAGGCGTCCGGGGTTTCAAAGGCTTCCTCATCGACAGTGGCGTCGAGGAGTTTCCCGCCGTTTCGTCCGTGGAAATCCAGAAGGTCTTCACCGAACTGGCGGACGAGCCGACGACGGTCATGTTTCACGCCGAAATGATTCCACCCATTGCCGATTCCGTGGGCGACGATGTGCAGGTGTCCTTACCTCCTTTGGAACCCCATGGACCCTTGAGTGCGTACAGTACCTTCCTGGCGTCGCGGCCGCCCTCGTTCGAGACGTATGCGATAGAGGAGATCTTGTCGTTGGCTCACTTGGCCCCAAACCTGCCTCTTCATATCGTTCATCTGTCGGCCATGGAAGCCATACCATTGCTGCGCAAGGCGCGGGCCCAAGGCATCAACGTGACCGCTGAGACGTGTCCGCACTACCTGTCACTGGCGGCCGAGCAGGTTCGAGAGGGAGACACGAGACACAAGTGCTGTCCACCCATTCGCAACCAGTCCAATCAGGACACGCTCTGGGACGAGCTGCGACAACACGCCCGTGACGGCGTGATCAAGACCGTGGTCTCGGACCATTCGCCATGTACGCCCGACCTCAAGCTGCTGCCATCACATGTCCCTGGACACGCAGCTCTGCCCAAAGACACAGCTCGGCATCTGCAGCTTGACGCCGACCGCGGCGACTTCTTCTCTGCCTGGGGCGGCATTTCCTCTGTCGGCCTCGGCTTGCCCATCTTATGGACCGAGATGACGAGACGAGGGTTGACATCGACCGAGTCGGCCATTCTCGACGTTGTCAGATGGTGCAGCACCAACACCGCTGCTCAAGTCGGACTTGAAAAGCAAAAGGGTGATCTCGCCGTGGGACTTGATGCCGATATCTGCGTCTTCGACGATACGGCCGAATGGGTGGTCGAGCCGAGCACCATGCTGTTCCGGAACAAATGCAGTCCCTACCAGGGCAAGACGATGAAAGGACAGGTCAAAGAGACCATCCTCCGAGGACGTCCGGTCTTCGTACTCGGTGGCCCCAACAATGGCTTCGTCGCCAAGGCGTGCTCGGGGCAGCTGCTCCTGGAACCGAGACAGAAGGAGCTGAAAAGGGTCAAGAGTTGGTTCAGCCGGTGGATTTATGATTATGAGAAATGATCGAGAAGACCCGTGTCATGATCGACGACGACAATGTAAACCCGGTCAAAACCGATAGAGAATCCTTGATGTGTCGAGTCATCTCTCAGTGGCACCGCTCTCACCGTGCTGCGCCTTGTGCCATTTCTCTCTCACCCGTCTTCTCATGCCGCCATTGATTCCCCTGCCCCATATTTCTTCCTTCTCTCCGCCGACGGATGAGCTAGAGAGACGCGGTCGCTGTGGATCATCACGATACTCTCCAAGGAAGACTTTCTTCTCCCGCTTGGCCTTCTCCTTCTCTTTACTCATCTTGACCTTCCTCAAGTATGCTGCAAACACGGTGACTTCAGCCACGCCAACCACAATGGCGACCAGGAACGAGACCAAAACTCTCAGCCCGTCATTGGGCCAATACCGCGTCATGTAGAAAACGGCGGCACCACACATGACAATGCTGAGCAGAATGTTCAAGACCAGGGATGGCGTGATGTCGTCCTTGTCGTCGAACGCTTCGCCACCACCCTCAGCGCCCGGTTTGGACAACAGGGCGGCATATTCTCGCTGCTCCTGCTCCTTGCGGAGGCGCTCCATGAGGGCTACGTATTCCGGCGAGGGCGGCTGTTTCGGCGGTGGTGGTGGCACATACACCTTTGTTCCTCGCAGGAGCGAATTGAGGCTGAAGCCATGGGCGCGTCGGGATATCGCTATTATCGTTTTGTGCTCGATCGGTGCACCAGGACAGGTCGGGAGCGCATTGAGACGGGAGCGGTCCGAGTACGAGAGGGAGGAGATTGCGGACAGAATTTGAGGCGTCGCTGTGAGGAGGACCATGCTGTCGTCTGAGAACGAGCGGTGGTATGGTGCGATGTGTGTGAGGAATATCAGCCTGCCATCTTGACTCCACCCCTACGTCATGATCCTTGGTTATTTAGAGTAGGTAGAGTTATCTCCAATTCCACCCCCCCAAGAGGACAGTCTCAGAATGCCTGACCTCATGTCTTGCGGTTGAATTGTGTCAACTGCGGCCAAACTTTTGCTGCCGTCTTTCTCCATTGTCGTAACCATGGCCCGTAAAATCAAAGCTGCAGCAGTACACTCTGCTCCTGTTTTCATGAACAAGAAAGCGACTCTCAAAAAGGTCGTGACGATTATCCAAGAGGCCAAAGAATCTTCCATTGAATTGCTCGTGTTTCCAGAAACCTACGTCCCGGGATATCCGGTGAGTATCAACAGAAATAATAGTCTTCCTCTCATGTCCCTCCCTCCACCTGACACGTTCCCAAGTACTTCATTGAATGTTACCCGCCACTCAAACAAGTGGGTGCTCTGGCCGAATACGCAGACCAGAGCGTGACCGTGGGACCAGAGGAGTTGCATGAGATTCAGTCGGCATGCCGTCAGCACAAAATGGCCATAGTCCTCGGCGTTTCCGAGCGCGTGGCCAGAGGATACACGCTGTTTAACAGCCAGGTCTATATCAATGCTGAGGGGCGCATCATTGGCGTCCACCGCAAACTCCAGCCTACTTATGTCGAGCGCATGGTGTGGGCTCAGGGGGGTGGGCATACGTTGCGAGTGTATGACTCGCTGGGCGACTTTCGCATCGGAGGACTGTGCTGCTGGGAAAACACCATGAACGGCGCACGGCAAGCTTTGATTCAGGACGGTGAGGAGATTCACTGTGGTGCGTGGCCGGCGCTATCAACCATGGCCGGATTTGAACCGGCGGCCAATGCACAGATTGAGGCCTTGATGAAGAATCACGCGCTCACAGGTCAGACCTTTGTCATCTGTGCTTCGAATTACGTCGATGACACTTGTCTGAATTGGATGAGAGACCATCTGGGCGAGCAGAACCTGGTCAAAGCAGGCGGCGGCTGGTCAGCCATTATTCATCCCTTTTGCCTCTTCCTGGCAGGGCCTCATGAAGGCGCGACAGAGAAGCTGGTCGAGGCGGAGATAGATCTGGTGCAAATGGGACCGGTGAAAGTCTGGATCGATAGCAGCGGCCACTATAAGCGACCTGAAGTCATCAACTTCAGCATCGATCGGAAACCCATCTGGACTGACGATGTCAATTCGGCCGCATGGCCGCTGGAGGAAGAGGACCAGACGCCATTTCGAGGAGGGAAGGAGCATGGCAACGTTAAGGGCGTAAACCAGGAGGGTATCAAGAGAAGCCAGCAGGAAGATAGTTCCTAGGGATGGCGGTGTGAGATTTCTGGATGGCCATCGAGGCTTGGTGAGCTCAGAACTGGTCACTCAGCTCCCTGTGGTGGAGGCCTGCTGTCGATACCATGATGATATATGGAATTTTTCGACTGTCATTGGAGACCACGCTACTTGGGTCGCGTTGGTAGGCTTGAAGTATCGAGGCCAGCTGAGGCCAGGGGAGACACCCTTCTCCACACTCACTACACGCCGCCCTACGGCCCACTGCACACCATTGCCACCTCCGCAACTGTCTTCACTTACGATTGACTTGGTCGCTTCTTCTGCCTAGTTAGCTTCCTTGACCGCGCATTTTCCTGACTCCGTCGGAAAGAGCTGAGAGTCTACAATGATCACGATCCAGAGCTCCAGCGAGTATGGGCAACGAACAGAGCCAGGAAGCACCCGCTGCGCAAGCAGAACCTGAGGACGGTAGGCACCGTGGTGATTTTTCTTCCCAGGGTCCTCATCATCCCCCTCCGTTGCTGACTTTATTGCAGACTTCAGGCTGGAGGACATCTCGGACGACAACGATCCCGCTCGAGAGCCCATGCGGCAGCGCGCACACGTCACAACCACTCAGCCACAGGTGAGAGATCCACCAAAGAAGAAGAGGAGGCCCAGGAACAAAAAGCAGGCTCCAGGCAGTACGGGTGCAAATGGCGCAAGAGAAGATGAGGTGCAAGCGATGAGGCAAAGGGAGCCGGAGACATTTGATGAGTACGTCATGTCAGAAGGGAGTGATTCAGTTCAGCCGTCAGAAGAGGAGCCATTAGCCCTTGTGCGCAAGCTCCACGAGACCACGGACGACCAAGATGGCATTTCCAACAATAGCGCTGAAGGCGCTGATCATGCGACGACGGAAGAGGTGAGAGATGAGCGTGCAACCCATTCGACGCAGTCACACGCACCACCACCAGACCCCGCTCCGACTGACGATGGTCGTTTCCTTTGCCCATACGCTGATTCGCATGGCTGTGAGATTACCTTTACCACCAAGAAAGGAGCAATTCGTCATGGCAAGAGCCACGTCGAGGACTTTGTATGCTCGGTCTGCAACAAGGCTCTCAAACGGAAAGATACGCTGAAGAAGCATATGGACAAACATTCTGCGGAAGAAGTGGCTGCTTCAGCTGTCCCGACTCACGATGGTGCTGCGGATGTTGGGCCTCTCCAGGAGCCAACGCCGGACGGGAGCACGCCCAGCTCTTCCACAGAGGACAATGGGAGTGTTGCGAAATCCGCGACACTTCAGGTCCTGCCCCAGAAGCACCGTGAAGAGTTGGAAAACGGAGGTCAGTCCGAGGCCGATGCGACGCGAGATGAACAATCTTCTGAAGGTCCAGACGTCCAAATGGACGAGGCTCCACAGCCGCCTTCTGACCACTCTTCTCCATCGATGGCAAGCATCGTTGACGCGGTTGACGCACCCACGGTAAAGGATACTGCCGTTTCGACAAACGGTCTCAAGCGTAAACGCCCGGCCGAAGTTCAGTCGCGAAAGTCGAAGAAGAGAAAAGCAGGCCGTTCTTATTCACCTCCAACGTCTGTGCAGTCGGAGAACGAATTGGCGGATTCGGATGCGTTGGCGTCAAAGGAAGGTGATCTAGAGGCGTTCGGCCTCCGGCAGGAAACAAGGAGGATCGTCCCGCGGCTGGTGAAGACAGGGCAAAGCAGCATGGATCAATGGGCTCGGACATACACACCAGGATCGGGTCTCAGACATCCCATCTTGAATCCGAAATCTCCACGATCTGCACCGACACCGGAAGCGACGTCCACCATTCCATCCTCATCAAAAGCAAGACCGTCGAAAACGCCAGCGAAGAGGTCGAGAAGGGAGCGTCGACCTCGTGAGCCGGACGTCGTCCAGGAGTCAGAATTCTCCGGCCAGGCGGATTTGTTGGCGCCAAAGAAGCAGAATGTCCACGACATGACAGTGAACGGAACAAGTAAAGCGTTCGCCGGCGGTGAAGACATTCTTGCCTCGAAAGAAGGGGCACCTGCGGAGAATGAGTCTGCAGAGAGGGATGGTTCTGATCGCGGTGGAATGGCAACGACCGTGGCGAGAAGAACATTTCCCTCCCTCCCCGGTGAGGCGAATGGCTCGGAAAGCGTGTCCAACACGTCTGCGGTTGAGTCCGATGACGACAGTGCCATGGGCGACGATGAACCTGAGCGGGACAACTTGGAAGGTGACCAACGTCATCGTAAATTCAACACGCGAAAGCGTCTCGACCGTCACCGGAAGTCTGCGGCGTCCCACCACAACGTCCAAGAGTGCAGTGATTGTGGTGAAGAATTCTACGCCATCACAGCCCTTGTGCAGCACGAAAAAGAGACTGGTCATGGCCGTGGTGACAGGTATCAAGGCCGTACGGGCGCCTTCAGCGAGGATGAAATTCAAAGCTTGCACCGCTTCAGAGACAATTTCTGTGCCGAGTATCAAATCACACGCGAGCAGTTCAACGACATGATGACAGATACCCTGCGCCGTGGAAAGGGGGCCGAATGGAAATGGGCTTTTATCGGCAAAGTTGATTTCTTGCAAGAATACTACGATGTGCTCCCCGACCGGAACCGGCGATCGTTGTTGAGATATCGAGAACGCCACTTCCAAAACGCCGAAGGGTACAGGGGATGGACGGACGAAGATGACAAACAACTCGTTCGACTGTACAAGGAGCTTGGTCCGAAGTGGGTTGAGATCGGCCAGCGAATGACCCGGACATCAGATGCCGTCGCCCAGAGATGGCGACACAAACTTCAACACGGAGGAAAGACGGCGCATGGAGAGTGGTCGACGGAGGAGAACGAGCGATTCATGTCGGCGGTGGAAGAAGTGAAGCAAGCGTCTGGTTTAGCGCTCGACGCCACCACCGACCATCGCATCCACTGGAGCGCAGTCAGCGCGAAGATGAAAACCAGATCGGCTCAGCAATGCTCCAACCACTGGCGAGCCCTGCACGGTGTCAAAAAGGACGGAAAATGGGTGATGATTGACGGTCTCGTAAAGACTCCCGGAACCCGTCGGAGCGTGACCCGATCAAAGATGGAGGGAAGACTGACGGGCCAGAAATATCTGTCTGAAAAATACGTCAAAGACGATGACGACGAGTCTAGCAACGCAGCGACGGCCAGCCGAGTTGGCAATGACAACAGCACTGGCGACCAGAGTCTCGAACCTCGACCCTCCACTCCGGTGATCTCAGAATCGAGCGGCGCTGAAGTCGAGGTTGCCAGCGACATGATGTCACACGATGAGGACGATGCGGTGTCGGATGATGCGGACATCAAACGATCTATGCCACAGCCTCCTCTCCATAGTCCCGCAGAGAATGATAACGCCGCACCTCGTCTATCCCGAAATCCGCTCGGCAAAAAGACTCCGGGCAGGACCATAAGCCTGAGCCAGTCGTTCAGACAGACCCAAGCCGATTCCTCTGTCACCCGATCTTTGAAATTTGGCGGACCGGGACCGTCACAAGAGCGTCCTTCACCCAATCTTGCCATCCGCCCCCAGCCTCTATCTTCATCGTCTGACAGCGAGCGGAGCGAATCAGAGAATCAAGACCATCATGAGCACAGGGGCCGACAAAAGGAGGCATCCGGAACTGAAACCTCTCCGTCTGAAGACACGGCTAGTGAGGAAGGAGAGACAGCGAGCGACGAGCCGTCTGAAGACGAGAAGGAAGCGGAGGTGAGTAGTGATGATGAGAGCGAGGAGCAAGACGAAAATATCGGAGATGCAGTATCAGGAGACGAGGTGGAGGAGGAAGAAGAAGAAGAATCCAGCGCATCTGAATCATCCAAGCAAGGAGACGACCGGGATGACCAAGGCCAGGACGGTGCGACAGATCAGGACAGCATGGCCGACGGCGCAAGGGCCGAGTGGTTGGCCAATGTTGCTGCCAGCGCGAAGAGGGGAAACAGATGGCAGAACCGCCGGCTGGCCGTCAGGCAACTGATGCAGCGCATCCACGAGGCCACAGAGATTGATGATGACGAGGACGAGGATGAAGGTGATATTGAGCACGGTTAAGGGGGAAATACGAGGAAGAAGCAGGCATGCTCCCGGTTGAGTAAGGTATGGATTGTCCTTTTCTTCAGGCGTCCATTTTGCCAGCCTTTCAGTGTGTTATGAGAATGACTCCACATGCCTTGGTTATGCCAAGGGCAAGACTCAAACGGAACGAGTGGCACGCGCGGCATGAAGCTGAAGTCCAACCTTCTCGGGTCCTACTCCGCTCTATCGACACAGGCTGGGGCGTGAAAGACGGTGGGAAGAGAGAAGCAGCAACAAGCACCTACTAACTCATCACTTAGGAAGCCACTGATTCGGCGAACAAATAAAAAAAGTACTATGCAGCAATGGCGGTTGATCTTCGACATGCGTATGCAAGTTCCATACTGTTTAGCGACATAGCCCAATCTGGCCATCATCGTGGCGCTGTGGCTGACGACGTCGTCCGCTCCAGAGGCGCGATGAATGGCGTTCAGCTCTGACCGGAAAGGAGATGAAAGCAAATGGCGACTAAACGGATCATGAGACCGACTCGAGAAGACGCAGCAAAGCGCCCGTCTTCGTCTGGCAAGCCTTTCGGCATTGATCGTAGGCCGATTTCTGACGCGTCGATCGCCGGCATTGGTACGATTGTGGTGGAACAAATTTGGAATCGTCCGAGAAATATTGTGTCCCACACCGTCATACACGGTCATCCATCGCGCCAAAGTTTCTTCCTGCAAATGCAGCTGGAGGCTGTGTCGTGGGCAGGCGATGATAACCGTGACGCAAAGTTGATGAGGCCGGCTGTGCGGCACGGGTCAATTGCTTTTTCGCCATTATTGGGGTGAGCTGGGCCAGCCAGCTTCCGCGATAATCGCATCATGTGGAGAGTGAACCAGCAGCGAAAGATGATGCCGGCTGTCATCCTCTGCCGTTCCCGGCCCTGCCCGAACTAACAATTGACCCGTTAAGAAAATGGAGGTGGTAGCGCGACATCGGCCACAGGGCAGAGATCGAGAGCGTCTCTGGTTGGCCCCGCAGCGCCAATCGGCCATTCCGACGTGGCTGCATGCCATTCCCAAAGCATCAAATTCCCCAATTCCTTTCCACCAAGTTGAACCGAGTCCATGGTATCCCAAAGTGCGCCAAACTCGAACCGGAGATGACACAGCCGAGCGGAACCAGTCAGCTGAGCGTGTCCAAAACCTTATGGCCATTTCCCCGGCAGATTCCCAAACCAAAGAGATGATCGCTTCGTGCCGTTGTCGTAAAGATATTCCTAGGGAACATACCGTACCGTCGCATTTTATGGATTAGTGGAACTTTTACGTGATTCCGCCTGCGGAATCCAACGGAACGAGAAAGCGGTGACGTGAAGCAGCCTTCCGATACCGTGCCGGAGGTTGCTGTTGGTGGTGCAGCGCTGGCCGACCGCGGGGCGAAGAGGGAGGCAAGGGGACGGGAAGAAAGACACGGCGAACGAAAGAACGCGTATGATGCTAGCTCAATGTGTACAATGAGCGAGGTTTGTTACCTCTGCATACGGATCCACGCCAACATCCGCTCCAACGTCGGGTCTTCATCCAGCCAGTAGCCCTTGCGGCGGTCAGCGTTGCGAAGATCGCTCACGACATGCTCGTCGGTAATCTGAGTGAGTTCCTATGTCATGGTCCCGTTAGCAAAAAGTTTTTTCAGAGGGCTAGGCCCCCCAATGCTGATCACTTCCGCTGTGGGTATAGAGCAGCACGTGGCAGTATGCAGGATCCATTATGGTTGGTGGAGAGCGGCTCTGGATGATGGAAAAAGAACATACCTCACGAAGACGCTGGTCAATGGTGCGCAAGGCGTTGACGTGTCTTCCGTTGGGCTTTTCTCCGCCGAGGATCTGTTGGCGCATCTGGACCCATCGCATGGCGGCCGATGCCCGCAGGTAAATTTTGTGTGCTTGAAATCGACGGGTCGCTGCGTCGAGAATGATCCTATTTTCGGGCTTCAGATCTGCAGCGAGGCCTGAGGCCTGAGGCCGGGTCATGGCATACCTCTGCAGCGTGGCTTTCTGGACCTCTGTCTCGGGGATGTGCCCCGGCTGGAGTCCCAGACTGCCGGGGTTGTAATGAGTGGCGAGGATGGCCTGCGACTCGGCGGCGCTTTGCCTCAAGACCACATAGCCGTCAAGATAGTACGACTGCTGGTCCGGTGGGTTGGCTTGAGATCGTGTGATGAGGGAGGAGATGTGAATCTGTAAGGTTCTGAAGTCGTTCATGATCTCGAGGATGCGCATCGCTCGAGCTTCGTTTCCTGCACAGACAAAAAGAAAAAAACATTAGCAGCCGTGACAGGTCATGGTCGCGCACCATGGAGGCAAGAAAATACTGTCAGACGCACGTCCATCAGCCATTGCGGAAGTGTTGGGAAGGTCGGTATTCGACTGCAGCGGCTGGAAGGACGGCGTTCGTCCGGTTCCCTTGGAAAGTTCGGTGAGGAGCGAGATCAGCAAGGCAGGTCGAGGTGGTGTCAAACCGTAGGCTCAGCCTTCCGTTCAACCTGGGACTGTGAGACTTCCTCAGGAGACAGATGGAGCTCTTGCGCCGGCGGCGACAGCATTCTTAAGGAATTGACCACCATGACCGACTCGTGGTCAGAAGCAACACCGCGCTGGCGTGCAAGAAGGCAGTGGAGCGGATTCTGGACAGCGACACTCGTGGCGGTCGATGACACAACCAGTCAGGGCTGTGCTCGACCTTCTGATCAGTTGGGACCGGGCCGTAGCGTCAGGGGAGCAGGTCAACATAGTCCAGCTGTGCGGAATAGGCAGCGACTGAGGGCGGAGAGATGAGCAAGCACAGGCTGGGGAGACGTAGAGACGACCTCGAAGCTGGAGACGAGTCGAGCAAACTAGAGACCAAAAAAAAACATGGTGGACACGGTTTGTGGACGGCAAGAACAGCCTTGGAGCCACACGGCATCGCCATTGGGCCGCCGTCATCGAGGCTCTGCTGTTTGCATCAGCAGGTCATTTGAAAGCCACCCAGGCCACATGAGATGGAAATCAGAGACGAGGTCTCGACATCAGGGTCCTGGAGCCCTGGGCAAGATGGAATGATGCGCCGTGTAAAGGCGGGCCCGAGTGTAAAACTGGCCCTGTCAACGCCCACGCACTAAGCCTCAGGCTATGGCGATAAACTCTGCGCTAGACCTCTCTCGGACAGCTGAGTGTGTGCTGGAGAAAAGAAAGAACTTTCCCTCAGGCAGGAACAGGCTGGAACCGCCTGGCCTTTCCCGCGTGATATCTCATGCCTGCAACGGTCCCGAATGGAAGCTGAAGATGGAACCCACCTGGAACCACCCTTACCCGTCGATGCCTTACCGTTTCCCTCAGGCGGGGCTTATTTTAGAGGCCAATGCATGCCACCAGCATGTGGTGGCGTCCTTCTACTCCCTGACTTGCTGAACGCGGTCGCGCTGGAACAATGGTTTTTCCATTTGCTCTCGTCTGTTGCTGCCGCTGACGAACGGGCAGCCACATACTCCGGCCAGAAACGGGTCCTGTGGGGGCTGTGAATGGAGGCTTGCTTTCCTTTGCTCGTGCACCTCAATGTTCCGCCCTTCCTCCCGCGTGCTGGCCAACCCGGTTCGCAGACGCCGACACTACCATTATGGCTCTGAACTTCGCGCCCCGTACCTGACCGTCACACAACCCATCTCCTTCTGACGTGCCCGGGGCGACACGGCTAGAGCGAGGGCCGAATCAGTCGTCCCCAGCCTACCGAGCCCGTGTCCTCCCCGTCCCGCCAAGCTGAGGCTGATGGTGATCATGATCCTTGTCCAGCGTGGTTGGTGATGGTGCCCGACCCGGTGAGAAGGTCTCCCGTCATTGTTCGAGCAGCTGGTCAGTCCCGCTCCGCGATGGCTTGCAGTCGTTCCTCAATCTCGTCCTCCGTTAACGTTCGGAACTCGTTGTCCGTGCCCTCGCTCCCGTCCGCCTTGGGCCCACCCACGATGCCAATCTCCAATTCGCCCTTCTTGAAATCCACACTGAGCACGGTGCTGAGAGTGGTGATACCCAATTCCACCACATCTTCCCAGCTACCCGGGGCATGGTCCTTGTTCTTCAGCTTCTTCTCCAAGTGGTTGAGCGCTTCTTGCTGCTTCGGCCCCGAGGCCGTCGCTTTGTAGCCCACGTAGTAGCCCGCCGGATCACATTTGTACAGTTGGGGGCCGAACTCGTCGTCGACGGACACGAGCGTGGTGGCAACCCCCAGCGGGCGCATGTACGCCTGGAATTCCATCAGCCGGGGACCAACCGGCCCGTCTTGACGGCGCCACTCACTCTCTGTGTATAGACCTGGTTGATGTTGGCCAGCCTCTTGGACAAGACGTCGCATGGCATCTCATAGCCATATTTGTATCGAAACTCGCCCGCCTCTCCTCGCGCTCGGTCGACGGATGCCCGCGCGTCGGCGATCGAGCCGGTCATCACGCATCCCACGGACGGGGAGATCTTGAAGACGTGAGACACCGAGGCCGGGTCGATCAGCTTGTCCTGGTCACCATGAGCGAGGAACGAACCCGCCAGACAGGCCTCATACCGGAACTTTCTTCTGCGACAGCACCACGGCACATGTCTTCCCGCGAACCCCAACGGACGTGATGTTGGCGGCGGTGATCGCTTTGAAGGCATATTCTGAGGGAATGTGTTAGTCGTGGCGTTCACACAAGAGGTATGCCAGAAGCAAAGCAGGGATGTCCGTGGCGGGCGGCAACAGGGTCGCAGCGGGAGAGCCAGACGGATATGGGCACAGTCGAGCTCTGACGGACATACCAACTTGATATAACCGTCCCTGGTCAGAGAAGATCGTAATGTGTCGATCGTATCCTGCGCTGCCTGGTACGACCGGTCAGCTCGGGGTTTCCGACAAGACGACAGTGTACGAACTCGACATGTTGAATAATTCTGTCGGCTATGGAACCGAGGTCGATGGCCCGAGAAATATGATAACAGAAGGTTGAGCTTGATGAACAAGCAGGAAAGTTGTCGCTTTTGAGGGCCGTATGTGATTGCTCCCTGAGGCAGGCGTGTTTGCGCAAGTTCGCGGTGCCTGAGTTGGATGATTGGACCCGACCGCACCGCCACTGTGGCGCAGTGTGGCGGCCTCTGGCAAAAGTCTTGCGACCACTGGATGATTTTTCCTTCCAGCTCTCATGGACACCGACCGCGCGCCCGTAAACCTCGGCCGTCCCAGTCTTTACCTTCAGCTTTCCAGTGGTGGGAAGCCGAGTCCGCAGAACGAATCAGTTCTGCCGAAGCACCGTGAAGATGCAACAGCAGGCACACGTTCCAGCGTGGAAAAGACTGGGACTGAAGCTGAAATATGCAAGGGAAAATCCCATCGCGAGAGAGGACTCACCTGCTGTGAAACTGGACGCTTCGACAAGATCCAATAGAGATGAGGATGTGACACCACACCGTCATGCAAAGGCCGCCATTGAACCTCCGACCAAAAGGAGGCGAACGTCAGGTGGTGCTGATCAGGTCAATGGACATTCAAAAGGCGACCCGTCCGATAAATTGACCGCCCCTGTCTCCAACCGCTTCCGCTATGGCGACTCCGACCTTGTGGGCTCGGCTCCTGAACCGGTGGCCAAGAAGCTGAAGAAGCGTGTCTCGTTTTCGACTGACACCAAACCCCCCGAAGAGGATTCGGATGCAAAGGATGCCACAGAACAGCAGCAGACCTCACCCCAGACTTCAGACCGACGGGATCATCCGGTCCCAAAAAAGAAGAGAGGCAAGAACGCTCCTTCAACACTGGCCATCCCTCGCAAATCAAAAGATGCCCTTGACTACCTCGACCAATTCTACCACAACTATGAGTCGTGGAAATTCAACAAGAATCGAGAAATCTGGATCTTCAAACATGTGCTCTCCGCCACGGACATCCCGTCCTCGTACAATCTGTCACTCGCTCGCTATGTCCATGGCCTAAAGTCCCAAGGAGCACGATCGAGGCTGATAGATCGATGTCGGTCAGCTCTTGTTCAACATGCAAAAGACAAGGACGACCAAGAGGAAGAAGAAAAGGGCCCCGCTGAACGACAAAGAGTCTATCACGATGAAGCACGAAGCAGATTCATGAAAAGCCTGAAGCAGAGTTCGAGCAAGCGAGATCGCCAAGATGATGAAGATGAGGAGTATCAAGAATGGCTCAAGCGACAGAAAAGAGAAGAGCTGCTGCTATGGAGCCTGAACGTGCCCGTGTCGAGCAAAGAGCTAGGCGGTCTGCCAAAACGGGCCATCGCCCTCCAAAGCAAGGCCCTGGAAGATGAATCTCTGTCCCCGAATGACGGTCCAAGCAGGGAGGTGTCCAAGAAAAGAAAACAACCCAAGACCAGAACGGCGGTGGTGGAATATTCAAGTGATAGCAGCAGCACTTCTAGTAGCAGTAGCAGCGACGAGGAAGACGGTCTGGATTCTGAAGACGAGGATGAAGACACCACAAGCTCTTCAGAAGAATCTGTGTCTGCGCATGAATCCTCCAGCCAGACATCTGAAGGCACCAGCAGCAGTGCAGCCGACTCGAGCAGTGACAGCGACTGACTCACGCTGACTTGGCTAATGCGCTGATGGCTAAATATTTACACATACCGGCTCGCATCTTCGTTCTCCCCTCCAATGCCCCAATGCTCCAACTCCAACACATGCAGGGTATCATCTGAATTCCTTCTAGTTTACATTCTCGTCCCCGCCAACGCCCTCGGTCAGCATTTTCCGATCCAAAAGATCAAAGCTTGACGCGATCACCCTGATCAGATTCGACATCCAAACGGCGACTCGTCGGGGGCAAACCTCACTGCGCGGTCACCGTCGTGGTAACCGTCTCGGTCTGGGTGACGGTGACCCGCTCCGCTACCGCCGCACTCGTCGTCACAGGGACAACAGAGAGCGGTACGTCCGCACTGGCATTGGTGCTCGTAGCGGGCACAGGCGACGCAGTGCTGAGGACGAAGGGACTCGTGAAGGACGCCGTCGTCGCCGTCGACGAGAAAGAGGGCGGAACCGCGACCAGGGCGGTCGTCGTGCTGATGACGAGTGTGGTGGTCGTGGTAGGTTCATCTGACGCCAGTATTGCGGTGGCGGTCCCTGGCAGCGACGAGATAAGCTCGCTGACACGAGCGGACGAGGTCTGTGATGGTGATGTGGTGCTCACGCCTTGACCCGATGCGGAGGCAGTCTCTGTCGCCACGGCGGTCGTGCCAGCGTTTCCATTGCCGCCACCTAATGTCGTGAAGCCACCGATGGGCCCGCTGAATGTTGCCGACTCGGTCACGAAGACAACGGTGACCTGCGAAGGCTGGCTGGTTGCCTGCGTCACGGTTGAAGGAGCGGCAGAGGTGACTGAGGACGATGCCGATGTCTCCGCGGACTGCGGGAGATTAGAGGACGCCGCGGCAGCTATAGACTCAGTCGCACCCGCAGTGACCTCGGCGGTGACGTTGACGGTCGTCATGATCGTCGTCGGTACGACAACAGTGGTCGCTGTCGGTGGATTGTCGCCATTCGCGGTGGTAGCAACCGCGCCAGCTGCGGTTGTCGTCGTGGCTGTCCCATCAGAGCCGATGGGTAGAATTGACGTTGAAGGAGAGGATGTGGTGGAAGCGGTTGCAGAGAAAGTTGACCCTGTCGCCTCAGCTGTTGTTGCAGCTCCATTCCCGTCCTGGACGGACGCCGTCTCGTCAGCAGCCTGGCTCGCCGTAAATGAGGTTGTTGAAGCGGTCGTTGCCGTCGATGCTTCCGTATCAACGACACTCGACGCTGTCAACAAGCTCAACAAGCTCGTGTTGCCACCTCCCACGCCCACCGCCGGCACGGAGCCGTCCTCTGTCCCTTTCCTCGTCCCTGTCGCAAATGGATTAATACTCGACACTGAAGTCGTCGCCGTCTCTGCTGCTGCCGCAACAGCCGGCTCAGTGGGACCACGCTGTCGTCTCTGCAGTCCATAAGAGATTGGAGGGAGGCCGACGGCCACATAGCGCCGCCGAGACGAATCAGTATGGCGGATGACATTACCCTCTCTGGCGGTCGGTGTCCGTCAGTATAGTTGATTATGTGAAGACCAGCAGGAAATTCATATACCTGAGAATCGGACCAGCCGAAGCGAAGGCCGCAAGAAGGATCAAATATGGCAGTGTAAGCATTGCGTCTGGTATGAATGTCGGGGAAGTCTAGATTGATTCAGCTCCAGGCTGACACAGGTGAGAGGAAGAAAAATGGCAATAAAGTGTCTCCCCAATATTTTGGAGTCACAATGAAATCAGAGGGAGATGCAGGACAAGAACCAGACCAGGACCAGACCAGGACCAGGACAAGGACAAAAGAAACGAGGAGCAATTCCAGCAATGAACAAAGACAAAATGAACAAGGTGACAAGCCTGTCACCTCAGACCAAGTACCCATCTGAATGCCCTTCGAAACGTCTTTTGTTCTTCCGCGGGTAACCACAAGGCGGTCTCAATGATCTCTCGACTGTTTCCATACACGGCGCCTGCAGATTGACAGGCCGATTCGGACATGTTTCATTGTCTCTCGAGACATTGGTACAAGTTTGTGTGCGCTCATAACGACCCTGGGTGTTCGAAGTGGGAGTGCAGTGTGAGAGTGGTTGGTCAATGAAAGCCATTGCTGCAACCGCCAAGGCCGCGCCTCGCCGCGAAAATCAATTCTCCGAGCAGGACTGATTGGTGGTCGCGGGTCTTCCCCCCTTTGTTTCATCCAGAGCAGATCTTGAAGATGTGGCGACGTCTTGTTTCATACGGGCTCTCCAGAGTCGCGTGAGCGAGTGCAGGCGCAATGGCCACCAATTCACCAATCCACATCAGCAGCGCTCAGTACAAGGTTCTCGGCTCCTCAATCTCGGCGAACGACTGGATTTGGTCCCCCGCCTGGAAGTCGTCCCAGTTCGCAAAACCCATGCCACACTCGCTCCCTTTGCGCATTTCGGTCACGTCTTTCTTCACGTTCTTCAACGAGTCGAGCATGCCAGTGTAGACGACCTCACCTCGTCTCAGCACTCGAACCTTCTCCGACCGGCTGATGGTTCCGTTCGTGACCTTGCATCCGGCCACTTTCAATTTCCGTTTCTTCACGCTGATCTCGAAGATCTGCCCGATTTCGGCCTCTCCGAGGACTCTTTGCGTGACGAGGGGTGGCAGCTCGGCGGACAATTTCTCCTTGACATCATCCGTCACTTTGTAGATGATGTTGTGGTCCAGTATGTTCAGCTTGGCCGCCTCGGCAAGACGCTGGATGCCACTGTCCACGGGCTGATTGAATGAAATGGCATAGCCGACTTCCCCCGTGGCCGCCAGACGGCGGATGTCTGACTCCGTGAGAGGACCGGTGCCGCTGTGAATCACATTCGCGACGACCTCGTGGTTGCCAATGGCGCTGACTGCCGCCGCCAGGGCTTCCACACTTCCCGCCACGTCGGCCTTGATCACAAAATGGACGGGTTTCGGCCCCGCCGAAGCAGCGCCTTCGACCCAACCCTCATTGTCCTTGGGTCGTCGGCGGCGTGACAAAGACGCCCACTCCTGTTCGGCCTCCCAGGCCAACACTTTTGCACGAGCCTCAGCCTCGTCGGTGCGGGCGGCGTTGATGGCGGCCATGTCGGCTGTGGTGCGCGTCGTTTCGGCTCTCTCGAGGCGCAGCTCGACCACCCGTTTGGCATGATCCTCATCCTCGGCTTGGAGGACTTCCAGGCCCGCGCTGGGATCCCCGCCTCGCCAACCATCCACTTGAACGGGCGTTCCCGGTGGGGCCTCAGCGACCAGTTGACCCGAGTCAGAACGCAAGCTGCGCACGCGCGCCCACGTGGTGCCCGCGACAAGGTAATCACCGGGTCTCAAGGTGCCACGACGGACCAGAACGGTCGCCACTCGGCCAGCGGGGGTCACGGTGCTCTCGATGACCCAGCCTTCCGCGGGACCATCAGTGTCGGCCCGGAAGTCAGAGACATCGGCCAAGGTGATGATGGCCTCCTCGAGGTCCTGCATTCCTTGGCCGGTCTTCCCGCTGACGGGAACGGCTTGGTAATCCCCGCCGTAATCCTCGACGGTGATATCATGGCGTGCCAAATCTTGCTTGACTCGCTCGATATTGGCATCCTCTTTGTCAATCTTGTTGATGGCGACGATGATCTGAACTTTGGCCTCGAGCGCGTGCTTGATCGCTTCGACCGTCTGAGGCTTGACACTGTCGTCGGCGGCGACCACCAGAACGACGATATCGGTCACATTGGCGCCACGTCTTCGCATATCAAGGAAAGCCGCGTGGCCGGGCGTGTCGAGGAAAGTGATTTGCCGCTCGGTCCCAGGCATGGTGACGGAGAAGGCGCCAATGTGCTGCGTGATCCCGCCATGTTCGGATTCGACAACCGAAGAATTCCTCAACCAGTCCAAGATCGTGGTTTTCCCATGGTCGACGTGTCCCATGATGGTCACGATGGGCGGCCGAGGGGGCAGCACCGACGGATCCGGCGCCGGCGGTCGCGCAATCAGATCCTCGCTAGGATCCGAATCCGCGACGACGGGGTCGAAGCCATAGAGGTCGGCAAACATGGCAGAAGTTCCGGCGTCCAGGATGTGGTCATACCGAGCCCCTTCAAACCCTTCCTCCTCCAACTTGGCCACCAAGTCGTCCACTTTGATCTTCATCGCCTGCGCCAAATTCTGCACGCTGATGAACTCCGGTAGTCGGATTTGAGCTTTCACAACGTCTCGTGGCTTCTCTTGCTTCGCCGCTTTGGATTTCTTTCGCTTCCCACTCCCACCGTCGCCATGCAACAGAGCCTCGGCCATCTCTAAATCATAATCGATATCCCGCGAGGTTGCCGCCATACCCCGTGTGATTCGGTTCGATTTATTCGGCGCCGAGGTCGAAGTCTGCCACGTATCATTCACGGGTGCGTCGAAGTCATCTTCAAACATTCGGCTTCTTCGCCGGTCTCTGCCCTTCATTCTCTCTGGCAAGTCTTTTGAGCCGCGGTATTTCTGCCCCGGAGACTGAAAAGGTTGGAAATCTTGGGGTCCAGATAACGCAGCTTCCTCGGTGTGGATCCTCGTGCTTTCCCGGGATACCCTCTCTTTCAGCTCGTTGATCCCACCGGAGATATCTGAATTTGATGTACTGTGGCGCGCTCGACGTTGACGGCCTGGTGCCGACGACGATTCGCCGGCGGCCGTCTCCAACTCGCCTGGTCCAAATACACCCACACCTCGTGGACCGGCAGGTCCCGTCGTGGGTGGACGCTCCTCGACTTCGGAAGGTTTCCATGATCTGAACGCGGTCGAGCGTTGATAGAAGTTGGACTCGTTGCCTCGTCGAAACGAATCACCCAGAAAAGTGGTTGACCTTGGTTTTCCCGCCTGAGCCGAGGCGATATCGCCCTCGCGCGTGGATTTGTGATCAGAGACACGCGGCGGGGAGAACCGCGCGGAGCGTGCATGGTTCTCTCCATCTGGTGAGTCTTGTCGCCGAAACTTAAAGTTGTAATACTCGCCGGTATGGTGGCCTCCCCCATTCATAGAGTCGGCTTCAGTCGGGTGGGAAGGCGATGCCGGAGCCTTCTCCCATACAGTTCGTCCGGCCACAGCCCTCCCGGCGGGGAATCTGTCTCCATCCGTGTTGTGCTGTGCAGGTCCCATCACTACTTTCCCCGGTGCGTTTCGTCGCCCTGTGCGAGCTCGAGGAAGTGGCGACGTTCTCCTGTTCAACTGTTGGCCGAAGCGACTGACGGACTGTAATTCGGACGTCGGAAAGGTTGCATCTGTTGATGGTAGCGATGGCCCCGATAGACGCTTCTCCTTGGACACCAGTTCCGCACTCTGTGGACGGGGAGATGAACACAATGTACACTCGTTTCGCGTCGGAGAGTTGACATGGTGGCAACGACATCTCCATCCTAGCACCTCTGGAGTCGAATCTCTGTTCTCTGACCAGGCGACACGGGCCGGTCGGCTTCGGGGACGGGGGTACACAGGATGATTCAACACGGGCAGATTATCACTGTCATCCTCTTCCTCCTCCAGACGTGCAACAGCAGCTCCCGCAGGTCGCCGTGATGATGCACTTGACTTGTATGACCGGAACGAGGGCCCGACAAGAGCATTGCTTGTTCGAGGCTCGATTCCATATCGGACCGCGCAGAAGAAGCACACCGGCTGGCCTTGGAGCAACTAAGCGACTTATTAGCGCTGATCATGATGACACAGTCAATACTAGTGAACCAACCTTCCTCGACAGTCTGCTGCGCATGCTGAAAATCTTCCAGGACCGCAGGCGTCTTCTGTGTTGTCGCAAGAATGCAGTGATGGACCTGGCGGAACTTTTTGGTCCGCCAAGGAGTCGACCAATCGCCGAACTCTCCTCCGATAATATGTCGAGGGTTCCACTAGTGAGCTCCGATCCTCCAGATGGCGCGATTTGGAAAAAGCAGCATTGGAACACAGATTTGACAAGGCCATGAGATGGTAGTTGATCCCAACTTTTGCTTCGGCTGAGGTAAGAAAGGTGAGAGAAAATGGCTGGGATCGAGGAGATCGAGGCCATGGAAGCCGGAAACACGAGTTGGGTAAGAACGGCAAAAGATCTTTTCGCTGGTGCCGCTGGAGGAGTTGCGCAAGTTCTTCTCGGTAAGCTACTGTTGTGCCTCAATTATGTTACCAACGCTGCATGCCTTTGAGGGTGATCGTTATACCAGCTAGCGATTGTTATCGCCCAAACCGAATCTACACCAGTGCTTCCTGCTGTTGTAAAGACGGGTCACCAGAGTCTTGCAGTGTTGTCTTTGAGAATGGTTTCCCGCTGACCGACACCAGGACAACCTTTCGGTAAGGTCTCGGTCGCGACTCTTGACGACCAGCGATCTAATTAGCTCAGATATCGTCAAGGTCCGGCTCCAAACGACCACGACGTACCCCAATGCGCTGGCGTGTGCGTCAGCAATCGCCAAAAACGAAGGACCGCTTGCCTTCTACAAGGGCACTCTCACACCGCTCCTCGGTATAGGCGCTTGCGTCTCGGTCCAATTTGGCGCCTTCCATTATGCTCGCCGTGCGTTTGAGGAGGCGAACTTGAAGTCCCGTGGGGACGGCGCTCTGTCATATTCCCAGTACTACGCCGCTGGTGCGTTCGCCGGTCTCACCAATTCGGTGCTCTCGGGTCCGATTGAACATGTCCGAATTCGACTCCAGACGCAGCCTCATGGCGCCAGTCGGCTTTACAATGGCCCTCTGGACTGCATCAAAAAGCTCTCTGCGCACGATGGCGTCCTTCGGGGACTGTACCGAGGCCAGGTGGTGACCTTGTACCGGGAAGCACAAGCATATGGCGTGTGGTTTTTGACTTTTGAATACTTGATGAATCTCGATATGAAACGGAACAACCTTTCTCGCTCCGACGTCCCCTCCTCGAAGGTGGCATTTTACGGCGGGTTGGCGGGAGAAGCACTCTGGATTGCCAGCTATCCCTTCGATGTTGTGAAGAGCAAGATGCAGAGTGATGGCTTCGGCCAGGATCAGAAATACAAGACCATGCGCGATTGCTTCAGTCAGACGTGGAGGCAAGAAGGAATGAGAGGATTCTGGAAGGGGATCGGCCCCACTCTGGTCAGGGCGATGCCTGTTAGTGCCGGCACGTTCGCAGTGTAAGTGGACTGACCCTTCTTCAGGCCGGAGTCGCTGACCATATATCTAGGGTGGAATTGACTATGCGGCTCCTTGGATGAGCAGATGCTGCGCTAGCAGAGCTTCGCAGCTCTTTTCCCGCTCAACGCTATCTTGAGCGGAAGGTCTTGACTCCCAGGGCCCATGGATGTATGATTCTATGTGATAGAACGTAGCAAGACGGCAGGAAGGAGATTACGCGCGCACACGGTAGCCCGGGAGATGCAGGTATGCATAAAGTGCATTTCCTCTGGGTTGGATTCTTCCACGTCCTCATTCCATGCCATGGAAATATGTACAATGTTTCAATTGGCAGACATCGGTGATTCGAGGCTCATCTGTACGGCGCATCTGCCCTCGCGATGGCGGCCAACTCGGCTTCCCACTTATCTCCATTGGAGAGTAACTTTTCCTTGTTATACAACAGCTCTTCCCGGCTCTCGGTCGCATATTCTGCATTCGGAGTCTCCACAATGGCATCCACCGGGCAGCTTTCCTGACAGAGGCCGCAGTAGATGCACTTGGTCATGTCGATGTCGTAGCGTGTCGTTCTCCGAGACCCGTCTTCTCGTTCCTCGGCCTCGATGGTGATGGCCAATGCCGGGCAGATGGCCTCACAGAGCTTGCAGGCAATACATCGTTCCTCTCCCGACGGATATCTTCTGAGCGCATGTTCGCCTCGGAACCGTGGAGAGATCGGCCCTTTCTCGAAGGGATAAAAGATTGTGTATCTGTGAGCCAGATCTCAGTCCCACAAACGACAGACAGACCTCTTTTCATCCTGTTACTTACGGCGGGCGGAAGAACTGCTCGAGCACGACATACATGCCGCGGAACATCTCTGTGAGCAGGAAGTAGTTGCTGGCCTTGTCAATCGCCCCGGCGTCGTCATCGAATCGCTTGGGTCGAGGGAGTCGATAGCCTTTGGGCGGAGGACCGGCCGGTAGCGCATGATGAGGACTCGAGCTGTGAAACGAAGCTGTGGTGGTGCCAATGAAGGGACACCGCCGTGCTGGTGGTCGCACCATCGTCGACGCGGACAGCGGCGGCCTCGGGACCAGTCGACATACTGGACGCAGTGACGACGCCATCGTTCTGCAGTTTGGAAGGGCCGCGAGAATGAAGACCGGACGGTCGCGAGGTGTATGAAGCAATGATGCACAGCATCAGGGAAGAGTTCGCGGTGGAGCCGTCAGCCGAGTCGTGGCTGGTTTGATTGGTAGAGTCACGTGAAGGGTCGAGCTAGAGGAACCGTCAAAGCTGCAATTTGGTCGCCCGGCTGGACATCAGGACACCAACCTTTGTCCATCGCCGGAATACCTACACTGCGCGTCCTTGCCCTCGGCCACACCTGAAACTTGCAAGATGCTCCGAGCAGGCGTCGCCAGGGCGCTTTTTGCTGCCACCAGAAGCCAGATTCCGCGACGCATGCCGGCCATCCGACCTCAACTATCCTCACCCTTCCTCCAATCGTCTCGAATTGCTCCGTCATTGGTCGTTCCCAGCATACGATGCTACTCCGCACCTTCGGGCCTGTCGAGAGAGGAGGTGCAAGGTCGGATAATGGATCTGCTGAAGAACTTTGATAAGGTGAGCTGCCACCACCGCGATTCGTGACGAACCTTCTGACCCCGTTCACAGGTCACCGATGCGTCCAAGGTGGGCCGATCCTGTCTCGCGAGCTTCACCACACCTCTAACTGGACTGCTTAGATTTCTGGCACATCACATTTCCAAAATGACCTCGGATTGGACAGTCTGGACACGGTAGAGGTCGTCATGGCCATAGAGGAAGAATTCAGCATTGAAATTCCAGACAAGGAGGCCGATGCCATTCACAGCGGTAAGCTTGAGATCCGTGGCATCGTCCAGCAGGCATCTAACTTGTCCTAGTTGACCAAGCAGTTAACTACATTTGCGCTCAACCAGACGCACACTGATGGGCTTCGGCCGAGGATGGGTGAAGGTGAAAGAGTCGAATCATCCAAAATCAAACATTGTACATTTCTCGCAGACCCGGGTTGCATAACATGTGCACTGCGATTGTACCATCAGCAACACCTAGACCACTTCATCTCTACCATGGTCTGTGATTGTCTCGATGCTGTTCCCATCGCCCTTGCTTTCTCTTCTTCATTGAACGATTGTTTACATCCATCTCACTTCCCCGGGTCTTGTCAATCCCATTGGTCTGTGCGGAGGCAAAGTCTACGAAGATGCCATCGAGGAGCAGCCTCGCCACGATCACCTCGCCACTGATCGTGTATTCAACCTCCATCCCGAAGTCCGAGGTCGTGAGGTGTGTGTCAGTGGACGTGTTGGTTCGGTGGCAGTCTCAGCCTCAAACTAACGGCCCAATTTTATGGCAAGTTCTGATCATGGTTGCTTGGAGTGGCATAATTCTCATGTGCATGAATCCACTTCGTTGAATCACCCTGCGCTCCAAAGGCGCCACCCTACCTAGCCTCTTGTGCCCGCTCACCTGGGCCTTGCGAAGGACCTCTTCAATTCTCACCCATCAACAGTGGCTCTTCCTCGGAGCGTGGCTGTGCCCTCGAACTTCATTGCCGGTCCTATCATCTTCAAAACTCCGTCTTCAGCCTCAAACTATCGACACCTACCGTCATGCCTGTTGATCACTCCGTTTGGCAGATCGCCTCCCTCGAGAACGTCCATCCACTCTACAGTCTCATCGCGAAATCGTCCCTAGAATGGAATTGACCTCTACCAAATTTCAACTCTCCCATCATTAATTTGAATCTCTCGTCCTCGCCCAGGCCTTGCACCTCATTCTCTTGCAGAACACTTCAATTCCCTGTTGTGTTGGCTCCCAAAAATCGAGCCCACTTGTCCTTGGCCCTGACCATGCCATACGGCACCAGATGGATAGGGCAACAACCAATTTTGTCTCTCCTCCCTTCCGGACCTATATCTAGGTCAGATTCAAGCTCACCACCCACGCTGACTAGAAAGCTCAAGCGGCGTCGAACAGGCTCTCGGTCTTTGTGCTCACACCGTCTAATCCCGACAGCAAGGCTGCCAGAATAGCGCCACGACTATACAGTCTGATAAAGTCTGCAGTCGTGACTCAAGTTTAGCTGGCGGCCACTCGGTTCGCCTGTGATATACGGCAGTCCTCCGCCAGCGCAATCAAGCATACTCATTCACACTCGCGTCCATAACCGCCCGGTTCAGAGTTTCATATCCTCACACTCGAATCCGCGATGGCCCGGTCTTTTTGGATGGAAATCGTTGGCCAACACATCACTGCGCCCCTCTGCCACTGCGTCGCCAGCCACTCACGATATCAACCTTATCGGTCTTCAAATTCACCTCGACGGCCCTACTGCGTTGGTAGCAGCAAATGCGAGCTGTTGCCTTGGCCATCGCGGAATGGATGGACTCTGGCAGTGTTCAACGGGAATGGGCGTCCTCCGGACGCCATGATTCGATGCTGGAGCCACAACTCGGTCAATAGGAACAGGTGCTAGTTATTCAGTCATAGTCGCCAAGACATCAACTAGCTGACCTCCAAACAGGCTCTTCTCCAACGAAGTTGTCTGGTTATGGACCGCGAAATAATGAAGATTGTTCGAATACACTTTGGAACTTGAACCCTTACTCTCGTTGCAGAAAGCAGACGACATTATGCAATGTGAGAAAGACTGGGGGTAAGAAACCCAGCGACCTGGACGACGAGGCTATCGGGAAGCACCGAGGCCGTGGCTTTCAACTCCACAAGTTTAGACGGTACTACAACCTCTTGACTGTGTTATCCGAGTTCCACCAGACCGTGCCGCACGAGGGTAGCGGGGTATTGTGTCTCTTAGTGGTCAAAGGTGCCAGCTTCACGATATACCACCACGAGGCTGTACGACGCAGGCCACGAGACAGGCGAGTACACCAACACCACCAAATATCTCTTGTTATGACAGATTGTGGCAGGACGGCGCCGGTCAACATGGAATGGACTGCAATTGCATCGAGGGCGGTGCTGGCCTGCCGCTGTCGTACCGACCGAAGGCCGGAGATGGAATGGGCTTGTTCACAGAGAAAGTCGAATGCCAGAAGCACTCTCCCAAGTCCTACATGATTCTTATTAGGTCGGACTCTATACCAGCCATGAATCATTTCCACCTGCCTCGCCACACAACGGAGTGGCCACGTTGGCGACCTCCGTTTCCACCTCCACCTCCACCTCCATCTCCTCCAGGCTTCTCAACGCTCCCGCACTCGCATTAGCACCAACATTTCTCTCAAAGCAACATAACCCCGCAAAACCGGAAAACCGGCACAAACCGAAGACGTTCTGTTCCTGATCGCCTGGCTGCTCCTTGTCCTCGACATTCAAACATTGCTAGCCACAGGTATCTGACTGGACAGTATGAAGTAACGAATTCTCGCACTTCTTCGCGGCGCCCGTTTGCAATGTGAAAGTGGGCAAGGTTTGTTGTCAGTCTGGCTTGATCTCTCAATGGGGAAATGGGGGGTGGCCGGACTGACTATCCGCGGACATCGGCCTCGCACTGTTCACCGAAAGCGCGCTCATCATCCACCGCAGACGCACACCTTTGCAGCCGTGGAGTACGAGGGGAACAGGAGGGTGAAACGTGCACCGAGGCATACATACAATTATCCGGAACCTACTCCTGGGGAAGAATTCCGCCGTCTTGTCCAGTCTCTTCAAAACAGACTGAACAACCCAAACGAAGTCGGTCAGCAAATCAGCAAGGTCGCAGATTGTAATTTACGATTGGAATTTACACACGGCCCGACCAAGACACTACAAGGCGATCCCGAGGTATTGCATACCTTCCAAGGCACTCAATATCAATGTACCCTTGTGCCGAGTTACAGCCGATTGGTCAAGTCAGGAGCCGGATTCGGACCACACCCCTGCCACCACCGCCGATATAGGATGATTGCATTTCCGTTTGCGATCATCGAGATGCGAAGGTGGCGCATGCTGGGTGGTCCGTCATGCGAGAGAGTGGGGGGTAGAGACTTTTGGGATGGTGGGATGTTTGCATTTTCTTATCACTGCAGCTCTGCTGGGCGGTGTAATAACTCGCAGCAGCATTGCAGGGGTGATGATGCTGTCTGCCGTTTGACGGATCAAGCATCACTTCCGATTGCTGTTCTCTTACAACAATTATCCGGACATTTTCTTTTGGCACTTCTTAACCAATCCTTTCTCTTCCTTAGAGCACGATTCACTGATCTCTCCGAAAACTGGAGACTGTGTCCCCTTTCACCCAGCTCGCCTTGTCGAAACACGGCATTCCCACTGTCAATAGCAACTCCTTGCTCCAGAGCGTTGCTCCGGAAGGTTTCATGAGCATGCCTTCTTTCTGAAACCTGGGGAATTCTCGTCACAAGATAGATACCAAGGCCTTTCCATGCCAGTGACGAGTTCAATCTCTCGGTGGGAAAACCATCTGGTGGCCAGATGGCCCCTCTTGCCGGTGACATGTGGCATCTTCGGCTGCCGGACGGTTTGGTTGGGGCATCTTAGGCCACCAAAGTTGCTTCATTCAATCGTCAGACGTTGGCTGCGCATGATTCCTATGCTTCAGTGGAGAAAGGTCGCCGCGACGGCATCGTCTGTGGCCCCATTTCCAAGTCGTCCGCTCATCGTGTGGGCTTCTTCGAATGCGTCCTCGTCAACGCCAATCCTGCGAGATCCTCCTCCCCGTCATCGTCGTAGCCGTAGCCGTACTCATCCACGTTACTCTTCTTCTTCGGCGTCTCGACCAAGTCCCACGTGATGTGGCGGTCGCACTTGGATGATCCTTGGTCTGGGGTGGAAGTGGACGGCGAGGTCTGATGTTCTCGCTCGTTCCTGGCAATGTCCTGCAACACCATTCCGAGAATGTGGGAGTGGCTGAGCTTCAGTCGCAGGTCATCCCGGACCATCCGGTCGGAAGACTTTCTCCTCGCGGTGTCGGCGAGGTGGTATGTCTCTTCGATCGACAGGCGCCGCTGAAGGGGGAAGTCACGTGATGGCGGCCGGGAGAGTTGGGACATGGTGTCAGGCATGATTGTTGTTCTTTTGTTTCCGGGTCAAAAGGGAAGAAGACCAAGAAGAATGAATATCAATTTAGCTTTAGATTGAAAAATTTCTCCAACGGGAAAATTTTAGAAGGCTATGTGGTAGAGCAGATAGAGTATTGGTCACGCTCAGACGGGCCGCGCAGCAGTGTGGCAACGATTCTTATGTCATGCCAGAAAAAGAGAAGAATGTTCGATCATGTGAAAATGTTTGAGCGTGGAGAGATGGCATCGGGTCTGCAAAACAACGGGAAAGAAGTGCGATATCTATATGGACGGGTGTGCCTGATTTCGACTCACCGTAACATCTCGACCGTGACCCTCGGCTTGCGTTGAACGATGCTTAGATATCGGCAAACGCGAATCACTAAACGATTGACTCACGCCGACGACACCCAAACTTACCCACACGCCCTTCGGGCCCCTAGGCGAATGGGAGGGCGTGGGCCTGCCGCATGTGGTCAGGCTCACCCATACATCTGGCTGATTGCGAGCTCGGCGTAAAGCCCGGAGGCAGTGGCTGTAAGACGGATCAACAATCGCCGGTAAGCTGCAGGATCTGGGACTACGGCCGAACCACAGATTGGCGCGCTTGGGCCAACATGACACAGTGCCGAAAAGCCGGCTGAGGCTTGTCCCGATGCCACCAACAGGAAATGCCTGAGCAGGCAATTTCCATCCATCCATCCAAAATGACTGATATCGAAAGCCTGATTCGAATGGAATTGAAACTGGGTGAGAGCGGAGGATTATCACTCCATATTATGGAACCGGATGGAACTTTTCGGTGGCATAGAAGCAACCTTGTGAGATGAGTGCCAAGTCTTGCAACTCTCGGCGCGGAGCTTAAAAGCAGCGGCAGCATATTACTCATACTGCGATGATGTCGTTATGGTTGTGCCCTGGGTCAGCAGATCTCTGGCTTCATTGCTCAAGGACCGAAAGGACATTGCGCAACACACTGGATACGGGGTGCACACCCGAGTACGACGCATACCCGCGGCGAGCCGCGGAGACGTTGAGCAACGTGTCCTGTGAAGCGTTGAACAACTGTCAGCAAGTCGGCGTACACAGGCGTGGCAAAAGCAACACGGGATCGCTGGAGAGCCCAGGCCCACTCACTGGCAGCAGCAGCATTTCTACGTGTGGTCAGCCCCAGCTGAGCCTGAGAGCATCAGGCGTTCTCCGTCCCCTTCTCCAGATCATTTGCACGGGGCCCCGCCTTCACTCTGCACGTCCAGCTCGTGCGGTGGTGGTGGCTGATTGCCCTCGCTCTCCTCTCTTTCGCCGCCGTTTCTTTGTCCAAGGACTTTTGCGTTCGACTCCCTGCTCCCGCAAGTGAGCGAGGTGAGCGTTCGCCTTGCTGACTTCGACCTCAAATCTTTACTCATCCGGCCACGCCGTTTTCTCAGACAAGGATCGACAGCTCTAGACCTTCCGCCACCGACTGCTAACATGGCCACACTGATTTTCTGCTCTCCTAGGTCTGGTTCCGTCCTAGAGGTGAGCAGCTGGGCCTTTTTTTGAACTTTCCCGGGTCCAGCCAGGCGACCTTTGTCATGTTTCTCCACCACTGCTCTCCTCCCCGCGCATAGATGTCTGCGTTTTGCTTCTTACCTCACCTCTACTATCCTCCAATTTCATTATTTGCAGCAGGCCTTGCTCTTGGAAGGTTGCTCTATGCCGCCAACCGGATAAGGAAAGCACAATTGGAGTCGGCGTCTCTGGAAGAAGCAGTGTCAACACGTGATACCAAAAGGAAAGCTCGCGTGACCTTTGGGAAGTCAGAAAGACACTCATGCCTGGCCTCTTTGTCTACGCGATGGACGGAGCGGTGGACGGAATGAGCTGTTGGCAAAAAGTGCAAAGACAGCTAGCCGGAAGCAAGCAATCAACAATCAGGCAGGTGACACTTTATTTGGCTAACAATCCAGATAGTTGCGTCCAAGACTCTACACTGGGGGTAAGCGATGATTATATGAATAAGTTTGACATCCTGCCTCTTCCACCATCACCACCACCACCACCACCACCACCTCCTCCTCCTCCTCCTCCTCCTCCTCCTCCTCCTAGGACATCCACAGACGTAACTACGCAAGTTTATCTGCCCAAGTGTCCGTCTAGGCCATTGTCGTCAAGACAGTAAGAATATCAGAATGCAAGGCCCAATGCTTCATGTCCTTCCCAGAGTGTCATTTCGCACGTCTCAGCCCGATTTGTCCGGTGGGTGAATGTACATTCCTTGTCGAGACAATTCTGACCATAATTAATGTAACTTCTTTGGCGCGTCGTTGACCTCCACGAGCTGAGTAAGTTCAGCATGCTCGGCAACACTGCCAGCGGGCTGAGGCATTCCAAGCGGCTCTGTAGTGATACCAACGAACAGAAGAATGCCGACAATGATCAATTCAGGCAATACACCCATAAGGGCATGGACGATGACAGCGGTCTTCTCAGGAGAATATGAGCTGAAGTATTTCGGCTTGTCTAGGTAGACAGTCAGGAGCGAGTAGATGATGCGAACACCCAGGAATGGCAAGGAGGCAGCCACGCCCAATGCCAATCGTCTTTCGCTCTGTGTCACCCTGCCAATGAAAATGACTCCGCGTAGAGATGTGAGGACGATAAAAATAAAGACAGCAAGGAACAGTGCTTCGGCGGCTCGGAGAAGTGTCTTGCCATGCGACTGGTGGGGCGGGATGGTGCTGAAGATGTCGGTACTGGCGACGATGCTCATAATCAAGCCTGCGACAAGGGTGGAGTGCGCAAGATGGAAGAGGCGAGCCGGGATCTTTGATGAAGACATGCTCTCGTAGATGTGCCTAGATAGTCCGGAACAAGCCATTAGAAGTGAGATCAGGCCAAAGTTTTGCATGACGTCGGAAGTTATGAGAAGGCCTCGAGAAGGCCCATGGACGTTCGCAATCCCGGTCGCAGCGCCCACAGTTCTGAATAGCGAGATAAAGACCAAGCTGAGCCACCCAATGTTCCTTTGATGCCAGTGCTTGTACACCACAAAACCTGCAATAAGAATTGCGGGAGCAAAGAAGACCAGTTCAGCAATGTCCAGATCTTCAGAAGGGGAGAGACCCATTTTGGTTGAGTGGTGAGGGATATGGTTGTGTGTGCGTTGGCTTCTCTGACCGATATATCTTATGCCAGCATCGCCCTCCGGCAATCAATGGAATGGTTAATTTCTGCGAAGCTTGAGGGGAAGAGACTAGTTTATATCGATGATACTGGTCGGGATATGAGACTTCGGCCATTGCACCGAGTGCCGACGCATTTCCCAGTCAATTCGGCTGCTCGTCGCGTGGAACATCTTGTAATAGCAATGGCTTTGCAGGAAGCTAACGATTGCGACTAGCAACTTGGTGTTATTAAGCAATGTGACTTTGTTGGGCGGAGAATGGTTTTAGGTAGGTTGTACTGAGGTGTGCCGGCAAGTGATTGGCTGCATCGCTATGCTAACCATTTTTGTCCTCGCTAGTCTGCTAGCTTTGAACACTGTTCTTTAGTCATGGCCCCAGAAAATCAAACGAGTTGCCCCTGGGGTGGGATTCATTGATGAGACCAACGTTAGGTGATTTTGTCTTCGAGATCATCCTCGTGACCAAGGATTGCTAACTCACTCCAGGACAAAGGATATCAAGGACTGTTCCCGGGCGTCGGCGAGAATGAAGAATGAAGTTTTGCTATCAATAGCCAGGCGAGATTATGCATCGTAAGACCAGAATTCTGTCTCGAGGAAACTCGTGGTAGCCTGTCTCTGCCGAAGATCAATCGAGAGCGAGAGGGCCAATTGAAGACCTAGACCAATTCCAATCTCGTGCAAGCGGTCCGCGATCCACATCCGACATTCGGTGCTGGTAGTTGACAGCGTGGCCGCCATGTACAGCGGCCAAGTGAGAAGGTAGCCTCCGGGATGTGATGAGCATTTTTGACCAGCGGTCCCGGATTGCTCGAGATGATATGGGACACTCCGGCAAATCTCAGTTGCCATAATGTGGAGGATTTTGGTGCTCTGGTCCAGGCTGACAGTCTCATGGGATGCCAAGTTCCCACGCACGGAAGACATCAACATTTGATGAATCAATATGCGGGCTCCTCGATAGTTGTTCCATACCGAGGCGATCCACAGGTCGGGATAGCGGTCGAAAATACTGTCAAAAAGTGCCATGGTGTCGTTCGGTGACCGGAGAGATACAGGGAGCCACGTAGATGGTAACTGCTGTTGCCACCGTTGAAGCATTTCGTCAATAGGCAAAAGTATAGAAGCAATACTCGATGGTGACGTGATGTTGTAGCCCTTGATGAAGGCCAGTGAAGACGCGAGATGTTCGACGATCTCCGAAATCCGGTTGGCTGGATGTTCATCAGTGCTTTGGAAGGCCTCTGCCCAGTGAGACCATTTCTGAAAGGGAAATGGCATTTGCACCTGCATTTGGTAGCATCGTATCACCTAGCCCATTGTCATCAGTTTCGTTCCTCATCGGAGTGGTGATAAAACTTGCAATAAGGCGGCGAATATGGAGGAACATCCTGATTGCACTCTCACTGCCAAATTGTCCAGGCCCGCGGATATCGATCAAATTGGCAGCAGCAACAATATGAATACTCCACTTTTTCAAAGCCGTTCTGTTTTGATAGACTACATTCTGCAGGCGATGCATCAGTTTAGCAGATACGAATATTCTCAAGGGAATTACCTCAAAAGTGCTTAACAGCATGACTGCGGCGAGAGTTTGATTGGATTTGACTTTCACGGGGTCTTCCAACGCCGCGCGGATCCGGGATATAGCGGCACCGTACAGCTGGTAAGCATAGGTGAGCTGGTCAGGCGCATTTCCCGCATTGGAGAGGCTCGCAACAGCCACTGCCTGTGTCATGGTGACGAGGGGGCCATTCTGGTCATCCGTCATGTAAAGCAATGGCAAATATTCATGATGACCTCGTGCCGGCGCTTCGGGTTGTTGAGCAGGTCGGCACACGTACCGGTGGAAAAAGAAAGATATTGCGCGATCGACAATCGAGGGCATCAGAGATTTGAGGGAGAGCTGAGGAATGCTGACTTTGCTCCATCTGGTGGTGGTCGAGTTCAAATCGATAGCTCGTGAACTACCCTCCTGTCGATCTTTGTGTGATTGGTGAATTCGGGACTTCAGTATTACTGATCTCGTTTGGTCCCGGAAGCAAAGGTCAATCTCGGCTTTATATCCTGGACAGGCCCATTTCGCTTTCACACAATGGAAGCACTCGGGTTTCGTCTCGTCACACTGGTGATATATTAGACACGAGACAATACGCATTGCCTCGCGATCACTGACTTTAATTTTTCTTTTTAGACAATTGAGGCAACCCTTTCTTATCTTTCCGTTGTTGGTCATTTCAGAATTCAATGGCTGTCACCGCATCTAATCGACCCGGATTTGACTTATCGCAGGCTGAAACTCATTTGCTGACCGAAACGGACCACAGGAGAGATCGATCAAGAGGATGTTTCTGTGATGACCAATTTAAGGCCTCCCCAACTTTTGATGCACGCCAAGACGTACCCCCGGTTATGAACCTGGTGCCAGTTGAATCATTCACTCCACATGGCATTGCAGTCTGACACAGACGTTGGCTAAGTCAAATCTCTCAACTACGAGGTCTGTTGGCTGCTTAGAGAGAGAAACTTTAAATACAGGTCACGGGAACGCTGTAATGCTCACGGCTATTCATTGGCGATAGCAGTATGGTCAGCCCCTGCCACCCCTCATACCTTCTCAGTCTGCTTCTCTAGGCTGTTGGCACGGGCGCTCCCATCTGTGCTCTGCAGGCCCAGGTGGTGTTGGTCGCTGACCACGCTCGCTCTCCTCGCCTTGGCCGCCATTTCCTTGTCCAAGAACCTCTGCTGTTCGACTCGACTCTTCTTCAGGTCGACAAAGAGGGCCAGAATGCCGAAGCTCAGCAAACTCAGGCCAAACAGGAAGTAGAAGGGCAAGCTGTTGTTGCGGTTGGGGTCAGCATCGATGATGGCGCTGCTGACAATGGGACCGATGAACGCAGACGTCTTGCCCATGATGCTGAACAGGCTGAAAAACAGGAATTCTTTACCCCGGGGTGTCACTTCGCTGATCATGATTTGGCTGTAGGAGTACCACGGACAAACCACCAAGCCGTAGAAGGCTTGATAGAGCCAGAACTCCCAGACGTGATGGAAACCGAACGACTGGGTCCAGATGCCGATCATGCCCCATCCATCTAACAAGACGATAGCGACCATGACGGCGTCGAACATGACTTTGGTGCTGAGCTTGAACCGCTTTTGGATCGTCCAAAAGCCCCAGATGCCAACCAATTGGGCGGCAATCCCAACAATCAGGAGGTACGTCAGGGTCAAGGTATTGTACTCGACCACGGTGTTTTGAAGCGTCGCAATCACCGTCACCGTCGTGTTCAGCGAGTCTCCCAGAAGGAAGTAACCTAGGAAGGGCTCAGCGGGTGGTCGAGGAAGAGTCAGAGGGAAGGAGGAAGGAAGGCCAACTGACCAATGAGATACAAAAGACTTTGCTTCAATTCCCAAATCTGGAGAATTGCGCGATACAGCTGCCAGAATCCGACAGAGACGATATTCAGACCCGGAGGCAGTCTCTGACCGGGCCGTCTCTTTTCCAGCACAAACCATGGGATCGACAGCACGATCCACACACCGGTGGCATAGGCAATGAGCACCGAGAGGCCCCACAAGTTATTTGCGGCACTGGCATTTACATCCAGCGCAAATAGAATGCCGACCAAAATGGCCAGGATGATGATTTCTCCAGCGCTTTGCATGATAAAGGCGACGTTCGAAATGCGATTGCGCTGCATCATGTCGGCAAAGTCATATTCTTCCCGACTGATCTCTCCCTGCTCATATGCCTCGGCCTGGTGCCGCATCTCGGCCGTGTTGCGAGCGAGACCTGGAAAGGCGGCCGTCCAGAAGGTAATGCACATCTGATATGCAATCAGTCCGACCATGTACAAACCTGTGGCCACGGGCCACTTGTCCTCTGTATGCACGCCCAGCCAGCCAAAGCCCAAGCCGAAGGCGACAATCGACCAGAAGACCAAGATGTACGGCCTCCATGTCCCGTAGTCGGCGAAGCTGCCCAGGATCAGGAAGAGGACGACCTGGATGGCGAAAGAGATGCCGTTCGCCAGTAACACGATACTGTTGATGGTCCGATCCCTGCCTAGAAAGTGCAGGATCTCGCTGTCACCCGCAGCTTCATACAACAGGTCCTGGAAAGAAGTCGGCGCAAAGTTGAATAGTGTCAAGCCATTGTTGCCGACATAGTAGGAGTAGTACGCCCAGATCTCCCACTTGGTCGTCTCAAATTTAGGGTCGAACTGGTCGGGGGCAATGGGACGGTCCTCGTCCAAAGCATCGTACGCATCCACTGTCGGAGGCACTTGCTTGGCTTCTTCTGCTTCAGCCGATGTGGCTGCGGCTGCAAGGCCTGCATTGGCGACAGACATGCTGAAGGTGAGGAGTCGCTGGTGGAGGAGGAGGAAGAAGAAGAAATGGCTGCGGCGCTGGCAGATTCCTGCTGTAAACGCCACTCAAGCCCCTCCTGCGATCCACAGGCCTTTTATTCCGATGCATCATTGACGACATCTTATCGACGCACATCTCCAACTGTGACAGATGGATGCTACCTCAGCCGGGGGTGGAGAGGTGCTGGGGATCCGTTCTCCAGGTCGAGTAAGGCCAGATAGTGGCAGCGGTGGCGCCAGATAAGCTTTCCGACCACGGGCCGCGAGCTTGGCCAGAACCTACTACTGTAGTTACAGGAGGTAAGGCGCCGCCGTTGGTGAATCCAAACTTTTTGCCCTCTGACCGGCAGGAACCACTTCAGTCCAAGAGATGTTCAACGCGTTGTGGCGGGTCGAGCGTCTTTAGCTATCATATCGCAGGGAGAGATGTCGAAATTTCCTGTCTGCTCGGCGCCAGCGCTCTGCTACGCCTGTTTCGAGCCATGGGTAAATTTTCTGGCAACCCAAGCGCTCCCATACTCAAAATACTCGTCTCTCGTGACGCCAAACTCCCTGACGATATCTCGGTGTCGGCTGGCCATCCGGGCGCCGCCTAGCCATGTGCTTGTAATCGGGTCCTTCATCTTCCTGACTCGGACTCTCCAGTCTGTCTTGACCATCATCCTCAGTTCGTTCTCCAGCCTGTCCACAAAGCCAGGGATGAGGGCGTTTCCACCCACGACCAGGACATTTGACAACATGGTCGCCTGGACCAGCGGAGGCAGAACCGCCAGACTCTGCATGACGCACTCTGCGAGGCCCGGTTGCTTTGAGCCGATGTCCGACGGATGGAAAATAATTTCAGGCACGGTAAACCGCTCGTTACCCAGTGTCATGGAGATTTCAGCATCTGCCGTGGCCACGTGGAGTTTGCGCTTCCGCGCCGCTCCTGATGATGCATCGTGCGGTCGGGAATAGCCTCGCAAGATGTGGATTCCGTCTGGCAGGATGTAGTCCACGCGGATGTCGTCACGTAGCCCAGCGCCGCTGCCATCAACAGGCATCCCGTCTTCGTCGCCATCAGATGGGGGGGCCGGCCGTGGTTTCTGTCGTGCCCTGTTTCCTTTCCACGTCTTTTCCAAATCTGCCCTGAAATCCTCAGTCACGAAACAGACATCCTCTTTAATATCGTTGACGATCTTCGTGTCTTGATGCAAGTCAAAGTGACGCACGGAAATGATCTCCTTTAGCAGATTGGTCAAGTGTTTGCCGCCGAAGTTGAGACGACGTATGGCTCGCTGTAGCGGGCGACCATTGAATAAAGGTGTAATGGTGGTATGCGAGTATCCGCTGTCAACGACCAGTAAGCATTCCATGGGCAGATCTGCTAACGAGCTGGTGGGTCCTGTATTCTGATGCTCCTCGAAGAGAGGGTGTAGATCGTTGTAGGCATCGAGTGATGGACCTGGTCTTAAGTTAGAGAATATGTGTGTGTGAGTGTGTGAGTGAAAGAATCTCTGTCCAAGGACGGCCATACCCACCCACAACCCGAGAATAGCCTCCAAACCTCCACTCTTCCATGATGATTTCATCGGCGTTCTTCTGCAAAGCAGGGATGGTGTTGGGTGCTTCTGTCAAAATCAGGGTCGTCTCTTCGGGCTGCGCGATGAGCAGGTCCCTCTGAGCCGTCTTTTCATCAAAGAACGACTGGTCCCAGATTTCCTTTTGTGCCTCCCAACTCACAATCTGCCCGTGTTCGACGGGTCTTCGAAACATGGCCTCGCTCCATTGTGTGATCTGATCATTGATCTGGCCCCCCACATAGGTCTTCTTGTCTCGTGTCCTGACAAGTGCGTTCGGAATCTGGTGGCATCGGGACAGGGCTTCGGAGTCCGGCACGGGGTCTGGAGGCGCAAAGCCTGCCTTTATGGTGTAGGCGCCATTGTCGAGGACGAATGTCGTGGATGGAAGGCCTGGGACTGTTCTGCTGGCAGCTTTTGACGGCCGTGACATTACTCGTCGACCTCCCGGCGAAAGGCGATAAGTCGCCTGTGAAGACTGAAGGCAGCCGTACCTGTACGGTTGAGGGTGTTCTTGAATGGGAGATTCGGATATTGTTCCCATGCTTGGCGGTGCTGCAGGCCCAGTCTAATTATCAGCCCTACAGGCGGGTCGAGTAGGTGGAATCTTCTGTGTATGTGACCGCGACTTCTATACATGGCCGTCGCTCCATTCCTTTCGGTAATATGTACATGATGCAAGTGGCCAGCGACTGGTAACTGTTTCGTGCCACACACGACAGTCCGTCCCTTGCGTGAGTTCGCTGTTGTAATGGCGACCACCTCACAGCTCTGCCTTGAAGTCAAGCCTCCTCGCTTAGCTCGACTCATCGCCCGTAGGGTTCAATTCTTCCGTCGTGTTCCTCTCGTCCTTCCAGGCAATTGCGACAAATTTCGTATGGCTGCCTCTCGCCACGATCTCGTCGTTCTGGTTCACAAACTTGACGGACGTATATGCGAGTGTCTTGCCAACTGTTGAGGACTTTCAGCCCAGCGATATTGCGGTGAGCAAGAATGGTACCTACATTTGTCGCAGACGACTTCGCCACGTATCAGATCGCCGATTTTGCCGCCAGAACTCAAGTACGTCACATTCAAGTCGGTGGACACTCCCGTCGAGAAAAGACCTCGAGAAGCAAGAGCTAGGGACCCGCTGGTATCGACCATGGCAGCAAGAGTTGCGCCATGTAATATCCCGAGGCGATTGGTGTGATGCTTTTCTATGGGCAACTCGAACTTGACCTTGCCCGGCTCGGCAGCCGTGATCCGCATCTGTGACGAGGCGGTCAGAAGACAACGTGACTGAGACTTTCTGGCCTGGTCTCATGCTTGATGGCATTGACGCAACGGGCTGATTCGTCTGGAGAAGAGCTCGGACGGATCGTAGAATCAAGGACTTACCCCATCTATCAATCTGATGCCAGCTTTAGCATTGAAGGTGCCGGAGGCCTGCAACACTTACCTTGGCTCTACACCAGACGTAGTCCGAAAAGATTCCCAGACCTACCATATCAGCGGCTACACTTTCATAGACCTGCTCAGATGTGAACGTACAGAACGGACAAACTTTAATGCCGACATCCTGGATGCGCCGACAAAAAGAAAATGTGTTCCAGACCTTGACGAAGGCTTGCTTCTTTTCCCTGATGTTAATAGCCCAATTAATACCCCAAGGCCGCGCGTGCAGATCTATGAGAGATCTGAAGCCGATGTCGTGGTCGAAAGGACGAGCAGGTGTCAATCTATATAGCCCGAGGTACCAACTGAGATATGAACGGATAAAATATCCACTCTTCTCCATGGCTTGGCATCGTCTTCGCCCTCGATATATGAACCTGTTGCCTGATGCTGCTCAATACTTACTCACAACACCGACATGATCGAAAGATGATACTGAAATACCTCGCAAGATTCCCCCGTAAACCTCTTCCTCTAGACGATGGCGGAGGTGATACTGCATTCCTGGGAGTACCTGGAGACCCTTCCCGGCACCCAGTTTTATAGGCTATACCGAAGTCCAGCCTCAGCTCTGGCCATTTTCAGAAAGCGATTGTCCAATCTCGGTAAGAGAGGGTGGCCACGTAGCGTCCTGCGAGATAAAGCACTAACTCCAGGCAGCCAAAAGCTTCGTGATGGCCTTACTCTACATGCCACGGCCGATGCCGGTAAAGCACTTGGAATTATTTGTCAAAGACGGGAGCAAAGGGTAAGGACACATTGGAGGGTGATGGCCGACCGACTGACGCTTACAGCGAACGTGAACATGCCCTTGACCTACTCCATCGCTATCATATTTTCAAGGACGTCACAGTCAACTCAAGTCGGGCTTACGCACTCACTCCGGACTTTGCGAAATCTCTTCGACGCGCCTTGACCGGAGCTGGGGACGGCAAATCTTTCGGTCAGGTCGTCAGTGTGCCTGAGAGCGGAACCATATCCGCGGCAGACCTCGACGAGTATGCCCGACAGCGATGGGAAGGCATTCTCGGCTACATGGTGGGATCATCGGCTGTACCCGTGGAGGCAGAGACCGCCGCCGTACAGCCCTCTCCGGGCGTCGTCGAATTGCTCAAAGCGGGCCATCTGATCGAGTTGACGGGTTCTTCAAGCCGGGGCCAAACGCCCAAGATCACCAAAGAAGGGTTTGCCTTTGTGCTACAGGACATCAACACCCAGATTTGGGCCTTGCTCTTCCTCTACGTCGACAACGCTGAAGTTATCGACATGGACAAGGTCGACGTTCTCTCCTTCCTCTTCTTTGTTTCATCCCTCGAGCTGGGGCTGGCCTATTCAACCTCTGGCTTTGATGAGACTCAGCGGAGGTGTCTGTCCGATCTCGAGTCCTTTGGCATCGTCTTTCAGCCCCGGCGGGAAGATGGACTGCCGCATGATTATTTCTATCCAACGAGGCTGGCTACAACGTTGACCTCGGATTCGAATACTACAATATCCGCGACGAACGCCACGCTCGGTTCCTCGCTGTCCTCTTCGGGTGCTTCGAAAGGATTTATCATCGTCGAGACCAATTATCGCGTGTACGCATACACGTCGTCTCCTCTCCAAATTGCCCTGCTCTCTCTGTTCATCAACTTGCGATCTCGCCATCCAAACCTGGTGACGGGAAAAATGAGCAAGGGATCGGTCCAACGGGCCATCGTGGCGGGAATCACGGCCGAGCAAATCATCTCCTACTTGACGTCTCATGCCCATCCCCAGATGCGACGGCATGCACAAGCAGAACAAGCATTACTTCAAGCTCGAAACACTGACCATGGTCGCATAGTGCCCATTCTCCCGGCCACCATTCTCGACCAGATCCATCTGTGGCAACTCGAGAGAGACCGGATGACGACGACGCCGGGCTTCTTACTCAAGGACTTTCCCAACCATGCCGACTACGAAGCACCGTGTCGGTACGCCGACGAGATCGGCGTTTTGGTATGGAAGAATGACAAGAAGAGAATGTTTTTTGTGAGCCGGATTGAAGCAGTGAAGGCGTTTATGGCAGAAAGAAAGGCGCATCCTGGCGTCTCGACCTGATTGTACTCGTCACACTCGGATATTTCAATGCGCTCCTGATGGTGCCATGAAAAATATCGTTCTGGATGCTGAGGCGCCTGTGGGAAATGACGGCCAGACACAAGCTCAACTCGGTAGATAGTCCTCAACCCGACAGTGGGTCATGGAGAATACCCACGAGCTGGTCACCGCTTAGCCTTGTGAGCGACCAACAGACCAGACGTCTGTAGCAAATCAAAGGCGGTCATGTACCCAGTAGCAGGTCTCACGCACCAACCACAGCAAATCTTGCATTGTCGTCTCCTCAGGATCATGCTAGAATTCCCGCAAACACTTGGTCATCACTGGCTCGCTGGGATAATAGAACCAGACAGCCAAAGACCATCTTCCCTCCGTTATGTAGACGCAGAAATTCCTCGGGCAGCTTCCTCGGCCTCACCCCTCGCCCGGTTTCCGCGGCTGATTGTCGTGGGATTTCTCCTGTCGCCATGTCTTGCCGCCACCGAAAGCTTCGCAGGCTGCCGCCCGCAACGCACAGCGGCAGTGCACAACAATAATTCGACGAGGAAGCTGTCCCTGGAACGGAGGCCTTGCAAAGTGAGATACGCCTGCCACCAACCAGGCTCACACTTGTTCCAACCTCGCCCTCTCAGCCTTGCAGACCGTACACCCACCCACAGCCTCAATCTTATCCTTCAAAAGCCGAGAAGTGGTCACCTTCGGACCCACGGTGCGTGTAAAGGTCGTTGCTGATGCGTCCTGGCCGTCATCCCCTATGGTCTTGGGCAACGCCGGTGATGCCTCTTCTTCGTGGTCAGGCCCATAGAGGAGATGCGAAACATGATATATATGCCCGCATGCAAATCCAACCAGGATCTCCTTTTCGTCCGCGCGAAAAGCCCGGTCACAGGCAGCGCAATATCCCGGCAGAGGGTCTTCTTTTTTTTTCTCCCTCTTCTCTTCCTCGTCGGCCACGCCTTGGCGGGGTGATGCTTCCTCCGATACGGATCCAGCCTCCCTTGATCTCATCTTCTTAGTACCACTGGTCACGTCAAATTTGATGCCTTTCCTTCGGCCCCGTAGCAGCACTTCCATACCGACCGCGACCTCGCTACTCAGGACTTTGGCCACCCCGGCACTGATGCTGTCTTGCAAGTCATATTCCCTGATCATTTTCCGGAGCCCGTCCTTCAAACCTTCGACCTCGAGCCCGGATGGGATTCGCTTGACCAGCGTGATCGGATCAATCGCCGTGCCGACTTCTGCGAGGAGTCCGGAGATGAATCTTGGTCTGGACATACTGTAGTCAAGCAAATCGTCCCACAAGCCCTGATCATCCTGCTCTTTCGCGAAAGCAATGGCTTTGGAGACGTCCTTCAGTTCGTCAATGATGAGAAACAGCGCTTTCTTCATCTCGCCCGTCTTGCTCAGGAGATAAACCAGCTCTTCGATGTAGTGCTTCCTCTCGCAGATGTGGACGGCGTTTTCAAAGGTATAGGCGGTGGAGAGCTGCAAGAAGTCCATGAGGAGGCCGCGATCGTATTCGGCGAAAAGCTCCACGGCGGTGTCGGCGAATTGATCGACAAGCACTTTCCCGGTGTCAGCAGCTAAGCTTGCGGCCGCGGCCGAGTGTCCCACGCGAGGGCCTGATGGCGCGTCCTGCATGCCCTCTCCACGCCACAAAGCACGCAGATAGAAAAACAGAAACAAAGGTAGAGAGGACTGTTCGAGTTGGGTGACCACCTCGTCTGGCTCGACGACGCCGTGTCTGGCTTCATCCACGAGCAATTTCACCGGATCGGCCGCGAGTTCCTCTAGCTCCTCACGAGAGGCCGATTTCAACTGTGTGGAAGAGATGCGCAACAGCACGAAACTTGGAATATCGTCCGCGACGGCATCGATCAGGTGATGTTCTTTGATCAGCGACATGGCCGCGTCGGCGTCCTGGAGACGAATGTAGCAACGAAGGGCGTCATCATAGTGCCCATCTGCCAGAAAGAGTCGGGCCAGGCATTCTTGTAGAATACGCCAGTCGGCGGAATCTTTAGGCAGATCCTCGGACTGGAGCTGGTCGTCGATTGCGGCCGTGATGCTGCTGATGTCGAAGAGATCCGAGGGCCAGAGATCCAACAGCTCTTTGAAACGACATCTGTCGGTGGCGACATAGTGCCCCAGGAACATTTCGAATATCGTCGAGGGAAGAGGGGGAGTCATGTCCAAGGTCGGCACAAATGGTGCAATTTCATCAAACTTTTGTCTCTTGATGAATGTCCAAATCCAGTGCTCCCATCGTGTGGACGTGTTCAAGACTTTCCCTGCGACCTCGGCCGCTTCGGTCCATTTGTTCGCGCTGACGAGCTGCTGCAGCCAGAGTTCGCCGATTCGACGTTTCTCCTTTTCGGCCGCTGAAAACCTCCCCTGGTCTTTCACCCGTGACTGGCTCGTGAGTGATTCAGAGTCAGCAAAGAATTCCGCCAAGGTCGGTTGCTGGTGAACGGTTGCTGGACCTGCACTGGGACCCGAACCAGACTGGGCGACCGAACTGGCTTTAGAAGGAGTCGGCGCCGTTGACGCCTCGGACGACTGCGAAGCGGTGCCAGCGGCTTCAGGATGCTTATCCACCAGCTCCCATGCTTGTTGGTATTGGTGGCTGTTGACATGCCATTGCAAGCGGTCGGACAGGGTGCGCCTGACGGCCACAATGCAATCATAAGGGCTGAGAATAAATATCTTCATGTTTTGCATCGTCACCACCGCATTGAGATCTTCGGTTGGGTGGGACACGCTCGTGCCAAATCCGGGCAGCCAGCCGGTGAGATAGTTTCGGTCTTTGACGCTGCCGGTCTTCTCGGGACCACCACTCTTCCCACTCCTGATGCTTTCAGCGCCGCTGAAGATGCGGTTGGCACCGAGCATTCTCGGTCCATACATTGTGGCGTCCCACATGCCCAGACCCACGGTCTCAACACCGGAATAGAGGCTGGAGCTGACGTTACCCGCACCCGACCCCAAAGCACCAAGATAGCCTCTTTGCTGGGCGACGCTGGCGGGAACGCGGACGGGAGGCAGAATACCCAGATGATAATCCGAGGACGAAAGAGTGGCAAACCTGCTGATGGTCAAAGTATCGGTGTCGACTTCTTCTTTTGTATGCATGTCGACAAGTCGTAACTCCGGTTCTAATGCATTGTGGCGCTGGCGACGTCCTTTCTTGCCTCCCTCGCCGCCCGGCTGGGTGCTGGAACTTCCCTTTCTCTCCAAAAATGCAAGGACCAAAAGCAGGCTCGGGGTATATAGCGAAATTCCAGATATTGTACAGTCATCAAATCGTATACTCGGAGCAACGTCAGAACCAAAACACCTCTTCGGGAATATAGCACTTACATCGTAGCGACTTCTGCGCGTCCTATCTTTCCGTCGTCGGCATCCCCCTCGGCGGCGGCAGATCCGGGATAGACGTGGACAATCCAAACGGTATCGCCCCAGCCGACGACAACTTCTTCACCCTTGGCCTTGTGCGCCGAAGTCGGGCTGGATTTGGGGGTCGTGCCATTGGCGGGAGCTGGCACCACGGGATGATCTGTCGCCGGATCCTCCTCAGATTCGAGGTTGTCCCGATCAATCCATTCCGCGCGGGCTCTCCACACGCCCGCCATTTCTTCCCAGCCAGGTCGATTGGGTCGATCAATGTGACTGATCCTTTTCCATTCCAGGTGAGATTCACCGCTTTCGAGCCGTAGATTTGATCGCATGATCTTGATACCTTGCTCATTGACCCAGAGCACGTATTTGCCCGAGAGCGACCACTTGATCGTGCTGATGATCCCTTCGCCGCTGTGCAACACTTTGTCCGTTCCTGTATTCGCGCTGAGACCGAGGGTTCCCAGCCAACCAGAAGCGGTGACACCCGCCCGTCCATTGGTCGTCGCATTCGTGCTTTTCCCTGCCTGGCCACCGGTGGTGAGGATAAGACTGCCCGCTTGGCCGCCCGACAGAAAGTTTCTGTCCGATTTATACTCAGGAGAGAGTGCCACTGTCTGTATCGGCCGACCAAAATTGCGAAGTTGGACATCTTTAGGATCGATGAGAGACGCGATGCATACGTTGCCGTCAATCGAGGATGTGGCGATGTAGATCTGGTTGGACGGTATATTCAGCACCGGAGCCTGCTGTCGAGTGCTGCTCTTGGCCGGGAAGGACCCCGCTGGGGACCTATCTTTTTCTTGTACAAATTCTCTCGCCGATCTCTGTGCGCCGTCGAGGCGGACGGGGGGGAGAGGTGGTGGATAGGGTGAGATCGATATCGCCGAGACACTCGCCGTATGCGCGTGGTAGACCTTTAACGATTGCAGCGACGGCAATAGCAAGACATGCTAAACCATGTTAGCGACCGAGTGGCATCAACCGGGGGAACGGCGTACAATGTGTCCATTGTGAGTTCCAACTATCTGGACAAGTGATCAGAACGCCATGTTCGTGCCAGGAACTTTCATGCGCAACTTGCCATTTTATCGCCGGCCACGAGAAACGTGCTTGAAGCGTCGCCATTTCGATACAACGGGCCCAGGTTCTTGGTTAAAGTGGCGTACTTCAACCTGGGTTCTTCCTCTTCTTCCTCATCGTCGCCGTCGTCGCCGTCCCCAGCAGTCGTGTTTGGTTTGCCTGGGGCTGCAGGATTCACGGTCTGGCCCTTTAGCCTTTCATCGTTCTCCGACTTAGAAGAGGCCTCCTCCACCGCCATCCGGATGTCAGCTGCTCAATGGCGCGTCATCTGCACCATGAAGCTCCGGTTCATGGAAGAGCTCCAACTTCCCCGGCACCAAGACCGCGCCGCGTGACGGGCGCCAAGCCGAGCGGAACAGTGAGCAAGCAATGGAGATCATTGCAGGGGGCGACATCCGTCCAACCTCTCTCCAAAATAAAATCCATTCATTCCCCTGCGTGGACGCTGTCTACGCAAGTCATGCGCCCGAGCAACCTCCGGGCGACGGTTTCATGGCCGAATCAATTCGTCTGCACCGCCTCCCGCAGAGCTGGTCATGACTTTGCCAAACCGGCTAGCTTCCGGCCACTTCACGGGTCTCCGATTTGCCAATGCCCTCGTCGACGTGAGTTCTTCTCGTCGAACGCGACGCTATGGAGCCAAAAAGCGCCGAGCCATGACGTGGTGAAAGAAGATGGAGATGAGATACAGGAACAAGTACCAGGACTAGCACCAAAGCGAAAAACGGCGCGAACGCCTGGGGCAAAGACTTCGCTCCGAAAGATTGCGTGGGAAGCCCAACGATCCAAAGATGGCAATCTGTCTGGCTCGAGGCGCTTGGATGATGGAACTGGAGCGCCCAAACTAGTGACGGCATATGCGGTTGCAGAGCAGTTTGACATAGCAAAAGTCGTGGAAATTCTTCGCAGCAAAGGCTACGAGCCTGATCCACTGGGAACGGGCCTGCTCCCGCAAGTGGTCCACATTCAAATTCCAATATCATCCATTTACCGCTCTACGAACCCTTCTGCCAGAGATCTCTCTTCCACCGAAGTGGGCGACGTCTTCATCTTTCCCTCCGGCACCGTGGTGACATGGGCATTGCCTGAAGGCTTCACCTCCTACTTTGCCACCCGCACGCTCCTGCCTGCTGCCGAAAACCCTCACAAGGAGCCCATCGAGACAGAAGATCTCGACTACATTGAAGATGCCCATCGCGAGCACAGTACGATCCGCGGTGATACCATCATCTTGGGCACCAAAAATCCAGACACATCCAACAAAGCGATGGACGACGAATCACAGCCACAGACGATTGACACGGTCCTGACCAAGATAGCATTTTCCTCTGGCTTTGCGCGCAGTACCAAACTGGCCGTGCTCGAAACGAATTTGTCGGCCTATCTTGCGTCCACCGCGTCAATCCCTACTCTGCTGTCCACCGGGTCCCGTCTTCCCTTTCGTATTTCTAGAAATTTCATTCTCCGCAAAACAGGAGAACTGTTACTCCTCCGGGCACAGTTGAATCTCTACTCCGAACTCACCGACTCTTTACCGGACCTGTTCTGGGATTCCAGACACGAGCTCAATCTCGAAAACTACTATGACCAAGTGGGACGCGCCCTCGACGTCGGAATTAGGATCAAAGTGCTGAACGAGAAGATGGACTACGCCGGTGAAATAGCGACCGTGTTGCGTGAACGATTAAGCGAGAAGCACGGCCTGTTTCTGGAATGGACCATCATCGCCCTCATTACAGTTGAAGTGGTATTTGAACTCTTGCGGCTGTGGCAAGAGGGATTCTGGAGTGAAGTTTGGGGGAACAGGCATAAAACAGCAGCTTCCCTGGAAGCGAGCGAGCATGACTAGCACGGATGGGGTCGCTGGTGATGGGGTTGATGGCATGCAGCGTTCAGTAAGACTGCTCTCAAGTTGATTAAATGTACAATATGGCGTGAAGATGCGTGGCTGGTCGCTGAATAATCTTTTCTCCTTTATAGACATCGATGCGTCGATCATGAAATCGAATGCCTCACTCCAACTTCGAAGCGCCAAAGTCAAAGATATAGCAATAGCAAATGGAATTTGATTTTCGTTAGCCAATGCTGGCATTGGACATTTCTTGAAGTCATTACTGGCACCATTAAGGTGGTCCTTGTGCAAAAAGGATGGGTGTGAGAATTTATCCCAGCCCAAGTTCCATATCACATAATTCTTGCCAAGCCGATGGCTTAGCCTGAAGAAAGCGCTCATGTCGCATGCCGGTGGTGTCTGGCTCCAACTGCGGCTGGGAAAGGATGTGGGTGAATGTATGGCGATGGTGACATGGTGTGTGGATGACAGGCGTAGCTGAGTGTGGTTGTTTTTCTATGTTGACAGACTCAGTAACGCGGCCAACGCAGCAACGACAAGGACTCCGAGGTTGGTCTTGACAAAGCCCGCTGCGTTTGGCGCAGGTGGAATTGTAGAAGTCGACGGTGTCGTGGTGGCGGTGTGAGTTGAGATCGTACTGGGCACCGTGGTCCTGGATATGATCGACAATGACTCTACGCTTGTGCTGGCGACAGTCGTCGATACTGCAGGGGTCGTAGCAGGTGGCGCCTCCGAACTCCCAATCGACGCCGTGCTTACCACAGCCGGTGGTGGAGACGCAGAAGTTGACTCTGTGGTTGAAGGAGACAGCGGAGGTACGGCTGTGCCAGAGCTGGGAATAGAGATACTTGTGCTGATTATGACCGTACTCTCAGATGGAGGAGCGGTGCTGGCGACAGGAGGAGCTAATGTAGAGCCGCCAGTAGAGGAAGGAACGGCAGGAATGACAGTCGATGGGACTGAAGTGGAAGTGGAAGTTGAATACAAAGAGTACGTCCCACATCCGCTGACGGTGACGGTGACGGTAATCGTAGCATCTACACAACGTCAGCAGGTTGGAGAGATATTTGCAGACGAACTGACCTCGAGCCTTGATATGGTTGACAGCTCCGAGAATGTCTCCTGCAACCGCGCGAACTAAGAAAAAGTCAGGGCTTCAGCTAAGTTAGATAACAATAGCATCGTACCTTCGATACCGTTGTCCTGCCGCAAGGCTGTGATACCATTGTTACCGAATTCGCTTGCTGATGAAGTGTCAGTAAGAATGATTAGCAGAACAGCAGTGATAATATCGACTGACCTGAGATGTGTGGGATGAAGGTGGTGATGGCCAAGCCCAAGAAGCAGGCTAAGTTGGTGATGACCTTCATCATGTCTGGAAACGTAGGCTGGAAAAGAATGTGGTAGGAGTGATGAGGAAGATGGAAGAGGAAATATCCAAGCCTGAGCCGTGCTGTACTTGATCTCAAAGACTGTGACGGAGTGTAGCGATCGAACTTGAAGATGGGTCGGTGTGAAGGTGGATGTAGCGATCGCTGGAGGAAGAGAAGCCTGATTTTGTAGGCGTGGGAATTCTGAAAGCGGGTTGCTGACCCTAGCTGCCAGTGCAGGAAGGGGCTGTCTGTCGGGTGACTGCCGTGTGTACTGCTTGACAGGCTGAACACATTGGCTGAACTCTGTCTGAGGGTCCTGCTTGTGCTGCTTTCACACTGCACTGATCCGAGGCCCGCTTCAAGCCTTGCCACCCTGTTCTGCAGATAAAGACCAATTCTCTGCAAAATTTCTTCTCTCGATGTGGCCGTATCAGTATTGTGCAGAAACCCTACCTGAAAGAGAGCGGTGATTAATCCGGTGGTGGGAGTTGAGCCAAATCAAGATGAAGACGACAAATTCAAGGAGGCTGGAAACCAGCTGACGGCTACCTGCTTCGCCCCTCTCACAAGGAACGACACGTCTACATCTGGTGTCACTGCCTCCCTTGGTGTTACCATTCCATTTCGCATGAGGACTGATTCAGGGGCACTTTGTCAACCCATCTTCTCACAGCTGACACTCCCTACAGAGGGTTGAACTGGGAAGTGACTGGTACTCTGAGACCATATGCCGACAGGGAGGGTGGGTGATCGACCGCTAATTTTTAGCCTGGGTCAAAGAGCATTCGCCCGACTTGCCCATTTGGTCATTATGGAGTCTCTCTTCGGTGGAAGAAACCAGCTGAGATCTAGACGACAGTGACCAATCCACCAAGAATGGTAGATGCCTTCTCCAATGGTCAAATCACAGGGGGGATGGAAAAGGCTGAGACACGCGGCTGGCTCTCCATGCCTGGCCTTTGTCTTGCAGGAAGAAGGAGAAGAAACAGGATGACTCACTCGTGTGGTATTAGCAGCATTGTGTGGATTTAGGGGTTGTAAGCTCTACCACTTGAACCTGAGCACGGGCGGCGCAAGTGCCAAGGGCCGGCCTCGACCTCCTTGACTGACATCTCTGGCGATGCGCTTCCTCCGCTCTTATACCTTTTCCATGCTGCGGCGACATGGCCTGACCCGAGCGCTGAATTTGTTACAACCGGCCTTCTTGACTTGTCTCATGGCGCTCCCCTCGAAATAGCGTTGCCCTTGTGGCGTGCCCTGCCTCCGCTGTGCAAAAAAACCGCGGACAGACACGTAGGCCAAAAACCTCGTACATGCACCCGTTCTCCTCCTTGGCGATTGGCATCTTTGTTGCCGGATACATAACCGCACGCTGGGATCTTGTCACCAGACTCTATGAGCTGGCCTTATTTGCTTGGGATCACGGTGTAGTAGTAAGAATGGCCATGTGTCGCCCGTTCGGAACTGAAATCAGGACAGGCCCGCGCAGCGAAAGCATTTGCCATCATCTCTCTGATCTTTACCCTCCTTGTCATTCCGATCGACAGAATTGCCGCGCACGAAGCGACGGTGGTGGGTTCATCTCAGATGTGTGACGGAACCAGCCTGACTCACGACGCGTTCTAGCATCCTCGATCACCGGCACAAGGCATCTCGGCTCGCGAGCAGCTTCGACGGCGAGGATCATTCTAAAAGAAACATTGACGCCATGTTATCATGGTCAAGAACAGCGATGGCTTGCTGCGAATTTTCTGGCCGAACAGCCTTACTCGGACAACCACACCCGGTGTAATGGTGGGCTGGCGAAACTCTGAATTCGATCTGTTCGTCGTGACGGTCCTGGAGGATGTCGAGGTTTGCGGTCCGAACGGTGATGTGGCCCCGTGGTTGACGACGTCTGTAGGTGCGCAATGTTGAGACCGCTTTACGAATGGGGACACTCTTTCGATACAGTCCGTATCCCGTCGCGCGCATTTTCCGGTTGTGCGGCCAATCGAATATGTCCGTCATAGGCACACTCAATCACCCGGACCCGCCAGGACCGTTTGATCCCTTCAGACTGTGCGCTTTCACCGCACCCGGCTCCAAATGGCCTCACGTATATTGCCCGGCCGACGCCAACATGTCGGTCCAGATTGTCATGTTCGACCCTCCGAACCCGGCCAAGATGGAGTACATGTCGTTAGAGCCGATCTCTCTCGCGCTGGGCAAAGAATATCATTCATCACAGGGCCCCGTGCCGGATGCTGACGTGGTGGACGTCGAAGAGAAACGCGAGCGGGAACGCCTTTCTCAGCTGGTCTCCAAGCTGAAGTTCCACACGGTGGTGAGGCATGTCCCCACCAAGAAGGAGATGGCCCTCGGTTCCATTCTTCGCCAAATCAACTGCGCCCAAGAAGTCGCCGAGCTCCTGCAGAAAAACACGCCCTTGGTGGGACCACGGAGAAAACGGACGACGTCGGTGGGTGAAAGAGTGATCGAGTCTGCTCAATCACTCTATGCTTTCGCGGCATGGTCGATGTGGACTGTGTTCATGACCTATGCCTTTCCCACCGTGTTATACATCTTTCGAATCGCCGTCATCGGGCACCGAGGCCTGGCGGAAGCGGTCTTGCGCGTCCTTGAATACCGCCTGCCGATCCAATTCATCCATCTCCCCGAGAGGCGTTCACCTGTCAGTCAGGGCGTGGCATTGAAGGACATCTCCGCGTGTTGTCAACAAGTCCATCTGCGACTCCAGCAATTCTCCTACTACCCCATCCAATACTCTCTCCTGCGCAAACGGCACGCGACATGGTCTTCATTCCCGACCGCCAACAGCGATTACATCCGGTTCTACAATTCGTTGTGGCTGGTAGCCAACGACGTCATCATCGGCATCGCCGTCGGCAGCTTCATCAGTGACAATGCTCGGGCCACTTCGGGCTTCATTGGTTGGGTGTTGAACGAATACACCGTCGACGGACTCAAGCGCATGATCCGTTGGCTGATGTCGTCGCCGGGTGGTCTGAAGCTCAACACGGAGCTGGCCGCATTCCTGGGCGACCTCTTTCTGTGGGTCATCGAATATTGGTCGTCCACGACGGTCATGTTGATTCTGCCGCGGCTGCCGACCATCGTCCACTTTATTGCATTCTCGTCCTTTGCAGGAGCAAGCATGCCCATCGCCATCTTCTCAGATCTCCTCAGCCTGCTGACGCTCCACATCTACTCCTTCTACATCGCCAGTGCACGAATCTTCAATTGGCAGCTCACCATCATCATCAGCCTCTTTCACCTCTTCCGCGGCAAAAAGAGAAACGTACTGAGAAATCGAATCGACAACTGCGATTACGATTTGGACCAGCTTCTGCTCGGCACCATCTTGTTCACTCTGTTGTTTTTCCTGCTCCCGACGGTGGTGGTTTTTTACCTGACATTTGCGTCTGGCCGGATGATCATCATCTCCTTGAAGGCGACCTTGGACACCTGCCTAGCGTGCCTGAACCACTTTCCGTTATTTGCGCTGATGCTTCGAGTTAAAGACAGCAAGCGCTTACCCGGAGGCGTACATTTCCAGCTGGAGGAAGAACAAATCGCTGCCTTGGGAGAAGATGATAGTGACGGTGACGATGACAATGACAATGACAATGACGACAGCGGCGACGACGACGGCGACAACGAACTGGAGAACAGGACAAGCGTCGCGTACATACGATTGTCTTCAACCCCCTTGTCTCTACGCCAAATTTTTGAGCAATATTTCCAGCTCGGCGCCCGGATTCGGAAGCATTATCTTTCGCCAAAAGTGTTGCTGAGACTCCTGACTGGACGATTTGTACCGCCATTGGGCCGGAGCGAAATGTACGACTTGCAATATTCGGTCCTGCCACGGGAGCGTGCCAGTATATCTGAGGTGTGGAAGGCCTTGAGCGAGACCGATGTGCGAACGACGGACAATGTCAATGGTCAGGAGTATTCTCAAAACGGATCGTTAGGAGCCGTTGGCCATGTCGCCAGCAAACAAAGGAAATGATGATTTTCTTCTGTCCTCTCAGCCAGAGTGCGTTATCATTTCGTTGGCTCCCTTGACGTCTTTGAATTGTCCACCTCTTGCAATTTCTTTTGTCCAGTGGTTCTGGAAAGCCAACAGAATGAGGCGTGGGCCACAGGGCTCACCTACTGCCCTAGTCCAGAGCTTGCCTGCCGCTTAAGAGTGTTTGACCCACCAAGCGGGATGTGGCATGGTCCATCTAAAATTTGTACATCTCATCATTCAACCACAGGACAGCCCCATGCATCTGGTGCTGGTCCAATGTGTGCCTCCACCATTGGTCAGCAGCATTTCTTACGTCATCAATTGGCCTGTATCTCTTGGCGCTGCTATTTCTCTCTTCCCTCACAGTTTACCATTTGCCATTGGTGTGTTATAGACGGCAACTTTTCTTCCTCCCTCCCTTGCTGTACGCTCTATCAGCCATGCCAAAGTGTCCAGAGTGTGGCGGGAGAGTAGACGTCACAAAAGCGGGTGATTGGGGACACTGCGCTGATTGTACGTTCTCACTGTCCAATCCATTCTTAGACTGACAAAACAAGGCAACAATGTAGGCTGCTGTTTCAGTCGATAATGGATATTAAGCTGAGTCACATAGATTATCGAAATCAAGAAAGAAGATAGCGAACCAAAGCCTACCGAAGGAGAGAAGCCGGCGGAGGTCAAGAAATGAAGGGCTCATCCTTGCACTACTCCTCCAAGCCGCATCTATCACCTAGAGACCGTTGCGCCACATCTTTAGCCCGGATTGACGGATCCAATACCAATCCAATTATTCCGAGGCTGTCAGCTCATGAGATCCAAATTTAGCGGGAGGCATCGGGTTGATGTTGGGTGAGGACTGGATAGTAGTATTTCCCCCGATGCTCAAGAGTATTTCCACTCTTTCATTCACGTTCTCTTGCATGCTCTCCAGGGCGAACGGTTTTCACAGCACAAATGGCACCATTAAGACTCAAACCTCTCCGATAAACCAGTAATACTGCGGTCATGTCTCGTCCTGCTCAATACTGTACTCTGCGCCATGGCGATGAGGAACGCGTCGGCCAAGGAGTGGTCTAACCTCTACGGTATAAGATGGATCCAAACTTCGGCTGCTTGCCATGACTCGGCTTTGCGCGGGCCAACCATAGACGCGGTATAAGGAGGAAATAGCTGGCGTTCTATCGGAGTCTAGCCCTGCCCATCAAAACGGCTGAGTCATATGGCCCTGTTCGACAGTCTGCCAGTCCCTGGATAGCAAAGAGATCACCGGCTGGCAGGGCATGGATCTCTCACGACCCAGGATTGCGTGCGCCATCACCCTCGGTGGATAAGATTCAAGTGGTCGACTCTAAGAGAAGAGATCGTATGGTTCTGGGTGCGTCTGTCAAGTTCAAGTTGTAGTGTGGCCATGCCAAGAGAACGAACACTGAGCTGTGAGATCTGGCACTAAACCTCGCTTCGCCACTGTACCAGCCCCGACCACTGCCGAGTATGATGACTCCACGTCGCCCTGGCTCCATGTCCAATTCATGGACCTTCATCCTGGAACATTTATACCCTTCCTTGACCACCGATCTTTTCGGACCAATCTTCTCCATCTCAAAGATATGATTCGTCAAGCATCACCCACGTTATCCATTCCCGCCACCACAGCCCCTCATTGAACGTCACATACTGAGAGCCTGACTCTCGACCCTCTCACATGCCCGAAGAATCCGACCAGGTGATATGGGATTTTGAATCCGCCATCAACGTCCTCAACAAACTCTCTCTTCCTACGCTCGACCTGAGCTCAACTGCGGCCCCTCTCCATCAAGACGATGACCAGCCAGACGATGGCCTTGGTCTGGGGGACTTCACCAGCCTCTGGGACTTTTTAGGTGTCCCTCGTACGGTCGACGATAACTCTCCTCCCGATATAATCGAAGTCGAGGTCGATGATGTTCCCGTCACCGAGATCGACACCAACCAGCTGAACAAAGGGGTCAAATGGTGGGATGAGCTGGACGGCGCCGACCTCGAAGATAACGTGACACCTTCCAAGGTCAGCGCGGGCGGTCTACGTATGCACAAGCGTGCAGCCGGAAGAGTTCGAGCACGAGAAAAAGCTGAGAAGCTTGTCGTGAAACATCAACCGATTTCAGACAGTGCGACCGATTTCGAGTCTGGCGAAGAGCTGGAGTCATTGCGCCGGTCTCCCGATCGGAGGGCGGTCATTGACAGTATCCTCGGTCGCACACGGCCTGGTCCGCGAGAAGCCAGCTCCCCACCAACGTCGCCGTCCCCTCCCAAGACCGAGGCGAGGACACCAAGACGCGATTGGCCTGTATCTAATCCGTTCCTGTGGACTGCACCTGGCGTTCCATCCCCATCTCGTCGTCCCACCGTCGGCCCTCGAGATGGTCTGACGCCCAGGAGTCGGAAGGAGAAACTGATTTCCTTGCTCTTGGAGAAGTTCGTCGACGAGAAAAAGTATTTGAAGAATTCCAGCTTGGTGGAACCGGCCTTTACGCCACTAAACATATCCAATATTGGCATTCACGTGTTTATCGATATTTCCAACATTTCAATCGGCTTTCACGACTGTCTGAAACTGGCGCGCGATATGCCACGCCACACACGCCTCAGACGCGTTCCACTCTGTTTTCATAACTTTTCACTCGTCCTTGAACGAGGTCGACCGGCTACCAAGCGTGTTTTGGTCGGGTCCGACAAATTTCCAGCCATACAACAAGCCAAATCGATCGGCTACGAAACCAACATTCTCGAACGCGTTCACAAAGCCAAGGAGTTGACGCCGCGGCAGAAGAAGTACAGCTCTGGCGGAGCAGGCTCTGGCCTGGAGACCAGTGGATCTGAAACGAACACTGGCATCGCCCGTCAGAAATGGGTCGAACAGGCCGTGGACGAAATTCTACACCTGAAGATCCTGGAAAGTCTGATTGACGCGGATAAACCCAGCACGATTGTTCTCGCTACTGGCGATGCTGCCGAGGCAGAATACTCGGGCGGGTTTATGAAGATGGTTGAAAGAGCACTGGAGAAGGGATGGATGGTTGAGCTGGTGAGCTTTAAGCTCAATACCAGCAGTCTTTACAAGCGAAAGGAGTTTCGATCCAAGTGGGGGCCCATGTTCAAGTGGGTCCAACTGGACGAATTTGTCGAATACCTCATTGACGAGGAGGAAGACTGATGTATATTCGTCATTCAAGAGGCCGCCTCCATTGGGCCCAGGAGCCGGCCAGATTTGCAGCCATTGCACTGACCGCAACTGGCTATCCCGGGCTTATAATCCCACCCGAGTTCTCATATGCATATGAATTTCCCTCCTCCTGCATTTCCCTGTTTCATATCTTGTGGACTGATGCAATCATGTTCCAAGCAACAAACGAGATTGTTCTGCTCGGTGCGATACAAATACATGTAGTAATCTTCTCTTCCGTCTCAGATATTGTACAGTCAAAGGCAGATTTTGTCAAATCCAAATCCCAAGAGTGGAGAGGCGGGTCTGTGGCGCTTCCTCACCATATAACCCAACCCAAACTAGGCTGATCAAGGTCAATACGACCAAGGTCAGTGGAAACATTTCCCCGGAAAAAAGCTTCTATCGGTGCACGCGCATACATGGCATTCACACTCTTCATACCTTCTTGGTCAAACTCCACCCACCGACCCTGACTCTCAGGGCGGCGTACATTAAGGCGCCGCCAGCCATCAAGGCGCCGCTGAAGGCTTGCATCTTACGGTAGCCGCCGTTGTCGCTGATGACGAGCTGGCCGCCGATGGGACTGCCGACCAGGACGGCGAGGGCGACCAAGCTGAACATAGTGCCCGTGCGCACGCCGATTTGCCGCACGTCGGAGATCTGGGCGATGAGCGTGGGCGCCAGCGACACGATGGAGCCGGAGCTGAAGCCAAAGATGAGCGCGAAGGTGACGACGGCGCCGGTGCCCGAGGCCGGAAGCCACAGGGCCAGCGTGATGACGGCAGACAGCACCGACATGCTGAGGAAGACGGTAAAGCGGCCCAGTTTATCAGCGGCATGGCCCGGCAGCGTGCGCCCGAAGATAGACGCCGCGTTGAGAATAGAGACGAGGTATTGCGCGATGTGCTCGGGCACGCCGCGCGCGGCGCCTGCCAGGATGATGAACGTGAAGGGGAGGAAGAGGCCTGGCGCGAAGGAAAGAGGAGATGTCAGTCAATGGTCTCATGGAGAAGGGAAGTTGGGGACAGAGTGTTGGGGATTCGGGCGAGACATACCCAAGAAGGTCAAGAAGGAGCCAAAGGTCAGGAGGACGAAGGGTAGCTCTTTGAACGGGCTGATGAAGTCCATGAACCTGACCGGTCGCGGATGCGGTGGGATCCTCGAGACGATGGTCAAGTTGGCCACGACCATAAGTCCGAGAATGAGGAATGCGCAGATGCGCATCGACCACCCGAAGCCGACCTCAGGAATCAGTCTCTGCACCATAATGGGAAAAATCACGCCTCCGAGACTCGATCCGGAGGCGGTGATGCCGAGGGCCAGGGCGCGTTTTTGATAGAACCACGTCACCACCGCGGTCATGGACGGATAGAAGATCATCGAGGCCCCCAGCGGAGAGCACACGCCCTGGGAGAGGACGAATTGGTAGTATTTCTTCGAGAGGGACGCCATCATGAGGCCGAAGACGTGCAGGAAACTGCCGATCAAGAGGATCCATCGCGGGCCGTAGTTGTCTGTCTCCCACGCGTTAGAGATGGCTGTAGTCCGGGTTAAGATTTGTGGATGGACGAACCATATGCTCGTCCGACCCAGAGACCGCCAATGAACATCATGAAGCCTTCAAGACTGGGGATCCAAGCGATTTCTTGACTGGTGTACTCTTTCAGTTGATGCGTTTCGTAGTATTCTTGAAAGACACCGATAGCTGTAGCATTGTCGTCAGTATGACCAGTCGATGATGTATGCACAACAATTCCATGTGGGCAGGTCGGTGAGAAGATGTCGTTGAAAGAGAGGGCGAGGAGAGAAAGAAAATCACACTCACCGTTAATCCAGCCAAAAGATGCGAAGAGACTGCAGGCTGCCCCGAGAACGACAAGCCACGCCCTCAATCCACCATCGGGGAACGATGAAGGATCCATCATCGGGTGAACTGGTGAAGGAGCGCCCACAGCAGCAGCGGAACCACCACCACCACCCCCACCCCCTTCAGCCTTCTCTGCTGTTGCATGAGGCGTGGGCTGGTTCGTGGGCTCGAAAGCGTCGCCCTCGATGTCTTTTTCCACTTCGATATCGATGCTCGACGCTGATGAGGTTTGCTGCGAAGTTTCCTTGACTGCATTGACGGGATGGACTCCAAGATGTAGTGTCGACGGTTCTGAGTCCGACCCGGACTCGGGTTCAGGTTGCGGTTGGGCCATGATGGGTGCGGTAAGATCGCCAATCAGTTGGTATCAGGTCAAGTCCAAGATCTACCGAATTGGCCCTACCAGGTTTGGGGCAAACCAGTATCGTCGTCGCTCTGGTCTGCAGAAAGCCAGCTAAATGACACATTTATATGCCACCCCTATTTGAAGCAGAAGTCAAGACGTACCGAGAATTAAGACCGTTCGCGAGTCCGAGAGACCGACCAAATACTCTCTGGCAAGGCTCGTCGGACATGGACCTGAGCCGACAATTTTCCGCGCTCCAATTCCCTTATGTACGAAGGGTTGCTTCGAACAACGTCAACGCGAAGTGCCGAGCTAATCGCGTAACATCGTAGTGGATTCAACCAGGCTTCGGGGAATGCAGTGGCCATGCTGAATAATGTCGAACGAATCGCAGATGGCGTCGCCAATCGCGTCAAGATCCGGCTTCTGCTTTGCTGATCTTGCAGCTTGCCGAGCTTAGGCGTGCCGTTGTTGTACGAGATGGCGCCGCGGTGGGACCGGCATTAGGATGTGTTACCAACAAGGCCGGTGTCATCACTCTATTCTGGCTACTCGTCGAGGTCTGCATGAATATCTCTTGACATGGCCGCAATCAGCAGTCAGCGCGTCCCCAGGTCCTTGGATAGCCGACTACGTCTCTGACGTTGCTGGTGCCGGAGAGGTAGGCCAACAATCGGTCAAAACCAAGGCCAAACCCTCCGTGCGGGCTGCTTCCAAATCTTCTCAGATCGGCGTACCATTGCAAAGGTCCTAAACTCTCGCCGGGCCGAAGATAGGGATACTTGCTGCAGGGCGCTGCCGAGTCGCCTTTCTTCACGAGCCCTTTCTCACGCATACTGTCGATTAGTTCGGGGAGACGATGTTCTCTAAGGCTGCCCCCGACCACCTCGCAGTAGCCGTAAGGAAGGAGCAGGTCGAAACATGCCACGGTCTCGCCATGCTCCCGTTCGACTCTGCGCTGCTCTTCATTGTACGTGTCTGACGTCGCCGAGGGCAGCATATAGAATGGTTTCAGCGATTTCGGGTAGTGGGTCACAAACGTGGGTCGTCCGTGGCCTATATGCTCCACAATCCATCGTTCATGCTCGAGCTGCAGTCCGCGGGTCCAGTCAGGCGAGTGTACAAACGTCGTTCTCTCCTGCGCTTTCTGGAGTTCTTCCACCGCGGTCGTGTACGAGACAGTGACAAAATCGTCCGACAACTGGTCCCAGCGAGCGGCCAAGTCGACCGTCTCCGAGTCTGCGGGGCGGTGTCTCCGGTCCGCGTAGTAGTCGAGAAGCTCACACCCCGTTCTGTGCGCTCGCAGAGACGCCACCAGATGTTGGATGAGGCTCTGCACGCGTCCTTGCAATGCTTCCAGCCGCGTCACGCCTCGAAATTCGGCCTCCAGCATGTAGAACTCGGCCAGATGGCGGGGAGTGTCACTCTCCTCGGCCCGGAATGTGGGCGACAGGGTCCAAACATCTCCCAGCTCGGCGGAATATGCCTCCAGATGGAGCTGCGACGAGACCGTCAGGTACTTGGGCTCGCGAAAGTATAACTGCGGCTCTTGCTGTGGCGCTTTGACATCGGTGCCAGACACCGGTGGCGAGTTTTGAGGGGCGATGGTAAACACTTCGCCGGCGCCTTCGCAGTCGGAGGACGTGATCAGCGGGGGCTGCACCTGGACGGCAGGATGGCCTCGCGCCTCATAAAAGTGTCTACAGACGCTATCGATCAGTTGACTTCGAGTTCGGGCCAGAAGCGACTGAAACGGAGTGCGTGTTCGGAGGTGGGGGATGGTGCGCAAGTAATCGGCCGTCATCGATTGCTTCTGGATAGGGTTTTCCTACGTCTCTGTCAGCACAGGCCTTAAGTGTTGCCGGTGCGGTCACGGTGATGGAATAATGGGATGGTCATTACCTCCGGATTAGACTGTCCAATGAATTGCACATCTGTCACCTGCAACTCGTGCGACTGTCCTTTCGCCGGCGACGCTTGCCATTTCCCGAGCAACTCGACATAGGCGCCATTTGTGATGCTGCCAGGGGAAGTCAGACGCTTTCCATACTCATGCAGGACACCGTCACATACTCTTTTGCGAGTTCCGGAGACAAGATTGCCTGTATGGGGGCGTATGTGGTGCCGTCCGAGATGTGGACAAATGCGTTGTGTTTCTGCTTCCTCACGCTCCGCACCAAGCCCGTGACCTTCAGCTCACCCTCCAGCTGTTCTTTGTGGTAAGGCTTGCCGTCACCGAGTAGCCGAGCATGCTTTACGCGCGCCGGCCCTCTTTGAGTCTGGGTCTTGGATTTTTTGGCAAATGTCCTGCACCAGCTGTGCCTGCACGAAGCGCACGTTGGACGAGCAGTCAGAGCGGAGGCAGTGCTCGATGCTAGGAGGGGAAATGACGCTGACGGGACCCGCCATGGCATCACGCAGAGTTGGGTGCAACAGAGAGAGCGGCAAGGAGTGCTGAGGAGTAGAGTCGGAAGTCTTGTGCCAGTGGCAGCAAACATCCGGTTTGGGAAAATCCACGCTTAAGGGCGGATTTATAGCGCGTTGGAGAATGCAGTGCCAAATCACGTGGTCATTGAGGAGTCTAATCCTAGATCTTCTGCACAGCGCAGCCATGAATGCTGGAAGCGAGATTGCTGTGGAGATCTGAAGTATGGCTAATGATTATGCAGTGGTACTCTATATGTTGAAGATTTCTGGACGTGCAAGAATGGATTCTGTACAAGCAGACACAACCTTCGCTGTGGTCGCCCTGGGAGTCATTACAGGTCACTAAATCGCTGGTCTATTGACAGCTGCCAGACAGAGCACTGAGGCGACTGTGGTACGATTGAAGTTGAGATTCTGTGTTGAGATTCGATTGGCCCAACTACCAACATGTCAACCCGTGAATAAATGAGACAAACAGCATTCACATGTCCGTCGATCCTCACCTCAGCCGAGACTGGCAAAGTGGGACGGAGGTGTGATATTGCAAGGCTGTGCAAGCCACAACTTCGGCACCAGGGAGTTGAAAACAAAGAGTAATTCTAGTCGCTCGCCGCCAGCTACAACAGCACATTTCTCCGGCACCATAGAGATGTTCTCCCCCCCTTGAGATGTCGACACTGTTGGTAGGAGAAGGACAGACAAAAGACGCATATTCATTATTACACTGCATCAAGCATGCTTCTAACCACCTGAGGCCGCGAGTTCAGTGACGGGGACGACGACAACGACGCCACGCTCTGTGCCGCACTGTAAGTGTGAGTGCTGGCCTCCTCGTTGACTGCCAGCACTCTCTGCCTCGACAGCCCGTCGTCGTCACTTTCGGCATCTGGGTTTTGGGTTTTGTTTCCCCATGCCTTTTTGGACCATTTTCCAGAGGTTGATTCTGCGTCCCCTCCCGCCCGAACGTTTGCCTCTGCCTCTACTTCTTTCCTCCGCCGCTGCCACCACCACCTGCTGCCGCTCTCGTCAGCGTCCTCTTCGTCGTTTCCGTTGCTGTTGGTGTCCTCCTGCTGCCCCCCTTGCCCCTGCTGATCCTTCTGCGTGCTCGGTTTCGACTTGGGCGGGAGGAATTTCATCTCTAGATTCGCGCTAAAGGGTGATGACGGCGTAGTCACGTCGTGGGCGGAGAGTCGCGCGGCATTGTTGCTGGATCGCGCCGACCTGTTCCACCACGAAGGCGGCTTCTGGACCTGTCCGTGACCGAGGAGGTTGCGGTCGGCTTCGTCCCGTGCGGTTTGCTGCGCAATCAATGCGATATCTTCGTTCTCGTCCAGGAAGCCGCGCAGGTTGAGGAGGAGTAAGATCAACAGCGGGGGCCCGTAGCCGAGCCCGTAGAGCCAGCCGACGTGTGTCGCCGCGCGATACGGTGAGATGGCCCAAACCCAGCTGGCGGCGACCAGATAGCCGATGCTCGCGCCGAGGAGGACGATCACCTGGACGAGCACTGGAGGCAGCGGAGCCTGATAGTGGTGCCTGCTGTGGAAGAGACTGAGGCATATCAGGCAGAGGCAGCAGACTGAGAGCAAGGCGCCGGCCTTGAAGCGCCCGTCAAGTGCCATGGGCCGTGCGACCGAACTCGTCTGCTCGGGCGAACGCTGCTTCGGCAAGGCCGACCAGGAGCGAGGGGTGGTCATGACGAACACCACGCTATCAAAGGCGTAGAAGATCAAGGGCAGGTAGAACTCCACCTGGCTTCGACGGTCGGTATGCCGGAAAGCAAATGGATCCACATCATGGCGTTGGCGGTATTGCCACGAGCCCCTATGAAATGGTGAGAATTCGATCAACCAACAAAACATGGTCATCTCAGGCCTACCAGTGACGTACCGCCTCCCAGACACTGGCCAGCAGGCCAGGGACCATCAAGGTCATAAAGACGCTCTGCAGGATGAAGGGAGTGTTGAGGATGTAGTCCCTGTCCACGTCGACACCGGTGAAGGCGCTGATCATACAGCAGGTCGCCACAAATAGCATCCAGTACCATTGCCACCGTCGCCCAACGGCTCTCCATCGCCTCCCGGGCGGCAGATAGGAGCGGCCGTGTTTCCGCAGGTTGATGGTCGTGAACACGATTGTCAACGCAAACGCGGAGCCGAAGACGAGTCCTGTAATGCCCCGGGCTTGGATCTTGTTGACAGGTGAATCGCACGATGTGGCATTGGTGAATGTGCCGTTCTGGCATAGCACCGGTTGAAACTTACCAAAGACGAGCCAGCAGTCGGATCCATTGGACAGCGTGCCATTGTTATACAGCGTGTAGTTCCAGTATCTGAGCACCGTAGAATTGTAGACCATGCCGTTGGTCAGCGTTGGCGATGGGCGACTGGTCGATTCGCTTGACATCTATACCTTGTCTCATCGGGTCAATGGCCTCGAAATCGATTTAGGCGCCCAAGAGGGACACCAAGAGCCTTAACTACCACACTATTTATCGTAAATGGTGAACGCAGCGTTGTCGTGAGAGCGGTATATTGCTATGTTTGGGGAATTCAAGAAGAATAATCGAGATGATCCTCTCCGAGAGGTGAGGTGTTGATGATGGAATGCTGAACCATGGATGGCGTTGGTCCGGGCCAAGTCTATGCACTGACCACCTGATGCTTGGCCTTCAGCCTTTACGGAGACCTCACCTGGCATTTGAATTTCAGTTCTTCCTTGGAATATGGAGAGGTAACAGTAAGGGAAGAGGCCTCGCGGCCGACTTGGCGCCCTTCAAGTCGGTCGAGAACTCTCTCTTACATTGCCGGTCTCGGCTAAGCTAGGAAGGCATAAACCACGATCCGCCAGATCCTCCATTCATGAGGTTCATCCCACCCTGAGTTGCCAACTTAATCATGGCTTGCGCCGCGACAGATGAAGTGGACGGCGCCTTTCCTGGCGCTCCAACACCGCTCCCAAGGCCACCGGCGGCTCCCCAACGACCCCCAAAGGCGCCGACTCCCAGTCCCGCCCGGGCCAACGCATAGATCTGAGTTTTGAATTGAGCCTCCTTCACTTGAGCGCTGGGATCCGGCGCAGGAGGAAAATCGGCGCGGGTCAGCGTGATGGGGATGCCGAGCGCGGCCAACACGCGCGAGAAGTGGAGGAGATGCGCTTCGGGTTCAAAAAGGATCTTTTGTAGCAGGAACTGGTGCCACCCATTCCATGAGATGACGGGTGCGTTGGATGGCTGATTGGGGATGAGTTCGATGCCGACGACCGCTGCATGGGTGGGCAGAACCTGCTCGCCGTAGAACGGCGGGATGGTGGCTCCCCCTAGTGTACGGTAGGCCATCATCTTTGCGACCTCCAGTCTGCCAGTGCGCTGGGGCTGTCATGGAATCTTTGTCAGCTTTGCCGTGCAGAGCGCCCGGTCCAGGGAGTGAGCGCGACCTGCACGCTTTGGTCCAAAGCATGGAAAAGTGCCCCGGCGAGGTGGTGGAACGCAGGCAGGGGACTACCTGCAGGACTGAGAAGCACCGAGTTTGACGCGACAGGCGACGCGCTAGGAACCGGGGACGATACGGCCGGGTTTCCTAGAGCTGGTGTGGTAATACTCGCCAGCGAACTGTCGCATGCTGAGCAAAAGCGAGCCGTGTCATGGACCTGTGGGAGCAGAACATGGCTGGGGTGACAAAGGAGAAAGCTGAGATCTCCTAGGACAAGGCACTGAATTTCGGAGGAGAAAGGCCCCTCACCACTGAGCGGTGCCGCCCATCTAAGGGATAGAAGTAGATGGGGCTAGATACTACCTACCTTCGGCTTCGGCCGCGCTGATCAAATGGGCGAAATGTTGAAGGCCCAAAGCCCTAAAGGCCTGTGTGGGGTGGAACAAGGCGGTTAGGCATATATTCCTCCTGCATCCTTCTAGCCCTAGTCGCAACTTATTACGTCGATCAGGTAGGCTGGTGTCCATCTGTGCCGGTTTAACAGTGGTGCCACAGGTAGGGTATAGACAGCGAGGCCATTGAGCTGCCCACTATTGAACAAGTAGATGAGGCGTCATCTGAGGAACCATTCTTGGTATCATTGTCTTTATCGTGCTCGGCACACCAATGGCACAAGAGTCCCCCTTAACTCCCACGTGACAGTGGGCGCCACCACTTCTCCAGTCCTGACATTGCAGAAACCCAATGGCGACGGCATGAGCACTCACAGCCAACGGTCCTGATCCCCACGCTTAGTCCTTTCCCGGAGCACACGATCGAAGCGTGCTTTTCTCGAAGCGGGACATGTCTGTGCGCGCTGTACAATTGATATCAAGCAAATTCCACCAAGAGCTTTGGGTATTTCTAGTTAAGTCTCCATTCATTCCGTATCATGTCGAGCCATTCCTTGATTTCCATGACCCGGCCCTCCGCTTGCTTGCCATCGATGATTTCCCCTTCGATCCGGACCTGGCCTTTTCCTATCGCGTTGTATTTCTCGTCGGACCAAGGTGGCACGTGAAACCATTTGTGGTCAGCGCCGCACCAGTACCGCTCTAGCTTGCCTTCTTGGAGCTTGTGGAGACAGGCACTGCAGAAAATCGTGTCGGGACAGTATTTGCAGCACCAGAAATCGTCGGCGTAGGTGAATGTTTTGCCGCAGCGCCCTTCACAGATGAGCCAAAGCCCTCCATCGCGCTCCTTCTTGTTTTCCATCGGTTGCAAGGGTTCAGGCGAGGAAGAGCGGCTCTCTCCGGCCAGTGCTGGACTGGACAGGGTTTGGGGTTCCAGATTTTGGGGTCCCGGATTTTCGGGGGCGGGATCTTTGTGGTCATCGTCTTCGGCTGAAGGAGTTTCGACGTCTGCATTGTTGGACTGCGGGTGCTCCAGTTCTCCGTTTAATCCATCATGAGATTCCGCTTCCGCACCCTCCCCCCCCATTTTGCTCTCTTCTGCAGCCTGGCTCTTCACATCGCTCTCTGCGTCGTCGTCAGAATCGAGGCCTCCAGGAGCAATCAGCGACCAAGCACCGAGAGCATTGACGTCGTCGCCCACGTGCAAAAGGATGTCAGCGAGGTAAAAATATCCATCAATATCGTTATCGGGGTTATCGTCAGACAGCATCTCCAACGCATCTTTCATGTGACCCTTGTACAGCTCCTTGGTCTTGTCCAATTGTCCCGACAGCAGATAGTAACTGCCCAGCCAGGTCACATTGTCGAATGTCTTGATTGGATATCTAGACGGCGAGGCATCCATGATTTGTTGCAGTTTCTCCACATGAGGCTGGCAGGCCTCCGGGTTGTCCAGGTATGCTCTCGTCTGTTGGAAATGATAGGAGTTGATGAACTGATCAGCCAAGTAGCGAGAGCGGGAATCATCCCATTCAGTATTTCTCAGAATTCCACGGCTCCGTTCCCAACAATCCAGCGATCGCTGGCTGTCTCTTCCATCTCTATCCGTGTTGGCGACCAAAATACCTTCATAGAGGAGGAAGGTGCCAAGGGCATATTTGGTATCTTCGTTTTCCACGGTCGACTGCGCCCGTCTGAGTGCGTCCAGGATGGTTTGAGATTCATGGACTCTCTCAGCGAGTGTGAGAAGGGTGGCGAAGTCTTCATGAGGTCCTTCTGATACTTCTCCAAGATATTTCAGCAACTCAATGAGGCGGGTGCGAGTCCCCTCTTTGCCTGTCTTGTTGAGGTCGGTCATCAATGCTTGGGTTCGCTCCTGGTCGTTCGCACTCCACACGCATTCCATCAAGCTGATCAGAATGCGGTACTGAAACGGGTCGAGTTTAAGAGCTTCTTCATAAGCAGTCATGGCCTCTTCTTGTTGATGACTTTTGCTTCGCCATTCTCCTAGACGCTCCAGATTGCGAACAGCGTCTTCAGTTTTGATGTCTGCAAAATTGTTGTGTCTCAAATTCTCGAGGACGGTGTTCATTTCGTCAGCAGCATACATAAAACGTTCTTTGCCCGCGTATGCCATCGCGAGACCCTCGGCCGCCTTCCAATGGCTGTCAGGAAAGCTTCGTGCTCGATGAAAGTCTTGGATGGCAGAGTTGTACTCTTCAAAGGCCAGATAGGTTTGTCCGAGCCTTTCAAACCACAGAGAATTCGGATTCGTTTCTTTCAGTGCCATCTGAACCCATCTTGACGTCTTTTTAATTCTCTGGCTGATATCGAGATCAGTGGTGTTGGTACGTGTTAGGGAGTTTCCGTCGTTTTTGTTGTCGGTGTCCTCGTCATTGTCGTCGTCGTCGTTCTTGTGGTCTTTGTCATCCTCATCCTTTTCATCCTTGTCCTTGTCAATCTGGTCGTTCTTGTGGTCCTCAACGTCCTTGTGGTCTTTGTCATCCTCATCCTTTTCATCCTTGTGGTCTTCATCCTCATCCTTTTCATCCTTGTGGTCTTCATCCTCATCCTTTCCATCCTTGTCGTTCTTGTCGCTCTGGTCATTGTCGCCCTGGTCGTTCCTGTCGCTCTGGTCGTTCCTGTCGCTCTGGTCGTCCTTGTTATCCTTGTTATCCTTGTCATCCTCGTCGTCGCTTGTCTCATTCAGGCGTTGATTCTTCTCTTGCTGTTCAGCCACTGTTAGTAGGGAAGTATTCTATACCTCATGCCCACGAACCATTGTTATAAATCCCTCAATCCAGTCAAATGCCTCCTTGACATCCCACTCTCGGCCTTGCAGCCACTGTCGACTGATAGCGAGCGTCAGCGGCCTCCAATACCCACCATGACCTTCTGAGTGTTCCAGAACCCGCTTCAACGAGCGCTTGTCCCTCGGTTCCAAGAGGTCTAGGGCTTTGGGGTCGTTCAGCCATGTCTCAATCGCCGATACATTCTCCTTGTTCTCAAGCCAGTACGCTCGCAATCCGTGGCCGGTCCTCCAGTGCTTCTCGGTCGCGTCAATGTCGGAGAGCAAGGTTAGTAGCCCTTTCAAGATCGCCTTCTTTTCTCCCGGTTCCAGGCCGCCGCCATCTGCATCGTTTCTCAAGTCGACCAGCTCTCTCAAGTGCGCAGCCAGATTTTCCAAGGCATATGGAACGAGAACTGCGGTCTTTTCATCAGGCTCGTCGTTGAGCAGTTCGAGGCACTGCTCAGCTATATCAAAGTGACTGTCGATCATGTTCACCCCGATAACGCCCTTTTCTTCGATTTTGGCGTCGGATTCATCAAAGGGGTATTTTTCAAAGGCGATCCGCTCGCTCAGATCCCAAAAGAACTTCTTCACCGCGTCGCGATCTGCATTGTTGATCGAGATGGTCATTGTAATCTTCGGTTTGAGAGCATCTTTAAACACCAGACTGGCGGCTCGCGGGCTGGTTGAGTCTTGAAGAAAACCGGAAACATCCCCCCTGACGAAAACCTTGTCATTGTCCCCGACATAGAGGACCTTTGCATACTTGCCCTTCAGCTTCTTGTCGAACGGCTGCACAGGAGACTTTCTGGACTTCAGCCATAGGGCAGTCCGCAATTGGTCAATGCTCAGATATTCGAGCCCGTAGATCACCCACATGAGGATTTCATTCAGCTGTTTCACGTCCTGAGCTTTGAGTGACGCATTGAGGTCGCTGATCACCTTGGCCGCCCTCTTCGTCTTATCCTGGTCCGGGGACTCGTCCAAGATGCTCTTGATCGTGTCCGAATATTCATCCGCTGCGACTGCTTCTTTGATTCTTTCCAATTTCTGCTGCACAATGGAGTAATCGCCCCGCGCGACTTCGGGAAGCCTGGCCCGAATAAACTTGGTCACTTCCACCATTTCCACGTTCTGCTCCTTCAACAAAACGTCGTTCTTGAGCTCGCGCTCAATGAACTCTTTAATGTCGGACGTGTTGAGCAGTGACACATCAAAGCCCGGCGATGAGGGAAAAGATTTGAATGTCTCTGGTCTTCCGGTCGCCAGAATCCGTAGCCTGGGTCGTTCGACCTTGGCAGATCCAGAGCTCGCCGGCGACGACCGGCCCTGCTCCGCCAGGACTTGCAGAAGCTCCTCCGCGACGGGGTCGGAGAGATGGTCCAAGCCATCGAAGATGAGGACATAAATGACATCACTCCTGGGAGAGGAGAATTTTAATGCGTCCCAAAGCTCTTTCGGAGAGGGGCTCTTGAAGGCAGAATCCTTCTTCGAATCGCGGGTACTGGCCAATTCCTTCAAGTAAACCATATGTTGATCGGCCAGCTTCAACGCCATACTTCTTAGTGCCATGGCCACGGATTTGTGGTCACCACCACCATCTTTCTTGCTCTTCTCCTCTCGCCTCTCAAAAAAGGTGTAGGCAATGGCCAGCTTAGTGGCAATCTTAGCCCCGTCCCGCTGGGCTTCTTCGAGTTCTTCCACGATGGAGGAGACAAGGTAGGACTTACCGGACCTCCGGTTGCCGGATATGAGAAGCAAAGGGTCCGCATCAGACGCGGGGTCAATCCACCTCTTGTAGCAAGGGATGTCCTGCAGCCAGACACCGCAATTCTGAACGCTTTCCCTTCTCATTCTGTTGAGGACCTTTTCCGATTCGCGGTGAGCGTCAGGCTCCAGTGAGAGTCGCTTCGCCACCGCGAGAGAATACTCTCTCGTCATTCTTTCAATTTTTCGATCGCTCTCGGCAGCGACAAGCTCGTCCATCCCTTCGGAGACATGACCCACGATCTTTCCGGTGACCGAGGCCGTGGCCAGCAAGTCTCCCAGCCCCTTCTCCATGCTCATAACATGACCGAGTGTGACAGCTTCTGTGACGGCACTCTGGTTCTGGATTAAGGACCTGAAATCATTCAACGCGCTCTGCACTCCAGAATCATCGCGAAAGAGGACTGCTTTGATTCCCGTCTTGATGTATGTTCTCTTTCCACCATCAAGGAGCTTGATCGAAAGGGCACAAATGTCGACAAAACTGATCATCAGACGATGAGTGTTGAGGAGGAGTTCGCTGTCGATGCTGGCGTACTGTTCGACCCTCTTGTAGATTCTGAACGTGACCAGGAAAGAGGAAATCTCATCAAAAAGGTCGCCAATTCCTTCATATACCTGCCCTATGGTCCTTGGAATATCAATCAAGAATGAGACCGCATTGAAACAGAGATCAGGCGGTCCAAAGGCCTGAGATGATCGATCAGACAACACCACGGGAGCAACGGTGTGAAAGGGTTATACCATGGAAGCGCCCTGTGCCGCAATTCCCCCTAGAAGCTGGATGCATTTTAACACATTTTCGATCACCTTTGCCGTTCGTTTCTTAATGTCTAGTTCAGTCGAGCTGTTGGCTACGTATTTGGCTTCGAGCTCGGTAATCACATCGTCCAGCCGTTTTGGGCGAGACCCTTTCAGTTCTTTCGCCGTCAGCTTGTGGAACCTCTCTTGGGCCTCCTCCCACATTTCGCTGAGCCTCGGCTCAATAGAGAGTTCTTGGACGACCATTATGACAACCGTGGGTATCTGTTGCAGGTTTGAGGACAAGGGGCAGCGTGGCCATGTCCACCGGTCAGCCTGGGTTAAGTAAGTCCGCGAGGCCAAGCAGCTGGCGAGACATTACTAGCCCATACGCTGTGTTGGTCTTTGGCCCCCTGTCTCCTGGCCAGGGTCTTGGGCAAAGAGTGGCAGACCTGCGCTTATGAAAAGGCATAGTTGAAAGGTGGTCAGATTTTGGTCCACAAAGTGCCCGCGAAAAGTAGGGCTGAATTAACTTTGCCCCGCGCAGAGACCGCGTGCTGCGGGCTGTCGGTCCAGGATCGAACTGCATAACCGTGGCGGTGGGTTCAAATGGAGGTCAGGGCAAGTCTTCCCGAGTTCAGTTTGGACGACAGTCCAGTGATAGCCTCATCAGGCAAGTGCACCGCCATTGGCTGTGGACCAGTACCCCATATTGTCGGAAGTCCTTCGCTGCGCACCATCAGCTCAGCCGGGTATCAGCCCCGTAGTATGTTGCGGTACCAGACTAATTGCTGACGCGTGTGACAACCAAGATTGCGGTCATGAGAGCATGGATGAAACTGCTCCAGCAGCACTCAGACCGCGGTGCCGAGTTTACATACCTGGTTGATGGGTAGCAGAATGCACAGCTCGTCATTCAACAGCCTCTCCTGTGAGTCCATAGAGCGTACATTTCACATCGTTCCATGGATGCACAGTTCCAGCTGAGAGGGCTCTTTAGCAGAGTCCTAACCACTAGAAGCGTGAAAACAAGGTTTGCGGCGAGAGGCACGGGCAGAGCCGTAGGGCAGATGCATTGAGGCAGCACCTGGAGAATTACTGGCCCGACTTGGCAGTCAGAATCAGGATATAATTTCAAGTACGCATCATGTCTGGTCACTTCCACTCTCTCGCTCTTGTCACGCAGATCGTGGCTACACCACTCTACCTCTGGCTCTACTACTTGGAAGTACCAACAGCAGGACCAGGCTTCGGGTGCCTGGCTTGGCAACTTGGATTCATTTCTCCTCTTCGATCTGCTGTTTTGGCGGAAAAGTTCTTGGACCTGAAACTCCTCCAGATGTGCCGAAGAATTCGACGACGCCGTTTCAGAGCATTCGACACTTCCAGACACATTGCTTGTATGCTCTCGTGGATGTGACCGTGGTCACTAAATATGCACCGATGGATCGAGAAGCAGAAGAAAGGTTGAAATTCTAGGCCTCCGCGAGAAGACCGATTGAATACGAGCACATGACTCCAAGCCGAGCTCGAGCACAAACCAATTGTCGAAGATATCCATCCGACCAGATCTCGATGAACCAAGTCAACCGGCTTCCGCACCCTTCTTTAAACTCCGGCAGCTCGCAAAAAGGCTACCACTCCATGGCCGATTCGTGCTGTCGTGATCTCATCCCAAGTCTTCCCATCAAGACCTTGCTTTTCTTTCCTCAAAACACGCTAGAACGTCTGTCAAAGGACCGGTGGAAGCCGGCGAGTCATGAACGCCGATGCGCGCTGATACCACCACCTTCGCTTTTGCAACTCACATGGCCGATCATTGAATTATGTTATGTCACAGAATCACACTCGAGCAAATACTCGATCAAGTTTGCTCAATGCTCTCTTGTCCTCCCGAAATCCCAACTTCTCACTGGGGATGTCCTGTGGCGGGGCGCCGGCCTTTGTGCCTCCAGGACTCGTGCTCCCGAGATCTTCGGCTTCTGCTTCCGGGCGGGTCTTTAGCTCTGGTGATGCAGGGCTGGTGTTGTTGACCAATACCCCGATGGTCGGTGCTTGACTGGCACTGGCCGGTGGATTTTCTGCCGGGCGCGACTCGGTCTTCGCATCTTCCGGTTTCGGTAACACGGTCCCATTTGGCGGTGCTTCGTGTCCTCCAGCCGCTTCAGTCAATCTGGGATCAATCTGCAAAGACGGCACGGCCACATTTTCAGCCGCCGACTCTTGTTTCTGACTCGGTGCAGGAGCATAGAGAGTTGGTGGGTAGGATGATGATATGGGTGGAGGTGGAGCAGGACTAAAAGAGACCAGCGGATTCGAAGGCGTCGAGCCGTTTTGGGGTGGCGGCATGATAGGAGGAGGTGGCGGTGGAGGCGGGGGCGGATGGTGAGAAGGGGGCGGGGGCTGGGGCGAACGTGTATCCGTCGTCCGGAGTGGACGTTGGTCGTAGGCAGAGGGCGGCGCTGAGTTGACCGGCAGAGCATGAGGCTGGCCGTAAGGACCAGAAGGATAGCCAAGCGGCGGGAGTCCAGGAGGAATGGCGTGGTAAGGCTGAAGCGCGTAAGGGGCAGGAGGCGCATGTATGGGGCTGATCGGGTAGATGTATGCCGGGTGAGGCATATAGCCTGGTGGAAGGTAGCCATGGGGATGGGCGGCACCGGGTCGTCCATAGGGCCCTGCGGGACTGATGATATAGTTTGGTGCTCCGGGCATGGGTGATCGGGTCACCGCGGGAACGGACGATTGGTCGTTAATGGTCGACTCTGGATACATTCCCTTTGCCGGCTGGATCGAGGCCAAAGCGGGGTCCGTGCTCGGCTGTCGCAGAACTTGGGCGGTGGGATGTGTCCTGGAATAGTAGCTGATCAGATGAAGATGCTGACCCTGGGACGTCGTAATACTGAACGACTGCTTCATCAGACCATCCGGCTTGTATCGGTAGCCGTCAGGCCCTTCTTCTCCTTCGCCGGCATGCTGTTGATCGTCGCCACCACCCTCGGACGTCTTGGGGCCCTTGTTCGCCGGAGTCACAAACGAGTTGCCGCCTCGTTTGCCTTCCATCTCTCGATAGGTCAGAAAGCTTCCCGAGACGCGACTGGCACTCCAGCTCTTGCCGTCCGTCCATCTGCGCATGCCGGCTTCGCGCTCATCCCACACGAATACCGACCCTGATCGGATCTGTTGTCTCTCTTTCTCGGACAACCGTCTTTGCACGCGAGGGAGGATGCCCAGCCGACAGGCCTCGAAGAGGATGATGGCATCCGTCGGCGTCCGAACGTGCCCGTTATAGGTCTCCATGGTAGAAGCCTCCAGACGCAGAGGAATGGCCGGTGAGATATCGCCCGGGCTGGTTCCGAACAGACCGTGCAAGCAAAGACCGTGCGATGCGGCTGAGGTCACCGCTGTTGACTGATCTCCGCGGCCCCAGGAGACGAGGCGCACTGGATGTACATGCGCCGAGGTGGTTGCTGACCGTCGCCAGTGTGGTCAGTGGGCGTGGGGAGTGGAAATTTTGTGGGGGCACGTGGGAGGGTCGAGATGATATTATTATCTGCCCTCCGCCGGTTGAACTGAGACTGAAGCGGGGGGGTTATTGGGCGGTGTCTCAGATGGAAGAGAGGATGAGTCAAATGGCCAGGATACAAAGATACAAAGACACGAGGGTAGGGCAGAAGCCAGGCCAGGACAAAGAGGAGCCGAGGTGGAAGAGGACTAAAAGTATTGTCTTGTGGCAACTTGCTCACCAGGGTCTCAAGCATAAGACCCAAGCTTAAATTCCCGCACCGCCAGCTCGACTTTTGCTCTAGCATCCTCACTGCCAGCTCGAAGCGCGCACTAGTGGCGTCCAGGACGCTAGCCACGGCCCATCACGCTTTGGGGCCTGCATCTGAACGCCACGAATGCATTCTGGACTGGGCGCCGGGACGAGAGACAGGCCTGTCGTTTTCATTAT